>ERZ791909.2-NODE-2-length-556939-cov-9.718157_pt1 | contig 556939 bp, 461 predicted proteins | sample MGYA00510143_ERZ791909 | MGnify/ENA primary metagenome ERZ791909 (study PRJEB30046, sample SAMN00792093) | human gut metagenome | study: EMG produced TPA metagenomics assembly of the A metagenome-wide association study of gut microbiota in type 2... | reverse complement strand
CGGGGAGCGTTGCGCTTCCCGCCGTAGCTGTGGGGGGCGTTGTCGCCGGGGCTGTTTTTGCAGCAGTTGCCGCTGTGTCCGGCGCTGCGCCTGCGGTTTTCTCCGCCGTTGCGGGGGCCTGTGCCGCCGCCGTTTTATCGTTGGGCATAGTAATCCGTATTATAGTCGAACAGTTCGGGCGCCTCATCCAGTCGTGGATGGCGGCTGTCCTTTTCCGAGAGGAGCACGTCTGCGGGGTCGAGCCGCCAGTCGATACCGATCTGCGGGTCGTTCCAGGCGATCGCCCCTTCGCTCTGCGGCGCGTAAGGCGCATCGCACTTGTACTGGAAAAGCGCGCGGGGGCTCAGTACGGCGAAGCCGTGCGCGAAGCCGCGGGGGATGAACAGCTGGCGGTGGTTCTCTCCCGAAAGCTCGACGGCCACGTACTGTCCGAATGTGGGGGATCCGCGGCGGATGTCCACGGCCACGTCCAGTACGGCACCTTCCACGACGCGCACCAATTTCCCCTGTGCATGTTCTCCGCGCTGGAAATGGAGCCCCCGCAGCACGCCGTATGAGGATCGCGATTCGTTGTCCTGTACGAAGCGGACCGGCCGGACCGATTTGTCGAACAATTGCCGTGAGTAGCTTTCGAAGAAGTATCCCCGCGCATCGCGGTGCAATTCGGGCTCGAGGATCACGACCCCTTCGAGCGCAGTTTCGATAACTTTCATAAAGATGAACCCCTCGTTTATATTTTGGGTTTTGGTGTAGAAGAGTGTTTGGCAGATGTTCCGGATTCGCCCGGGGCTCCTGCCGGATCGCTTCGCAGCCCAACAAGACCGGTCTGCGACGGACGGACGATGACAGGGCGAAGATGCGTCTTGATCCCGTTTCCCGGTCAGCGCCCGTCGCGGGCGACCTCTGCGATCACTTTGAGCAGGTATTGTCCGTACTGGTTTTTGAGCATGGGTTCGGCCGCCTCGCGCAGTTTCCCTTCGGAGATCCAGCCGTTGCGGTAGGCGATACCCTCGAGGCATGCGATCTTGAGTCCCTGCCGCTTTTCGAGCACTTCGACGAAGATGGAGGCCTCCGAGAGCGAATCGTGCGTTCCGGTGTCAAGCCAGGCGAAGCCGCGTCCGAGGGTCTGCACCTTGAGCTCTCCGTCAGCGAGAAACCGTTGGTTCACCGAAGTGATCTCCAGCTCCCCGCGTGCGGAGGGTTTAATCGATTTGGCCACGGAGACCACCTCGTTCGGGTAGAAGTATAGCCCGACCACGGCATAGTTCGACTTCGGCTCTGCGGGCTTCTCCTCGATGGAGAGGCAGTTTCCCCGGCGGTCGAACTCCGCCACGCCGTACCGCTGGGGATCGTCGACCCAGTATCCGAATACGGTTGCCTTTTTTTCCGCTTCGGCGGTGCGTACTGCCCCTGCCAGCAGCTCGGAGAATCCGGCCCCCTGGAAGATGTTGTCCCCGAGTACGAGGCATACGGCATCGTCGCCGATAAAGTCCTCGCCGATCAGGAACGCCTGCGCGAGCCCGTCGGGCGACGGCTGTTCGGCATAAGAGAGATGTACCCCATAATCGGATCCGTCGCCCAGCAGCCGCCGGAAAGAGGGCAGGTCACAGGGGGTGGAGATCACCAGGATCTCCCGGATTCCGGCCAGCATCAAAACCGACAGCGGATAGTAGATCATCGGCTTGTCGTAGATCGGGAGCAACTGCTTGGAAACTCCCTTCGTGATCGGGTACAGCCGCGTACCAGACCCACCGGCCAATACAATGCCTTTCATGCGGATTGCCTTTGAAATTTAGTAAATAGAATGTTATCGTGAAATTGCCGTCCGAACTCTTGCCGGCGTAACCGACGCAGATACATGCGTTGCGTTATTCCTGTGCTGATTCAGTACGAATAATTTGAATCCCGAATTGTCGATGGTTATTGCTCGGGTGTTTTTGATGATTCACATTTGAGCGAAACCGAATGCGGAATAAACCGGCAACAGAGAGTGATAGTTGCAAACATTGGAACAGTCGCGGAAGAAAACTCGTGTCAGATTTTCTCCAGGAAATTGCCCGGAATGTATACGGTGGCCAGTGCCGCTACATCCTGCAGCCGGATGACCACTCTTTTATGTCCTTTGATACGGATCAACTCTCCTTCGATACCTTTGAACTGCCCCTCCGTCACGCGCACCCGGTCGCCGGGACGTAGATCGGGGGAGACGAACTCGATCTGATCTTCGCAATGGCTGAGCAGGAAGATGAAGTCCTCCATCTGTTTGTCGGGCACAACGAGCAGCGAACGGGTCTCGCGATTACGCAGGTATCGCATTTCGAAACCGTAATCGTTGACTAATGCGATACTGCCGCGGAAATCGTAACGGATAAAAATGATTCCATTGACAATCGGTTCTTCAACGGCAACCCTCCGTGCCCCGAACTGTTTAACGACTTTGTGAAACGGGATGAAATGTTCGATGCCGAGGATTTCGAGGCGCTCTTTGATTTTTCTTTCCCGGCGGAATGTTTTCGCTACGTACCAGTGCAGTTCGGTCTGGGGGCTATCTGTCATTTCCTTCGGATAAAACCACGCCTAAGCTTCCAGACCGTGTGTATACGATCCTCGAAAATCGGGTTGAAGTGTGGGGTTCAGCTGCCTCATCTCTTAAACAGAGATATGACCGGTTGAAAGTCCTACAAAAGTAGGATAAAATTCTTTAGTAAGCAAGCCTGAATGTGAATAGCAGTTGATTTTCAGTGTAGTACTATAACAGATGAAAATAGAGGGTTATAGTTGAAACGATAAATGGAAGCAGTTGCAGTTCAGCGTCGTTTCCTTGTGGCCCGAATCTTTTTAGGAAAAAATATATATCTTGTCGGCCGATAGATTAGGGTAAAAACGATGTAGTTATGAGAAACGGAGTAAACGTTTTTTGCTGGATGTCGTTTTGTGCGGCTCTGATGGGGGGCTGCAAAGAGGCTCCGGCTGAGATTCCGGTGGTCGGGGTGGAAGATGTGTTGGTCGACAATATCGAAATTTACGGGGATTATGTCGGCCTGATCAAGGCGGCCAGCCGTGTCGAGATCAATGCCCGGGTCGAAGGGTTTCTCGAAAAAATGACGTTCGAAGAGGGCAAACGGGTCCGCATGAACGAACCCCTCTTTTATATTAATGACGATCAGTATAAGGCGCGCGTCGAAAAGGCGAAGGCGCAGCTCAAGAAGGACGAAGCGCAGGCGGCCAAGGCCGAACGCGACGTACAGCGCCTGCGTCCGCTTTATGAGCAGAATGCCGCGAGCCAGCTCGATCTGGACAATGCCGTAGCCGCGTTGGATATGGCTCGTGCGAGCGTGGCGATGAGCAAGGCCGATTTGCAGCAGGCCGAATTGGAGTTGAGTTACACGGTGGTGCGATCTCCGCTGACGGGCTATATCAGTGAACGGTACGCCGATATCGGCTCGTTGGTCGGCAAATCCAATTCCACACGGTTGGCTACCGTGGTCAAAAGCGATACGGTACTGGTCGATTTCAAACTGACGGCGCTCGATTACCTGCGCAGCCAACGGCGTAACGTCCATCTGGGCGAACTCGACACGTCTCGTTCGTGGCAGCCTACCGTTTCTGTGACATTGGCCGACAACTCGGCTTACGGTGAAAAAGGGATCGTCGATTTCGCGTCACCGCAGGTCGATCCCCAGACCGGGACTTTCGGGGTGCGTGCCGTATTGCCCAATCCGCACCAAGTGTTGTTACCGGGACAGTTTACGCGGGTCAGGTTGCTGCTCGACGTGCTGGAAAACGTAATGGTGGTACCCAAGAAGGCGATTTCAATCGAGAAGGGCGGTGCGTTTATTTTCGTCGTCCGGCCAGACAGTATCGTCGAAAAACGGTTTATCGAGTTGGGTGCCGAACAGGGCAACCGCGTGGTAGTGGACAGGGGGTTGTCTCCGGACGAGAAAATCGTATCCGAGGGGTATCAGAAACTCAAGCACGGCCAGCATGTGACGTGGACTTCGGACGACAGGTTCACTTCGGAAGAATTGAGGGGTGATAGTCAGCCGGATGCGAATCCGGGTGAGCAACGGCCGGCCGGAAAATCCGGGGATGCAGCCGCACGGCAGCCGGCAGCAGGGCAGGCTGCCAAGGGGGCTAAAACCGCACAAGATGCCGAAGCTGTCAAGGCAGGGCCATCCAGTACTAACCAAAACGAATAGGCGATGAAACCGGGATTTTTTATCGACAGACCGGTCTTTTCGACTGTTTTGTCCGTGCTGATCGTGTTGGTGGGTATCATCGGCCTCGTATCGCTGCCCATCGAGCAATATCCGCAGATTACCCCGCCCGTAGTCAAGATCAGCGCCTCTTATCCGGGAGCGAATGCCGCGACGGTGTCGCAGGCTGTCGCCACGCCGTTGGAGCAAGAGCTCAACGGCACGCCCGGCATGATTTATATGGAGTCGAGCAGTTCCAACTCGGGCGGCTTGTCGATTACGGTGACGTTCGATGTGAGCACCGACGTCGATCTGGCGGCCGTCGAGGTGCAGAACCGTGTGAAACTGGCCGAGGCACGCCTTCCGGCCGAGGTGCTCCAGAACGGTATTTCGGTCGAGAAACAGGCCCCCAGCCAATTGCTGACGATTGCGCTGACCTCGGACGACCCGAAATTCAATGAGATCTACCTGAGTAATTACGCGACGATCAATGTCCTCGACGTGTTGCGGCGTATTCCGGGCGTCGGGCGCGTGTCGAATATCGGCAGCCGGTATTACGGCATGCAGATCTGGGTTTATCCCGACCGGCTGGCCAGTTTTGGATTGACGGTGAAGGATTTGCAGAATGCGCTGAAAGACCAGAACCGCGAATCGGCCGCCGGGGAACTGGGAAAGCCGCCTGTGGCGGGTGTCGATGTAGCCATTCCGCTCACTGCGCCGGGGCGCCTGTCGTCGGTAAGCGATTTCGAAGAGATTGTGGTCCGGGCCAATCCCGACGGTTCGTTCATCCGCATGCGCGACGTTGCGCGGGTCTCGCTCGAAGCGTCGTCGTACAGCACCGAAAGCGGGCTGAACGGCAGCAATGCGGCGATCCTGGGGATCTATATGCTTCCGGGGGCCAATGCGATGCAGGTGGCCACCGAGGTGAAAGAGGCGATGAAAGAGATTGCGAAGGATTTTCCCGAAGGGCTGGATTACCTTGTCCCGTTCGATATGACCGAGTATATCGCCGAATCGATCCACGAAGTGTATAAAACGTTGTTCGAGGCGCTGTTTCTGGTGATCCTGGTCGTCTTTCTCTCGTTACAGAGCTGGCGTACGGCGTTGATCCCGATCGTCGCGGTACCGATCTCGCTGGTGGGGACTTTCGGCTTTATGCTGATCATGGGCTTCTCGCTCAACATGCTGACGCTGCTGGGACTGGTCCTCGCCATCGGTATCGTGGTGGACGATGCGATCGTTGTGGTCGAGAACGTCGAGCGCATCATGGAGCAGCGTAAGATCGGGGCACGCGAGGCGACGCACATCGCGATGAAAGAGCTGACCGGCGCGCTGATCGCCACGTCGCTGGTGCTGGCTGCCGTCTTTATTCCGGTCAGTTTCCTGGCGGGCATCACCGGTTCGCTGTTCCGGCAATTCTCGGTGACGATCGTCGTGTCCGTACTCATTTCTGCCGTCGTTGCGCTGACGCTGAGCCCGGCGATGTGCGCGATTATCCTGCGGCCGCAAACCGGGCGCAAGAATATCGTATTCCGCAAAATCAACATCTGGCTCAACCGCGGCAATAAAAAGTACACACGTCTGTTAGGCGTGGTGCTGAACCGTCCGCGCCGGATCATGGCCGGTTTCGGGATGGTGCTCGTTTTGATTTTCGTACTCAGCAAATTTATTCCTTCGGGTTTCATTCCGCAGGAAGATCAGGGTTTTTTCACCGTCGAACTGGCGATGCCCGAGGGAACGACCATTGAGCGGACGAGGGAGGTGACCGAACGTGCGATTGCTTACCTGGGTGGGCACGATGCCGTGGAGTATGTGCAGAACGTAACCGGTTCGAGTCCCCGGGTGGGTACGAACCAGGGGCGTGCGACGCTCACGGTGATCCTCAAGCCGTGGAAAGAGCGCGATAAGAAGGTCGAAGAGGTGATGCGCGACGTGCAACGCGAGTTCCACGATTATCCGGAGATCAGTGCGTTCACGACCCGTCCGCCCGTGGTGCCGGGCCTCGGTTCGGCCGGTGGCGTCGAGTTCCAGTTGCAGGCCCGTTCTGGAGCCGAGTGGGATGACCTGGTGGCGGCGGTGGATACATTCCGGCGTTATGCGGCGGAGACTTCCGAACTGGCCTCTGTCTCCACGTCGTTGCAGCCGGAGATTCCGCAGCTTTACTTCGATGTGGACCGCGATCAGGCGCAGTTGCTCGGAGTCCCGATGTCCGACATTTTCTCGACGATGAAAGCTTATCTGGGATCGGTCTATGTCAACGATTTCAACATGTTCAACCGTATCTACCGCGTATATATCCAGGCGGATCAGGAGTTCCGTACGAACCGCGACGACATCAACCTCTTCTTCGTCAAAACCTCGTCCGGTTCGATGGTGCCGCTTTCGGCACTGGGCAAGACCGCTTACACGACCGGGCCGGGCAGTATCACGCGCTTTAATATGTATACTTCGGCTCCGATGCAGGTGACACCGGCCCCCGGCCGCAGTTCGGGACAGGCGATGGCGGCGATCGAGGAGATCGTCGAGGAGCACTTGCCGGACAATATAGGCTTGGCCTGGAGCGGCCTTTCGTTCCAGGAGCAAAAGGCTTCGGGACAGACCGGCAAGGTGATGGCCCTCGTGTTGCTGTTCGTTTTCCTGTTCCTTGCCGCGCAATACGAAAGCTGGATCGTGCCGCTGGCGGTGCTGTTGTCGTTGCCTGTGGCGGCGTTGGGCGCCTATTTGGGCATCGGTGCGCTGGGACTCGATCAGGATGTCTACTTCCAGATCGGTCTGGTGACGCTGATGGGGTTGGCGGCCAAAAACGCGATCCTGATCGTCGAATTCGCCAAGATACAGGTCGACGAAGGGGCCGATCCCGTTGCTGCTGCGATTCATGCCGCACAGTTGCGCTTCCGTCCTATCCTGATGACGTCGCTCGCGTTCGTACTCGGTATGTTGCCGATGGTGATCGCCTCGGGGCCCGGTTCGGCGAGCCGCCACTCGATCGGTACGGGTGTGTTCTTCGGGATGATCTTTGCGATTACGGTGGGGATCGTGCTGGTGCCGTTCTTCTTCGTGATGGTCTATAAGCTCAAGGAGCGGCTTCGCCTGCCGGAGCTTCGTTTTCCGAAAATGCGCCTGCCGCACATCCATGTCTCGTTCAGGGAGAAACGCAAAAAACGTTGACATTATGAGAGTCTTGTATCCTATATTACTGGTGGTCGCTGTAGCACTGAGCCTCTTTTCCTGTCGGGTGGGGCGTTCGTTCCGGACACCGGAACTGAAAGAGATGCCCGCTACGTTCGACGAAGAGGGTATGACTGAAGGAACGACTGCCGACATCGGCTGGAGTACGCTTTATGCCGATACGGTCCTGCAGGGATTGATCTCGCGGGCGCTCGACCACAACAAGGACATGCTTGCCGCAGCGGCGCGTGTCCGCGAATTGATGGCGGCCAAGCGGATCACTTTTGCGAAGATGTTTCCCGGGGCCGGAATGGACCTCTACGGCGACCGCGAATACCTCAATTACGGAGGCGATAACAAAAAATACGACCCTGAACTGCACGCGAACCTGACTTTCGGGTGGGAAATCGACATTTGGGGAAACCTGCGCTGGCAGAACGAGGCGGCCGTAGCGGCCTACCTGCAATCGGTTGAGGCGCAGCGGGCGTTGCGACTGACGATCGTTTCGCAGGTCGCGCAGATGTATTTCGACCTGAAAGCGCTCGACCGCGAACTCTCCATTGTCCGGCAGACTCTCGAAGCGCGGCGCGATGCCGTCCATTTTGCCACATTACGCTACGAGGGGGGACTTACTTCGGAAATTCCGTACCGCCAGAGCCTCGTCGAATTGGCCCGTACCGAAACGCTGTTGCCGAAGCTCGAAAATGAGATCAAGCTCAAGGAGAACGACCTGTCGGTATTGTTGGGAGAGTTTCCTGCCGGAATTCCCCGTGGCGGAAGCGACCTGGGGGATGTGCAAATGGGCACGGAGTTGCCTGTGGACCTGCCTTCTTCGCTGTTGGAGAGGCGTCCCGACGTGCGGCAGGCCGAGCAGGCGTTGCGCGAGGCGAATGCGAAGGTGGGCGTGGCATTGACCGATATGTTCCCGAGACTGCGGTTGACCGCTAACCTCGGTGCCGAAAATGCAGAGTTGACCGATTTCCTCAAAAGCCCGACGTGGTTCGTTTCCGGTGCATTGACTGGTCCTTTGTTCCAATTGGGGAGCAAACGGGCGGCGCACAAAGCTGCCAAGGCCGCTTACGAGCAGCAGGTGTATGCTTACGAAAAGAAGATTCTCGAGGTGTTCAAAGAGGTGAACAATGCGCTGGTGACCTATCGCAAGAGCCGCGAAATGCGGCGTTCGGCCGATGCGCTGTACCGATCAGCGCTCTCTTATAACAAATTGGCCAAATTGCAATATGTAAACGGCGTGGTGAGTTATATGGACGTGCTTGACGCCCAGCGCCAGTTGTTCGACTCTGAAATCGCCGTCAACGATGCGATTCTGACCGAATTTACCGCAACGGTTTCGCTTTACAAAGCTTTGGGCGGCGGATTGGAGCGGTAGTGTTTGCTCTTTCTTTCTTTTTGTATTACTTTTGTTTCGTTTTTAATGGTTTTGGTGGTAAACGAAACTGGAAAAGCGAAAAATGATAATATGAAGAGGGAAGAGAGCCTGAAATTGCTGGCCGATGAAGGCCGGGTATGGGATATGGTAATCATCGGGGGCGGCGCCACCGGACTGGGGTGCGCGGTAGATGCGGTATTGCGCGGTTACAGCGTAGCGCTGTTCGAACAGGATGATTTCGCAAAGGGCACTTCGAGCCGGAGTACGAAACTGGTGCACGGAGGGGTGCGTTACCTGCAGCACGGCGATGTCGCATTGGTATTCGAAGCGCTGCGCGAACGGGGCCGCATGAAGGCCAATGCGCCGCACCTGGTCAAGGACCAGGCGTTCGTGATCTCGAACTACCGCTGGAGGGACAATTTTCTCTATTTCTGCGGGCTCGCTTTTTACGACCTGCTTTCGTTGGGTTTCGGTTATGGCCGTTCACGTTTCATTTCGGCCGCGAAGACGGCCCGTTGTCTGCCGGTGTCCGTCAAGCGCGGATTGAAGGGCGGTATCGTTTATCACGACGGCCAGTTCGATGATTCGCGCATGGCCGTCAACCTGGCGCAGACCTGTGCCGAGCATGGCGGCTGCCTGTTGAATCATGCTCCTGTCGAAGAGATTATGCACGATGAAAAGGGGCGCGTTTGCGGTGTCCGGATGACCGACAGCGAGACCGGCCGCAGGTATAGGGTCCGTGCGAGATCCGTGGTCAATGCCGCCGGCGTCTTTGTCGACCGGGTGATGGCGATGGACCAGCCTGGCCATGCGCCGCTGGTGCGCCCGAGCCAAGGGGTTCATCTGGTGCTCGACAAACGTTTTTTGCAGAGCGATTATGCGATTATGGTACCCAAAACCAGCGACGGCCGCGTGTTGTTCGCCGTGCCGTGGCACGACAAGGTTGTAGTAGGTACGACCGATATTCTTCGCGAAACACCCGAAGAGGAACCCCGCCCGTTGGAAGAGGAGATCGACTTTATCCTCGGCACGGCGGCCCTTTACATGGATCCGGCCCCGACGCGAGCCGATATTCTGTCGATGTTTGCGGGGCAGCGCCCGCTGGCGGCACCCAGTAGAGAGGGCAAAAGTACGAAAGAACTTTCGCGCGGCCACAAAATCATCGTTTCGGATCACAGCCTGATTACCATTACCGGGGGCAAATGGACTTCCTACCGTAAGATGGCCGAGGATACGGTCGACAAGGCCGGGGTGTTGGGGCTGTTGCCCCTGCGCAAATGTATGACCCGCCGTTTTCCGATTCACGGTTACCGCGAACACCCCGACCTGACGAACCATCTTTATGTCTATGGCTCCGATATGCCGGCGATTGCCGAATTGATGCGGCAGGGGTATGATACGAAACTGGTCGAAGGGCTCGATTACACCGAGGCCGAGGTCGTGTGGGCCGTTCGCGAGGAGATGGCCCGGACAGTCGAGGACGTGTTGGCCCGGCGGGTGCGAATCCTGTTCGTCGATGCGCGCCGTGCCGTGCAGGCCGCTCCGCGTGTGGCGCAACTGCTCGCTGCCGAACTGGGATACGACGAGGCGTGGGAACGCGCTCAGGTCGAGCAGTTCACTCGCCTTGCCGAACATTACTACCCGTCGGTGTGATGAGCCGTGCCGGAATACGCGGAATTGCGCCACGATTGAAATTTAACTCCGTCTTGACGGAGTCCAGGACGCGACAAACACCCTTTGGATGGATTTGTCCTGAAAGGGAATATTTCAAATAAGAGCTCCCGAAATACTGTAACCGGTGAAGGACAGCCAATCCTGTTTCTGATTGCAGTGTACCGGCATCCGCCGCCGGAGGGGGCTTTTGCATTTTTCTTGATTATTCAGCGATGATGACTTCCACCCCCTGCTCTTCGAGCATGCGGACGGTCGAGGCGTGAATACCTCCGTCCGTGACTACCGTGTGGATTTGACTCAGCGGGCAGATGCGGCCGAAACCTTTGCGCGAAAATTTAGACGAATCGACCAGTACGATCGTTTTTGACGCCGCTTTCATCATTTCGCGGTTCAGCTGCGCTTCTTCCAAATTGGAATTGGTTACACCGTACTCTTCGTTGATGCCGTCGGCGCCGATAAAGAGTTTCGAACAGGAGAACTCTTCCATCGAGATGAGCGGGGAGGTTCCGCGTACCGAGAGCGATTTTTTGTGTACGACACCTCCCAGCTGGATGATGTTGACGTTCCCGACGGCGGAGAGCAGCATCGACACCTTCAGCGACGGGGTTACGACGTTGAGCGTTCCTTTCGGGACGATCTTCTCGGCGAAGGCCATGATGGTCGAGCCGGTGGCGATGATTACCGAGTCGTTCTCCTCGAGCAGTTGCGTCGCGGCCTGAGCGATTTTCTCCTTTTGCACCCGATTTTCGAGTTCTTTGAGCTGTACGCTCCGGTCCGCTACATGCGGATTGACAGGGCATGCGCTGCCGTGCGTGCGGAACAACAGTCCCTGTTCCTCGAGCGCCTTGAAGTCCTTGCGGACCGTCACGGCTGTTACCTTCAGGCTCTTGGCGATGTCGGCCACGCGGATGTAGCCGTCCTTTTTCAGCTTGTCGAGGATGTATTTGTGCCGTTGGGCAATGCTGATAATCTGTGTCATTGTGTGGTGGTGTTGGCGCTGAATGATCCGGCGTCGCAGTTTGTATTATACACAGGGACTTCCTGCGGTATGCTGCGCGCTCCTATGTCGTTTGCTGCAATCCTTTCGGTCCGGAAATCGGAGCTCCGTGGCGTTGATCGTAGAACACGTATTGCTACGGACGGGACTGCCGTGCCTCTTCGAGCAGCTCCCCGAACTCTCTGAGCGTGCGTGCGGTCAGGTCGGGCCCGGGATCGGAGGCGAGGGACGTTTCGAGTGTCGTCTCGCCCGAGAGTACCAGTACGCCGAGCGATCCGGCGTTGCGTGCCGTGGCTACGTCCGTGTAGATTCGGTCGCCCGCCATGGCGATTTCGGACGGTTGCAACCCGTAACGTGCGGCGATACCCGTGAGCATTCCCGGATCGGGTTTCCCCAGTACGAGGTCCGGTTCCCGGCCGGTGGCGTACTCGATGCATTTGCAGATCGAGCCGCAATCGACCAGCACCTCTGCCCGGTCGGTGGGGCAGACGCGGTCGGGATTCGTCGCAACGTACGGAATGCCTTGTGCCGCGAGCCATGCCGCATGGCACAGGCGAGGGTAGGCGAGGGTCATGTCGAACGCCACTACCAGCATATCGGGTTTGTCTCCCTCCGTGGCGGGGGCGGACTCGAACCCGGCCGCTTCGAATTCCGCGATCATACTCGGCGTACCGAGCAAAAAGAGCCGTTTGGCCTCGGGATGGTGCGTACGGATGTGGTCGATGGTGGCCAGTGCGGAGGTGTACATCCGTTCACGGGGCACCCCGATGCCCATCCCTTCCAGTTTGTGCAGGTAGTCGTCGATGTTTTTCGACGGGTTGTTCGTCAGGAACGAGTAACCGATTCCCAACGCGTCGAGTTTGGCGAGGAAGGCTTTGGTCCACGGGAAAAGTGTCGAGCCCATGTAGATCGTGCCGTCCATGTCGAGTGCGACGTGCCGGATCGCAGCGAGCCGGGTCATCAGTTCCTCGTGTGCCAGCGGAGAATAGCAGTCTGTGAAGGTGTTTTTATCCATGGTTTGGTTGCGTTGTCGTGAAGCTTCCTGTATGCTTGCGTACTTTGCGTTTGTTGTCGGATTACGAGTTGATCCGGGCGTATCCGTCCATCTTGGCGCGCCACATCAGCGAGAATACGAGCATACCCACCAACGCCATCGTGATCATTGTAATATAGGCCCAGTTCCATCCGTAATGTTGTGCTACGTAGCCCAGGCCGGTACCGGAAACGATCGTGCTCGCATAACCGAACAGTCCTGTGAATCCGGTGGCCGTGGCGGCGTATTTTTTTGTCGCCTGGTTTGCGGCGGCGATGCCGATCAGCGCCTGCGGGCCGTAGATGCAGAAGCCCGCGCCGCACAGCAGCAGGAACGTGAGCCAGAGCGGGGCACCCTGCGGCAGTTCCCAGAATCCGAAGATGAACAGTGCCGTCCCGGCCATACAGAAGACGCAGGTGCGGTGGGCGCGGCCTTTCAGGTAACGGTCGGTGGCCCAGCCCGCGAAGATCATGCCGACGATTCCCGCGATTTCGAACAGGGCTACGAGCCATCCGGCCATCTCCAGCGAGATGCCCTTCGACTGTTTGAGCAGCGACGGTCCCCAGTCCAGTACTGAAAAGCGCACGATATAGACGAAAAAGTTCGCGATCGAAAGGACCCAGATCAATGGATTGGCAAATACCATCCGGCGCAGCATGTGTTTCTCTTCGGCGCTCTTTTTACCCGGTTTCTCTTTTTTGATTTCGGTTCCGGGTAGTTCGGGCAGCCCCACCGAGCGCGGCGTATCGCGCAGCGTGATGAAAAGGCCGATCGCTCCCGCGAACGAGATCGCCGCCGGAATCCAGAAACACCATTTCCACGCTCCGACATGGTTGGGTCCGCTGCCCAGGGTGCCCATGATATAGCCGCAGAGGATGACCACTAGCCCGGCGCCTATCGAGTGCGAGGTGTTCCATACGGACATTTTGGTCGCCAGTTGTTTGGGCGGTATCCAGTGCGTCAGCAGCCGCGCGCACGGCGGGAACCCCATGCCTTGCAGCCAGCCGTTGGCGACCCACAGCAGCCCCATGAAGAGAATCAGCGTGTTGGTGAATTGCGATCCGCCGGTTTCGCCCGTAATCCAGGTCGAGATATCTTCGCCGAATCCGAATGCAAAGTTCGCCAGCGCGCAGAGGGCCAGTCCGGAAGCCATGAAAAAGCGGGCGTTGACCCGGTCGGCCAGTACGCCGTTCAGGAAACGCGACAGGCCGTAAATCAGCCCGTGCAGCGTGAGGAAGATGCCTAGACTCGTTTTCGAGATGCCCAGATCGGTTTCCATGCCGGTCATTGCGAAAGAGAAGTTCTTACGTACGAAGTAGAAGAGCGCATAACCGACCATCGTGGCGATGATCGTGCGGGTCTGCCAGTATTGAAAACGTTTACGCACTTCGGGGCTGAAGCCGTGCTCGTCCTGCAGATCGGCGGCAGCGGCGGTTTGTGCTGAGGCTTGTGTGTTATCGTTCATCGGTTCGGGTTGAAGTTTTGTCCGGTTTTGGTTAGCCGTTGGTTGTTGGGTTGTGCAATTTTTCGGTTTCGGCGAGTCGAGTGCGCCGGATGTTGCGGAACTCTGCGAGGTTATTTTGCCGCCGTGCGCCGGCTCGTTGTGCGGGGTATGGTACCCGGTGCAGGCGCGTTGGCTTTTGTAAGGCGGAATAGCTTGGTCTGGGGATTATTTGATCTCCCAGACCCCGCCGGGGCCGAAAATCGCATCGGTCCATTGCCCGAGCAGGTTCGTCCGAACGGCTACGTCGAGGATGGTGAAACGCCGGCGGATATGCTGCGCACGGATTACGCTCTCTTTCATGCGCCGGCGTGTGATGCCGATCTCCTCGGGCCGGGTGGGGGCGCCCACGATCCGCAGCCGGCGGCTCGCCTCGGCAAACGGGATGATCTGCTTTTCGAGCCTTGCCTTGATTTGCGGCCAGTTATTTTTCAGCGTGGCCAGCTGTTCGCGCAGTTGTTGCTTGCCGATATATTTTGCGTGCGTCTCTTTCAGCCCGATTTCGGGGAAATCGGTGCCCGCATAGAGTTCCAGCGCATATTTTTCCGCTTCGGCCAATTCGGGCCATGCGGCGACGGCCCCTTCGATATCGAGGCGGGCGATGTCGCTGTGGAGGAATTGTTCGTAATAGGCGGTCGCGGCGAGCAATCCGATGCTGACTTGGAAACCGTGCGACGGGGTGTGCCCGTCAGCCATTTTATGGTGTTCCATGTTCCACAGATGGCTGAATTGGTGGTCGGCACCGCTGGCCGGTCGGCTCGTCTGGTGCGCCTGCATCGCGAAACCGCCCAGCATGAGCCCTTCGATCAGCGGCCCGATCGTTTCGACGGTACCCTGGCGCACCCCTTCCGGATCGCCGAGCGCATCCTGCAGTCCGTCCTGGACGATTGCGAAAGCGCGTTCGTCGAGCGGCTCCACGCCCAGTGCATCCGAAATGATCCAGTCTGCACCCGCCGGGACTTTGGCGAACAGGTCGGCATAACCGCTGGCTGTCATCTCTTTCGGGGCTGCGGCGATTATCGCGGTATCGGCCAGTACGCCCAACGGAGCGGGACACGAGAAGGTCTGCTTGGCCCCTTCGAAGGTGATCGACGCGCCGAACGACGTGTAGCCGTCCATCGAGGCGGCGGTGCCTACGACCATGTAGCGGCGGCCGTTGCGGTGCGAGCAGAGTTTTACCAGGTCGTTGATCGTTCCCGATCCCACGGCTACGGGAATGGCATCGGTTCGTTGCAGTACGGCATCGAGTTCTTCGACGAATTCCCACTCGGCGTGCAGGTCCGGCGAGGTGAAAATATGCGGCTGGTCCTGTTCCACGCCTGCGGCCGCGAGACTGTCCCGTACATCGCTGCCCGCCACCCGCAGCGTCGTCGGGTCGGCTATGATGACGGCCCGTTTTCCGGGAAACAGTTCCCGGAACATATCGCCGGACTGGGGCAGGATGCCGGCCCCGATACGCAGCGCTTTGGTTTCCGTGGCGTGGGCCAGCGCGTTTTCTACTCGGTTCATATCGTTGTTTTTTGTGTTTGTTTGTCAGTTCGCCGGTCGGTCGTTGTCCCGCTGTTATTGCCGGTCAGGGCTTTTTGCAGGAGTGTTGTGGCCGTTGCGGATGCCCGCGACGGTTTTTCCGGTCGGATCGATGCGTCGGGAATTTCTTTTCCTTTCGGAAAGCAAAGATAACGAAACGAAACGAAATATGCGAGAGGGCGGGCCAAAAAGAAAGATGGCGCAGCAATCCTTCGTTTTTTGTGTGCAGCGCGGAAAAATTTCCTATATTTGCCCCGAATTGGTTTTCTCCGTCTCTCCCGGGACGGGGAATGAAGAGGGAATCGGGTGTGAATCCCGGACTGTCCCGCAGCTGTGATGCTCCGTAACGTCCTGAACGTCTTTACCACTGGCCGAATCCGGGCCGGGAAGGTATCGGGACGGGAGCGAGTCAGAAGACCTGCCGGTTCGTTTTACGTTTTGGCGCCTCGTGGGTTAGGTGCTTTGACGCCCGTAAAGTATGCGATTTTTATAGAGTTGAGCCTGTTGGGGTTTGGTATGCTGATTGCCGCAGTTTCATCTGCCGGGATCGGTATATGCTGCCGTGGATGGCTTGTGAATTAAACTGAAAATTATGATCAGGAAGATATTGGTTGCCAATCGCGGGGAGATCGCTCTGCGGGTGATGCGTTCCTGCCGGGAAATGGGGATCGCTTCCGTAGCGGTCTTTTCCGAGGCGGACCGGGCTTCGCGGCATGTTTTCTATGCCGATGAGGCTTATTGTATAGGGGGCGCCGCTTCGCAGGAGAGCTACCTGAACGGGGACCGGATTCTGGAGGTGGCCCGCGGATGCGGTGCCGACGCGATCCATCCCGGTTACGGTTTTTTGTCCGAAAACGCCTCTTTCGCCCGCAAGTGCGGTGAAGCGGGAATAATTTTTATCGGCCCCGCGGCCGAAACGATCGAGTTGATGGGCGATAAGATTTCGGCGCGCCGCACGATGATCGAAGCCGGGGTTCCCGTAGTGCCCGGCACGCAGCAAAATCTTGTGTCGGCTGACGAGGCCGTCGAGGTGTGCCGCCGGATCGGTTTTCCGGTGATGCTGAAGGCGTCGCAGGGCGGAGGCGGAAAGGGTATGCGGCTGGTGAGGCGGGAAGCGGACGTGCGCGAAGCTTTTGAGGCTGCCCGTTCCGAGGCGATGGCTTCGTTCGGCGACGATACCGTCTACATCGAACGGTTTGTCGAAGAGCCGCACCACATCGAATTCCAGGTGTTGGGAGACCGGTTCGGCCATGTGATCCACTTGTGCGAGCGGGAGTGCTCCGTGCAGCGCCGCCACCAGAAAATCATCGAAGAGAGTCCTTCGCCCCTGATGACTGCGGAGCTGCGGGAGCGTATGGGGCGTGATGCCGTTGCTGCGGCCCGTGCGGTCGGTTATCTCGGAGCCGGAACGGTCGAATTCCTGGTGGACCGGGAGCGCAATTACTATTTCCTCGAGATGAACACGCGCCTGCAGGTCGAGCATCCGATCACCGAAGAGGTGTGCGGGGTCGATCTGGTCAAGGAGCAGATTTTTGTCGCCGACGGGAGGCCTTTGCGCCTTACCCAGCGCGATATTGTCCAGCGGGGCCACGCCATCGAGTGTCGGATTTGTGCCGAAGATGCCTCGGCGGGTTTTATGCCTTCTCCGGGGGTGATTTCCCAACTGACCGAACCGGGCGGGATCGGAGTCCGTCTTGACAGCTATATCTATGAGAAGTATGAGATTCCGGTGCATTACGATCCGATGATCGGCAAGCTGATCGTTTGGGCCACGACGCGTGAATTTGCGGTCGAACGGATGCGGCGGGCGCTGGATGAATACAAAATTACCGGTGTCAAAACCAACATTGCCTACCTGGGATCGATACTGGAACTGCCCGAGCTCGTCGGAGGGGATTACAATACGTCCGTGCTGGAAAAGAATGCCGACCGGCTCGCTTTGCAACAGGAGAGAGGAGATAGGGAAGAGATTGAGAACATGGCCATGATTACTGCTCTTATCAATTACATGGTCTCACTGGAGGAGGGTGGCGCCGGATCGCCTGCCGGCGCCGCCCTTTCCGGTTTTACGAGCCGTTGGCGCGAATTCGGCAAACGCAACGGCGTCAAGGGCATTTAAAAGCAAGCGTTATGGAGATAGAAATAGGAAACAGGAAAGCCGAAGTCGAATGGCTCGGCAAAAACGGGAACGATGTCCAGGTGTCGATAGACGGCCGGACGATCGGGGCGAATGTCGTGTTGACCGACAACGGTATCTGTTCGATCCTCTATCAGGGACGTTCGTACAATATGGAGGCGGTGAGTTTCGAAGGGGGTAGGCGTTATAAGGTCAAGTGCGGCTACGACTCGTACGATGTCCGGGTCATCGATGCGCAGGCGCGTTATCAGCAGGCGCGCAACGGCGGGGAAGCCAGGCAGGACGACAACCTGAGCGCGCCGATGCCGGGCAAGGTGGTGCGCGTGATGGTGCAGCCTGGTGACCGGGTTGCGGCCGGCGATACGCTCCTTGTTTTCGAGGCGATGAAAATGCAGAGCAACCTGAAAGTGACCGGGGATTGCACCGTCTGCGAGATACTTGTGGCCGAGGGCGAAACGGTCGCCGGAGGGGCGCTGTTGGTCAAACTGGATGTTTTGCAAAACGAATCGGATAACCATGGAAAAGAATAACGAACGGATATATCAGGAATTTGAACGCCGTAACCGCCAGGCGGAACTTGGCGGCGGCGAGGACAAGCTGCGCAAGCGGCATGAAGCAGGCCGGATGACAGCGCGCGAGCGGATTGAAATGTTGCTGGATAAGGGGACGTTTGTCGAATTGGATAAATTCGTCACGCACCGTTGTACCAATTACGGCATGGACCGGCAGAAAATTCCCGGCGACGGGATCGTGTCGGGCTACGGTAAAATCGACGGTCGTCAGGTATTCGTCTATGCCTATGATTTTACGGTGTTCGGCGGTTCGCTCAGCATTACGAACGCCAACAAGATCGTCAAGGTGCAGACGATGGCGCTGAAAAATGGCGCGCCCGTCATCGCGCTGAACGACTCGGGCGGAGCCCGCATCCAGGAAGGAGTTGAGAGCCTGACCGGCTATTCGAACATCTTTTTCCAAAACACGATCGCTTCGGGTGTGGTGCCGCAGCTCTCGGCCATTCTCGGGCCGTGCGCGGGCGGTGCGTGCTACTCGCCGGCGCTTACCGATTTTATCTTTATGGTCCGGGACAAAAGCCATATGTTCGTGACCGGGCCCGACGTGGTGAAGGCCGTGACGCACGAAGAGGTGGATAAAGAGGAGCTGGGCGGGGCTTATACCCACAGCAGCCGCAGCGGAGTGGCCCATTTTATGGGAGAGAGCGAGGAAGAGGTGCTGATGGGTATCCGGGAGTTGTTGAGCTTTCTGCCGTCCAATAACCTCGAGGACGCCCCGGTCGTACACACGACGGATGATATCCGCCGCGAGGACGAACGGCTGCAAACGCTGATCCCGGCCGATCCCAATGTGCCGTATGACGTGAAGGAGGTGATCGGATCGGTGGTCGACGACCACTACTTTCTGGAAGTGATGCCCCATTTTGCCAAAAATGTCGTGATCGGATTCGCCCGCCTGGGAGGGCGTTCGGTGGGCATCGTGGCGAACCAGCCCGCATTTCTGGCGGGAGTACTCGACATCGACGCTTCGGATAAGGCAGCCCGGTTTATCCGTTTCTGCGACTGTTTCAATATTCCCCTTATTACGCTCGAGGATGTGCCCGGTTTCCTGCCGGGGACGACCCAGGAGCACGGAGGCATTATCCGGCACGGGGCCAAAATCGTTTACGCCTATGTCGAGGCTACCGTTCCCAAGATCACGCTGATTTTGCGCAAGGCTTACGGAGGTGCTTATATCGTCATGTCGAGCAAACAGACGGGATCGGACGTGAACCTGGCCTATCCGACCGCTGAGATTGCCGTAATGGGTGCCGAAGGGGCTGTGAATATTTTGTGCCGCGGTGCGGGGAAAGAACAGCGGCGCGAGGCGGTCGAGGAGTATGAGGAGCGTTTTGCCAATCCCTACCGCGCGGCTGAACTGGGCTATATCGACGAGATCATTCTGCCGAAGCAGACCCGTTTCAAATTGATTCAGGCACTCGAGATGGCCCATAACAAAATCCGGAGCAATCCGCCCAAGAAGCACGGTAATATGCCTTTGTAATTTCGGGGAATTGCCGTATGTTTGTGCACTTTTAAAATATGTACTTTTGATTCGTAAACGATGGAGTGGTTGAATAGTCTGTTTTTCGGCAATGAATCGTTCTGGGGCGGCGGCGTCGCCCATTCGGTGCTGATCCTCGCGCTGGTTATTGCACTGGGGATCATGCTGGGCAAAATCAAGGTAGCCGGTATCTCGCTGGGCGTTACCTGGATCCTTTTTGTCGGCATCATCTTCAGCCACTTCGGGATGCGGCTCAACGAGCACCTGATCCACTTCATGAAGGAATTCGGCCTGATCCTGTTTGTCTATTCGATCGGCCTGCAGGTAGGACCCGGCTTTTTCTCGTCTTTCAAAAAAGGGGGTGTTCGGCTCAATCTGCTCGCCACGATGGTGGTGTGCGCGGGTGTGCTCGTGACCTGCGGGTTGTACGTGATCACCGGGCTGCCGGTCACGACGATGGTCGGCATCCTGTCGGGTGCCGTCACCAATACCCCGGGACTCGGCGCCGCACAGCAGGCTTACAGCGATATGACCGGTATCGATTCGCCCGATATCGCGTTGGGGTATGCGGTGGCCTATCCGCTCGGCGTGATCGGTATTATCCTGTCGATGATGGTGTTGCGGCGGGTGTTCCGGATCGATTTTGCCAAAGAGGAGAAAAAAGCGCTCGATACGATGGATGTGCAGCACGATTCGGTAGCGCAACCCCATTCGCTCAGCGTCGTGAATCCGGCGCTGGAAGACAAAAGCATTCGTGAACTGCAGGGGTTGGTCAACCGCGATTTCGTCATTTCGCGCATTCGTCGCCAGGGTGGAGAGATCGAGATTGCCGACGACGATACGTTGCTGCATGTCGGCGACCAGATTCTGGTGGTGACCACGCCGCGCGATGCGGCGGCGATCACGGCTTTTATCGGCCGGGATGTCCAGGTGGAGTGGGAGCAACTCGACAAGCGGCTTATTTCGCGCCGGATTCTGATTACGAAACCCGAGCTGAACGGCAAGTCTCTGGCCCAGCTCAAACTGCATGCGGGATTCGGGGTGAGCATCACGCGTGTCAACCGCGCGGGTGTCGACCTGATTGCGCAACCGTCGTTGCAGTTGCAGATGGGCGACCGTGTGACGGTCGTCGGAACCGAAGTCTCGATCGCGAATGTCGAGAAGGTGCTCGGCAACTCGATGAAACGGCTCAATGCGCCGAACCTGATTCCAATTTTTATCGGTATCGTGCTTGGTGTGATGCTCGGTAGCCTGCCGTTCACTTTTCCCGGGATTCCGCAGCCCGTGAAGCTCGGTCTGGCCGGAGGACCGCTTATCGTGTCGATCCTCATCAGCCGTTTCGGGCCGAAATTCAAGCTCGTAACCTATACGACCATGAGCGCGAACCTGATGCTGCGCGAGGTGGGTATTGCATTGTTCCTCGCCTGTGTCGGGCTCGGTGCGGGTGAGGAGTTCGTCGAGACGATTATCGACGGAGGCGGCTATGCGTGGATCGGCTACGGGGCGATTATCACGATCCTCCCGCTGCTGATCGTCGGTGTTATCGGGCGCCTTTGGTTTAAGGTAGATTACTTTACGCTGATCGGCGTGATGGCCGGTGCGACGACCGATCCTCCCGCACTCGCTTATTCCAACGACCTGGCCGGCAACGATATTCCTTCCGTGGGCTATGCGACGGTCTATCCACTCACAATGTTCCTGCGGGTACTGAGCGCCCAGTTGCTGATCCTGTTTCTGGCATAAAGGAGATCGGGGTGCCGATCATGTTCTTTATTGTATCTTTTCCCGAACAGATTATCCGGTTGATTTTCGAGCGTGGGGCGTTCGGACCCGACTCTACGGCAATGACCGCCGAACTGTTGTCGGTCTATAACGCCGGAATCGGCTCGGCTCTTGTCGTGTTCATGCTGCCCCTGTGGATGTGCAGCCGTCGGTGGTTGCGGCGGACGGAGACCGGGACGGCATTCCCAATGTATTGCTCGAAGCGATGGCCTCCGGACTGCCGGTCGTCTCGACACCCGTTTCGGGTATCCCCGAGGTGCTGAACGACCGGAACAGCGAATTGGTTGCCCCCGGCGATCCCGGTGCGATTGCCGCTACGATCGGACGTTTGGCGGCCGACGAAACCCGGCGCATGGAAGTGATCCGGAATGCACGGGAAACGGTTTTACAGTTCGATATGGACGAGCATATCCGTTTTTTGTTATCTTTGTTTGGCCGTTATCTCGGTTTGGAACATGCCGGTACGGATGTCTCAGCCGGAAGCGGGGGCGAATATCCTGCAGGCGACGGGAGGCTGGCGGTATCGATGCACAGCGATGATGTCGGGAAATGAGGATTGTTTGTTAATAATTGATTATCCGTATGTAGGTGCGATAATGTGGCGCAAGGTGTGAAAAAACGGATTCCGGTATTGTTCGGCGTAGAGAGTTTCAGTGGCGGCGTGTTGAGGCATGTCGTCGATCTGGCGTTGGCGTTGGATCCGGAAGAGTTCGAAGTGCACCTGATCACCTCTTCGCTCCGGACCGATCAGGAGGCTTCCGACAGCATAAAATTGTTGGAGCAACACGGGATCCGTGTGGTTTTGCTGCCTATCCGGCACGGGGCCGCCTTCCCGGGTGATTGCATGCAGATCGTTCGGATTGCCCGGTATATCCGCTGTCACCGGATCGCCATCGTTCATGCCCACAGTACCAAAGCGGGACTGTTGTTCCGGTTGGCCGCGTGGTGGAGCGGTACCCGGACGATCTATACCCCGCATTGTTATTATTTTCATGCCCGGACCGGGATGTGCCGCAGGATCATTTTGTCGGCGGAACGATTCCTGGCACGAAAGACGGATGCGGTGATCCTGGCCGAAAACGAACGGTGTGCCGCATTGGATGCCTCGGCGGTTAACGTTGCGCGTATCCGGGTGATCAACAATGCGATGGCCACGTTTCGGTATCAGACCTATTCCCGGGAGGAAACCCAACGGGCGTGGGAACTCCCTCAGCAGAATTATATTATCGGCGGAGTAGGGCGCCTTTGCCGCCAGAAGCAGTGGAGAGTACTGATCGAGGCGGCCGCCGAAGTGTTCCGCTATCGTGATGACGTGACTTTTCTGATAGCCGGGGAGGGTGAAGAGCGTGCTTCGCTCGAGAGAGCGATCCGGAAACGGCACCTGGAAGGAAAAGTCCGGTTGCTGGGGCATGTTTCCGATGTTTCAAAAACTTACTCCTGCCTGGATGTATTCGTTTCCACTTCGCTGTGGGAAGGGTTGCCTTATGCCTATTTGGAGGCGGATTGTTTCGGCCTCCCGATGATTCTTCCCCGTCTTCCTTATCTGGACCGGTTGTTTCAGGGGGAATCCTACCGTTATTTTCCTCCGGGGGACAGTTATGCTTTTGCGAATCAATTGCTTCTGCAACTGGAGGCGATGTCTGTGAACGGGAAAAAACCGGAGAAAATTGCAAAAATGTCACAACCGGACAAAGAGGCGTTCGACCGGTTTGTCAGCGCTCACCGGCAATTGTATCTGGAGTTGGCGGAACGTATCTGAAGTGCCTGAAAATCTGAAATGCCAGTGGGATTGATGCGGCTGCTCCGTCCTTGGTCGCTCGTATAACATACAACAGGGCAAAGTCTGTCGTTGGAATGACCTTATTTCCAATGTTAATAATTGTTTGCAATGTGTGTATTTTCATTCATAAGATTGACTAATTGTTAATTGTGCTGAAGTGCATACGCTGCAAAATGGGATAAAAGGCGGTAGAGGTTTGTAATATGGACAACGGAATTTTCGAATGAGTGAAATCTTGAGTATTGCCGGAAAATGCATATATTTACCCCCTCCCCATAAAACTTATCCGTTTGAAAATGCGAATCATTGTTGTTACTTGCTGCTTGGCAGTTGCTCTTATGGAGAGCGGTTTTGCCGGGACTAAATCAGAGAACCTAGTTCCTTCGACTCCTGTGTCGATGTCCGAAACTGCAGGTTCCTTGTCGAATGCTATGTCCCGGACGGGAATTTCCTACCGTCTGCAGGACAATCGGCTGAGTCTTTCCGATGGCCCTATTGTAATTCGGGATGCCGCTTTCGGGGCCGTTATCCTCGAGAATGGCCGTTCCCGCGTAATCTGCCCCCAGGATGAACCGATTGTCGAATCCGTTGTTTGTGAAACTCCGCTGGGCCGTGGCCTCGAGACCGTTTACAGTTGGACAATGCCCGAAGGGTATGGATTTAAATACAAAGTGACCCGGGTCGGAAGTGACCGTCTTACTGTGGCGGCCGAATTTGTGAACGGTTCGTTGCATCCGGTCTATTTACAGCGCTTCCTGTTGTTGGATACGCCGCGTGGCGGTTTTACCGTGCGGGGTGCCGCAGCCGACTGGATGCTGGCCACGACCGATGTGGAGGCGCGCCGCATGGGAACGCTCGAGCGGACGCTTCCTTCGGAAGATGCGCTTCGGGTAGAAAAGGCTTTTAACCGCGAATACCTGACGGCGAGCGGTGATTCGGTGAAAATGGCCGACGGGGCATGGCGCGGTTACCGCGACGATATGACGCTCTATGCCGCCGCTGGTGAAGGCGTTTCGATGGCGGCCGTCGGCCTGGTGTCGGATGTCTATTTCCATGTCCGCACCGAAGGGACTTCGATGAAACTCGAAGTCTTCGGCGATATGAGCGAAGTGTTGGTCGAGCCGGGCGAGGTACGTCCTTCGGACGAGGTTTTGCTGTCGTTCTGCCCTTGGGGAGCCGCCCAGGAGGGCAAAGACCGCTGGCTGGCTGAGGTTGCGGGTGTAAACCTGACGAAAAAACCGGTTTACGGCTGGTGCAGCTGGTATCGGAGCATGCGTAACATTACGCAGGAAGATATTCTCGCAATGACCGATTATCTGGGAAAAAACAGGAACAAGCTGCCTATGGAGGTGTTCCAGATCGACGATGGCTGGCAGAAACAATATTACGATTGGAATGAGGCCGGGAAATTTTCGTTGGGTATGGATTCGCTGGCGAGGAGTATCCGTCAGGCGGGGATGGTTCCCGGCGTCTGGCTTTCGCCGGTAGCGCCCAATCCCGGCTGGGACCGTGGCGGATGGTTGTTCCCTGTTTCCTGGTATGCCAAAACCCGGACCGGAGTGCCCGACTGGGAGCGGCTCGATCCGACCAATCCCGATGTGGCGGCTTTTATTACCACTTCGCTGCGCAATATGTACCGCAAGGGTTACCGCTATTTCAAAATCGATTTCAATAACCTGCCGCTGATGGGGGTGCGCCTTTTCAATCCGAAGATGACGCGCCTGCAGGCGCAGCGCGAACTGTTCCGTCTTTACCGGGAGGCAATCGGTCCGGAGAGCTACCTGATGGCCTGCAATCCCGACCAGCGTCTCTTCGTGGGTTATGCCGACGCGAACCGTATCGGCCCGGACTGTCTGCCTTTCGACGGTTTCACGCAGAAATGGGCCTCGGATGACATGCCCACGAATGCCTGGGGACTCTATTATCCGATTATGGCAATGGCCGGCAGGGGGTACCAAAACCGCATCACGACGATGGGCGATCCGGATGTCACTTACCTCGGCCAGACGGGCAAGGCCCGCCCTGCACAGTTACTGACTTACCACAGTTTTATCGGCCTTTACGGAGGGTTTGCCATGACTTCCGACCATTTGTACAAGCCGGAATTCGGCGGAGAGCAGAGTGTTCGCATGATGGAACAGCTCTATCCGGTTTCGCGGGAGGCGGGTCACGCCTTTTCGGGCGGATACGATATCTTCGGACGGGAATTCGGTTATGTTGCGGACCGTCCTTATGGCCGCAGTATCGATCTCATCCTGTGGAATCCGCAACATGACCGCAATGCCGATCTGACGATGCGGCATGTGCCGGTCGATACGCTCGGCGGCAGGTTCCACGTCTGGTCTTTCTGGGACGAGCGTTACGAAGGGGTACAGGACGGCAGTTATACGGTCCGTGATGTAGCTCCCTTCGAGCATAAATTGCTGCGATTGACGGCACTGTCGGACGGGCCGTGCCTGATCGGCTCGAATTTGCACATCAGCATGGGGGCAACCGAAGTGATTTCCCTGCGATGCGACGGCGACCGGCTCGTAGTTGAACTCGATCCCAATGCGGGGGCGCGCGACGGCAAATTGTTCTTCTATTCCGAGCAGCCCGTCAGCAGCGTTTCGTCGACTAACTCCGACGTTTTCGTTTGTAAGATCCAGGAGCACGTTTATGCTGTCACGCTGTCGGATCGGGAACGCGATAAGCGCGAAATCCTGACTTTGCAATTGGGCGGCAAGGAGGCGCCTTCCGAAAAGGATATCCGGAAAGACAAGCGGCTTGCAGGACGTTACCGACACGCTTCGTTCGACAGGGCCTGGTTGCGTTCCTGGTAGCTGCGTTTCAGGATTATTCAGAATTGTAACCGTCATGCCGGAGGGGTGTTTTGTCCGGCATGACGGTTTTGCTGGAAATCGTTACACTGGTTTGGGAATGGCGGGTTTTGTTTTTTATTCCGGTTTCTTCGGGAAAATTATCCGGTATCGCAATAACCCTTTTTGTGAGCAATTGCCCATGATCGACAAAATTCACGGGTACCCCGGTTATTCGATTCGTTTCCATTACGGAGTATTTGAGGTAAAGGCTGCCGAATATTGGTGTACCTTTACCGGCGGTTGTATTAAAAATATCTCTATCTTTGTTCATTAGTAACCGAAACAACCGTCGATGATTAAGCCGGGATATCTTTGTTTTGCTCTTTTTGCATTGATTGCGAGTTGTTTGCATGCCCAGCAGGCGCCGGTAGCGTCGCCCGGCACGGTATCGCTGGCAGAAATCCGGATTCGGGATCCGTTCATTCTTCCCGATTCAGCACAACGCATATATTATCTGTTCGGGACGAACTATCCCGATGCGGCGCCCGGTAAGGGAGGGTTCGACGTTTATACCAGCCGCGACCTGATCTCCTGGCAAGGGCCGGAAGCCGTGTATCGCCCGGCATCCGGCATTTGGGGATGGAAAAATTTCTGGGCTCCGGAATGCCACACTTACCGGGGAAAATCCTATCTTTTCGTCACGATGTGGGAGGAGGCCGCTTCGCAGCGCGGCACTACGATTCTGCGGGCAGAGCGGCCGGTAGGACCTTACCGTGAATATGCCAAAGGCCGGGTTACGCCGGAGGAGTGGGGGGCGCTCGACGGAACGCTTTATCTCGACGGGCAGGGCGATCCGTGGATGGTTTTCTGCCACGAATGGGTACAGGTCGGCGACGGGACGATCGAAGCGGTACCGTTGCGTAAAAACCTGAGGGGGCCGGCGGGAAAACCCGTAACCCTGTTTGCCGCCTCAGAGGCTCCCTGGGTTCGGGCATATGCCCCCGGTAAGTATGTGACCGACGGACCGTTCCTGTACCGCAACTCGCGGGGAGAGCTGCTGATGCTTTGGTCGTCGTTCGGCCAAGAGGGTTATGCGCTGGGTGTGGCACGCTCTTTAAGCGGTGAAGTGACCGGCCCGTGGGAGCATGTGTCCGAGCCTCTTTTCGCTCGCGATGGCGGTCATGGCATGTTGTTCCGTACTTTTGACGGACAGTTGGTGTTGAGCCTGCATCAGCCCAATAAGGGCCCGCTGGAGCGGACGCGACTTTTCCTGGTCGGCGAGCGGCCCGACGGTCTGCCTTATGTGGTCGGACGACTGACAGAGGAGGCCGTACCGACTGCTTGCGACGGTTCATAAAATGGGGGTAAACGCCGGAACAACCGGTTTCGTAAGGTTCAGGCGATGCTCTCGAAAGAAGATTGATACTACAAACCCAGATTAATAATCAATAGTAAAGCATATGACACAGGATGAACTTTTCAAGAAACTGATCGCCCACTGCAAGGAGTACGGGTTTATCTTCCCGTCGAGTGAAATTTACGACGGGCTGAGCGCCGTTTACGATTACGGGCAGATGGGCGTCGAACTGAAAAATAACATCAAAAAATATTGGTGGGATGCGATGACCAAACTCAACGAGAACATCGTAGGCATCGATGCGGCCATCTTCATGCACCCCAAAACCTGGGAGGCTTCGGGCCATGTGGGCGCATTCAACGATCCGCTGATCGACAACCGCGACTCGAAGAAACGTTACCGTGCCGATGTGCTGCTCGAGGATTTCCTCGCCAAACAGGATGAGAAGATCGAGAAAGAGGTGGAGAAAGCGCGCAAACGTTTCGGAGAAAGTTTCGACGAAAAACTTTTCCGCGAGACGAATCCGCGCGTGGTCGAGCACCGGGCCAAGCGCGATGCTGTCCATGAAAGGATGGTCGCAGCTTTGAACGACAACGACCTTGAGGAACTGCGCCAGATCATCCTCGATGCCGAAATCGTCTGCCCTATTTCCGGTACGCGCAATTGGACCGAAGTGCGCCAGTTCAACCTGATGTTCGAAACCAAAATGGGTTCGGTGGCCGAAGGGGCCAGCACGATCTACCTGAGGCCCGAAACGGCGCAGGGGATTTTCGTGAATTTCCTCAATGTCCAGAAAACCGGCCGTATGAAGATTCCGTTCGGTATCGCGCAAATCGGCAAGGCTTTCCGCAACGAGATCGTTGCCCGGCAGTTCATTTTCCGCATGCGCGAGTTCGAACAGATGGAGATGCAGTTTTTCGTGCGCCCGGGCGAGGAGCTCAAATGGTTCGACCATTGGCGCCAGACCCGCATGAAATGGCACCGTGCGCTTGGGTTCGGCGACGAACATTACCGGTTCCACGATCACGACAAACTGGCCCATTATGCCAATGCGGCCACCGATGTCGAGTTCGAATTCCCGTTCGGTTTCAAGGAGGTCGAGGGGATCCATTCGCGTACGGACTTCGACCTGGGGAACCACGCCAAGTTCTCAGGCAAGAAAATTCAGTATTACGACACGGAAACCGGTGAAAGTTATGTTCCTTATGTGGTCGAAACCTCTATCGGCGTAGACCGCATGGTGTTGCAGGTGCTTTCGGCCGCCTACAAGGAGGAGCGGCTCGAGAACGGCGAGACGCGTACCGTCCTGAATATCCCGGCAGCCATCGCGCCGGTCAAGGCGGCGATTTTCCCGCTGGTCAAGAAGGACGGACTGCCCGAACTGGCCCACCAGATCAAGGATATGCTCAAGTTCGACTATAACATCCAATACGACGAGAAGGACAGCATCGGCAAGCGCTATCGCCGTCAGGATGCGATCGGCACGCCGCTGTGTATCACCGTCGACTACCAGTCGCTCGAGGACAAGACCGTTACGGTCCGCCACCGGGACTCGATGCAGCAGCATCGTGTAGCGATCGCCGATCTGGCGGCTATGGTCGGCGACGAAGTAAGCTTGCGCAAACTGTTCAGTAAGATCGTTTAAAACATTCCGTCATGGAACGCAGAGCCCTTTTCCCGGGATCGTTCGATCCCTTCACGCTCGGCCATAAAGTGGTGGTCGACCAGGCCCTCGAGTTGTTCGACCGCATTGTGATCGCGGTGGGAGTGAATAGCGAAAAACGCGGTTTGATGACCGCCGAAAACCGTGTGCGGCTGATCCGCGATTTGTACAAGGACAACCATCGCATCGAGGTGCGCACTTATACCGAGCTGACCGGAGCTTTTTGCCGGGAGTTGGGCATACGTTTTATCCTGCGCGGGTTGCGTAACAACGTGGATTTCGAATACGAGCGTAACATCGCTCAGGTGAACCAGACGCTGTTCCCCGAAGTAGAGACGATTCTGCTGTTCACTCCGGCCAAGTATGTGGCGATTTCGTCGAGTGTGATCCGTGAGCTGGTCACTTTCGGCGGAGATCCCACGCCGTTGATGCCGCAGAATATCAATATCAAAGATTACCTGTAATTCCCGGTATGGGCTGTGCCCGATTCCGGATAAACCGAAAACAAAGCAGACAAGCATGGAATTTTCAGCCGAAATGATCGCCGGGTTCCTCGGCGGCGAAATCGTGGGCGACCCGAAAGCGGCCGTCTGGACGCTGGCTAAAATCGAGGAGGGCGCGCCCGGTGCACTGTCGTTCCTCGCCAATCCCAAATACGAACACTACATTTACAACTCCCGTTCGTCGATCGTGATCGTCAACAAATCGTTCGAACCCACGGCACCTGTGCCGGCGACGATGATCAAAGTCGATGACGCTTACAGCTGTTTCGCCAAACTGCTTGAACTCTATGCGGCTAACAGACCGCAGAAAAAGGGGATCAGCGAGCGTGCCGCGATCGACGCTACCGCTGCGTTGGGGGAGGATGCCTATGTGGGTGAGTTCGCCGTCATCGGACAAAATGTCAAAATCGGTAAAAACGTTAAAATTTACCCGCAGGTTTGCATCGGCGACAACGTGCGCATCGGCGACAACGTGACGCTTTATTACGGGGTGAAAATCTACGAAGAATGCGTGTTGGGCGATAACGTTACGATTCATGCCGGTACGGTGATCGGTGCCGACGGTTTCGGTTTCGCACCGAACGGAAAGGGCGAATACAGCAAGATCCCGCAGTTGGGCAACGTCGTGATCGAGGATAACGTCGAGATCGGTGCGAACACCTGTATCGACCGTGCCACGATGGGATCGACGCGGATCGGAACCGGCACCAAGCTCGATAACCTGATCCAGATCGGCCACAACGTCGTAATCGGCAAGAATACCGTAGCTGCCGCACAACTCGGCGTCGCGGGTTCGACGCACATCGGGGACAGCTGCATGTTCGGCGGGCAGGTAGGTATCGCCGGACACCTTCACATTGCGGACAAGGTACAAATTGCTTCGCAGTCGGGTATTGCCAAGGACGTGACCGAGCCGGGAGGCTATATGGGCAGCCCGATCATGTCCGGGATCAAATTCCACCGTGCGAACGCAGTGTTTCACAAATTGCCCGAATTGAGTGCCCAGGTACGGCAGTTGGAGAAAAAAATCGAACAGTTGCAGGCCCTACAGGCTGCCGAAGAGTAGTTTTCGCGCCAGCGATAGCTGGCGTCCATAAATCGCAGAAGGAGTGTTTCCGCATGGGCAAAGCCGGCGTAAAGATTATTCTCGGGATCGATCCCGGCACCAACACCACCGGTTACGGCGTAATCGAGGTGAGGGGCAGTGTCGTGCGCTGTGTCATCCTCGGGGTGATCGACCTGCATCAGTTGAAGGATCCTTACCGAAAATTACACCACATTTTCGAACGGGTTTGTGCACTGGTCGATGAATACGGCCCGCACGAAGTGGCGTTGGAATCGCCCTTCTTCGGCAATAACGTACAGAGTATGCTGAAACTGGGACGGGCGCAGGGAGTGGCTATGGCTGCCGCCCTGAGCAAGGGGTGCCCGGTGGCTGAGTATGCCCCGCGCCGGGTCAAGCAGGCGATTACGGGGCAGGGGGCGGCATCGAAGGAGCAGGTTGCCGCCATCCTCAAAAGCATGCTGAAATTGGAGGAGTTGCCCAAACGGCTCGATGCGACCGACGGACTGGCGGTTGCGGTATGCCACCACTTTCAATGTTCCGTCATTGCCCGTGTCGACCCTTCCCCGTTGAAAAAGGCGCTGGGCGGCGGCCGCACGGCCAGTAAAAGCTGGACGGAGTTCATTTCGTCGCATCCTGACCGGGTAAAAGGCGATAAATGAACTGCAAGCGAGTGCCCGCAGGGAAATAAATAGAGTCCGCTGAACGTTGGTATTTTAAAAGATGTTTCGGACGGCTATTCCGGCCGTCCTGCATTTTTTTTCGAAAGCACCGAACGAATAAACGATATAATAAGTATGAAAGCCAAATTGTTATTTGCCGGCGCACTAGCGCTGATCTTTCTTGCCTGCGGGCAAAAGCCGCAAAGCGAAGGGTATACGATCACCGGCGAGATCGCAGGAGTGACGGGAAAAGTATATTTGACACTCTTCGAAGGTAAAATGCCGCAACGTATCGACTCTACGGAGGTGGTTAACGGCACGTTCTCCTTTACCGGTAAACAACCGCTCCCGATGTTGGCTTCGATCGATACGCCCGAACACGGAGCGATCCTGCGTTTCTTCCTCGAGAACAGTCCCATTACGATCACAGGTTCGGCCGATGCCCCGGATCGGATCAGCGTATTGGGATCGGCCAGCGAAGAGATGGCCCGCAAATACCGGGCTGATATCGACTCCATCAGCGAGGTCTTTTATAGCGATTCCGCAGCCGTCTCGACACCTGCCGGCCGCGACTCGCTCGAAAAACTGATCAATGCCCGGCGCATGGAGTTCGTCAAAGCCAATCCGGGAAGCGTGGTAGCGGCCTATGTCCTTTACCGCGAACTCTCTTACTACATGCCTTATGATGAACTGTATCAGGCTGTGGCGGCTTTTGACGAACCGGTTAAACAGTCCGTGTATCTGAAACTGGTTGCCAGTATGGCCGATGCACAGAAAAAGACCTCGATTGGACAGCACTACACTGATGTATCGGCACCGGATAGGGATGGCAAAGAACTGGCGCTTTCGTCGGTAGTCGGTCCGGGTAAATACGTGTTGCTCGATTTTTGGGCTTCATGGTGCCCGCCGTGCCGTGCAGAATCTCCGTATATGGTAGCGGTTTACAAGGAATTCGCACCGAAAGGCTTTGAAATTTACGCCGTATCCCTCGACAAAACCAAAGAGGCCTGGCAAAAGGGTATTGCCGATTTAAATCTCGGATGGAAGCACGTCAGCGAACTAAAATTCTGGGATAGTAAGGCTGCCGAAATGTACGGGGTCCGCTCGATTCCTGCCAACATCCTGATCGGTCCTGACGGTACGATTCTCGCACGCAACCTGATGGGCAATGATCTTTATGCAAAACTTGCCGAACTGCTTAATAAGCCCTCAAAAAGCGGGAAAAACGAGTAAAGGTTCCGTATCTGTTGCACCTAACCATGCTGTTATCTGGAGCACGGTGTCGCAGGGAAGGGTTTTGGTACCGGGGATGGAAGGTGTGATTTGGTCCGGCGAATCGGGGACAATCGCATGCGGAGAGGTAAAACCTGAAAATTTCGGCGATTTTTATTTGCCGGTAAAGATTTTTTAACTTATATTTGCACTCGCAAAAGGGACGGCACCGTAGCTTAGCTGAATAGAGCATCTGACTACGGATCAGAAGGTCACAGGTTTGAATCCTGTCGGTGTCACAAAAACGATTTGCGTAAACGGTGCGGCTTGTCTAGCCGCACCGTTTTTTATTTTACTTCGGTATGCCATGCGGCAATTTGTTGATTTTCAGCTTATCTGATAGTTTTTTTATATGTCTTGAGAACAATGCCCCGCACAATATTTTTGAAGAAGCTGGATGATGGGTTTGGATATGCATCGATAGCTTACGGTAGTTTCTTTTCGAAGTGCATGTAATCCTTGAGCGAAGTCCAGTTGCCGCCCCATGTCCACCCCAGCCGAATAAATTCTTTTACGACGGGCGATGTGTCGGCTAGGGTGCCCGGGATGTCGCGATCGTAGGTTCCTCCCTGGGGGATGACCTTGCCGTTGGCCAGAACCGCCGGATTGTTGTAGGGATTGATATCGATAGCCATACCGTAAGAGTGCACCGATCTGCTACCGTTGCCGGAGGTCGAGATTCGGCGGTAGTGAAACGAATAAGAGTTGTTCAAGGTGTCCATGGAGGTCCCGTCGTTCGGTTTGTCGAATCGGATCGGAATCGCGCTTTCGATTGGGAACCGTTGGTTGCGCATAAACCGGAACCGGTGGATAACATCCTCCTTCAGGGTTTTGTGCATTACGATTTGTCCCCGGTGGAGTTTCCCGTCGAACGAATAATACTCAACATCGGCAATTGCCAGACTATCCAGTACCTCTTGCGGAGCCGAAGACCCCGCCAAAGCTTCGGCCAGCGTGACCTGCGAATCGATAACGACAGTTTGTGCCTGTACTGCCGGAAAAATTCCCGCCATTGCCAAACACAGTACGATCCGTTTTTTCATCGGGTGTATGATTCTTGGCTTTATTCGTTGCTTGAAATTAAGTTTTTTGGATCGAAAAAACACAGAAAAATGATATAACAAATGCGAGCTCCCGGGTTTGTAAATTTTATAAATGAAGGCATACTCCCAAAATAAGATCGGAATCGGGTATTCCCCGATTCCGACCCATAATGATTGCCTAAGTCCGATTATCAGTCGGGTTTGACCCGATGAAACGGAACTCTGATTATCGCCTGTTGAATCCGCCGCGATTGTAACCGCCGCCGCCACGGTTGAAGCCACCTCCGCGATTGAACCCGCCGTTGCTCCTTTCGGTTTTCGGACGCGCAACATTCACGCCGATCACTTTGCCTTCGAACTCCGTATCGTTCAGCGCGTCGATAGCCTGTTGGCCTTCCGCATCGTTGGCCATTTCGACAAAGCCGAATCCGCGTGAGCGTCCGGTTTCGCGATCCGTGATGATATTGGCCGAAGATACTTCTCCGTATGCCGCGAATAAATTCTGTAAACTGTCGTTCTTAGTGGCGAAGTTCAGATTTGAAATGTAAATGTTCATTTTTTGTTTTTGTTAAGTGAATCGTATTGTTATTTTGTCAATGTTATGCTTACCGCATTCATGCCCCGTGCGCTCTTTTCCGTTTCAAAAGTGACGGTATTGCCTTCCGCAATACCTGCGGGTGCGGACGAAACGTGGAAAAAATATTTCTCGGCCGATACCAGATCTTTAATGAATCCGTATCCTTTCGCCTCGTTGAAGTGTTCGACCCTGCCTTTCAGGATTTCGGGTTCCATCTCGTCTTTTTTAGGGGTGGCGATGGCGATATCCTCTAATTTGACCGTCTCTTTTTTGCGTTCTTCAGGCGGTATGTTCGTAAAATTACCGTTCTCGTCCACATAGGCGATCATGTCGTCGAACGAACTGGTGCCGGCTGCCTGGCGTTCTTCCTTGCGTTTCTGTTTCTCGAGGCGCTTAGCCTGCTTTTTCTTTTCGTTCTCTCTTTTTCCGAATGATTGTGATCCTGCCATTTAATATTTTATGATTAATAAATAATTACGCGGTGTACTGCACAGTGGCCAGTTTCCGGCCGGTCAGCTTCTGGATGTCTTTTACCATCACGTGTTCATCTTTGGAACAGAATGAAAGGGCTGTTCCCGAACGGCCTGCACGGCCGGTTCTTCCGATCCGGTGCACGTATGTCTCGGCTACATCGGGCAGATCGTAGTTGATCACCATGTTCAGTTCGTTGATGTCTATGCCGCGTGCTGCGATGTCCGTGGCCACCATAACTTGTATCTTTCCCGACTTAAAGTCGCCCAGAGCCCGCTGGCGTTGCCCCTGGGATTTATTCCCGTGGATCGCTTCGCTCCGGATGCCGGCCTTTTTCAGGATACGCGAAATGCTGTCGGCACCGTGCTTTGTCCGTGAAAATACGAGCACCGATTTATCGGATTCTTGCTTCAGTAGCGATATCAGCAACCCCTTTTTTTCGGGTTTTTCGACGAAATAGATGCGCTGGTCGACCGTATCGACCGTCGATGAGACCGGGGTCACCTCGACCCGTGCTGGATCGTGCAGGATGGAGCCCGAAAGGGCGACGATATCCTTGGGCATGGTCGCTGAAAAGAAAAGCGTTTGCCGCTCTGCCGGAAGCATGGGCAGCAACCGCCTGATGTCGGCGATGAATCCCATGTCGAGCATTCGGTCGGCTTCGTCCAGTACGAAATGCGTCAGGCTTTCGAGTCTCACTTCGTCCTGTCCGATCAGGTCGAGCAACCGGCCCGGGGTCGCGATCAGAATATCCACGCCCTGGCGCAGCTTTTCTGTCTGGGGATGCTGTTTCACCCCGCCGAATATCGCCGTATGCCTCAGTCCCGTGTATTTGCCGTAGTCGGTAAAACAGTCGTTGATTTGCAGGGCGAGTTCCCTCGTGGGCGTCAGAATCAGTGCCCTGATGGCGCGGTACTCTTTTTTTCCGTGCGACCGGCCTCTCCGGTTGCGGCGGGGCCGGCCCGGTTCATTGGTGGAAGCCGGTTCAGCAGCAATGTTTTGTTCGTTTTTTTTCAGCAGGTGTTGCAGGATAGGGATGGCGAATGCCGCCGTTTTACCCGTTCCTGTCTGCGCGATGCCGAAAATGTCTTTTCCCCGGAGAACTACCGGGATTGCCTGCTCCTGGATGGGAGTAGGTTCGTTATATCCTTTTTCGCAGACGGCCCTCAATATGGGTTCTGCAATGTTCAGTTCGTTAAATGTCATAATAATGTTTCCGCATGTGCGGATGTTTTTGATGATTTGAGCCGCTTGTACTTTATAAAAGGGCTTTGGAGAGGAAGAAATCGGCTTTCAGTTTTTCGATCACTTCCTTTACGCTCCTGATCCTGTCCGAGAGGTAGGCGTTGCCGCCGGCAAAGGCATAGCCTTTTTTCATGTTGCCTCTGGCGGCATTGTAGAGCGCTTTGATGATACAATAAGGACTTTTGGTATAGTCGCATGTTTTGATGCAGTGGAACGGGCAGGACCGGGGTTTTTCTTTGCCTTCGGCCACGTTCCGGATGAACTCCCCGTCGAAAGCGCGTCCGGGCATGCCTACCGGGCTTTGAATGATGCGGATATCCTCCCGGTGGGCGTTCAGGTACACTTGCTTGAATTCGACCGAAGCGTCGCACTCCTCGGTCGGGACGAAAATGGAACCCATTTGTACCGCCGATGCGCCCAGCGCCATAAACCGTGCGATATCTTCGCCGGTCGCTATGCCGCCCGCTGCGATGACCGGGATGCCTTTCCGCCCGGCGTAACTCCGGGCTACCTCGACCACCTCCGGAATCAGGTGTTCCAGCGAGTAGTGTTCGTCCTCGATCTGTTCGTTTTTGAAACCCAGGTGTCCTCCCGCTTTCGGGCCCTCCACGACGATCGCATCCGGAAGGTACCCGTAGTTGGCCGACCATTTCTCGCAAATCAGCCTCGCCGCACGGGAAGAGGAAACGATCGGAACGAGCTGCGTCTTGCTGTCGGTCGTCAAATAGGAGGGTAAATCGAGCGGAAGTCCTGCACCGGCGAATATCACGTCCGCTTTCTCTGCAATGGCCGTACGTACCATATCGGAGAAGTTGGAGAGTGCCACCATGATGTTGACGCCGATCACGCCGTACGTTTTTTCGCGGGCTTTGCGGATCTCCTGACCGAGTCCGTAAATGCACTTTTCGGGGTAACTTCCTCTGTATTCGGGATAAAGCAGCCCCAGTCCTGCCGCTGAAATAACCCCGACTCCCCCCTCGTTGGCGACGGCCGAAGCCAAGCCGTTGAGGGATACGCCTACACCCATACCGCCTTGTATGATAGGCAGTTTAATTTCGTACTTGCCGATAAAAAATGATTTCATATCCGTAACACCGTTGAAATTTGACACCTGCCGTCTTCAGTTTGCGTAACACACCTACTCGGGCAGCGGATTGCCGAAACAAAGGAAGCTTATAAAGGTCGATTTCAACGATGAAAGAGACCGGACGGACCCGTCCGGGACAATGCAAAGGAGATAAAGATCAGAATGAACCTACGTTGTTTACTTGACAAAGGTAATATTATTTTCCCATTTACCCTATTTTCTGTAAAAATAACGGAATTCCGCCCTTTTTATTTTTGAACGGGCGGAGGCCGCCGGTTTTCCGGAGCATCGCGCTCCCTTCCGGTGGCCGGGAGCAGCACGTTGTCAATATCCTGCGGTGAAGCGTTCCCGGTGGTGTGCGGGGTGTTCCATTTCGTCGATCATAGCTGCGGCGTAATCCTGGACGCTGATGCGGCTTTGTCCCTGTCCGTCGACGATCAGATCATCCTTCCCGAGGCGGAAATTACCCGTTCGTTTGCCGGAGAACAGCTCAGCAGACGGGGAAAAGAAGACCCAGTCGAGTTTCTTCTCGGGGATCAGCAACCGCGAATATACTTCGGCCTGCCCTTTGACCCCGGGCAGCAAAGATGCCGGAATTTGTCCCGATTCGATCAGACTCCTGCCCGGTGTGACGTTCAGGCTGCCGGCTCCCCCGACGATGAGCAGGCGTCCGACACCGGCCCGTTTCGTCCCTGCGATGATGGCCGGGTAAGTGGCGAGTATCTCCTGGTAGATATTGGGGTTTTTCCAGCCGGGGTTGTACGCACTGATCACGACGTCCATGCCTTTGGCCGTGCATGTGATTTCGTCCGCTGAAGAGGCGTTGCCGGAGACCGCGTTCAGGTTGGGATGTCTGATCGTCAATTTGGCCGGGTCGCGTATCAGGGCGGTGACGCTGTGCCCCCGCTCCAGCGCCTCTTTCAGGATGGCCGAACCGACGAATCCGCTGGCTCCGATCAATAGTATATTTTTCATGTTTTCAGTTTGTTATGTCGAAGTGGAGGTGCTCAAACGGAAGCTTCCCGGATGCTATCCGCAAAGATGCTGCCACCCCTGCGTTATTGTCCTTAATTTTGTTCGGAGAAAATAATCGCTCAAAAAGTAGCGTTATTTTTATACCTTTGTTCCTTTCATACCGAAACCTGAAAACGATGGGCAGAATAGTGGCGATTGACTACGGACGCAAGCGGACGGGCCTCGCGGTTACCGATCCGTTACAGATGATCGCCGGGGCGCTCGACACCGTGCCGACCCATACGCTGATGGATTTTCTGAAGAAATACCTGCCCGCGAACGGAGTGGAAACTGTGGTCGTGGGCATGCCGCGCCAAATGGACGGGACTCCTTCAGAATCCTACACGTATATCCGTCCGTTCGTCACCCGGCTGCAAAAGGAGTTCCCCGATCTGCGGATCGAGATGTTCGATGAACGGTTTACTTCGAAACTCGCGTTTCAGGCGATGATCGAAGGGGGAGTGAAGAAGAGCCGGCGGCGCGGGGACAAAGGATTGGTGGACCGGGTGAGCGCGACGATCATCCTGCAAGGGTATTTGGAGAGCCGCCACTGAGCCCGATGAGTGAGGACGGGAAGGAGGCCGGATGAATCCGGCATCTCTGGGCTTTTCCCGGCATGCAGGCGATGGTGCCTGAAATTGGAACGGCAACGAATATTAAGAGAAACGTTTTATGATATTACCGATTTACATTTATGGTTCGCCCGTGCTGCGCAAGACAGCCGCAAACATTACCCCGGATTATCCCGGCCTGCAGCAATTCATCGCCGACATGTGGGAGACGATGTACGATGCCGATGGGGTAGGGCTTGCCGCACCGCAGGTGGGTAAAAGCATCCGCATGTTCGTGGTCGATGCTTCGCCTTGGGCCGAGGAAGAGCCCGAATTGGCCGATTTCAAGAAAACTTTTATCAACGCCGAGATTTACGAACGCTTCGGTGACGAATGGCGTTTCAGCGAAGGGTGTCTGAGCCTGCCCGGGATCCACGAGGACGTGATGCGTCCGTCCGGTATTAAAATCCGTTATGTGGATGAGAATTTCGTCGAGCACGACGAGGAGTACAGCGGTTATGCCGCCCGCGTCATCCAGCACGAGTACGATCACCTTGACGGCAAACTCTTCGTCGATCACCTTTCCCCCCTGCGCCGCACGCTGCTTAAGAGCAAGCTGGTCGGGATGACCAAGGGGAATTTCAAAGCGCATTATAAGTGTAAACTCGTTAAGAAGTAACGGCATGGAACTGCGTTGTGACGGTATTATTTTCGATTTCAACGGTACGCTCTTTTTCGATACTGAAAAGCAGGAGCAGGCGTGGAATACCGTGTCGTTCAGCCTGCGCGGCCATCCTTTCGATCCGGAAGAGATGGACGAACATGTACACGGGCGGAACGGTAAATCGATTTTCGAGTACCTGCTGGGCCGCGAGATCGATTTGGTCGAAGAGAGGCGCCTGGTCGAGCAGAAAGAGCAAATTTACCGTGCACTTTGCCTCGAAGACGATGTGAACTTCCATTTGGCGCCGGGAGTCCACGAATTGCTCGATTTTATTACCGAACATCATATTCCCACGACGATCGCCACGGCTTCTGGGCGGACGAATCTCGACTTTTTTATCCGTCAGTTCCGGCTCGACCGTTGGTTTAAGCCTGAGCGGATCGTCTATGACGACGGGACGCTCAAAGGCAAGCCCGATCCCGATATCTACCTGCGTGCCGCGCAGCGGATCGGAGTGGTACCCCAGTTTTGCATGGTGATCGAGGATGCTTTCTCGGGTATAGAATCGGCCCGGCAGGCCGGTATAGGCCGGATTATCGCCATTGCCCCTGCAGAGGAGCACGAATTTATGCTGAGTATTCCCGGCGTGCATGACGTGATTATCGATTTCGCAGAGTTCGACACCTCAGTCTTCAACCTGCCGAGTTGATCGGGGATCTCGGCCGGGAGCGGAACCTGTAACAATAGAAAAAGCAGGGAACCTCACGGTTGCCTGCTCTCCTTGGGGACTTTCACCCCTAAACTACTAACCCAAACTTAAATAAATGAAGAAACCTTTGCATGCGTGCTTCGTTTCCGAAGCGGCACCGTGTCCGTTTGCTGCAATGGCATTTCTTTTACTATAGAAACCTTCAAAATCTGTGCCACATTCTCCGGTTAAGGTATAGAGCCTTTTCCTATCCGGCATCCCGGAGTTCATTCTGGTAAGATAATAAGCAAATCCCGTGCCAAGGCAAAATAAACCCTTCCGGACCTTATTTCCGGAAGGGTTTTATTGATTCTGACGCTGTGTTACAGCAATCGATAGCGCTGCGTGACGGCCGACCGTTCTACGGGTCCCGGGCCATTTATTGGCTGAGAACGCCAGAGGTTCAGACGAACAAGATCAGCAGCAATGCGATGGTATAGCCGCCTGCCAGTCCCGCCGCTATTTGTGCGAGGTTGTGGCTCCCGAGCCAGAGCCGGGCGCTGCCGAGCAATCCCGCCAGCAGGATGAACAATACCAGCGTGTACGGGAATTGTCCCAATCCCGATGCGTTCAGTGCGGTCAGTAGGGCGAGCAAGCCCCCGATCGAGGTCATGTGGAGGCTGATTTTCCAGAAAGGCGTTACGATCAGCGTCAGTACCACACAGCCCATCGCTGCGAAAAGGAACCTGCGGATCAGAAAAGCCATCATCACGTCCGAGAGCATCATCAGGCAGCTCACGTAACTCAACAGCACGATCAGGATCGGAATCAGCCGCTGCCGCGGTTCGGACAGCCGCAGGTCCGGAATAAGCCGGAAGGCTCTCAGCAATCCGATGCAGAGAGCCGGTGCGACCAGCGTATTGAGGGCGAGTACGGCCAGGAAAAACCATTTGATGCTGAGCGGCATCGTTGCCATCAGCGTATTGCCGAACAGCATCAGGATGCCGGCCCAGAGCGGAATGGTCAGCGGGTGCAGCAGCAGCGAGATCGCCTGACTCAGCCGGGTCAGGGATTGGGTGGGTGTCGATAGGGTTTGTGCGTGTTCCATCGGGGAGAAACGGTTAAATCTGTTTGCGCAGCCGGGCTACCGGAATACCGAGCATCTCGCGGTATTTCGCTACGGTGCGGCGCGCGATGCGGTAGCCTTTGCCGTTGAGGATATCCATCAGCACCTCGTCGGTCAGCGGTTTGCGTTTGTCCTCCTGGTCGATGCATTCGGTCAGGATGTTTTTGATTTCGTATGAGGAGACCTCTTCGCCGCTGTCGGTCTGCATCGCTTCGGAGAAGAGCTGTTTGAGCGGAAGGATGCCGAACTGCGTCTGGACGTATTTGCTGTTCACCACGCGCGAAATGGTCGAGACGTCGAGGCCCGTGCGGTCGGCGATGTCCTTAAGGATCATCGGACGCAGTTTCGACTGGTCGCCTTCGATGAAGTAGTCGCGCTGGTAGTCCAGGATCGCCTGCATCGTACGCATTAGCGTGTCGTGCCGTTGTTTGATCGCCGAGATGAACCATTTGGCCGAGTCGATCTTGTTTTTGACGAACTGGATCGCCTCCTTGTCCGAATCGTTGGTCGGCTTGCCGTCCCGGGTCACCATGCCGCGGATCATCTCCACATAGCGGCGGTTCACCTTCAGGTCGGGTACGTTCGCTCCGTTCAGGCTCAGTTCGAACATGCCGTTCTGGTAGTCGAGAATGAAGTCGGGCGTGATATAGGGCTGCATCTCGTTGCGTCCCCCGCTGTACAGGTTGCCCGGTTTGGGCGAAAGGCGGATGATCTCTTCGATTGCATTCCGGAACTGATCCTCGTCGACACCGAGGCGCGACATCAGTTTTTCGTAATGCTTCTTGGTAAATTCGTCGAAATAGTTGGTCAGGATCTTCATCGCCATCTGCTGTTCCGGGGTATGATCGGGGATCGAGCCCAACTGGAGCAGCAGGCACTCCTGCAGGTTGCGGGCGCCCACCCCCGCAGGTTCCAGTTCGTGGATGACCTTCAGGAGCTTTTCCAACTCCTGTTCGTCGGTTTCGATGCCGAGGCTGAATGCGATGTCGTCGGCGATGGAATTCAGGTCGCGGCGCAGGTAACCGTCTTCGTCGATACTCCCGATCAGGTATTTGGCCAGGGTCTGGTCGTGTTCGCCGAGGTTCTTGAATCCGAGTTGCTGGATGAGGCTTTCGTGAAACGAAACGCCTTCGGAGATATAGACCGGTCGTTTCTCATCGTCTTTCGAATAGTTGTTGATCCGGTATTTGTAGCTGGGCGTGTCGTCTTCGGCAAAATATTCCTCGACAGACACCTCTTTGGCTTCCTGTTCTTCGTCTGCCGATTCCTCTTCTTCGAGTACAGGGTTCTCTTCGATCTCCTGTTTGATGCGCTGTTCGAGTTGAAGGGCCGGCAGTTCGAGTAGTTTTATCATTTGGATTTGCTGCGGGGAGAGTTTTTGCAGCATCTTTTGCACCTGTCGTTGGGATATGGCTGTCATAGTTTAGTTCTTGATAGGATGATTAGATAGTTTAGAGCTATTACAACAAAGATAGTAAATCCTCGGTATAAAAAAAGCCCACCTTCAAGGTGGGCTTTCAATAATTGTGCCACTCGTTAGAAATCAGCGTTTTTCGGGGTTCTCGGGAAGGGGATCACGTCCCGGATGTTGCCCATGCCGGTTACGAACAGCAGCAGCCGTTCGAAGCCCAGCCCGAAGCCGCTGTGCGGTGCGCTGCCCCAGCGCCGCGTATCGAGGTACCACCAGATATCTTTTTCGGGAATGCCCAATTCGGCTACCCTTGTACGCAGTTTATTGTAATCTTCCTCACGTTGGGAACCGCCGATGATTTCGCCGATTTTCGGGAAGAGGACATCCATGGCCCGTACGGTTTTGCCGTCGGCGTTCTGTTTCATGTAGAAAGCCTTGATCTCCTTGGGGTAGTTGATCAGGATAACCGGTTTTTTGAAATGTTTTTCGACCAGGTAGCGTTCGTGTTCGCTTTGCAGGTCGAGCCCCCAGCTGACCGGGTATTCGAATTTTGCACCGCTTTCCATCAGTATCTTGATGCCTTCGGTGTAATCGAGACGGACGAAATCGTTTTCGACGACGAATTTCAGCCGGTCGATCAATTCCGCATCGAACATTTTGGTCAGGAATTCCAGATCGTCCTTACAGTTGTCGAGAGCATAACGGATCAGGTATTTGAGGAAATCCTCGGCCAGTTCCATGTTATCTTCCAGTTCGTAGAAGGCAACCTCCGGTTCGATCATCCAGAATTCGGCCAGGTGGCGCGGCGTGTTCGAGTTCTCGGCGCGGAACGTGGGACCGAACGTGTAGATCTGCGAGAGCGCCAGCGCACCCAATTCGCCTTCGAGCTGGCCCGAAACGGTCAGGTTGCACGGTTTGCCGAAGAAATCCTCCGAGTAGTCCACATGCCCTTCGCTGTCTTTGGGCAGGTTGTTCAGGTCGAGCGTCGTCACCTGGAACATGGCTCCGGCGCCTTCGGCATCGCTGCCGGTGATCAGCGGGGTATGCAGGTAGTAGAACCCTCTGTCGTTGAAATATTTGTGGATCGCGTAAGCCATCGCGTGACGGATACGCAGCACGGCGCCGAAGGTGTTCGTGCGCGGGCGCAGGTAGGCGATCTCGCGCAGGAATTCCATCGAGTGCCCCTTTTTTTGCAAAGGATAGGTGTCGGGGTCGGCGCTGCCGTACACTTCGATATCACCCGCCTGGATTTCGACCCGCTGGCCCGAACCCTGCGACTCGACGAGCGTACCCGTTACGCGGATGCAGGCGCCGGTGGTGATTCGTTTGAGCAATTCGTCGTCGAATTTGTTGACGTCGACGACGATCTGGATATTATGGATGATCGAGCCGTCGTTCAGCGCGATGAACGCTACGTTTTTGTTGCCGCGCTTGGTGCGGACCCAGCCTTTGGCCGTGACCTCGCTGCCTGCGGGCGTCGATTGCAACAGTTCTGCGATTTTGGTTCTGCCTCCTTGTGACATTGGTTTGCGGTTTTGATTTGCGAACTCACAAATATCGCGATTTTTTTCCAAAGTGGTTCATTCCGGCATGCTTTTCTGGCTGTTTGCCTGTATACAATCCCCGGTATGGTTGGGCCAGGGCATAAAAAAGGCGGGAGAAAAGCCTCCCGCCCGGTGAAAATAATGTGTTGTGGCGTTTGATTTTAATCGTTGGAACTATCGCCGCCGCTCGATACAGGAATGTCGACACCGTGGTAATCGAGGGCGATAGTCGGTTTGCAGTCTTCGGTTCCCGGCGTCCACTTGGCGTAGGCAAAATCGAGCAGGTCTTCGCTTTCTGCCAAGTGTATACTCATGCTCCCGTTGGTGATCATCTGTTTGCACTTGGGCGAGTAATACGTCAGCGGAGTAAGCGTCCGGACGGTAATTGCGTCCAGGAAGTAAGCCGTAGTCACTTTGGTGGTATTCGAAATCTCTACCGTGTAGGACGAGGTGGAAATACCGTTAAGCGTTTGGTCGCCGGGATTGTCGACCTGAACGATGGTCATGTTGCCGCTCCAGTTCGAACCTTCCGTGTTGCCCGACGTTCCCGATTCGCTTTTTGTCTTGCAGACCAGTCCGTTGAGATAGACTTTCCACTTGTTCTCCGCTTCGGCGGTGATCGAATAATCAGCAGCGCCGACCGATGCGAGGTATCCTTCGATCGATACCATATAAGGCTCGTCTTTGGGTAAAGACAGTGTCCAGGTATGTCCGTCTTTCAAGGTGCCGTCCGCGGTATTGATCCGGATCGTCCCCGAACGAATGTCGTCCGGTGCTACCGTAGCGAGGTTCAGCGTGTAGACGGGGCCCTCCTTGGTAATTGTAGTCGCACCGAAAAGTCTGGTTTTAAGTGCACTGCTATTCAGGTCGTCGAGCGATCCCCCTTCGTTTTGGGTTTCGGTAATCAGCGTGTTGAGGCGGAATGCCATGTCGAAGGGGTCGAGGTTATAAGCCAGCTGGTTCAGCGTTCCGAGATAAAACAAGGCGCCGATCTGTTTGTACCGGGTTATTAGCGGATCTTCGCCGCCGGTATTGGTATTGCATGCACTCAAAGTTGCAACACATGCCAGGAGGAGGAAAATTTTTTTCATATCGGTTGAGGTTTTGTATTTGGTGCGGTTGGAGTTTTTCGAAAAACGTACTCTTAAGAGATGTTATTGCCTGCGCGAATGTTGCACGGAAAAATATTTTTCGTTCTTTAGCGGGGTGATCGGGACAAAGGTAATGATTTAATTCGGATCGCTCCTATCCGGTTTGCAGGATAATTTATCGGCTTTTTAGAGATTAAATCGTAGATTTGTCGACACCCGCGGACAGTTCAGCAAAGAATATGTCCGGTTTATAAGGTCTTCGGGAAACACGCAAAAAGATGTACAGGAATTTACAGAATAGCGAAATTGCCGCGCTTAGTGCGCAGGGTTGTACGGCGGAGGATTGGAGCCGGATTACGGTGGCGGAAGGTTTCCACACCGACTGGATTCGCAATGTCGTTTTCAGCGGCGAAGTGAAGTTGGGCAGTAACGGTGCCGAAATAGCGTGCGGCGCAGGGGTAATCCGGCGTTCGGGCGTGTATAATGCGGCTTTGCATAATTGTACGGTGGGCGACGGTGTACTGATTTACAATGTCGGACGGTATATCGCCAATTATGATATTGCGGAGGGGGTGATGATCGAGAATGTCGGCCAGATTTCCTGCGAGGGCTCCGGTTCGTTCGGCAACGGGGTCGAGGTTTCGGCTATCAACGAGGCCGGCGGCCGGGAGGTTCCCATTTACGATGAGTTGACTGCCCAGGTCGCTTATGTGATGGCGATGTACCGCCACCGGACAGAGACGGTCGCATGGTTGCGAAACATGGTTGCCCGTAAGGTGCGGGAAAAAAACTCTTCAAGGGGATATATCGGAAAGTCTGCTTCGGTGGTGAACACCGTTTCGCTGGTCGATGTGCGCATCGGCGCTTACGCGACTGTGGATGGTGCTTCCACGTTGAGCAACGGAACCATCAACAGTTCGGCGGAATCCCCTTCCTGCATAGGTTCGGGGGTGGCGGCACGCGATTTCATCATCGCCCGTTCGGCCCGGGTTGATACCGGGGCGATGCTGCGGAGTTGTTTTGTGGGGGAAGGCGTGGTGATCGAAAACGGATTTTCGGCCGAGCATTCGCTTTTCTTCGCTAACAGCCATTGTACGCACGGCGAGGCCTGTGCCGTGTTTGCCGGGCCTTACACGGTTTCGCATCACCGGGCCACGCTGCTGATCGCCGGGTATTTCTCGTTTTTCAATGCAGGCAGCGGCGCGAACCAGAGCAACCACATGTATAAGTCCGGTCCGGTCCATCAGGGCATCCACCTGCGCGGTTGCAAGTTCAGCAGCGATGCCTATATCCTGTTGCCGGCCAGCACCGGAGTCTTTACGATTGTCAAAGGGCGGCACTATCAGCACCACGATACCGATTACATGCCTTTCTCCTACCTGATCGAAGAGCGGGGCGATTCCTACCTGCTGCCGGCGATGAACCTGCGCAGTTACGGTACGGCGCGCGACATTCGCAAATGGCCCGGCCGCGACCGGCGGCGCGGGGTGGCGAGCGACCTGATCCGCTATGAGTTGATGACTCCGTATACGGCGGGCAAAATTATCCGGGCGATACACGAATGCGAGTTCCTGCTCGCACGTTACCCGACAGCCGAAGAGGTGACCTGGAACCGGGTGAAGATCAAGACTCCCGCGTTGCGCAAAGGTTTGCTGCTCTATACGCAGGCTTTGAGGGGGTACCTATCGGAACTGTTGGAGCACGGAACCGTGCCTGGTCCCGGCTTGGCCGCTCTGCCCGACGATGCACCGGCCGGATTGGCAACCCCGCCCGATGGAGTGATCGAATGGATTGATCTGGCGGGTTTGATCGTACCTTCGGCAGCCATTGACCGATTGCTCGACGAGGTGGATGCGGGACGGCTTGCCGGGCTTGAAATATTGGAACAGCACTTGCGAAAGCTCGATACGGAATATTCCGGGATGGTCGCTTCGTGGGCGGTGTACGCACTGGAAAAATTGTTGAAGAAATCCGCCGTGCGCATTACTGCCGGGGATTTGCGGCAGGTGATCGCGCAGGGCGAAGCCGACCGTGCGGCACTTGCTGCGGGGGTGGAGATGGATGCCCGCCGCGATTTCGCTCCGCTGATGGCGGTCGGCTACGGCATCGATTCCGAGCAGTACCGCGATGCGGATTTCCGTGCCGTGCGCGGCGACGCGATTCGTGTTTTGAAAAAGTAATGCGTTGTCCGGTGCGGTTCGGTGCCGTGGTATGGGTATTTACGGCGGAATCGACACCGGGCAGAGAACCTTCAACCGTCTTTTTGATGGAGGGCGGATATCCGGATGGCGCGTCCGGAATGGGGCGTTTGCCGAATCGTACCTGCCGTGGATCGGTTTTTGCAGAAAATTTCGCTATCTTTGCGACGCGCGGAGATTCGCGCGCAAAAATCCTGATTCAGAGTTGATATGAGCATAGTAGCGATAGTGGGGCGCCCGAACGTAGGCAAGAGCACGTTGTTTAACCGGCTGGTAGGTATGCGCAAGGCGATCGTCGACGACACGGCGGGCACTACGCGCGACCGTCATTACGGTACTTCCGACTGGAACGGACGTGAATTTTCGGTCATCGATACCGGCGGATATGCCCTCGGCGGCGAGGATGTCTTCGAAGAGGAGATCCGCAAGCAGGTTCTGCTCGCTATCGATGAAAGCGACGTCGTGATTTTTATGGTAGAAGTCGCCACCGGAATTACCGATCTGGATATGGTGGTTGCCGACCTGTTGCGGCGCAGTGCGAAAAAGGTGCTGCTGGTGGTCAATAAGGTCGATAACAACGATCAGATTTACGGTTCGCATGAATTTTATGCGCTGGGTTTGGGGGATCCGTATTGCATCTCGACGATGAGCGGCAGCGGTACGGGCGATTTGCTGGATGCCGTGGTCGCCGCCCTGCCCGAGGATTCGGAGGCGGAGGGTTTCGAGGAGCTGCCTAAATTTGCCATCATCGGCCGCCCGAACGTGGGCAAGTCGTCGCTCACCAATGCGTTGCTCGATTCCGAGCGCAATATCGTCACGCCGGTGGCGGGTACGACCCGGGACTCGATCCTGACGCGGTACAACAAGTTCGGCATGGACTTTTACCTGATCGATACGGCCGGACTGCGCAAAAAGACCAAAGTGACCGAAGACCTCGAGTTTTATTCGGTACTCCGTTCCGTGCGTGCGATCGAATCTTCGGACGTCTGCATCCTGATGCTCGACGCTTCGCAGGGGATCGAATCGCAGGATATGAACATCTTTTCGTTGGTGGTGCGCAACAAGAAAGGGTGCGTGATCGTTGTGAACAAGTGGGACCTGATCGAGAAGGACAACAATACGATGAAGGAGTTCGCCGAAGCCATCCGCTACAGGCTTTCACCGTTCAGCGACGTGCCGATCGTCTTCACCTCGGTGCCGAATAAGCAACGTATCCTCGAGGTGTTGCAGACGGCCATGCAGGTGTATTATTCGCGAATCCGCAAAATCCCTACCTCTCAGTTGAACGAATACCTGCTGCCGATTATCGAGGAGACACCTCCCCCTGCGATCAAGGGGAAATATATACGGATCAAGTATGTGACACAGTTGGCATCGCCGACGCCGTCATTCGCCTTTTTTGTCAACCTTCCCCAATATATTAAAGAAGGATACCGCCGTTTTCTCGAGAATAAGATCCGCGAACGGTGGGATTTTACCGGGGTTCCACTCCAGATATTTTTCCGGCAAAAATAACGGACACTTTCGGATTATAGATCAGCGCGAAATTTTTCGCGCTTTTTTATTTTGTTGACATTAAGCCGATTGGGAAAATGAGTTGCGAGCCTCATTTCAACGGGAAAAATCTCCGTTGCGGATGTGCCGAAGGGGATGAAATCGGATGTTTTATGTGTATGTGTTTGATATAATGCTTGTTTTGGCGTTGTGCCAGTGAAAAAAGAAAATAATTCGCATAAATTTATGAACCGATATTGAACGTTTAAATTATTTATTCTATCTTTGGCATAGAGAAGATAAAGAAAGCGTTTTAGTTATCGTCCTCAGAAAGGCAGTCGGTCCGGTTTGCGTGGAGGGGAGAGAAGCATGGACGCTCATGTCGTGTAACTGAGTGTAACGTGTCCGTATTGAGAGGGCTTGTAGAAGCATAAGACATGAGTGGAGATGCCCCTTCAGGTGGTAATTCCGAATTTGACCTTCAGGTATTTTTGAGGTTTTAATTAAGCAGCCGCGCGCTTTTTTTGATTCCAGCTGTGAAAACTTTTTAATCTAAAATTAACTTACCGTCTGGTGGCTGGATGGTAACTAAACTTATTAATTATGAAGAGTAAATTTTTACTATTGGTGGGTGTACTCTTTGCTGTGGGAGCCGTGTTGTCCGGCTGTAAGGATGATCCCAACGAAAACCCCTATCCCGACACACTGACACAGTTCTCCGCTGAGGCCGCGTCGGGTGCCAATGCAATCAATTCCAACGGCGGTACGCGTACGATCGCGTTCTATTCTCCGGTGACCTGGACGGCTGCCGTTACCACCAGCGACGGTGGCGACTGGGTTAAGCTCGAACCTGCCAGCGGCCCCGTGGGTACCTGCTCGGTGACGGTGACTGCTGCGAAGAACGAGTCGAAAGACAAGACCCGTTCGGCTACCGTTACGATTACCGCCGGTTCCGAAACGCTGACCTACACGGTCGAGCAGCGTTATCAGCTCACTTTCGACGTGACGAATGCCGACAGCAAGGCCATCTACCTTCCGACCGAAGGCGAAACCTTTGTGCTGAATCTGGACAACAACGCCGGGACTATCGGTTACACGGTATCGATTTCTGAGGCCGATGCCAAATGGATCACTTACGACAAGGGGTCGAAAGCCGTTGACAATCTTTCTTTCACGGTCGCTGCCATCGATAACGATTATTTCGGTACGATCCGCACCGGTTCGATCGTAATCTCCGAAAACAACGGCGGTCCGGGCAACATCACCATTACTGTGAAACAGGCCGGTACCAAAACCATGATGATCTGGCCGACCGCGACCCAGAGCGTTGCCGACATTATGACCGGTTTCGACAATACCAAGTATGAGACCCTGTACCTGGCCGGTAAACTGGCTGATGCTACGGCCGTTGGTGCCGTGGGTACTTATGTGGGCGGATCGGTTAACAAAGTCGACCTGACTGACGCTGTGGCCGAATCGATTCCGATGAACGCTTTCCAGGGGTGCAATACGCTGAAAACCGTGACGATCAATACCAAGGTGACCAGCATCGAAGCCGATGCATTCGCTAATTCGGGCCTGACGTCGTTCACGTTCCCGCTGAATTCGGAGAAGGTGAAGGTTGACGGCAAGGATAAGACCGTCGATATGCCGAACAAAATTGCCACGATCGGCGACAACGCTTTCCAGGGTACCAAGCTGGCTTCGATCGAACTGCCGGGTGCTTTGACCACTCTGGGTGCCAACGCTTTCCAGGGTTGCCCTGCTCTGAAAGAAGTAACGTTTGCTTTCAGCGGCTGGAAAGACAATGAAAAGTACGATACCAAGCTCGACAATGCCGTAACTTCAATCGGTAATGCTGCGTTTATGACCTGCCCGAGCCTCACTTCGGTTAAGTTGCCGGTGAATGCCCTGACGACTTTGGGTGACGACGTATTCAATGGCGATTTTGCACTGGCCGGCGCATTCGACCTGCCGAAAACCGTGACGACTATCGGTGCCCGCGCTTTCCAGCAGACGATCATCTCTTCGATCACGCTGACTGCGGTAACGACTTTGGGTGACAACGTATTCGACGGTTGCAACTCGCTTGCTTCCATTACTTCGAAGACCGCAACTCCTCCCGCCGTACCTTCTACGCTGGGCGTAATGAGCAACGGTAACCTGGTTATCAAAGTGCCGTCTGCTGATGCAGTAGCAGCATATCAGGCCGCTACGGGTTGGAGCACTTATGCGGCATCCATTACCAAATAGGGTATTTGCCGGATAAGTCAACTAACTGACAAAGAAAAACCCGCACGGATTCCGTGCGGGTTTTTATATTTCGATTGTAAAGGATGCTTCCATTTTCCTTAGCTGTAATTTATCGTGCACGCTGTCCCGATTAGTGTGGGGCCTCGCGGAAGGGAGATGCTGTCCTGTCCTGGGCCGTGATAATATCCGGACGGAGTCCGGTCTGAACTTCGCCGACACGGTTAGGAAAATACAAAACCGACCCGAATCATTGTTTCCGGGTCGGTTTGACAACTCTATTCGATTAACTATTTTCGGTTGTAAAACGGCATGTCCCCTGCACAAAGCCGGGAATCTTCGGGATGTTATGTGTGAAAATAGCACTTAGTTTGTCGGTATGTCCTCTGCCGTCAAGTCGACTTGCTGTGTGTACCAAAGCCAGATGGTAGCGAGTTGTTCGATGCGGATCGCCGCACCGGGTTTGATGACGAATTCGCTGACCCCGACCGAAGAGTAAGGGTTGCCCCAGTCGTAGGTGTAACCCAATTGCGTCCAGGGATAAGGCGGGTCGGAAATGTAAGTCGTACTGCGCAGGTGCTCGATCCATTGCTTGTGTCCGGGATCGACCTGTTGCGGAAATTTCACCGTCGAGAAATGGTTGTGCACGTCGGGATCCGGTGTCGGGCGCACCAATTGTGAGACCGGCACCCAGAACTGGACGATGTATCCGTAATCTGCCTGCGGCGGTAAACCTAATATTTGCTTAATGCGCATTGCGGCCGAAAGCGAATCGAGCAACGGTTGGTTGTGCATCACCATGCCCAACTCGGGAGAGAGGCTGACCCAGATCGCTTCGTCACGTGATGCAGGCGCCTGTTTGGCGGCTTTGCCCGTCCATTTCGGCAGGTCTTTCGTCTGGATGGCGGCTACCACCAGTACGAGAGAGTCTCCTTTGCGGTCCACCCACGGATCATCGACGCTCCACAGGCGGTCGGACATTTTACCCGGCGTGATTTCCTGGGCTTCTTTCACCGCTTTTTGATAGATATTTTGTAGCCGGGCATTTACTCTGCGGGCTTCTCGTACGGTCAGGCCGGAAAAAGGCAGGGACTCTCCATCCGGGATTTGTTCCTGTGCAAAACCGGGTTGGAGCAGCAACGAGACTCCCAAAACCAGTAGCGGCAGCTTTTTCATTTGCTTTGTTTTTAATTGTCCGTAGATACTTGTCAATACCTACAAAGAAAGGAAATATTTCGGTAGGGGCGTTCGTCCTTGGGAGATTCATTTGTTAAATTGATAAAAAAAATGGATTTTTGTACGATCCAAATCGCATACGTTCGCATGAAACATATCCTCAGCTATACTTTGCTTGCCTGTACCTTGCTGCCGGTTTCCCCGTTGGTTGCCCAAATGACTGTTAACGACATCGCTCCGGTATCGCCTGTTCCGGTTTCGGCGTTGCCATCCTGGGCGGATCCGTCGCATGCCTCTGAAGGAAAAGCTGCTCCGCGGCAGGAGTTTATCAGCTATTCGTCCCGGGAACTGGCTGAAAAGGACGATATGAACGATGCCCCGCACTACCTGCCGTTGGCCGGGAAATGGCGTGTGAATTATTCGACCACCGCCCAGGGAGGTGAAGCGGGTTTTTATCAGCCTCGGTTTTCGATTGCCGGGTGGGATGAAACCGACCTGCCCAATGCAGCCAAAGCCGCCGGAATCTCTCCGCTTGCCGGGTTGGTACCCCCGCAGTTGCCCGCAGAAAATCCACTGGTGCAATACCGGGCGGCATTCGATGTGCCTTATTTGTGGCTCGACCGCGATATGTATATTCACATCGAAGGGGTTGGAAGTGCTTATGCTTTATATATCAACGGACAGCGTGTCGGTTACAGTAATGACAGCCGCACGCCGGCCGAGTATAATATTTCGGATGCCGTAACGGACGGGATCAACTCGATTGCGATCGAAGTGTACGGTTTCTCACAGGGGAGCTGGATGGAAATGTCGATTCCGCCGCTGGTTGCCGGTACCCTCGGCAATATTTATATCTATTCGCAGCCGAAACTGAGGATCGAGGATTTCGTCGTCCGGGCCAAACTCGATTCGGCCCGCGTCAACGGCATCGTCTGGATCACGGCCATCATGTCCAACAGCTACCGCAGTGCGGAGAAGATCACTTTCGGTTACGATATTTATTCGCCGGAAGGCAAGTTGTTAACCTACAATATGCTCGAAACCGAGGTGGAACCCGAAGGATACGACACGCTCCGCTTCAAAGAGTACATTTATCCGAGTGTAAAGAAAATGTGGTCGCCGCAAGCGCCGAACCTGTACCGTATGATGCTCTATGTCCGGCGCGACGGGCGTATTACCGAGTATATCCCTTTCAAGTTCGGATTTAACATTACCGAACTGGAAGACGGCGTGCTGGTGATTAACGGACGTAAGGCGGAGTTGAATATCGCCGCTTACAATGCCGCGGCCGATGAGGTTGCCACGGCAAGTGAGCTTCGCAGCCTCAAACAGCAGAAATACAATACGGTTTGCGTATCCTATCCGCAACCGCGCTGGTTCTACGAGCTTTGCGACAAGATCGGCATTTATGTGATCGACCAGGCCAATATCAACAGCGGTTACCGCAAGGACGACCGTAATGTGGGCGGTGCCGTGGCCAACGATCCGCGTTTCCTGCCCGATTTCATCGACCGGGTCGCATATATGCGCGGACGTTCTAAAAATTATACGTCGCTGATCGCGCTGTCGATGGGGGGCGAAAGCGGTAACGGCTACAACTTCTACAAGGCTTACCAGTGGCTCAAGGGGGCGGATACGCTGCATCCGGTTACCTACCGTGATGTGCAGGGTGAGTGGAACAGTGATTTCTCATTCCCCGGAGCCGAGGATGTACAGCGTTTCCTGAACGAGAACTCCGTGGTCAGGAAGAATCCCAAGAATGCCCGCCGCTGATGAACATTGACCTGATTGTCGTCGGCAAAACCGACTCGCCGCAAATCGAGGCGTTACTGGCAGATTACCTCAAACGACTGAATTATTACGCCAAAGTTACTTTGATCGTCCTGCCCGATCCGAAGAACCGCAAAACGGTCTCGGCTGAAAGCCAGAAGAGGCAGGAGGGCGAGGCGCTGTTGCGCCGTTTCGGCGACGGAGACGGAGTCGTGTTGCTGGACGAGCGCGGCGAACAGATGCGGTCAGTCGATTTCTCTGCCTGGGTGCAGAAACGGATGAACAGCGGCCTGAAACGGCTCTGCTTCGTGATCGGCGGACCTTATGGCTTTTCCAAAGAGGTATATGCCCGCGCCGATGCGAAGATTTCACTGTCAGCGATGACCTTTTCACACCAGATGATCCGCGTGTTGTTCGCGGAGCAGCTTTACAGGGCTTTTACCATCCTGAACAACGAACCGTACCACCACGAGTAATTTTGTCCGCCTTCCGGCTATGGGGCCTGACCGGCTCGCTGGAATCTGTCCTGGCAATATTTGCCGGGCGTACCGAGTGTGCAATAATTTGGTGTACGATAATTAACCAGTGTAAGATAACTGAAAAGCCGGGATTTCAATCCCGGCTTTTAGTATACCTGTCGTTGGGAATTTTTTAAAGGGAAACTGCGTCGGCCGGTCCGAAACGGTGCGGTCGTTTTTCCTGTTTTATCTTTCTTGCTTGTCGGGTTATGGGGATTAACGTTTTGCCGACGATTACATATCCGTTTCGGGATCCTCTTCGGGCGAAGGAACCGGTAATTTGCGGACATGTTTGGCCACATCCTGCTTTTGCTGGTTCTTTTCGATAATGAATTCCACCGGATCGCCTACGGCCAGGTCGGCGAAATTGCCCTCGACGTCCTGGCAATGGAAAAAGAGGTTGTTGTTGGGGTATTTGATGAAACCGAAACCGCTTTTAAGGCTGAGGATTTCGCTTACTTCTACCGTGTGTTCCGTCTCCGGGGGACACCCTTCGTTGCAGACGAACAAGTTGCGGACCACCGGGTTGTTTTGTTCCAGCCCCCGCTCAATCTCCTCGTGCATCGCAATAGGGTAGGTGGCCAGCGAGAGCAATTCGTGCGAAGTTTTGGTCACCATTTTGATCCCGTCGTCGGTGAGGTATTCGAACTCCCAGCTCAGCAGCATGATGGGTATGCCGGCAGCCCTGATTTTACGCATCAGCGGCGTGTAATCGGTATCCGAAACGATCAGTACGATGATGTCGATCGTCCCGCTCAGCACGAGTTCATAAGCTTCGAGCGCCAGCCAGACATCCACCCCGCGTTCTTCCCTGCGGCCCTGTACATTGCGTAGCGGCAGATAGTGGGTATTGACTCCTTCGGACATCAGGATGTCGTCGAATACGCGGTCGTTGTACAGTTGGTTGCCTCGCATAGCTGCTTCAGAAGCATTGAGGCGCCCCCGGAAATAATGTGCGACCGAAATTTGGCATTTGACCGTTTCACAGCCCGCCTCTTCGGCTACACGGTGCCGGATGAACCGGTGCAGGCCATTCAGGCTCAGCCTTCGCCTTTCAGGGTGGATATAGTTATAGTAGTTGGAGGCGTGCAACAGGAAATTCCCGTCATAAAATACGCCGATACGGCAGGAGGTATTGATCGAATTCATTCTGACTAATCGCTAATATTGCATAAATCATGTGAAATAAACTCTTCTATGAACCTAGGAAACGCTATGCACTATAAATTATACAAATATACAAATGAAATAGCTAAATATGCAACTTTAATCCGCTTTTTACTCTGTTTGGACATGAAATTCGCACAAAAACGCATGGAAATGTGCCTAAACCTTTTTTGCTGCCAAGCAGTATAAGGCTATTTGCATTAATCTTTAGAAAGATTAACTTTGAAAAAAATTAATTAACTTAGGATACAAGGATGGATTTGGATAAGTTGCTGGCGGAACTCGACGGCATCGGCCGCATCGCCCGGAGTTGGAAGGAACAGGATCGGGTCGCTGAAATTGAGCGGCAAATTATATTGGATAAGCTCCGGCATATTTATGAAAAGGTGATGTTTTCCGGTGGCGTTGAAGTTTGCGAAAGCCCTGCCGGGAAGCAGACGGCACCGCAAGCGGCAGATCGTGTCGGTGCTGCGGTTGGTGGAGCAGCCGGACCGTCTGAGTCATCTGTACCGATTGTTGAAGCGAATGAACCCCTCCCTGGCGTAGATGGGAAAATCGCATCCGAAATGTCTGCTGTGACGGATAGGTTTCCACACCCGGAAGTGTCAGATAGGACTGAGGATGCTCAACCGGTTTCAGAGCCCGAGGCGGAACAAGGCGAGTTTGTTCCGCAGCCGGAAGAACCTGAATCTGTTTCGGGAGAGGCCGAAGCAGGAAATATCGAGGTTTCCATGACGGTCGAAGAGCATAGCGTCGAACAAAAGCTCTTCAGCGATGAGCCGCTCGTGCGGACCCGGGTGGACAAGCGGGTGATCTTGTCGCTTTACGGCGATGACTCTTCTCCTCGCAAAACCGTTACCCAGGTTCCTTCCCAATACCGGACCGATGAGCCGCAATCATCCGTGCCGCAATTCCCGTTGCAACCGGACGCCGCCGCCCCGGAATCCGTTCCGGTACCAGATCCGGTGATCGAAACGGTCGGTTCTGTCGTGCTTGGGGGCGAAAGCGTTCCGCATGTCGAAATCCCGCACAAAAAGGTGCTCGGAGAAACCCTCGCCAACCAGACGGCGGCTGTCAACGAAGTGATCGGTAAAAAGGCCGCTCACACGGATGTTGCATCCCGCCTGCGGGCGAGCCAGATCACGGATTTGAGGCACAGCATCGGTATCAACGACCGCTTTTTACTGATTCGCGACCTGTTCGGCGGTAAAGCGGAAGAGTACGAGCGGGTGATTGATGAATTGGACGCCTTTGCGGAGCTTGACGATGCGATGATCTATATTCAGGAAAATTTCGAGTGGAATCCCGACTGTGACGGTGCAACGCTGCTGGTGGAACTGCTTGAACGTAAACTCGACCGCTGATGGGCAAGCTTTTTCTGGTGCCTACGCCGATCGGCAATCTCGACGACATTACCTTGCGGGCGATCAAAGTGTTATCGTCGGCCGATATCGTGTTGGCCGAAGATACCCGCACTACGCAGGTGTTGCTGAAGCATTTGGGGTTGGACAAGAAGCTCTGGAGCCATCACAAATTCAACGAACATGCAGCGGTCGAATCCGTTGCTGCGACGATTGCCGCCGGTGAGACGGTGGCGTTGGTGTCGGATGCGGGGACGCCGGGAATTTCCGATCCCGGGTTCCTGTTGGTGCGCACCTGTCTCGAACATGGCATCGAAGTGGAAACTCTTCCCGGTGCGACGGCTTTTGTCCCGGCGCTGGTCAACAGCGGTTTCCCCTGCGACCGGTTCTGTTTCGAAGGTTTCCTGCCCCCGAAAAAGGGGCGTTCGCGGCGGTTGCAGCAACTCGCCGATGAGGAGCGGACGATGATTTTTTATGAATCTCCCTACCGTTTGGTCAAAACGCTGGCCCAGTTTGCCGAGTTGTTCGGCCCGGACCGCGAAGCTTCCGTTTCGCGGGAGCTGACCAAAAAGTTCGAAGAGAATGTTCGTGGCACGTTGCGGGAACTGATCGTTCACTTTTCTGCCCGGGAGGTGAAAGGGGAGATTGTAATCGTCCTCGGAGGCAAACCCCGCAAAGCGAAACGGGAGGATGCCGATAATGGTGCGGTAGACGATGCGGAGGAGAACGGTTTACAGGAGGATTGACCGTGTTGACACGATTTATTATGGAACACGAAAGCAGCAATGACGGCGACAGGAGGAAAAAATACGACCGGAAATTCTGGAGGAAGCGGGGCTGAGGCCAACCCCACGCCCTCTCCCTCGTGGCGCGGCTTCCGCCGCTTCGTGCGCGGTCGCTTTGATTTGAGCGAGGACAAGGCATCCGAGAGCGAAGTGATCGAAAATATTCGCAAAGGGATCGAGTTTAAAGGAACGAACCTGTGGGTATTGGTGTTTGCGACCTTCATCGCATCGTTGGGACTGAACGTCAATTCGACCGCCGTGATTATCGGCGCGATGTTGATCTCGCCGTTGATGGGACCGATTATGGGGATCGGGCTCTCGGTCGGAATCAACGATTTCGAACTGATGAAGCGCTCGCTGCGCAACTTCGGGTTCATGGTGCTGGTCAGTATCGCTACATCGACTTTTTATTTTGTGATTTCACCGCTGAGTAATGCGCAAAGCGAACTGCTGGCCCGCACGGTGCCGACTACGTACGACGTATTGATCGCGCTGTTCGGCGGTTTGGCCGGGATCGTAGCCCAGTCGCGCAAGGACCGTACCTCGACGGTCATCCCGGGCGTTGCGATCGCAACGGCCTTGATGCCGCCGCTCTGTACGGCCGGGTTCGGACTGGCCACGCTCCAGTTCAAGTACTTTATCGGGGCGTTCTACCTCTTTTTTATCAATACCGTCTTCATTGCGATCGCTACCTACATGGTGGTTCGTTTCCTCAAATACGAGAAGCATAGTTTCCTCGACTCCAAAAAGGAACGGAAGGTACGCCGTTCGATGGTGCTGATCGTGTTGGTCACGTTGATCCCCAGTGTGGTAATCGGTTATCGCATTGTCAAGCGCAGCGTTTTCGAAGCTAATGCCGACCGTTATGTCGCCACGGTGATGAAGTTCCCGCAGGCGCAGGTGGTCGATTACAGCCGTATGCTGCGTGCCGACGGCAGCAGTTATATCGATGTGGTACTGGTCGGCGAACCTGTATCGGAGGATGCAATCGACAACGCCCGGCTGCAAATGTCCGGTTATGGGCTGCTCGGCACCGAATTGATCGTGCACCAGGCGGGCGAGCGCGGTACGGACGATCTCTCGATGCTTTCGTCGGGCTACCGCGACCTGCTGTCGGAGAAGAACCGGCGTATCGACGAACTTCTGCAACGGGTTTCTTCACTGAAAAACGATTCGTTGCCTGCCCGTGAGATGAGCCGTGAGATCGCAGCATTGCTGCCCGGTACGACCCGGGCTTTTGTTTCCCGCGAAATGACTTACACGGCGGAAGGAGCCGTAGCCGATACCATTGTGGTCTGCCTGCTCCAAAACGACCGGAAGCTGACGGCGGATGAACGCGGCCGTATCGAGAAATGGTTGCAGACCCGCACGGGTACCCAAAAGATTAAACTATACCTGGAAAATGGATTATAAAGCGCTTTGCACGTCGGTATGCGAGATTGCCCGCGAGGCCGGAGAGTACATTACCCGGCAGCGGGAGACGTTCACATTTGCCGATGTCGAGTTCAAAGGGACGCAGAATATGGTCTCTTATGTGGATAAACAGACCGAGATGATGATCGTTTCGCGCCTCAGGGAGTTGACCCCCGAAGCGGGTTATATTACCGAGGAGGGCACGATCGAAGCGTCGGAAGATGCATCCCTGCGGTGGATTGTCGATCCGCTGGACGGTACGACCAATTTTATTCACGGTCTGGCGCCCTATTGCGTCAGCATCGGTTTGTTGGAGGACGATGAACTGGTCGTCGGAGTGGTTTATGAAGTCAATTTGCGCGAGATGTTTTATGCGTGGAAGGGATCAGCGGCCTATCTGAACGGCCGCGAGATAACCGTGTCGAAAACCGACAGGATGGAAAATGCGCTGATCGGGATCGGATTTCCCTATTCGGCATTGGGGAATGAGGACGGTTTTATCGATAAAATGGTCTATTACCAGTTGCATACCAATGGCGTACGCCGGCTCGGATCGGCGGCGGCCGATATCGTTTATACGGCCTGCGGGCGCTTCGATGCGTTCACCCATCTGAAGCTCTCGCCGTGGGATGTGGCAGGGGGTGCCTTGATTGCCATGCAGGCCGGCGCACGGGTGACCGACTACTCCGGCGGAGATAATTTTCTGTTCGGACGCGAGATTATCGTCTCGAATCCGTATATTTACGAGGAATTTAAGCAACGGGTTTGATGAAACTTAACTCTTGGCAAAAAGTACAATACCGCCTGCTGTGGTGGAGTTGCCGTGCGGTAGGGCTGTTGCCCGAACGCGTGCTGTACTTTTGTCTCGGGGGATTGATCCGCTTGATCCTATACCGGCTTGTGCGTTACCGCCGGCAGGTCGTGCGTACCAACCTGGCCCATTCCTTCCCGGAGAAGAGCGAGGCTGAGCGCCGGGAAATCGAACGCAAGTTTTACCATCACCTTTCCGAAGTATTTGTCGATACGATTCTGTTGGCATCGATCAGTCGCAAGCGCATCTGTGAACGCATGGTCTACTCCAATGTGGAGGAAGTCGAGGCCGCCATGTCCGGACGCAGCTGGATCTCCGCCATGTCTCATTTCGGTTCCTGGGAGCTGACCATCAATTATGTCTGTCATACCGATCATAACGTATTGGCCGTTTATCGTCCGTTGCACAACCGGGTTTTCGACCGATTTTATCACGAGGCCCGTTCGCGTTTCGGGACGCAGCCCGTGGCGATGAACGATACTTTGCGCGAGGTGATCCGGGGGCATCGTCCGGGAGAACGTCCGGTCATTGTTGCGATGATCGCCGACCAGACGCCGCCGGTGGAGGAGATTAAGCATTGGTTCCGGTTTCTGAACCAGGATACACCGTTTTTCTCGGGTCTGGAAAAAATCTCCACGCGTTTCGGGATGCCGGTCTATTTCATGTATATCCGCAAATGTGCGCCGCATTGTTATGATGCTGAGCTGCAGCTGATCTATGACGGTAAGGAGCACCTTGAAGAGTATGAATTGACCCGGCGCTATATCGACAAGCTCGAGATGATGATCCGGGAGTCTCCCGAATTGTGGATGTGGTCGCACAAGCGGTGGAAACATTCGCGCGAGAGCGTGGCTCGTCACCGCGAATCCGTAAGGAAAGCTGCTGCAGAGAAAAAACTTACTGCCGGATAAAAGATATCCACCAAGGGGATCTGATATAACACCCGATAGCATTTGGCATGTTTGGTAATGCCGCACACAAGGCCTGCACAGTTAACTTTTGGATCAACTTGCACCTCATCTTATGGAAATTAAGATCGTCATCCTGAACTGGAACGGACGCGCCCACCTCGAGCGTTTCCTGCCCTCTGTCGTGTCGCACAGTACCGGAGCTTCGGTCGTGGTGGCCGACAACGGATCGGACGACGATTCGGCGGCGTTCCTGCGCAAGCACTATCCACAGGTGGAGTTGCTGCTGCTCGATAAGAATTACGGCTATGCCGAAGGGTATAACCGGGCGTTGGAGCAGGTCGCGGCCGACTGTTACGTACTGCTGAACTCCGATGTCGAAGTGGAAGAGGGATGGCTCGGTCCGCTGGCGGAACTGATGGCTTCCGATGAACGGATTGCGGCCCTCGCCCCGAAAATCCTTTCGTACGACCGCCCCGGCTATTTCGAGTATGCGGGAGCCAGCGGCGGATTTCTCGATGCATTCGGTTATCCGTTCTGCCGCGGGCGTATCCTCGATACGATCGAGCAGGACGACGGACAGTACGATACTTCCCGCGACGTGTTTTGGGCCTCGGGCGCCTGCATGATGGTGCGGGCCGATGTTTTCCGGAAGCTGGGCGGTTTCGACGGCGATTTCTTCGCGCATATGGAAGAGATCGACTTTTGCTGGCGCGCGCAGCTGGCCGGTTACCGGATCATGGTCGAGCCCCGCAGCCGGGTATTCCACCTCGGCGGCGGGACATTACCCAATAACAGTCCGCGCAAGCTTTACCTCAATTACCGCAACAACCTGTCTATGCTCTATAAAAACCTGTCGAAGCTCACGTTATGGCCGCTGCTCTTTACGAGGATGGTGCTCGACGGGATGTCCGCATTCGTTTTTCTGATGCAGGGCAGGCGGGATTTTTTCAAGGTGGTGTTCCGTTCGCACATGGATTTTTACAAGATCCTCGGCATGCTTCGCGCCAAGCGCCGTGCGATCCAGCGCGACCGGACGGGGTCGGCTGCCGGGAACATCTACCGCGGCAGCATCATCCTGCGGCATGCTCTGGGCCGCCGTACGTTCGGTCGGATGATGTGATCATCGCGTCCGCGCCCGGCTAATCGTTGCGGCGGTTTTTCTGTGTTTTGTTGTGGTTCCGTTTCCGGCATTGCTTCGGGAACTGGCTTGTAAGGCGCGGAAGATTGTTCGGAAGGCTTCGGGAGCTCTTAATTTCCCAATTTCGTGCCCCAATAAACCATCAGGTAGCCGAAGAAAACCATCAGGATAAAAATCAGCGCAAAAAGCAGCATATTTTTGACGACGGTCGATTTTTTCTGTTCCGGATCCGGTGCGGTGTGTTCTCGGATCAGTTCTTCCTCTTCCGGAGTGAGTGGCTTAGGCATGGCTTTTCAGGATTGCGGCGAAATGACGGTGAAAGCGGGCGATCGTATCGATGCCCCGGTAGAAATTTTCGAGGGCATAGCTCTCATTGGGAGAATGGATCGCATCTTGGTCAAGGCCGAAGCCGAGCAGTACCGATTTAAGGCCCAATACTTTTTCAAATGTGCTGATGATCGGGATGCTGCCGCCTGAATAATAGGGCAGCGGCTCTTTGCCGAAAGTCTCCTCGACGGCTGCGGCTGCTGCCCGGTAGGCAGGCAGGTCGGTAGGGGTGAGGTAGGGGTATCCCCCGTGCAAGGCCCGTACATTTACGCTTACGCCCGCAGGTGCGAGCGCCTGCATGTACTCTTCGAACAGCCGGGCGATTTGCCGGTAATCCTGGTCGGGCACCAGTCGCATCGAGATTTTCGCGCAGGCTTTCGACGGGATGACCGTTTTGGTCCCTTCGCCGGTGTAGCCGCTCCAGATACCGTTGACGTCGAGCGACGGGCGGATTCCTGTGCGTTCCATCGTCGTGTAACCTGTCTCGCCCTGGGTTGAGCGGATGCCCAGTCCTTTGCGGTAGGCCGCTTCACAGAAAGGCGCTTTGCCGAAGGCTTCACGCTCGGCGGGCGTCAGTTTGCGCACGGTATCGTAAAAGTGCGGGATCGTGATGCGGCCCTCTTCGTCGGTCAGTGCGGCGATCAGCCTGGCCAGCACATTGGCCGGATTGGCCACGGCCCCGCCGTACAGTCCCGAATGCAGTTCTTTGTTCGGTCCGGTCACCTCGACTTCCATATAACACAGTCCGCGCAGGCCGCAGGTGATCGACGGGGTTTTCCACCCCAGCAGGCTCGTGTCCGAGACGAGGATCACATCTGCCTTGAGTAGTTCCTGGTGTTCGGTACACCATTTTCCAAGGCTGGCCGAACCGATCTCCTCTTCGCCTTCGAGCATGAATTTGAGGTTGCACGGGAGCGTGCCGGTGGCGAGCATCGCCTCCATCGCCTTGAGGTGCATGTAGGATTGCCCTTTATCGTCGTTCGCTCCACGGGCCCAGATACGCCCTTCCCGGATGACCGGATCGAACGGGCCGTTCGTCCATTCACCGGCAGGATCGACGGGCATGACATCGTAGTGACCGTATACGAGTACGGTCGGGGCTGCCGGGTCGGCCGTTTTTTCGGCATAGACGACCGGATTGCCGTCGGTGGACATCACTTCGGCCCGGTCGGCTCCCGAGCGAAGCAGTGCATCGCACAGCCACTCCGCGCAGCGGAGCATATCGGGGGCATGCGCACTTTCGGCGCTGATCGACGGGATGCGCAGCAGTTCGGAGAGCTCCTCGACGAAGCGCTGTCCGTTTTCACGGATGTATTGTTGTACGGCGTTTTCGGCGGACATGGCGTGACGGTTTGGTTTATGTGCGTAAGATAGCGATTTGCCGCCGGATTGCCAAACCGGCTTGTCCCGGGCGGGGCGACATGGCCGGTGTGCTATGCGGGCATATGTATCGTAGGGTTGGCGGCGAAGTGTCTTAAAAATGGACACCCGTTGTTCGATTCTTGGACACTTAGTCCGGACAGAATGTCCGGTGGATGCTTGTTCTGAGTAAATTGGCGACTTTGGTACGATAATGGTATAACATTACAGCAAACTCCACTTTGCAGGTTTGATTCTGCTTCACAGTCGGATTTATATATAATTAATTGTTTTGGTTAAAACGAAGGCTTCTCCTGCTGGGCAGGGAAGCCTTCGTTGAATTTGTGACGGGAGGTTTGTTATTTGGCCACGATTGCACGGATTTCGCCGATGATCTTTTCGGCGAGTGCATCGGCTGCCGCCTTGTCGCGGCTTTCGCTGTAAATGCGGATAATCGGTTCGGTATTCGATTTGCGCAGGTGCACCCATTCGGCGGGGAAATCGATTTTCACGCCATCGATGTCGGTGACCTGTTCTCCGGCATGTTTCGCCTTCATCTGTGCCAGAACCTTGTCTACGTCGATATCGGGCGTCAGTTCGATCTTGTTCTTTGAAATGTGGTATGCGGGATAGGTGGCCCGCAGTTGGGAAGCCTTCAGGCCGCTTTTGGCCAGCAGCGTCAGGAAGAGTACCACACCTACCAGTGCGTCGCGTCCGTAATGCAGTTCGGGATAGATCACCCCACCGTTGCCCTCGCCGCCGATCACGGCGGCGACCTCTTTCATTTTGGTTACTACGTTTACTTCGCCGACTGCCGCCGCTGCATATTTGCAACCGTGCTTCTCGGTTACGTCCCTCAGGGCGCGTGACGAGCTGAGGTTCGAAACCGTCGCTCCTTTGGTGTGTGTCAGGACATAGTCGGCCACCGCCACCAGCGTGTATTCTTCTCCGAACATCGTCCCGTCTTCGCACACAAGCGCCAGCCGGTCGACGTCGGGATCGACGATGATGCCCAGATCGGCTTTTTCGGCCGGAACGCGTGCCGAAATTTCGGTCAGGTTTTCCGGGATCGGTTCGGGATTGTGGGCGAAATTACCGTCGGGCGTGCAGTTCAGCTCGACTACTTCGACGCCCATCTCGCGCAGCAGTTTCGGAATCACTACGCCGCCAACGGAGTTTACCGCATCGACTACCACCTTGAATTTGGCTTTGCGTACCGCATCGAGGTCAGCCAGCTTGAGTGCCAGCGCACCGCGGATGTGTTCGTCGTTGTAGCTGCTGCGTTCGATGACGCGACCGATCCGGTCGATTTCCGGATAGGCCGATACGCCTGCTTGGGCCAGTGCCAATACTTTTTTCCCTTCCGCATCGTTGAGGAATTCGCCGTGCGAATTGAGCAGTTTGAGCGCATTCCATTGTTTCGGGTTGTGGCTGGCGGTAAGAATAATGCCGCCGTCGGCCTGCTTGCCGGTAACGGCCAGTTCGACCGTGGGGGTGGTGGCCAGTCCGATATTGATGACATCCACCCCGCAGCCGCAGAGCGTACCTTCGACGATCGCGGCGGCCATTTCGCCCGAGAGGCGCGCATCGCGGCCGATTACGACCTTCAGCCGGCGTCCCGGATGCTCTCCTTTGAGCCATTCGGCATAAGCCGATGTGAATTTTACGAGATCCAGCGGGGTGAGGTTGTCGCCGGCCGCTCCGCCGATGGTTCCGCGAATACCGGAAATGGATTTAATCAGTGTCATACCGTATGAAATTTCGCGTAAATTAATTACTTTTATATCAATAAACAAAATGAAAATATCCCCATACATGAGACAAATAGCCCCCTCCGAGCTGATAATCAACAGCGACGGCTCGATCTTTCATCTGCACCTGCGTCCGGGCCAATTGGCGACGACCATCATCCTGGTGGGCGACCCGGGCCGTGTGCGCCAGGTTTCGTCCCATTTCGAGCGGATTGAGGCCGAAGCGGCCAACCGGGAGTTCACGACCGTCACCGGGACCTATAAAGGCAAACGGATGAGCGTCGTTTCGACCGGGATCGGTACCGATAATATCGACATCGTCGTCAACGAAATCGACGCGTTGTTCAATATCGACTTCGGGACGCGTACCGTGAAGGAGGAGAAGACTTCTCTGACGTTGGTGCGTCTGGGCACCTGCGGTTCGATCACGCCTGATCTTCGGATCGGGGATTTGATTCTTTCCCGTATTTCGGTCGGTTTCGACGGACTCTTGAATTATTACCACGGCCGCAATGAAATCTGCGAACTGGAAATCGAACAGGCTTTCATGGAACACACGGGATGGGGACGCCTGCTGACAGCGCCCTATTTCGTCCGTTGTTCTGAAATGCTGGCAAAACTTTTTGCCGACACGACCGTCGAAGGCATGACGATCTCCGCCCCGGGATTTTATGCTCCCCAGGGGCGCTACCTGCGCCTCCGGCCGGCCGATCCGGAACTGAACGGGAAGATCGAAAGGTTCGAGTACCAGGGGCACCGTTTTACCAATTTCGAAATGGAAGGCTCGGCCTTGGCGGGATTGTCGCGGTTGCTGGGGCACGAGGCGACGACCATCTGTACGGTGATAGCCCAGCGCGTCGCGCTCGGCATGGAGCCCGATTACCGTCCGTTTGTTGATAAGATGATTGCAATGTCTTTGGAAAAGCTTTCGCAAATTTGAAAAATTGATTTACCTTTGAACGAGGCCGGGACCGGATGGTGATGTGGCCGGAATATTCAGTTAAGCAATAACATAATCAATAGAAAATATGAAATTCGTAGTATCTTCATCGGCCTTGCTGGGCCTGCTCCAGACGACCAATAAGGTAATCAGCAGCAAGAATACGCTGCCCATTCTGGATTATTTTCTTTTCGACCTGAAAGAGGGCGTGCTGAAAATCACCGCTTCCGACCTCGAGACCACTTTGGTGGGAACGCTCGCGGTCGAAAACGTGGAGCGTGAAGGGCTGATCGCCGTACCGGTGAAGCTGATGCTCGATTCGCTCAAAGAGTTTTCCGAACAGCCGTTGACTATCGAGGCGAACGAATCCACCTGGGAGATCGTCGTAAGCTGGAAGAGTGGCAAGCTGACGCTCCCCGGCACTTCGGGGCTGAGTTATCCGAACCTGCCCGAGTTGAACGCCGAAACCAAACAGAGCCTTGCGTTGGATGTCGATACGCTGATGGTAGGGATCAACAAAACGATTTTCGCCACGGCCGATGACGAACTGCGTCCGGTGATGAACGGCGTTTATATCAATCTCGAACCGCAGTCGGTAACTTTCGTGGCGACCGATGCGCACAAACTGGTGAAATATGCGTCCGAAACGGCAGCCGAAGCGACCGCTTCGTTCATCCTGCCGAAGAAACCTGCCAACCTGCTGCGCGGACTGCTGCCCAAAGAGGATGGCGAGATCACGGTCGAATTCGATGATAAGAATGTGCTGTTCCGCCTGAAGAACCAGGTGCTGATCTGCCGCCTGATCGAGGGCAATTATCCCAATTACAACGCGGTGATCCCGGCCAATAACCCCAACAAAGTGTTCGTCGACCGCCTCGAACTGCTCAATGCGATCCGCCGTGTAGCGGTCTGCTCGAACCAGTCGACCAACCTGATTAAACTCGATATCTCGAAGGGGACGATCAACCTGACGGCCCAGGACCTCGATTTTTCGGTTTCGGCCCAGGAGTCGCTGCTCTGCGATTACGAGGGTGAGGATATCGTGATCGGGTTCAAATCGACCTTCCTGATCGAGATATTGTCGAACATCGAGACCACCACGGTGCTTGTCGAGTTGGCCGATTCGACCCGTGCGGGCGTTTTCAAACCGGTTTACGACCAGCAGCCGAGCAACGATACGCTGATGCTGCTGATGCCGATGATGATTAACGCATAGCGCATGAAGCTGAACCTGACAAAGCCGATTGTTTTCCTCGATTTGGAAACTACCGGAGTCGATCCGGCCAAAGACCGGATCGTCGAGATTTCGTTGGCCAAAATAATGCCCGACGGGACTCGGGAGGTGAAAACGCGCCGCCTCAATCCCGAAATGCACATTCCCGAGGCGGCCTCGGCTATTCACGGTATTTACGACAAGGATGTGGCCGATTGCCCGACTTTCCGAGAAGTCTCCAAATCATTGTGGAGTTATATCGAGGGGTGCGATTTCGGGGGCTATAACTCCAATAAGTTCGATATCCCGGTGCTGGTCGAGGAGTTTCTCCGCGCGGGCGTGGATATCGATCTGGACAAAAGCCGTTTTATCGACGTACAGAATATCTTCCATCGCATGGAGCAGCGCACGCTCGTGGCTGCCTACAAGTTCTATTGCGGTAAGGACCTCACAGAGGCGCATTCGGCCGAAGCCGATACGCTGGCTACTTATGAAGTGTTGCTTTCGCAGTTGGAGCGCTACGAAGAGTTGCAGAACGATGTCGATTTCCTGGCCGAGTTCTCTTCCAGGTCGCAGAATGTCGATTTTGCTGGCCGTATCGTCTATGACGACAAAGGCGTGGAAGTGTTCAGTTTCGGTAAGCACAAGGGACGCTCGGTAGCCGAGGTGTTCCGGATCGAGCCGAGCTACTATTCGTGGATGATGAACGGCGATTTTCCGCTCCATACCAAAAAAGTCATCACTGCGATTCGTCTGCGCGAACTGAGCAGCAAGGAGCATTGATCTTCGTTGCCGCTGCTGGTCACTCCGGAAATATGGTCGTAATCAGATGCCCCTACATAAGGGGCATTTGATTACGACCAGTTTGGTTTTACATTTAGGCGGAAAACATACCTCGTGGGAGTGTCGTTTCACCTCATGCCGAGAAGGCGCACCGGAAGCAACGGAATGCCTCCCGTCGCTATTCCACACAACGGATGAAGCAGGCGTCCGAGCCGATGTCATGCAGTATGTTGGAAGCTTGTATCCCATTGAAATCTAATGTGAAATAGTTGAAGTCCCAACCTATGATGTCTGCTTTCGGACCTCCCTTTTCTTTTAACCAGTAGATGGCTCCCGGACGCATGTAAAGGTCGTAAAAAAGGGGACGGTTATCCTCGATCTTGATGGGAGTATTGGAATACTTAAGTACGGCTGTTTTTCCGCCATTGGCGTTTTGACGCCGTCCGTATCCCGATGTTCCGATAGGAAAGAATAAACTGCGCCCTCCGTATTGCGATGTTTCTGAACTGTTGTATACGAATATCCCGCGCATGCCGTATCCCGAACCGGTCGAGTTTCCGTCTCCATGCCGATCATACCTGTGTCCGTACACAGCGTCGATCTCTGAGAGCGTTTCTGTAGCATCGTTGCCGTACATCACGCCGAAGCCTTGTTCGATATTCTTGTTGTTCTGAAGGGCCTGAAAATCATCATAGGTGGCTACGGAAACTTGTTTCCCGTTTACTGTGGGATCGGTAAAACTTCCACTGATGTATGACGTTATTTCGCTCCACAACTTCGTGTCATTCGTCCCTGCGATTTTGAATGGAGTGGTGGAGTGGTCGAGGAAATCGTCCGGACTTACATTGATCCAGACCGGTGTGTCATTCACGTTACTTGTCGCATCGATGGGTTGCTCCCAGTTACGAAATTTGAACTGAGAGCCTTCTTCCAGTGGACAATCCGTCTCTTGTGTGCTGGTGCGCATGTTGCAAGCATGCCATTTCCTACCGTTTTCGGTCAGGGCCATGGGGGCCTCCCCCTGCCGTACGAAAATCAGGTGTTGGCAACTGTAGTTGTGATAGTCCACTCGGATGATCGCGCAACGGGATTCGTTTTCGTTGCAGGTTCCGTTGAATCTGATGGTGAAATCGATAGGGGTACCCGTGCTACCGCGTACGGTATCTGCTCCGAGATCGACAAGTGACCTGTCCCCTCGGATGACATAGGCTTTCCATAAGCCTTCGGATGTGAAGGTTTGAAAACATGTGGCCGATTCATACGGTAGACGCTTCAACACGACATGGAACGGTAGAGTGTTGTCGTGCTTGCGCCAGATACCCTTGGGGTTCACTACACGTCTGACTTGTAGGATTGTTGACTTTTTCTCTATGGTGCGCGTTTCATTCGTCGAGGTGTTTCTCAATACTGCAGTGAACCGTACGCGGGCTTTGCGTTGATAGGCTACGTACGGATTGTTACCTGTATATCCTGTCGTTATGATCATTTGCTTGGCGCGGGTGTACATCGGCAGGTTAAAAACATACGTATCTCCTTTCCGTGACATCGTGAAAGTGCCGTCTGTTTCGCTATTCGGATCGACCAACGCGCCGTTTTCATAATAGGTCCGGTTTCCACGGTTGTGTTCGTTGTAATATGCCTCGTTCGTGGTAGTGGACGGGATGACGGTCTCTTGCGTCTTTCTTAAAGAGAGAAAGCCATTCCATGGGTTTACAGGGGCGCCTGGAGTTACCTCCGGATCTAATTGCCGCTGATAATCGAATCCGTTCACAATAGCGTTGTATGGCGCCCACGCATTCGAATCGATCACGGCTTTCAGACTCATGAGTTCATGTCCTTCGGCATTTATTTTCAGGGGCAGCGTCATGGCATGGTTATAGAGGTAGGAGATGTAATAAGGCTCGGGAACCAGAATGTCCGGGTTTTCCTCCTCGTATTCTATATGCCAGTCCGCGTCGTTGGCGAACCGGTTGAACTTCAGCGTCAGTTTATAATGATAGTTGCGTTCCGCGTCGTAGTTTGTCGAGGTGTTTTTACCCAGCATGAACCGGTATACGATAGGGCCGGTTCCCACCCGTTCCGCGTTGACGGAGCGGTAATACCCTTGCACCTCGATATAGGTGCCGTAAGGCATGTTATCCTTTTCTATGTATTCCAGGTCTTTGTTCTGCGCTTTGTCTTGTCCCTCTCCCTGCATGTTTTCGTAGAAAAAAAGCGCTTGTGCGATTTCCGAATGGGCTTCGCTGCTGGATGAATTTGTTTTTTCGTCATACGGATAATACGGGTGCCCTTTCGTGATACGTGCCGTCCAATTTTCATCGAAAGCTGCTCCCGCCGGACCGTACGTTATCGTTTCCCCCTCCTTGATGAGTCCACTCTTTTCCATAACCGTATTTTTGCTTCCCAGCAGGCAGGTCGATGGAATGTCTTTGATTTGGACGGACTTGATGTAAACGAATACGCCTTCTTCGAGAAGGGAGCCGTCATAGGCGACCGTCACTTTTGATGCTGCGCGGCGTATCCAGGCATGTAGCGCCATCTCCTTTTGGTTGACGGTCAGTAAGGGGGCTTCGTCGCTTTGGGTGTTCGGCTTGTTGAAATGTCCGAACATCTGGTTGTTTGCCGTAACGGTGCTATTCCAGTTAAGAGGTATGTTCTTCAGTCCCGCGACTGTTCCGATTTTGTCGGAATAAGAAGCGAGATCGCCCATATTGGCCACGGTATAAATATAGTAACGCCCGTAAGGAACCTTCAGTTGAAACGTGGCGTGCTGCGTTTTCTGTTCCGTGGCGGATCCTTCCCGCTTTTCGTCGGTCACGGTATAGTCCGTAAAGTCTGTAAGCGCATATTTTTTAACGAGTTTTCCGTCCATATCGTACAATAGCACGCACAGGTTTTCGATATTTTTTATCGCATCGCCCGCCGTTCGGGTTCGTCCGAGCGCACTGACGGTCAGTGGCCTGAATTCTACGATAGCGCTTATGTTGCTTTCCCCTTCGCCCAGCTCTCCGTTGTATGGTAGATCGTCCTTTGTACAGGCGGTAATACCAACGAGCAACATACATAAAAGGCCATATACTATCTTGCGTTTCATATTGTGTCCGCTGTTTTCCGTTACAAATCCTTTTTCCTGCTTTGTCTTGTTTGTCGTTATAATCCGAAAATCGGCTCGAGAATCGCTTGTCCGTAAGGCACGACATCGACGGTCCAGCTTATTTCGCTGTTGCCCCGGATGATAGCATGAACCACCACATGCGTGTTGCGCGGCAGTTGAGGCAGGTTCGTGAGATATTCGTTCTTTTGCGGCTCTCCGCCGACTTCGGCCAGCGATATGTTCATCGAATAGTTGAGCGGAACGCCGTTCTCGCCGGTACTGGCCGTATGATCTGAATATTTGCCTTCCAGCAGGTAGATCGGGTCCAAATTTTTCTCCTCGCCGGCCATCAGCGTTACACCGTTGCCATAGGTCCGTTTAAAAGTGTAATATCCGTTGTTATCCCCTGTCGAGGGCACGTCGTACACGGTAATTTCGCGGACATTGCCTTCGCGTATCTCATACTGCGCGTTTTTCGGAAGGTAATACTCCTGCCGGAGCATTTTGTCGATGGCGAGGCCCGCGAGTGTCAGCGCCCGTCCGCTTTCGTTCGTGATTAGGACCGAGAACTTTACGGCAGCCCGTGTGATGAATAGATTGCATGAACTGTTTTCTGCGGGGACCCATACCCGGTGGCATTCGCTCATGGGCAGCGGGCCGTCCAACTCTTCCGATCCCCCGGTCAGGCCGATGGTCAGAGCGGCCACATCTTCCGCAGGGAAGAGCGAGCCTTCCGTGATGGCATTGAAATCGAAGTCCGGCAATCGCGGGGAAACGGCATCTTCGGACAATCCGTTCTTGACCGTTGTCAGGCCTTCGTTGGCGATTAAGTATATCCGTTTGGTTTCATTTGCCGTCACCCTGAAATTTTCATCCTGGTATAACTCGACCGCAGCTTTGAGATCCAGGAAACGGTTGTGCTCGACCTTGCCATTGGGACGTACGACGATAATGCGTAGCGTCCGCATCTTCTCCCTGTCGTTTGCCGCCGCCGTATAATTTCCGGAGGCACGCGTTACGGGGGAGGAGATGTCGAACAGGGAGACGCTGATACTGAAGTTGGTCAGAACAGAGTCCCCCGGAATCGGTTCTTCGTCCGATGTCCGTCCGCATCCTGCAATAAGCAGGATCGCAAACCATGCTATGACATGATGTGCATGCCGTGTCATCTTACATATCCATATTGTTGACCCGGATCGTCCAGTCGTTGATCTTGATATAGGTTTTTATCCATGCGCCATTTTCGTCGAGAAAGAAAAACAGTGACCATTCGCTTTCGCGGTCGAGGAATTCCTGAGGTTTCATCTGTTCGTAGAGCTCGCTTTTGAGCAGCAACAGGTAGTTGTTCAACGGGATGTTTATGACGGCGTTCCCGTCAGAGGCGCGGCGGATGATCAGTTTAGGACTGTTTTTGACCATGAGCCGCGAGGTCGAGAACTCGGCGTACGCAACGATGACCTCCTGTCCGTCGTCCGTTATGCCTGTCGAGGCTTGTCCCTGCGCCCAGGGCGTATAGGTAACCGTTCCGTTCGGAAGCAGGTCGTTGTTTGAGGCAGCGAACAGCGTGTTGTCGTCCGTGATACTGAAGTCGAAATCTTTGTCTTTTACCGGTTCGCCGTTCATTTGTTGGAGTACGATGCGGATGTTATTCGTGTTCTTCATCATTTCCACCGTCCCTTCGTTGTACAGGTCGGCCGTTTCGAGCGTTAGGCTTCCCCAGAACAGGTCGTGCAACCTTAGCTTTTCGCGTACGGAAGTTGTCAGGTCGGCATCCATTATTACTGTCGTCTCTTCCAGTTTCACGCCTTTGCCCGGTGCCGGCTGTACGAATGCGAACGAACGTTCGTCGCAGGCCATTCCGCCGTAGGCAATGAAGCGGTATCTCCCCGGTTCGAGGTCCAACTGCATACGATACGTTTCGTCCTGCAATTCCGGACCCGTCACGGTGCGCATACCGACGTAATTTCCTCCGCTGTCGTAAATCAGGAGCGTCAGGCAATCTACTTTTTTGGGGAAGGCGTTGGCGTACTCCATGTTGTAGTCGTAGACGAATCGCAGGGACACCCCATGAGAACAAGGTGCGAGGTCCTCGTAGATGCTCTCGCATGACGACAGGGAAAGGGCTGCCAGCACGATGCCGAATATCGTGCTGGCAAGCCTTGAAGTCCGGTTTTGGTCCCGTTTGTGCATGTTTAGAATTCGATGTTGTTTTCACGTACCACCCACGGCAATACTTCGACGGAAACCGTGAGATATGCATCGCCCTTTTCATTGGGATCATCCGGATCTACGGGGTCTGGGTCGTTCCCTGTGATACGGGGATGGCCCAGCTTGGCGATACCGGTAACGGCCAGTTTGTACACGTTGTTGCGTACTACAGCGAATTCCATCGGACCCATCGTGCCGGGCTGTTCGTTGTCGTTGTGGCGGTTCCAATAATAGTAATAGAAGTAATAACCCACGCCGGCATTTCTCTCGGCGTCGGTCTGCGCGTCGTCGCTGGCTTGATACAGGGTAAAGCCAGCCGATGTGGCCGCTTTACGGAAATCGTTGAGGACGCTCTCCTCGTTGGATTGCCCTTTTGCGGCGACCAGTTTCTGATAAAGGGCGTTGGGTGATTCGGAGCTTCCCTCGGGCGCGTTGAAGTAGGCTTTATAGAGATCCGAAGTTTCTCCTGCTTTTTCGGCAGCGGGGGCAACTCCCGCATTCCAACCCGTGTAGATCATGTTCTGGAATACGTAGAGGATGGGATAGGTCTTTCCATCTATGTCATACGTGTACCCTTGCGTGCCTTCAGGTAGATTATAGGTGCCTTGGATGGCATTGTAAAGGTCCTTGTTTGCAGTTTCCAGTCCGTTTCCAGCGATCAGTTTTCCCTTGAAAACGACGCCTGTCGTAATTCCGTTACGCTGTTTGTCGTCGTCTTGCGGAATCGTGTTTTCTGTAACATAGCGCCAGATGTGGTAACCGGCTTTTGTGTAGTCTTTGTGGTCTTCTTGCGATGCGAGTACGTCATCGATCCAGTAATTGTCCCACTGTTTGCGCGTATCTTCGGTAATCTGTCCGTTGTTGTCGAAAAGCGGGTAGTTGAAATGGCCTTTCAGGGTTGCGGGAGGCAGGTTCGCTGCCGTTTTGAAGTCGGCGTCGGTATCGTCTACGTAGTTGTTGGGAGTTTCCGATCCGCAAAGTTCTTTGTTGCGTCCTTTACCGTCGTCAGAAACACGGCGCAAGTAATAGAAATTCTGGCTCATGTTGACAAGGGCCATGCGGTACAGTTTTACCTGTAACTGGCCTTTCTGCTCTCCCAGTCCGATGTCATAGGTATTGTTATTGGTGGAACTTCCGTCCTTGAAGTCGAAGCGCGCCACGGAACGCTCTACTTTGATGGAGCCTCGGCCGTTTGACAGGTTATCAATCTCTCCGTTGTTGAGACCGCTTAAATCGAAGGCGTTGTATTCTGTATCGTGATTCACCCTCCATGTTTCGAAGTTCGAAGGGATTTGCCGTAGAGCGGAGGCGGCATTGGACATTAGAAATGAGTTATCGGCCCAAATGGCGATGTTTTTAGAACCTGTCGACGTTTGGGACTGCAATACCTGACATATTTTATCCGTCCAGTCAGAATTGCCATAGTCGGTCCCCTCAATCGCGGTGATGAGTTCGTCCGTAGGGTTGCAGAACACATATACGCGAATGCCGTTTTTCGCTTTGTCGTTTAGATTTCCATCTGAGTCGTAGAATTTGCGGAGTTCAGTCCGCATGATCTTGGCGGTCGGTTTTACGGTACTTTTTCCCGGATCGACAGACAAATTCTCCACGGTACAGGACGTTCCGAACGTATTATCTTCATTGGCCAGCAACAACAATATTTTCTTCACGTTGTTCTCTTTGTCCTGACCGATTTCCGTTCCGCCGGTGCTTCCGCCGCCGTTTTCGGTCTCGCTGCGTGTACTTTTGGCCGAAGGCAGGGCTACGCTGATGCTCATGTAGGCGGCTTTTTTCGAATCTTCCGGATCTACATTATTGTTTCCTGGGTTGTCTTTGCCACATCCTGCGACCAAAGCTGTGGTCAGGATAGCTGCAAAAAATCTATTCCAATTTTTCATGTTTTTATGGATTTTTAAGGAATTTGATCGTTTTTCAATTCTCTGATTTGATTCAATGCCTCCGCCGCTTCGGTTACACCTCCCCGCTCGGCCTCCTCGAAGAGGTTTTTGGCCTTGCCGTAGTCTCCCGAAAGTGCGGCGTAAATTCCCCGACTGTAAGTTGCTTCGGGCGTATCGCCGGCCTTGGACAGGTAACGTTCTGCGTTTGTCATATCGCCCTTGCCCATCGCGGCATTGGCGGCATTCTGGTTTGCCGTAGCGTCGTCGGGAAACATGCGCACGGCGATTTCGAAGGTTTCGTTATATTCGTCGCTTCCCGCTTCCATCTGTTGCGCTGCGAAATAGAGCTCCTGTAAACTGAGTTTCTGCGGTGCGATTTTCATAATGCGCTTGATCTCTTCCACGTCGGTATAGGCACGTACCTCGTACATCACGGAATAGTCCGAATGACGCAAGCCGGGATAAACCTCTTTGAGCAGGAAAGCGTAATCTGTGGGGTAAGAAGCTTTGATTTTCCACTCCTTGGCATCGGGTTCCCGATGGCTGCGGATGATTTCTAGAATATTCGTACGGTTTTTGAGTTTCGAATCTTCAACGAAATGTTCGAGTCCTGCCCAGTCCTCCGGTTCGTAAGCCGTGGTCAATAGCGTATCGGGGAAGTCGTACAGCTCCTGCACGTATTGCCGGAGAGTTTCGGTTCGTCCTTTGGCCAAGCGGGCGTTGTTGGCGTAAGAGCCCTCCGGGGAGGCGTAACCCTTGATGGAGACCGACAGGATCCGAATATCTGCGTCGTTTTTGATGCTGTCGATCGTGGCGCGTATTTTCATGAGTTCTTCCGGATTGCGTCGGTACTCGGCGTAGAGTTCGGTGCGGTTCACCGGAAAATCGATATAGGCCGATCCTTTCACTGCATTGATTTTGGGCCTGGGCTCCGGTTGGATATAGACGAACTGCGGAACGAAAACTTTTGGAACGGAGATTTTGGGACCGAGGTCGAGACGGATCAGCAGCGCGTCTTCTTTGGAAAGCATTGTACTGCAACAGCCGCAAATTTCCTTGCTGATATTCAGGACTGCGTTGTCCATCCAGCTTTCATAGGGTATGACGTGGCGGTATTCGATGAGCTTTATGCCGCCGTATTGGTAGAGGAAGATAGCGTCTGGCGAAAGCCTGTTGCGCAGGTGGTGATAGTAGCGGTTGCGACCGGCAATCATCACCTGGGGTAGCATGAGACTGTCGCCGATCCCGGTCAGTGACGGGGTCAGTATCAGTTCCCGGTTGTTTTTTATCCCTGTAGCCGAAACATCGATGTCTATCGAGATGAACAATTTGTTTTCTGTACGCGATACGGCGAGGTTCGAAACCGAGACATTGTTCTTCATGATTGTTTGGGCTTCGGCTCCCATACTGCACAACAGAGACGACAGGCCCATACAAAGTATTTTCTTTGCGATGTACTTATTCATAGCCTATGCGTGTTAGAAAGTGTATACCAGATTAATCGCGGCCTTTGTGGGGCCGAAGTAATGATGAGCCATGTCTTCGGCGATTTTTTTACCACAGGAGGCGCATGGATAGCTGTCGTAGCGGGTGTAAATGTATCCGATACCGATTTCCGCTTCCAGATTCCAGTGTCGTCCTAAAATCCACGCATAGCCGTAGGCGATTCCGCTGCCGATGAACCAACCCTGGTAGCGGTAGTCGGACAGCTTGGAGAAATCCGTGCCTAGAAATGAAATATTATTTTTCAAGCCGCCTGCATTGTATTGGCCTCCCAAAACATGAATCCCGATGAAATGTCCGGCAAAACGGTCGCAGAACCAATAACGCGCCTCAGGCTGTAACAGCCAATGCTTCCATTTGCGGTCATGGGAGAGTGTCCAACCGTTGTAGTTGGCGGACAGGTCCAATGTCCAGCGGGGTGCCAGGCCTACTTCCACTCCCGCATTCGCGGTGTAGGCGGCAATATCGTATAGTAAGTTTGTTTTGACGGCTACGTTTTGACCATTGACTTTGATTCCCGGCCAAACCATACACAAAATAAGGAGAAGTTTAATGTCAGCTCTCGTCCTCATGTTCCTGTTCCCGTGTCTCATCTAAGTATACATCATAGCGTTTTACCGGTATGATCGTGGAGACAGGACGACGCATATCCGGTATTTTCAACCTTAAAACATCGTTTTAGTGGCATGTCTCTTCATAAGAGACAACACTCCTGTATATCATATTTATTATCAGCTGAATAATAAAAAACAGCAAATTTTCTATTTGCTGTTTTTGCTACTGTCGGGCATTTTCTCGTTCCAAAATATTTTGGAACGAACAGTTTAATTTATTCCGACGTGCAAAACAGGTTGACATATATTATTGATTTTATAAATCATTAACATACTGCTTATATGCAGTGAGAATAATCTTAAAAATATAGGAGGAGACATTACAACTATAGTAATTTTCATATATATTTGCATGGAAATGTATTGTCTCTTATGAAGATATGTGATTTGTCAAGGATGCAATGATTTTTTGATTGGCACTGTCTATGGCCGAATTTTCCAGCATCGTTAGGTAAATTTGTGTCGTTTGCTCGGAGGTGTGTCCCATACCCGCACTAATGACCGAGAGCGGGATATTGCTGTCGCGTGCTACTGTCGCCCAGCTATGCCGTGGCGTATAGGACGAGAGGCCTTTTTCCAGTCCCAGCATGTCAGAGAGTTTTTTTAACAGCCGGTTGTAGTAGTTGAGTGCTATTGTGTATTGTTTGTATGCGGCTTCCGGTTCTTCGGTTTTTAATATGGGGAATACGTACGGAAGATTCTGAACACGTTCCGCGTAACGGTCGAGAATGGCTTTTATACAGGGTTCCATCCGGATGTAAAGAGGTTGTCCTGTTTTGCGGCGTTCGTATCGGATAATGCCGTCCCGTATATTTGATTTTCTTAGACGGGCTATGTCTACAAAGGCCATTCCGCGCGTGTAAAAGCTGAAAAGGAACAGGTCCCGCGCCATCTCCAGTGACCGGGACCTTGTCAAATTAAGATGTAATAATTCTGATATGACCTTTCCGTTGACGGCCCGTTTGCAGGTCCGGTCGATTCCGGTGTAAACATTTTGGAAGGGGTGCTTTTGTTCGGCCAGTCGTTCGCGTACGGCTTTGTTGTAAACGGCCCGCATGATTCTCATGTAGAACGAGACTGTGTTGCGACTGATACCCCGCCCGGTCAGGAATGCGTTGTATTCCTCGATCACCTCTTCGGTTATCGCGCAAAACGGCAGGTCTTTGCCTTGACGGAACCGGGAGAAACTGTTCAACGCGCTTTTGTAGTTGCGGGCCGTCCCCAAGCATTTACAGCGGTGGAGCCGGTCGATCTGCGCTTGCATGGAAGCTAGTATGCATGTCCCCTGCCACTGTCGGACGATGTCGTGGACTGAGTACGGTTCGTTCGATTTTTCGAGTCTATCGGTGATCCGCTTGAGGCATATTACATCGTTATTTATGCGTTTTTGCAGCGAATCCGTAGCGTTGTCCGGAGTGGCCGTTGACCGGATGACCGTTTCCCATTGATCGGGCAGCAGGCAGATGTCCGAGGCTATTTGCTGTTTTTCGCGGCGATGGGTTAATTGATAATAAACCGTTCCGGCTTTGCCTGTAACGGAGGAAGGACAGAATTTTACTTTTACGGTTGCCATAATCATTTAATTTTAGGGTAAATCAAAATGTTTCAGATACTAATAAAAAGGATGTGTAGTTGCGGTCCTTGATGGCTTGGAGACCCGACGGCGAGTCTTTTTATTTTATGCGTCATTGCTGATGTGTTCTTATCTTGCGCTGACCTCTATGCGGGGTACCCTTTTTTGTTTTATATTTGCGGTAAAGTGAAGATGCGTATGAGAAGAGCACTGTTGTTTTGGGTTTTTATTTTGGTTACCACTCCTGTGCTGCAGGCACAGCAGCCGGCCGAACGTTCCTCCAGCCGGGTGACGATTGCGGGCGAAACTTTCTACGTTCATACGGTGAAACCGGGCGAAACCTTCTATTCGCTCGGCAAGTTGTACGATACCGACGAGGAGACGATCCGGGCCCGTAACCCGATCGTGATCGACGGCCTGCGTCCGGGACAGGTCTTGAAGATTCCCATTGTCAATGGAAACAAGAAGACTTTGTCGGCACGCAAAATGAACAAATTGTTCGATACGCATGTCGTCAACCAGGGCGAAACCGCCTATTCGATTTCGAAACGGTACGGCATTTCGCTCGCTACCCTGATGGAAGATAATCCCGGTTTCGATCCCGCGCACCTGTCGATCGGACAGAAGGTCAATGTCCGCATCGAAAGCCAGGGCGAGGCGAGCGGAGCGGAGATCGAACAGGAACTCGATACTTATAAAGAAGCGCTCGACAACCTGTCTCCCCGTTTTACGCATCATGTCGTCGAGAAGGGCGAGACCCTTTACTCCCTGAGCAAATCCACAGGTTTGCCTATCGATACGATTACCAAATATAACGCTACCGAATTGCGAGACGGCCTGAAACTCGGTTCGATCCTCAAATTACCGCTGCCGCCGGGAGCGGTGAAGGCAGGTGCGGGTGCAACAGCCGGTTCAGATGTGCATGGCGACACTTCGGGTTCCCTTGGAGTGGGATCGGGTGTAGCTGGCCGGGTTTCCGGGGATCATGGAACCGGAACCGCACCGCAGGGCCCGGGGTGGCCTTCGGCGACGGGAGAACAACGGTATACAGAAACTGCAGGCAATCAGGCTGTCGATCCTGCCGGTTTCCCGGCTTCTTATCCGGCTGTTGTACCGGGTGCTTATCCTTCTTCAGTTGGTGGCGCTGTCCGCATGAAACAGATCGACATCACCGCGCCGATCCGGGTGGCAGTGCTGCTCCCGTTGCGCGTGGGAAGTTCGTCCGACCGCCGTTACCTGGAATTTTACCAGGGTGTATTGCTGGCGCTCGACGAGCTGAAATCTACCGGCGTTTCGACTCAGGTAGACCTGTTCAATACGGGCCGTTCCGAAGCCGAAGTGCGCGACCTGTTGCGCCAGAATGCCGTACAGCAGGCCGATTTGATTATCGGGCCGGTCTATGACGATTGTTTTGCCCCGGTGGCCGTGTTTGCGGCTGAGCGCGGAATTCCGGTGGTTTCACCGCTGGCATCCATGAATTTTGCAGGCGGTTCGCTGATGTTCGAAGCGGCACCGTTGCAGAGTGCCAAATACGCCAAACTGCAGGACGAGTTTTCACCGTCGAATAACGTGGTGGTCGTATCGGCCACATCGAATAACGATGCGGAAATGCTGGGTGAAATCAACTCCCTGCTGCCTGCGTCGGCCCGTAAAGTCACCTATACGAAGGGTGGGGGCGGCCCGCTGGTCGAAGGCTGGTTGAACATGGATAAGGAGAATGTGTTTGTCGTGCTTTCCGAAAATGAGCAGATGACCGAGGAGATTCTGGCAAGCATCAGCTCGGTGCAAAATTCGCGTATTTCGCGCGGTTTGCCGAGTCCTTCGATCAAAGTGGTGGGTAGTTCGCGCTGGGCGCGCTTCCAGAACCTCGACAAGAACCTGTTTTTTAAATTGAACCTGCGTTATACGACTAATTATCACGCGGACCGGGGTAACGAACGGGTCGCCAATTTCGACCGCCGGTATGTTGCTGCATTCAGCTCATTGCCGTCGATGTACGCCTATCGAGGTTACGACGTGGCCAAGTTGTTCGTGGGCGCGATCAAATTGCACGGCAACGAGTTCGTCTCGTATCTCAATGACCGCGAACTGCCGTTGTTGCAGACTCCTTACCGCTTCGTGCAGCAGGGATCGGACGGCAAGTATTCCAATAACGATTGGGCTAAAGTTTGCTACAACAGTAATTATACGATTGACGTGCAGTAATTTTGAACTGTGCGGTTTCCGCCAGTGCCGCCCCACCTTCGTATAGGTGACTTTACGGGCTGACGCAGGCAGCAGGGAGTTGATTTCACCTAGCATTTTGGGTCGGGATATAAAAAAGCCTGACGGAACTTCCGTCAGGCGTTATTTGTGAAGGGTGTTTTGTGCTGAGGGCTAAAGTGTTCACCGTATGGTGAACACTGGCTTGAGCGGTTGCAGCACGATTATTTTTCGATCATCTCTACGCTGCGGCGGATGAACTTGTTGAGGCTTTCGCCTTTGAGCATGCCGCCCGCCAGTAATGCGAGGTCGATCAACTGTCCGACCAGCTTGTTGCCCCGGCCCAGCTCCTCAAGACGTGCGGTGCGCTCTTTACGCAGTTCGTCGAGTTTTTTGGAGAGTTCGGTGCGTTTGTCCTTCTCTGCCTGCGCGATCTCCTCCTCCTTCTTGTCCTTGAGCAGTTCGTTGAGGTTGTTTTCGTCGGTCGTAGCCGTATCGATCTTTTTATTGATGCCCTTGAGTTCATCGGCGCCGTAACCCTTCTCCACTTCATCGAGAATTTCAGCCACCAGCGGGTGGTTGCCGTTTACTACGACACTGTAACTGTCGGGCATTTGGCCGTAGAACGGCATTCCGCCGCCGCCCATGGCCGCCATATCTTTCATCCGGCGCATAAATTCGTTCTGCGTGATGACTACCGGCTGCTGTTTTTCGTCCAGCGGTTCGAAGACCACGTTGAAGTGCATTTTGTCATCCTTCGGAAGCTGTGCATCGAATACCGGACGCAGCAAATCCTGCTGTACGGTCGTAAGGGCCATCTTCCGTTTGGTCTCCTTCTCGATCAGTTTATCGATCACGTCCGCATCGACACGTGCGAAACGTGTTCCCTGGTTTTTGCTTTCGAACCAGCTGATGAAATGGTTATCCAATTGGCCGTCCATCTCCAGTACGTCGTAGCCGCGCTCCTGCGCTTCGGCGATAAAACTGTACTGAGCCTGCTTGTCCGTAGCATAGAGGTAGATTATATTGCCGTTCTTGTCGGTCTGGCCCTCTTTGACCAATGTGGCGTATTCGCTCAGCGTGAAATATTTCTGGTCGACATTTTTCAGCAGTACGAAATCCGTGGCTTTCTCCGCAAACTTCTCGTCGGTAATGATGCCGTACTCGATGAATATTTTGAGGCTGTCCCACTTGTTTTCGTAATCGGCGCGCTCCTGTTTGAATATTTCGTTGAGCCGGTCGGCCACTTTGCGGGTGATGTAGCTCGAAATTTTCTTCACATTCGAATCGCTCTGCAGATAACTGCGCGATACGTTCAGCGGGATATCCGGCGAGTCGATCACGCCGTGGAGCAGCGTCAGGAATTCCGGCACGATTCCCTCCACCGAATCGGTGACGAACACCTGGTTCGAGTAAAGCTGGATTTTGTTCTTCTGGATCTCGAAGTTGTTGCGGATTTTCGGGAAATAGAGGATACCCGTCAGGTTGAACGGGTAGTCGATGTTCAGGTGGATGTGGAACAGCGGCTCCTCGGCCATCGGGTAGAGTTTGCGGTAGAACTCCAGGTATTGTTCCGGAGTGATGTCGGCAGGTTTCTTCGTCCACAGCGGTTCGACGTCGTTAATGATGTCGTCTTTGTCCGTGTCGACATATTTGCCGTCTTTCCACTCCTTGATCTTGCCGAAGGCAATGGGAACGGGCAGGAAACTGCAATGCTTTTTCAGAATCTCGCGGATGCGGGCCGCGTCGTTGAATTCGAGGCTGTCTTCCGAGAGGTGCAGGATAATGTCCGTTCCGCGGTCACGTTGTTTTTTAGCCTCCTGCATCGTGTATTCGGGCGATCCGTCGCAGCTCCATTCCATCGTTTTGGAGTTTTCCTGGTAGGAGCGGGTGATGATTTCGACTTTGTCGGCCACCATGAATGCCGAATAGAACCCCAGTCCGAAGTGACCGATGATACTCTGGTTCTTGTATTTCTCGAGGAACTCTTCGGCGCCTGAGAAGGCGATCTGGTTGATGTATTTGTCGATCTCTTCGGCCGTCATGCCGATGCCGTGATCCGAGATGGTCAGGGTCTTCGCCTTTTCATCGAGTTTGACCATGATCGTCAGGTCGCCCAATTCGCCTTTGAACTCGCCGATCGAGGCGAGGGTTTTGAGTTTTTGCGTCGCATCGACCGCATTCGAGATCAGCTCGCGCAGGAAAATGTCGTGATCGGAATAGAGAAATTTTTTGATGATCGGAAAGATGTTTTCCGTTGTAACGCCTATTTTACCGTTCTGCATAGTTGTATGATTGATAGATTTTGTCGTACTGTTTGGCGAGAACGATACGAACAAAAGATATGCCACCCCGGCCGGCCTGACATTTTGACAGAAAAACGGCGGACGGTGAACCAACAAGCCTGTCAGTCCACCGTCCGTATGGGGGATCAGTTAGTGCGGAAATCTATCGGAATCGTTATTCCGGTTAGTGTTCCGGAAAGTAGGGTTTCAACAATTCGAGGAAGTATTTCGGTGCGCGGCATGCCCGGCGCGTGGTGCTGTTCATAAACGCCAGTGTGACCGAGCCGGTGTTGATCAGTTCTCCGTTTTCGCGGAAAATCTCGTAGTCGAAGCGCATTTTGACCCGCGGCGGTTCGGCCAGCGTAACCCGTACGGTCAGCAGATCGTCGTCATAGGCCGGAGTGATGTAGTGCGACTGGACGTCCAGCACGGGCAGCATCACGCCTTCGCGCTCCATCTCCTGGTAGGTCGTGCCGAACTCGCGAAGCATTTCGGTACGTGCCGTTTCGTAATAACGGACGTAATTCGAATGGTGCACGATGCCCATGCAGTCGGTCTCGTAATAACGGACCCGGATCGGTATGTCGCGTGTAATCATACGTTTACTCTCCGCGGCTATAGTTCGGAGCCTCGCGCGTGATCGTTACGTCGTGCGGATGGCTCTCCTGCATACCAGAATTCGTGATTCGGACGAAACGTGCTTTTTTCAACGCCTCGACGTCTTTGGCTCCGCAGTAGCCCATACCGGCTCGCAGGCCGCCGATCATCTGGTAGATCACCTCTTTGAGCGAGCCTTTGTACGGTACACGCGCGGCGATTCCTTCCGGAACGAGCTTCTTGATATCGTCTTCCATATCCTGGAAATAACGGTCTTTCGAGCCGTGCTGCATTGCTTCAAGTGAACCCATGCCCCGGTAAGTCTTGAATTTACGACCGTTGTAGATGATCGTCTCTCCGGGGGATTCCTCTACACCGGCGAACAGCGAACCGGCCATTACCGAATCCGCTCCGGCGGCGAGGGCTTTCACGATATCGCCCGAATAGCGGAGACCGCCGTCGGCGATCACCGGAACATCTTTGCCTTCGAGCGCGTGCGCAACTTCGTAGATGGCCGACAGCTGCGGCATGCCGATACCGGCGATGATGCGCGTCGTACAGATGGAACCGGGGCCGATACCGACCTTCACGCCGTCCGCGCCCGCTTCGACGAGCATTTTGGCTGCTTCGGCCGTGGCGATGTTGCCTACTACGACATCCAGGTCGGGATATTTCGCTTTCACTTTTTTCAGCATGTTCGCCACATGGATCGAATGGCCGTGCGCGGTGTCGATCACGATAGCGTCCACATTGGCCTCATAGAGCGCGGCCACGCGTTCCATCGTGTCATGCGTCACGCCGACCCCGGCCGCTACCCGCAGGCGGCCTTTAGCGTCTTTGCAGGCGTTCGGGTTGGCCTGTACTTTGGTGATGTCTTTGTATGTCAGCAGGCCGATCAGCCGCCCTTTGTCATCCACCACGGGCAGCTTCTCGATTTTGTTTTGCAACAGGATGTCCGAAGCGTTTTTCAGGTCGGGATTGTGCGTGGTGATCAGTTTGTCCTTGGTCATCACATCGTCGATCGGGCGCTTCATGTCGCGCTGGAACCGCAGGTCGCGGTTCGTTACGATGCCGATCAGCGTATTGTCCGAGGTGACCACGGGAATTCCGCCGATGTGGTTCTCTTTCATCAGCTGCAACGCATCGCCTACCGTATTGTCTTTGCCGATGGTGATCGGATCGTAGATCATACCGTTCTCGGCGCGCTTCACCTTGCGCACCTGGGCGGCTTGGTTGGCGATCGTCATATTTTTGTGGATTACGCCGATTCCTCCTTCGCGGGCGATAGCGATGGCCATGTCGGCTTCCGTCACGGTATCCATGGCTGCCGAAACGATCGGCGTGTTGATGGGCACGTTGCGTGAGAATCGCGAGGTAATGCTGACTTCGCGGGGAAGCACTTCCGAATAAGCCGGGATCAACAGGACGTCATCGAATGTGAGTCCTTCGGTCTGAATTTTATCTGCAATGAACGACATGGTAGGAGGGTTTAAATTTGGGCAAAAGTACAAAAAATCTTGCAATTTTACACACCCGCCGGTCGCTTTTTACTGAAATTCGGCCCGTACCTCCGCATGTTGCCACGGGGCGCCGGATAGGGCCTTGCAGAGACAGTCCTGCCCAGGTTGGATTGTTACCGGAGGTTTCTCTCTGATTTCTATGATCGCCGGAATGGACGCAAAGTCGCCGGGTTCAGGGAGTACACGCCGCAGTGAAACCTGGTATTCGCCCGGTGGCGGCAGGAGTTTCAGCGGTTCGACCCCCTCGAGAGCGCCTTGCGGGGAAAGGGTGCCGCTGATCCGGTAGGGGGAACCCAGGTAACGGGCGGCCTCTTCCAGCCGTCCTGCGGAGACCAGTTCCCGGATTACGGTCGAACTCACTTTCCTGTCGTCGACCCGTTGCTGGGGCATTTTTTCGAGCCGGAACCCGAATTTGTGCGCCAGGCGTTCCAACGATCCGGGATCGCCCTGCTGGTTATGTCCGAGGTGGTGATTGTATCCGACCGCCAGTGTGTCGAGGTGCAACGTCTCGACCAGGTAGTCGCGAATGAATTCCTCGGCTCCCAGCCTGCTGAAACTTTCGGTGAAGGGCGCGACGATTACGTTGTCGATGCCGGCCTGTTCGAGCAGTTCCAGTTTTTCTGGCAGCGTGGTAAGCAACCGCAATCCTTCTCCCCGGCCGAGTACGAGGCGCGGGTGGGGATGGAAAGTCACCACGACGCTTTCTCCTTTCCGTGCACGGGCCAGTGCTTCCAGGTGCGACAGTATCTCGCGGTGGCCGCGGTGCACACCGTCATAGGAGCCGATCGTTACGACCGGCCGCGGAATGTATGCCGTATGTTCAAATCCGTTGAAAACGCGCATCTTGTCAACTCTCCTCAGCCTCTTTTACGAAATAAGCCACCTTTTCGAGCAATGTGGTGATGTCGTAATTCTCGACGAAGATTCCGCGAGGGAAATTCAGCGGCATCGAGGTGAAATTGAGTACGCCTTTGATGCCGGCATTGATGATCGGGACGACCAATTCCGAAGCGACGGCCGTCGGGGGCGAGAGGATTACGATTTTGATGTCGAGCTGCTCGACCGTCTCTTCGAAACGCTCCATCGGATAGCAGGGGATGTGGTCGATTTCGTGCCCCGCTTTCTGCGGGTCGACGTCGAATGCCGCGATAATCCGCAATTTCGACCGTCGTCCGTTGAAATATTTGGTTAGCGCCTGCCCCAGGTGCCCCATGCCGATCACGCCGATATTCACGACGCTACGGTTGTCGAGGATACCGCTGATGAAATCGATCAGCACTTCGACGTCGTATCCCTTTTTCGTGTCGCTCGAGAAGCCGATCAGCATCAGGTCGCGGCGGACTTGCACGGCTGTAATGCCGTGGATGCCGGCCAGCACATGCGAGAAGATATGCGTGATACCCTGCTCATGGCAGGAGAGCAGGGTGCGGCGGTATTCGCTGAGCCGCTCGATGGTTTTTTCGGGTATGTTCATGTTGGCCTCCTGTTTGCAGTCTGCGTTTGCTTGTGCGGTCTGTGTTTATTCCTGTGGAAACCGCATGTGCGGGGTATTGGTGCAAAGATAGAATTTTTTGCCGTTCGTCCGGTTTGTTGCCGGTCATCTTCCCGGCGCACGGGACAATCCTGTTTTTTGTCCTTGTTTTCGCTTTGTCCGGCTCGAAAATTATGACTCATCCGTGTTGTGCCCCGGTGGATTGTCTCCGTGGATGCCCGGTGTCGGTGAAAAAAGTTATCTTTGCAACGCTTATTTAAATTAGGAAAAGATGATCAAAGGGGTGATTTTTGATATGGATGGGGTGCTGGTCGACAACCGTGACGCCCACATCGAAGCATTTACGAGACTGTTCAAAAAGTACGGAGTGCCGTTCGACCGTGAAAAATTCATGCCCAGTTTCGGCATGACCAACGACATGATCTTTGCCCGGCAGGCGCCCGAACTGCTCGAACGGTATCCGCTCGAACAGCTTTCACTCGAAAAAGAGGCGCTGTACCGCAGCATTTTCGAAGAGTCGATCGCGCCGACGCGCGGATTGGTCGATTTCCTCAAAAGCCTCAAAGAGCATGGAATCAAAATCGCGGTAGGTTCGTCGGGCAATACGAACAATGTCAATTTCGTATTGTCCCGTTGTCGTATTGCGGAGTACTTCGATGCGATTGCCAACGGCGATATGATTTCGCACGGAAAACCCGATCCGGAAGTTTACCTGTTGGCTGCGAAATTGTTGGGATTAAAGCCCGAAGAGTGCGTCGTAATCGAGGATGCTCCCGTCGGTATCGAGGCGGCACGCCGGGCCGGAATGGCTGCCGTGGCGTTGGCCACTACTTTTTCGCGAGACCGGATTCCCGATTACGATATCCTGGTCGACGATTTCACACAGCTTGGCTATGAACAGGTGATGCATTTGCCTGCATTTGCCGACCGGCCTGTACAGGTCGAAAACTGATGCCGGACGGAGAATGTCCGGAAAAGAGCCGCAGAGATATCTGCGGCTCTTTTTATTCTTTGTAGATCAACGCCACGGCATGCGCCTCCACGCCTTCCTGCCGTCCGACGAAACCGAGCTTTTCGGTGGTCGTCGCTTTGACCGATACCTTTTCGGCGGCTATGCCCATCGCTGCGGCCAGTGTGCGGCGCATCGCTTCGATGTGCGGTTTTACCTTCGGGCGTTGCAGGCAGAGCGTACAGTCCACATTGCCGATGCGGTATCCTTTTGCGGAAAGCAGCTCGACTGTGCGCCGCAACAGAATTTTGCTGTCGATTCCCTTGAAATCGTCCGATGTGTCGGGAAAATGCAGGCCGATATCGCCGAGCGCTGCTGCGCCCAGCAAGGCGTCGCACAGCGCATGGATCACCACGTCACCGTCCGAATGGGCGATGCAACCCGCTTCATGCTCGATTTTTATTCCGCCGAGCCACAGTTCTAACCCCGGTGCCAAAGCATGGACATCATACCCGTGTCCGATCCTGAAATTTCCCATAACCGTCGTTTTGTATGCAAAGTAACGAAATAATGGCTAATTTTACGTCACCTCAAAACTCTTAAAACAGATTCCATGTCAGAAATAACCAACTTGTCGCCCCGTTTGGTGTGGCAGTACTTCGATGAAATTACGCGGGTGCCGCGTCCTTCGAAAAAAGAGGGGAAGATCAGAGCCTTTTTGATCGATTTTGCGAAAAAGCACCATCTCGATTACCGGCAGGACGCTGCAGGCAACATCGTGATCCTGAAACCCGCCACGCCGGGCTGCGAGAAGAGTCCCGTCGTGATCCTGCAAAGCCACATGGATATGGTGTGCGAAAAGAACAGCGATGTAACGTTCGATTTTGACAACGATCCGATCCGGACGCGTATCGACGGCGAGTGGGTGCGCGCCGAGGGGACGACGCTCGGAGCCGACTGCGGTATCGGCATGGCTGCCGCGATGGCGATGCTCACAGCCGACAAGGTCGAACACGGCCCGATCGAAGCGCTGTTCACCGTCGACGAGGAGACCGGTCTGACCGGTGCTTTCGGTCTCGGTGAGGGGATGCTGACCGGTAAATACCTGATTAACCTCGATTCGGAAGACGAGGGAGAAATATTTATCGGTTGTGCCGGAGGGATCGACACGTTGGCGACTATCCTTTATACTCCCGAACCTGCGCCGGCGGGACTGGTCTGGTTCCGAATCGCGCTGTCCGGTCTTAAAGGCGGGCATTCGGGCGATGATATCGATAAAGGGAGAGGAAATTCGAACAAGTTGCTGAACCGTTTCCTGCGTTACGGAACGCGGGAGTTCGGATTGCGTCTGGCGCAATTCGACGGCGGTAACCTGCGTAATGCGATTCCCCGCGAGGCATTTGCAATATTCGGGGTTTCGGCGGGGTGTGTCAAGCCGATGTTGGAGCGGTTTGAAACGTATAAAGCGGAAATAACCGCAGAATTCCAGATGACGGAACCGTCGTTGGAGGTTACGCTGGCCGAAGAACCGGCCCCTGCACAGGTGGTCGACGAGGTGACGCAGCGTCGCCTCGTCAATGCCGTTTGCGGTGTTCCGAACGGTGTGCTGGCGATGAGTTCTGCGATGCCGGGACTTGTCGAAACCTCGACGAACCTGGCATCTGTAAAATTTCCGGAACCGGGGCGGATCGTTGTGACCACCTCACAGCGTTCGTCGGTGGGAAGCGCCCGTGATGAGGCGGCTGCATCGGTCAGGGCCGTATTTGATCTGGCCGGTGCCCGGGTGATTCATTCGGACGGTTATCCGGGTTGGAACCCCAATCCCGGTTCCCGTTTATTGAAAGTGGCCGAGCAGACTTACGAACGCCTGTTCGGTCATGCGCCGAAAGTGCGTGCGATCCATGCCGGGTTGGAGTGCGGACTGTTCCTCGAAAAATACCCGCATCTGGAGATGGTTTCGTTCGGTCCCACGCTGCGCGGCGTTCATTCGCCCGACGAACGGCTCGAAATCCCTACGGTCGACAAGTTCTGGAAACTGTTGGTCGGGGTGGTGGATGCTCTTCGATAACCTCGCTCCGAGGGTGGTGACACTCCTCCGATAGATTTTGGGACAATGTCCGATACGGATCCCGATCAATAAATACCCCTGTGTAATCACAGGGGTATTTATTTGGCCGTCCCAAAACCTTTGTTAGTCATTGCATATTTGGATCCGGTCTCGTTTCGCGGATGGTTTATTCTTTACGGTCGTTTCTTCGTAGTGCGGGTCGCGATTGGTTTGTGTGTTCCTAGTGTATTCAGTTGTTTTCCTCCATTGGAAGCGGGAAGCCGGAGCGGTATGGACCAAGCGGTTACCACAGCTTGTTTTCCGCCATGTATTTCCACAGCGGGGCAGCGTGTAACGCTTGTTTGATGGCATCTTCGCGCAGCAAGGTTTTGACTTCGTCGAGGGAGAGCAAGTGTACGGTAAGATCTTCGGTCGGTTCGAGGTGCTGGGTCGAAACCGGTTCTACTCCGGTAGCCAGGAAGCAGTGGGTCAGGTTGTTCGTGGCACTGGGATTGGCCGAAAGCACCATGTATTCCTGCCACGTGCCGTTCCCGTAACCCGTCTCTTCCCACAGTTCCCGTTGGGCCGATTCCAACGGCGAGGAGTCTTCTTTTTCGCAGACGCCTGCGCACAGTTCAAAAGCGGTCAGGCCGAGCCCGTGCCGGTATTGACGTACGAAAACGAACTTCTGATCGGGCGTAACGGCCAGCACATTCACCCAATCCGGATATTCGAGGACATAGTATTCGGGGATCTCGTTGCCGTTAGGTAGTCTGAGACAGTCGCGTCGCACGGTCAGCCACGGACGGCGGAACAGGTATTCGCTGTCGGTGACTTGCCAGCCGCTTTTCTCTTTCTCGTCATTTTGCATGGAGTATCTGTTTTTCTCGCTAAAGATAGTGCTTTTGGACAGTTTTCCCGTGGTAGTAGGGGATAAAACGGTTGGTTGATAAGGAAAAAACGATTCGATGGCGCGGAGACAGGGGATAACGGGACGAGTTATTGAAAAACGAATCGTTGAAATGCCACCGAGCGTGATAGGGCGATTGAAAACAGCCCTGTTTTACGTACAGGGCTGTTTTGATTTGTACAAATTTCCGGGATTGCAGAGTCCTGGATTCGTACTGTCGGAAATGTCGGGTATTATTTGGCGAAACGCATTTCGTCGAGCAGGTAACCTGCATTCCCGATGCGGTCGATCACGAAGAGCACATAGCGGATGTCGACGATGATGTTGCGGCACTTGACGACATCGAATTCGTAATCGCTCATCGTGCTTTCCCACGTCCGGTCGAAGTTGATGCCGACCAGTTGTCCGCGGCCGTTCAGCACAGGACTGCCTGAATTGCCGCCCGTGGTGTGGTTCGTGGCCAGGAAACAGACCGGGACCGAACCGTCTACGTTCCAGCGTCCATACTCTTTCGTCCTGTACAGGTCGCGCAATCGCTGCGGAATGTTGTAGTCGTAAATATCCGGATTGTCCTTCTCCATAATGCCGTCGATCGTCGAGAACGGTTCGTAATAGACGGCGTCTACCGGACTGTAGCCCTCGACAGTCCCGTAAGCGACACGCAGCGTCAGGTTGGCGTCGGGAAAGAAGGTGCGGTCGGGCTGCATCTCCATCAACCCTTTCATGTAGAGGCGGTAGAGTGTGTTGATTTCGGTGTTGAGGCGCTTGTATGTCCCGTCTACTTTCGTATTGTAGAACGTGTTGAAAGCCTCGGCCAGCAACAGGGCCGGATCGTTTTGCAGTGCAGCGGCCTTTGTAGCCGAATCGGCCGAAGCGAGCGCCTTGTACTTTTCGATCGTCGAAAAGTTGCTCTGCTCGAACAGTTCGTCTACGTACCGGTCGACACCTCCCGCTTTTTGTACCGCTTCGAGGAAATAGGCGGGCGTCCATTCGGCCGGAACATTTTTGACGTATTCACCCAGAACGGCTTGGGTACTGAGCCGGTCGATCGTCTGTGAATAGTTTTTGAAAAAGCCGTCGCCTGCTTTTTCCGCGTCGGGTTTGAATATTCCTTTAGCCGCGTTTTGTGCGAACTGGGTCATTTCGATGGCCTGGTAAGCTTCCTGGTAGTAATCGCGGGCAAAGGCGTACGGAGCCAGTTCGGCGTAAAGCGCCCGGAGCTTCGGCAGCACGTCGCGGTAAAGCGGTTTGTCCGCCGCCCATGCGGTGAATTGCGCTTCGAAGGCCCGCTTCTTGTCGAGCGTGCCCAGGCGGGCCAGACCCTTGCTTTCGCCCTGCCATTTTTTCCATTGGTTCGATACCCGCGCATTTTTAGCGGCGTAGGCGATGCGGGTTGCCGGATCCTTGGCCTGCTCTGCATTCATGATCTCGAGGCGCATCGTGCGCATTTTGATTTTGGCCGGGTTGCCGCGGTTGACCGCATAGTCGATCGCGTCCGAAACGACGTACTGCATCGTGCGTCCCGGATTGCCGTAGACCATCGTGAAATCTCCCTCTTTGAGCCCTGCGGTCGAAATCGTGAACGAACGGCGCGGACGGTAGGGGACGTTGTCTTTGGAATAGTCCGCCGGGTTGTTGTTTTTGTCGGCATAGATGCGAAACATCGAAAAGTCGCCGGTATGGCGGGGCCACATCCAGTTGTCGGTATCGCCGCCGAATTTACCGATTGCCGAGGGCGGGGCGGCCACGAGCCGTACGTCGCGGAACTTTTCATAAACGAACAGGAAGTACTGGTTCCCGTAATAGAACGGTTCGACGGCAGCTTCGTAATGCGTGCCTGCGGTGGCTTTTGCAATCACGCCTGCGGCGTTGGCCTTGACCATAGAATCGCGTTCGGCCTGCGGCATTTCATCGCCGACCCCTTTCAATGCACGGTCGGTCACATCTTCCATGCGGATCAGGAACGACACGGTCAGCCCCGGATTCGGCAACTCTTCGGAGCGGTTCATCGCCCAGAAGCCGTTGGTCAGGTAGTCGTGCTCCACGCTGCTGTGCGAACCGATGAAGTAGTATCCGCAGTGGTGGTTCGTGAGGAAAAGGCCCTCGTCGGAGATCACCTCGCCGGTGCAACCGCTTCCGAAGAGCAGGACTGCGTCCTTGAGCGATGAACGGTTGATGCTGTAAATGTCTTCGGCGGTCAGTTTAAAACCTTTGGCTTTCATGTCTTTGATGCGGCTCTGGATCAGGGCGGGCACCCACATGCCTTCGTCGGCCAGCGCCGGAACGCCTTTCAGGCAGAACAGGGCGAGGATAAGTAGTACGATTTTTTTCATGTTGGAAGTAAAGTATAACGAATGAATTTGAATTGATGCGTATGCCGGTCTCAGGCTTCGATAAAACGTTCCAGTTCCCCGTACAGCTTCTGGACCGGCAGTCCCATTACATTGTAAAAGGAGCCTTCTATGCGCCGGATCGCCACATAGCCGATCCACTCCTGAATGCCGTAGGCTCCCGCTTTGTCATACGGGCGGTAGGTCTCCAAGTAGTAATCGATCTGTTCGTCACTGAGTGCGTCGAAACAGACGTCGGTCTGCGAGTCGAATGTCCGGCGTTTGTCGCGGCTGCGCAGCGTGACGCCGGTAATGACCCGGTGCGTCCGTCCGCTGAGGCTCCTGAGCGTGGCGACGGCGTCGGCGTGGTCCCTGGGTTTGCCGATGATACGGTCATCGAGGATCACGACCGTATCGGCGGTGATCAGGATGTCGTGCGGTCCGAGCGGAACGGGGTAGGCATCGGATTTGAGCCCGCAGAGATAGAGCGGCACCTCGGCAGCGGGCAGCGTTGCGGGGTAGCGCTCTTCGACTTCGTATTTGTCGGCGGGCAGGTATGCGAGGCCGCAGTCCCGGAGCAGTTGCTGCCTGCGCGGCGAATGGCTCGCGAGGATCAGCCGGTAGGATTTGAGTTTTTTGTGAAGCAGCATATACGGGTTGTTGGATGCGTATGAACTAGCCGCCTTTGCGGTTGGGGCGTTATTCAATAGAGGGTAGTTGCCTTGTTTTCAGCATGTCGTTCTGGAACTTTCTGTATTTCTTCACGTTTCCTGTGTTCAGCGTCATTCCCGAAATGGTAACCTCATAGGTTCTTTGCGTGCTGTCCGTAATGACGGCGTGCACTTGTTCGGGATAGTACTGCTGTCGGGAGGTCGACAATGCGTAGTTTGCGTCTATCTCGAGCGACGAACCGTTCGGATTCAAAATGAAAACGGATGCCCGCCGGACGAATTGCGTGGCAGGGTCAATATAGAGGCGGATTTGCCGGTTGTCCGCCCCCCTGAGATAAGGACGGACAATTGAATAGGTTTTCTGCCCGTCCGACGATTCTCCGTCGTAGTAGATACGGACTTTTTTGTTCATATATGCGCGGGGATGTACGAAAGCCGCGTAGATCGACTCCTGAATGGCCTTGAAGGTGCTCTTTTCTCCCGGGGCACTTGTAAATGTGGGGGAGAAGCGCCCTATTCCAACCATTTGCGGCCTGCGATCCGTACTCGGGATGTAAATGAGTGTCAAGCGCCCGTCGTATACTTTTGCCGCAGGAATTTCCGTAATTTCCGATATGGAGAGAGTCCCGGTCAGTTCTTCGTACCAGTTGACACACGGTACAAACCGTGCGATTTTGCTCAGGTCTTTCTGTGGTTGCCGCATCGTGACCGTCACCTCGTCGAGCATGGCAGGCATCAGCGTGACATCGTAGCGATCACTGCCGTCGTAGACGACCGATTGTCCGCTCGTCCCGATATACCGGAAACTGACCGTATCGCCCCGTTGCAGTGAATCGGCGCTGATGGAGAACAGCCCCAGCGTATCGGTCGAACCGACCGCTTTTTGATTGATAAATACATAGGTATAGGCCATTGGTGTATTGTCGGTGGTCACCCTGAATTGTACGTTTTGTGCGAACGATAGGCTTGCCGGGAAGAACGTTTCCGCAAGGCAAAAACAAAAAACGATGGCTTTTTGCATGATATAGGGTTTAGGTTCCGATTTTTAGTGAATGTCGAAATCGAGCAGCGTATATCCCTCGAGCGAAGCGGTGAGCCGGTCGCCGGGCTGGACCGGCCCTACGCCGACTGGCGTCCCGGTGTAGATCAGATCGCCCATTTTCAGTGTGATGAAGCGCGATACGTAGGCGATGATGCGGTCGACGGGGAATAGCATATCGCCCGTAAAACCCAGCTGGCGCGTTTCTCCGTTGAGTTTCATCTCGAAATGCAGGTTTTGGACATTCCCGCCCAGTTCTGCCAGTGGAATGAAGCTGGGGGAGAGCGCCGCCGAATGGTCGAACGCTTTGGCTATTTCCCACGGCAGTCCTTTGGCGATGCAGGTGCGTTGCAGGTCGCGTGCGGTGAAATCGATGCCCAGTCCCACTTCGGAGTAATAGCGCGGGGCAAAACGTTCGCCGATCGCACGGCCCACGCGGTTGATCTTGACGACCAGTTCCGTTTCGTAATGTACTTCCCGGCTGAAATCGGGCACGTAGAAAGGGTCGTTGTTGCGCAATAACGCCGTGTCGGGCTTCAGGAAGAATTGCGGGGCGTCGGGCAGCTCCCGCGTGTGGTCGAGCTCCACGACATGCTCGGCGTAGTTGCGTCCGATGCAGATGATTTTCATTGCCTTTCCGGTTTCGGTATTTGCTTCTTTTATTTTGATGCGGAGCTGTCGGGTGATGTGGAAGTGCCGGTGGCGCCGGACGGATCCTGTGCCGCCGACAGTACACGGGATACTCCGTTGTTTGCCGTGTGAGCCGATTTTTCGCCGTGCTTTTCGTTCAGGTCTTTGTGCAGCAACTCCACCATACGTGCAGCAAAACGGTCGGACGGATTTTTTTGTCCGATCAGCCGTTGCAATTCAGCATAGTCGGCGAGCATTTTTTCGTGTTTCGCGCCGCCCGGCAGGATCGCTGACAGTTCTTCGGTCGCATTCTTCATGGTCATGTGGTGTTGCAGCAGTTCGCGCACCGCTTCGCGCCGCAGCACGAGGTTCACCAGCGACACGTAGGGTATTTTCAGAAAAGCCTTGCCGATCAGCATCGAGGCCCAGTCGCGGCGGTAGCAGACAATTTGCGGAATGCCCAGCAACGCGGTTTCAAGCGTCGCGGTTCCCGAGGTGACTACTGCCGCGTCGCTCACGGAGAGCAGTTCGTAGGTCTTGTCGCACACGTAGCGTACGTCGCTGCCATCGAGATAGGGGGTATACACCTGCTTATCGAGCCAGGATACCCCGGCCACGACGAACTGGTATTGCGGGTACTGTTTCGACAGTTCGACCATGAACGGCAGGTTGTAACCGATTTCCGACCGGCGGCTTCCGGCCAGCAGTGCGATGACCGGACGGCCGTCGAGTCCGTTTTGGGCGGCAAATTCGTTGCGGGACAGCAGGCCCATCCTGCGCTGGTCGATCGAATCGATCAGCGGATTGCCTTCGTAGACAGGGGCGATCCCTTTGCTGCGGAAATAGTCGATCTCGAACGGGAAGATGACGAACAGTCGGTCGACGTATTTGCGGATTTTCTTGACGCGTGACTCTTTCCATGCCCACACTTTCGGTGCGATATAGTAGTAGGTCGGGATGCCGTTTTCTTTGGCGAAGCGTGCGATGCGCAGGTTGAAGCCCGCATAATCGATCAGGATCAGTACATCGGGCCGGAAAGCCGCGATGTCGGCTTTGCATTCGTCCATCTGGCGGAAGATCGTACGCAGGTGCAACAGCACCTCGGTAAAGCCCATGAACGAGGCTTTTTTATAATGCATGGCCAAGTTTTCAGCTCCTCCCGCCTCTGCCATTTTGTCTCCGCCCCAAAAGCGGAAGACGGCCCCCGAATCGGCTTTGCGGATGCCCCGGATCAGGTTCGACCCGTGCAGGTCGCCCGATGCCTCACCGGCGATCAGATAGTACCGCATATGTGTTGACAATTAAGTTGTTTCGTGTTTGGACTGCATCTGTTTAAAACGCCATATGTGGCGCGGGTAGCTTTCGGAAAGCGCTTTTCTCCGGTTCCCGGCCGTAGGTCGCATGTGTGTAGTTTCCCGGACGCAGGACGGAGCGTGTGGAAGGCATATACTCCTTACGTCCGGGTCAGTCCGGTACCTGCACCGGAGCTGTGATTGCCTCGGTCGCGACGGGGTGCGTTCAAACCGATTGCGGATCGAGCAGGTCGGGCCGAAGCCTTTCCGTGCGTTCGAAAGCCTGCTCCTCTTGCCATTTGGCGATCTCTTTCGGATTGCCCGACAGCAGGACATCCGGCACTTTCCAGCCGCGGAAGTCGGCCGGGCGCGTGTAGACCGGCGGAGCGAGCAGGTTGTCCTGGAAACTGTCCGTCAGTGCCGAAGCTTCGTCTCCGATCGCGCCCGGAATAACGCGTACCACGCTGTCGGCGATAATCGCCGCGGCCAGCTCGCCGCCAGTCAAGACGTAGTCGCCGATCGAGATTTCGAGCGTGATGAGATGTTCGCGCACCCGGTAATCTATCCCTTTGTAATGTCCGCACAGGATAACGATGTTTCCGAGCGTCGAGAGTCGGTTCGCTTCGTGCTGGTTGTATCGGATGCCGTCGGGGGAGGTATAGATCACCTCGTCGTAGGTGCGTTCCGACTGCAATTGTTCGATGCAGCGGAAGATCGGTTCGGGTTTCATCACCATGCCTGCTTCGCCGCCGAAAGGGTAGTCGTCCACCTGCCGGTACCGGTCGAACGTGTAGTCGCGCAGGTTGTGCACGGCGATTTCCACCAGCCCTTTCTGTTGTGCCCGCTTGAGGATCGATTCGTTCAGCGGCGATACGAGCAGTTCGGGAACGACGGTTATGATGTCTATTCGCATGGTTTTACTTGTAGTTGATCTCGTTGTTGAGCACTTCGGTGACGAACGGGTTGTAGAGCGTTTCGTGCCCGATGGTGCTTTCCATGCCGTGTCCGGGGTAGAAGCGTACCTCGTCCCCCAGCGGAATCAGTTTGTCGAGGATGCTGCGCATGATCCAGCTGTAATCGCCGCCCGGCAGGTCGGTCCGGCCGATGCTTTCGCGGAAAAGCGTGTCCCCGGTCAGCAGCAGTTTGTTTTCGGGATTGTACAGCGCGATATGTCCCGGGGTATGTCCCGGGGTTTCGATGATCCGGAACGTCGTGTTGCCGAATTTCAGCTCTTTTTGCCCTTCGAGGTCGATATCCACCGTCGGGACCTTGTCGACTTGGAAACCGTAGATCGCACCGTGCGTCGGAGCCGACTCGATCAGGAACTTGTCCTTGCCGTGTATTGCGAACGGAATGTGGTAGGTCTCCTTGACGTGGTTCACCCCGAGCATATGGTCTACGTGACCGTGCGTATTGACGGCCATAACCGGTTTCAGTCCGTTGTCGCTGATGTATTTCGACAGTGCGGCGTTCTCCTGTGCATTGTAGTTGCCCGCATCGACAATGATGCATTCGCCGGTCTCGTCCGATACGACGATCGTGTTCTCCTGGAACGGGTTGAACGGCAGTACTCCGATTTTTATCATATCTCGTGTGTGTTTCATTTTGGTTTGCATCCTCTTTTTGCGGCGAAGGCAGCAAGAGAATTTCATACAAAGATAGCTATTACTATCTTTGCCGGAAATAATACACAGGAAAAGTGGCAAGAAAAAAGGCAAATTACCCGCTTATCGAATCGTTGGAGATCGTTTCGGTGGCGGCTGAAGGGAAGGCGCTGGGACGCTATAACGACGTAGTGGTCTTCGTGCCGATGGCCGTGCCGGGCGACGTGGTCGACGTACAGGTCCGCAGCAAACGGCGCCGCTTCATGGAGGGGTATATCGTGCGTTTCGTCAAAAAATCGCCGATGCGGGTCGATCCCGTGTGTGAGCATTACGGCGTCTGCGGTGGCTGTAAATGGCAGCATTTGCCTTATGAGGAGCAGTTGCGTTTCAAACAGGAACAGGTGACGGACCAGCTCACCCGCATCGGTAAGGTCGACCTGCCTGCGGTCAGTCCGATTATCGGCTCAGAAAAGACTTTTTTCTATCGTAACAAATTGGAATTCACCTTCTCCAGTAAACGCTGGCTGACCGACGAGGAGGTGGCTTCGGGCACTGAGTTTACCGACAACGAAGCGCTGGGCTTCCATATTCCCAATATGTTCGACAAGGTGCTCGACATCCGCAAATGCTGGCTGCAGGCCGATCCGTCGAACCCGATCCGCATGGCTGTGCGCGAGTTCTGCATCGCCAGCGGCTATTCGTTTTACAACCCCCGCGAGCACGCCGGGCTGATGCGCAACCTGATCGTGCGCACCTCTTCGACGGGCGAAGTGATGGTGATCGTCATCTTCGGCGGGGATGACCGCGAACGGATCGGGGCGCTGATGGAGCACCTGGCCCTCCGTTTCCCTGAGATTACCTCGCTGATGTACGTGGTCAACACGAAATTCAACGACACGATCGGCGACCTGGATATCCAATGCTACAAGGGGCGCGATCACATCTTCGAGGAGATGGAGGGACTGCGTTTTAAGATCGGCCCCAAGTCGTTTTACCAGACCAATTCGGCGCAGGCGTACGAGCTGTACCGGGTGGCCCGCGAATTTGCGGAGTTGGGCGGCGGCGAGGTGGTGTACGACCTCTATACGGGGACCGGTACGATCGCCAATTTCGTCGCACGGCGCTGCCGCAAGGTGGTGGGCGTCGAGTACGTGCCCGAGGCGATCGAAGATGCGAAGGTCAATTCGGCGCTCAACGGCATCGATAATACCGTTTTTTATGCAGGGGATATGAAAGATGTGCTCAACGATCGGTTTATTGCCGAAAACGGCCGCCCCGACGTCGTGATCCTCGATCCGCCCCGAGCCGGTATCCACGAGGACGTCGCACGTACCGTACTCCGTGCTGCGCCGCAGCGGATCGTGTATGTAAGTTGTAATCCGGCTACGCAGGCGCGCGACATCGCCATTTTCGATGCCGATTACCGCGTGACACGCATCCAGCCCGTAGATATGTTTCCCCATACGCATCATGTTGAAAATGTGGTGCAATTGGTGCGCCGCTGATTTGCTTTTGTCGGGAAAACGAACTATATTTAAGAGTCTAACCCAATACCTGTTGAATCATGAGACTCTTAAAATGCGTGCTTGCGACGGGCCTGTGTTGGGGTTTGTCGGGTGCTTCCCAGGTTTATGCTCAACGTGCGGACGATCCGATCCAACTGACAGCCGATTTTAATGAAGCGGGAGATTTGGTCGTGAAAGCAGAGAAAAGACGGCTGGGTACCTATTCCGCGGCGATTGATTTTCAGAATGTCCAGAATTTGACGGTGCCTTCCCGTTACCGGGTGGCTATTCGTTCGAGTGGTCCGCTGATCGTGTTGAAAAGCAGGGGATACTCTCAAAGCACGCATTGCGGATGGAAAAGCGTTTTCGTGTTGGGAGACCGAAGCGCCAAACCCGATACATCATTCATTTACCGGTTGCCGTTTAGCCCGGCGCGGGGAGCGACCGAAGTCCGGTTCGCACAAGAGGATAAATCTTTATTCTTCCATACCGCTCCCCCGAAAAATTGGGCTGCATTCTGTTTTTTCCTGAATCGGGGCGATACCGTTTATGCGATTCGCAAGGGGCTGGTGGTCGAAATTAAGGAGCAGGGCACCTCAGAAACAGGTAAGCCCGGAGTTGTCTATACTTCGGACCATAATTATGTGCAGGTGGAGCATGCGGACGGAACCATTGCCACGTATAACGTTCTCGAACCGGGATCTGTTTGCGTGAAATTGGGGGATACGGTGTATCCCGATACGCCGCTGGCGCTGGTCGGATCGTTCGACGGGACGCAATACAGGGTGGCTTTGACGCTTCACTACATTACGGACCGGATTTTTGCAAAGGGAAATGCTTACTCGTATGAGCATGCTTTTGAAAGTGTTTTTATCAATCCTGTTTTCGCCACTGCGGATGGCAACCGCATGCTGGTGTCGCAAAACCGTTATACGGCAGTTGTGGCACCGGAATTGATCACAAAAGAGATGACCAAGCGGGAGATGAAGGCGCGAACGGAAAAGTAAATGTCCGCCGCAACGTTTCCGCTTCGGGATGCATCTTATTAGAAACGACCAATTAATACCGATTGAATTATGAAAAAATTGATGATTGCCGCTGCCGCGCTTTTGCTGTCGGCACCCCTGTTCGCCCAGGAGAAGAATTTTATAGATCAACCTTACCTCGAAGTGAACGGCCGGGCCGAAATGGAAGTGGCGCCCGATGAAATTTACGTGCGTATTACGATCAACGAGCAGGATTCCAAAGGAAAGGTAACCGTACTCCAGCAGGAAAAGGATATGGTCCGCCGGCTGAAAGATCTGGGCATTGATGTGGAGAAAAAACTCGTCGTGCAGGATATGTCGAGCGACCTGTTCAAACGCAAGGACGTTTCCACTTCGAAGACCTACCAACTGGAGGTAAATTCGGCCACCCAGCTCGCGCACGTTTTCCAGGCGTTGCAGGCAGTCGGTATCTCCGATGCTTCGATCGAGCGTACCGACGTTTCGAATATGGACGAATTGCGCCAGCAGGTACGAGCTGCGGCAGCCAAAGCCGCCCAGCAGAATGCGCAGGTGCTTGCCTCCGCACTCGGACAAAAGGCCGGCAAGGCGCTTTTCGTACAGGATTACAGTTACAGCGCCCGCCCTTATGCCAATATCATGATGGCCAAGAGTGCCGTGATGGACATGGCGACAGAGGCAACGGCCGCTCCGACGCTCGAATTCGAGAAAATTAAGATCGAGCACTCGGTCATGGTGCGTTTTGTCCTCGAATAATTTTTTAACAGGGTGTTGCGGGAACGGTTTGTCCCAGGGCGATACGTCGCCGCAGCCAATCGATAGGAAAACCGGATCATTACATTAAAAATGATCCGGTTTTCCGCTGTTCTCTCAGTTTTCATTTGGTCTATGACACTCATATGAATTTTAGCGAAGATCCGATCAATCCATTTATTGAACCAGACGGGCTAATCGAACCGGAGATCGAGCCGACGGACGACGGTTCGCAGACGCTCCGGCATCCGTTATTCGGGGAGACTTACCACTCTGTGCGCGGAGCGGAAGGAGAGGCCCGGCATGTCTATATCGATGCGGGGTTTCACTATATTCTGGAGGCCAATGACAGGTTCAGGGCCAAGGCTGGTAATGGGGCTGATCGTAAGACCGCTCCTGTTGCTACGCTGCGTATTTTCGAAATGGGATTCGGCAGCGGCCTGAATGCCTGGCTGACTGCCCGGGCCGCGGCCGGTACCGGTCGCAGGGTCGAATATGTAGCGCTGGAACATTATCCGGTGGCAATGGGGACGGTGCAAGGGCTCGGTTATGCCGCCGATCCGCTTTTTGTGGCCTTGCATCAGGCGCCGTGGAATGAGGCCGTTCCGGCTACGGAGAGCTTTTCACTTAAAAAGGTGGCGGCCTCTTTGCTAAATTACCGATTTGACACTACCTTTGATTTGGTTTATTTCGATGCGTTTGCACCCGATGCGCAGCCTGAACTGTGGACCCGGGAGGTGTTTGCAAAATTATTTGCGGCGTTGCATCCCGAAGGAGTGTTGGTAACCTATTCCGCAAAGGGGATGGTTAAAGAGAATCTTCGTGCGGCCGGATTTGAAGTGCACAGGTTGCCCGGCGCACTCGGTAAACACCATATGCTTCGGGCGGTAAAACGCTGATTCGGGTGGGCCGATGACCGAATGTGCATGCCAGATGGAGGATGTATTCCATTCGAGGGGAATGTTCCGGGAGTTTGGGAAATAGTGTTTTTTAAATCGGTATGAAGCGGAACCGACCCGGAGCGAAGCAGAATCGGATCGGTACGAGGGAGAAGTCACGTTAGATGAACGGCAATAGATGAGCAAGCAAGAGTTTACATTCGATTATGCGCATTATGCGCCGCTGGATGCGCTGCCGGAGTCCGACCGGGAACTTGCCGCCCGTGCAGCTGATGCGTGCGGAACGGCTTATGCCCCCTATTCAGGGTTTCGGGTGGGGGCGGCTGCATTGCTTGAGGACGGGACGATCCTTACGGCGAGCAACCAGGAGAGCGAGGTGTTTCCATCCGGCATGTGTGCCGAGCGAAGCCTGCTCTATTATCTGCAGGCCAACTTCAGTGGCGTGCGCATTGTCGCGCTGGCCACCGCGTCGGTACCGGGCGAGCGCGAGTGCTACCCGTGCGGCGCCTGTCGGCAGGTGCTTGCCGATACCGAAAAACGACAGGGTTCCCCGATCCGCGTGGTGATGTGCTCCGGACACAGTGCTACGGTAGTACAGGAAGCGCGGCAGTTGTTACCCTTTACTTTTGAATTGTAACATAACCATATAAACGGCCTGCAGGCAGCGGGCCCGAGTCCTGAAACAATGTTCGATCCGCAGCGAATCCTATATGAAGATAACCACCTGTTGGTGGTCAACAAACGCGCCGGTGAACTGGTGCAGCCCGATCCGACGGGAGATCCCGCTCTCGAGGATGAGATCAAGGCGTTCCTCGGGGCACGTGAAGCCAAACCCGGCAATGTGTTCCTCGGGGTGGTGCACCGCATCGACCGCCCGGTAAGCGGCGCGGTGATCTTTGCCAAAACGGGTAAGGCGCTTACCCGGCTCAATGAGATGATCAAGGTGCGCGAGATCGACAAATACTATTGGGCGATCACCGAAAAACCGCTTCGGCCCGAGGCGGGAACCCTCGTGGGGCATTTGGTGCGCGACGGCCGGACGAACAAATCCCGAATCTATCCGAAGCCCGTGCCGGGGAGCAAGGAGGCGCGGCTCAATTATAAATTGCTGGGGGGAAGTAAAAACTATTTCCTGGTTGAGGTTGAGTTGCTGACGGGGCGCCACCACCAGATCCGGGCGCAGCTTTCGGCGGCCGGCAGTCCGATCCGGGGCGATCTGAAATACGGTGCCGCACGGTCGAACAAGGACGCCAGTATCTCGCTCCATTCCCGCCGGGTCGAATTCCTGCATCCGGTGGCCCGGGCCGGACTGCCGCGCGAACGACTCGTGATTACCGCCCCGGCACCTGCGGGGGACAGCCTGTGGAGCTATTTCGAGGAGTCGCAGCGGTGACAGAGCACGGTGCAATAAATTCCGCTTCCGGTTGACACCCTTTCGTTATTTTTATACCTTTGCCCGATCAATCCAAATTTACGAATCATGACAAAAGGACCCATTTCTCAGTTTATCACGCACAACTACCGCCACTTCAATGCAGCGGCTCTGGTGGATGCGGCCAAAGGCTACGAAGCCCACATCGACAAGGGGGGCAAGATGATGATCACGCTCGGAGGTGCGATGAGTACCGCGGAGCTGGGTATTTCACTGGCGGAGATGATTCGCCGGGACAAGGTGCAAATCATCACCTGCACCGGTGCGAACCTCGAAGAGGATATCATGAACCTCGTCGCCCATTCGCACTACAAGCGCGTGCCCAACTACCGCGATTTCACCCCGCAGGACGAATGGAACCTGCTGCAAAGCCACATGAACCGCGTGACGGATACCTGTATTCCCGAAGAAGAGGCTTTCCGCCGCCTGCAGCAGCATATTTTCAAAATCTGGAAAGACGCCGACAGCAAGGGCGAGCGTTACCTGCCCTATGAGTTTATGTACAAACTGCTGCGCAGCGGAGAACTGGAGCAGTATTACGAGATCGACCCGAAGAACAGTTGGATGTTGGCCGCCTGCGAAAAGAACATTCCGATTATCGTGCCGGGATGGGAGGACAGCACGATGGGCAATATCTTTACCTCTTACTGCATCAAGGGAGAGCTGAAGCCTTCCACCGTCAAGGGCGGCATCGAAACGATGATCTTCCTGACCGAATGGTACCGGGCCAACAGTGGCGGTCCCGGCGTGGGCTTTTTCCAGATCGGCGGCGGCATCTCGGGCGATTTCCCGATTTGCGTCGTACCGATGATGTACCAGGACCTGGAGTGGGAGGAGACGCCCTGCTGGGCCTATTTCTGCCAGATTTCGGATTCGACCACCTCTTACGGTTCTTATTCCGGCGCAGTACCCAACGAAAAGATTACCTGGGGTAAGCTGCTGCCCGATACGCCGAGCTTTATCGTCGAATCGGACGCCACGATCGTGGCTCCGCTGATCTTTGCCTACGTATTGGGCCAGTAATATTGCAGGAACGAACCGGTATTAAGAACGGTCAGTTACAGGGAAATGGCAGCCTTTAAAGGCTGCCATTTTATTTGGATATGTTAATTGGTCCGACAGGCTAAGGTGTTTAGGTGTGTTCAGACCGGCGGGCCCGAACGGATACTTCCCGCATCCTTGCCTTTTCTGGCCCCGGACCCGGTAATGTTTCCTGGACGCGGAAATATACCGGCATCAGACCTATGGTAATTAAGGTTTTTTGCGCCTTTTCATGCTCTCGGTGTCGAACTCCTGCTGGTCGAATTTGGCCGAGAGGATTTCGCGTGCTTTCTCAGCATCTTTTTCGGCGACCGCCAGTTTGACGTTCATCAGTTCGTTCTGCAGGGGCAGCACGTCGGATACCGTTTCGTTGATCAGTTCGCATTCCACGCCGCCGCTTTCGAGCAGCGACTTGTAGATCAGCGCCTCTCCGGCTGTGGGGAAGCTCTTGATGATAACTACTTTTGACTTGTCCATGGCTCTCGTTTTTATTTTCGGTTCCTTATACTCCTAAATATAGGGTTATTTCCCATAAATAGCAAGAGTGATGCCTCGTTCGACGACTTTATTATTACCTTTAGAGGAAATGTTTAAAATCCCAATCTTTTCTGAAATGAAAAAACGGATTATTTACCTGTTCTTTGCGTGTGCATATGCCGCGTGCGGATGGAATTGCACGGGTGGTTCCTGTCAAGACCGGCCTTCCGACACGATTACCGTGGCTTGCTATTATTTCCCCGGGTATCATACCCGCGACAGTTCCGAATTGAGGTATAGCCTGCAGCATTCCAACGACTGGTCGGAATGGGAGTTGGTCAAGGAGGCGAAGCCCCGCTTCGAGGGACATCGTCAGCCCTATGTGCCGGTTTGGGGGTACGAGGATGAGAAAGACCCGGCCGTGATGGCGAAAAAAATCCGGGCTGCGGCTACGCACGGGGTAGATGCCTTTATTTTCGATTGGTATTGGTATGAAGGCGGCCCGTTCCTGAACCGTTGTTTGGACGAGGGATTCCTCGGTGCACCGAATACCGACAGCCTGAAATTTGCACTGATGTGGGCCTGCCACGATTGGAGCGACCGTTTCCCGGCCACTGCCGGACGTAAAAAAACGCCGATGTATTCCGCATCGGTCGATTCGGCCGGATTCGAAACGATAGGGGACGTGTTGGTTCGGGACTATTTTACCCGGCCAAACTATTGGAAGATAGACGGTAAACCCTTCTTTTCGATTTATAACGTACCAGCTTTCGTACAAGGATTAGGATCGCTTGCGGCGGCGCGCCGTGCAATGGAAAGGCTCGATGCCAAAGCGATGCGGGCGGGCCTGGAGGGCGTGCATTGGAATTTGCTGGCGTTCGGGACCCCCGTGCTGCCGGGCGAACAAGTGGCGACCGACCAGGCGGAGTTGCAGCGCAGGCTCGGGGCCAACTCGTCCACTTCGTATGTTTGGGTGACCCATACTACGCTGCCAGACCGGGAAACTGACTATAATCTGGTGCGTGACCAGTATATGGCGCATTGGGATACGGTGAGAACCCAGTACGATGCGCCATATTTTCCGAACATAACGGTAGGATGGGACGCATCGCCGCGCACGAACCAATCGGAGCCGTGGGTCGGAGGCGGAGGGGCGGACTATCCCTATATGAATATCGTGGTGAACAATACGCCCGAAAACTTCAAAAAAGTGCTCGAAATGACCAAAGAGCGACTGCTGGCCGATCCCAACGGGCCGCGTGCGCTGACGATCAATTGCTGGAATGAGTGGACCGAAGGGAGTTGCCTTGAACCCGACACCCTGTACGGTATGGCATACCTCGATGCGTTGAAGGAAGTATTCGGCCGGTAACCGTTTCACCGTCACCCGTAAAGAGCATCCGGAAAACCCGCTGTGAAAAGATGTTGATAAATTGCCGGTATCCGTTTTCGGCAAAAGGAGGCTTTTTGCTATTTTTGTAAGGATAGGAAATACTTGTTATTATGAGTCAGTTTGTTCATCTTCACGTACATACGCAATATTCGATCCTCGACGGGGCTTCGGCGATCAAACCCTTGATCAAACGGGCCAAGGCGCTGGGTATGCCTTCGCTCGCGATTACCGACCACGGCAATATGTTCGGGGTAAAAGAGTTTCACGATGCGGCGGTCAAAGAGGGAGTCAAACCGATTCTCGGCTGCGAGGTCTATGTGGCGACGGGAAGCCGTTTTGACAAGAAGCGCGGACGTGAGGACCGGGGGCATCACCTGATCCTGTTGGCGAAAAACCTGACCGGTTATCACAACCTTGCAAAGATGGTTTCCTATGCCTTTACCGAAGGTTATTATTACCATCCGCGCGTGGATAAGGAGTTGCTGCGTACATATCACGAGGGGATTATCTGCTGTTCGGCCTGTTTGGGCGGCGAGTTGCCGCAGGCGATTATGCACGGAGGACTTGACAAAGCCGAAGCGGTGGTTCGTGAATTCAAGGAGATTTTCGGCGACGATTACTACCTGGAGATGCAGTTGCACCGCAGCGGCGATCCCCGGCGGGATGCGGATGTGTACGAAAACCAGAAGAGGGTCAATGCCGTGATTCTGGAGCTGGCGGCCAAGCATAACGTTAAATATATCGCTTCGAACGATGCCCATTTCATCATGGCCGACGATGCGGAGGCGCACGACCGGCTGATCTGCCTCAATACGGGCAAGGATCTGGACGATCCCACCCGCATGCGGTATACGGGACAGGAGTACCTGAAAAGCGAGCAGGAGATGGCGGAGTTGTTCGGCGACCATCCCGAAGCGCTGACCACTACGCTCGAGATTGCGGACAAGGTCGAAGAATACTCGCTCGAGCACAAGCCGCTGATGCCGAATTTCCCGATTCCGGACGATTTTCCGATCGACCTGCCGCAGTTGAAAGAGTCGTTCTCGAAGAAAATTAAGGACGAAGTGCTGTTGGCCGAGGTGCAGCGGGCGACATCGCTCGACGAACTGATCGGAGGACACCCCGAACTGGCCGAGTCACTGATGATCGCCAAGCAGTTCCTCTACCTGAAGCACCTCACTTTCGAAGGGGCCCGCCGCCGTTACGGTGAACTGAACGAGCAGATATTGAAGCGTCTGGATTACGAGCTTTCGACTATAGAATGGATGGGTTTTCCGGGTTACTTCCTTATCGTATGGGACTTTATCCGTGCCGCGCGGGAACTGGGGGTATCGGTGGGACCGGGCCGTGGTTCGGCTGCCGGTTCGGTGGTGGCCTATTCGCTGGGTATTACCAATATCGACCCGATCAAGTACGACCTGCTGTTCGAGCGTTTCCTGAATCCCGACCGTATCTCCCTGCCCGATGTCGATGTCGATTTCGATGAGGACGGCCGTGCCGACGTACTGCACTACGTGGTCGAAAAATACGGCAGCAAACGGGTGGCGCAGATCATTACTTTCGGCACGATGGCGCCGAAGGCTGCGATCAAGGATGTCGCGCGTGTACAGAAACTGCCCCTTTCGGAGAGCAACCGCATTTCTAAACTGGTTCCCGAAAAGCCGGGAACGACCTTCGAAAAGGCATTTAAGGAGGCCCCGGAACTGTTGGCCGAGCGCGAATCCGAAAACCCGCTGATCCGGGCTACGATGAAATATGCCGAGCAGTTGGAAGGTTCTGTACGTCAGACCGGCGTGCACGCCTGCGGTGTCATTATCGGACAGGACGATCTGGAAAAATTCGCGCCGATCGCCATCGCGAAGGATGCCGAACTGAACGTCGTGCAATTCGAGGGCAAGCAGGTCGAGAGCGTGGGCCTTATTAAAATGGACTTCCTGGGACTCAAGACGCTGTCGATCATCAAGGATGCCCTTGAGAACATTGAAGCGTCGAAGGGTGTCAAAATCGATATCGATGCGATTCCGCTCGACGATGCCGCCACGTACGAACTTTACAGTCGCGGCGAGACTACCGGACTGTTCCAGTTCGAGTCACCGGGCATGAAAAAGCATTTGCGCAACCTGAAACCCAACCGCTTCGAGGACCTGATTGCGATGAATGCGCTCTATCGTCCGGGGCCGATGGAGTATATTCCCTCGTTCATCGCGCGTAAGCACGGTCAGGAAAAGGTGACCTATGATATTCCCGATATGGAGGAGTACCTAAAGGACACTTATGGCATTACCGTCTATCAGGAGCAGGTCATGCTGCTGTCGCAGAAGCTTGCAGGATTCACGGGCGGCCAGGCCGACACGCTGCGCAAGGCGATGGGTAAGAAGAAAAAGGATGTGCTGGACAAGATGAAGCCCCAGTTCATCGAGGGAGCGCAGAAAAACGGCCACGATCCGAAAATATGCGAGAAAATATGGAGCGACTGGGAAGCGTTCGCTTCGTATGCCTTCAACAAATCGCATTCGACCTGCTACGCATATGTCTCATACCAGACCGCATACCTCAAAGCGCACTATCCGGCCGAATTTATGGCTGCGTTGCTGAGCCGCAACCTATCCGATATCAAGAAGATCAGCTTCTTCATGGATGAGTGCAAGCGGATGGGACTGTCGGTGCTCGGGCCCGATGTGAATTACAGTAAGAGCCGTTTTTCGGTCGATGACGAGGGTAACGTTCGCTTCGGCCTGGCCGCGATCAAAGGGGTAGGCGAGGCGGCCGTGCAGGATATCGTCGAGTGCCGCCAGCGCGACGGTAAATTCAAATCGGTTTATGATTTTATGGAGCGTGTGAACCTGCAGGCGGTCAACCGAAAAACGCTCGAAAACCTTGCCGTCGGCGGTGCCTTCGACAGTATCAGCGACCTGCCCCGCAGCGCTTATTTTGCATCGGACGGCCGCGAAGGAACCTTTCTTGAAGCGTTGGTACGTTACGGCAACCGGGTGCAGAGCGAGAAAGCCAATGTGCAGCAGAGCCTTTTCGGCGGCGGGAATGCCGAGGCCGATATCCAAAAGCCCGAACCGCTGCCGCACGAACCGTGGACCAAGCTCGAAATGCTGAACAAGGAGCGCGAGGTGATCGGCATCTACCTGTCGTCGCATCCGCTCGACGATTTCTCGGTAATCATCCGCCATTACTGCCATTCGACATTGGGCGATCTACAGGACCTGCCGTCGATGAAAAACAAGGATTTTACCGTCGCGGGGATGGTCACTTCCGTCACGCACCTGACTACTAAAACCGGGAAGCCTTACGGCCGTTTTACGATCGAGGATTACAACAGTTCGCACGAATTCGTGCTCTTTAGCAAGGATTACGAAAATTTCCGGCGGTACCTCTACGAAGGCTACTACCTGCTGGTGAGGGGGCGTGTGCAGGAGCGTACGTACAATCCCAACGAACTGGAATGCCGCATCAACTCGATGATGATGCTTTCCGAGGCGCAGGAGACGCTGATCCGAGAACTGACGATCGCGCTGCCGGTTGCCGAGTTGACCGAGGATATCGTCTCGCAACTGAAAGAGACGATCAATGAAAACCGGGGCAATGTGACGCTGCGGGTCAAGGTGCTCGATCCGCAGGCCGATGTGGCAGTGAATTTGTACTCGAAAACGCTTAAAGTGGGTATGACTCCCGGCATGGTGCGCTTCCTCGACGACAATGCGTTGCGCTATACGCTTATGTAAAGAACCTGTAAGCGTGTACATCCGTCGGAAATCTTGGGCATGGGTTCCGGGAATAAGGAACATGCGAATAGAGAGGATAAGAAACAGGCTGGTAGGAACGTTATAAATTGGTGTTGACAATGCGTTAGCTTTTTTCGTCCGACGTATTCCGGTTTGTCGGAACTTATTGCCAACTTTGTGAATCGAAGAAATTACGAATTAATAACTCAATACATTATGGCACTTAGTATAACAACAGCTAATTATCAGGAAATTATCGATTCTGGCAAGCCCGTGGTGATCGACTTCTGGGCCGAGTGGTGCGGTCCCTGCCGCATGGTAGGTCCGATTATCGACGAATTGGCCGCCGAGTATGACGGCAAGGTCGTGATCGGCAAATGCGATGTGGACGAGAACGATGCGCTGGCCGTGAAGTTCGGCGTGCGCAATATCCCTACGGTTGTTTTCCTCAAGGGCGGCGAAGTGGTCGACAAGCAGATCGGCGCGGGTCCGAAAAGCGTTTTCGAAGAGAAAATCGCTAAATTGCTGTAAACGTTAGCGGACGATTCCGTTTTGTCGGGTCGGGTCTTGACTGGTAAAGCCTGGACTGAACCGGAATAATCGGATGAAAGTTTAACCTTCCCGGTTTATCGGGGTAACCAACGGCAAGGGAGTGTATTTGCACTCCCTTGCCGTTGGTATATTTTGTGTCGTATGCGGTTTTGCCAGCATCCGCGGTATTGCATTACTCTTCGTCCACGAGGGAGATGCGGCCTTCCTGCATGGTGATCCGGCCCTGCTTCATCAGCAGCCCCGCGCTGCGCTTGAATACTTTTTTGCTCATGCCGGTCAGGCGCACCACCTCGTCAGGCGCGCTTGCGTCCCACAACGGCAGCGTGCCGCCCTGTCCTTGGAGTAACTCCACAAGCCGGGCCGCCGATTTTTTCACTTCATCGTATCCTTGCTGCTGCAGCGCGACATCCACCCGGTTGTCTTCGGTGATGCGCGATACATAACCCTTCAGCCGGTCGCCGATCTGCACCGGACGGAACAGTTGGTTGCGGTAGAGCATTCCCCAGTGACGATTGTTCAGGATGACGCGATACCCGATTTCATTCTGGGAAGCGACCAGGATATCGACCTCTTCGCGCGGCCTGAGCGTCAACTCCTGGTTGTTGACGAATCCGTTGAGCAGCATGGTCGCTACCACACGGCCGGTTACATTGTCGTTGTAGAGGAATACCACGTAGCTCCGGCCCGCTTCGACGCGTCCCTGCATGTTGCGGTTGGGCAGGAAAAGGTCTTTTGCTTTCAGGCCCCAGTCGAGGAAAGCGCCGTGGATCGTTTTGTCCACCACCTTGAGGCAGGCCGCTTCACCGACGGTTGCCAGCGGCCGGTCCGTCGTCGCGACGAGGCGGTCTTCCGAATCGCAGTATACGAATACGTCCAGTTCGTCGCCCACTTTGTTTTCCAATGAGACATAAAGGTTGGGCAGCAACACTTCGTTCTCCTCGTCGTCGGAGAGGTAGAGTCCGAAATCGGAAATGCGGTTGACCCGCAGTTTATAGTAATGGCCGGCAGACAGCATGGTGAAAGTTTTAGTGCGCGCACGTTCCGTGCACGTCGGTTCCGGACAAAGATACGCAAAAATCCAGCCGCTTGGAGGGGTGTCCCTGTCGACGAGGGATTATTTCACCCGAAACGGAAGCTTCGGCGATGAAAATAGCTTGGGGACAAGGTCGCAAAACTAGAATAGGTCAGGCTGCCCCGGCGGATTCAATATGGCGAGCACGCTTTTTGAAGGGAATATTTCGTATCTTTGCATGTTTCCCTCAAAAGCTGACAATCGATGAAATTTCAGGTATTGCTTTGCGCGCTAGCGTTTTCGGTGACGGCCTGCGCACAGACTACTTCCGGCACGCATGCCGCCTCTCAAGGTGAATTTGCCCCGACACAGGTTCCCCCCCTTCCTGCCAAGCTCGAATTTGCCGGCGAGGCGGTGCCCCTCGGCAATTACGATACGCGGGAGAGCCTGACGCGCGAGATGCTGACCACGCTTTACATGCATTCGCGCACGATGCAGACGTTATTGGCCTCGGAGCGCTATTTTGCCATAATCGAACCGATCCTGAAAAAATACGGAGTTCCCGACGACTTCAAATACCTGTGCATGGCCGAAAGCGGCCTCAATCCCGAGGCCCGTTCCGGTGCCGGAGCCGCGGGACTTTGGCAGCTGATGCCCGCGTATGCCAAATCAGCAGGCCTGTTGGTGGGCGGCGAGGTCGATGAACGCTATCACGTCGAGAAATCGACCGAGGCCGCCTGTCGGTATTTGGTAGATGCCAAGCGGAGGCTGGGCAGCTGGACGCTGGCTGCGGCATCATTCAATGCGGGTGTGGCCGGGGTATCGCGCCGTCTCGAAAAACAGGGCGTCACTTCCTATTATGACTTGTTCCTGCCGTCGGAAACGCTGCGTTATGTGTTCCGTGTGCTGTCGTTCAAGTTGTTGGTCGTCGACCCCGGAGCTTATGGATACCGGATCGGTACGGAGGATTATTACAAACCGCTGCCCGAATACAAGGAGGTGACGGTCGATTCCCCCACGATCGATTGGACTGCCTTTGCACGCGGGCACGGCACGAATTACAAACTGATGCGCGAGCTGAATCCCTGGATTCGCGATTACGACCATAACAACAAAGCGGGCCGCAGCTACGTTGTGAAGATACCTGCGGACGATTCCCGCAAATAGATTGCTGATGAAACCGGAAAAAAACGATATACACTCCCTTCCTACTGAAAATCGGATCGAAGTTTACGGAGCACGCGAGCACAACCTCAAAGATGTGAATGTCGTCATCCCGCGCGACACCCTGACCGTTATCACCGGCCTGTCCGGTTCGGGCAAATCGTCGCTCGCCTTCGACACGATCTATGCCGAGGGTCAGCGCCGTTACCTGGAGACGCTTTCCACCTATGCGCGCCAGTTCGTCGGCACGATGGAACGTCCCGATGTGGATAAAATCACGGGCCTCAGTCCGGTAATTTCGATCGAGCAAAAGACGACCAACAAGAATCCCCGTTCGACGGTCGGCACCGTGACCGAGATCAACGATTTTCTCCGCCTGCTTTTCGCGCGGGCGTCGGACGCCTATTCGCCCGTCACGGGCGAACTGATGGTACACCATACCGATGCGCAGATCGTCGACCTGATCCTGCGCGATTTTGCCGGGCGCAAGATCGCGCTGCTGGCGCCGCTGATCCGCGGGCGTAAAGGACACTACCGCGAACTGTTCGAGAGTTTTATTAAAAAAGGCTACCTCTATGCCCGTGTGGACGGTGAGATTCGTGAGGTGCATGCCGGGATGAAGCTCGACCGTTATAAAATTCACCATATCGAGCTGATCGTCGACCGGCTCGTGGTGAAAGAGGATGTCCGCGAACGGTTGCTCAAAAGCCTGCAGGAGACGATGCGGCAGGGCAAAGGGACGATGATGGTTTACGATTACGATTCGAACAACGTCCGCTTTTACAGCCGCCACCTGATGTGTCCGACCAGCGGTATCGCATTCAACGAACCGGCGCCGCACTCCTTTTCGTTCAACTCCCCGCAGGGGGCCTGCCCGCATTGCAACGGACTGGGCGAGGAAGCGGTCTTCGATCTGGAAAGGATCATCCCCGACAACGATAAATCGATCCGCGAAGGCGCGATCGAACCGTTGGGTAAATACCGCAATAACCTCCTTTTCGCGCTGATCGAGGCATTGGGGCGTAAATACGATTTCACGATCGACGATCCCGTCGGATCGTTGGGCGAGGAGGCGTTGAACGCTGTCCTGTACGGCGATGCCGAACCGCTCCGGATCGATACGCATGACCTGGGCGGTGCGGGTAACTACATGATTGCCTGGGAGGGTGTGGCCGACTATATCGAGAAGCAACAGGAGGACAGTTCCAGCAGCAAAGGCAACAAATGGAAAGAGCAGTTCGTCGTGCGGCGGGTTTGTTCGGTCTGCGGCGGTTCCCGGCTCAAACGGGAGGCGCTCCAGTTCAAGATCGACGGTAAGAATATCGCCGAACTGTCGGTGCTCAGCATCGAGGATTTCGCACAATGGATGGAGGGACTTGAAGAACGCCTGTCGTCCCGGCAACGGCAGATCGCGCGCGACCTGCTCAAGGAGATTCGCGAACGGTTGCGCTTCCTGCTCGATGTAGGCCTGGGCTATCTGTCGCTGAGCCGCAGTTCGCGTTCGCTCTCGGGCGGCGAGAGCCAGCGTATCCGGTTGGCTACGCAGATCGGATCAAAGTTGGTCAATGTGCTCTATATTCTCGACGAGCCGAGTATCGGCCTGCATCAACGTGATAATATCAAACTGATCAACAGTCTTAAGGCCTTACGCGATGCGGGGAACTCGGTCATTGTGGTTGAGCACGACGAGGAGATGATCCGCAATGCGGACTGGATCATTGATGTCGGTCCGAAAGCCGGTATTCGCGGCGGAGAGATCGTCGCTGCGGGTACGCTCGACGGGGTGATGCATTCCGGCAGTATCACGGCCGATTACCTGAGCGGCCGTCGTAAGATCGAACTGCCGGCCGTGCGGCGAACCGGCAACGGGAAGATGTTGACGGTTCGCGGTGCGCGCGGCAACAACCTGAAGAACATTACGGTCGATTTCCCGCTCGGGGTGATGATCTGTGTGACAGGTGTAAGCGGTAGCGGCAAGTCTACGCTGGTCAATGCGACGTTGCGCGCGGCGCTTAACCGTTATCTGTACCATTCTTATGATCAGCCGCTCGAACACGATGCGATCGAAGGAATCGCAAATATCGACAAGCTGGTGGTGGTCGACCAGTCGCCGATCGGCCGTACGCCGCGCAGCAATCCGGCGACCTATTCCAACGTGTTCAGCGATATCCGGAAACTGTTCGAAGCGACGCCCGACGCACAGGTTCGCGGTTTCAAAGCAGGACGTTTCTCGTTCAACGTCAAGGGCGGGCGGTGTGAAGCGTGCCGGGGAGCGGGGGTTCAGACGATCGAAATGAATTTCCTGCCCGATGTCTATGTAAAGTGCAAGGTGTGTAACGGGCAGCGTTACAACCGTGAGACGCTCGAAGTCAAGTACAAAGGTAAGAGTATTAACGACGTGCTGAACATGACGATCAACCAGGCGGTTGAATTTTTCGAGGCGATCCCGTCGATCCATATGAAACTCAAAGCCATTCAGGATGTCGGCCTCGGTTACCTGACACTCGGACAACCCTGTACGACCCTTTCGGGCGGGGAGAGCCAACGTATCAAGTTGTCGGCCGAACTTGCCAAACGCGATACGGGCAATACGCTTTATATTTTGGATGAGCCGACCACGGGACTCCATTTCGAAGATGTCCGGGTATTGCTCGACGTGTTGAACAAATTGGTGGACAAAGGCAATTCGGTGATCGTAATCGAACACAACCTCGATGTGATCAAAGTGGCCGATTACCTGATCGACATCGGTCAGGAAGGGGGAAGCGGGGGAGGCCGGTTGATCGCCGCCGGTACGCCCGAGGAGGTCGCTAAAGTCAAAAGAAGTTACACGGGTCAGTTCCTCAAGCCGTTATTGAGCCAATAGATCGACATGGTGTAAATCTGCACGGCAAGTATTGCTTCCATCCGGACCTTCCATCTTGCCTTGCTTATCTTACCTTACCTTACCTTACCTTACCTTACTTCATTGCACGTATCACACTTTCCAAGGATTTCCTCCCTTATTCAGCTCAAGTATTTGGGTTAAGCAGTTCGGATAATTGTTGATAACGTACTAATAAACTGTTATTAACTGCCGTGCACTTGTTAATAATGTGTTGGTATCGTTGAATATCTGGTGTTGGATTCGCCTGTCATATGTTTAATTCCAGATTTGGTGTGCATAAATTGTGGATCGTTGTCGACAGCTTGCCGATAAATTGTTAATAAACCCGGCGGATTGTTTATGAATTGTTGACAGGGTGTCGATAATCCGGCGTGAATCGCCGGTTCAATCTGTCAAAATGCCTTCCGGAGAGCCGAGTGTATCGCTCCCATATCCATAGGCCGATCCAAAAGGCTCGGGACGGCACGGCGTTTATTATTTGAACGGAGAATCGGGCTCTTTGGCCATATGGTTGTAAAATAAGCGGTCGAGCAGGCCGGGTGCGAATTTGCCGATCAGCGATGTGGCGCGGCCGTCGAATTCCATCAGTAGTGTGCGTTTGCGGCGTTCGATGCCACGGATAATCCGTTGGGCGACCTCTTCGGCACTCATCATTTTACTTTCGTTGCGGGGTGATTCGCCCTGACTGGTTCCGTCGGCGGTCAGCGCCGAGAAGCGTACGTTCGATGCGGTGAAACCCGGACAAGCGACCATCACATGCACGCCTTTCTTCAGATTTTCGATCCGGATCGTTTCGAGCAGTCCCGTCATGGCGAATTTCGAGGCTGAGTAGCCGGTACGGCCCGGCAGACCGTGCATGCCGGCTACCGACGAAACTCCGACCAGTGTTCCTTTTGCTGCCTGCAAAGCAGGCAGCGCGTATTTCGCACAGTAAACCGTGCCCCAGAAATTGACATCCATCAGTTGCCGCAATACATCGAGCTGCACGTCGTCGAACAGTGCGCGCATCGAGATCCCCGCGTTGCAGATCAGTATGTCGATCCGGCCGAAAGCGGAAAGGGCCTTATCGATCAGTCGTTTGCAATCCTCTTCGCGTGTCACGTCGGTCGCTTCGAAAGCCGATTCGATACCGCGAGTGAAGAGTTGGGCCGCGATCTCGGCGAGTTTGGCGCTGTTGCGTGCACCCATTACGACTTTTGCACCCCGGTCGGCAAAAGCATAGACCAACGCTTCGCCGATGCCCGACGACGCTCCCGTAATAACGACTACTTTTCCGGTGAAATCCATAGATATATGTGTTTGATTCCGATTATCTGTATTGTTTGTCTGCGGTCCGGTTTCGATCTCTTGCTTCGATTCCGATTCTTATTCTGTGCATTTGTTTCTGTTCCTGCCTCTGCTCTCCTGTTCCTGTTCCTGTTCAAATTTGAAGCAATCCGTATTTACGCAGTTGGTCCCATTGTTTCGAATGGTAGAACACCACGAACGGTTCCGGGCTGTACTTACCGTACAATTGTTTGGCATCGGCGAGTGTAACCTTGCGTGAAAGGTCGGCACACCGGAGAGTGAGCTCCATCAGGAATTCGGCTTCCGCTTCACCGAAACGGAACTGTTTTTCCCCGGTGTTGTTTCGTGCGGTGACGCCTTCGCCGGTGCGGATCAACGGTACGCCGATCCATACCAACCGTGCCGGATCGTTGTAGATGCGCGAAGCATCGGGTTTGATCAGTTGGTCGGTGATCAGCGTATTTTCGAGGGTCGTTGGCGGAATTTCCTTGCCTTTGAACCATTTGTGTGCGGGACGGTCGATGCCGCCTTCGCACATGTAGTTGGTCAATGCCTCGTTCAGCGCCTCGCCGACCGTGTTGATGTTGTAGGTGCGGATTTCGGTGAACGGGACTTCGTTGTTGGCGAATCCGTTCGGCCCTTTGTTTTTGCGGTGTACGCCGTATTTTTCCGGGTCGATTCCGCTGGGGCTGTGTACGGTCATGGCATAGCGGTGCCAGAAAGCCGAACCGATCAGTTCGGCGCGGAAGAGCTGGCGCACCACTTCGAGCGCATCGACACTCTCTTGCAGCGTTTGGGTCGGGAATCCGTACATCAGGTAGGTATGCACCATGATCCCGGCATAGAAGAAGTTGCGCATCGCGAGGGTGGCCTGTTCGATCGTCACCCCTTTGTCCATCAGTGCGAGTAACCGGTCTGAAGCCACTTCGAGCCCGCCGGATACGGCGATGCAACCTGCGGCCGACATCAGTTGAGCGAGATCGCCGGTGAAATTCTTTTCGAAACGGATATTGGTCCACCAGGCCACTTTCAGTCCCCGGCGCAGGATTTCGAGCGAGAGTTCCCGCAGCATTGTCGGGGAGGCGGCTTCGTCCACGAAATGAAAGCCCCGGCTGCCCGTTTGGCCCATCACCTGCTCCATCCAGTCCACCAGTTGTGCGGCCGGAACGCTTTCATACCGGCAGATGTAGTCGAGGGCCGTGTCGCAGAAGGCGCATTTGGCCCAGTAGCAGCCGTGCGCGAGCATCATTTTGTTCCACCGTCCGTCGCTCCAGAGCCGGTGCATCGGATTGGTCACTTCGGTCAGCGACAGGTATTTGTCGTGCGGCAGGCCGCTGAAGTCGGGACAGCCGCGTTCGGCATGCGTCAGCGGTGCGGCCTCTCCCTCATGATAACCGTCCCGGGCGTAGGTGCGCAGCAGGTCGTTGCCGGCGAACAGCCGCTCGAGCGGTCGTTCGCCGTCGTCGAGGATGATGTAGTCGATATACCGGAAAATGGCTTTATCGGTCATCGTGCGCAGTTCGGTTGAGGGATAGCCGCCGCCCATCGCGATGCGGATGTCGGGATGCCGCTCTTTGAGGTATTGCGCGCAACGCAGGATGGCCAGCAGGTTGCCGGGGAACGGTGCCGTAAAACCCACGAGAGTGGGGCGTACGGCCTCTATCTGCCGTTCGAGCAGTGCGACCATCTCCTCTTCGATCGGGTTGCGGGGTTGCCGGAGTTCGGCTTCGAGTTTGGCGAAAAGTGGGATGGACATCGAGATCCGTTCGCCGTAGCGGACGATTTCGAAATGTTCGGTGACCGTACCGCGGATCAGATCGCTCAGGTCTTGCAGGTAGAGCGTGCAGAGAAATTTCGCACAGTCAGCGGTGCCGAGGTTGCCGAAAAAGTAGTCGAGCTCCCCGGCGGCGTCGAACCGTCCCGCTTGCGGCAGGAACTCCCCGTTGCAAATCAGCGTAGCCAGCGTATTGTCTCCTTTGCGGAGGAACTCCATCACTGTGTCGATCGTCGATAGATAGCGTTCACGCAGGCCGTACATGCGCTCCAGGTTGGGATCCTTTCCCATTTGTTCCGGGGTGCAGGCGTCAAAAATCCGCAGCAATATATCCCGGCTGAAAAGTCTGTTGATCAGTTCGATCGACAGATCGTATTGTTCTGCCTGATATCCCTGACGCGTGAGGTAGCCTTTCAGGTAGGCCGTAGCCGGGTAGGGGCAGTTTACCTGAACGAAAGGCGGGGTGATCAACAGTAATTTTTCCATGTGGATATCGGCTTGTTTGTAGCCCGGAGGCGGGTGTCGCGGATCAATGAAGAGTTGTTGCAGAGATGAGTCTGCTGGTGTCGTATACCTGTTTTCTATGGGTAGAGTCGGGTGTTCTCGTTTGCCCGTCAGGGCGTTTCGATGCTGAGTCCGTCGTATGCGAAACGGACGTTTTCCGGCAGGGCGGGTTCTTCCTGGGCCTGCCGTCCCATCTGGTGCGAGATGTGGGTCAGGTAGGTTTGCCGGGGGGAGACCAGATGGCTCACGTGCAGGGCTTCGCCGAGCGTAAAATGGGAGATATGGGCCTCTTTGCGCAGGGCGTTGATCACCAGCGTATCGACGCCTTTGAGTTTGTCGAACTCTTTGGGCGGAATGTAGTTGAAATCGGTCAGGTAGGCAATACCTCCGATGCGGAACCCCAGTACCGGCAGCTTGTAATGCAGTCCGCGGATCGGAATGATCTCCACGCTCTTCACCCGGAAAGGGTCTTCGCCGATCGTATGGAGACGAATTTCGGGAACTCCCGGATATTTGTGCTCAACGAATGCATAGTCGAAATCCTTTTTCACCACCCGTTGTACCCGCTCTTCGGCATAGATGTCGACCGGCTCTCCCGAAGTGTAATTGAATGCACGCACATCGTCCAGCCCTCCGATATGGTCCTTGTGCTCGTGGGTCAGCAGGATGCCGTCGATACGTTGCACATGTTCGCGCAACATCTGCTGGCGGAAGTCCGGCCCCGCATCGATGACCAGCACCACGCCGTCCTGTTCGACGAGTGCGGCAGTGCGCAGCCGCTTGTCCCTGCTGTCAGGAGACGAGCACACCCGGCAATCGCACGAGATCACCGGTACGCCCTGTGATGTTCCTGTCCCCAGAAATGTGAGCTTTGTCATGCTTGAAAAGGAAAATTTCGGTAAATATAACGATTTTTTCGCCGACTCGGGTCCGGGTTCGTGCAGCCGGATTCGGTGTCGGAGTGAAATTTTCGTGTTGGTGTGCAGGACGAGGCTGCCGGATGGCCATAAAAAAGCCGCAAGTTTCCTTGCGGCTTTTTTATGGTTTGTATTCGATTTTCGGATTTAGGCTTCGGAAGTGGTTTTTTCGAGGCGCTTCATCATCGTGAAGAGGAAAGCGGCCGATACGAGGCAGCATGCGACGAGAATGCCCCAAAGCATCCACAGGTCGATAGCTTCCCACAGGTAACCGATCACCGCTACCAGGTAGTTGCCGATGGCCGTTGCTGCCAGCCATCCGCCCTGTGCGAGTCCTTTGTACTTGGGGGGAGCGACCTTCGAAACGAATGAAATACCCATAGGCGAGAGGAACAGTTCGGCTACGGTCAGTACGAGATAAGTGCTGATCAGCCAGTTCGGCGATACGAGCATCTGGCTGACGCCGCCGGTCGCTTTGAGCGCCGAAGGTGCCGGAAGCCCCATCGAGCCTACGGCCAGCACGACGAATCCGAGCGCCGCGATCACCATGCCGATGCCGATCTTACGCGGAGCGAGCGGTTCCTTCCCCCGCTTGGCGAGCCATCCGAAGAAAGCGACGGTGATCGGGGTCAGCAGAACGATGAAGTAGGCGTTGAATTGCTGGAAAATCTGCGGCGTGATTGCCATCTCGGCCGGGAAGTTCGCATAAGCCCACCAGGCGAGTGCCAATCCTGCGACTGCCACCAAAGCTGCGACTAGTTTGCTGCGAGACTCTTTCGACTGGAAAATGTTCAGGATGCCGTAGAATCCCACTGCGAACGGAATCAGCGTCAGCAGCGAGAAGCCGAACCGGTCGAATCCGCTCACCGCCTTGACCGTGTAATCGCGGGCGAACCAGGTCATCGTCAACCCGTTCTGGTGGAACGACATCCAGAAGAAGATCACCACGGCGAATACCAGCCCCAGTGCCACCAGACGGTCTTTGGTCTGCTCCGGTGTCAGCTCTTTGAGCGTTTCCGTGCTGCCTTCCTTTGCTTTTTGCTTTTCGGTCTTGTCAGCCGCCTTGTAGAGTTTGCGGAAACCGAGGAAGATGAGCATCGAGACGATCAGCGAGAGGCAGGCGACGCCGAAACCGTAGTTGTAAGACTGGCTCAGCGCATCGACGTACTGTGTGCCGAATGCAGCCAGGTCGGCGCCGGAATGGCCCTGTTGGGCGGCCAGTTTCGTAAACTGTTCCATCCCTTCGGGAGTGATCGTTCCGTTTGTCAATTGGTGCGAAAGCGCGGGGATTTCGGCGTTATAGGTAAACCCGTTTTTGCCGAGGAAGTAATTCGAAACGCCTTCGGCCGCCGACGGGGCGAAGAAAGCGCCGATGTTGATGCACATGTAGAAGATGCTGAACGCGAGGTCGCGCTTGGTACTGTACTTCGGATTGTCGTAGAGGTTACCCACCAGTGCCTGCAGGTTGCCTTTGAAGCAGCCGGTACCCATCGCGATGAGCAGCAGTGCGCCGAACATCATCACGATCGCCCCGGTGCCGGTACCCGTGGGAATTGCCAGCAGGAAGTAACCGATGAACATCACGACGATACCCAGTGTGATGGTTTTGCCGTAGCCGAGTACCTTGTCGGCCAGCAGGCCGCCGAACAGCGGCAGGAAATAGACGGCAGCCAGGAAGATGCCGAAGATGGTACTGGTCGTATCGGCGCTGAAGCCGAACTTAGCCTGCATGAACAGCACGAAAATGGCCAGCATGGTGTAGTAGCCGAAGCGTTCTCCCATATTGGCCAGCGCGAGTACGAAGAGCCCCTTGGGGTGTCCTTTGAACATAGTTAGGAGAAAATTTAGATTAGAATTTTTTGGCTCCGCAAAGATAAGAATCTTTTTTATTTTGCCGCTTTGGGAAATAAGTGTTATTTTTAAGTTCGCTCTTTTCTTCCGGACCTGGCTGGAAACAACAGGCCGGTTGACCGAAATCAGGGAGCGACGATATCAATAAAACAGGCCTAATATGGAGACAAAGCTGTCCGGGCGCCTCGCGATTGTGGAACAGGACGACTGGCTCAAACCGGTCGAAGGGGCCATGACGGAGCGCTATGCGCATTTTTGCAGGAGGCTTTCCGACATCGAGCGCACGGCAGGTTCGCTGGTCGATTATGCCAACGGTTACCTCTATTTCGGGTTCCAGTACGATCCCGTCCGCCGGGGGTGGTGGTTCCGCGAGTGGTTGCCGGGTGCCATCGATGTCTACCTGTTCGGGGATTTCAACGGCTGGCAGCGTACGGAACTGCCGTTGCGAAGGGGAGCCGGAGGTGTGTGGTCGATTTTTCTGCCCGATGAATCGTTTGCGGGGAGATTGGTGCACGGTTCTCGGGTCAAGATATTGGTCCACGGCCGGAATGGCTGGCTCGAGCGGATTCCGGCCTATATTCGCCGTGTCGTTCAGGACGAGCAGAGCAAGGATTTTTCGGGACAACTGTGGGCGCCTGCCGAACCGTTCGACTGGAACGGCGACCGCTTCGATATCTCTTCGCTGGGCAGCCTTTATATCTATGAGTGCCATGTGGGCATGAGCCAGGAGAAGGAGGGGGTGGGGACCTATGCCGAATTCGCCGGGACGGTTTTGCCCCGCATCAAGGAGGACGGTTACAATGTCGTTCAGTTGATGGCTGTGGCCGAGCATCCCTATTACGGCAGTTTCGGCTACCACGTCAGCAATTTTTTCGCCCCTTCGTCCCGTTTCGGGACGCCGGAAGATTTGAAAGCGTTGATCAAAAGGGCACATGAACTGGGGCTTGCGGTAGTGATGGACCTGGTGCAGGCGCATTATGTCAAGAATATCAACGAAGGTCTCAACGAGCTGGACGGGACCGATCACCATTATTCGCTTCCCGGTCCTGCCGGCGAGCAGCCCTACTGGGATTCCAAACTGTTCGATTACGGCAAACCGGAGGTCGAACATTTCCTGTTGTCGAACGTCAAATACTGGCTCGACGAATTCCATTTCGACGGGTATCGTTTCGATGGTGTAACGTCGATGATCTATACGCACCATGGCTACACCGAGTTCGACAGCCGCGACAAATATTTCACCGATGTCAACGGCGATGCGCTGGCTTACCTGACATTGGCGAACAAACTGGTGCACGATTTCCGTCCCGGGGCGGTCACGATCGCCGAGGATGTGAGCGGCATGCCGGGCATGTGTGCGCCGGTACCGGACGGCGGGGTGGGATTCGACTACCGGCTGGGCATGGCTGTACCCGATTTCTGGATCAAGCTGCTCAAGGAGGTTCCCGACGAGGAGTGGAACATCTGGGAGATGTGGCATATGATGGTCGACCGGCTCGGCACGGTCAAAACGGTGGCTTACTGCGAATCGCACGACCAGGCGCTCGTGGGCGATAAAACGCTTGCGTTCCGGCTGATGGACAAGCAGATGTACACCGATATGAACCGTTCTGCCGAGAATCTCGTGATCGACCGGGGAATGGCCCTTCACAAGCTGATCCGCCTTTTCACGATTTCTTTGGCCGGCGACGCCTACCTCAATTTCATGGGCAATGAATTCGGGCATCCCGAATGGATCGATTTTCCGCGGGAGGGCAACGGTTGGAGCTATGCGCATGCGCGCCGGCAGTGGAGCCTCTCGACGAACGGTTTCCTGCGTTATAGTTTCCTGGGCGAATTCGACAAGGCGATGATCGGACTTATGCGGCGGTACGGTGTACTGGCAAGCGGCTTTGCCTACAATCACCTGATGGACGAGATGAACAAAACGATCGTTTACAGCCACCGCGGCGATTTGCTGTTCGTCTTCAACTGGCACCCGCAGCGCAGCATCCCCGGTTACGAGGTTCCCGTTCCGGCGCCGGGGCGTTACCGCATCGTGCTGTCGTCAGATGCCAAACGGTTCGGAGGTTACGGGCGTATCGACGAAAGCGTCGACGCATTCAGTTTCCCGCGCACGCATGCCGACGGGTCGGTCGGGCATTATATCAAGGTCTATAACCTGAGCCGTGCCGCGCTGGTGCTGAAAAAACAGGAGGACTAACCGTTCCGGCTTCTGGCATTGCACACCTGATTTAGGATGTGCCTATGAAAATAGGAGCTGTCTCAATGCTTTGTTTTTCACCGGTCGACACGCTTGAGTGCCGGATTCGTCCGGATTCATGGTTTCGGGGGGTGTGATCTTCCGGAACTTGTCAGCAATTCCGGGGAAGAAGATTCCGGACGTTAAGAGCGCGGAGTGATCGGCCGGGCCGGATTGCCCGCTACCACGCCCCCTTCGGGTACGTCTTTGGTGACCACGGCGCCGGCGCCTATGACCGATTTCGGTCCGATCGTCACGCCCGGCAGAATAATGGCACCGCCGCCGATCCAGCAGTCGTCGCCGATGGTGACGGGTCGGCAGATTTCTACTTCGCGGCGTTCCAGATGGTCGATCGGGTGGTGGAAAGTGTAGATTTGTACGGCAGGTCCGATCAGTACGTTGTTCCCGATACGGATCGGTGCACCGTCGAGCATCACGCAGTTGAAGTTGATGAATCCCCCCTCACCGATATAGATGTTATAACCGTAGTCGCAAAAAAACGGCGGCCGGATCAGGCATTCGGTGGTGGTATTGGGCAGTAACTCCCGTAAAATCTCCCGGTAAGCTCCATCGAACAGGGTGAGTGTGTTGAATTTTTGCAGTAACCGCGTGGCTTTTTCCCGTTCGCGGCCGAGGTCTGCGTCGTGGGTGTCGAACGGAAGTCCTGCGAGCATTTTCTCTTTTGCATTCATGGCCGGCCGTCGATTATGCGGTGAATGGGGTTAAGCGGTGAACGTGAAATAGTAGTTCATAAAGAAATTCCAGACCGTCACCGTGCCGATGGCGAACAGCTTCGAGAGGTAGAAATTCATGCGCATCCGGTCGGCGAGCAGGTAGATAATCCCGTTGTTGATCCCGAGTCCCACGACGGAGATACCCAGGAAGGTGAGGTATTGCTGGGTGATGGCTGGGTCGTGGTTGGCGAACGTCCAGATGCGGTTGAGGATGTAGTTCGTCGTGGCAGCACAGACGAACCCTGCCGAGTTCGCGATATACTTGTTGATCCGGGCTTTCTCTTTGAGCAGGTAGGTGATTCCGAAATCGACTCCTACGCCGCTGCCCCCGACTACGCAAAATTTGATGAATTCGGCTATCATAGGCGATCTCAGGTAGATTTATCTTGTTGGTTAACTCGTGCTTTTATTGTGTATGTATTTTTAGCACTCATGCAGTTTCTCATGTATTCGGCCCGCTTCCAGCACCTTTCCCCGTTTTTGCCAACGGGCGCCGGGTTACGGCAGCTGCTGCGATGCCAGCCGCTTCTTTTCCACCCTCACCTCTTGGGCTGTTCCGTTGAACCACGAAAGCATCGGTGAATCGGTTAGCATGATCCCCGTTTCGTATCTCTTCCCGGGGCGCAATTCCGGTACCACGGTCGTTGCATGGAATTGTAATTTCCCTTCTGGCGGCAGTACACCGGATATGCCACCGAGCGGTACGATCAGGACGGAATCTCCGAGGTGTCTCCATACGATATTGACGGTAAGGGGCCAGAGTCGGGGTGCGGTTCCATGTTTCACCGGTTCGACTTCCCTTCCGCTGTTCACGGTGCTGTTTGACGTTCCGGCTGCCGGGACGGGGACTTGCTTCCCGAAAGTGCCGTTTGCCGTTTCAGAACCGCTTGTACCTTTTTCTAGGATATAAACATAAGGGTAGGGGTTGTGCAGGGTCACATCCAGGTGGAGCGAATCGCCCTGGTTGACTGTCGGCGGCAAACCGGTGATTTCGGCGATGATTTTCCGGACCGGAATAAACGGATCCGCGACCAGGTAATGGAATTTCTTGCCGTTGGCAAGCTTTATCTCCTGTGCTCCGGGCGTACTGTCCAATACTTCGGTGAGGACGGCCCGGCCCGCCATCCGGGTGTCGTCGTCGCGGAGCTGGTAGTGGCTGGTGCGGTAAGTGACCACGGGTTGCGCGTAGCTCTCGCCTCCAGTGTAAAAATGATATTTGGCAGCGGCCGTGTAACTGCCGTTGAAGATGATCGGCCGTCCTTGGGCCGTATCGGCCAGTTGTGCATATGTCTCACGATTGTCGAATACCTGGAACTTGATCTCCAACGGGTTGAAGATCATTTCGATGCGGGTGAGCGCCACGAGTGCCAGTGTGATCCAGCAGACCCACAGCGTGTAGTGCCGCAACTTTTCCCGCTCCCGGATAAATCCGAATAACAGTGCGATGATCCCGAATGTCGCCGGAATCTCCCATTGCGGCTGTACGTAGCCGCGCAGGGTAGAAGAGAGGAAAAAGAGGATGAAACCTGCCGCGATGCAGCTCAGTGCGCGGTCGACAGGGCGCACGGCACGGTTTTTCCACCATGCCGCGATGAAAACCGGAAAGAGGAACGGGTTGAAGATTGCAAAGAGGTTTAACAGGTATTCCGTGACGAACCCGAATTCAAAGTCGCGGTTGCGTCCCGCGAGATGATAGCGCAGCGATACCCAGTCGTGGGCATACTGCCACCACAGATGGGGGATGACCAACAGGGCCGCCAGCAGGCAGGCGGCGTAGAATTTCGGGTTTTTCAGCAATCTGAGGTTCGACAGCACCGTGAACAGGAGCACCAGCGCGCCGTGGTATTTGCTGTAGGCCAGTCCCGCAAGGCTTACTGCGATGAACAGGACTGCCAGCCAATTGCTCCGTTCCGTAAAATATTTATAACTCCACAGGAACAGTGCGGTGAACAGCATCAACGGCCCATCGGGTACGGCGATGAAGCCGTAGAGTTGCAGGATGGGCATTGCGGCCGCGATCAGCAGGAACAATCCTGCATCGCGAACCGTCGTCTCCCGGGGGCGGATGATCCGCCAGAGTGCGAACAGGTAGATGGGTTGTAGGACTGTGAAGAAAAAGCGTACACCGATCTCTCCGCCCAGAAAACCGCCGAGATGCACCAACAGTGCCGTCATGGGCGGATGGTCGAAATAGCCCCAGGCGAGTCGTCCCGCGAACATGTGATAATAGGCTTCGTCATCGGCCAGCTCGGTGCACCCCGCCTGGACGAGGTTTACGATCCACCAAAGGCCGAGACCCAGCCACACCAAAGTTTCGGGGTTCTTGATCTTTTGCAACGCTCTCATGTGTCGGTTCGTTTTGTCTGCAAAGATAACAAAAAACAGCCGCGCAGGGCGGCTGTTTCTGAAAATCTGCCGGACACGGCTGTGCGTACCGGTAATCCTCGTTAAAGGTCTATTTTTCGGACATGTCCTGGATCGGCTTTTTGTAATCGCCGGCTAGTAACCGCTTGTGGCATTTTTCGAAGCAGTCGAGCGTATAATTCACGTCTTCGAGCGTATGTACGGCCGTCGGGATGATACGCAGGATGATCTCACCGCGCGGGATGACCGGGTAAACGACCACCGAACAAAAGAGGTTGTAGGTCTCGCGGAGGTCTACGACGATGTTGCAGGCCTCTTCGACGCCGCCCTTCATATAGACGGGGGTGACGGGTGAGAGCGTACCGCCGATGTCGAAGCCGCGTTCGCGGAAACCGTTCTGCAGCGCGCGGACGATTTTCCACAGGTTTTCCTGGTATTCGGGATGGTTGCGGATCAGGTCCAGACGTTTCAGCGCGCCGATCACCATCGGCATCGGCAGCGATTTGGCGTAAGTCTGCGAGCGCATGTTGTAACGCAGGAAGTCGACGATGTACTTTTCAGATGCGACGAAAGCGCCGATGCCGGCCATCGATTTGGCGAAGGTGTTGAACAGCACGTCCACGCCGTCGATTACGCCGAAATGGCTCGCGGTACCGCGTCCGCCTTCGCCCATTGTGCCGAAGCCGTGCGCGTCGTCCACCAGCAGGCGGAAGTTGAACTCCTTTTTCATCGCGACGATCTCGTCGAGCTTGCCCAGGTCGCCCTTCATGCCGAAGACGCCTTCGGTGATGACCAATACGCCTCCGCCGTTCTCTTCGGCCAGTTTCGTCGCACGTTCGAGTTGCTTGCGGCAGGCCGCCATGTCGTTGTGCGGATAGACGAAACGCTTGCCGGTGTGCAGGCGCAGACCGTCGATGATGCAGGCGTGCGCTTCGGAGTCGTAGACCACTACGTCGCGGCGCGTGAGCAGGCAATCGATGATCGATACCATGCCCTGATAACCGTAGTTGAGCAGGAAGGCGTCCGGCTTGCCGACGAAAGCCGCCAGTTCGCGTTCGAGCTGCTCGTGCCATTTGGTCTGGCCGCTCATCATGCGGGCACCCATCGGAGCCGCCATGCCGAATTTCGCGGCGCCTTCGGCGTCGGCCTTGCGCACTTCGGGATGGTTGGCCAGGCCGAGGTAGTTGTTCAGGCTCCAGTTCAGCACTTCGCGACCGCGGAACATCATCCTCGGACCGATCTCCCCTTCGAGTTTCGGAAACGAATAATAACCGTGGCTCAGTTTCTGGTATTGGCCGATCGGGCCGCCGGCGTTCTGGTGTATTCTGTCAAAAATATCCACAACAGTAGTGATTTAATTAAGGTTGTATTGATGTTTTAATTGTCTTTCCCGGACGGGATGTTTCATTGGCCCACCTTTTACGAGCCACGCAAATTTAGGTAAATTTTGCCTGAATGGGTCATCTGTCGCCGGATGAAGGGTCAATGTGACAGCAAAATACGTCTTTATACTTAGTGCGTGAAAAATGGCAGAACCGCTTTCTTCGGGAGGATAACAGCCGGATTTTGTCCCGAATCCGGAGCCGGGGACGGAGTGTGAAATTTATCCGGCCGCTTTTTTAGGAAAAAAACAATATATGTTTTCCCAACTCGTTAAAATTACATAACTTTGCCCAATCCTTAATTGTGGGGGTGTTTCCCGCTGTCAACAAGGTTGAGCCGGAAAGTCCAGAAAATGAAGATGAAGCATTGTTTCGGTAAATATTTTGCCCTGTTCGTTGCCTTGTGTGCAGTGTCGTGCAGCGGATACAACAAGTTGCTCAAGAGCGACGATCACGAGCAAAAGTACAAAATGGCGCTCGAATACTACGAAAAGGGGAAGTACTCCAAGACCGCGTCGTTGCTCGAAAGCCTGAATCAGGTTTTCGCGGGTACCAACCGGTCGGATACGCTGGCTTACTACTACGGTGCTTCGCTTTACAAACAGGGCGATTTTGCGACCAGCGGCGAGATTTTCGACGGCTTCCGCCACCATTACGGACGCAGTCCCTTCCTGGAGGATGTCGAGTATATGTATGCCAAAGGGCTTTATTTTTCCGCTCCGTCCTACAAACGCGACCAGACCAATACGCACAAGGCGATCATGGCTATCGGCGAATACCTGAACCGCTACCCCAACAGTACGAAGAAAGAGTCGCTGATGGAGAACGTGACGGAACTGCAGCAGCGTTTGTATGATAAATCGATGGAGAATGCGAAGCTCTATTACGATATCGGGTATTACAACTCCGCGATCGTGGCCCTGCGCAACGCCATCGAACTTTACCCGGAGACCAACCACCGCGAACTGCTTTCCTACCTGATCGTGCGTTCGCATTACCTTTATGCGAAGAACAGCATTCCGGAAAAGCAGCGCCAGCGTTATATGGACCTGCAGGACGCTTATTACAGTTTCGTGGCTGAATATCCCGAGAGTTCCTACCGCAAGGAGGTAGACAAAATGCAGGAAGAGGCCAAAAAATTCCTGGCCCGTTATAGCGAAAAGGAGCAGGCCAAGGAGGCTGCGGCCGAAGCGAAAAAGGCCAAAACAGAGAAACAGGGCGTTGACGTCCGCGACGAGCATATTCCCGAGCTGAAGCTCAAGCCGCTGGAGACTCCGGAAGGCATGCTGAAGCCGAAAAAGATCAAGCAAAACAACGAATTCAATCTCCAAAACAGCACCATACAAAATGGAAATCAAGAAAAGTAACATTCCCAACAACACCATCACGCGCAAACTGACCGACCTGGATGCGCCGACGGGAAATATCTACGAGTCCGTTGTGGTCATTTCCAAACGGGCCAACCAGATCTCCAGCGAGATCAAGCAGGAGCTGAACCGCAAACTGGCCGATTTCTCGAGCGTGAACGACTCTTTGGAGGAGACTTTCGAGAATCGCGAACAGATCGAGATTTCCAAGTATTACGAGAAACTTCCCAAACCCGCGATTATCGCGACCGAGGAATTTCTCGAGGGAAAGGTTTATTTCCGCGAAAACAACGAGGCAGAAACGCAGCCGCAGGAGGCATAGCGCATACGTCGTCGTATTAACCGCATAATACCTGCCTACCATGCTTGCAGGAAAAAGAATAATTGTCGGAGTGACAGGAAGTATCGCAGCCTATAAGGCTGCGATACTCATCAGATTGCTCGTCAAAGCGGGGGCCGAGGTGCGGGTGCTGATGACCCCTCTGGCCAAAGAGTTCATTACGCCGCTGACGCTTGCTACGTTGAGCAAGCATCCCATCCTGGTCGAATTTTTCAATCCGGAGAACGGCGAGTGGAACTCGCATGTGAGTCTCGGTGAATGGGCCGACGCCTACCTGATCGCACCGGCTACGGCCAATACGATCGCGAAAATGGCGACCGGTACGGCCGACAACCTACTGCTCACTACTTACCTTTCGGCGCGTTGCCCGGTATTCGTGGCTCCGGCGATGGACCTCGACATGTTCGCCCATCCGGCGACTTGGGGTAATATCGGCACGTTGCGCCGCTACGGCAATCATATTATCGAGCCCGCTTCGGGGGAGCTAGCCAGCGGTCTGGAAGGCAAAGGCCGCATGGAGGAGCCGGAACGGATCGTCGAGGTGCTCAGCGCCTATTTCGGAGGTGAAGAAACGCAGGTTGAAACTACGTTGAAAGGCCGTAAGTTGATGGTGACGGCCGGACCGACGCTCGAACCGATCGATCCGGTGCGCTATATCTCGAACCATTCCTCGGGTAAAATGGGGTACGCCATTGCCGCCGAACTGTCCCGCCGCGGTGCCGAAGTGGTACTCGTCAGCGGGCGTACGGGATTGCCGGTGCCGCAGGGGGTGAAGCGGGTGGATGTCCTGACGGCCGAAGAGATGTACCGGGCGGCAGTCGATACCTTTGCCGGTTGCGACGGAGCGGTGATGTGTGCCGCGGTGGCCGATTACACCCCTGCGGAGGTTGCCGTTACGAAGATCAAAAAGGAGGGTGCCGAATGGACCCTTACCTTGCGCCAGACGCACGATATTGCAGCCGAATTGGGCCGTGTCAAAGGAGACCGGGTGCTGGTAGGCTTTGCATTGGAAACCGATCACGAACGTGAAAATGCGGTGAAAAAGCTGCAAAAAAAGCATCTCGATTTTATCGTGCTCAATTCGTTGGCCGAGGCCGGAGCCGGGTTTGGTGTCGATACGAATCGCATTACGATCATCGATCGTGAAGGGCATGCCGAAGAGTACGGACTCAAGCCGAAATCCGATGTGGCACGCGATATCGCCGATAAGATTGAAAAATACCTGAATAGATAAACTGTCTGTTAATTTCTGTTTGCGCTATGCTCAAGCGGTTGTCGGTAGAGAATTATGCGTTGATCGATAAGCTCGATATCGCTTTCGCTCCGGGATTGAACATCATCACCGGCGAAACCGGCGCGGGTAAGTCGATCCTGCTCGGTGCGCTGGGGCTGATCCTCGGTAACCGGGGCGATGTCGCTGCGATTCGCGACGCGCAGCGCAACTGCGTGATCGAAGCAGAATTTGACCTGTCTGGTTACCGGCTTGAAGGGTTGTTCGCCTCGTTCGATATCGACTACGATCAGCAATGCATGATTCGCCGGGTGATCACTCCGGCGGGTAAAAGCCGTGCTTATGTGAACGACCTGCCCGTGCAACTGGCTGCGTTGCGTGCCATCGGCGAACGCTTGATCGACATCCATTCGCAGCATCAGACCCTTTTGCTCGGTGAAAGTCGGTTTCAGACCGCGTTGCTTGACAGCGTGGCGGCGCATGCGCAGTTGTTGGAGCAATACGGCAGCGTTTACGACGAATTGAACCGTACGCAGCGGGAGCGGGACGAATTGCTGCGTCTTGCCGCCGAAAGCGGTAAAGACCGCGAATACATTGCTTACCAGTTGGAGGAGTTACAGGCTGCAAGGCTTGCGGAAGGCGAGCAGGAAGAATTGGAGAGTCTGCTGGATGAACTGAGCCATGCCGTCGAGATCAAGGACAACCTGTTGTATGCGGCACAGGTGCTCGATGGCGATGAGCAGGGCGTGTTGACCCGGCTCAAAGGAATCGAACAGGCGATAGGGCGCTTACAGGGAGTTTATCCCCAGGCCGGGCAATTTTACCAGCGCCTGCACAGTGCGGCGCTTGATCTGAAAGACATTGCTTCTGAAATTACCTCGGAGGGAGACCGCATTGAGGCCGATCCGCTTCGGCAGGAGCAGACCCGGGAGCGGCTCGACCTGATTTATTCGTTGCAGCAGAAACATAAGGTTGATTCGGTGGCAGCCCTGTTGGCTTTGCAGGCCGGATACGAGCAGCGCCTTTCGGGGCTAGACTCTTATGGCTCCCAGGTAGAGGAACTGACACTCCGGATTGAAACTTTGTTGGCGCGTGCAGGGGAACTTGCGGCATCCATTACTGCCGGACGCCGTGCTGCCGGGCCGAAAGTGGAACAGCATGTGACGGGTTTGCTTGTCCAGTTGGGTATGCCGTCGGCACAGTTGCGTATCGAGGTCGCTCCGGCGGGCGAGTTGCGCGCCGATGGCGCCGATCTGATTCGGTTCCTGTTTACGGCTAACCGCAACACGTCGCTGCAACCGATCGAGAAGGTGGCTTCGGGCGGCGAGATGTCGCGCCTGATGCTTTCGCTCAAAGCCCTCGTGGCGGCGCATGCGCAGTTGCCAACTATTATTTTCGACGAAATCGATACCGGCGTTTCCGGGGCCATCGCGGACAAAATGGGCGAGATCATTACGAACTTGTCCGGGAGCCTGCAGGTGGTCAATATCACGCACCTGCCTCAGGTGGCCTCGAAAGGCGACCATCATTTCCTCGTGTATAAAGAGGAGACTCCCGAAGGGACGCTGTCCCGCATCCGCAAGCTTTCCTCGGAGGCACGGGTGGCGGAGATTGCCAAAATGCTGAGCGGCTCGGCCGTGACGGCTGCGGCTACGGAACAGGCCCGGTTACTGCTCGGGATGGAAAAATTGTAAGCAGGAGCGAAATAATCGGTCAAATTTCGCTTTTTGCCGTCGGATCGTTTTTTCTTTTCTTTTCGGTGCATTTGTTTGTTATTTAGTTTTTTATAACTATTTTTATTGTTTTTGGTGTCGTATATCTCCCCGCGGCGCACGTTTCTGTTTTTGCATTCCGCATACATTTGCATATCAAGCCGAATTGGTAAAACAGCAACGAAAAGCTTATGAGCGAGAGATTATTTATATTCGATACGACGCTGCGCGATGGCGAACAGGTTCCCGGCTGCCAGCTCAATACGATCGAGAAGATCGAAGTGGCACGCGCGCTGGAAGCGCTGGGGGTCGATGTGATCGAGGCCGGTTTCCCGGTCTCCAGTCCCGGTGATTTCAATTCCGTCCGTGAAATTTCCAAGGCGGTTTCCGCCCCGACAATTTGTGCGCTGACCCGCGCTGTCGAGCGCGATATCGACGTTGCGGCCGACGCGTTGGCGCTGGCCAAACACAAACGGATCCATACCGGTATCGGGGTTTCGCCCGAGCATATCTATTCCAAACTCAAATCGACTCCCGATGCGATCGTCGAACGTGCTGTGGCGGCGGTCAAATATGCAAAAAAATACGTCGAGGATGTCGAATTCTATGCCGAAGACGCCGGGCGCGCCGACGAGGCTTTTCTGGCGCGTGTGGTGGAGGCCGTCATCAAAGCGGGTGCTACGGTGGTGAATATTCCCGATACGACGGGGTATTGTCTGCCGGAACAATACGGTGCGAAGATCAAGTACCTGATGGAGCATGTGGACGGTGTGCACAAGGCGATCCTGTCGACCCACTGCCACAACGACCTGGGCATGGCGACGGCCAATACTCTGTCCGGTGTGATCAACGGTGCCCGCCAGGTCGAAGTAACGATCAACGGTATCGGCGAACGTGCCGGCAATACCTCTCTCGAAGAGGTCGTAATGGCCCTGCGTTGCCACAAACATCTCGGTATCGACACCGGTATCAATTCGAAAGGACTCACCTCGGTCAGCCGTCTGGTGTCGAGCCTGATGAATATGCCGGTGCAGGCCAACAAAGCGATCGTTGGCCGCAATGCGTTTGCGCATTCGTCGGGCATTCACCAGGACGGAGTGCTCAAGGATCGGGGCAACTATGAAATTATCGACCCGAAAGACGTGGGTCTCGACGAATCGGTCATTGCGCTGACTGCCCGCAGCGGCCGCGCCGCGCTGCATCACCGGCTCGACCTGCTCGGGATCAAACTGGAGCAGCACGAGCTTGACGAAGTGTATGAAAAATTCCTCGTACTGGCCGATAAGAAAAAGGATGTTCGCGATGACGATTTGCTCTATCTAGTGGGCGATACGACCGGAGAGAAAGTGCAGAAACATTTGAAATTGAAATATCTTCAGATTCTTTCGGGAACGCTCGTGCCGACGGCTACCGTCATCGTCGAAATCGGAGGGATGGAGCGAACGGCTACCAGTACCGGTAACGGTCCGATCGATGCTGCCGTCCGGGCGATCAAATCGCTTATCCAGGAAAAAGTGTTGATCACGGAGTTTCTGATTCAGGCGATGAACCGCGGCAGCGACGATGTGGGGCGCGTGCACATGCGCGTTTGCAACGGAGAGAATTGCATGCACGGTTTTTCGGCCCACACCGATACGGTGCGTGCATCGGTCGAGGCTTTCGTCGATGCGCTGAACCTGTTGGGAGTCACCGGAAAAAAAGAAGAGTAGTAACAAGTGAAATAACAATGTTTTATGGGAAAGACTTTATTTGACAAAGTGTGGGACGCGCACGTCGTCCGTGAACTGGACGGAGGTCGGAGCGTACTCTATATCGACCGCCACTACATCCATGAGGTGACCTCTCCGGTGGCTTTCCTCGGCCTGAAAAACAGGGGGCTCAAGGTGGCTCGTCCTGCTCAAACCACGGGTACGCCGGACCACAACGTGCCGACCGTCGACCAACACCTGCCGGTAGCAGAGGAGCAGAGCCGCAACCAGCTCGATTCATTCCGCCGCAATTGCGAAGAGAACGGTATCGAATATTTCCCGTTAGGCAATCCCGGGCACGGTATTGTACATATTATCGGCCCGGAGCAGGGATTTACCCAGCCGGGCATGACGATCGTCTGCGGTGACAGCCATACCTCTACGCACGGTGCCTTCGGTGCCGTGGCTTTCGGTATCGGGACCTCTGAGGTCGAAATGGTGTTCGCTTCGCAGTGCATTTTGCAGCCGAAACCCAAGACGATGCGCATTACCGTAAACGGCAAGCGCAAGGCGGGCGTGACGGCGAAGGACATTATCCTTTATGTCATTTCTAAAATTTCCGCATCGGGCGGTACCGGGCATTTTATCGAATTTGCCGGGGAGGCGATCCGGGACCTGTCGATGGAGGAACGCATGACGGTCTGCAACATGAGTATCGAGTGCGGCGCCCGCGGCGGCATGATCGCTCCGGACCAGACTACTTTCGATTATGTGAAGGGACGCAAGCACGCTCCTCAGGGGACGGACTTCGATAAAGCCGTCGGGCGGTGGAAACAGCTCTATTCCGATCCCGATGCCCGTTTCGATACCGAATATACGTTCGATGCGGCCGATATCGAACCGATGATCACCTTCGGTACCAATCCCGGTATGGGGGTGGCTGTGACGGCTGAAGTGCCTTCGGATACGGGTCTCAGCGGCAGTGACAGGGTCAGCTTCGGCAAGGCTTTGGATTACATGGGTTTCCGTAGTGGCGAACCGATGCTCGGCAAGAAAATCGACTACGTGTTCCTCGGTAGCTGTACGAACGGCCGTATCGAAGATTTCCGCCAGTTCGCAGCGGCGGTCAAGGGACGCAAGAAAGCCCCGCATGTGACCGCCTGGCTCGTCCCGGGGTCGAAACAGGTCGAGGCGCAGGCTAAGGCTGAAGGTCTCGACAAAATTCTGGCGGATGCCGGTTTCGTACTGCGCCAGCCGGGATGTTCGGCCTGCCTGGCGATGAATGCCGACAAGATTCCCGCAGGTAAGTACAGCGTTTCGACCTCCAACCGCAATTTCGAGGGGCGCCAGGGGCCCGGTGCCCGTACGATGCTGGCCGGTCCGCTGGTAGCGGCTGCGGCGGCTGTGACGGGTTGTATCGCCGATCCGCGTGAAGTGTTTGGTCTGTAAACGAAGTTTCAACAGAAAACGAAAAAGAGTAAAGTTATGTCTATACCGAAATTCACCAAGCTGGTTACTACGGCTGTACCGCTGCCGATCGAAAACGTCGATACCGACCAGATTATTCCGGCCCGTTTCCTCAAAGCAGTTGAACGCAAAGGGTTTGGCGACAACCTGTTCCGCGATTGGCGTTATGATAAGGCGGGGAAGCCCGTAGCCGGTTTTCCGCTGAACGATTCCCGTTTCGGCGGCGATATCCTCGTAGCGGCCAAAAACTTCGGCTGCGGTTCCTCGCGCGAGCATGCCGCATGGGCCATTTTCGACTATGGTTTCAAGGTGGTCGTGTCGAGTTTCTTTGCCGATATTTTCCGGAATAATGCACTAAATAACGGGTTATTGCCCATCCGGGTCGACGAGGCGTTCCTCACGGCTGTCTTTGCGGCGATCGAGGCCGATCCGGCTGCGAAGTTCGAGGTCGATCTCGACAAACAGACCTTTACGATTTGCGCGACGGGGGAGACTGCGGCTTTCGAAATTGACGGCTATAAAAAGGAGTGCCTGCTCAACGGTTACGACGATGTCGATTATCTGCTGAGCATCCGCCCCGAGATTGACCGGTTCGAGGCGGAGAAAAACTGACTGTCCGGCTTTTCTCCGGACTGTGCTGCACAGAAGAGCAGGGCGGTCGGGAGCGTTGTTTTTTGCACCACTTAATTTTGTTGCCTGCCTATGATCGAGATAATGGATACCACTCTGCGGGACGGCGAACAGACCTCCGGGGTTTCGTTCACCGTCCGTGAGAAGTTGAGCATCGCCAAACTGTTGCTCGACGAATTGCATGTAGACCGGATCGAGATCGCGTCGGCCCGGGTCTCCGAGGGAGAGGCCGAAAGTACCCGCCTGATTGCCGCATGGGCCCGGGAGCAGGGGTTTATCGACCGGATCGAAGTGCTGGGATTCGTCGACGGGGGAGTGTCGCTCGATTGGATCGCATCGTCCGGGTGCCGGGTGGTGAACCTGCTCGCCAAAGGATCGCTCAAGCATTGTACTTACCAGTTACGCAAGACTCCGCAGCAGCATGTGGAGGATATCCGCACGACGATTGCGCAGGCTACGGGGATGGGCATTGCGGTGAACCTTTATCTGGAAGATTGGTCCAACGGTATGATCCATTCGCCGCAATACGTGTTCGATATGATGGATGCCCTGAGCTGTGGACCGATCCGACGTTTCATGATTCCCGATACGCTGGGGATCCTCAATCCCGACAATACGTATGCTTTTTGCAGCGAGATGATCCGGCGTTATCCGGATGTCCGGTTCGATTTCCATGCGCACAACGATTATGACCTGGCGGTCGCCAATGTGATGGCGGCGGTAAAAGCGGGAGTACACGGCATTCATACGACCATCAACGGTCTCGGCGAGCGGGCGGGCAATGCGCCACTGTCGAGCGTGATTGCCGTACTGAACGACCAAATCAAGACGCCGAACGGGGTGGTCGAACGGCGGATCAACCATGTCAGCCGCGTGGTCGAGACCTACACCGGAGTGCACATTCCGGCCAACAAGCCTGTCGTGGGCGAGAATGTTTTTACGCAGTGCGCCGGGATTCATGCCGACGGCGACAACAAGGACAATCTCTATTACAACGACCTGTTGCCGGAGCGTTTCGGGCGGGTGCGCGAGTATGCGCTCGGTAAGATGTCGGGCAAGGCCAATATCCGCAAAAACCTCGACGCATTGGGCATCGACCTGGATGAAGAGTCGATGCGCAAGGTAACCGAACGGATTATCGAGTTGGGTGATAAGAAACAGACGGTTACCTCGGATGACCTGCCTTATATTATCGCCGATATCCTGCGGCAGGATGTGCAGGAAACCCGAGTACATATCCTCAATTACAACCTTTCGCTCGGTCAGGGACTCCATCCGGTGGCGACGCTTAAAATCCGCATCAACGATGCCGATTACGAAGAGACGGCTTCGGGAGATGGCCAGTACGATGCCTTTATGAAGGCATTGCGCAAAATTTACAAAGGACAGTTGGGGCGCGACTTCCCGATGCTGACCAACTATTCCGTGACGATTCCGCCCGGCGGCCGTACCGATGCATTCGTGCAGACCTTCATTAGCTGGGAATACCGCGGGCAGAGTTTTAAAACCCGCGGATTGGATGCAGACCAGACGGAGGCCGCGATCAAGGCGACCCTCAAGATGCTCAATAAGATCGAAAACATGCAGTAGCGCGATGGCCCGTTGGTGAGATTAGGACTGGGTTGCGGTTATATGACACGCGGAGCGCTTAGTATCCCAGTACCCGCATCATCGAACGGTAGCTTTGCTCTTTGGCGAACAGGCGCGTGTAGTATTCGTTGTCGTCCTTGTCGCGGTCGATGATGATGTGTTTCGGTGCGGGGATCAGGCAGTGCTGGATACCTCCGTAGCCGCCCAGCGATTCTTGGTAGGCGCCCGTGTGGAAGAAGCCGATGTATTGGGTTTCATCGACCAATTTGGGCAGGAAGATCGCATTCGAGTGGGATTCGCCGTTGTAGAAATCTTCGCTGTCGCAGGTGAGCCCCCCGAGGAATACGCGTTGGTACTCCAAATCCCAATGGTTGATGGCCAGCAGGATGTAGCGCTGTTTAATGCCCCAGATGTCGGGCAGCGTGGTCATGAACGAACTGTCGATCATGTACCATCGCTCGCGGTCGTTCTGCTGCTTCTGGTTGATGATCGAGAAGAGCGTGGCGCCGCTTTCGCCCACGGTAAACGATCCGAATTCGGTAAAAATGTTCGGTTCGGGGATTCCGGATTGTTCGCAGAAGTGCTTGATCTGGGATACGATCTCTTCGGCCATATACTCGTAATCGTAATCGAACGCGAGCGAGTTTTTGATCGGAAAGCCGCCGCCGATATTCAACGAATCGAGTTCGGGGCAGATCTTCTTCAATTCGTAATAGATACCGAGGCACTTGTTCAACTCGTTCCAGTAATAGGCCGTATCTTTGATGCCGGTGTTGATGAAAAAGTGCAGCATCTTCAGCTTGAACTTCTTGTTCGTTTTGATCCGGGTTTGGTAGAACTCGATGATGTCGTTGTAGCGGATGCCGAGCCGCGAGGTGTAGAAATCGAATTTCGGCTCCTCTTCGGATGCGATGCGGATACCGATCTGGCACGGTTTGTTGATTGCGTTGTCGAGCAGGTTCAGTTCGCGTTTGTTGTCGAGAATCGGAATGGTGTTCTCGAAGCCGTTGTTGACCAGCGACGCTATATTTTCGACATATTGCGGCCGTTTGAACCCGTTGCAGACGATGTAGATATTTTTGTCGATAATCCCGCCGTCGTACAATGCGTTGATGATGTGGATGTCGTAAGCCGAAGAGGTCTCGAGGTGGATATCGTTCTTGAGCGCCTCTTCCAGTACGAATGAGAAATGCGAACTTTTCGTGCAGTAGCAATAGTTATAAGAACCCTGGTAGTCGACCTTCGCCATTGCTACGTTGAACAGTCGCTTGGCCCGTTGGATCTGTGAGGTGATTTTCGGCAAATAGGTAACTTTGAGCGGCGTGCCGTACTGTTTGATGATATCCATCAGCGGAATATCATGGAAGTTGAGTTCGTTATCCTGTACGGAGAATTCGTCCTGCGGAAACTCGAACGTTTGCTCGATAAGGTCGATGTACTTGTTTTTCATCTTTAGTCGATGTCGGTATTGTTTACAATCCGTCTTTGCTACTTGTCCTGAAAAATGTCAAAGTAGCTAAGTTACTTTGTCTGGACTTTTGCCCTGCAAAGGAGGTAAAAGTTTTTTGGAAAAACAACGTTTGGAGGCGATATGTTCGTATTTCGGGTCGTTTTTCTCGTTTCGTTGCCGTCCGGAATTCGATTCCGGGTTTCTCACAGCTCCCGGTTTTATGTTGAAATGGGGCGTAGAGCGAAGATTGCCGGGGTACTTCCGTGCTTTGGCAGTTCTTTTGCAGAAATTTACACAAGTTAAGTATTGGCGGGATTTGCGGAGAAGATTTTCGGATGCTGAGTTTTTCGCGCGCGCGTTTGTATCTGTAGGGAAAAAAGAGTACTTTTGACACACCTGATATCGTTTTGCGGGGCGTTCAAGTATCGCCGGAACGCAGAGGTCGGTTTTTTTCCGAAATATGTTGCATTTTATAGATACTATACCAGCAAAATTATGGTTAATAGAATCATTGCCGATTACCTGAAGGCCGGGAAGCGGCTGGTAATCCCACAGTTCGGGGCATTCATTCACAAGGACACCGATGGCGGGGTCGTTTTTGTCCCTTTTCTCAAAAAAGATGACGGTGTACTGGCCACGCAGCTCAGCATTACCTACGGCCTGAGTAGCGAGGAGGCTTACGGGGTGATCACCGAATATATCGCACAGGTCCAGCGCAGCGTCACCGACCGCGGCAGTTTTGTCGTCGAAGGGGTGGGGCGGTTGCGGATCGACTCGAACGGCGTATGCTATTTGGAAGCTGATAACCGTGCCGGAGATACTCAGCCACAAAATGCCTCCATGCCGAAACCGGTTGTCCAGACGCCTGCTCAGCCCTCCGCCCGGCAGTCGGCACCGGTACCCGGTGCTACTGCACAAAGCCCTGCGGTGCAAAATGCCTCAGCCCAACCTGCGCGAACCCAACCGGTCCCGGCCCAATGTCCGCCGCCGGTACAGCAGCGTCCTGCCTCACCGGGCCCTCAGCAGTCCCCGCAGTTTCAACAGCCCCAGCCCCAACAACCCCGTCAGGCTATGCCCGGGCAGCGTCCTGTTCAGCCCTCGGGCAATATCCCGCCCCGTCCGGCCGTTTACCAGCAGCCCGTTCAGCAGGGAGGGCGTCCGCAACCGGGATGTCCGCAGTCTCAGGGCCAGCCGGTGCAACCTCAGCAACCGGTACAGTCCCCTGTGCCGCATCCGGGGCAACAAACCTACGGCGGAGCTCCGCAGTATGCCCCGCAAGGCGCTGGGAGACCTGTGTCTCCGCATCCGGTAGGGGCTGGAATGCCGGTTCAGCAAAAAGGAACCGATAAGTTCCTGGTGGTAGCGATCCTTGCGGCGGTTATTGCGCTGGGAGCGATCATTTACGGAGTGATCACCTCGTCGGCAGGTACGCCGAAGATAGATCCGATGGAACTGCCTTCCCACCAGCGTCCGGCGGTCCTCGATTCGATCCAGAAGCAGGACTCGATCCGGGCCGCCGAGGAAGCTGCGAAAGCTGCGAAAACGGCACCCAAACCTAAACGGTAAGTTCCGGAGGCATGTCGATGGATTTAACAACACTCAAGCAACGTTTCGGCATTATCGGCAACAACGAAGCGCTTAACGAGGCTCTCGAAGTGGCGATGCGCGTGGCACCGACCGACCTTTCAGTGCTGATTACCGGCGAAAGCGGTGTCGGGAAAGAGGTTTTTCCGCAGATTATCCATGCCAACAGTTCCCGGAAACACGGCAATTACATTGCAGTGAATTGCGGCGCTATCCCTGAAGGTACGATCGATTCCGAATTGTTCGGGCATGAAAAGGGCGCTTTTACCGGCGCTTCGGAGAGCCGCAAAGGGTATTTCGAGGAGGCCAACGGAGGAACTATTTTCCTCGACGAAGTGGCCGAACTGCCGCATACGACGCAAGTGCGCCTGCTGCGTGTCCTGCAGGCGGGTGAATATATCCGCGTCGGCTCGTCGAAGGCACAGAAGACCAATGTCAGGGTCGTAGCCGCGACGAATGTCGACCTGCGCGAGGCCGTTCGGCAGGGGCGTTTTCGCGAAGACCTATATTACCGGCTCAATACGGTTCCCATTTCGGTCCCGCCGTTGCGGGACCGTAAGGGTGATATCTACCTGTTGTTCCGTAAATTTGCGGCAGATGTCGCGTTGTTGTACCGCATGCCTGCTATTTCGCTTGATGAGGGTGCGCGAGGTATGCTCGAAACCTATCCGTGGCCGGGGAATATCCGGCAGTTGAAGAATGTGGCCGAGCAGATCTCCGCAGTCGAGGAATCGCGCTCCATTACCGCCGATATCCTGAGAAAATACCTTCCCGATTATGCTCCGGCTTCCGTTCCGGTAGTCCGGGGGCAGGCACAGGGAGAACTCAATGAAGAGCGCGAGTTGCTTTACAAAGTGTTGTTCGACCTGCGCAGCGATATGAGCGACCTGAAAAGAATGGTTTCAGAATTGATCGCCGAGCGTAATTATGAACGCAAAAGCGATATTACAGCCTTGCTCCCGCGCAACCTGCCTGCTCCGATTCCCGCTCCGGCGGTGCATCCGGCCCCCGTCGCCTACGACGAATATGCCGATACGGAAGAGGTGATGGACGAATCTGCCCCGCACGAAGGCATGACTAAAGAACAGATGTTGCGGGAATCGATTATCAAGGCGCTTCGCCGCCATGGCGGCAAACGGCGCGAAGCGGCCAAAGACCTGTTTATTTCCGAGCGAACGCTTTACCGTAAAATCAAAGAGTTGGGAATCGATGAATATTAAATCGAGGTATTTCAAATCCAAAATCGCCGTTATAGTTGCGGCGCTGGCCTGCCCGCTGCTGTTCGGGGGCTGTTCGGTCAAGTATTCGCTTTCCGGAGCATCGATCGCTCCCGAGATACAGACCGTCTCGATCGCCCGTTTCCCGAACAACGCCCTGTTGGTGGCCCCGATTCTCAGTTCGACGCTGACCGATGCACTCCAGGACCGGTTTACGCGTCAAACCCGTTTGGCCGTGGTCCCGGAAAACGGAGACCTGCGTTTCGAGGGCGAGATTACGAATTACACCTCGACCCCCGCGGCTGTTTCGGGTGAAGAGATGGCCGTGATGAACCGTCTGACGATCACCGTGCGCGTACGTTTTACCAATGCGTTCCAGCCGGAGTTTAATTATGACAAGACCTTCTCCGCCTTTTCCGATTATTCCAGCTCACGGCTGCTGCAGGAGGCGGAGCCCACACTGATTCCGGAGATCGTCGATCAGTTGGTCGAGAATATCTTTAACGATGCCGTATCGAACTGGTAATCATGGAAGTTTTCCTGCAATATCTGGAACGGCCTGACATTGCGGCTGCGCCGACCGAGGAGTACCTCCGGACGCTGCTGAAACGTTATCCGTGGTTCACTACCGCACGGCTCATGCTTTCTCGCATCAGTGGGAAGGTCGATCCGGCGCTGTCGCTGTATTTGGCGACACGTCCCGCACCCGGGTTGCTGCTCCGTTCGTCCGGGGCATCGGGTATTTCGCCCGTTGTCGGGACACAGGGCGCCCCTTCCGATGCTGTGGGTCCGGATGTGGATGAAGGTGCGGCTTCGGTCGCGGGATCCGTGGCTATGGCGGACGCCTCCGGTATGACCGGGGAAGCGGTAACCGGCAGCCCGACATTTGAAGTGATCGACCGTTTTTTGGCCAGTGAATGCGGGCGGATCGTTCCGCGCGAAGGGATTCCGGAGGGGGATATTGCGGCCGGCTCGGCAGTCATCGACGAGGAGCTGGCTACCGAAGAGCTGGCCGAGATTTATCTGGCTCAGGGGCTTAACGGCCGCGCCAGAGCGATATATGCCAAATTAAGTTTGCTATATCCGGAAAAAAGTGTTTATTTTGCCACAATTATCGCCCGGATTGACGGAAACGGAGCGGATAATTCATGAATTTGTAATCGTTTAAACCAATATCGGGATGTATATTTTTTTCATTGTGTTGATTCTGATCGCAAGTATCCTGCTGATACTTGCAGTGTTGGCCCAAAGTCCCAAGAGCGGGATGGCCGCCAATTTCGGAGCGTCTAATCAGGTCATGGGCGTGCGCCAGACTTCCGACTTCCTTGAAAAGTTTACTTGGGGGTTGGCTATTGCGATTTTTGTGCTGAGTCTCGGTGCTACGATGACGATGCCGTCGGCAAACATTGCCAACAGCAAAAGTGCCGTTGAGAAAGCCCTCGAACAAGCTGTCGAAGGTAATCAGAACCTGCTGCCTTCTGCCCAGCCGACGCAAAACGACGCAGCGCAGCAACCCCAGCCGGTAGCTCCTGCCGAGTAACCAGGAAAAAGTTAAGCGGAGTTTACCCGCATGGTATTATAGTAAAAGGACTTCCAGAGGAAGTCCTTTTGTCGTTTGGGATGGTTTACCGGGCATCGTTTGGGCGGTCAACTGATTTATCTGCCTTGTGACGGTCCGGTCTCGATATCGTATATATACAGCGTCGCTTTGTCGTCGTCTTCCGGGACGAAATAGGCCCGCAGGCCGGTCGGAGTCGATTCGACCGCGCAGGGGTTGTTTGTCATGACGCCTCCCGACGGTAACCATATCCGGACCGGGATTTGGCGCACGGGACGGTTGTCCCGCAAATCGAATATTTCCCATCCGCCCAAACGCAGATCGCCTGCCGGGGTGCGAAATCCTTGCAGGCCCGATCCCAGCATCAGGTAGTCGCCGAGATACTGTCCATCCTGAAAGGCGACATAGAATGAGGGGTTTTCGACTGCTAGCTCTTTTGGTGCGACGTCCGCATTGGTGACGGATCCTTGCCCGTCGAGCGTCCAGTGATAAAAGTCGCGGGCATCCCAGTTCATGCCCACCAGCGTACGGTCGTCGGTGTTGCAAACGATGGCCCCGATCGAGTCGTCGTAGTCGAACACTTCGGTCGCGGTCATCGTCAGCGGATCGATTTTGTAAATGATCGAATAGCTGTGCGGCAGGTATTCGGTCACCGGTACCCACAGATAGCGCCCGTCGTAATCCATGCCGCCCGGGTGGTAGGCATGCCCTCGGCCGATGGGCAGATCGGTCAGCAGCCGTCCTTCGCTGTCGAACTTGAAGATATGTCCTTTGCCTTCGCCTTTGTCGCGTTCCGCTCCCGATACATTTCCACCGGGATTGTGCGGCCAACGGATGACCTCTACAGCCGACAGGTAGTAGCAATCTCCGATCTTGACGAGTCCTTGGGTATGGTGTGCATTGAACCGTAATTTGACCGAATCGACCGCTCGCCACGGTGTTTTGGCGGTCAGGGCCAGCATTTTTGCCGCCAATGGCGTGCGGTTACCCGGAGCGGGATTGTTCCGGGGTGTCCCGGTTGCCGACACGAAGGCGCAGCACAAAAGCATGAAGGATATCAGATTTCTTTTCATTGTCCTGGGGTTGTAAGGGCAAAGATAGGATTTTCTGTCTTAGAGACCGATCCCAGAGTGTTCTGAAATAAGGATTATTTGATTTAGGAATCGTTTGGCGTGCGAATTAGTCTGAATGTAGTATTAAAGTAAGCTATTTTTACTATTTTAGTGAATGAATTATCCGCTGATCCAACCGAACCCGTCCGGCCCGGAGCCGGCATGAACGATGAGAGGCTTCCTGTCCGTTTTGTTGTTTGTCATGGTGCCGTCCTGGCTGTTCGCGCAGGGCGGTGTGACTACGACCGACGATTACGATGCGGGAGCCCGCAGTCCGGAATTGTTCCAACCCGGCGAGGAGGCTGAAGCCTTGCTGCTGATGCCGTTGCAGGCTTATCCTTCCGCATTTTCGTCGTTGTCGGATTTCAACTTTTCATTCGTGCGTTACAACCGTCGGGGATACGATTCCCGTTACAGTACGCTGGCCGTGGACGGTATTGCGCTGGACGATCCGTTGACGGGCAACCAGCATTGGAATGTGCTCAATGCCGTGACCAATGCTCCGGGACCGTTATTTCTGGCGGAAGGGGGTGCGCCAGGAGAGCGTATGCTGGGATTGTCCGGCGGGATTCGTGAGTATGGCCGCCTGGCCGGCGAACAACCGAAACGGGCGTATGCCGGTGCGATGTTTACCGACCGCCGTTTCCGCAGCGGGGCGCGGATGGGCGCCGCTACCGGATGGATGAAAGGCGGGTGGGCGGTGTCGTTTTCGGGGTCGCGCCGCTGGGGGCGCGATACGCATATAGACGGTGTATACAGCGACAATTGGACGGTTTACGGTTCGGTCGCCAGGAAGGTCGGTCCGAAGCATGTCCTATCGGCTGCCTTCCTAATGGCTCCGTCCGATCAGGGCGTGCGAGGAGCCGCCACTTCGGAGGCCTTCGGATTGACGGATGACCCGCTTTACAATCCCTATTGGGGTTATCAGGACGGCCGTATCCGTTCGTCGCGTACGCGTAAGTCGCAGCAGCCGTTGGCGCTGCTGGCGTGGGACTTCACCCTGAACGACGATTTTCGTTTGCAGACGACCTTTTCCTATCTGGGAGGCGAAAGCTGTTATTCGGCCCTCGATTGGCACAGCGCGCCGAATCCGATGCCCGATTATTACCGGTATATGCCGGGGTATGCCGCGAATCCGGAGGTTGCCGCAGCAGTGCGTGAAGCTTGGGAAAGCCGTGATCCTGACGTTACGCAGGTGAATTGGGACGAACTCTATTACGTCAACCGTCACGGGACCGCCACACCGGCTTCGTATGCGGTAGGGGGCGCCGTTACTGCGAACCGCTGTTTCCAGTTCGTTTCGTCGTTCGAGTATCGGATGAGCGGCCTGAACCGGTTGCGGGGCGGCGTTCAAATCCGTAACGACCGTACGTCCCGTTACCAAAGGCTCGAAGATTTGCTGGGCGGGGATTACCTGCTCAACGTCGACTCTTACCTGATCGACGACGAATATTACGGCGATAAGATACAGAACGACTTACAGCATCCGAACCGGCGGGTCGGGGTGGGCGAGCGTTACGGCTATGATTACGATTTGGATTACAGTTCATACGGAGCGTGGGTGCTGGCCGATCTGCACAGCACGCGCGAAGCCGGGTTGTACGGTTATGTGGGCGGCCGGGCTGCGCAGGTGTCGTTTTACCGGGACGGCCGCTACGAGAAGGAGCTGTTTCCCGGCGGCCGGTCGCTGGGCCGTTCCGACCGGTTGAGTTTTACTGAGTACCTGCTCAAAGGCGGTATCGGGTACATGTTTACCCCGTCCCATTCGATAGAGGTGCATGTGGCCTATGGAGATGTGGCACCCGTGGCGGATGCGGTCTTTCTGGCGCCGGAGTACCAGAACCGGACCATTGCGGACCCGCGTCCGGTCAACCTGCTTTCGGGGGAGGTTTGCTACCGGTTGTCGTTGCGGTCGGTCGAAATCGGGTTGAGCGGCTATGTTACGACCACACGCGGCGAAAGCGATGTGCGGCACTACTACGACGATCTCGCGGGCGAGTTTTCGAATATGGAGTTGAGCGCCATAGACAAGCTTTATGTCGGGGCCGAGCTGGGCGTGACGGTTCGTCTCACCGACCGCTGGAGCCTGCGCGGTGCGGCGGCTTTCAGCGACAATACCTACCTGAGCGATCCTGCGGCCGATATTTATGCCGACCGTGACAACCGTCCGGTTGCGGTGGGTGCGACCGCTTACCTCAAAGGCTACAAGTTAGGCGGATCGCCTCAGACCGTGGCCTCCGGCGAGCTGCGCTATTCGGGCCGGCGCATGTGGACGGCTGCCGTGTCGGTCAATTACGCCGGGCGCAACTACATCTACATCAGTCCCGTGCGGCGCATGCGCCGGGTGCTGGATTATGCGACCTCGCCCGAGGCGCTGCAAGAGATGACCTCCCAGGAGCAGTTCGGCGATGCGACGACCGTCAACCTTTTTCTGAGCAAGACGTTCCGTCTCGGCAGTCATTACCTCACGCTCAGCGGGTCGGTCAACAACCTCGCCAACCGTCGCCGAATCGTTTACAGCGGGTATGAGCCGTTGCGCATGGTACGTACCGGCAGCGGCCTCGACCGGACGGTGGCTCCGATGGCTTCGCGCTACTATCACGCTTATCCGCGCACCTATTACCTGACCTTAAATTTCCGGTTCTGATGCGAAATTGTGGTTTCCATATCCGGTTTACTGCCGGCAGACGGTTCCGTTTGTTGCGTTTGGCAGCAGGAGCGTGGTTGCTGTCCCTGGCGGGTTGCTTTGGGGGATGCGATTATGACCGGTTCGACCCGCCGGAACCGCATCCGGCCGATGTGCCCGTTCCGACGATGAGTATCGCGACGCTCCGCTCGCTTTATAAGGGCGACCCCGTGTCGGTCACCGGCAAACGGAGCGTGGTGGTTTCCGGCAATGTTACGACCTCGGACCGGGAAGGTAACTTTTTCCGAAGTTTCTTTATCGAGGATGAAACGGGAGCGGTAGAGATCCGTGCCGGACTGTACGACCTGCATGCCGTTTACCGGCTCGGGCAGCAGGTGACGGTCGTGGCCGATTCGCTGACGCTCGGCCTGACGGGCGGGGTGTTGCAACTGGGTTTGGCCAGTTCGGCTTACGAGACCGATTACATGGGGCATCGTGTGGTGGTCGATCGCCATGTTTTTCGCAATGAACGCTTCGAGACGGTGACTCCGCGGCCTGTGACTCCTGCCCGTTTGGATGATGAGTGGCTCGGGACGCTGGTCCGTTTCGACGGGATGCGGCTCGACGGCGCAGTCGATACGACCTGGGCGCTCCCTGCTTCGTTGTCGCCGTCGGGAACACCGCAAAACGTCAATCTCAAGTTCCGCTCTTCGCCGTCCGATTCGATTTACGTCTATACGAGCGGCTATGCCAATTTTGCGGGCGATCGCGTGCCGACCGCTCCGGTGTCGCTTACCGGTATCCTGATGCAGGGCAAAGTTGGCGGGCGGACCGTTTATCAGGTCAAATTAAGGGATTTGCAGGATGTGGAACAGTAGGAGTTATAAGGTGCTGTTAGGTTGTTGCCTCATGCTGGTCGGTGCCGGTTGTGTCGGGAAGACCGAGTTCCATCCCGATACGCCTTCCGGCGGAGGAGGGGAACCGGGCGAGGGAACGGCCGTTGTATCGGTGCGTTACCTCAAAACCGCTTATACGGGTTATCCGACTCCTGTGACCAAAGATTGGGAGGTGCAGGGTGTCGTGACGGCCAATGACCGTTACGGTTCCTTCCCGAATGCGCTGGTCGTGCAGGACGGCACGGGCGGTATTGAGATTAAGGTCTCCGGTGACGAACTTATGCTCGCCTTTCCGATCGGCCAGCGGGTGTCCGTGCGGTGCCAGGGCCTTGTGTTGGGCGGTTACGGAGGCTGGGTAAGTCTGGGGACAGCCTCGGCCAATCCCGTTTACCAGAACGGATTTATTCCGCAGGATGAGATTCCGGTACGGTTGCGCAAACGGGAAGGGATCGAGGCCGTGCGGCCGGATACCCTGCGGATCGCAGAACTCGAGGCTGTGCATGTCGGCTGTTTCATAGCTTTCGAAAATGTACAGTTTGTGGATGGAGAACTGGGATCGGCCTGGTGTGATTCCGATGCGGACTCCGACCGGCATCTGGTAGACGAACGAGGCGATACGTTGCTGGTCCGCACCAGCCGTTACGCACGTTTCGCAACCCGTCCGTTGCCGGCGGGGAGCGGTTATTTAGAAGGGATTTTGGGCTGGTTCAACAAAAGTTACCAGTTGCGGGTTATCGATGCGCGGAACGCCGTGATGGATTCACCCCGTTTTATACCCTGTATGGATTCAGATGGTAATGATTGATTTGCCGGTTACCGGTTCTCTTTTTGCAAGGCATCCCACAACATGTCTTTGAGTTGCGGGAGGTGGTAGCCGGTAGCCGACGAGATGAAGAGCGACGGAACGCCTTCGGGAAGTTCTGCGGATAGTGCCTCTTGCAGTTCCTCGTCGAGCAGGTCGGTCTTGGTAATGGCCAACAGGCGCTGTTTGTCCATCAGTTCGGGGTTGTATTGCTGCAATTCGTTCAGCAGGATGCGGTACTCTTCGCGGATGTCCTTCGTATCGGCCGGAATCATGAACAGCAGGATGGAATTGCGCTCGATATGGCGCAGGAAGCGAGTTCCCAATCCTTTGCCTTCGTGCGCGCCCTCGATAATTCCGGGGATATCGGCCATCACGAACGAGCGGTGGTCGCGGTATTCGACGATGCCGAGATTCGGCTCGAGAGTCGTGAACGCGTAATTCGCGATCTTGGGTTTTGCGGCCGACACGGCTGCCAGCAGGGTCGATTTGCCCGCATTCGGGAAGCCGACCAATCCTACGTCAGCCAGGATCTTCAGTTCGAGTATGAACCAGCCTTCGCGGCACTCTTCGCCGGGTTGCGAATAGCGCGGAGCCTGGTTGGTAGCCGACTTGAAATGCCAGTTACCCAAGCCGCCCCGTCCCCCGGGAAGCAGGACGAGTTCCTGTCCGTTTTCGGTGACTTCCCCGACGATTTCGCCCGTTTCTACATCGCGGGCGACCGTTCCCAACGGCACATCGATAATCACATCTTTGCCGTTTTTGCCCGTACTACGGGCTCCGCCGCCCGCTTCACCGTTCTCGGCGAAGATATGGCGCTGGTATTTTAGGTGGATCAGCGTCCAGAATTGGCTGTTGCCGCGCAGGATGATACTGCCTCCCTTGCCGCCGTCGCCGCCGTCCGGACCGCCGAATTCGACGAACTTTTCACGCCGGAAATGGCTCGAACCGGAACCGCCGTTCCCGGAACGGCCGAATATCTTGACGTAGTCAACGAAATTGGAAGAGGGCATATGCGTCGGTTTTCTGCTTGAAATTCATCACTGGATGAAGGACAAAGGTAGGAAAATATTTACCTTTGTCCAACTTGTTGTCTAACCGGCCGACTGTTCAAACGCTATGCCGAAACGCGCTCCGCACCGCGTCTCGAAAGAGACGCACCTCAAAGTCATCGTGATCCTGCTGTTGGCAGTGGTCCTGCTGCTGTGGCTCGTGCATTGCGCCGGGCCGAAATCGGTTCGTGAGCAGCGACTTCCCGCGCGCTCCGAAAAGGCCGCTGAAAGGGCCGAAATGTCCGAGAAGGCTGACCGGTCCGATCGGTTTGACCGACAGGACCAGCCGAACCAACCGGGGCACCGTGTGTATGGCACACAACTTGAATTGCCCCTTTACACCGACAGTATGTTTATTGTGCGTCATCCCGAAGCACGTTACACGCTTTGTTACGACACCTCGTACCGGCAAGCGGCCTGGGTCGCCTACCTGCTGACCCGTTCCGAGGTCGGTCGCAAGGATGCGGAACGTGCAAATGCGTTCCGGTGCGATCCCGAGGTCGTCCGCCGGGGCTGGCCCACGGCCCGTGACCGGGATTATGCCCGCAGCGGTTACGACCGGGGGCATTTGTTGCCTTCTGCCGACCGTGACGATACGCCTTCGGAAAACCGGGCGACGTTTTACCTGTCGAATGTTTCGCCGCAGTGCGCCGGGCTGAATCGACAGACATGGCGTTTACTCGAGGAGCAGGTGCGGCGATGGGCCGCCGCGTACGATTCGCTGTACGTGGTGACAGGGCCCGAACTGGTGCCCGGATTACCCCGGATCAAGGGAGGAGTAGGGGTTCCCCGGCGCTATTTCAAAGCATTGCTCGTGTGGCACGGAGGACGCTATCACGCGATAGCATTCCTGATCCCGAACCGGGAGCGGGTCGAAGGAGGTTTCGGGGATTATGCGCTGAGTGTGAACGACCTGGAGCGGCAGCTTGGCTATGACCTCTTTTGGCGCCTGCCCGACAGCATCGAAGAGCGGGTCGAAGGGGATCTGGACCGCACTTTCTGGAAATGAGGTCGGAAATGCGTTTTTCCGGACACGGCTGTGAATTGTGGCGGATACGTAACTAAGTAGCGAATGGGAAAACAAATCGGAAAAATAAACTGTATAAAAACGATTCTGAAAAACAAGGTGAATTATGCATAAATCGGGTTTTGTCAACATCATCGGCAACCCCAACGTGGGGAAATCGACGCTGATGAACGCGCTGGTGGGCGAACGCCTTTCCATTATCACTTCCAAGGCGCAGACCACGCGCCACCGGATTCTGGGTATCGTCAACGGCGACGACTTCCAGATCGTCTATTCCGATACGCCGGGTATCCTGAAACCCAATTACAAGCTTCACGAGTCGATGATGAAGGTGGTGCAGGGGGCCCTCAAGGACGCTGACATCATCCTTTACGTCACCGACGTAACCGAGGGTACCGAACATCGGAACGAATTTGTGGACAAGATCCTCCGCCGCGGGATTAAAACAATCCTCGTTATCAATAAAATCGACCTGACGACACCTGACAAACTGGAGCAACTGGTCGATGAGTGGAGGCACATACTGCCCGATGCACTGATCGTCCCGGTATCGGCTGCGCACAATTTCAATATCGGCGGCCTGTTCGACCGTATTCTCGAACTGTTGCCCGAAGGGGAGCCCTTCTACCCGAAAGATGCGCTGACGGATAAGAGCCTGCGTTTTTTTGCATCGGAGATCATTCGTGAGAAGATCCTGCTCAATTACGAGAAGGAGATTCCTTACAGTGTCGAAATTTCGATCGAAGAGTACAAGGAAGAACCTACGATCGACCGTATTTCAGCTGTGATCTATGTGGCGCGTGACAGTCAAAAGGGTATCCTGATCGGCCATCAGGGCTCACGCCTTAAGAAGGTGGGCTCCGAAGCGCGTGCCGATCTGGAGCAGTTCCTCGGCAAAAAGGTTTTTCTGCAGCTTTTCGTCAAAGTTAACGAGGACTGGCGCAACAGCGACCGTCAACTCAAGCGTTTCGGCTACGAAGAGTAGTTCCCTGGCGTGCTGGGTTTGCAGCCGTTTCTATTCAGGTCTCAGGTCGATTGTCGTGATATAGCGGCATACGTGGTTGTTTTTTGTGACGCCTTCGAGGATTACGTCATATACGGCAGTCCGGACACTCCTTGCAGATGATAGGCCTTTAGTTGCGGATCGCCTGCCATGATAGCACCTGCCGATTCTATCATGCTGACACGTAAAGTGTTGAGCAATTCTATCCCATCATTGTCCGCTGCGTATGGCATGCTGTCGATCAGGATCAGTCCGATCGGTTTTCCGAGGCAATCGAGGTAACGGTGGCGCTTCCCGTTTGCGTCGGTCGTGTATTTCAGACTGACGCCCGGTAAAATACCTTCTTTAAGTGCGTCCAGCGCTGTGGATGCATTGTATGCCGATAAATGTTCAGGGGTAGTAGTATTGGCATTCAGGCCAAAGAAACGGCGCTCTTTGGGGACTGTCAATGCCCGTACGACTGCCGGCGGGGCGGATGCGGCCAGCAGTTTGGGTAGGGTCGGTTCCTGTTTAACCGGAGTGGTCAGTTGTCGGTAATTGTCGGCATAACTCTGCATGGCGGCTGCGACCTCGTTGCTTGTTGTGTACAGACAGGAAGGGACGGCGTTACGAACGGCCGGGAAAGTGTCCTGGTCCATCGTGAGCTGGATCCCCCGCATTCGCTCTTTTTTGTTCAGTGCCTGAACCATGAAAACGGTACTGTCCGGAATTATGGCTGTATAGGAAAACCTGCAACTGTCTTTTAGGTGGAAACGTTTGGAGTAGTTGTAGCGCAGGATCGAAAATACGAGTGATACGTCTTTTACCTGTTTGCCGGAGAGGCCGGAGATGGTGCCCGTGAATTTTTGCGTTACTTCCGGCGGATGGGGATGCTCTGGATAAATGTCGAGAAGCACTTTTTTGATGTCAAAGCGTGTCCAACCCTGGGTTAGCATCAACAGATCGAGTTTGTAATCGGTTTGCGGATCGTTGTCCTTGAAATAATAGGCGGGATCTTCGATATGTCCCTTCAGGTCGGAACTCATCAGCAGGTAGGACTGGATATTTTCTTCCCATGGTTCCTGCCTGACTAAATCGTGGTCGGTGACGGACACGGCAAAACGCCCTTCGGCCGGGACACCACGATAGTTTGTGATCGTGATGTCCAGAGCGATCTCTTTGCGGGCGGCGATATGCTTACGGGAAGCCGCCACGGAAACCCGGGCAGGTTGCTTGTCCCTGATGAAGAAGAGCCGTTCGGCCAGTGGTATTTTCGCAACACGGTCTACCACGAGGATATGGCAAATGCCCGGGAGCAGGTAGTCGGTATCGATCTCTTTAAACTATTCGTTTTTACGAAACTCTTCCGATGCCAGGATTTTACCCCTGCACAGGACCATGATGGCAAGACGTTCCGGATCGAGATCCGGTGTGGCGGACATATAACAGAGCAGCCGCCGCCAGTTGGCAACGGTGAGCGAACATCCCGATCGCTCCACTTCCGGAAGCTCTACCTTACGAATGGTGCCGTTTTGCGCAGTCACTTCGGCGTAATACCGTTGCCCGTACTGAGGTGTCAACGAAAAACGGCCCATGCCTTTGTGGATCGATGCCAGCTCCGTGACGAACCTTCCCGCACTGTCGAATACCTTTCCTGTCACCTCAACGGAAAGTCCGTCCGTTCCGATTGCTTTGAATGCTACGACCTGCGCTCCCAGCGGAAGTAGGTGGCCGCCTTCCGGGAAGAACTGAATGTCGAAATCGTCTTGGTTGTCAGCCGTTTCCGAGGTATGTGCCGTTGTTTGTTGCCGGTCGGTTGTAGCGATTGGGTGTTCTGTGCTGGAGAGTGTTTTCACGGGAGACGAGCCGTCCGAAAGAGGATCCGCAATGGCGTGTGGAGCCGGATTGACGATCGGGATGACTTTTTTAGGAAAAAATGCTTCATCTTCGTTCTGCATCCATTGTGTGTAGCCGCGCAGCAGGTAGTGGCCCGAAGGAAGATTTCGCGGCAGGTTGAGGTTGTTGTGAAAACCGTTCCAATTTTCGATTACCTTGATCCGCCTGAGTACGGAGTCCCGTTTGTCCACCAACTCGACATAGATAAAACGAGTGGGGCGGGGATAGCTTAGTGTCACCGCATTGAGTAGATAACCTTTGAACCAGATCGTTTCCCCGGCGCAATAGTAAGGTTTGTCCAGCTGCAGGTAGAGTTTCTCCGGAACACCCTTTTTGTAGGTGTCGATAAATTTGTTGAGCGAAAACTTGTAGAATGATTTCGGTAAATCTTCTTCGTCGACTCTGATCTGTGTCTGGCCGATGGATTGTAGCAGAGTTTTTTGCTGCTTATGCGGAGGTTTGCCGTATAGAAGAGTGCCTGCATCCCATTGTGTCACGGACAGGATACAGGTCATCACTATGCAGGATATTACAGTGCGTGCCATTTCAGGCTGTTTTTGTAATCTTTGCCGACCTCTTTTAGTAGTTTTAAGTCCTTATTGAAGCTCGTGGAACAGATGTTTACCGGGTCCGGTCGATTGTGGTGGTTGCCCGGCAGATTGATCCGTTATCGGTGATTCCTTCCAGTATGACGTCATAAACGGTTGCTTTGTCTGCCGTGTAAAAGGTCAGCGAAATTTTCCCGTTGCGGTCGGGTTTAACGCATGGATCCCAATAAACGGTTGTCCTCAGGTCCGGCTTGTTGTCGGCTTTCGCCGCAGAGGTTTCGTATTTGGGTGCGTAAAACGCTTCCGGTTTTTTGTAACCCAGCGGCGTAACCGTGACGGTCGCCAATGTAGGAGTGTCGAATATATTATTGAGCGTATAGCCCTCTTTCAGGCGTACGACTATGGCGCCGTTCCGGGCTTCGGAACCGTATTTGCCCGCTTCGCCCGGTTCGAGGTATCCCATGGCTTCCACCCGGTTCGGAGGGATATTGTTGAACATTCCCGCGTTGATTTTACGTCCGTCCACGACGAAGCATTCAATTGCACCGGCTCCGCTTCTGTTGGGTACGGTGGTGTGTTCCCCTGTGATCTCGTCATAGACGTTTGACACGCGCAGGTAACTCATTGCTTCGCTCAGTCGGGAGGCTCCTTTGAAATGATTTAGTATCTCCTGGCCGATGACCCGTTCGACGTATTGTCCGTTGAACATATGTTTTCTTTGGGCAGTTACCGTTACATTGGAAAGGTTGATGATCCGGATGCCGCCTTCGGCATAGTATTGTTCTTTGAGTTGGTCGAGGTATTCGAGCGGGATAAAGGTCGAATCGGTCGGATTCTCCCCGATTTTAGGCAATGGGATACCGGCATTTGCATCCGGGAACGTTTCGGGATCGATTTTGAGTTCGAGTCCCGTGGTGCCTCCTTTCGCACGTTTGCTCTGCAGCAGCAGGGTCGTACTGTCCGCAAAATCGCAGTTGGGAAAAAGGAACTTGTTGGTATTGCCCAGCGGCAACTCTTCTACGTAACTGTCTTTCAGCGAACAGATGGTAACCGTCGTCGATTTGGGCGCCCCCCCGAACATCCCCAGTACCTCTCCCGATACCGTCTGGCTCTCTTCGACCGGGAATTTTGCCTCCGGCAATCGGCCTTTCAGCAGGTCGGAGATGTTAAACCGCGTCCAGCCGTGAGTCAGCATCAGCAGGTCGAGTTTGTGGTCTTTTTGCGGCGTGCGGTCGTAAAAATAGTAGCCCGGTTCTTCGATGTGTCCTTTCAGGTCGGAGGTGAGCAGCAGGTTCGAACGGATGTCGCCGTCGTCTGGGTTCTGTTGGACGGCATGCCTGTCCGTCACGGCGACGGCGAACGATCCGGAACTTTGTCCGGTCGTGTCTTTCAAATGAATTGTTAGCGTTACTTTTTCACGTGCGCCGTATTGGTTGCTGTTGGTCGCAAAGGCTGCCTGAGGTGAAGAGGTCTCGTGTATAAAGTAGAGCCTTTCGGCCACCGGTTGCCCGGTATCCTGATCCACAATGGAAAAATGCGCGATACCTGGCGGAAGGCTCTGTTTGCCAACCGACCAGACGGAAGGGAATGAAGCGAGTGGATCGACGGCGATGACCTGGCCTTTTACATGTACGACCAGCCCCAGTTTCGCTGGATCGATATCCGGGGTGGCTGTTGCCTGGCAGAGGAGTAAGCCATTGCGCTCGGTTACTGCAAGCGTACATCCCGAAGGGGAGACCGGGGGCAGTTCGAATCGTTTGGCGAGTCCGGCGCTGTCGAGGGTTTCTGCAAAGTATCGTTTCCCGCTCTGCGGCACGAACGAAAGTCGGCCCATGCCTTTGTGGATCGTATTGAATGTCGTGACGGGGGTTCCTTCTCCGTCTACGATCTGCCCATTCACTTCGACCGACAGTCCGTTGGTTCCTATTGCCTTGAAAGCGACGGTTTGCATACCGAGTGGAAGCAGGTGTCCGCCTTCGGGGAAAAAATCGACGCTGTAATCTTGGGAGAAGGCGGGTATGATGAATTGCTTTTCATAAGGCATGTTTGGGTCGTCTATGGTGACTGTGAGTGAATTGGACGCCATGTCTTGTTGGGGAATAGGGAATCCGACGAGGAGTTTTCCCCGTTGGGTAGTTTGGGCTGAATAGCGTTTGGTTTTGCCGTCCAATGCAAGCAGGTAGGTGAGTTTTTGATCTGCAATGGGCTTTTTCTCCGAATCGGTGAAAACGATTTCGGCGGTGCATTGTCCGTTTTCTTCGGTCGTATAGCGGATGGTGGCTGACACGGCATTGTCTATCGGATTTCCGATGGTGAGGATGCGGTTGTAGAAAAAAGCCTCGCCGCTGTTTCTCATCCATTGCGTATAGGCCCGGAGTGTATATTGTCCGCGCGGGGTTTCGGGCGGCAGTTTCAGGCAGTTGTGGAAGCCGTGCTCGTCGGCTCTGATTTTGATGCGCTGCAGGACCGTGTTGTTCCGGTCGATCAGTTCAACATAGATATACCGGCTTTGCCGCATCGGTGCCAGTGTCACCGCATTCACCAGGTATCCTTTGAACCAGATGTTTTCTCCTGCGCTGTAATAGGGTTTGTCGAGTTGGAGGTAGAGCTTTTCGGCGATTCCTTTTTCATACATCGAGACGAATCGTTGAAAGGTTTGTTCGCTGAAAGCGGAAGGCGTAGATTGACGTATCGCCGGTCCGGCAGCTGCCGCAACGGGGTGCGCCGGAGGTTTGGCCGTGACCGGATCCGCTGCCGGTACGGTTGCCGGAAGAATCAACCAGAATATACAATGGGATAGATGCATAACTGTATGGGTTGTTTAGGTTAGTGTCTGGCAAAGTCGTCTTTCGGGTGCAGCCGGCTGTGTTTTGCGGTACGGAGCCAAGGTGGGACGCCATTGGATTTCTATTGCAGAAAGTTAACAAAATATTCCGCACGGACCAATTTTATCCGGCAGCTTTCATGTCGTTTTATCGTGCTTTTTCAGTTACGTTTCTCTTAAATTGCCGAAGTGATGCGATAATTTTTTTATTTCCGGGAAAATCACTATCTTTGCAGGCCCGCAAAATGTGGGCACGGATCACATAATTCACACAAGTATTAACTTTTTAAACGTAAAAAAGTGGAGTCATTAAGCTACAAAACAATCTCCGCCAACGCTGCGACGGTCACCAAGGAATGGGTGCTGATTGACGCTACGGACGCGGTGGTGGGTCGGCTTGCTTCGCAGGTAGCCAAGATCCTGCGCGGTAAGAACAAGCCTAGCTTCACTCCTCACGTTGACTGCGGTGACAATGTCATCATCATCAACGCTGACAAAGTGAAGTTTACGGGCAAGAAGATGACGGACAAGGTGTACGTCCGTCACACGGGTTATCCCGGCGGCCAGCGTTACGCCACTCCGGCCGATTACCTGCGTAAGAAGCCCGAGTTCGTCCTCGAAAAGGCCGTCAAGAGCATGCTGCCCCGTACCCGTCTGGGCTCGGCGCTGCTGCGCAACCTGAAGGTGTATGCCGGAAGCGAACATCCGCATGCGGCACAGGCACCCAAAACTATCAAGTTAAACGAGATTAAGTAATGAGTATGGAAGTTGTAAATGCCGTTGGACGCAGAAAAGCTGCTGTAGCTCGCGTTTACGTGAAACCCGGCAAAGGGAACATTACTATCAACCAGAAACCCCTGGACACCTACTTTCCGTTGGAAATTTTCCAGTATGTGGTGAAACAGCCGCTGTTGGTCACTTCGACCACTGAAAATTTCGACATCACCATCACTCTCGACGGTGGCGGAATCAAAGGCCAGGCTGAGGCTGCCCGCCTGGGTATCGCCCGCGCCCTCTGCGAAATCGATGCGGAGATGCGCCCGGTACTCAAGAAGAACGGCTTCATGACGCGTGACCCGCGTGAGGTTGAGCGTAAGAAACCCGGTCAGCCCGGTGCACGTCGCAAGTTCCAGTTCAGCAAGCGTTAATTTCTGCGCCTGTGGAGCACAGAGCGGGAACAAATGCCGGAGACTGCTTTTATGCACTACTCTGTTATTGCCCCTCTGCGGAAAATCGCGGGGATTGTCCAGGACACTACCGCTGCGATTGATGTAAAGAGAATTAAAACAGAATTAAACAGTTAAACAAAATGCCAAGAACTGATTTTAATCAATTACTGGAGGCCGGCGCTCACTTCGGCCACCTCAAGAGAAAGTGGAATCCCAAGATGGCTCCTTATATCTTCATGGAGAAAAACGGAATCCACATCATCGACCTTCACAAAACGGTGATGAAGATCGATGAAGCCGCCGCCGCGCTCAAGCAGATCGCCAAGAGCGGTCGCCGCGTCCTGTTCGTCGCTACGAAGAAGCAGGCCAAGGACGTCGTTGCGGAGACGGTTGCCGCAGTCAACATGCCGTATGTTACGGAACGTTGGCCGGGCGGTATGCTTACAAACTTCCCCACGATACGTAAAGCTGTCAAAAAAATGGCCATGATCGACAAGATGAATACCGATGGCACTTTTGACAACTTCTCCAAGAGAGAGAAACTCCAAATCAGCCGTCAGCGCGCCAAACTCGAGAAGAACCTCGGTTCGATCGCTGACCTGACCCGCCTTCCCGCCGCTCTGTTCGTAGTGGACGTGCAGAAAGAGGCCAACGCCGTGAAAGAGGCCAAACGCCTCAGCATCCCCGTATTTGCCATGGTTGATACTTGCTGTGATCCGACAGATATCGATTATGTAATTCCGGCAAACGACGATGCTACCAAATCGGTGGCTGTAGTCCTCGAGGCTGTGACCGCCGCTATCGCAGAAGGTTTGGCCGAACGTAAGCTCGAGAAGGAGAAAGAGGCTGCCGAATCTGCCGCCAAGGCAGAGAAGGAGCCCAAACCCCGGGTTAAGAAGGCTGTGAAAGCGGATTCCGCCAAAGCTGAACCGGTAGCCGAAGCCGCTGCTGAAGAGGCTGAAGCACCTGTTGTTGAAGCCAAGGCAGAAAAAGCCGAGTCCGCAGAATAATTATCGCTTATAACAGAAAGGAAAATTATGGAAATTAAAGCTGCTGATGTTGCTAAACTCCGTGCGATGACCGGAGCCGGTATGATGGATTGCAAAAAGGCGCTGGTAGAGGCCGAAGGCGATTTCGACCGCGCTCAGGATATCATCCGTGAGAAGGGCAAGCTGGTTGCCGCCAAGCGTGCCGACCGCACTGCTACGCAGGGTGTCGTTGCCTCGAAGATCGTGGGCCAGAAGGGCTACATGCTCTGCCTCGCTTGCGAAACCGACTTTGTGGCTCAGAATGCTGATTTCGTCGCTGCTACCAATGCGATCCTCGACATCGCTGTCGAAGCCGATGCGGCTGATCTCGATGCACTGCTGGCCGTTGTGAAGGACGGCAAGACCGTAGCCGAGATCGTGACCGAGAAATCGGGCCAGACCGGTGAGAAGGTCGAGTTGGCTTACTACGGCAAGATCGAAGCCCCGATGTGCGTGACCTATATCCACATGAACAGCAAGCTGGGTACGCTGATCGGCTTCAACAAGGAGATCGACAAAGAGGTTGCCAAGGATGTGGCCATGCAGGCTGCCGCTATGGCTCCCGTTTCGATCGACAAGGGGGACTGCGATCCGAAAATCATCGAGCACGAGCGTATGATCGGTCGCGAACAGGCCCGTCAGGAGGGTAAACCGGAGGCAATGCTCGATAAAATCGCCGAAGGGAAAGTTAACAAGTTCCTCAAAGAGAATACCCTGTTGAATCAGGATCTCGTGAAGAACAACAAAATCTCTGTGGGCACCTACATCAAGGAGGCTGACAAAGATGCAACCGTAATCGCTTACAAGCGTTTTTCGCTGAACGACTAATTACCGGCTATATTTCATTGAAACGGGTCCGCTCTTACAGAGCGGACCCGTTTTGTTTGTATGCTCATAATTGTTGGAGGCGTATGGAACAGGCGGTATTGCCTGCAAGGGGATTCGATGCGTATTTTCTATACCGTTTCGACCTGCTGCAATTCCACGTACCACAGGTATCCCCGCACCGTACGGTAACCCATGCGGCGCAACAGGTCCATGTATTCGCGGATTTGCACAGCATGGCTTTTGCGCTGCACGGCTCCGAACTTGTAATCCACCACGACCGCTTCGGTGCCTTTGGTCAACACGCGGTCGGGACGCCGTACCGCACTCTCCCTGGGAACGATGATGTCCGCCTCGTTGCGCACTGTTTCCCATTTGGGGGCGAACCACGAGCGGACCAACGGGTCGGCGAATGCATCCGCAATCGTGTCGCGCAGGTGTTGCTGCTCTTCATCGGAGAGGATGCCGTTAGCCCGTAGCAGGTCCAGTTGTTCGGCAATCTGGCCTTCGTGTTCGATATTCTCGAATACTTTGTGCATCAGGATTCCGTAGTTGCGCGGAGCCAACTGTATCTCCTCCCCTTCGTCGAAATAGCGCTGGGAGGCGAATTTGAATTTCAGTTTCGTGTCGGGGCGGCGGATCGGGTAGATGGGGACCCCGGCAGGTGCAACCGGTGGAACGGCTTTCCGGTAGGGCTGTCCGAATTCATACCGCTCACCCCCGTCGAAAGTCGTGCTGAGGCCTTCCAGTTCACCGATCCGGACCGTGTCGTCGGCCGAATGTTCGAACGTCGCGGCGATCAGTCCCCCGATCGTGTCGGTCTGCCGGCCGCTGTGGAGCATCAGGTGCAGCTCCTCTTCTGCCCGTGTGGCTGCTACGTAGAACATATTGATATTGTCGATGTGGGCGAGTACCGTTTCCCGGTAAAAGGCCTCCGAGAAATAGGATACCCCCATCTCGTTTTTGTAACGGATGGGCATCTCACCCAATGCGTCGAACGGTGCTTCGTCGGCAGCGGCCCAAAGCAGCGAACCGCGCTTGGGCGAGAGTTCCCACGTACAGTAAGGGACGATTACCGCTTTGTATTGCAGTCCCTTGGATTTGTGGATCGAGATGATTGTGATGGCCCGGCTGTTTTGCGGCAGGTTGATCGACTGGGTTCGTCCTGTTTCCTCCCACCATTTGACAAAAAGCGGCAGGTCCGCGATTTTTGAAGCGCTGAACGTATGTACCTGCTCTTGAATGGCCTGGATGTAAGCAATGTCTTCGGTCCGGGTGTGCAGCCGGTAACGCAGGATCAGTTCTTCGAGTGCTTCTTCGACGCCTTTGAGCCGCAAACCCTGTAAAAAATCCCGTTCCCCGTCGTTCAGCGGAGCATTGAGCGGCAATCCCAGGAATTGATTGTATAAAGCGCGCCGGATCGGGTCCTCGGGATTCGACGAGAGCTTGAGCGCCGCTACGATGAACGATGCGACCGGAGCATTGCCGATGGTCAGCGCCTCCTGCGTGACCAGGTCGTAGCAGTAGGGTGATTCGGGGTGTGCGGTTTTATAGTCGAGCAGTTGTTTCGCGATCTTTACCCCGTCGCGGTTGTAGCGTACGAGGATGGCGATGTCGCTGGGCGAGTAACCGCGTTGCTGCAGCTCTTCGACCGTTGCGATCACAGGCGGTTTGTCGGCCTCTTCCTCCTTGAATTCGCGTGCGAATTGCGTGATGCGGATATAACCGTTCTCCGGCGCTTTGGCGCTTTGTTGCCGGTGTTGCTCGTATGCGTTTGCAAGCATGTCGGTCAGTTCGGCACGTATCCCCGCAGATAAAGAGCCCTGTTCGCGCGCCGTTTCCAGCTGGCTGTTGAGCCGTTTGTTGTCGAGTGCTACACAGGCTCCGATAGCGTCGTTGTTGAAGCGCACGACGGTACCTGCACTGCGGTAATTGACCTCGAGCGTTTGGTCGGCGACTTCCCGGAAACGGCGGTTCACCTCTCCGCCGAGAATCTGCCAATCGCCGCCCCGCCATCGGTAGATGGATTGTTTGACGTCGCCGACCAGCAGGACGGGAGATTTATCGTCCTGTGCTACGGCATTTTCCAGCAACGGGACGAAATTGCTCCATTGCTGCTGCGAAGTGTCCTGAAATTCGTCGATCATGAAGTGCGAGAAGGCGTTCCCCGCTTTTTCGTAGATAAACGGCGTGTCGTTGCCGCTGATTAGCTTGTGCAGCAGGCCGTTCGTTTCGGAGATCGGCAGGATGCCCTGTTCCCGGCAGAGTGTGTCGATCCGTTGCGAGAGGTCGGCCAGCAGGGCATAGCTGCGGAAATTTTCACGCAGCAGCGCCGTCGTGTTCAAAAACCGGATATTGTCGTCGTAGAGACGGCACAGCTCTTCGAGCCGCGGGCGCAACTGCGGGATCAGTGCCCGTATGTCGTCGATACGAGGCGATTTTTTACCGTACCACTTTTCATCCGACCCGAGCGCGTCCGATACGCGCTGTCCGTAGGCGGATACGATGCCTTCGCTCGTTTTGACGAAATAACTGATACAGCCGCTTCTGCCGTAGGCGAAATCGTCGATCGTGAGACTGCTTGCGGCAATTAAGTCCAACGCTTCCCGTCCAATCCTCTGCATCGTGTTCGTAACAGCGCGGCTGCGCCCGATCGCTTCGCCCAGTACCCGGCTCAATTCCTCTTTGGGCAGTGAGCCCGCAGTTAGGCTTTTGTAGCGCTCTTTGAAAATCTCTGCGCCCAGTTTGCGGATATCCTCGCGGATGTCCCACCGTTTGTTGTCCTCGATCTTCTCTTCGGCGAAACGTGTGATCCATTCGCGCAGCGGTTCGTTGACGGCCATTTCTTCGATCATCCGGTCGGTGGTGCTGTCGAGGATCGAGTCGGTTTGCAATTCTAATGTAAAGTTGGCGTCGATGCCCAGTTCCTTGAGGAATGAGCGGATGATCCGTTGGAAGAACTTGTCGATGGTCACGACGCAAAAATGGCTATAGTCGTGCAGGATTTTGGTCCGGACTTCCGTGGCGCGGCGGCGGATCAGGTCCGGTGTAAGCTCCAATTCTTCTTCGAGCTGCGGTAAATACGAACTCTCCGTCCCGCTGGCGAGTGCGTTGAGTTCGCCCATGATGCGCTGCTTCATCTCCTCGGTCGCCTTGTTCGTGAAGGTGACGGCCAGGATGTTCCGGTACAGCCACGGATTCGCGATTACGTGCGCGATATATTCGTATGCAAGCCGGTAGGTTTTGCCTGATCCGGCCGATGCCCTGACGATGCTGACGCTTCCCATTCGTTCGTTTTGCTGAGGGATTCTTCCAAAGTTCCGTTTGCAGGCTAAAGTTACGGTAAAGATTGGGAATTCCCTGACAAAAGCCTATATTTGTCTAAGGGAATTAAAAACGAAGAATATGAAAAAAATAGCGCTGATGCTCCTTGTGCTGACCTGCTCACTGGCCGCTTCGGCCCAGCAGTCCATCGTCAGCAAACGGCTGGATGCTTTCCGTAACATAGACCTTTCGGGTAACCTGCATGTCGAGCTGATCAAGGCCGATTCTGCACATATCGATGTGAAGCTCAACGGGACGAACAGCAACCGCCTCGATTGGGGGATCAAAAACGGTACGCTCAGCGTGCACCTGCGCCCCGGGGGCGAGAAGGGGGCCAGCGGCGATGTGAAGATCTATTACGATACGCTGTCATCGCTCAAAATTTCTGCGTCGAACGTTTCCGTGCAGGGTACGTTGACGCAGGGTATGATCGATGTCGATATGACGGCGGGCGCAATTTTCGGTGCCGATCTCCAGCTTAAGGATATTTGTCTGAAAATTACCGGTAATTCGGTTGCGAACCTGACCGGATCGGCCAAGTACGGTACGTTGATCGCCACTTCCAAATCGAAGGTGAATGCCCGTCCGCTCACGTGTCAGGATGTACGTGTCGAGGCTACTTCCGGCGCCGAGGTGTATGTCAAGGCCGTCGAACGTATCCAGATCGTTGCGAACACCGGAGGGGCCGTCTATTATCAGGGCGAGCCCGAGATTTTCCGCAGTGCGACGAAAATGATGGGTACGGTCAACAATATCGGTAAATAGCGCTTTTCTCCGGTTTTCTTGCTTCTGTATCGATAGGCTGCATGGTGAATATTGGCCCGACCGGGGGAAGTGTGCGGGAAAATCAAAAGAAAGATCTGGCTGATTCGGAGTGTGTAGGATTGATGCCGATTCCATTTTGGCCGGCGGCGGGGATAAACGGGCTCCGGACCATAGACGGTTGGCACGGTGGACGGCCCTGCAGCGGGCGATTTATAAAGGAGGGTTATGCGCAGTTTTATCGACGAAGTGGTTTCGTCTTTGTACGGGCGTTACGGCGATGATATTTCATCGCTGAACCTGGTTTTTCCGAGTCGTCGCGCCCGCCTCTTTTTTTCCGACGCCCTTTCGCGTGTTACGCTCCGTCCCGTGTGGCAGCCCCGTTTCGTGGATATCAACGACCTGATGCAGCAAATCTCGGGAATTGCCTGTGGCGATCGCATCAAATTGGTGACCGAACTTTACAAGGTTTACAGCCGGCACCACGACGAAAGTTTCGACGAATTTTATTTTTGGGGCGACATGCTCCTTTCCGACTTCGACCAGATCGATAAATACCTGATCGATGCGGATGTTCTTTTTACCAATATCGGCGATCTGCATGCGCTCGAGGACCATCTTGCCTACCTGACTCCCGAGCAGATCGGCATTGTGTCGCGTTTTTGGCAAAGTTTCGGTGCGGAGAGTAATTTCTCGGACGAAAAAGCACGGTTTATGTCGATCTGGCGCACGTTGGGGACAATCTACCACGAATATCGGGCGGCCCTGTCCGTTCAGGGATTGGCTTACGAGGGGATGGTGCACCGTATCGCGGCCGAACGGATCGCTGCCGACGACCTGCCCGATGAATTTCCCGCGCCCGAGAGCCGTTACGTAATCGTCGGTTTCAACGCGTTGTCCGCTTGCGAGAAGCGCCTGTTTACTTGGTTGCGCAACAGCGGACGGGCCGAATTCTGGTGGGATTACGACGATTATTATGTCGGTAATGCCGATCATGAGGCGGGTTTGTTCCTGCGTTTCAATATCCGGGAATATCCTGCACCGCTGGATACCGGGCCGCACGGCCGTTTCGTACAGGCGAAAGAGGTCTCGGTAGTTTCGGCCCCGTCGGACAGCCTGCAGTGCAAGTATGTGCATACGTTTCTCGAAGGATTGTTGCGACGCGGTCTCAAACCGGACAAAGAGACGGCGATCGTACTGACCGACGAGAGCCTGCTGCTCCCGGTGCTTTATTCTATTCCCGATGAGATCGGTGCGGTCAATGTGACGATGGGTTATCCGTTGCGGCAGACCACGGCCTATTCGTTCGTCGAGCGGCTGTTGGAGTTGCAACGCCGCAAGCGCCGGAAGAAAGACGGCACGCTCCAGTTCTACCACAGCGATGTCGTGGGCATTCTTAACCATCCTTACATACTGGAACAGGATAGTGTCCGCTCCGGGGAGCTGATCGCCGATATCCAACGCAGCCAGCGGGTCTATGTGGAAGCCGGGCGGATTGCCGTTCCCGGGGTTACCGACCGTATTTTTTCCGCTGCGGACGGATGGACGGAGCTTGCCGATTATTTGCAACGGGTACTTGCCTGTATCGGCGGATTGCCGTCAGCCGAAGACGGTCCGCGCCGGCGCGAGTTCTTTTCGGTGATTATCGATAATCTCTGCCAGGTCGGTACGTCGCTTCGGGACAGTGGCCTGGAGGTTACGGTGCCGGTCTTTTCATCGTTGCTGAGAAAAATCCTGCAAGGCGTCCGCATCCCCTACGAAGGGGAACCGCTCAGCGGAATACAGGTGATGGGGATACTCGAAACCCGTAACCTCGATTTCGAGAATGTGCTGATCCTTTCGGCCAACGACGATACGTTCCCGGGCAATTTGGCCGCCGGGGCGTCGTTTATCCCGCATAACCTGCGGCTTGCCTACGGGTTGCCTACGCCGATGCACCATGAAGGAGTTTATGCCTATTACTTTTACCGGTTGTTGCAGCGCGCTTCGGTCGTACACATCGCTTACTGTTCCCGCAGCGACGACAAGCACACCGGCGAACCGAGCCGCTATATCTATCAACTGGATTACGAGTCGCCGCACGATGTGGTGCGGACTCAGGTGCCGCTCAGCGTAAGCCTCGCCCCGCAACACCCGCTCGCAGTGCCCAAAACTGGCGAGGTGGCGGAACGGCTGCATGCATTCCTGGACGGCGGGGGACGTACTTTTTCGCCTACGTCGTTCTATGCCTATATCGAATGTCCCCTCAAATTCTGTTTCCGCAGTATTGAACGGCTCCGGCCCGAGGAGGAGGTCGCCGAGGAGATCGATCTGCCGATGTTCGGGACGATCTTGCACAAAGCGATGGAACTGCTTTACACGCCGCTGTTGAATATTCCGGAACCCGGGCGGCAAATCCGTGCACTGATCGGATCTGCGGCGGTTGCCGATGCGGTTACCCGGGCGGTTAGCGGCGAGTACCTGCGTGATCCGTCGCTTGGCAGCGACGAATACGGCGGGAATGTCTTGCTGGTGCGAGATATTGTCGCACGTTATATCGATCGTTGCATCCTGCCCTATGACGCCGCTCATCCAGGCTTTCGGATCGAAGGTTTGGAACAGTCGGTCACGGCCCCGGTCTTCTTCTGTTTGGGTAGTGAAACACATACCGTGACCTTTGCGGGTACGTCCGACCGGCTCGACCGGTTGACGGACGGACGTGTTCGTGTGGTGGATTACAAAACGGGAGCGCCGAAAACCGAATTCCGGGATCTCGACGCGCTTTTTTCGGCCGACAGCCGGCAGCGCAATGCTGCCGCTTTGCAGACACTGCTCTATTCGATGATGGTAAGCCGCACGACCGGCAGTGACGTACAACCGGCGCTTTACTATGTTCGCCGGATGAACGATCCCGATTACTCGCCGTTGCTGGTCGAAGGTAAGCGGGAAGTATTTTCGTTCGCTCCGTACCGGGATCCCTTGCAGGCGTATTTGCAGACGACGCTCGCTTCGCTGTTCGATTTCTCGGAACCGTTCCGCCAGTGCGACGATCGCTCGGTTTGCGAATACTGCGATTTCCGCGAAATCTGCCGGAGATAGCTTTTAAGTACACCGGATTTCCCTATTGGTATTTGATCCTGTTCGTATTTAAACTTGCAGATTTATAGGTGATAATAAGGATTGTCAGTGCCGTAGACTGTTGATTCCGTGTCCGCTTCGGATTGCCGTTTCCGCGTATTTGCAAGCAAACCGATTGTGTTATTGGCGAGCAGGATGCTGAACGGGTAGGAGAAACAGATCCGGACGTTGGTCAGAAATGTTTTTCGGTTAGCGAGTACTCGATGGCTAGATGCGGAAACAACGGAGCGGACCCAATCGGGTCCGCTCCGTTTCAAGAGTTTGTATCGGTCGTTAGTTGATCGACATCATTTCCCGATATTTCGGCAACGGCCACAGTTCGTCGTCGACGATCAGTTCCAGTTTGTCGATATCCTGCCGGATGACCGACATGATCGGACGTACCACGTCCCAGTAACCGTTGGCCCGTTCGATGATATTCTCCGTATTGTTGTATTTCTTGCGTGCGTCGATCATCTGGCGGTTGTGTTCGCGGATCGACTTGACGTATTTCGCGATCTTGGTGATCGCACGAATCTCTTCCGAAGCGAGTTCCATGTATTCGTCTGGCATGATATCTTTTAGCCCCTGCACGTTTTGGATCAGCACATTTTGGTACTTGATCGCCGTCGGCACGATGTGGTTCGCAGCCATATCGGCCAGTACGCGCGATTCGATCTGGATCTTTTTGATCAGAATCTCCAGGTTGATTTCGTACCGTGCGCAGATTTCCGATTCGCTGTAAACGCCGTGTTTCGTCAGCAGTTCTTTGTATTGCGGACGGTTGAACACCGTGAATGCTTCCGGAATGCTGCCGATGCTTTCCAGTCCGCGTTTACCGGCCTCGTCGAGCCATGCCTGACTGTAACCGTTGCCTTCGAAACGGATTTTTTTCGATGCGATAATGTATTTGCGGATTACCTGCAGGATCGCTTCATCCTTTTTGACTCCTTTATCGATCAGTGCATCGACCTCTTTTTTGAATTGGATCAGCTCTTCGGCGATAGCCGTATTGATGACCGTCAGCGGCGCCGCGCAAGTGTGCGACGATCCCGTGGCGCGGAATTCGAACCGGTTGCCGGTAAAGGCGAACGGCGAGGTGCGGTTGCGGTCGGTGTTGTCGAGCAGGATGTCGGGAATTTTACCGATGTCGAGCTTGATGTCGGTCTTTTCATCGGGCGTCATCTTCTTGTCGCTGACCCTCTCTTCGATCGAGTCGAGCATGTCCGACAGGGTCGAACCGGCGAAAACCGACATCACGGCCGGTGGTGCTTCGTGTGCGCCGAGGCGGTGCGAATTGGACTGGGTGGCGATCGAGGCCATAAACAGCGTGCCGTAGTCGTGTGCGGCCTTGATCGCGTTGACGAAGAAGGTGAGGAACTGGATGTTGTTCTTCGGGGTTTTGCCCGGGGCCAATAGGTTCACACCCGTGTCGGTCATCATCGACCAGTTGCAGTGTTTGCCCGATCCGTTCACCCCGGCGAACGGCTTTTCGTGAAACAGCACCCGCAGTTTGTGTTTCAGCGCCACTTTGCGCATAACGGTCATCAGCAGCGTGTTGTGGTCGACCGCGATGTTGGCCTCTTCGAACATCGGAGCACATTCGAACTGGTTGGGTGCCACTTCGTTGTGGCGGGTTTTGATCGGAATGCCGAGCCGGTAAGCCTGTTCTTCGAACTCCTTCATATATTCCAGTACGCGGCTCGGGATCGCTCCGAAATAGTGGTCGTCGAGCTGCTGGTCTTTTGCCGCGATGTGCCCCATCAGCGTCCTTCCGGTTTGCATCAGGTCGGGACGTGCGAGGAAGAGCGCTTCGTCTACCAGGAAGTACTCCTGCTCCCAGCCCAGCGTGACGTTCACCTTTTTGACATCTTTGTCGAAATACTGGCAGACATCCTCTGCGGCTTTGCAAACCACTTGCAGCGATTTGAGCAGCGGGGTCTTGAAGTCGAGCGCTTCGCCCGTATAAGCGATAAAAATGCTTGGGATGCAGAGGGTTTTGTCGATGATAAAGGCCGGAGACGACGGATCCCAGGCTGAATAGCCGCGCGCTTCGAACGTGTTGCGCAATCCTCCGTTGGGAAAACTCGACGCGTCGGGTTCCTGCTGTACGAGCAGTTCGCCTTTGAAGGTTTCGAACGAACCACCGCCCTGCATCGGTTCGAAGAAAGCGTCGTGTTTTTCTGCGGTCGAGTCGTTCAGCGGCTGGAACCAATGCGAGTAGTGCGTTGCTCCGCGTTCCATCGCCCAGGTTTTCATACCCTGTGCGATCTGGTTTGCGAATTTGCGGTCGATGCGCCGCCCTTCGTCGATCGCATTGCAGAGGCTTTCGTAAGCATCTTTGGCGATATATTGCCGCATGGTTTCGCGGTCGAACACGTCGGCCCCGAAATAACCCGATATTTTTTGATCCGATAGTTTGGTCTCGATCAATTCCCTCCGGGAGATCTCGTCCAGTGCCTTGAAACGGAGTGTAGCCATGAATGGAATGTTAGTTTGACGGTTTCAGTGGCAAAAGTAGATAAAAAACGATATAAAAGACGATCCGGCCCCCTGTTTTTTGGGGGCCGGAATAAAAAAACACCTGTTTTTACTGAAATTAGTCGAACGATTGCATACCGCTCTGGGCGATGCGGATGATTTTGCGGTAATCCTTGTAGTCGAGTTCCATAAAGAAGTAGTGTACCGGATCGATCCGCATGCCGTTATGGATAATTTCGTAGTGCAGGTGCGGGGCGAGCGACAGGCCGCTGTTGCCCGACTGGGCGATGATATCGCCGCGCCGGACGCTTTGGCCCTGTTTGACATAGATTTTGCCCAGGTGGCTGTATGAAGTTTCATACCCGTTGCCGTGATTGATGATTACGGTGTTTCCCGACGAGGTGCGCTGCGTGATGACACGGCTGACCCGTCCGTCGGCGGTGGCGAATACGCGGGACCCTTCGCTGACGGTGTAATCGACGCCCTGATGTGCGGTCAGGGTTTTGTAGAACGGATGGATGCGCATGCCATAAGAAGCGGTCAATAGTGTCAGATCTTTATTGATGACGGGCTGAATGGCCGGAATATAGTTGAGACCGTCTTTGAGAGAATCGGCGTGCTGTTCCATTTCGGCGATCAGGTAGAGCTGGTCGCTGGCTTTCTTTTCAAGGGTATTGAGCTTGCTGAAGAACAGGTCCCCCAGTTCCCGGTTTGTCTTCGACAACAACTCTTCGTGGGCCGCCAGTTCCTTCTCTCCGTAATCGTTGTCGAAACTGTAAGGATCGGATTCGAACAATGTCCGGAAAATGTGCCGGTCGCGCTCGACCACATTGTCTAAGATCCTTTGTATCGTGTCGTAACGCTTGTCCAGTTTCTTGTATTCGTTGCGTAGCAGTCTCGTCGAGGATTTCATCCGGTATTCGACCGGTGTGTCGAAAAAGAACGAGAAGGCTATATAATAAAGGATAGCCATCCCGGTCCATGCGAACACATGGATGACTGCACGCCAGAACTTTTTCCTGAACGCGACCTGCTGTTCGTGCCGGTGCGGCACGAGCTCTTTGAAGCGGATGAGTCGGGGTTTGTCCATGGGTTATTCCGTTTCGTATGTAGTGGCCTGTGCCGACTCGACGATTTTGGCGAACTCTTCTTCGCTCATGTCTCGGCTGAAGTAGTTGAGCGGATCGACGTGCAGCCCGCGGTAGATCACTTCGTAATGGAGATGCGGTCCCGTCGAGCGTCCCGTACTGCCTACTTCGCCGATCAGCTCACCGCGGCGGACATACTGGCCCGGCGCGACGAGGATTTTGCTCAAGTGCGCATAACGGGTTTTGTAACCGAAACCGTGGTTGATCAATACCTGTTTGCCGTAACCGCGTTCGCCCTCGTTATTGAAAGCTACTCGGCCGTTGCCCGTGGCATAAACGGGGTCTCCGACCCGTCCGCCCAGGTCGATTCCCTGGTGGCCGGCGATACGTCCGGTGACCGGATGGCGCCGGGTACCGAATGCACCGATGTGTCCGCGCAGGTTGCGTTTGTTGACCGGCCAGATGGCGGGAATCGCTTCGGCCATCATCTCCTTGTTTTTGCTGAGTTCCTCCAGCTCGTCGAGCGATTTGGACTCGAGGTACAGCAGTCGGCTCATTCCGTCCAGCTCTTTCCAGGTCGAAACCATCAGGGGCGTGTAGAGGTCGTTGTTCAGGTGTTTGTATTTGCTGTCCGGGTAGGGGGTATAGATTCCCTGCATATTCAGCGAATCGGTGCCGAACAGCGAACGATAGACGCTGTTGTCGCGGTGGCGGATCTCCTGCAGCCGGGCCGTAGCGGCGCGCAGTTTGTCGTTCAGCATGTTGTATTTGATCAGCAGTTCGTTGTTGTCACGACTGATGCGGTACATTTTGGGCGTGTAGAAAAAGAACGAAAAAAGCACGTTTACGATCGAAGCGAGGATGAATCCGATCAGCACTTTTCGCAAAGCCCGGTAGAATTTGATCCGAAAAGGGATGGTGATGACCTCGTAAGTGAGGGTCTGCGGGTTGAATTTATAGCGTTTTTTTGCCATCGGATCATTTTATGTGCGCTAGGCACAACAAAATTAGACGAATTTATGTAATTTTACAACCTCTTTTGTGATTGCATTATTAACGCTCCCCAATCGAAGGATAGTATACCTCAATTATGGATTCGAATCAAATCAGAACGACATTTCTCGAATTTTTCAAGGGCAAGGAACACCTGATCGTGCCGTCGGCCCCGATGATCGTAAAGAACGACCCTACGCTGATGTTCACCAACGCGGGGATGAACCAGTTCAAGGATCTTTTCCTCGGCAACTCGCCGGTCCGCCACAAGCGTGTGGCCGATTCGCAGAAATGCCTGCGCGTATCCGGCAAACACAACGACCTCGAGGAGGTAGGCCACGATACTTACCACCATACGATGTTCGAAATGTTGGGCAACTGGTCTTTCGGCGATTACTTCAAGAAAGAGGCGATCTCATGGGCCTGGGAACTTTTGGTTGAGGTGTACGGCCTGCCCAAGGACCGCATTTATGCCACGATATTCGAAGGTAGTCCGGAGGAGGGGATCGACCGGGACAATGAGGCTTATACCTACTGGAAGCAATTTTTGCCCGAGGATCATATCCTGCTGGGCAACAAACATGATAATTTCTGGGAGATGGGGGACACCGGTCCCTGCGGCCCTTGCAGCGAAATTCATTTCGATTTGCGTGACGACGCCGAACGGGCGAAACTCGACGGACGTGAATTGGTCAATGCCGGACACCACCTGGTGATCGAAATCTGGAACCTGGTGTTCATGCAGTTCAACCGCAAGGCTAACGGCCAGCTCGAACCGCTGCCCGCACAGCATGTCGATACCGGAATGGGCTTTGAGCGTCTCTGTATGGTGTTGCAAGGTAAGCAGAGCAACTACGATACGGATGTATTCCAGCCTACGATCCAGCGTTTGGCGGCGATGGCCGGTAAAACATACGGTAAGGATGCCAAAGCCGATATAGCTATGCGGGTAATCGCCGACCACCTGCGTGCGATCGCTTTCTCGATCGCTGACGGCCAGTTGCCGTCGAATGTCAAGGCGGGTTATGTGATCCGCCGTATCCTACGTCGCGCTGTACGATATGGTTACACCTACCTCGGTTTCAACGAGCCGTTTATCTGTAAGCTGGTCGAAGGTCTGGTGCAGCAGATGGGCGACCAGTTTCCCGAACTGAGGGCGCAGCAGGATTTGATCACCAAAGTGATTGCCGAAGAGGAGAGCGCATTCCTGCGCACGTTGGCTACCGGGATCAACCTGATGGACGGTGTGATCGCGAAAGCCAAGGAGGCCGGAAAGGATACGATCAGCGGCAGCGACGCGTTCTTGCTGTACGATACCTACGGTTTCCCGATCGACCTGATCGAGTTGATTGCGCATGAGAACGGCATGAAAGTCGACGGAGACGCTTTCAGTAAGGAGTTGCAGAAACAGAAGGAACGCTCGCGCAATGCGGCTGCCGTAGATACCGACGATTGGGTGGAACTGTTCCCGATCTCCGAGAGTAAATTCGTAGGTTACGACTCCCTGGAAGCCGATGTCCGTATTTCGCGCTACCGCCGGGTGAAGACCAAGAATAAGACCTATTACCAATTGGTATTCGATCAAACCCCGTTTTATGGGAACTCCGGCGGACAGGTAGGTGATCAGGGCATCCTCGAAAGCGACGGTGGAACGGTTCGGGTTACCGATACCCAGAAAGAGAATAACCTGACCGTGCATATCGTCGAAAACCTGCCGGAAGATATTACCGCCACTTTCCATGCCGTGGTCGACAAGCAGCTGCGCGATGCGAGCGCGAATAATCACTCAGCTACACACTTGATGCATAAAGCTTTGCGTACGGTATTGGGTACGCATGTCGAGCAGAAGGGTTCGTTGGTGACGCCCGAATACCTGCGTTTCGACTTTTCGCATTTCCAGAAGGTGACCGATGAGCAAATCCGGGAGGTAGAGCGACTCGTGAACCACGATATTCGCGCGAATTTTCCGTTGGAAGAGCGCCGCGACTGTCCGATAGACGAGGCCCGCACGCTCGGTGCGATGATGCTTTTCGGCGAAAAGTACGGCGACCGGGTGCGCGTGGTCAAATACGGCGATTCGGTCGAGCTGTGCGGGGGAACGCATGTCTCCGCCACCGGTAATATCGGGTTGTTCAAGATTGTCGGCGAAAGTGCCATCTCGGCCGGTGTCCGGCGGATCGAAGCCGTGACGGGGGTTGCGGCGGAACAGTTTGTATATGGTCTCGAAGATTTGCTCCGGGCTGTTCAGAAGCATCTGAATAATCCGTCGATCGAGCAGGCCGTCCGGCGTCTGATCGAAGAGAATGCCGAAATGAGCCACCAGATCGAGCAGGTTACCCAGGAACGTATTGCGGCATTGACACAGGCATTTGCCAAAGCGGTCGTCGAGGAGGAAGGAATGCATCTGATTGCACGTCAGATAAGCGCGAATTCCGATGTAATCAAAGGTATTGCTTTCGGTCTGCGGCCGATGTTTGCGGATTTAGTCTTTGTCGGGGGCACGACCGTCGGCGAGAAAGTATCGCTCACGGTTATGCTCGGGGAGGAAATCGTAGCCCAGGGGATCAATGCTTCGCAAGTAATCCGCGAAGCGGCCAAAGAGATCAACGGGGGCGGCGGCGGCCAACCCTTCTTTGCTACGGCGGGCGGTAAGAATGCCGACGGACTCGACAACGCGATTCTCAAGGCTGTCGAATTGATCCGGGCCGGAATATCCGCAGACGGGGAATAACCGTTTCCGGGGAGTGATCCCACGCGGGGCGTTCGTTCTGGATGAACAGAAAAACGAAATTAAACAGATAAGATTATACAAGTATGTCGAATAAAGTATTGCTGATGATTTTGGATGGCTGGGGCAAAGGCGACCACGGCCATGACGATGTAGTTTACTGCGCTCGTCCCGAATATATTATGGGATTGGAGAAAAAGTATCCCAATGCCGAGCTGCGTACCGACGGAGAGAATGTCGGACTGCCCGACGGCCAGATGGGCAATTCGGAGGTAGGACACCTCAATATCGGTGCGGGCCGCGTGGTCTATCAGGACCTCGTGAAGATCAATATCGCCTGCCGCGACAACTCGATCCTGAAGAACCCCGAGGTCGTGAAGGCATTTACTTATGCTAAGGAGAACGGCAAGCAGGTGCATTTCATGGGGCTGTTGTCGGACGGAGGGGTGCACAGCTCGCTGGACCACCTGCTCAAATTGTGCGATATCTCCAAGGAGTACGGTGTCAGTGACAAGACTTTCGTCCACTGCTTCATGGACGGCCGCGACACCGATCCGCGCAGCGGTAAGGGTTTCATCGAGAGTTTGCGGGACCATTTGAAGGTTTCCGGGGGCAAGATCGCTTCGATCATCGGCCGTTACTATGCGATGGACCGCGATAAACGCTGGGAGCGTGTCAAGGAAGCATACGACCTGTTGGTGAACGGCACGGGCGAGAAAGCGTCCGATCCGGTTGCCGCCGTGCAAAAATCCTATGACGAAGGTGTGACCGACGAGTTTATCAAGCCGATCGCCTGTGTCGGTGCGGACGACCAACCGTTGGGGCTGATTCGGCCGGATGATATGGTTATTTTCTTCAATTTCCGCAATGACCGGGCGAAAGAGCTGACGATCGTGCTGACCCAGGAGGATATGCCCGAATACGGCATGAAAAAATTGCCGCTTTACTACTGCTGTATGACGCCTTACGATGCGAAATTCCAGGGGTTGCATATTCTTTTCGACAAGGAAAATGTCAACAACACCATCGGTGAATACGTTTCGTCGAAGGGACTTAAACAATTGCGTATCGCCGAAACGGAGAAGTATGCGCACGTTACTTTCTTCCTCAATGGCGGCCGTGAAGAGAAATTCGATCATGAGGAGCGGATCCTGGTTGCATCGCCTAAGGTGGCTACCTACGACCTGAAGCCGGAGATGAGTGCCTACGAGGTGAAAGATGCCTTGGTCGCCGAACTGAACAAAGGTACGTTCGACTTCATTTGCTTGAACTTCGCCAACGGTGATATGGTGGGCCATACCGGTGTTTACGAGGCGATTGTCAAGGCTGTGAAAGCAGTGGATGCCTGTGTGCACGATGTCGTTGAGGCGGCCAAAGCCAATGGCTATGAGGTGGTGCTTATCGCAGACCACGGCAATGCGGACCATGCCGAAAATGAGGACGGTTCACCCAATACGGCCCATTCGCTCAATCCCGTTCCGATTATCGTGGTTTCGGACCGGGTGAAAAGTGTGCACAATGGCGTGTTAGCCGATGTGGCTCCTACCGTACTGAAACTGATGGGGCTTCCTCAGCCTGCCGAGATGACTGGCAAGGCATTGGCGGAACTGTAATCGGAGTTTTTTTGTTATCGAGCCGGAACAGCTGTGCTGTTCCGGCTCGATTGTTTTGGACGTGTTCGGTATGTCCTAAAGTCTGGATTGTTTAGCTTTTACTCTTAACGGATAAATCTGTGTTGTCCGTTTTATGTTTTCATGAAATTGAAAATCAGGAGTAAAAATCGGAACATGCAAACAGCGGCTTGCAGAAACCCGGTCTGTCATGTTAGGGGGACAAGCGGCGTTAAAATTCGCCGATCAGGTCCCGGATTACGACCGAAGCGCAATGGCATCCGAATAGAGCCGGCATGTAGGAGATCGTGCCGACATTCGATTTTTTGTTCGTCTCCTCGCACAGGACCATCGATCCTTCGCGGACCGGTTCCGGGGAGAAAACCACTTTAAATCCTTTACGAATGCCCAGTTTGTGCAGTCTTTTGCGCAGCATGTGTGCGAGCGGACAGTGGTGCGATTTTGAAATATCCTTTATTTCCAGTAAAGTAGGGTCTGTTTTTGCTCCGGCACCCATCGAACTGACCAACGGAATGCCGCGCTCCAGGGCTCCTTTGATCAGGTTGACTTTCGGCGCGAGCGTATCGATGGCATCGATCACATAGTCGAACCGCTCCCGGTCGAGCAGGGCGTCGGTCGCATCGTCTTTGATAAATTCCCGGACCACGTCGAGTGTGATCTGCGGATTGATGTCGCACAACCGTTCCGCGAGTACTTCGGCTTTCGGCCTGCCGATCGTGCTGTGCAGGGCTACCAGTTGCCGGTTGAGGTTCGAAGGCGAAACGCAGTCGGCGTCTACGATCGTCAGTCGCCCGATTCCGCTGCGGGTGAGCATCTCGGCTGCATAAGCTCCCACGCCGCCTAAACCTACCACCAATACATGGGCCTGTCGGACCAGTGCCAGTTTCTGCCCGCCGAGTAACAATTCCGTCCGTTCGAGCCAATCGTTCGTCATATTCTGTTTTGTCATCTGTTGTGTGATTGCGTTGCCGAGTGCCCTCAGAGAGTTTTAAATAGGCGCCGGTAGTTGTCGTAAACCGTCTCTTTCCACTCTGCTACGGTTTTGCCGGTGATCGCTGCGGCCGTCGCATAGGTTGCGGCGATCGGCAATGGGCTTTCATCCGTTTCGAAGAAAACCCGGTCGACCGGTACGGCAGCCAGTGCCTGCCGTGTTTTGGGCGATGCGGCCGTTCGGTGTCCGAACGATAGGTAACCGCCGGCTTGCAACAGCCGCTCGGCCAATTCCGGCGAACCTGTAAAACCGTGGATCACCGGTGTTACGTGAGGATAGTGGCGCAGGATCGGAATCAGGTCGTTATAGGCCCGTACGCAATGGATGATTACCGGCAGGCTGCGGTCCGCTGCCAGCTCCATTTGTTGTTCGAACCAATGCCGCTGTGCCGTTCTGAGGACTGAATCTCCCGTAACTGCATAATCCAGCCCGATCTCCCCGACTGCAATGCAGCGCGGTGTGAGAGCATCGAGTAGGTCCTGTCTGTATCGGGATGTGTTGTCCGGTGTAATCCGCTGCACTTCCCACGGATGTATTCCTGCCGAGTACGGGCCTGCGGGCAGCGACCCGTCGCTACCGACCGCATAAGCGTCAATCACATAGGGGTCGTTCGAGCGGCGGTGCGTGTGAATATCGATGTAAGGAGTCGGTTGCATGCCAGAGGTTGGGAACGGTGGAGCGGTTATCGGTACAAAGGTAGCAAAACGGGTGAAAATGTCCGGTTTCCCTTTCGTTTTTCCCAAACGGATTGCTTATATTTGTTACGCTTAATTTTAACCGATAGCTTTTGAAGATAGTTATGATGAGGAAATATGTACTGTTGGCAGCTTTGGTCTGCCTGTCGGCCGGAACGGTAGTGGCCCGGAATCCGAAATCCGCAGACCCTAAAACAGCTCCGCAACCTGAAAAATATGTGTTTACCGACCTGAAGACCGTGCCGGCCACTTCGGTCAAGGATCAGTCCCGCTCGGGGACCTGCTGGTGCTTTTCGGGCGTTGCGTTGCTTGAGAGCGACTTATTGCGTCGGAGCGGCGATACGGTAGACCTCTCCGAGATGTGGATCGTCCGCCATGCTTATTATGACAAGGCGCTACGGTATGCACGCATGCACGGCAAGACCAATCTCGATGCCGGCGGTATTTCCTATGACGTACCGTATATGATGAGTTTGTACGGGATCGTGCCCGACAGCGTTTACCGGGGACTGAACTACGGAACGCCCAACCATGTGCACGGCGAGCTCAATGCGGTGATAAAAGCCTATATGGACGCGGTGATCGCGGCTCCTAACAAAACGCTTTCGACAGCTTGGAAAGAGGGGCTGAACGGGATACTCGACGCATACTTCGGCCAGATGCCCGAAACCTTTACCGTTAATGGCAAGAGTTATACGCCGCAGAGTTGGATGGAGGCCCTGAAGATCGATCCGCAGGATTATGTACAACTCACCTCGTTTACGCATCATCCTTTTTACCGGTCGTTTGTGCTTGAAATTCCGGATAACTGGACTGCTTCGCAGGTATACAACATTCCCCTCGAGGAGTTGCAGATGGTGATCGACAGTTCGTTAGAGGCTGGTTATGCGGTCAACTGGGCGGCCGACGTGAGTGAGAAAGGATTTGCTTTTGACAAAGGATTTGCTATAGTTCCGGTAACCGAAGCCGAGGAGGTAAGCGGTTCGGACAGGGCCCGATGGACGAAGTTGACCGACGAGGAACTGAAGAAAATGGCTCAGTCGCCTGTCGGTCCGACTCCCGAAAAGACGATTACCCAGCAAATGCGCCAGGATGCATTCGATAATTACGAAACTACGGACGATCACGGCATGCTGATTGTGGGATTAGCGAAAGATCAGGAGGGACATCCGTTTTACAAGGTAAAAAACTCCTGGGGCGAGCGCGGAACCTATAAAGGCTATTTCTATGCTTCGGCACCCTACGTATTGTATAAAACGACCGCTATTCTGGTCAATAAGAACTCCATTCCCCAATCCGTCCGGGCCAAGCTCGGACTGTAACGGCGTTGAGCCGTACCGCTTTTTGCAGCCGTTTGTAACCGCAATATAAAACCTGTGACATGCCGAAAGTCATCAAACTGAAAAAAGGCCTCGATATTTCGCTGGTGGGCGAAGCCTTGAGCGAGTTGAACGAACTTCCGTTGCAGCGCGAATATGCGCTGGTACCCGATAATTTCCGGGGCGTCGTCCCGAAAATGCTGGTCAAGGAGGGCGAGGAGGTGAAGGCCGGAACGCCGCTGTTTTTCGATAAATATCACCCCGAAGTACTTTTCTGTTCACCCGTAAGCGGTACGCTCGCGGGGGTCGTCCGCGGAGCGAAGCGCAAGATACTGAAGGTCGTCGTCCAGGCCGCTCAGGAGCAGCGTTACGAGACGTTCGACCTTCCGGCATTGGAGCAGGCGGATAAAGAAGTGGTTTCAGTAGCTTTGCTTAAGGCCGGTTTTTGGCCGATGGTTCTTCAACGTCCTTATGGCATTATCGCCGATGCGCTGACTACTCCGAAGGCAATTTTCGTTTCCGGTTTCGATTCGGCGCCGTTGGCCCCGGATATGGATTATCTGTTGGCTGGCCGGCAAGATGACTTGCAAATGGGATTTCGTGTGTTGGCGAAACTGACCGACGGTAAGGTGCATTTGGGTTTGAAAAGCGGTCGGGAGGGAGTACTGGACAAGATCGAAGGCGTTGAAAAACACTATTTTTCAGGGCCGCATCCGGCGGGTAATGTCGGCGTGCAAATCCACCATATAGACCCGATCAATAAAGGTGAGCTGGTTTGGACGGTCGGGGTGCAGGAGGTGGCGATGATCGGACGCTTTTTCCGTACCGGTCGGCCCGACTATTCCAAAATAATTGCACTCACTGGTTCCGAGGTGGCTCATCCGCAATACCTTCGTGTAATTTCCGGGGCTCCGATCGGCGGGATTATTCCGGCCGAAAAATTGCGCCCGGGGGACGACGGGGCGAAACTGAGGTATATCAGCGGAAACGTGCTGACCGGTGCAGGCGTGGAACCCGACGGTTTCCTGGGCTATTACAGCAATCAGGTTACGGTGATTCCCGAAGGAGACCGCTATGAATTCCTGGGCTGGGGTATGCCGCGTCTGGGTAAGTTCTCGGTGTCGCACAGCTATTTTTCGTGGTTGATGCCGCGAAAGAAGTACGTGCTCGATGCAAACATGAACGGCGGCGAGCGGGCGTTCGTCGTTACGGGCCTGTATGATAAATACCTGCCGATGGATATCTATCCGCTTTACCTGATTAAAGCGATCCTTGCAGGCGATATCGACAAGATGGAGAATCTCGGCATCTATGAGGTGATTGAGGAGGATTTGGCGCTGTGCGAATTCGTTGATCCGTCGAAGAACGAGATACAGGCGATCGTACGTAAGGGGATCGATTTGATGATTAAGGAGTTGAACTAACCAGGCTGAAATGAAAGGACTGAGAAGATTTTTAGACCGGATAAAACCCGATTTCGAACCGGGCGGCCGCTTCGGCAGGCTGCATTCGACGTTCGATGCGTTCGAGACGTTCCTTTTCGTCCCGGACAAGACTACCCACAGCGGCAGTCATATCCGCGATGCGATGGACCTCAAACGGACGATGATCATTGTCGTCTTGGCCCTGATGCCCTGTCTTTTGTTCGGGATGTATAACGTGGGATTACAGCATTTCCGCGCGATCGGGGTGGCTGATGCCGCATTGTGGAGCTGTTTCTGGTTCGGTTTCCTGAAAGTATTGCCGATCATTATCGTCTCTTATGTGGTCGGGTTGGGGATCGAATTTATTTCGGCGCAAATCCGCGGCCACGAGGTCAATGAAGGTTTCCTCGTGACAGGTATGCTGATCCCGTTGGTGATGCCGGTCGATATCCCGTTGTGGATGGTGGCTGTCGCGACCGCCTTTTCTGTCATTATCGGCAAGGAGGTATTCGGGGGGACAGGCATGAACATTTTCAACCCGGCGCTGTTGGCGCGGGCTTTTGTCTTTTTCGCTTACACGCCTTATATTTCCGGGGAGAAAGTCTGGATTGCAGGGCTGACCAAGGGCGAAGGCATTGTAGACGGATTTTCCGGTGCTACGCCGCTGGGCGATGCGGCTTCGGCGGTATTGAACCATACCAAAGAGATTATTTGGACGCAGGGAGGACCGCTCGAATGGTTTCTCGGTACGATGCCCGGTTCGATCGGCGAAACGTCGAAGCTGGCGATCCTGATCGGTGCGGTAATCCTGCTCTGGACGGGGATAGCCTCGTGGCGTATTATGCTGAGCGTCTTTGCCGGAGGTTACCTGATGGGCCTGCTGTTCAACCTGATCGGGCTGAACGCTTATATGGACATCCCGGCTTACTACCACCTGCTGATGGGTGGTTTCGCGTTCGGCGCCGTATTTATGGCCACCGACCCGGTAACCGGTAGCCAGACCAACACCGGCAAGTATATTTACGGACTGCTGATCGGCGTGATGGCCGTACTGATCCGGGTAGTCAATCCGGGTTATCCGGAGGGTATGATGCTGTCGATCCTGCTGATGAATGCAGTGGCCCCGCTGATCGACTATTATGTCGTGCAGGCCAATATCCGCAGGCGTACCCGGAGGCTCAAAACAGTAAAGTAAAAGAGACTGTCATGAATAAGAACAGCAACAGCTATATTATCCTTTATGCCTCGGTGATGGTCGTCATCGTCGCGGCTGTGCTCTCGTTCGTCTCCTTGTCACTCGGCGGTATACAGGCCGAGAACGTGCGGATCGAGAAGATGGGGGACATTCTCCGTTCGGTGGGCCAGGGCGGTGATGCGGATCATGTAGCGGATAAATCGGCTTACATTACCGAACAATATCGGAAATATATCGTTGACAGCTATGCGGTCAATGCGGCGGGCGACCGGGTCGAAGGTGCAGACGCTTTCAACCTGTTGATCAACCTGAAGGCCGAATACGACAAACCGTTGCAGGATCGTGTGTTGCCGGTTTTCGTCAGCCGGGACGATCACGGAATCGTCAGTTACGTGATTCCGGTCTGGGGTACCGGACTTTGGGGGCCTGTGTGGGGCTATATTGCTTTGGGCAACAATTGGGATACGGTGGACGGGGCGGTCTTCGACCACAAAAGCGAGACGCCCGGTCTGGGAGCAGAGATTGCTACACCGGCTTTTCAGGCACAATTCAAAGGCAAGCAGATTTTAGGCCCGCAGGGCAATGTGGTTGCGATTACCTTACAGAAGGGAGGTGCCGATCCGAACGATCCCTATGCCGTGGATGCGCTCTCGGGCGGCACGCTGACTTCGCGCGGTGTGGAGAATATGCTGAAGAACTGTCTGAGTGATTACGATGCCTATATTCGCAAGCAGCGTGCGGCAGCCGGTGATATAGCCTCTTCTTCCAGCGCGGCGGATTCAGTCTCTGCCGGTGGCATACCGGTTGGAACGGGTCATGAGGAAAGCGCTTTGCAGGACGGTACTGCAACCGGGGCAATACCCTCGGATACAACAGCCGGAACATCAACCGATAAATCCGATGGACATGAGTGATAAAAAGGAAAAAGCGCCGTTTTTTTCGGCTAAAAACCTCAAATTGCTGACCTCTCCGTTCGGTCAGAATAACCCGGTTACGGTACAGATTCTGGGTATCTGCTCGGCATTGGCCGTGACGGCGAAGCTCAAGCCCGCTTTCGTGATGGCGCTTTCGGTGATCGTCGTGACAGGCTTTTCGAGCATGATTATCTCACTGATACGCAAAGGTATTCCCGACCGTATCCGCATTATCGTACAATTGGTGGTCGTTGCCGCGCTCGTCATTCTGGTCGACCAGGTGCTAAAGGCTTTCGTTTACGATGTCAGCAAACAGCTTTCGGTATTTGTCGGGTTGATCATTACCAACTGTATCATCATGGGGCGTATCGAGGCATTCGCGTTGGGCAATAAGCCGTGGCCTTCGTTCCTGGACGGTGTCGGCAATGGTGTCGGTTACGGGATTATCCTGTTGATCCTCGGGTTTTTCCGCGAACTGTTCGGGGCCGGAACCTTGTGGGGGTATCAGGTTGTTCCTGCGAGCTGGTACATCAAAAACGGCGGTTTTTACGAGAACAACGGCCTGATGTTGCTGCCGCCGATGGCGCTGATCGGGGTCGGACTGATTATCTGGGTGCAGCGCAGCCGCAACAAGAACTTGATTGAAAAATAAACCCGCATCCGCTAAAAAATCCACGATATGGAAAACATACTGAGCATATTCGTCAAGGCGATTTTTGTCGAAAACATGGTTTTCGCCTTCTTTTTCGGCATGTGCTCCTACATTGCAGTCAGCAAGAGCGTCAAGACGGCGATGGGACTCGGGATTGCCGTCACGTTCGTGATGGTGATGACCGTACCGCTGAACTACCTGCTCAACGAATATGTCCTTTCGCCCGGAGCGCTTGGTTGGGTCGATCCGAAATACGGGGTAGGTGGAAGCCAAATGATCGACCTGAGTTTCCTCAGCTTTATCGTTTTTATCGCAGTGATCGCTTCGTTCGTACAGCTCGTCGAAATGGTGGTCGAGAAATTCACGCCGACGCTCTACAACCAGCTGGGGATTTTCCTGCCGCTCATTGCCGTGAACTGTGCGATTATGGGTGGTTCGCTGTTTATGCAGGAACGCGATTACGCTACGCTGGGTGAAGCGTCTGCTTTTGCGCTCGGATCGGGTATCGGGTGGTGGCTGGCGATTATCCTGATGGCAGCCATCCGTGAGAAACTGGCCTATTCGAATGTGCCTGCGCCGCTGCGCGGTGCCGGAATCACCTTCATACTGACCGGACTGATGGGAATTGCTTTCATGACTTTCCTCGGGATCCAGTTGTAACGGGAAAAAATGTAAAATAACGCGAAAACCATAAAATAATGGGTTTGTCAATTATTGTAGCCATTGCAGCCTTTCTGGTGGTGACGCTTATTCTGGTGGCGCTGCTGCTCTATGCCAAAGCGAAACTGATGCCTTCGGGCGAAGTCCGGATCGATATTAACGAGGGGGAGAAGGTATTGACCGTTTCGCCGGGAAGCACGTTGCTCAGTACGCTCGGTAATAACGGTATTTTTTTGCCGTCGGCCTGCGGAGGCGGCGGATCGTGCGGGATGTGCAAGTGTCAGGTGCTAGACGGAGGCGGTGAGATACTTCCTACCGAGGTGAACTTTTTTACCCGGCGCCAGCAGGCTGAAAAATGGCGTTTGGGCTGTCAGGTCAAAGTGAAGGAGGACCTGAAGATCCGGGTCGGAGATGCGGTGCTTGGGGTCAAGAAGTGGGAATGCGAGGTGGTTTCGAACAATAACGTCGCGACTTTTATCAAGGAATTCGTTGTGAAACTGCCGGTGGGCGAGACACTGAAGTTCCGTTCCGGACAGTACATCCAGATCGATGTTCCGAAGTACGATGAGATCAGATTCAGCGACTTCGACATCGCGCCCGAATATCGTGAAGACTGGGACCAGATGAAAATGTGGGGACTCGTGACGCGCAATCCGGAGCCGACGTTCCGGGCCTATTCGATGGCGAACCATCCGGCCGAAGGCAATATCATTATGCTGAATATCCGTATCGCCACACCGCCCTGGGACAGGACTGCAGGGAGCTTTATGAAGGTCAATCCGGGCATTTGCTCGTCGTATATCTTCTCGCTTAAACCGGGCGACAAAGTGACTATATCAGGGCCTTACGGCGAATTTTTCGTCAAGGATACACCCAACGAAAAGATGTTTATCGGTGGCGGAGCCGGTATGGCGCCGATGCGCTCGCACATTTTCCATTTGTTCAAAACCCAAAAGGTTACCGCTCCTGTCACGTATTGGTACGGAGCGCGCTCGAAACGCGAGATTTTCTACGAATCCGATTTCGAAGAGATCGAAAAGCAGTTCCCGAACTTCCATTTCCATATCGCGCTTTCCGACCCGAAGGAAGAGGACAATTGGAGCGGCTATGTGGGCTTTATCCACAAAGTCGTATTTGAAAACTACCTCAAAAACCATGAAGCGCCCGAAGATATCGAATACTATCTTTGCGGGCCGCCGATGATGAATGCGGCGGTCAACCAGATGCTCGATGAGTTGGGCGTACCGGGAGAGAACATCATGTACGACGATTTCGGATCGTAGGTAGGAATCAGGAGAATATAAGCAGTTTTTCTGTTCCGGAGAGTTTGCTTGAAAGTCGCTTAGGACTGATTTTTTGATTAACGAAGACTTGACCCCATGAAACGATGGCTCTCCAGACGGTTGAACGAACTGTTGCAGTATCAGCGTAAATACAGGATACGCAGGCTGATCCGAAAGGGAATGATCTCCGTAGGTGATTATACTTACGGCGTCTATAATTTGAATGTCAAGGAATTCAGGGGGAATGTCGTTGACCTGGAGATAGGCAAGTTTTGTTCGATAGCCGAGAACGTCACCGTGATTACGGGTGGCATCCATCCGGTTGAATGGGTTTCTACTTTTCCGTTGAGCGAACGTTTCTTGAGCAAGAAAGAGAGGTATTTTACCCGGGAGATGCCTTCTTCGCATGGGAAGATCACCATCGGTAATGATGTATGGATAGCCTCTTCGGTGACGATTCTCAGCGGTGTGACGATCGGGGACGGTGCGATTATCGCCGCAGGGTCCATCGTTGTCAGGGATGTGCCCCCGTATGCCCTGTATGGAGGGATTCCTGCCAAGGTGATCCGGTTCCGGTTCGATCAGGAACAGATCGGTGCCTTATTGAAAATACGGTGGTGGGATTGGAGTCCGGAACGGATTCGGACGAACATTCCGTATTTGTCCTCGGCTGATATATCCGGATTTATCCACCGGACGAATGCATTTCAAAATCCCGTTGATTGATCCGTTCCGTTGGGATGAGGATGTGGCCGCCGAAGAAGAGCGTACCCGACAGTGGAATGGCCTGAGGAACGGTGATTTTCGGCAGCAAGCAACGGGGATATTCCGTTATAAAATATACGTATCGACATGAAGATTTTAACCGGGACAGCTATTCGGGAGGCAGACCGCTTTACGATTGAGCACGAACCGATCGAAAGCCTTGCGTTAATGGAACGAGCATCGGAGGCTATTGCGCAATGGATATGCAATCATATTTCGCAGGATGTGCCGTTGCTGTTCGTTGTGGGTAAGGGGAATAACGGCGGCGACGGCCTGGCTGTTGCGCGGATGTTGCACAAGGTAGGATACCTTTGTGAGGCGGTTGTGGTCTTCGGCAGGGATCAATTGTCAACGGAATGCCGGACGAACCTGGGACGTTTGCCCAAAGGGGTGCGTGTGTCTACCCGGTTTGACACTCTGCCTGATTCCGGAACCGTGATTGTGGATGCATTGCTGGGTACTGGGGTGCGGGGCGAGGTAACGGGTCTGGCCGCCGATGCGATCCGGCAGATCAATGCTTCCGGTTGCCGGGTACTGTCGATCGATGTTCCTTCGGGAATGGTGACCGAATATGGCAATCTGCCGGGCCGTTTGATCGTGCATGCCGATGTGACGCTTACTCTTGAATTTCCGAAATTATCGCTGTTGCTTCCCGAAGCGGGGGAGTGCGCCGGTGTGGTGACTGTGTTGCCGATCGGCCTGTCTGAGGCATATATGGAACAGGTCGGTACGCCGTATTTTTATGTAGATGAGGAATTAATCCGAAAAATGTTATTGCCGCGCCCTCGCTTCGGGCATAAAGGATGTTTCGGCCACGCTTTGTTGGTTTGTGGTTCGGAGGGGATGGTCGGTGCTGCGGTATTGGCTGCCGGTGCCGCGCTCCGTTCCGGATGCGGACTGATAACCGTACACCTTCCCCGGGAAGAGCGTGTTGCACTGCAGGCCAACCATCCTGCGGCAATGGTCAGTGGGGATGAACAACCCTGTTTTTCGCATTTACCCCAACAGCCCCAGCGGTTTACAGCAATCGGTGTCGGACCGGGATTAGGGCAGCGACTCCAGACCGCTCGGGCTTTGGAAGCTCTGCTGCAATGCGGCAGGCCGATGGTGATCGATGCGGATGCACTGAATTTGTTGGCTGCCGATCCCGGTTTGCAGGAACTGGTGCCTGCCGGTTCTATATTGACGCCGCATCCGGGCGAATTACGGAGATTGGTCGGGGAGTGGGAAGATGATGCAGACCGCAACGAACGAGTACGGCAACTGGCCCGTCGGCTGTCGGCTTATGTAGTGGTGAAAGGGGCGCATACGATGGTTTGTACTCCCGAGGGAATTTGTTATTTCAATCCTACCGGCAATGCGGGTATGGCCAAAGGGGGGAGTGGCGATGTGCTCACAGGATTGATTACCGGCCTACTGGCACGCGGTTATCCTCCATTGCCGGCGGCGCTTGTCGGGGTATACCTGCACGGAAAAGCGGGAGACAAAGCGACGCAGTATTATGGACAAGAGGGAGTGAACGCGGGTGATTTGGCCGATTTTATCGGGGAAACGTGGGCCGAATGGGAAACCGGGAATACTGAAAATCCGCTTTAACCGCTCATTTTCCGATAGTTTTTACTATCTTTGTCTGCAAATCAAATTCAAATAGTTATGGCAAGTATCAGAGGCATTAAGAACGAGATAGATTATCTGGTCAGCGAAGTGATTTCGGATGGCTATATGGCGCTTTATTTCAACGTGGAGAAGCGTGATGCGATCGTATCGGTGATCGAAGAGGCCGTTGCGATGCGTAATAATTTGTACGAGAAAGTGAATAATCCGGCAGACAAGCAGAACAAAAGCCTGGTACGCAAACATTATGCGCAGATCCGCCGGGATATGATCAGCGGAACGGATGATTTGTTCCGGAAACTGAGCGATATCTGCAAATAACTTTGTTTTATTTACGGGGAAACGACGGGAGCCGGAGCGATTATCGCTCCGGCTCCCGTCGTTTTGTTGTCGAATGATTTGAAATACTACGCTCGTTTAACGTTTAATCCGCGTGCTCTTCGAGTACGGTATGCGGAACCGTGCCGTGTGAAACGATCTGGATGGGACAGTCGTAGTTGTGCAATTGCTCGGGTGTGATGACGTTTGAGTTGTGCCGGTGCACATGCCGGTTGACACAGACGATCGATTTGACATGAGAGGTGATCGTTCCCAGATCGTGCGACACCATAATGATTGCCATCCGGTCGTTGAGTTGCCGCAGAATTGCGTACAACTCCTTTTCAAATTTATTGTCCACGAAATTTGCCGGCTCGTCGAGGATCAGCACTTTCGGGTCGGAGATCAGCGCACGGCAAAGCAACGTACGTTGCAACTGGCCGCCCGAGAGCTCTCCGATAGGGCGCCGGGCGATCGACTCGATACCGCACAGGTCAAGCAGTTGCAAAGCTTTGGCTTTATCGGCTGCGGAGTAACGGCCAAACAACCGCTTACGGGCCTGCAACCCGGAAAGCACCACTTCACAGACCGATATTGGAAAGGATTTGTCTATGTCGGATACCTGTGGCAGGTAGCCGATAGCCCTGTAACCGTCGCTACCGATCACTGGTGAGTACTGTACTTCACCGGAATAGGGGAGTGCCTTGAGGATCGTTTTTACCAATGTCGTCTTGCCACCTCCATTCGGACCGATCACACCGATAAAATCATTCGGGAGTATGTCCAGATTGACATGATCCAGTACTTTTTGCCGGTCATCATAGCCGACCGAGACATCCTTTAGAGAGATCAGACTCATGGTTGAGCAATTAGTTTGCTTATTTCTAATGTGTTATTAATCACATCCGGAGCCAATGGGTCAATTGGGACGGCAGGAATATTCAACTCTCTTGCCAGTGCATCCACCGTACTTTTGCTGAATTGCCGCTGATAAAAAAGTTTGGTCAGATTCAGGTTGCGTGCCGTGTCGATAATCCGGCGCATGTGTTCGGCCGATGGTTCCTTCCCTTCGTTTTCCAGTGCGATTTGTTGCAATCCGTAATCCCGGGCCAGATAGGTAAGTGCCGGATGATAGATGATAAAGGCATGGTGGGTATGGGGGCCGAACAGGGCGGTCAATTGGCTGTCGAGCGAATCCAGGCGTGAAATGAACCGGTGATAATTATCCTTGTATCGGGCCGAATCCGGGTATTGCCGTGCCAATGCTTCGTAAATAGTCGCAGCGATTTGCTTGACTGTCCTGGGCGAATTCCAAATGTGGGGATCGACGCCTTGGACGTGAGTATGTCCGTGCGTGGCGGCGACCTCATGATCGTGTACGATCTTTTCGCTGTTATTCTGATGATTGTGTTCGCAGTCACCGGCAATTAGTTCGACTCCTTCTGAGACGTTGATTTGTTGAACATCAGGCATATTATTCCGAATAGCCTGTTGGAGGTTTCGTTCGAAATCGATTAATCCGGTATGAATATAAAATTGGGATTGAGCGACTTGTTGCATTTGTGCCGGAGAGGGTTCATAGGTTTCCGGACTGGCACCCGAAGGAACCAAGACATTGATACGAAAATCGGAATCGGCGATCTGTTCCGTGATATATTGCAACGGCGCGATACTGACAGCAATAGAAGGCTGGTTGCTTTGCGGTTTGGTGCACATGGTTACAATCAAGCCACACAAAACTATTGTAATAAGTGGTATTCGGAGTTTCATACGATGATGTGATCGGGCATTGAATCGGATGATAAAGGTAGTCAATGCAAAGCAGAACAGCAAAAACTATGCAAACGGACCTGAGATTATAGTATTAAGGATATCCGCGCCACAATATTTAACATAATATAAATTATAATTCATTGGTTATTCGTCCGGAGTATAAGAGATGAAAGTTTTGTCCTTAAAGAAAATAATGATTCGCTCGATTCCGGATGTTTGCCGGACATCATTCATGATTCTAGTGTGATTCTGGGAGTCGCTCTGAGATTTTGACCCGGTTCCTGCTCGTGTAGTTGTACCTATTTTAGACTGTGTCGAATGATTCGGAGCAATTTCCGGAGTCTGATGTGTTGAAGGATTAGTTTCTTGAAAATCGATTTTTCCAAGGGACTGTCCATGTTGATTCATTTTATGCGATTCTCGCGGAGTTAAATTGTCGGTAAAATCAAATAACGATCCCGCCGCTTTTTGTTGATTATTTTCGGTTATCGTGGTTGTTCCCATTGAGTCTCCCGAAGATGATGCCCGATTCGTATTCGATGCATCATTCGTTTCTGTCGCAGCGGGGATGATCGTCGCCTGTGACGACGAAGTTGTGATCGGTGTGACCGTATTGTCGGAAATTGAACGGTATATGTTGCCTTTACCTAGAAGCAACCAATCTGGATTGAGTTTCGGGAAACGCTGCAGCATTTTCTCAATGAAGTCGAAGCTGGGTTTATTCCGGCCACCTAGGATGTGTGAGATGCTCGATGGTTGTACGCCCATTATTTCTGCAAAACGTGAAGGAGTCAAACCTTCCGTTTTTATGAATTTTTCCAGCCGATCTTTCATGTTTCTCGTTTTTTACAAAGTTAACATATTTATGCAAATAAATTCGAAGGTTGCATACAAAAGGAAACAAATAAAATGCGACAATGTTTGGTTACAAATGTAAATAGCAATATTTAATCCGCAGTATTGATAGCAATCAAATTGATTAAAGTGTATTATTGGTTTATGTAAATATGTTTAAATATTTGACTATTAGTATATTTGTGCGATATTAAATATAGATAAAGCCCCCGCGTATGCATTAGGTCGTATTTAAGTCAGTCGGTATATTAAATGTAAACATGATGTAATTTAAATCAATTAATTGATTATAATGCACTTAAATATAATATGTAAAATGATTTAATCGCCAGGTAAAGTAAAGCGATAAATTTCGGCAAAAGAATGTGGTTACAGATGTAATCCAGTAGCTACGCCCCCACTTTTACGTTTTCGTGGTTACAAATGTGATGCATATGGGAGACCTTGCACTAACCTGAATTACAAATGTAATCCATGAATTGTGTAATTGCTGAAAAGTTAATTACATTAGACTCTGCCCTATTTCGGTGTTTGTCTGGGATTTTATATCTGTAATCCAAGCGTTTAATTATGTTAAATAAAAAAGCACCCTGTAATAGGGTGCTTTACATGGAGTGTAAGTTGTTTATTTACAATGCGATCATTGTCGATATGCGCTTGAACTCCTCCGGTGAAAGTTTTAGTTTCTCCCGATGGAAATCGACATCTTTTTCGTTATTGATTGGAATCAGGTGGATATGTGCATGTGGAACTTCCAGTCCAAGCACGACCACGGCAACTCTTTTACAAGCTATTTTCTCCCCTATTCGTTTTGCGATTCGCTTTGCAAAAAGCACCATGCCTGCCAGTGTGTCGTCGTCCAGATCGAACAGGTAGTCGGTCTCCTTTTTCGGGACGACCAGCGTATGGCCTTCGGTGAGCGGGTTGATGTCCAGAAATGCAAAATAGCGGTCGTCTTCGGCCACTTTGTAGCAGGGAATTTCACCCTGTATGATACGTGTGAATATAGAAGCCATAAATTTGTGTGAATTTTTAGTCCAGATTCAGTTCGGTCTCGAGTTCTTTTAGTCGTTTGTCCAGTTTCTGCTGCACGGCATCGAATTGTTCTTTCGACGGCAGTTTTTCACAGATGCCGAAATAGTATTTGATCTTCGGCTCTGTTCCGGAAGGCCGGATGGAGACGATCGTGTTGTTTTCGGTGGAAAATTGCAGTACGTTGGATTTCTCCATACCGATCGTCGAACGTTTTCCGTCGCGGACATCCAGTGATTCGGATGAAAGGTAATCTTTGATAGTAATAACAGGAGAACCGCCTATGGTTTTGGGCGGATTGGCCCTGTAGTCATCCATCATCTTCTTGATCTCGTCTGCACCTTCCTTGCCTTTACGGACGATGTAAACCATCGCTTCCTTGTAGAAGCCGTATTTGACATATATATCTTTAAGCAGGTCGTACAGTGTCATGCCTTGGGTTCTGGCCCAAGCTGCCGCTTCGGCTGCCAGTGAGCAGGCGCTCACCGCATCTTTATCACGGACGAAATCGCCGGCCAAGAAGCCGAAACTCTCCTCGCCTCCCCCTATGTATTGCATTTTGCCTTCGTGTTCGCGGATGATTTCGGCGATGTATTTGAAGCCGGTCAGGCACTCGAAGCATTTAACTCCGAATGCTTCCGCGATTCGGTTGATCAGTCCGGTCGTTACGATGGTTTTGATGATGTATTGCTTGCCGTCGAGCCGTCCCAAATCGCTCCAGCGCTTGATCAGGTAATAGGTCAACAATGCGCAGGTTTGATTGCCGTTAAGCAGTATATACTCCCCGTTTTCATTTGGAATCGCCACTCCGATGCGGTCGGCATCGGGATCTGTTGCCAATACCAGGTCGGCTTTCTCTTTGGCAGCCAAATCGAGCGCCATCTTCATTGTGGCGCGTTCTTCCGGATTCGGCGAAACGACTGTCGGGAAGTTGCCGTCGGGAATGTTTTGCTCCTTGACCGTAATGATGTTGCGGAATCCGAATTTGCGGAGGGATGCGGGAACGAGGATAACTCCCGTGCCGTGCAGCGGCGTGTAGACGATTTTCATGTCCCGGTTCGCTGCAATGGCTTCGGGCGAAAGCGATAGGCCGTGGACGGCGTCCAGGTAGATTTCGTCGAAAGTCTCGTCCAGAATAGTGATGTTGTCTTTGCTCTGGGTGGTGAGTACTTCGTCGGGGGAAGTGATCTTCTCTACTTCTGCGATAATGTTTTTATCGTGCGGAGGGGTTACCTGCGCTCCGTCGGCCCAGTATGCCTTGTAGCCGTTGTATTCCTTGGGGTTGTGCGATGCCGTGATTACTACCCCGCTCTGGCATCCCAACCGCCGGATCGCGAAACTGAGTTCCGGGGTCGGACGTAGCGAATCGAACAGGTATACCTTGAATCCGTTGGCTGCGAAAATCGATGCGACCTGTTCGGAAAAGAGCCGGCTGTTGTTGCGGCTGTCGTGTCCGATAGCCACTTTGATGTGTTCGTGCGGAAAGGCTTTTTTCAGGTAGTTCGCTAACCCCTGGGTGGCCATTCCGACCGTGTAGACATTCATGCGGTTGGTGCCGACCCCCATGATGCCGCGCAAGCCGCCTGTGCCGAATTCCAGATCTTTATAAAAACTTTCGGTAAGCTCTTTTTTGTCGTTTTCCATCAGGTATTTAACCTGATCTTTTGTCTTTGAGTCATAGTTGCCGTCCAGCCATTTTTGGGCTTTCCCCTGCACGATTTGGTCCAGATTTTCACTCATGATTTTATGTGTTTTATTTATAATTACGGAACATTCAGGTCGAAAAAACTTATAAACAAAAATACGAATTATTTTCTGAATACTCTATATCAAACGGTTAAATTTAGACCCTCGGAAAGCCCTTATTCTTCTATATAAATATTTGTTAAACAAACAATATGATACCCCGTTTTTTTTTCATATTGTTATTTACAATTTTGTCCTACGGAAATCAGAAATAACCCACCTTAATACGATGATCGTTAAAAATCGGACATACGGAGACGTGTGGCAAATGTGCTTGTCCCAGATAAAGGAGCAGACCTCTGACGAAGAGTTCTCCAAATGGTTCAAGCCGATCGTGCCGCTCGATTTCGACGGAACGACCCTGAAGCTGCGCGTTCCGAACGAAAGCTATGTGTATCACATTGAGAAGCACTTCATTCCGTTGTTGACCCCGATCATCCATCAGCAATTCGGGCTGAAAACCAAGTTGCGCTATGCGGTGCCCCAGGCCGAGCAGCCGGCTTCCACCGTGGTTTCCGATGCCGATATGACGGCTATCAATACGTTTGCCACGCAGACGAACACGACAAATATAAAGAATCCGTTCGTGATTCCGGGTATCCGCAAGCTGGTAATCGACCCGCAACTGAATCCGAATTATACGTTCGATACCTTCGTCGAGGGCGATTGTAATCGCTTGTGCCGTTCGGCAGGTTTTTCGGTGGCTGTCGATCCGGGTGCAACCCCTTTTAATCCTTTATATATATATGGGGATTCGGGGCTTGGCAAGACGCATATCGCGCAGGCGATCGGCATGGAAGCGAAACAACGCCGTCCGTCGATGCAGGTACTCTATGTGTCGATGAACAAATTCCAGGCCCAGTTTACCAATGCGGTGCGGTCGGGTGAGATCAATGATTTCATCCACTTCTACCAGATGCTCGACATGTTGATTATCGACGATATTCAGGAACTGGCCGGTAAGGAGAAGACGCAGAACGCTTTTTTCAATATCTTCAATCATTTGCACCTGTCGGGCAAGCAGCTCGTGCTGACATCGGATAAGCCGCCCGTTGAACTGAAAGACATCGAGCAGCGGTTGCTGACCCGTTTCAAATGGGGGTTGTCGGCGCAGTTGCAGTTGCCGGACCTGGATACGAAGGTCAAGATTATCCGTAATAAAGCGCTTCGTCTCGGGGCCGATGTGCCGGACGAGGTGGTCGATTTCCTGGCCGATAATATCAATGCGAATGTCCGTGAGATAGAGGGAGCTCTTTCGTCGTTGGTGGCGAATGCATCGTTCCTCGGCAAAAAGATTACGGTCACGCTGGCCAAGGAGATACTGAAAGTGTACGTACAGTTTACGCAGAAAGAGATTACGATCGATCACATTCAGAAAGTGGTGTGTGAATACCTGGGATTGCCGGAGGAGAAGTTCAAGTCGCCGCGTCGTACGCGTGAGATCGCACAGGCGCGCCAGATCGCGATGTACCTGAGCAAACAGCATACGAAAGCGCCGCTGACTATTATCGGGGCTTCGATCGGCGGAAAGAACCATGCGACGGTACTCCATGCCTGCAAGGCGATTTCGAACCTGATGGAGACAGACAAAGTGTTCCGTCACCAGATCGAGGAGATCGAGAAGCGCGTGTTGGCGAAATAGTCTCTTCGGGGCCAGGTGAATGAGAAAAGGAAAGTTTTCCAGTGTTTTTCCGTTGCTGTATTTGGTCTTAGGATTATTATCGGATTGCTGCGTTAAAGAGCGTTTAACCATTGGCTCAATTCGTTAGTCCATAGGTTTTTGTATATAAAGCTGTCGCAAAACCCAAAGCTGTGTCCTCCTTGGGGGTAAATATGCAATTCGGCAGAGACCCCATGTTTCAACAATGCCGTGTAATAGGCGAGACTGTTAAGCGGTGACACGGTCTGATCATCTTCTGCCAAGACAATAAATGCAGAAGAGGTTTCTTTGGTAACATGCAGTTCAAGCGAGAGCGCCTTTTTTTCTGCTTCGGGAATATTCTCTCCTAACATTCTGCATCGCGAGGGCAAATGTGTCAGTTGGTCCGTCATGCTGATCACCGGATAAAGCAGAATCTGGAAATCGGCGCGGTCCGTTCCATGGTACAAAGTTGCAGCCGTAGCGGCAATATACCCTCCGATAGAAGCCCCCATCACTCCTACCTGTTGAATCCCCCATTCCGCGGACCGGGCGCGTATCAGGCGAATCGCTTCACGGATATCTTCCCGAATAATTTCGACATGCCCATGAGGCATACGATACTTCAATACGGCATAAGTGATCCCCTGTTGATGAAACCAATCGGCGAAAGCATATCCTTCATGATCCATAGCCACTAGATTGAAACCGCCGCCTGGACACATAATCACAGCGTTGCTACGAGTCTGGTTGGCCCGATATATTGAGAGAGTGGCGCCCTGGTCGGTACTGCCCAATGGCCATTCGGTAAAATTACGTTCCATAGTTTTATATTTTATTGGGTTGCCTTGATCATTTTTTTTACGATAGCCGGTCCCTCATAAATCAAGGAGGAGTAAATTTGTATCATGTCGGCTCCTGCATCCAGCATTGTCCGAGCATCGTGCGGAGTCATCACTCCTCCTGCCCCTACGATCAGTACATTCTTTCCGACGTGGCCCCGCAGAAATTTCACTATTCTAAACGATTTATCTCCGATACCTTTTCCACTGATGCTTCCTGTCCCAATTTTTTGCAATCGGTTGAGTGAAGCAGTCAGGTAGGTTCGGTCCATCGTCGGGCCCGTAGCGATCACACCATCTATTTTATAGTTGTCGATGCACGCTGTAACGACATTCAGCGCCTCTTCCGTAAGGTCGGCCGGTAATTTCAGCAACAATGGAACATGTTTTGTTCGTGTTTCCCGAAAAGCTGCCAGAGCAGTAAGCGCCTGTTCCATTACTTCCGTTTCCACTGAATTCCAATTGATGGTAAAGTAATCAGCTGTATCATACAATTCTCTGTATAAAGATAAGAAATCGCCTATGGCCTGTTTGCCTTCCGAGGACGGATTCTTATTAATATTAATGCCTAACACGTAGGAGTTGCGCCGTTGTGCAATCCGCAATTTTATCATGTCCAGACCGGGATTGTTGAATCCGGTACGCGAGATCAGTGAGTCACACTCAACAAGGCGGAAAATACGTGGCCGGGGATTTCCCTTCTGGGGAGAAGGGGTGACGGTTCCAATCTCGATAAATCCGAACCCTAAATCGGCAAGTTCATCAAAAGCCTCGGCCGTTTTATCAAAACCGGCCGATAACCCGATGCGGTTTTTAAAAACAAGATCATTCCATACCCAGTGTTTATCGGGATAAGCGTAAAAACGACGCACCCAATACCTGCACCAGGGCAGATGCCGGTAACCTTTGAGGCAGGACACCAACAAGGAATGTGCCTTTTCGGGATCCATTAAAAATAAAAGAGGCCGGATAATTTGTTTATACATGATCGTGCTATTCTTTTGAAATGCGATATAAAAATAGAAACTTCTTTGCGGAGATGTCATTCAATCTTTTTTATCTGTTATAATCAAAAGTTATAGGCTTCCGTTTTTTGTCCTGTCGGTGCTTTTTTTCGTACCATACCGGTTGTACGCTGCAAAGACCGTTACAGGGAGCCGTACAACGCTGGAGTGTATGACTCTTCCGACAAAAATAACGGGAAAATAATGCAACTCCCGTTTAAATCGGCTTTTAGCGGTCTGACAGGGAGTTCTCGTTCATAACCTTCTTTGCTTTTCTGCTTTAAATTTCACTTTTATTTCGTACCTTTAAACCGTATATTCACGAAAAGAGGCATAGTATGACCCAGTTGAAAATCGGCGATAAAGCCCCTCTGTTTACCGGTACCGATCAGGACGGTAAAAGCATTTCACTGTCGGATTTCCGAGGCAGGAAGGTGATTCTCTATTTTTACCCGAAAGACAACACCCCCGGATGTACCGCCGAGGCCTGCAGTCTGCGTGACGGCCGGGCCGAGTTGCAGCGAATGGGCTTTGAGGTAATCGGTGTGAGTCCCGACAGCGTGAAGTCGCACCAGGGCTTTATCGCAAAACATGGACTTAATTTCCCGCTGATCGCCGATGCGGATAAAAGTATTGCGGCCGCTTACGGAGTATGGGGTGAAAAGAAGTTTATGGGGCGTACCTATATGGGTATTTTGCGTACGACGTTTGTGATCGGCCCCGATGGCACTATAGAGAAGATTTTCGACAAGGTAAATACCAAGGACCACTTTACACAGATCGTGGAAGCGTATCAATAGAAAATATCACAGAGATAATTATATGGCAGACAAAACCCAGGTAAATCCCGAGAAACTGAAAGTTCTCAGCGCCGTAATGGACAAAATCGAGAAGGATTTTGGCAAAGGCGCTATTATGAAAATGAGCAGCAAGGCGGTGGAGATCGTTCCGGTTATCCGGTCAGGTTCGATTACACTCGACCAGGCGCTCGGTATCGGCGGTTATCCGAAAGGCCGCGTGATCGAAATCTACGGTCCCGAATCGTCGGGTAAAACGACCCTTGCGATCCATGCGATCGCCGAGGCGCAAAAGGCGGGCGGCATTGCCGCGTTTATCGATGCCGAACATGCGTTCGACAGCACTTATGCCCAGAAACTGGGAGTGGACATCGATGAGTTGCTGATCTCGCAGCCTGACAACGGCGAGCAGGCGCTCGAAATCGCCGATCACCTGATTCGTTCCAGTGCGATCGATATCGTGGTGATCGACTCGGTGGCAGCCCTGACACCCAAGGCCGAAATCGAAGGCGAAATGGGTGAAGCGAAAATGGGTTTGCAGGCCCGCCTGATGTCGCAGGCATTGCGTAAACTGACCGCCAGCATCAGCAAAACCGGTACCGTCTGCATCTTTATCAACCAGTTGCGCGACAAGATCGGTGTAGTGTACGGCAACCCCGAAACCACTACCGGCGGTAATGCGCTGAAGTTCTATGCCAGCGTCCGGGTCGATATCCGCAAAGCATCGGTGATCAAGGACGGCGAGGAGCAGATGGGAGCCCGTGCGAAAGTCAAGATCGTGAAGAATAAACTCGCTCCCCCATTCCGTCGCGCCGAATTCGACATTATGTACGGCGAAGGGATTTCGAAACTGGGCGAGATTATCGACCTGGGTGTCGATAACGGAATTATCAAGAAGAGCGGGTCCTGGTTCTCATACGGGGATCAGAAGCTCGGACAGGGCCGTGATGCCGTGAAGGAGGCGTTGAAAAACAACGATGCGCTCCGCGACGAGATCGAAACCAAGGTGCGCGCAGCGCTGACGGCCAATTAACACGAACGGGTTGAAGGAGTATCGGATATGGGATATAGTCCGGAAGACGAGAGGCTGATTGATACGGCGTTCGACCGCCTGATGGAGCATTGTACGAAGATTTGCAAGACTGAAAAGGATGCCGATCTGATCAAGCGTGCTTTTTTTCTGGCGAAAGAGGCCCACGAGGGTGTACGGCGTCGTTCGGGTGAACCCTATATCCTGCATCCGTTGGCCGTGGCGATGATCGTAGTCGATGAAATCGGCCTCGGGGTCAAGTCGGTTGTGGCGGCTTTGTTGCACGATGTGGTCGAGGATACCGATTATACGGTCGATGATATCGAGTCGATGTTCGGCCCGAAAATCGCGCAGATGGTAGACGGCCTGACCAAAATGTCGGGGGTATTCAAGACCGAGACATCGGAGCAGGCCGAGAATTTCCGCAAGGTACTGCTTACCCTATCGGACGATGTACGCGTGATCTTAATAAAAATCGCCGATCGGTTGCACAACATGCGGACACTGGGCAGCATGCCGCCCCACAAGCAGATGAAAATCACAAGCGAGACGATCTATCTGTTCGCTCCGTTGGCCCATCGGCTTGGTCTGTATGCGATTAAGAGCGAGCTGGAAGATTTAACGCTCAAGTACCGTTTTCCCGAAGAATACCGCCAGATCGAGCAGAAGATTCACGAAACCGAACCGGACCGAGTCCGGTTTATCGAGAAATTCAATGCTCCGCTGATCGAAGTGCTGAAAGCGAACCGGATCGATTTCGAGATTTCGGGTCGCGTCAAGTCGGTCTATTCGATCTGGTCCAAAATGCAGCGTAAGCAGATTCCTTTTGAGGAGGTGTACGACCTGTTTGCGATCCGTATCGTGTTCAAACCTTCACCGCTGATCCCGGAAAAATCGCAGTGCTGGCATATCTATTCGTTGGTTACGGATATTTACAAACCGAAACCGGACCGGTTACGCGATTGGGTCAATATTCCGAAGGCCAACGGTTACGAGGCGCTCCACTCCACCGTTATGGGACCCGACGGCGTCTGGGTCGAGGTGCAAATCCGTTCGCAAAGGATGGAAGAGATTGCCGAGCGTGGTTTCGCTGCGCACTGGAAATATAAGAGCACCGATGCGGAGGGACGCGATGAAGGTGAATTCGACCGTTGGATCAAGCAGGTGCGCGAGGCGTTGAACAGTCCGACCGAAAATGCGGTCGAGTTTCTCGATAACTTCAAATTAAGCCTTTACACCAACGAAATCGTTGTTTTTACACCCAAAGGCGAATCCCGGACGCTGCCGCAGGGAGCAACGGCCCTGGATTTTGCCTACGACATTCATACCAATATCGGTAACAGTGCCATCGGGGCGAAGATCAACCATAAAATCGAATCGATTTTTACACCGATCCAGAGCGGCGACCAGATTGAGATTATCACTTCGCAGAATGTCAAACCGAAGACCGACTGGCTCGACCATGTGGCCACGACGAAAGCGAAGCAGTGCATCATCAGTTTTCTCAAAAAGGAGAAGATCAATAACATCAACCGGGGACGCGAGGTATTCGAGGCCCGGTTGCACGAATTCGGTATACCCCCCAGTGCCCGTGCCCGCGTATTTCGTAAAGTACTCCCTGCGTACGAGTGTACCACGAAAGATGAGTTTTACAGTAAGCTCGGCGCCGGGATTATAAACTTGGATGGCCTGGAAAAGGTGCTACGCGAGAATTCAGCTAGTAAAATATTGAAATTTTGGACACTACAGATTCCCAATCCGTTCAAATTTCTCAATGGCGACGACCGTAAAAAGGCCCAAACCCAAAACGGCGGTAAGGATTCCGGCAAAGAGACCGGAGCGCGCGAGGCGACCGATGGAGCGGATGCGGATTTCGAACAGCCGCAATTTGTGATCGCTCCGTGCTGTAACCCGATTCCGGGCGATGAAGTGGTCGGTTACAAAAATCCCGATACGCACAAGGTCGATGTGCATAAAAAAAGTTGCAACGAGCTGATCAAGCTGGCCAGCCAGCACGGCAATAACCTGACGCCGGTTGCATGGTCGAGCCATAAGGCGATGTCCTACCTGACGATTCTTGAATTGCGGGGGATCGACCGGGTGGGTATCCTGATGGAATTGTCACAGGTGATTACCGGTGAATTGAATACCAATATCCGCGAATTGCGCCTGCAGAGCCATGACGGTATTTTCGAAGGTAGTATCAGCCTGTATGTCAAGGATCTGAAAGACCTGAAGCTGATTATGGAAAAAGTCGGTAAAATTAAGGGTGTCGAAAAAATTACCCGGGTCGAAAATCTTAAAGAGTAGAACAGGATGGAAGGATTGTTGCCGTTATTGATTGCCGTGGGAGCTTCGATCGCTCTTTCTCTGTTGAAAAAGAAGCCTGCGCCGCCGGGCGAGTCGGATCGGTTGCCCCAGGATTCTCCGTGGGACGACCTGTTGCGGGAGATTCAACGCAAAGAGACTGCCCAAGCGGAAGTGGAACCGGAGACGGTTGAAACGGATGAGGTGGAATGGAAACCGGTCCGTCCCATCATTCCTGCGACTACTGACGTGAAACCGAATCCTGATCCTGACACGCAGCTGGAGAAAGCGGCGACTTTTGCCGATTCCCGGCAGTCTGTACCGTTTTCTTACGATGACGGTGCGATTGCCGCAGCATTGGAACGGTTGGAAGATATACAAGAGGAGGATCCTCTTGCTGACATTATGTTGGCAGGTGTGGCGGACCGAGAGATTGCGGTCGGAGAATTGACGGATCCCGTTAAAACCGAGGATGTACAAGATATTTTTGCGGGAGGTTTCGATCCGCGTATGGCCATGCTCTATTCGGAGATTTTACGGCCAAAATATCAGGAGTAACCTTTAGCGGAATTACCAGAGGGCGTCCGGTTTGGGGTATGTGATAAGGTCCGGTTTCGTGTCAGGGGTACTTTGATTATTTCACTCGGATCAGATTCAGCCCGTCACGTAGGGGAAGGATGACGTTCTCTACCCTGTCGTCTTCCGTTACCATGCGGTTGAATTGTTTGATGCCTTCGGTGAAACGGTCGCCCGCAGGAGTCTGTTCCGCCACTTTCCCGTACCAGAGAATATTGTCGGCCAACAGGTAGCTGCCGCTGTGGACGAGCGAGCGCATCGCCATTTCGTAGTATTGCGGATACTCCCGCTTGTCTCCGTCGATAAAGATCAGGTCGAATATACCTAACCCCGGCGCCAGATTGAGGGCGGAGCCGATGTGCTGAATGATCCGTCCCTGTATGTTCTGTTCCGCTTCCCGGAAATATTTGGCTGCGATCTCCTCCAACTCGTCGTCGATTTCGATTGTGTGGATTTCCCCGCCTGCTTGTAGCCCCCTGGCCATACAAATGGCCGAATAGCCTGTAAATGTGCCGATTTCGAGAATACGTTGCGGCGAGATCATTTGCACGAGCATTTTGAGCAGTTGTCCCTGCAGGTGTCCTGAGATCATCCGCGGCTGGATTACCCGCAGGTGGGTTTCACGGTCCAATGCTGTCAGCAGCGAATCTTCCGGCGGGATGTGATCGGCTATGTAGCGTTCGAGGTCGTCCATTGTCCGTTTACTTATATATCAATGTAGAGAGATTCCCACCGAACACCGTCTGGGCTACTTCGGTCAAATCGTCGAGCGAGACCTCCCGAATTTTCCGGCGGATCGAATCGATTGTCTCGACCCGGTTGTAGTATAGGTAATTGCGGGCTGCGCTGAGCATGTATCCCTCGTTGTTCTCCATGGCTATGGCCATTTGTCCGATAAACTGCTTTTTGGCCATATTCAGCAGCCGGGGACTGATTTCTCCCCGCTTTATTTTTTCCAGTTCGTTGTTGACCAGTTCGATGCACAGATCGACCTTGTCGCGGTCGGTGCCGAAATAGATTGTCGAGATACCCGTATCGCTCAGCGGCGTGAAGCCTGCTTCAATCGTATAGCTCAGTCCGTTGCGTTCGCGAACCACGAGGTTCAGCAGTGAATTGGCCGACGGACCGCCCAGCAGGTTGGTCAGCAACGACAGCGGAATGCGTTTCTCTTCCCTGAGGCTGTAAGCCTGATTGCCGATGATGCAGTGTGCCTGATGGGAACTGCGGTGCAGGGTTCTGGTCATTGGGACATAACGGTCGGTTCGGTCCCGCTCGAATGTGCGCGGATGCGAAGCCGTTTCACCGAGATAGCGGTTGCACAGTTCGGTAAAGCGTTTCTCCGATATGTTGCCGATCATCGAGAAGACCATCTGGTCGGTATTGTAGGTGCGGCCGATAAAACGAAGCAGGTCGTCGCGCGTGAATTTCATCAGCGACCCCTTCTTTCCTAAAATGTTATGCCCCAATGAAGTGCCTGCGAAAACCATATCTTCGAAGTCATCGAAGATTCGTTCCGAGGGGGTGTCTTTGTAGGAGTTGATCTCGTCGATGATAATCGTTTTTTCGCGGTCGATCTCTTTTTGCGGAAAGACCGAGTGGAATACGATATCGGCGATCAGTTCGACCGCTTTGGCCGCATCGCTTTTGAGCGTCGTGGTATGGATTACCGTCTCTTCCTTGGTCGTATAGGCATTCAGTTCCCCGCCGAGGTTTTCGAGACGGCAGTTGATGTGGTAGGATTTGCGGTGTGTCGTGCCTTTGAAAAACGAATGCTCGAGCAGGTGGGCCAAACCATATTCCGACGGCAATTCGTCGCGGCTGCCCGTATTGACTGTCAGTGCGCAATGTGCGACGGCCGAGCGCACCCGCTTGAGGATGCACCGGATGCCGTTGGGAAGCGTATATTGGATTAGGTCCATGCCGGATTATACTTCGGATTTGGTTGTTTTGACGGTTTTCTGAGAGGGGTACTTTGTTTCGGCTGTTTGCGGTTTATTCCTCTTGGATCGTGTCCTTCCCGTATTTTCCGTCGTATTAGCCCTATTGTCAGCAGGTATTTCTGTTGTCGGCCCGGATGCTGTCGACATCTTGGATGCGACTGCCGACCCGGTTTTCCGGTCGGTGTTGAGAGCCAGAAATTTGCCGGTATAACTCTCTTTGCAATCTTTGAGCTGCGCAGGCGTACCTTCGAAAACCAGGTATCCGCCCCGGTCCCCGGCTTCCGGTCCCAGGTCGATCACCCAGTCGGCCGACTTGATGACATCCATGTTGTGCTCGACAATTACGATCGTATGTCCTTTAGACATCAACGCGTTGAACGATTTGAGCAGCTTGCGGATATCGTGGAAATGCAGGCCGGTGGTCGGCTCGTCGAAGATGAACATGATCGGTCCCTGTGCGTTCTCTTTGGTGAGGAACGATGCGAGTTTCACGCGCTGGCTCTCGCCGCCAGAGAGCGTCGAAGAGGATTGCCCCAGTTTAATATAACCGAGACCCACATCCTGCAAAGTGCTCAGTTTTTCGATGATCTTTTTGTTGACCGGGTCTTTGTCCTGGTATTTGCCGAAAAATTCGATCGCATCGTCGACGGTCATCTCCAGAATGTCGTAAATCGAACGGTCGTGGTACTTCACTTCGAGTACGTCGTCTTTGAACCGTTTGCCGCCACAGGATTCGCACACCAACTCGACGTCGGCCATAAACTGCATGCTGACCTTGATCACCCCTTCGCCCTGACACTCCTCGCAGCGCCCGCCCGCGATGTTGAACGAAAAATGCGACGGATTCATGTTGTTGTGTTTCGCATAAGGCTGGTCGGCGAAAAGTTTGCGGATTTCGTCGTACGCTTTGATGTAAGTGACCGGATTCGAGCGTGACGATTTGCCGATCGGATTCTGGTCTATGATTTCGATTGATTTAAGGCGGGTGACGTCGCCCGACAGCCCGGAAAAACTGCCCGGTTTCAGTCCCGTTTCGTACAGTTCGCGCCGCACGGCCGGATAGAGGATACCCTTGACCAGCGACGATTTGCCACTGCCGCTCACTCCGGTGACGCAGGTTATCACACCGAGCGGGAACTTCACGTCAATCCCCTTGAGGTTGTTTTCCCGCGCTCCCTGCATTTCGATATAGCTGTTCCATTTGCGGTAATGCTTCGGTTCGTCAATAGTCTCCCGGCCGGTCAGGTATTTGGCCGTAAGGCTCTTGTCCGAATGGATTAGTTCATCTACAGAGCCCTGGAATACCACTTCCCCGCCCTGGTAGCCGGCCAACGGGCCGATATCGATAATCGTATCTGCTGCACGGATAATCTCTTCTTCATGTTCGACTACGATCACCGTGTTACCCAGGTCGCGCAGTTTTTTCAGAACGCCGATCAGCCGGTACGTGTCGCGCGGATGCAGTCCGATACTCGGCTCGTCGAGGATGTAGAGCGATCCCACAAGGCTGCTGCCCAGTGAAGTGGCCAGGTTTATACGCTGGCTTTCACCGCCCGATAGCGTCGATGAGAGCCGGTCGAGCGTCAGGTAACCCAACCCTACTTCGTTCAGGTATGTGAGTCGCGAAGTGATCTCGGTGAGGATACGCTCGGCCATGTGCCGTTCCCGGTCGTCGAGCGGCAGTGCGGTGAAGAAATCTTGCAGCTCATCGACCGGCATCGTGACCAATTCGGTGATGTTTTTATCCCCGACCCGGACGTACAGCGCTTCCTTACGCAGGCGTCCCCCTTCGCAGTCGGGACAGATCGTTTTGCCCGTGTAACGCGATAGCATGACCCTGTACTGGATTTTGTAGCGTTCGCTTTCGAGGAACTTGAAAAAACGGTCGAGTCCGTGAAAATATTCGTTGCCTTTCCACAGCAGGTGCTTTTCCTGTTTGGTCAGTTCGTAATAGGGCCGGTGGATCGGAAAGTTGAATTTGGGCGCGTGCTCGATCAACTGTTCTTTCCACCATTTCATCGTTTCGCCGCGCCAGCAGGCAATGGCGCCATCATAAATGCTTTTGGCTTTATCCGGTACCACGAGGTCTTCGTCGATGCCGGTCACTTTGCCGTAACCCTCGCATCGCGGGCAGGCCCCCATCGGATTGTTGAAACTGAACATATGTTCCGAAGGATGCTCGAAGCGGATGTCGTCGAGCTCGAAGCGTGATGAAAAGTGTTCGACACGGTCGCCTTCCGGATTTTGTATGACGATATCGCACATGCCGCCTGCCGTGTTGAACGCGGTGGAGACCGAATCGCCGAGGCGGCTGAGGAGCTCCTCTTCGGCGCTGACCTTCGCACGGTCGATCACGATGCGGATATCCCGGGCTTCGTTGTAGCGTTCGGCTTGTTGCACTACATCTTCGATGAAAAGCACTTCTCCGGCGATATATACACGTTGAAAACCATCTCCCGAAAGCAGGGTAAGCTTTTCGATCAGTCCCTGTCCTTCGCCGAGGATCAGCGGAGCGGTCACGAGGATGCGCGTATGGGGAGGGAGCGCAACGATGTAGTTCACCACGTCGGCTACCGTATGCGATGTGACTTCACGCCCTGAAACAGGCGAATAAGTGTGTCCGATCCGGGCGAAAAGCAGTTTCAGGTAGTCGTAGATTTCGGTCGAGGTGCCGACCGTCGAACGCGGATTACGCGTATTGACCTTCTGTTCGATCGCAATGGCCGGGGCTATGCCGGTGATGAAATCGACCTCGGGCTTGTTGATCTTGCCGAGGAACTGCCGGGCATAGGCCGACAGGCTTTCGACATAACGCCGCTGCCCCTCCGCGAAGATGGTGTCGAAGGCGAGCGTCGATTTACCCGAACCGGAAAGGCCGGTAATCACCACCAGTTCGTTATGCGGGATTTGGACCTCGATATTTTTGAGGTTGTGTACACGGGCTCCCTTGACGTGGATCATCTGCTTGGACGGGTCATCGACAGGAACACCCCTCCCCTCTGAGGCGGGGACGGTATATTTGGCGGAACGCGGTTTAGGCACGGTTTCTATTTAGTTATCTCGATACTGTTTTGATGCGTGATCTTCTCGCAATATTTGCACCGGAGTGAAATTTCATCGCCGTGGATGACGGTAAACGAAGTGCGCACCGGTTCCATGTTGGTGATGCATTTGGGGTTGGCGCACCGCACGAAACCTTCGATCGTCTCGGGTACTTCTACGGCCCGTTTTTCGACTACATCGTAGTTCTTGATGATGTTCACGGCGGCCATCGGCGCAACGATCGCGATGCGGTTGATCTCCTCCTGCTGGCAGAAACGTTCGTTGATCTTGATGATCGCTTTGGTTCCCATCCGCTTGCTTTCGAGGTTCATGCCGAAGGTAATGCGGTGCGTCTCGGTATCGAGACCCAGTATCTTGATGATTTTGAACAGGCTGTTGGCCGGAATGTGGTCGATCACGGTACCGTTTTCGATTGCCCGGACTTCTAATGTTCCTTCCATGGTCATACGTAACAGAAATGGTTTACTTGGTTGCCCCCAATAGGTAGCTGATGATTGCCATGCGCGTGTAAACGCCGTTTTCGGTCTGCTGGAAATAGTATGCTTTCGGATTCGAGTCCACATCCTCGGCGATTTCGCCCACCCGCGGCAGCGGATGCAGGATGCGCATATTCTCTTTGGTTCCCTCGAGCATGCTGTTTTTGAGTATGTAGACGTGTTTGACGCGTTCGTACTCCATCGGGTCGGAAAAGCGCTCGCGCTGCACGCGCGTCATGTACACGATATCGGCCTCCTTAATGCCCTCTTCGATCCGCTCGGTTTCGGTGTAGGCGATCCCTTTCTCTTTGAGGAAAAGTTTGTATTCGTCGGGCATTCTCAGCTCTTCGGGGGCGACGAATGTAAAGGTAGGGTTGAAGTGCGAGAGGGCCTGCAGCAGCGAATGCACCGTGCGTCCGTACTTCAGGTCGCCTACCATCATGATGTTGATATTGTCGAGCCGTCCCTGCGTCTTTTTGATTGAGAAGAGGTCGAGCAGCGTCTGGCTCGGGTGCTGGTTCGCGCCGTCGCCTGCATTAACGACCGGCACTTTGGAAATTTCACTTGCGTAGCGGGCCGCTCCTTCGATATAGTGGCGCATGACGATCATGTCGCAATAATTCGAAATGACCGTGATCGTGTCGTGGAATGTTTCACCTTTCGATACGCTGGTGTTCGACGTGTCCGAAAATCCGATGACGCGTCCGCCCAGGTGGTTGATCGCACTTTCGAAACTGAGCCGCGTGCGGGTGGACGGTTCAAAGAAGAGCGATGCGATAACTTTGCCGGCAAGCACCTGTTGGTGCGGATCGGCTTCGAAGCCCGCGGCAAGCTCCATGATCTTGAGTATTTCGTCGCGTGAAAAGTCGTTGATCGATACCAGGTTTTTCTTTCCCATAACCCTTATGTTGTTTTATTGATCGTCTGTTTCCAGTTCGAGGCCCTCCACCTTGGAGAGCCGGTCGAGCAACTGTGCTGCAAAGCCCTGCCGGATCGCGAGGGTCATCGTGCAGAGGTTGTCGAATTGTTGTGCGATAATCTGCGGCTGCAATTCCTTGACGATGCGCATCACATCGTTCATGGCCAGATAACTGAACCGGATCGTTGTCTGTACGTCCACCGTGCGCTGTTCGATTTCTGCATTCTCGAGCACCAGCGCTGCCGATCTCTTGTAGGCTTCGATCAGTCCCGGTACGCCCAGTTTCGTTCCGCCGAAGTAGCGTACTACCACGATCAGCGCGTCGGTCACTTCCCGCGAGAGCATCTGTCCGAGGATCGGCCGGCCGGCGGTCGACGAAGGTTCCCCGTCGTCGACCGCCCGAAAGCTCTCTCCTTTCGGGCCGAGACGCCATGCATAGCAATGATGCGTTGCATCGTAGTAACGTTTGCGCAGCGCATCCAGCCGCCCTTTAATTTCTTCCTCGCAAGTAACTGGATAGCCGTAAGCGAGGAATTTGCTCCCTTTGTCCTTGTACAGAGCTTCGGCTTCGCCGCCCAGAGTGTAGAAGGTGTCGAAGGTCGGTTGCTCCATCTTCTGTTATTTGATCCATGTGAACATGCGGTCCCACCGGATGTTCTTCGGGAATTTTTTCTCCTTGTCGGTCGAAAACAACACGACCGATGCCTTGCCCACGATGTGGTCTTCGGGAACGAAACCCCAGAAGCGCGAGTCGGCCGAGTTGTGCCGGTTGTCCCCCATCATGAAATAGTAATCCATACCAAACGTATATTTACTGGCCGGTTTGCCGTTGATGTAGATCACGCCGTTTTTGACCTCCAGGCTATTGCCTTCGTAAATTTCGATGATGCGGCGATAAAGCGGCAGGTTTTCTTCGGTCAGTTGTACAGTAGCCCCTTTCGAGGGGATCCACAGCGGTCCGAAGTTATCCGCATTCCAAGGATAAGTACCGGGACTTTGCGGAAAAACGTTCGGATCGACCCCTTCGGCCTCGTATTTGACCACGTCGGTCACGTTGCGCATTTTGCTGATACGGGCGAGGTTATCCTCGGTAAGCGGCATGATGTAGGTCCGTTCGGCGGCATCGTAGTTGATGTCGGCCTGTGCAATACCCATATCCTCGAGGGCTTGCGGGTTGATCATCGTACCGTCCGTCCGGATGAAATAAACATACTGTTTGTTCGGGATGCGGCTTTGTGGCTGGCCGTTCACGAATACGTCCGAATGGATCACCTGAAGCGTGTCGCCGGGCAGCGCTACTGCGCGTTTGATGTAGTTCTCCCGTTTGTCCACCGGCCTGGTGATGATTTCATGCTGTTGCAGCAGTGCTTCGCGTCCGCGGTCGGGTCCGTACCGGAGCTGGTATTGGCGCAGGATATCGTAGTAGTTTGCAGTCGGATCGTCGAGTACGACCGTATCCCCTTCCGGGAAGTTGAATACCACGGCATCGTTGCGCTGGACGTGGCCGAATCCCTTGAGCCGGTGGTAAGGCCAGCTGATCCACTCGACGAATGATTTTTTCGTCTGCGAGAAAGGCATCGTATGGTGTACGAGCGGGAACGAAAGCGGCGTATTGGGCATCGCGGGTCCGTAAGCGACTTTACTTACGTAAAGGTAATCCCCTACGAGCAGCGTTTTTTCCATCGACGAAGTCGGGATGACATACATGCCGAACAGGAATACGCGGATGATCGTCACGGCGATGACCGCGAAGAGGATCGATTCGACCCACTCCATCGTCTTTTTATAGCTTTTCGAACGTTGTTTGAGTGCCCGGTTGCGGCTCCAAACCCAGCGGTCGAGGTATTTGGAGATGTAGTAATCGTAGATGAACGGCAGGCCGATCAGCAGCCACAGATTATCCGTCCACACGACGAAAACCAGCAGGTAGATGACCGATACGGTACCGAACTTCACCCATTTGTTGCTCCAGATTTGTTTGATCTTGTTCACGTTGGTCGTTTTAATGTGATTTGGCCGCAGCGCTCCGGGGTTTCCTGTCCGTCGTTAGGCCCGCATCAGGTCCTCCATCGAATAGACGCCCTTTTTACCCCGCAGGAACTCTGCGGCGAGCACGGCTCCCAGGGCGAATCCCCGGCGACTTTTGGCCGTGTGCGTCATCGTGATTGAATCGACATCGGATTCGTAAGTGACCGTGTGCGTGCCGGGTACGATGCTCCGGCGGATTGCTGCGATTTCCAGCTCTTCGGGGACGGTCGTGGTGCCGCACACCCATTTCCGTTTGCGGCCGAGGTTGCTGAGGATACCTTCGGCCAGCGTTACGGCCGTGCCGCTCGGCGCATCTTTTTTCTGGGTGTGGTGCGTCTCTTCGATCGTCACGTCGTATTCGCCGAAACGGTTCATCAGTTCAGCGAGATAGCGGTTGATCTCAAAAAAAATGTTCACGCCGATGCTGTAGTTCGAGGCATAGAAAAAAGCGCCCTGTTTCGTTTTGCAGAGTTGTTCGACTTCGGGCAGTTTGTCGAGCCATGCCGTCGTGCCGCATACGACGGGCACGCCCGCTTCGATGCATTTGACGATGTTGCCGTAGGCGGTCTGCGGAGTGGTGAATTCGATGGCGACATCGATGTCTCTGAGGTGATCGGCGTCGAGGTCTGCCGTATTGTTAACGTCGATAATCAGGGAAATAGTGTGGCCGCGCGCGATAAGGATCTGTTCGATCTCCTTGCCCATCTTGCCGTAGCCCACGAGAGCGATCTTCATAGGATATGATATATTTGCACAAAAATAGCTTAATTTTCCTGAAATACGAAAAAAATAGCAGCCAACAGACGCGACGTTTACGGTTAATTTAGGACAAAATTTTATCTTTGTATGAAAATTGGTTTCCGTGCGCTATTTTTTGGAACTCTCCTATTCGGGCAAAGCATACAACGGGTGGCAGATACAGAATAATGCCCCTTCGGTGCAACAGACGTTGCAGGAGGCTCTCTCCACGATTTTACGGGTTCCGACGGGAGTGGTCGGTGCGGGACGGACGGATACGGGGGTGCATGCGGCTCGTTATGTGGCTCATTTCGACGCGGAATGTCCGTTGGAAGAGCCTCAGCGGTTTTGTTATCACCTCAATGCGATCCTGCCCTGGGATATTGCCGTTCAGGACGTGCGGCGCGTGCGGGACGATGCACATGCCCGTTTCGATGCCGTTGAGCGGGAGTATAAGTATTATGTTTCTCCCCGTAAAGACCCGTTCCGGCGTGACGTGGCCTACCAGTTGATTATGCCGCTTGATCTGGACCGGATGAACGAAGCGGCGGAGACACTGCTCGGGCGGCAGGACTTCACCAGCTTCAGCAAGCTACATTCCGGCAACAAAACCAATATTTGCCGGGTGACTCGGGCACAGTGGCGGGAGCAGGACGGATGTTACGTTTTTACCGTGGCGGCCGACCGTTTTTTACGCAATATGGTGCGCGCGATTGTCGGTACGTTGCTGGACGTGGGACGCGGCAAACTGTCGGTCGAAGGATTCCGTGCGGTGATCGACGGGCGCGACCGGGCACTGGCGGGAACTTCCGCTCCGCCGCAGGGGTTGTTCCTTACGCGGGTGGACTATCCGGATGACGTATATGTGAAACAGCATTAAATTTACCTACCTAAACAGGAATAGATCATGAAAACGAAAATCCTCGAGAAATTCAAAGCATTATACGGCGACGGCGCGGTGTGCTACGCATCCCCGGGTCGTGTCAACCTGATCGGCGAACACACCGACTACAACATGGGCTTCGTGATGCCGGGCGCCATCGACAAGGCGATTTATGTGGCGGTTAAACCTAATGGCGGCAAGGTGAGCCATGTCTATTCGATCGATTACGACGAAGCTGTCGAGTTGGACATGACCGGTGACAAACCGGCCCAGCAGTGGGCCAGCTATGTGTACGGCGTAGTCAAAGAGATGGAAAAACGCGGAGCGAAGGTGCCTGCTTTCGACATGACGTTCGGGGGGGATGTGCCGCTGGGAGCGGGCCTTTCATCGTCCGCCGCACTGGAAAGCGCCGTAGGTTTTGCGCTGAATGATACGTTCAACCTCGGTTTTTCGCGTGAAGAGCTGGCTAAAATCGGTCAGATGACCGAGCACAACTACATCGGTGTGCGTTGCGGGATTATGGACCAGTTCGCTTCGCTTTTCGGTGAAAAGGGTAAAATCGTCCGGCTCGACTGCCGTTCGCTCGAATACAAACTCGAGCCGTTCAATCCCGAAGCCGCCGGTTGTAAGGTCGTGCTGTTCGACACCCAGGTCAAGCATACGTTGGCGTCATCCGAATACAATGTTCGCCGTGCGCAGTGCGAGGCGGGTGTAGCCGTGGTGGCGAAGCACGAACCGGGCGTGGAATCGCTGCGGGATGTGACCATGGAGATGCTCGACAAGTACAAGGATGAGATGGATGATGTGGTATACCGCCGTTGCAGTTTCGTTATCAATGAGAATCAACGCCTGCTCGACGGATGCGCAGCACTCGAAAAAGGCGATTACGTTACTTTCGGACAGAAGGTGTTCGGTTCGCACGAGGGACTCAGCAAATGGTACGAAGTGAGCTGCAAGGAACTCGATTTCCTGGTCGATATCGCCCGTAAGAATCCGGGAGTTTTGGGAGCGCGCATGATGGGCGGCGGCTTCGGCGGTTGCACGATCAATATCGTGAAAACCGAAGCATACGATGCATATGTGGCTGAAATTACCGAAAAGTTCGAGCAGGAGTTTGGGCACAAACCCCGTGTGATCGAAGTGGTGATCTCGCAGGGTGCACACAAGATCGGATAACCGGGTGGGCCCGAGTGCAAACGGTCGCTTCGTTTTGGCGATTACCGGAATGACGGCAACGAAGAGTTCCATACTTCTACCTTCTACTTTCACGCGATCGACTCAGAATGTGATTATGAAAAAGGTTTTATTCATAAGCATCATTGTGTTGCTGGGTACAGGCCTGTTTTCAGGTTGCAAGAATGACAAGGATCAAACTTACCTGTATGCCATCGGGATCGACGGGTACGCGTATGACGGTTCGACGCTGTTGGGACCGATGCTTTACTTGGAATCCCTCGGTATCGCCAAAAGTTTGTCCATTGTTTCGACAGACCAACAGGATGCCGATAAGCAGGCCATTGTCCGGTTCGGCGCGGAAATGGGCAAGATCGATGCGGCTACGCTCGCGTCGTACGGCAACACGGTTTATGTCCGTTATGTCCTGCAGACTTTGGGTGAGGAACAAACGACGATTCAGGAGAAAGAATTCGGGCAAAAATAGAGACGTTTTTTACTGCGGGAGTTCTGCAAGGAAAATCAAGATGTTGTTCGATTTTCCTTGCAGAACTCCTGTAATTATTTTATATTACAAACGATAGCTTTCTTTTGAGCCATTGGTATGCCGAATTTCTTCGGCGGAATTGTATTCCTGTATCGGTGAAATCCTGGCTGAACGAATGGACAGGTAACCTGTTACAGATAAGGATAAATGGATGAGTAAATGGATCGTCATAATATCGTTGGCCCTATTCTCTTTGAATTGTAGACAGGCGAACGGGAAAGAGTTGACCAGAGTTTCTATGGACAGCATTGCGGATACGGTGGGATTCCGGGCTAACGGTTCTCTGCGCTTGCTGGCTACCCGGGGATTTGAATTTACAATTTCGGACGGGAGCAAAACGCAAAAGGTGGTAGGGAAAGGATTTGATAAAAAGGACATTATCAAATGCAAATTTTCCGCAAATTGCGAACGGATAGTCGCGATTACCGGCCCGATTAGAAATCTGTTGTTTACGTCCCCCCTGAATATATCGTATAAATATCATCTTTCGGCACCTCAAGGAGATCGTGAAACGGTTGTCGTATTTACGGATTCCTTGTTACAGCTCGATATCAGCCAATGTCAATCAGTCCGGAACCTACTATGCAGGGAGTATCAATTAACAGAATTGGATGTGACACACAATCCGGATCTGGAGCAGTTAGACTGTTCGGAAAATAGGCTGCGAACTCTTGATATGAGTCAGAATAGAAATCTGCAAGTGTTGTTTTGTTCAAAAAATCAATTGAAAGATATAGATGTGATCCACAATCAAAAGCTTAGAGAGTTAGTGTGTTTTGATAACGAAAATCTATCATTGGATGTAAGTGCGAACCGGAATTTGGAATTTCTTAGTTATGACGGTCTATTGCAAGAGCTTGATGTAACCAACAATATAGAATTAAGGACTTTGATATGCCGGTGCAAATTGACAGCACTGGATTTGAGTCAAAATAAAAAGTTAAGAAAATTACTGATCAGCGGCAATAACTTTTCAGCCGAAGAACTTAATGCCGTGTTTAAAACGCTTCCTGTTGTCGATTATTACAATGATGCTCCGCACCCGGAGCTTGAAATGTCCGATATTCCCGGAGCTGAAAATTGTGACCGTTCTCTTTTGCGCCAGAGAGGTTGGTCGCCTCCGGAAAATGGACCCCTTGATGGCGTTGGAGAATTTATGACCCCAGCTCCCCCTGAAATTAATTTTTTTACGATTGGTCATACGGATGATGGTGCTGAACTGCATGATTTGAAAGCATTGCCAATAACAGAAGAGCAATATCTTAGCTGCGATATCAATGGTCAGAAATTGCTGAAGAAGCAAATCAAAGAAGATGAAAAGAGCTATTGTTTGAATATCAACAATGTAGAGGTTGAGTTCCGAAAAGATACCGTGAAAGGATATTATCGTGGCGGAGAGTCATGGTGGGAATATGTGGGTTATTATCCTGATTTGGATATGTATGCATTCCTTTCTTGTTATGTCTCCGGTGATCTAATTACGTTTTCGGATTGTATGCTGATCGACCAGGAAAAAGGTAATGAGTATTTATTATTGGCTTTGGGCGATGCTTTCGGGAGTGCTCCGTTACTTTCGCCGAACAATGATTATTTGCTTGATTATTATAATTCCGGAGATGGGGGTGGCTCGGTCCGTATATTTGAAATAAACGACAAGGAAGTTTCTGCCTCATATATCATTCGGTACGCGGAAGAATCGAAATTTCCATTTTTTATAAAAAATATCATATGGAAATCCGATTCGGAAATTTTTATTAAAGCATACAGTAATGAAGATGAAAAAGAGTATGAATATTATAAAATCCTTTTAAATTGATTTATAGTTGATAGCAGTATTCAGTGCTGTTTATCTATCAATTGAAGCATTAAACCGGTACATTCATAAAAGGCGCACCCACATAACCTGTGAGTGCGCCTTTTATTTCATTGGATGGCCGCCTATCGGCTTATTCCGGCAGGTTTTTGGTTTTGACAACTTTCAGTTTGTCTCCTGTACTGCCGGCCACGGCTTTTTGCCACTCCTGATTGTAGCCCGGATAGTTGGGCGATGCCGGAATGTTGCGTCCGTTGCCGTTGTCGAGGAACTTGCCCTCCTTCTCCTTTTTGACGTTGCCGTCCATGTATTTTACCAGCAGGTACTGGTCGAGTTGCTGCCAGCGTTCGAACATGTTCTGCGCCGTCGAGACCGAGAAGTTGGTCAAGAAGTCGATTGCCAATTGCGGATTTTGTTCGTACAACAGCATCGCGGCAGCATCTACGGCCGGAATCTCGGTTTCGTTGCGGGTGTCGAGTTCGTCGATCACCTTGATGATATCTTTGCTGATCAGGTCGTAGCGCAGGTAAGCGAAGTTCGCCACACGGTTGAAGAGCCAGAAGGCAGAGGTGGGCGAATATTCCGTCATGTGGCCGTTCCCTTCGCGGAAACATTCGGGTACGCGGGTCGACGAGGTGTAGATCGGCGTGAGGCACGAGGTGCCCGAATCGTCCACGCCGAACCACAGGATGCCGCCCACGGCATCGGGCAGCCAATTGCGGGCCTGTCCCAGCATCCAGAAGCCGGTTTGCTGTGTGGCGATGGCGCGTTCGTTCAGGTACTCTTGTCCGTCTACGCTGAAGTGCATCGGACGCCAGCGGTACGGCAGGTTGTGTCCCCCTGCCCCGATGTCGTTGCGCATATCCATCGGCGTATCCTCGAAGTGGTCGCGCATCAGCCAAGCCACCTCTTTGACGCTCAGTTTCTCTGCCGGTTTAACGAACAGCGGCATGCGTTTCGACGCGTCGTAGCCCATCGCATAGTCGAGGTACTTTTCCATCTCCCCTTTGGTGACGCGGTTGAAGGCGCTCCATACGCGGGCCTCGCAGGCGCGCAGTGACCCGAAATCGAGCGGAGCATAAGCGTCGGCGAAATTGAAGTTCTTATCCGGGCCTTTGTAGAATCCCGATTCTTTTGCGAACGAAATTACGTCGGGCGAATAGAGGCAATTTTCAGGATCGTTCAACGGGAAAGTGGTGATGCGTGCCTGGTTCGCATGCATGCCGATATAACCTTCCGGGACGCGGAGTGCTACCCAAACGGCTCCTTTATTCACATTGTTGCCGTTCACCATCTTGACGCCCTTGCCGATCAGCTCCATGTGCCATACCTCGTTCGGATCGGCGATCGAAAACGATTCGCCGCTCGAGCAATAACCGTAGGTGTTCACCAGGTCGCTCATCACCCGGATCGCTTCGCGCGCGGTTTTGGCCCGCTGCAGGGTCGTATAAATCAACGTCCCGTAGTCGATGATTCCCGTCGAGTCCCCCAGTCCGCGACCGCCGAACGTGCTTTCGGTGATAATCAGCTGGTGCTCGTTCATGTTGCCGACGGTCGAATAGGTTTCGGGTACCTGTGCGATTTCACCGAGGTATTTACCGGTATCCCATTCATACACGGGCATCATCGTGCCGGCTGGATATTTTGCTGCCGGATGAAAATAGAGGCATCCGTACAGCTGGTGCGAGTCGGCTGTGTAGGTAATCATCGTCGAGCCGTCCTTGGTGGCCCCTTTCGATACGAGAATGTTCGTGCAGGCTTCGCTTTCGAAAGCCGTCATGGCAACGGCGGCCAGAAATAAAGCCGTCAGTTTTCTTTTCATATTGTGGGTTTTTGATTAATTTTGGTTCGCTTCGCCTGCGAGCAGGAGTAGCAAAAATAGGCAAATTTCCTTATAAAGCGGCATCCAAGATGGCCATTAAAGACAAATTAGCAGAATTGAAAGCGTCGCTTCCGGCCGGAGTCCGGTTGGTAGCTGTATCCAAAACCTACCCGGCAGAGGTGGTCCGGGAGGCTTATGACGCCGGGCAGCGCCTTTTCGGCGAGAACCGCCCGCAGGAGATGGATGCCAAGCGGCAACAGCTTCCCGCGGATATCGAGTGGCACATGATCGGCCATTTGCAAACGAACAAAGTGAAATTGATCGCACCGTATGTTTCGATGATCCATTCGGTCGATTCGGCAAAACTGCTCGGTGTTATTAATGAACAGGCGTTGAAAAACAATCGGGTCATCGATGTTCTTTTCGAGGTGCATGTGGCACGTGAAGAGAGCAAACACGGCTGGAACGAAGGCGAGTTAATCGCGTACCTGCGCGGTGGCGAGTATCGTCAGATGCAGGGGGTCCGGTTCCGGGGTTTGATGGGGGTGGCGACCTTCACGGACGATGGATCGGTGGTTCGTGACGAATTCATGCGCCTAAACGGGCTTTTCAACCGATTGAGGCACGATTTTTTCGGTCGGGATTTTGACACGCTGTCGATGGGGATGAGTGGTGATTACCTGCAGGCCATCGCCTGCGGCGGCAATATGGTGCGCATCGGCAGTCTGATTTTCGGAGCCCGGAATTACGTGTGATGCGCGTCGGAATAACAACGGCTCGTTTCGGAGTCCGTATGACGCGGATATGAAAACCATTTGAAATCGAAGGAAGGATGAAACAGTTGAAAACGGAATATCTCGGATTGTCGCTGCGCAATCCATTGATTGTGAGCAGTAGCGGCCTGACCGCTTCGTTGGAAAAATTACAGCGTCTCGAAGCTGCCGGAGCGGGAGCGGTCGTGCTCAAATCGGTCTTCGAAGAACAGATTGTCAATGAGACGGCCCATCTGGAAGTTTACAACGCGTATCCGGAAGCTGCCGATTACCTCCATTTCTATCTGAAGGAGGATTATCTGGAGCAGTATATCGGATTGATCGCCGAAGCGAAAAAGAACCTGTCGATTCCGGTAATCGGCAGCATCTGCTGCGTATCCGAAGGCGGGTGGATCGATTTTGCCCGACGGATCGAGGAGGCCGGAGCGGATGCGTTGGAACTGAATGTTTTCTTCCTGCCTGCGGATCCTATGGTAGCGGGAGCGGAAATTGAGCGCCAATACCTGTCCGTCGTCCGCGACGTCGCAGAGAAGGTGTCGGTGCCGGTTGCCGTCAAAATCAGCACGCATTTCACCAGCCCGCTGAGCATGATCCAGGGAATTCGTCAGTGCGGCGCCGAAGGCGTCGTGATGTTCAACCGTTTTTACGAACCCGATATCAATACCGATTCTGTACAGGTGATGGAAGCGGATATTTTCAGCACTTCGGCCGACTTGCGGGGCAGTATCCGTTGGATTGCGATGGCTTCGGCCGCTTTCCCCGATCTGGATATTGCGGCTTCGACCGGAGTCCATACCGGAGAGGATGCCGTCAAAGTGCTGTTGGCGGGCGTTTCGGCGTTTGAGGTTTGTTCGGCTATCTACCACAACGGCCTCGGCGTGATCGACCGGATCAACGGTTACCTCAGCGGTTGGATGACGGAACATCGTTTCACGTCGATCTCCGAATTCTGCGGCAGGCTCAATTACCGTTCGGTGGCCCATCCGCTGGCTTACGAGCGGGCCCAGTTCATGAAATATTTTGCGGCTCGCGGAGAATGATCGGGCTGTATAGCAGGTGAAATCAGTCTTTAACGGACAGTAATACACAGTAGAAAGTATCAGTAAAATGGACGGAATAAATAAAGAGGCGAACCCCGTATATGCAGGTTCGCCTCTTGTTTTTTGTCGGATGGAGAAAAGAGCGGCTATTTGATTCGCAATTTCTTTCCCAATCGGAGTACGGTATTGCGTGTAATGCCGTTCAGCCGGCAGATCTGGTCGATCGTTACGCCGTAGCGGATAGCCAGTTTTCCGAGCATGTCCCCGGACTTGATGGTGTGATAAATTGCTCCGCTGGAACTGATGCCGGCCGGTTTTTGCTGTACGGCCGCTTTTTTCTCTTTCTGCTGGGCCTCGGCGATTTGGTCGAGGATATCCTGCGAGGTGCTGTCGCCGCTGTCGTTGGAGGTCAGCAGGGGCAGGTCGTATTCGTCCTCTTCTTCGAGGATTTCGGATGCGCGTGAATGAATGTTGAAGAACGATTTTTCAAGCGCGAAAGTTTGATATTTGAGCTGTCCTGTTTCAAAATCCACGATAAATTCGGGATCGAAAGTCTGGTCCTGATAGCGCATTTCGTAATGCAGGTGCGGGCCGCGGCTGCGCCCGGTATTACCGCTGAAGCCGATCACCTGCCCCGCTTTCACATAATCATTGGGTTTGACATTCAGCTTCGACAGGTGGGCGTTCCAGGTTTCAAGTCCGTTGCGGTGCCGTACGATCACCAGGTTGCCGTAGCCGCCGGTGTTGTATTTGGCATAGCGTACCCGGCCGTCGAAAGTGGCGTAAACCGGTTCCCCGGGGCGCAGCGGAATATCTACGCCGTTGTGGTTTCTCCGGCGGCGGGGACCGTATTTCGACAATACTTTACCGGTTACAGGGGATTTGAATTGGGTCAGGTCGTCCACCAGTTTCAGTTCCACCACGGGCGGCAGGTCGTTATAGGCGATGTCCCGGTAGGCGAATACCCCGGTCGTATCCCAATGTTGCGTGTAGACGGGCAGCGAATCGAGTCTTTCGAGCGATGGACGGTAGTAGGACCAGGTGTTGTTGCTGAACAGAATTATCTTGGTCTCGGGATCGCTAGTGGGGATTGTGTCCAGCGGGCGTTTGGGCAGGTCTTCCAGTTTCGGGGCCGTCGTACCGGGAGCTGGTGCGCTTCTTCTGCGGGTCTGGGCCGTAAGCGAGACGGTGAAACACGCTAAGGTGATGACAAGCAGGATATGTCGGAGTTTCATGCGGGGAATCGAATTGATTGTTACAAAACTAACAAAAAAACGGGAGTTGACTCCGCTTGAGTCGTTATTGTCGTTATTTTTGTTCGTTAAGATATTGTGCTGCTGAACACAGTGCATCGAAGAACTCTTCCCCGAAACGACGGATCAGAGGAACTTTGAGCATTCGGTACATCGGAAGGCCTTTTTCCCGGCCCAGGGCCAGCGCATCGTGGCAAACGTTCCAACGGTGGTAGTTTAGTCCCACAGAACCGTTGCCGAATGCGATGAGCCGAATCGGATAGAGATGGCACGAAATCGGTTTGATGAACGTCGTTTTGCCCGCGTTGTATGCTCTTTCGATCGCGCAGAAAGTGATGCCGTCCTGTTCGAACGAATAGGCGCATTCCGCTTCTCCGATCAGCGGCGTGGTGTAGTCGCCGTCTTCGTCGATCACCATGAAGCCTTGCCGTTCGACGGCCTCGATACCTTCGGGCTTCATATACGGTTTATAGGTTTCGTATTCCGCTTCGAGCGTGTCCACTTCGTCCGCTTCGAGCGGTGCGCCCGCATTGCCTTCGACGCAGCAAATGCCTTTGCAGCGCGGCAAGTCGCAGCAGAAGCGCGTGGTGAATATTTCGGTGCTGACTATCTTGTCGTCGATCTGGATCATGGAAATGTATCGATAATTCCTGCCGGTCGTCCCGGGGATTGGAAAAAACGTTATGAGTTCATGCCACAAGGAGTGTGGTCATAGAGTGAACAAAGATAGCGCTTCGAGCCGGAAATGCAAAATCCGGGGGCAGGCGGCGGATTCGGCTTTTTTTACTATTTTTAACACTTCGATTGACGAATTATTCACCCAAACATCAGATAACAGTATGAAACTTATGAGATTTATCGGGGTGTGCCTGCTCGGTTGCAGTTTTTCGCTGCTGCAGGCAGCATCCCCGGAGACGATCCGGGTCACTACGGGTAAAACCGACCTGATCCTGAAGGTCGATACCACCGGGCGGTTGTGCCAGTCCTACCTGGGTTCTGTTTGGACCGATGGACGCAATCTGGATGTTTTACCTGCGGGTAAAGATGCTTACCAGCCTTATGATCTGCAAAATTTTTTCGAACCGGCTGTACGCATGACGCATGCCGACGGCAACAACTCGTCCCTGTTCAGGTATGTTTCTCATACGCAGGAAGCGCTCTCCCCCACAGTCACGCGCACGGTGGTGACGTTGCGTGACGATGTGTATCCGGTCGAGGTGAAGCTGTATTACGACGCGTTTTCCGATGCAAACATCATTAAGGCATGGACGGAGATCAGTCATCGGGAGAAGAGACCGGTGCTGTTGCAGGATTTCGCCTCTTCCCTGCTCTATTTTGCCCGTCCGGCCTATTACCTGACCGAGTTTACCGGCAAATGGGGCAATGAAACTACGATGACCGAGCAAAAACTTACGCCCGGGAAGAAGGTGCTCGATACACGGTTGGGCGCCCGGGCGGCTATGCTCACCTCGCCGTTTTTCATTCTGGGGCTCGATGCCCCGGCTCGCGAGACCGAAGGGGAGGTGGTGCTCGGGACGCTGAACTGGACCGGTAATTTCCGTTTTACGTTCGATATCGATGCCAGTAACGATCTGCGTGTGGTTTCCGGGATCAATCCTTATGCGTCGGAGTACAACCTCCGTCCGGGCGAAGTGTTCCGTACGCCGGAGTTTGTCTTTACTTACAGCGATAAGGGTACGGGTGAGGCTTCGCGCAGTTTTCACGATTGGGCCCGCGACTACCAGCTCAAGGACGGTCACGGTCCTCGCCTGACGTTGCTGAATAACTGGGAGGCGACCGGTTTTGCTTTCGATGAAAAGAAACTGAGCCATTTTATGCGGGAGGCGGCGATCCTCGGTGTCGATATGTTCCTGCTCGATGACGGTTGGTTCGGTAATAAATATCCCCGCAGCAGCGACAAGTCGGGGCTTGGCGATTGGGAGCCGACCGCCTCCAAACTGCCGAATGGCGTCGGCGGATTGGTGCGTGCTGCCGACAGCGCCGGAGTAAAATTCGGTATCTGGATCGAACCCGAGATGGTCAATCCGAAAAGCGAACTGTATGAGAAACATCCCGACTGGGTAATTCACTATCCGAACCGCGAGCCCTATTATTACCGTAACCAGATGGCGCTCGATCTGTGCAATCCTCAGGTACAGGACTTCGTGTTCGGCGTCGTGGACAAGCTTCTGAGCGAGAATCCCGACCTGGCCTATTTCAAATGGGACTGCAACAGCATGCTGACTAACCCCTACTCCTTTTATTTGAAGGAGAATCAGTCTCACCTGTTCATCGAATATGTCCGGGGGCTGTATAAGGTGTTGGAGCGCATCCAAGAGAAATATCCCGATGTGCCGATGATGCTTTGTTCGGGCGGCGGCGGCCGGTGCGACTACGAAGCGCTCAAATATTTTACCGAATTCTGGGCCAGCGACAACACTGATCCGGTAAAACGCATCTTCATGCAATGGGGATATTCCTACTTTTTTCCCGCTAAAAGCATCAGTGCGCACGTCACTTCGATGGGCGACCAGAGTATCAAGTTCCGCACCGATGTGGCGATGATGGATAAGCTGGGTTTTGATATCAATATGGATAAGCTGACCGAAGCCGAACGGCAGTTCTGCCGCGAAGCGGTTCAAAATTACAAGCGGCTTGCCCCGATTATCCAGGAAGGCGACCAGTTCCGGCTCGTGTCGCCGTATAGCGGCAATCATGCGGCGGTGATGTATGTGACCCCCGGGCAGGATAAAGCGGTGCTGTTCGCTTATGATATTTATGCCCAGAAATATGTGGAGCGCTCCTATCCCATCCGGTTGCAGGGGCTCGATCCGCAGCGTAGTTACCGTGTCGTGGAGATCAACAAGATGGACAGCGTGCCTGCGCGTCCGTTCGTGGAGGACGGCAAAACCTTTTCCGGAGAGTACCTGATGAAGATCGGCCTGCAGGCTTTCTCCGATTTCAGGGAGAGCAGCCGTGTGATTGAAATCACGGCGCAATAGCTCACCGTAGTTAGATAAAATCAGGATTGAAGTGGTTTTTCCGATTGCGAAATCCGGATTCGATATTTGAAGGTACAAAAGATCCGCTTCAAAGAATAGTAAAATAAAAAAGAGACCCGGCGGAATCCCGGTCTCTTTTTTATTAGCTTTCGATTTCGAATACCCGTTATGAATACCCGGATCTATTTTGATAGCCGGTCATTGTGTGCTTAGAGGACCTGGACAACGGTTATTTATTCAAGGTTTCGTCGATAATCAGGTTGAACAATTCCGTGAGGCTCATGCCCATTGCGGCTGCCTGTTGCGGAATGATGCTGTGCGAACTCATGCCAGGGATCGTGTTGATTTCAATCATGTAAGGGGTTTCGCCTTTGACGATGAAGTCGATGCGTACCACGCCGCGGCAGTTGAGACGTTTGTAGGCGATCAGTGTAAGCCGGTTCACCTCCTTGCGGATTGCTTCGGGCAGGTCGGCGGGGGTAATTTCGTTAGAAAATCCCTGGTACTTGGCTTTGTAGTCGAAAAATTCGCTTTGGCAGACCAGTTCGGTGATCGGGAAAATATACTCTTTGCCTCCGGCGATCATCACGCCGCAACTGATTTCGCGGCCTTCGATGAACTCTTCCATCAATACCTGGTCGCTCTCCTTGAACGCTTCGGTAATAGCCGGGAGCAGTTCATTTTGTTTCTTGACCTTGGTGACACCGAAACTGCTGCCGCTCGCATTCGGTTTGACAAACAGCGGCAAGCCCAATTCCGCGATGATGGCTGCGGGGTCTATTTCCGAAGTTTTGTTCAGCAGAATCTCTTTGGCCAGGTGGATGCCGCTGCCGGCGACGGCCCGTTTGCAGGCAGCTTTGTCGAACGTCAGCACCGAGGATACGAATCCGCAGGACGAATACGGAATGCCCATCATGTCGAGATAGCCTTGCAGCCGGCCGTCTTCGCCGGGGGTGCCGTGAATGACGATCAGGGCATAGTCGAGTTTGATTTTCCGGCCGGCGACGGGCAGGGTAAAGTCGTTGCGGTCGAGTTCGCTTTTTGTTCCGTCCGGCGCTGTGTAGGTCCAGTGCCCGTTGCGCAGGACAATGGTGTAAGGGGAGTAACGGCTGCGGTCGAGGGCGTTTCCGATATTTTCGGCGCCTTGCAGCGCGATCTGCCATTCAGAGGAGTCCCCTCCGGTCAGCAGGGCTATGTTTCTTACCATGGAAATCGTTGTTATGTTCGGGTGCAAAAGTAGTGTTTTTGTAGTGACGGTGATTCGCGGCGGTTACGGTTTTTTGTAAGAATCGCCCGATTGATTTTACGGGTTGTATTGGTCTGTGTAGGTGTAGGCGAAAATTTCGCGCAACAACAGGCTGTACTGTTGGGCTTCGGTGTTTTGCGGGTCGAGCTGCAGTACTTTGGTGAAATCGTTGAGAGACTTGTCGAATGTTCCCGCCCGGTGGAAAAGTTTACCGCGTTGCAGGTATAACATCGCATCGTGGGGATGCAGTGCGATCCGGTCGCTTATCCGGTCGATTTCCTGTTGCAATGTATTATCGGCAGCCATAAAGTTTGTGCATTTTGATGTATTCCCAAACTCCTGCGGGCAATTCCCGTTCCACAAGAGCTTTCGTGTCCTTGCCGTTGTCGGCGATCAGGCCGCGGATGTCGGTTGCCGCTTGCGGCAGCAGCGGAACATCTTGTAAAAACGTGCACTTATCGGTTGTCGGCCCGGGCTGTACCGGATGGCCTTCGCGGGGATAGACCAATACCGGATAGCGCTCCAGAATCTCTTGATAAGCGATCCATTGATTGAAGCACGCGGCGTTGTCGCTGCCGATCAGCAGGGAGAAACTGCGTTGTGGGTACCGGGCGGAAAGCGCTTGCAGGGTGTGGATCGTAGCCGACGGTTTGGGCAGCGAGAATTCGATGTCGCAGACCTGCATCCGTTCATGCAGGAGTGAGTGCCGTACGGCGATGCGGGCCATTTCCAACCGGTGCTGTTCGGGTGCGAGGTCCGTTTCGCTTTTCAGCGGATTTTGCGGCGAAACCACCAGCCACAACTCACTGCCGGGAAAAGCCTGCAATACCTGTTCGGCTACGGTCAAGTGTCCCCGGTGGATCGGATTGAACGATCCGCTGTAGAGGATGGTATCGGCGGTTCCGGTCTCCATCATGTCGGTGAGTCTGACGTAAGAAAAATAACCCCGGGAAAATTACATTATATCGGATATTCCCGGGAGATAACGGTTTCGTGCGTTTTACAGTCCTATTCGATAAAGCCGGCTACGGCCTTTTTGGCCTCTTCGACGGCCGTGGCCAGGCAGTCGTTCACAACGATACAATCGAATTGATTTGCGTAGGTCAGCTCTTCGGTGGCTTTGGCGACCCGTTTGGCGATCATTTCCGGCGAATCGGTCCCGCGGTCCACGAGGCGTTGGTGCAGCACCTCCACGGAAGGGGGCATGATGAATACCGATAAAGCCTGTTTCCCGAATATCTTTTTTAGGTTTACGCCGCCTTTCACATCGACGTCGAAAACGATAACGTGGCCTTTGCTCCAAATCCGTTCCAACTCGCTGCGCAGCGTTCCGTAACAGGTGCCTGCATAGACTTCCTCCCATTCGACGAATTCGCCGTTACCGGCCCTTTTCAAAAAATCGTCATGGTCGAGGAAATAATACTCACAGCCGTGTACCTCCTTCCCCCGCGGTGCACGGCTCGTGGCCGAAATCGAAAATTCGAGTTGGGGAAAATCCCGGAGCAGGCGGCCGATGATCGTCGACTTGCCGGCGCCCGAAGGAGCCGAGAAGATGATTACTTTACCGGTTGCGGTGGGCTGCGTCATAACGGTTATGCGGTTTGTGCGGTTAAACGTAAAATTGATCCCGGAAGCCGGTGTGCGGTTCAATTCATCGAAGAATCCGGCAGGAGGGACTGTTTCCTGCAGGAGTAGCTGTCAGAGGATATTGAGCAGCTGCTCTTTGATCTTCTCGAGTTCGTCTTTCATCTCGACGACCATTTTCTGCATGGTCGCTTCGTTGGCTTTCGATCCCAGCGTATTGATCTCGCGGCCGAGTTCCTGTGCGATGAAGCCGAGTTTACGCCCTACCCCTTCCTCGCTGCGGGCCACCTCGCGGAAATAGTTGCAGTGGTTTTGCAGGCGGACTTTCTCTTCGGTAATGTCGAGCTTTTCAATGTAATAGATCATCTCCTGCTCGAGCCGGTTGCTGTCCAGCGGGATGCCGATGGCTTCGATGTTTTCGCGAATGCGTGCCTTGATCGTTTCGGTGCGAGCCTTTTCGTAGGGTTCGACTCCATTTTTCAGGCTTTCGATTTTGTCGATGCGTTTCAGCAGGTCGGCGATCAGAATCGCCCCCTCTTGTTCCCGGAACGCTTCAATATGGTTCAGGGCCTCTTCGACGGCTTTCATCAGCGCATGGTTTTCCTCGTCGGAGAGTGTCGTGGTTTCAGTCTGCACCACGTCGGGCAGGCGCAGGATCACCTGCAGCAGGGCGGCATCGACCGCTTTAGTACCCCAGGCCATATTCTGTCCGTCGGCCAGTGCCATTAGCTGCGTGTAATATTCGTCGAAGGCCTGTTTGTTGAGCGTAACGGAATTCTGGCTCCCGGCCAACTCCACTGTAATATAGACGTCGATTTTACCCCTTTGCAGCCGTTTGGCCACTAGGTTGCGGATTTCATACTCCTGAGGACGGTACAACGCGGGTAGTTTTACCGCGAGATCGGTCTGTTTGCTGTTCAGCGAACGGATTTCGACGGTGATTTTTTTGTGTCCGAGCGCGGCTTCCGCTTTGCCGTATCCGGTCATCGATTTAATCATAACACACTCTTTTGATCGAACAAAAATAGGGAATTTTTGTTAAAAATGGGCCGGCCTCGCGAGTTGTTGTAGAAATTGGAAATTTTGTTGTGCAATTCCCGGATTTTTTAGATAAATTTGGAACTCCCCGTTTCGGAATAGAATCATTTAATATAATTACTGAGAAGCGTTATGAAAAAACACAATTTCAGCGCCGGGCCGTCCATCCTGCCCCGCGTAGCGATCGAGAATGCGGCCAAGGCCATCCTTGATTTTGACGGTATCGGTTTGTCCCTGCTTGAAATTTCGCATCGATCCGCTGATTTCGAAGCGGTCAACAACGAAGCGGAAGCGCTTTTCCGCGAATTGTTGCAGGTGCCCGACAACTATAAAATACTGTTTTTGGGCGGCGGCGCCAGTACCCAGTTTTTCCAGGTGCCTTATAACCTGCTTGAGAAAAAAGCCGGTTACGTGAATACGGGCGTATGGGCCAACAAGGCGATCAAAGAGGCGCGCCTGTTCGGCGAGACGGATGTGGTCGCCTCTTCCGAGGATAAGAATTTCAATTACATCCCGAAAAACTATACGATTCCGACCGATCTGGATTACCTGCATATCACTACGAACAACACGATTTACGGTACGGAATACAAGACCGACATCGATTCGCCCGTAACGCTGGTGGCCGACATGAGTTCGGACATTCTGAGCCGCCCGGTGGATGTGTCGAAGTACGGCCTGATTTACGGCGGTGCGCAGAAGAACATCGGGCCTGCCGGGGTGACGTTCGTCATCGTGCGCGAGGATATTCTGGGGAAGGTGAGCCGCAAACTCCCGTCGATGGTCGACTACCGCAACCATATCGCCAATCAGTCGATGTTTAACACGCCTCCCGTTTTCGCGATTTATGTCGTGCGCGAGACTCTTCGTTGGCTCAAATCGATCGGCGGGGTACCCGCGATTCAGAAGCTCAACGAAGAGAAAGCCGCGCTGTTGTACGAAGAGATCGACCGCAACCCGTTGTTCGAGGGAACGGCCGTCAAAGAGGACCGTTCGCTGATGAACATCTGCTTTGTTATGACTGAGAAATATGCAGACCTGGCGCCGCAGTTCCTCGAGTTCGCGAAATCGAAAGGCATGGTCGGCATCAAAGGGCACCGTCTGGTGGGCGGTTTCCGCGCTTCGACCTACAATGCATTGCCGAAGGAGAGCGTACAGGCGCTGGTGGATTGCATGCGGGAGTTCGAAAAAATGCATGTGAAATAAAGTACGGGTCTCATGGGATTTATAACCACATTCCGGCCTTCCGAGCAAAAGAAGGCCGTTTTTTTCCAATCACTGATTACGATGAAAGTATTAGTCGCTACCGAGAAACCATTTGCCAAGGCTGCAGTGGACGGGATACGTGAAATTGTGCAAGGAGCGGGTTACCAGATGGCGCTGCTCGAGAAATACACCGATACGAACCAGCTGCTTACCGCAGTGCAGGATGCCGATGCGTTGATCGTCCGCAGCGACAAGGTGACCGCCGAGGTGGTCGCTGCCGCGCCTCAGCTTAAAATCGTGGTGCGCGCCGGAGCGGGATACGACAACGTCGATTTGGGTGCCTGCACATCGCGGGGCATCGTCGTGATGAATACGCCGGGCCAGAATTCGAATGCGGTGGCCGAGTTGGCTATCGGTATGATGATCTTCATGGCCCGCAACCAGTTTACGCCGGGCACCGGCACTGAAATTCGCGGTAAACGGCTGGGGATTCAGGCCTACGGCCATGTAGGGCGCCTGGTAGGACGTTACGGCAAGGCGATGGGTATGGAGGTGTCGGCCTACGATCCTTATGCAGATCCTTCGGTGTTCGAAGAAGACGGGGTGAGGGTAATGGACACGGTCGAAGCTTTGTACGAACAATCCGACTACCTCTCGCTGCATATTCCGGCGACGGAACAAACCAAAGCGTCGATCGGTTACAGTCTGCTGACCCGGATGCCCCAGGGCGCTACGTTGGTCAATACCGCCCGCAAGGAGGTGATCGACGAGGCCGGGTTGGTGAAGGCGCTCGAAGAGCGTACCGACCTGAAATACATTACCGATATTGCGGCTGGCAATCAGACAGCATTGACAGAAAAGTTCGGCAAGCGGGTTTTCGCGACCTCCAAAAAGATGGGGGCGGAAACGGCAGAGGCGAATATCAACGCCGGTTTGGCTGCTGCACGCCAGGTCGTCGGTTACCTGAAAGACGGGGATACCAAATTTCAGGTCAATAAATAGAGGATTGAGGAGAGTAACCGAATAGAGTAAGGATTACTATGGTCAGAATAAAACCTTTCCGGGGGATCCGTCCCCCTGCCGAGCATGCCGCCGAGGTGGCATCGCGTCCCTACGACGTGTTGAACTCGGCCGAAGCGCAGCAGGAGGCTACCGAAAAGTCGCTGCTGCATATTATCAAACCCGAAATCGACTTTTCGCCGATCGCGGACGAGCATTCCGACGAAGTGTATGCCCGTGCCGTGGAAAACTTCCGGGCGTGGCGCGAAAAAGGATGGCTCGTGCAGGACGATACGGAAAAATATTATGTTTATGCCCAGACGATGGACGGCCGGACGCAGTACGGACTGGTGGCGGCCTGTCATTTCGACGATTATCTGCAGGGTAAAATCAAAAAGCACGAACTGACACGCCCGGACAAGGAAGAGGACCGGATGGTGCATGTCCGCAATCAGAATGCGAATATTGAGCCGGTGTTTTTCTCCTACCCTGCCGTCCGGGAGATGGATCTGATTATCGAGGGCGTCGTGGCCGGGAATGAACCGGTGTACGATTTTGTGGCGTCCGATGGTTTCGGCCACAAGTTCTGGGTGATCGACGATCCCGAGGTGCAGCAGCGGATCACGAAGATTTTTGCCGGAATCCCGGCGCTTTATGTGGCGGACGGACACCATCGTACCGCCGCCGCTGCACGGGTCGGGCAGGAGAAAATGAAGCAAAACGCCACCCATACCGGCGATGAAGAGTACTGTTTCTTCCTGGCTGTTATTTTCCCCGATAACCAGTTGAAGATTATCGACTACAACCGGGTCGTTAAGGATCTGAACGGTCTCGCGTCTTCGCAGCTGATTGCAGCGCTCGGTGAGCATTTCACCGTCGAAAAGAAAGGCAGGGAGATTTACACTCCCGACCGGTTGCACAATTTCGCTATGTATCTTGACGGCGAATGGTACAGTTTGACCGCCAAGGAAGGTACGTATAACGACAACGATCCGATCGGCGTGCTCGATGTGACGATCCTGTCCGATTTGGTGCTCGATAGGCTTCTCGGCATCAAAGATCTGCGCACTGACAAGCGGATCGATTTTGTCGGGGGAATCCGGGGGCTGGGCGAATTGCAGCGTCGCGTGGACAGCGGAGAAATGCAGGTTGCCTTTGCTCTCTATCCCGTATCCATGAAACAATTGATCGACATCGCCGATTCGGGGAATATCATGCCTCCGAAGACCACATGGTTTGAACCGAAGTTGCGTTCGGGCCTCGTGATTCACAGTCTCGAATAAACCAGAGCATGAGATTCGCAGCGCAATGTACATTGCCGCTGCGAGGCTGGGCCTTCCGTGCATGGAGCGCAGAAAACAGCCGGACATATCGAAATCGAATCCCCGCCCGTTCTTATGATAGGATGTGGCGGGGATTTTTTTGCCGGGAATCCGTCCGCCGGATAAAATGACGGAATTTGGAACGGTGTGGTTTTTATTTTGGCTTTAGCCTCATTTTCTGTGTAAAACGGGTTGATCGAAAAGGGTTAGGCATCGTAAAAACAGGTAAAATATGTAATCGTTTTTGGTCTATTCCGGTAAATTTGTAATCAAAATAGCGTAGTTATGGCTAAAATTAAAGGCACGGTCGTGATCGACAAAGAGCGATGCAAAGGATGCAATCTCTGCGTGGTGGCTTGTCCCGTGCAGGTGCTGGCGTTGGCCGGCGAGGTCAACGGCAAAGGGTACAACTATTCGCAGATGGTCCGTCCCGACGATTGTATCGGATGTGCGAGTTGTGCGATCGTATGTCCCGACAGCTGTATCGCCGTGTACCGTCAGAAATTCGAGGAGTAGCCGGCCGCCGTGGCGGCCTGAATGCCTAAATGAGAGTCAACATGGAAGAGATAAGATTAATGAAGGGAAATGAGGTGATCGCCGAAGCGGCTGTCCGGTGCGGTTGTGACGGCTATTTCGGCTACCCTATTACCCCGCAGTCGGAAATATTGGAGACGCTTACTGAAATGAGGCCCTGGGAAACAACCGGAATGGTCGTTCTGCAGGCCGAAAGCGAAACCGCTGCAATCAATATGGTGTATGGAGGAGCCGCCTGCGGCAAGCGGGTCATGACCTCCTCGTCGAGCCCCGGCATCAGCCTGATGTGTGAGGGACTGAGTTATCTGGCCGGAGCCGAATTGCCCTGCCTGTTGGTCAACGTATCGCGCGGTGGTCCGGGCCTCGGTACGATCCAGCCATCCCAGGCCGACTATTTTCAGGCGGTGAAGGGAGGCGGCCACGGTGATTACCACCTGATCGTACTGGCTCCCTATTCCGTGCAGGAGATGTATGATTTCGTGCCGCTCGGATTTGAACTGGCTTTCAAATACTGTAATCCGGTCATGATCCTGGCTGACGGTGTCATTGGGCAAATGATGGAAAAAGTTGTGCTTACCCCGCAGCAACCTCGTTGGACGGACGAATATATCGCAGAAAAGTATGATTGGGCCCTGACGGGAAAACCCTCCGGTCGCGTCCGCAATGTGGTGACTTCGCTCGAACTCGATCCGGCGCAACAGGAACGGGTCAATGAAAAACTCCAGCGCAAATATGCCGATGTGCGGCGCGATGAAGTGCGTTTTGAAGCGATCCGGTGTGAAGATGCGGACTACGTCTTGGTGGCTTATGGCTCATCGGCCCGTATTTGCTCGAAAGTGGTCGAAATGGGCCGTGAGGAGGGAATTAAAGTGGGCCTGTTGCGTCCGATTACGCTCTTTCCCTTCCCTACCGAGGCAATCGGCGAACTGTCCCGCAAGGTGAAAGGTTTCTTGTCGGTGGAGATGAGCGCGGGGCAGATGGTCGAGGATGTCCGGCTGGCCGTCGAGGGGCGTGCACCGGTTTGTCATTACGGCCGTATGGGCGGTATCGTACACTCGCCGGGCGAGGTGTTCGAGGCGCTGAAGTCCAATTTCCTCTCTAAAACGAAGTAAGCGATGGCAAATGTTGTTGAGATAAAACCCGAGAATCAGGTTTATGCCAAGTCGGGCCTGATTTTAGACAATACGATGCACTATTGTCCGGGATGCAGCCATGGGGTCGTGCACAAGCTGATCGCCGAAGTGCTCGAAGAATTGAATCTCGAACACGATGCGATCGGGGTGTCTCCGGTCGGCTGCTCGGTGTTCGCCTATAATTATATCGATATCGACTGGGCCGAGGCGGCGCACGGCCGTGCCGCAGCCGTAGCTTCGGCGATGAAGCGTTTGCGTCCCGACAAACTGGTCTTTACCTACCAGGGTGACGGTGACTTGGCCGCGATTGGTACGGGCGAGACGATGCATGCCTGCAACCGCGGAGAGAATATTACGATCATCTTCGTCAACAATGCGATTTATGGGATGACCGGCGGCCAGATGGCCCCGACGACACTGCTGGGTATGAAAACGGCTACGACGCCTGCCGGACGTGATCCGAAGCTGAACGGTTATCCTTACAAGATCGCCGATATGGTCAAACTGCTCGACGGCGTCCGTTACGTGACGCGCCAGAGCGTGCATACGCCAGCTTCGGTGCGTAAAGCGAAAAAAGCGATCAAAAAGGCGTTTTCGAATTCGATGGAAGAGAAAGGGTTATCGTTCGTCGAAATCGTGGCGACCTGCAGCTCGGGATGGAAAATGTCACCGGCCGAGGCGAATAACTGGATGAGCGAGCATATGTTCGAGGCCTATCCGCTCGGTGACTTGAAGGACCTTTAAGCGAGAAAATTTATGGCTAAAGAAGAGATAATTATAGCAGGTTTCGGTGGACAGGGCGTGCTCTCGATGGGCAAAATTCTGGCCTATTCGGGAGTGATGCAGGACATGGAAGTGAGCTGGATGCCTTCATACGGTCCTGAAATGCGTGGAGGAACGGCTAATGTAACGGTTATTCTCAGCGATAAACCGGTCAGTTCGCCTATTTCGCACGAGTACGATACGGCGATTATTCTCAATCAGCAAAGTTTGGATAAATTCGAGCCGTTGGTGAAACGGGGCGGCGTGCTGATTTACGATCCGAACGGTATTTCCCGGCATCCGGTACGCAAGGATATCGCCGTTTATGCGATCGATGCGACCGCCGAAGCGGCACGCATGGGAAATATGCGCGTGTTCAATACGATGATTCTGGGCGGTTATCTGAAGGTACGGCCGCAGGTATTGGTGGAAAATGTGATGAAAGGTTTGGCTAAGTCCTTGCCCGAAAGGCTTCACAAACTGTTGCCCGCAAATGAAGAGGCGATCCGTCACGGTATGGAGATCATTCGTAAGGTCGAGTAATTTACCGGGTGGAAAGTCGCAGGATCGGCTGTTTACCTTTGCGCCATAAAGAATTTAAGAATAGGGATAAAACGAATTCCGGCTTTCAAAAGCCGGAATTTTTGCAATGGTTACTGTCGGGAGTCTTCCCGGTCGCTGTTCTCTGATTCTTCTACCTCCTCATCTCCCCTCAGGCGAGGTAAACTGAGTTTGTATTTCACCGCGACGATCCGGGTGGCGATTACCGTGAGGGCGGCCAGAACTTGTGTCAGGTGCGGAGCGTAGTCGAGCCGGTAGCAGATCCAGTAGACGATCCCGCCGAATACACAGGCCATGGCATAAATTTCCTTGCGGAAAATCAGCGGCACTTCGTTGATCAGGATATCGCGCAGTACACCGCCGGCGGCACCGGTGATCGTACCCATGATGATTGCGATCCAGAAGGGAAAGTCTGCTGCGATCGTCTTTTGAATGCCGACGACGACGAATAGAGCCAGACCTATCGTGTCGAAAATGAAGAAAGTGTTGTTGAGCCGGATGAGGTAACGGCCGAAAATGATCACCAACAGCAACGCCACTGCCGTGACGGTAAGGTAGATGCTGTTCAGCATCCAGAATGCCGTGGTATCGAGCAGCAGGTCGCGGATCGTACCGCCTCCGATCGCCGTGATCAACCCGACCACATAAGCTCCGAACCAGTCGAAACGTTTGGCGGATGCCAGCCGGATACCGCTGATCGCAAAGGCCAACGTTCCGAGGATTTCGATGATGGATGGAAAGGTCAGTGCCATGACTGCATGCATGTGTGTGACATACTTCGACCGGACGGATGCGGAAGCCCGATTGTGAATGCCGATGATTTTTATCAGAAATTTATTTTGGAGGAAGTGCGTGCCGGAGTATTCCGTTCCCGTTTTATATCTTCCTTATTGGCAATAATAAGCGGCGATCTCCTTGAATCCCCGCAATAGTTCGTCGGCGTGCATCCGTTTTTTCCCCGCCAGTTGCAACTCTGTGATACGGATATAACCGTCGCCGCAGGCTACTTTGAATATTTGTTTATTGTCGGAACGGATGGTGCCCGGTTGTTCCTGGTGTGGAGAGGGTTCTGGTTCGACAGTATAGATTTTCAGTATTGAGGCCGATTCACCCCGTACCAGTTCGGTCCACGCTGCCGGATACGGACTCAGGCCCCGGATCAGGTTGTTGATTTCGTTACAGCCTTGTGTCCAATCGATACGGCAGGTCTCTTTGAAGATTTTGGGAGCCCCCTTCAATCCGGTCGTTTCAGTTTGAGGCTGGGGAATCGGAGCCGTGTCGCCGACGGCGATTTTTTCGACGGTTCGGACGACCAAGTCCGTACCTGTTTCCATCAGTTTATCGTGTAGTGAACCGACATTGTCTCCGGGCAGGATTTGCACCCGGCTTTGTCCTAAAATATCCCCTTTGTCTATCTCGTGGTTCAGCAGGAACGTTGTTACGCCGGTCTCCTGCTCGCCGTTGATGATGGCCCAGTTGATCGGTGCGGCCCCACGGTATTGCGGCAACAGCGAAGCGTGCAGGTTGAAAGTGCCGAGCCGGGGCATTGCCCAGATAATCTCGGGCAGCATGCGGAAAGCGATGACGATCGCCAGGTCGGGATTCAGTGCGCGGAATGCCTCGACGAAATCCGGCGCTTTCAATTTCTCCGGCTGGAGGATCGGCAGACCGACTGAAGCGGCATAACGTTTCACGGCCGACTCCTGTACCTTGAGTCCGCGTCCGGCCGGTTTATCGGGGGTTGTGACTACCCCGACAATATTGTAGCCCTCCTCTACCAACCGTTGGAGCGGCATGACGGCGAAGTCGGGCGTGCCCATATAAACGATGCGAAGTTGTTTGCTTTCCATGATGCGTGTCGGGTCAATATTTTTGAAAATTGTACACAAATCGGCTCGGATGACGGCCTGTCCCGGTTTGATTGGGGGAACGTGGCCCGATTATCGTCCGCGTCGATATTCCCGGTTGTCTCGTCCCGGAAATTTACCGGGTTCCTATCCGGGTCGTGAGTTGCTGTGTCAGGCTACGATCTCCACCCGGTTGCCGTCCGGGTCTCCGATTACGCTTTCGAAAAAGCCGTCGCCTGTCGTGCGTGGCTCGCTGAAGACACGAAAACCGTCTTCCCGCAACCGCCGGGTTAGGCCGTGTACCGCTTCCACTGTCCCCGCGTTGAATGCGACGTGGCAAAAACCTGTACATTCTTTTGTAGCCGGCGAGGTAATATCCGTCCGGCTCATGATTTCGAGTGCGGCGCTGTGGCCGAAGCGGATGAAATAGGATTCGAAACCTTTTCCCGGGTTGACATACTTTTCGCTGCTTTCGCCACCGAAGTAGGTTACGTAGAACGACCGCATCTGTTCGAGACGCGTTGTCCAAAGGGCTATGTGTGCGATTTGCATACCGTGTGTGTTTAATGCTTGAACAGGCCGAGTTTATGTCCCATCAGCGTTTCCTTGGTTTCGAGATACTTCTCGTTGTACTCGTTGGGCGGGATAACGATCGGTACGTTTTCGACGATCCGCAGACCGTAACCTTCCAATCCGGCCCGTTTCTGCGGGTTGTTCGTCAACAGTCGCATATTCGTCACGCCGATTTCGCGCAGGATGCTGGCTCCTACCCCGTAATCGCGTTCGTCGGCTTTGAAACCGAGTTTGAGGTTCGCCTCGACCGTGTCATAGCCCTCCTCCTGCAACTTGTATGCCTTCATTTTGTTCAGCAGGCCGATACCCCGGCCCTCCTGGATCAGGTACACGACTGCACCTTTGCCCTCTTTTTCGATCATGCGCATCGATTCGTGCAGCTGGTTGCCGCAATCGCAGCGGTATGATCCGAAAATGTCGCCGGTAACGCAGGACGAATGGACGCGTACCAGTATAGGCTCCCCTTCTTTCCATTCGCCCTTTATCATCGCTACGTGTTCCAGTCCGTTGCTTTTCTGGCGGAACGGAATCAGCCTGAAGTGGCCCCACTGCGTGGGCATATCGACCGTTTCCCCCCGTTCCACGATCGATTCGTTGCGCAGGCGGTAAGCGATGATATCGGCGATCGATATGATTTTCAGGTCGAATTTTTTTGCAATTTCCAGCAGGTCCGGCATACGTGCCATCGTGCCGTCCTCGTTCATGATCTCGATCAGTGCCCCGCCGGTTTGCAGTCCGGCCATGCGTGTCAGGTCGACGACCGCTTCGGTATGTCCCGGGCGGCGCAGCACTCCCCGGTTACGGGCCCGGAGCGGGAAAATATGTCCCGGACGCCCCAGGTCAGACGGCTTGGTCTTCGGATCGACCAATGCGCGGATCGTTGCGGCGCGGTCGTGCGCGCTGACTCCGGTCGTACATCCTTCGCCGAGCAGGTCGATCGAAACGGTGAACGGCGTGCCCAGCAGCGACGTATTGTCGGCCACCTGCATGTCCAGTTCCAACTCCTTGCAACGGTCTTCGGTCAGTGGTGCGCACATCACCCCGCGTCCGTTGTGCAGCATGAAGTTGACGATTTCGGGCGTGATCTTTTCCGCAGCGACGATGAAGTCGCCTTCGTTTTCACGGTCTTCGTCGTCGACGACGATTACGACTTTCCCTTGGCGGATATCCTCGAGTACCTCTTCGACACTATTGAGCACACTCTGTTTTGTCATGGTTTTTCCGTTTTATGGCGAATATGTGATTGAAAAATGCTTTTAGTTTTTTGTAGCGCTGCGTGTACCATTCGGCATTGAACAGGTTGGAGTCGTTGGTGGCCTTGTAGGTCAGGTAAACCGAAATGGGCAGCAGGATGAATGTGGCGATCCACATGCCTGCAAACGAGCCCCAGGTACCCTCTTTGGCCATTTTTTCACCTGTAATCGTAATGATGTAATAGATCACGAAGAACGATACCGAAACGACGATCGGCATACCCAGGCCACCTTTGCGGATAATCGCACCCAACGGTGCGCCGATCAGGAAGAAGATCATGATCGAAACGGGCAGCGAGAGTTTGCGGTGCCATTCGACTTTGTATTTGTAGAGCTGCGCCAGCGCGTCTTTCGAGGTGGTTTCGTCGAAAGAGAACGATCCCTGTGCGGAACGGGCCTGCGAAATAGCCCGTTCGTAGAGCTCTTTCCTTTGCTGTACGCTCATTTTTTGCATTGTGTCCAGGACGGCGAAAGCTTTTTGGTGGGTGGGCCGGGGAATGCTGTCCGAAAGAATCGTGTTGTCGTGCGTGAAGATTTGCGATTCGATCAGCGGCTTGAACGACGCGGCGGCCGTCTCTTTGCTGACCTGCTCTAACGAGTCGATCCCGATCATCAGTTCGCGCGTATTCTTGGTTTGGCTGCTGTTGAACAGCGACATGTCGCTGCGTTCGAAATCGAATCCGGCCAACGGAATCACGCCGTTCTGCACATCGAAAATATGGTGGCGCAACGTGCTGTTATCAAACCAGGTGTAGTTACGCGATTCTTCGTAAGTCTCACCGTTGTAGAGGGTGACGAGCAGGTATTTCTTGTCATCCGACAGGGTGATGTACCCCGAGTCGGCTACCGTAGTAGTCATGTCCCCGTCCGGATTGCGCGTATCATAGATCAGGATGTCGGTGAGCAGCTTGGTTTTGGGGTTCTGTTCGCCGACACGTATACTCATGTTGTCGATTCCGTTGAAAAAGATACCGTCCTTGAATTCGATCGACTGTTTCTGCTGGCGAATGTCATACAGCAACGCATAGATCTTCTTGGTCGCATGCGGCACCAGGTTGTTGGCGACGAAGAAACTGCTGATAGAGATCGCACCTACTACGATAATCAGCGGGCGGAGAATGCGCGGCAGCGAAATACCCGCTGATTTGAGCGCCAGCAGTTCGTAGTTTTCACCGAGATTTCCCAGCGTCATAATCGCGGCCAACAACGTGGCCAGCGGCAGTCCCATCGGGATCAGCGTCATGGCGGCCCAGAACATCAATTCGCCGATCACGCTCATGTCGAGACCCTTGCCCACCAATTCGTCGATGTAACGCCACATGAACTGCATGATCAGCACGAACATCACGATGAAGAACGTGAGGATCATCGGGCCCAGATACGATTTCAATACGAGTTTGTGGACGGTTTTCATCGGGTCTTCATTCTGCGCTTGAGACGAACAAAGGTAATCGTTTTTACGGCAATAAGCGTAACGGTCAGCACAAATATTGTGGATGCGCCCGAAGGTATGTTGGTCTGGTAACTGATATAGAGGCCGGCGAATGCGCTCAGTGCGGCGATAACCGATCCGTAGAGGAGTATCCGTCCGAACGATTTGGAAATCAGGTTGCCGATCACCGCAGGGATGGTCAATAGCGAGATCAGCAGGACGATCCCTACGACGCGGATCGAAATGACGATCGTGACGGCTACCAATGTGGCCATCAGGTAGCTGATCGTCCGTGTGGGGAAGTTCTGGCTCCGGGCGTATTCCCGGTCGAATGCGACGAACAGGATAGGATGGTACATCGTTCCGAATATCAGCAGTATGGCCAGGTCGACGACTCCCATCCAGAAGATGTCAGTCCCGGTGACGCTCAGGATATTGCCGAAAAGGAAACTCATCAGGTTCGGGGCATAGCCCGGCGTCAGGTAGATGAAGATAATGCCGATGGCCATACCCAGCGACCAGAGCAACCCGATAGCCGAATCTTCACGGATCTGTTTCCGGGCGGTGAACGTTTCGATGCCCAGTGCGGACAGAACGGCGAACAGCAACGCCCCCAGTAACGGGTTGGCCCCGAAGTAATAGGCCATACCAATCCCCCCGAACGATGCGTGCGTGATGCCACCGCTGAGGAATACGAGCCTCCGGCAGACCACATAGGTGCCGATCATGCCGCAGGCCACTCCGCAGAGCAAACAGGCCAACGCCGCATGGGTGAGGAATTTGTATTGGAAAATTTCTCCGATAAAGTCCATAGCCGGAATAAGAGTTACAAAACTACGGGTTTTTCGCGAAATAATAAGTGTATTTTTGTACATTTGTCGTCCGCTTCAAAAACGATTCCAAGATGTCTCCTGTGAAAAAAGTCGGGTTTTATACGCTCGGCTGCAAACTTAACTTCTCCGAAACCTCCACGATCGCCCGCGCTTTCGAACAGGGAGGATTCGTGCGTGCCGTCCGTGGCGAGAGGGCCGACATCTACGTGATTAACAGTTGCTCGGTAACGGAGCATGCCGATAAGAAGTGCCGGAATATCGTACGTCGTCTGATCAAAGAAAATCCCGGGGCGGTTGTCGTGGTAACGGGCTGTTATGCCCAACTCAAACCGCAGGAATTGGCCGCTATCGAAGGGGTAGATCTGGTGGTCGGCAACAACGATAAGGGAACTATTTTTGAACGTGTTGCTGCACTGGGTGCCAAACGGGGTGCTACCGTACATACTTGCGAGGCCGGGGAGTTGACCGGGTTTTTCGCTGCTTTTTCAACTGGCGACCGGACACGCTCGTTTCTCAAGGTGCAGGACGGCTGTGATTATCATTGCAGTTATTGTACGATTCCGTTGGCGCGCGGTGCGAGCCGCAACCTGCCGGTGGCCGATTTGGTGCGTGAGGCCGAAGCGATCGCAGCCAAAGGGCAGCGCGAGATCGTGCTGACCGGGATTAACGTGGGTGATTTCGGCCGCACTACCGGGGAATCGTTCGTCGATCTGCTGCGTGCGCTGGAAGCCGTCGGAGGAATCGACCGTTACCGGATTTCGTCGATCGAACCTAACCTGCTGACCGATGAAGTAATAGCCTTCACTGCCGGTTCGGATAAGTTCCAACCGCATTTCCATGTGCCGTTGCAGAGCGGGTGCGACCGGATTCTGGCATTGATGCGGCGGCGGTACAACACCGCACGGTTTGCCGAACGGATCGGGGCGGTCAGGGCGCAAATTCCCGGCGTTTTTTTCGGAATCGATGTGATTGTCGGCTTTCCCGGTGAAACGGATGAGGATTTTGAGGTCACCTGCCGGTTTCTCGAGGAGATTCGTCCGGCCTTCCTGCATGTATTCCCCTATTCTGTCCGCCCGAATACCCCGGCCGCGGAGATGAACGGGAAGGTGGCGCCGGGCGTTGCGGCACACCGGGTGCAGCGCCTCGGTGAATTGTCGTCGCGGCTTTATCGCGGTTTTTGTGCCGCGCAGCAGGGCCGTGAAGCCAAAGTGCTTTGGGAAAGCACCCGCCGCGGCGGGGATATGTTCGGCTTTACCGAGAATTATATCAAGGTGCGGACGCCTTTCGACCGCGAACGGATCAATACGATTACGCGTGTCCGGCTCGGGGCTTTGGATGCGGATGGCGTAGCGCAGGCAACTATTCTCAGTGAATGATGGCGAATCGTCGTCAAAAATTGTATATTTGTTCTATCTGAATCAAACAAATTAAAGCGATTATGGGAATCAGGCAAAAAATTAGGCTTGGGTTTTTCGCGCTCGGACTGTTGCTTTTTTTCTCGGGGCTGATGTCCTATTTCGAACTGAATAAACTGAGCAATTCGACGCGTAACATGCTCGATGCCAGCCTGAAAAATATGGAGCTCTCGAAGGAGATGCTCGATGCCGTGCAGGATCAGAATACGGCGCTGCTGCAGATAATGGTAACGGGCAGTGCGGAGTATGATTCGTTGTTGTTCGCAGGACGTGCCAAGTTCGATGCGGCCATCCGCGAGGCCAAGATTTCCATCCGCGACCTGCGGGGGCTTGACTCGATCTATGCGGCCAACGTGCAGTATACCGGCGTAATCAATAATTTTTTCGACAACCGCGCGAAGACCGGGCGCAGCGATATGAATTGGTTTGTGGGCGTTTATAAAACATCCTATTATGACCTGACGGCTTCGATCAAAAACTTTATGGTGTCGTCGCAGAGCGTGATGGATGCCAAAACCGCCCAACTCGAAAGCAACGCTTACCGGGCGATTATGCCGGGAATTATAGCGTTGGCTATAGCGATCATCATTATAGTGATGTTCTCCTATTTCATCGATCTGTATTATGTAAGGCCTGTGCTGAAAATTACCGAAGGGCTGCACAATTACCTCAATTCCAAGATTCCGTTCAAGATCACGATGGAGGGACGCGATGAGGTGCATAAACTCAAAGAGTATATCGAGGCTCTGATCGGCCTGTTGAAAAACAAAAAAAGCGAATAACGCGGAGGCAGGTTATGCGGTTGAACGTAGTGCTGAGATATATGGGGTTGATGCTCCTGTTGAATGCGGGGTTCATGCTGTTGTCGGCGTGTATTTCGTTGTTCAACAATTTCGATACGGGTTTCTATCCGTTGCTGCTGAGTTTTCTGCTGACATCTGTGTTGGGTGTTTTCCCGCTGATTTTCGTACCGAAAGGCGAGCAGATCAGTACCAAGGAGGGTTATGGGATCGTGGTGGGATCGTGGTTGGCAGCCTGCATGGCCGGAATGATGCCTTATATGCTTTGGGGCGGTGAATTCAGCCTGATTAACGCCTGGTTCGAAAGCGTGTCGGGTTATACGACGACCGGTTCCACGATCCTGAACGATGTGGAAGCACTGCCCAACGGCATGATGTTCTGGCGTTCGGCTACACACTGGCTGGGCGGTGTGGGTGTCGTGATGTTCGCATTGGTCGTACTGCCGGCTTCGGGAGCACAGAACAAGATGAAACTTTCGCATATGGAGCTTTCATCGATGGCCAAGGATAATTACCGCTATAAGACCCAGAAGATTCTGCATATCCTGCTGGTCGTGTATGTCGGACTGACGTTCGTACAGACCGTGTTGTTGCGCATTGCCGGCATGGATTGGTTCGATGCGGTGAACAACTCCTTTTCGACGATCGCCACGGGCGGATTCAGTACGAAAAACCTCAGTATCGCCTACTATAACAACGTTTGGATCGAGATTATCATCACGCTTTTCATGGCAGTGTCCGGATTGCATTTCGGATTGATTTTCGCGACATTGACAGGGAAAGGAAATAATGTCTTCCGTTCGGAGGTGAGCCGTTATTACCTATTGTCATTGCTGGTAGGCGGGTCGGTGACGGCTTTTGCCCTGTGGGCCGATAATACCTACCCCACTTTCTTGATGTCATTGCGTTACGGATTGTTCCAGATCGTCTCGGTGGCGTCCACTACCGGGTTTGCAACGGCTGATTCTTCCGTCTGGCCCGGTTTGGCGATTATGATGATTATCCTGTTTTCGATGCAGTGCGCCTGTGCGGGTTCTACTGCGGGCGGGATCAAATGCGACCGCGTTTTATTGTCGTTTAAGGCGATCAAGGCGCAAATTTTGCAGCTCCAGCATCCCAATGCGATCATCCGGGTCAAAATGAACGGGATGATCCAGGACAACAATATTGTCAACCGGGCTGTTCTATTCATATTTTTTTATATCATGTTTGTGGTAGCCGGGGTAATTATCATTACTATGTTCGGGGTCGACCTGATGACCAGTTTCGGTGTTACAATTGCCAGTATGGGGAATGTCGGGCCGGGACTGGGTGAGGTCGGATCGCTGGATAATTACCATATGCTGCCCGCCGGGGTGAAATTTATTTGTACGGTACTGATGTTGCTGGGACGTCTGGAACTGTTCGGATTTATACAACTGTTTTTGATCAAATGGTGGAAATAACCTGGAATATGTCGAAGTGTAAACGAATTCTGCTGACCTTGGTTGTAGCCTTGCTCCCGATATGCGGTTGGGGGCAGGTATCGGCACGCGTAGCCGGGTTGGAGGGAAATTCTAAATATATGGCGTTGCTGTTGCAGGAAAAACAACTGCATCAGCGGGAGGATTCGGTGATGAACGTGATTTCCCAAACTCGTAAACTGTTCGCTGCGGCGACTGCCGAACGCGAGAAATACGGGCAGGAGATTTTGCGCCTGGAAGGAGAACTGTTCGATATTCGTAACCGGATCGGCGAAGTGGGCAACTCGATCAATGTTATCGAGCAAGAGTATGTGTTGGAGCATATGGATGCTCCGGCCCTTCCTGTGACGGCACCTCAGTCTCCTGCTGTGACTGTGGCGGAGGATAGCCTGAAAAAGCAGGTTCCGAATCTGGTTTTCAACGACTATTTCAAGGCGCATCTTTCCCCGAACGATTACAGTTCATTATGCCGCTCCCAGGAAAAAGAGGTCGTTCCGCCCGTGTTGATCAATACGTTCCTGGATAATTACCGGCAGATGGAGGAACTCGCGGCGACCTATTCGACCGCACCCCGCCCGGAAGCCGAAGAGGCTTATTCCAAGTTGCAGACAATCAAAGGAATCAATGACGTTCTGGCCGATTCGCTCGCTCATGTGTGGAACTATATCTATGACAACAAGGTATATGCTTACAATTATCTGTTGGATAAGATGAATAAGAGCGAATTGCTGGATGATTTCGAAAAGCAGTTCCGCGAAACGAACCAACGGATTGCTTCGGCCCGTGATCAGGTTGCTTCGGCTGTGGTATACGGTTATCCGTTGCGCAAGAAATTGGTGCTCTCTTACGAAATGGCGCTTGCCGGTATTTTAGGATATACCCAGGCCCGCGATTCGTTGGCGAAAGTTCTGAAAGAGGTGGATGTTTTGGATTACAACCTGCCTCCGGTCGATCCTACACCGCGCAATTTTATCGAATACGGTAATATTGAAGTGACGTCGCCGGCGAAATATAATTCTTCGCACCCGATTCCGCAAAATGAAGTGTTCAAATATGGGACGGTGTATAAGGTGCAGGTGGGTAATTTTATCCGGACGCAGCCCGTATCGATTTTCCGCAATGTTTCGCCGCTGTGTTATGAGAAGCAGGAGGATGGCAGGTACAGTTACTATGCCGGTGCGTTCCGGGAACTTCCCGAGGCACAGGCTGCCGTGGAGCAGTTGACGAAGCTGGGTTTCCGCAAACCGCAAATCGTCGTGTGGCGTGACGGGATTTTCGAGTCGTTGGGTGAAGAGGCAGCTTCGGCCTCAGCGGCTTCATCCGATCAGCAGGAGGTATTTTACCGTGTGGAGATCGGCGGCGAAGGCGAAGAGATGAGCGCAGGCGTGAAAGAGATTCTCTCATCGGTGGCGCAGGATAAGGAGGTTTCGCGTGCTTCTGCTCCGGACGGCGGATATATCTATACGGTCGGTTCGTTCGGTGATCGTGAATCGGCTGAACGGTTGGCGGAGTTACTTGGTGCGGTCGACGGCGTTACGGCGAAAGTACTGGAGTTGAAAAATTAGTTTTTACGCAGAAAATAGCTATCTTGTAATCGTTCCTGTATCCCGACGATCAATAAATTTATGTGGCTGATCCTGATTCTTGTTTTGATTGGCGTGCTGCTGTTGGTGGCCGAACTGGTGCTGTTGCCCGGTATCAGCGTAGCAGGGATCGGATCGTTGCTCGCATTCGGAGCTGCGATTTTCTATGCTTTCATTCAGTACGGGGTATTGATCGGTCTGGTGACGCTGACCGCAGCCGTATTGCTTTCGGTACTGGCAGTTTTTATTTCGCTGCGGGCGAATACCTGGCAACGCCTGTCGCTGAAAGCCACGATCGATTCCACGTCTACCCCCACCCCCCAGCAAAATAATATCCTGGTCGGCCAGACCGGTACCACGCTGACGCGCCTGGCACCGATGGGCAAAGTGCGTGTAGGAGAGGTCACGGCGGAGGCTAAAACGATCGATGGCTATATCAATCCCCGCCAAAGCGTGGAAGTGATCGGTTTCGAGAATACGGTCGTGATCGTCAGGGCTGTGCATCACAAACAGCAAGAATCTATCAACCAAATTTAAATAACGAATTTTATGAGCGGAGGTATCGGTTTATTGATCATTATCGCGTTTGTCGCGCTGATCTTATTGTGGTTTGTTTTCTATTTCATTCCTATCGGGCTGTGGTTCTCTGCATTGGTGTCCGGCGTACGGATCAGCCTATTGCAACTGGTGCTGATGCGTTTCCGCAAGGTGCCTCCTTCGGTGATCGTGAATCAGTTGATCGCCGGGACGAAGGCCGGTTTGCATTTGCAGGCCAATGATCTCGAAGCCCACTTTCTCGCGGGCGGGAATGTGCCGAATGTGGTAACCGCGTTGATTTCGGCGCAGAAAGCCAATATCGCACTCGATTTCAAGATGGCTGCCGCTATCGATCTGGCCGGTCGTAATGTGGCCGAGGCTGTTCAAATGTCCGTTAATCCGAAAGTGATCAATACTCCCCCCGTGGCAGCCGTTGCCAAGGACGGGATTCAGCTTATTGCCAAGGCGCGTGTGACTGTGCGGGCCAATATCAAACAACTGGTCGGCGGAGCCGGTGAAGATACCGTGCTGGCACGCGTCGGCGAAGGTATCGTTTCGTCGATCGGTTCGTCCGCTTCGCACAAAACCGTGTTGGAAAACCCTGATTTTATTTCACGTGTTGTGTTGGAAAAAGGACTCGACGCGGGAACGGCGTTTGAAATCCTGTCGATCGACATCGCCGATATCGACGTAGGCAAGAATATCGGTGCCGTGTTGCAAATGGATCAGGCCAATGCCGACAAGAATATCGCGCAGGCCAAAGCCGAAGAGAAACGGGCGATGGCCGTAGCGATGGAGCAGGAGATGAAAGCGAAAGCCCAGGAGGCGCGTGCCAAGGTGATTCTGGCCGAAGCCGAGATTCCGATGGCTATTGCCGAAGCGTTCCGTTCGGGAAACCTCGGGATTATGGACTATTACAAATTGCAGAATATCCAGGCCGATACCCGTATGCGCGAAGGGATTGTCAAGACGGATAAAAAATAGCGCCTAACCCACTTTTAACCCTATTGCTTATGTTCAGACGTGTAACCCGCACGGTTGCGGGCCTGTTCTCGATATTTGCGGCTTTCGCCCTGTATGCGGCTGCTCCTTCGCAAAACGAGCCGGTTCTGCAAGAGGAGTTGCCCGTTTTCCCGACTCCGGGGAAGGTGGGTTTCGGCAAGGGCGTTTTCATGTGCACATCTGCAGTGCGGATCGAGACACAGGGAGTGAAAGGCCCCGCTTTTGTATCCGCAATACGCGATGAATTGAAACAATTTCGGACCTCTGCGACTCGTAAAAAAGGCGCGATCGATCTGGTTCTTGATTCTACGGTATCGATTCCCCGTGAAGGATATACGCTCGTTGTGACACCGGATCGAATTACAGTGACGGCATCGGCGCTGCCGGGACTTTTTTATGGGAAACAGTCGTTGTTGCAATTGATTCGGTACAATCACGGCACTATCCCCGCATGCAGGATTGAAGATGCCCCCCGGATGGGATGGCGCGGGTTTATGCTGGACGAATCCCGTCATTTCTTCGGTAAACAGAAAGTGTTTCAGGTGCTTGACCGGATGGCCGAATTGAAATTGAACGTCTTTCATTGGCATCTGACCGACGAGCCGGGTTGGCGTATCGAGATCAAACGTTATCCGAAACTGACCACGGTCGGTGCACGGGGCGTATGGGAAGATTCGACCACTGCACCGCAATTCTATACGCAGGAGGAGATTCGTGAAGTGATCCGGTATGCTGCCGATCGCAACATCATGGTGGTTCCGGAAATCGACATGCCGGGACATGCCTGTGCGGCGAGTCGTGCGTATTCTGAAATCTCGTCCGGCGGTAAAGGGCGTTGGAAAGATTTTACGTTTAATCCCGCAAAGGAAGAGACTTACCAATTTCTCAGTAACATATTGACCGAAGTTGCAGCCTTGTTCCCTTCCCCTTATATCCATATCGGCGGGGATGAGGTGCACTACGGCAATCAGGTCTGGTTTACCGACCCGCAAATTCAGGCTTTCATCCGGGAAAAGGGCCTTGCCGACGAAGTGGAACTTGAGCACTATTTCATGCGTCGTATGGTCGATTCCATTGTTTCCAAAGGCAAAACGGTAATTGCATGGGACGAGATCGTCGATGCGGGAATCTCACCCGACAAGGCGGTTGTGATGTGGTGGCGTCACGACAAACCGGCCCAATTGCGTAAGGCGTTGGATGGCGGCTACCGGATTCTGCTCACTCCCCGCCTGCCTCTCTATTTTGATTTTGTTGAGCATCCGAAACATGTCTACGGCCGTCACGATGCCTATACGACGTTGGAATCGGTTTTCCGGTTCACCGATACGCTTGCCCCGATGTGGAAAGGCCGGGAAGGACAGATTCTTGGCTTGCAGGCTAATATGTGGACGGAACGGATTGCAGACGAACGACGCCTCGACTACATGACTTTCCCCCGTTTGGTGGCTGCCGCCGAGGTGGCGTGGGCCGATCCGGATCAGAAAGACTATAACCGATTCCTGAAAAAATTACCGGTTTATCTGCACGATCTCGACCGATTGGGGATCTATTATTACGATCCTTTCGATCCGGCCCGCCGTCCCGAACCTTGGGGACCCGACCAGGGTGCGACTCCTCCGGAGTAGATCTCCGGGATGAGTTGATGTCTGTCGGGTGAAAACCATAAAGAAGGAGTTTCACCTCTGTGAAATGAGGTTATTTTCGATGCAATTTGGCATAATCGCTGAATCCGACTATATTTGCACGTCCGTTCCGGTCAATAAGGAAGCGGCATCAGGTTGCTCGGATGGTGGAATAGGTAGACACGAGGGACTTAAAATCCCTTGGGCAGTGATGTCCGTACGGGTTCGATTCCCGTTCCGAGTACTGAAAAATGCCTGTCAGTCTTTATAGACTGACAGGCATTTCGTTTATTTGGTATGTGGACGTATGGAAGATTGGAACTTATCCCGGAAGATGTCCCGATCATGACTTGCTTCGTCATGTCATGGTTATATAATCTAGGGCCCTGTGGTCCGCTCAATCAGGTCTGACGGAAGATTTATAAAATCTTGTCGAGTAGTTTTTTTACATGGTCCATAGCCTGCTTCCCCCCTTCGATCCAATGAATCGCCTCGTCACGCCGGAACCAGGTCTCCTGGCGTTTTGCATAGCGCCGGCTGTTGCGTTGGATCAGTTCGATTGCCTTGCCACGCGAATGCAGTCCGTCGAAAAAACCGAACCACTCCTGATAACCGACCGTTTGCAGGGCATTCAGGTGACGGAGCGGATAGAGCCCGAGGGCTTCCTGTTCCAGTCCGGCTTCGACCATCAAGCTTACTCGCCGGTTGATGCGTTCGTAGAGAACTTCGCGCGGATAGCGGATGCCCAGCTTAATAATCCGAAAAGGGCGTTGTTTGGCGGTTCCGCTGCGGATTTCGCTATAAGAACGTCCGCTTTGCAGGCAGACTTCCAGAGCCCGGATCACCCGTTGCGGATTGCTTCGGTCCACCGACGCATAGTATTCGGGATCGAGTTCGCTCAATTGCCGTAGCAGCGGGGAGAGTCCTTCTGTTTCGGCAGTACGGATAAGTCGTTCGCGCAGGGCCGGATCGGTTGCGGGCATCTCATCCATCCCTTTGCAAACCGCATCGATGTAGAGTCCCGATCCGCCCACCATGAACAGCGTGTCGTGTTTGTGGAAAAGTTGTTCCAACAGTGCGAGTGCATCCGCCTCGTACCGGCCGCACGAATACTCTTCGGTGATGCTGCGCGAAGCGATGAAATGGTGAGGAACGGCCTGTAATTGTTCGGGTGACGGAGCTGCAGTTCCTATCGGTATTTCACGGTAAATCTGGCGCGAATCCGCAGACAGTATTTCTGAACCGAACTCTGTTGCGAGCGCTACGCTGACATCTGTCTTGCCCGTTGCGGTTGCCCCGAGGATGACGATCAGCGTTTTGTCCGGCTTATTCGTCATCGGCATAGCTTTCATTTCCATCGAAATCATCGAAATCGCTCATGATCTCATCGAAGATGGAGCGGTTTACCGGAGATGCTGACGGATCGAACTGATCGGGAGCCTCACCGTTGGCCAACAGCAATTGCGGGCCGCCTTCTTCATCCCGCCGGGCGTCGACCAGTTCCAGATAGAAGGCCCGATCCCCCACTGCATCGAATTGATAGATTAACCGGTTGTGGTTTTGCCGGATCACGTCGGCCAGTGTCATGTCGCTCATTGCGCCGGGAACGGAGGTTCCTTCCACCCCTTCGTCCTCGCCTAATCCTAGGTCCAGGTAGGTGTATTCCGAGAGTCGGTTCCATTCCCGGTCGGAAGTGAAGAACGACGTCATGTTCTCTTTTTCGTATTTGAGATCGTCGCTGATAAAGGCATGCAGGTCGGCCAGCGTCATCTCGGGCGGAAGCAGGTAGTCGCGCAGGAAGTTGTCATCTTCATCGCTAAGCATTCTGAATTGTAGCAGCATATTTGGAGCTTTATAGTTCGAGTAAAAATTTCATCACGTCGATGCCATCCGGATAATCTGTCGGAGCGGGATGTTGGGCCTGTCCGAAACGCACCCGGCGAGGGTGGCGGATACGGTCCGATACGACGCATTGTATTCGGGAGTCGTGCCCGGGGAGCCAATCTTCGACTTCGGAAAGCGAGTCGTAGCGGGTGCAGGCCAGTTCGCTTACCGTTTGAGCGGGTTCTCCGCCTTCTCGTAGCAGGAAAAAACCGCCATCCGTAAAAGGCTTGCCCTGCATCGTGTTCAACGCAAAAGCCTGACGATAATTGTGCAGGTATGGCGGATGAGTGACCGGGTCTTTTTGCAAAGCGCGCATGAGCGGCTCCGTATCGTAGTTTCGCGGAAGGAATAACTGGCTGACATTGCGGCACCCCATCCCGAAATAGGTGAAAATGTCCTGTCTCAATTCAGCTAAATCTGCCGGGGTTTCGTCGCCGGTCAGCACGGCGATGCTGTGGCGGCTGCCCCGAAACAGGGCCGGCATATCGTGGTATATGGTCCGGAAATAACGGTTCGTATTGTCGCTCCCGGTGGCAATTACGGCATCCGGTCGTTTACCGTTCATGCGTTGCAACGGTAATGACGGATCGATTCCGGTGAGCAGTTCGGCGATGTGGTCGATCAGTACGCTGTCTTTCGACGAAGGTTTGTAGAGGCAGCCGTGCCCGCTGAGCAGTACGCACATCAGGTCGAAAAAACCGACCAGCGGAATGTTGCCTGCCATGATGATTCCCACCCTCCTGACCGTTTTTGTTCCCTGCTTTTGGTACGGTCGCAGCCATGTTTCGAGCAGCTCAGGTTGCAGCATATCGCTGCATATCGCCCGTATGGCGAAAGCGACCGATTCTGCGGTGAACCAACAGTTCGCTTCAGTGGCCCGGCGGATTACGGGATCGAGTCGGCCTTCGTCGAGCTCCTGTTGCAGGATTCTGCCTAACTCTACGAAGGGGCCGATCGGATATTTTGCAGCGGGATTCATACAACAAAACTACAAAAAACTTACCTTTGCCCAACTGCATTACTCAAGAATCGCTGTATTATGAAATTTCTCGCCCTAATCCCTGCGCGTTACGCGTCGACACGCTTCCCCGGCAAGCCGCTGGCCGACCTGATGGGAAAACCGATGATTCAGCATGTGTATGAAAAGGCGCATGCCGTGTTCGATGCTTGCTATGTGGCGACGGACGATCCGCGTATTGAACAGGCCGTGCTTTCGTTCGGGGGCCGGGTGGTCATGACCTCTTCTGAACATCCCAGCGGTACAGACCGCTGCCGGGAAGCGCTGGTGGAAGTGGAGCGGGAGACTGGCACGGCATTCGATGTGGTTGTGAATATCCAGGGAGATGAACCGTTCGTCTCGCGTGAGCAATTGGAACTGATACAGCAATGCTTTGAGGACAGCGGTACCGATATTGCCACTTTGGTTAAGCCTTTTGGTCCGCAAGAGGATGTTTTTAATCCCAACGCTCCTAAAGTGGTGGTCTCGGCACAGGGTTATGCACTCTATTTCAGCCGTTCGGTTATCCCTTACCGGCGCGGTGTCGAGCCACAGCAATGGCAGGAAGGATTCAAATACCTGAAGCATATCGGGATGTATGCCTATCGTACCGGTGTGCTGCATCGGATCACCGACCTTCCCCGCGGTGTTTTGGAACAGTGTGAATCGCTTGAACAACTGCGTTGGCTCGAGAACGGATTCAAGGTTAAAGTGGCAGAGACGCTTTCGGAAAGCCTTGCGATCGATACGCCGCAAGACCTCGAAGCGGCGCGGGCGTTTATGGCCCGGAATGGCGGCTTGTAATCTTTTCAGGGCCCGGGATTTGGGAAATCGGGAAAAAACGGTATCTTTGTCAAGTCATATCGTTCTTCTGCGGTTCGTCCGAATTGCACCGTGTGACCTCCTTATTTTGTAAATTCCTACCACCATGTACGATAAAGATGCCCTTCAGGGTAAGACGCTTGCCGAATTGCGCGAGATCGGACGTCAGTTCGGGATCAAGGCGCAGATGCGCAAGCAAGAACTGGCAGACAAGATACTCGAACTATCCGCCCGCCAGCAACCGGCCGTTTCTCAACCCTCATCCGATGCCGAATTGTCGTTCGAACCGACAGGTGTGAAAACAGTCCGGCCGGTCGGAAGACCCAAAAAACAGACTGCTCCTCCCGCTGAAGAGCAAACTGCGGTGAGGATAGGCCGCGTTGTGCAGGGTGAACCCTACCGCAAACAGCGCGGACGGCGTCCTAAGGATAACCGGGACGGTGCGGAACAGCGAGATCCGGAAATTTCAGCAACGACGGTTGAAACTGAAGTCGCCCGTCCGAGTACGCGTGAAATGCGAGGGGACTCGCAGGAGGGCATGAAACGTCACCGGCGGGACAGGATTACCGTTAACAAGGCGATGAAAAACGTTGCCGGGGAGACTGATCCCGAAGCCATATTGATACAGGAGGGAGGGACTGATTTTACGGATATACCCGAATTGCCCATCGCAGAGACACCGTCGGCCGAATTCCGGCTCCAACAGGAGGCTCCTGTTGCCGTGAAAGAAGAGTCTGCTGTCAAAGAGGTTAAACAGCCGCATATCCGGCGCGATGCCAAAGACGATTTCCTGGGCGATGTCGAAGGCGAAGGCGTGTTGGAAGTCATGCCTGACGGATATGGATTCCTGCGTTCTACCGATTATAACTACCTGAATTCACCGGATGATATCTATGTTTCCCCATCGCAGATCAAACTGTTCGGACTGAAAGTCGGCGATACCGTACAGGGAATGATCCGTCCCCCGAAAGAGGGTGAAAAGTATTTTCCGCTTGTCAAGGTGAACCGGATCAACGGACTGAGTCCTGATGAAGTGCGTGACCGTGTGCAGTTCGAGTTCATGACCCCGTTGTTTCCTTCGGAGAAATTCAATCTGACCGGCAATGGGCATAATAACCTTTCATCGCGTGTAATCGACCTTTTCGCACCGATAGGCAAGGGACAGCGCGGCCTGATCGTGGCACAACCCAAAACAGGTAAGACGATGCTGTTGCAGTCGATCGCCAATGCGATTGCCGATAACCACCCCGAAGCGTATCTGATCGTACTGCTGATCGACGAACGCCCCGAGGAGGTGACCGAAATGGCGCGCCATGTGAAGGCGGAGGTGGTCGCCTCGACATTCGACGAGCAGGCGACGCGTCATGTGAAGGTGGCCGAAATGGTACTCGAAAAGGCGAAACGTATGGTCGAATGCGGCCATGACGTAGTGATTCTGCTCGATTCGATCACCCGCCTGGCCCGGGCTTACAATACCGTTCAGCCCGCTTCGGGCAAGGTACTTTCCGGCGGTGTGGATGCGAATGCGCTGCACAAACCCAAGCGCTTTTTCGGCGCTGCCCGCAATACCGAGGAACGCGGCTCGCTGACGATTATCGCTACGGCGCTGATCGACACCGGATCGAAGATGGACGAGGTGATTTTCGAAGAATTTAAAGGTACCGGTAACATGGAATTGCAGCTTGACCGCCAGTTGGCAAACCGGCGCGTTTACCCTGCTGTCAATATCGTGGCATCGGGTACGCGCCGCGAGGACCTGTTGCTGAGCAAGGAGGTGATGCAAAAGATCTGGGTATTGCGCCGCTACCTGTCGGATATGAATCCGACCGAAGCGATGGAAGTAATCAAAAAGCATATGGAATCGACCCGTTCGAACGAGGAACTGTTGGTTACGATGAACCAATAATCGTCAGGTTTATCGACCTGTTCGTTGCGATGATGCCGGGCGATAACGATAGATTGTGGGCGATGTACGGATAGATTCCGTCGAAAGTTTTGCCCCCATGTAAAGAGCGGGATGCCGTTGCAACGGCATCCCGCTCTTTTTGGGTATGTATGTATTTTTTGGGTTGTCTATCCGGGCCGGATCCGGTTTATGGATAGGCTGCTTGCAGGGTTTTCCAAAGGTTCAGGCGCAACTGCGATGCCGAGAGGCGTTTGTTCGTGCGTGTCGGATGAATACTGTTTGAAAGGAAAACCATGAACAGTTTCTTGCTGCGGTCGATCCAAAAGATCGTTCCGGTAAATCCGGTGTGGCCGCAACAATCCGGACCGCCGAATGCGCTTGCCGTTCCACGCTTGTCGAAGCCCAATCCTCGATAGATACCTTTGGCCGACAGCGGGGATGACGTAAAGGTATCGATCGTGGCCGGAGTGATGATCTGCCGTCCGTTATAGGAACCGTTATTGAGAATCATTTGGCAGAAGCGGGCGATATCGGATGCCGTCGAGAACAGGCCGGCATTCCCCCCTGCCCCGCCGGAAACTGCGGCGAGCTCGTCGTGCACGAAGCCTTGGATTGGTCCCCGCCTCAGTAGTTTATCGTTTTCAGTCGGTGCAATACGCTCTCGCGAGGTCCATTCGAGCGGCCGGTATCCTGTGTCGGTACACCCCAGTTCTGCAAACAGTTCGGCGGTCGATTCTTCGAGTGTGCGACCGGTAATTCGTTCGGCGATTAGCCGGAGCAGGTACATGTTCGTGTCGTTGTAGAGGTAGCGTCCACGCCGGCCGGGGTCGTAGCTGCGGATAATCTTGCGGGCCATGATCGTATCGACGGACGGATTGACCCACAGCGAATCTGCGATCTGCCGGTAACCGGGCCGGGGAACTCCGGAGAGATAGACGGAATCCTGAACGACATTACGCACCATGTAAAGATTTTGATCTACCAGATAAGGATATTGTTCGTTACGGTGGCCGTTGAACAGTTTCCCGCCGTGGGCCGGTTTGATCAGATCGGGATAAACGACGGTCGGTTTTAATCCCGATGTGTGCGTCAGCAGTTCCTGTATGGTGAGCGTTGTGAGAGGTGTCCCTGCAAATCGGGGCAGGAACTCCCCTACGGTTCGCTCCAGGCTTATCTTTTTTTGGTCGTAAAGGCGCATCAGGACGAAAGTGGTCGAGAGTACTTTCGTACACGAGGCTACGTCGTAAAGCGTACTGTCCGTTACCGGAACCGTGTGAGTATAATCGAGGTCGCCGTAATTATGGGTGTAAAGAGTCTGGTCTGCGGTACCGCACAGAAACGCTGCACCGGGAAATGCGCGGGCAGAGAGCTCCCGTCGGATCATTGAATCCATCCGCTCCTCCTCTCTACGGGGCAATTCGCCGCTTCGTGTTGACAACACCGTACCCAGCAAGAGAAATATGGCGATCAATCCGGATTTCATCGGGACGTATTTTGTGGTAGCGGTTCCAATTTAGGCAGAATGTGCAAATCCTGCAGGGCGACGATCGCTTCTCCGTTGTCGCCCAGAATGTTGATCCGGACGGCTTTAACAGGTTGTTCGGGGCAAAACGTTGCACTGCCGCTGTCGTCGAGCGGGCTACAGTCGGTGAAATGCGTTCCGTCGGTCGAATATGCTACCGTGCCCTGCGTGACGATGTAACGCGTGACGTTGGGAATACCGGTCTGGATGACGATAGCCCGGCACGAGACCGGCTCGGCGAAGGTGTATTGTATGTAATCGCCTTTTTTGCACGCCCTTGAACTGCGGCTGTAACTGGTCAGGTTGTAATCGGTGAGTCGCTGCGAGGGAAATCGTGAGGAGAACGGCAGCGACGAAGTAATGGTGGTTTTCGGTTCGATACAGGGCGACGGCCGGAAACTGAACGAAACCGGATTGGCCGCAGAGCTGTTATTCGATATCGTCAGGATAAGGTCTGCCGACTTGTTGCGGTTGTCTATATACAGGCGCAACGGAGAGAACGGGTTGGCCTTTTGTCCGTTACGGATGATGGCATACGTGGTGTCCGGTCCCGTTACATCGAGCCGGTTGATGACGGTTTCCGGGTCGCCGGGCGTAACGGTCAGGTACCAAATGCCGTTTCGGTCTGTATAGCGACTCAGCGGGAAGGTCAGCGTACGCCGGCTGCTGGCATGCAGCACTGTATCGAAAGTGGCGGCAGGCGGTACAACCGGGCTGTGCGCGTTGCCGTAGAATGCCCGGAACCGGTAGCGTTCGGGCAGCGTGTCCCGGATCGGAGCCGTGTAGCGTGGAGAACCGGCGGTCGGATCGGTGTCGTCGGCGGTATAACGGATCGTGGCGTGCGGCAACGAGGCGGCAGAGATAACACCGTGATCGTATTTGATTGCCGGTGCGAACAAATGGAAGCCGATGCCCATGGCGTCAAGCCGGGCCAAATGAGTGCCGGTCAGGCGGACATAAAAATCGTTCCAATCCCGTACCTCCGGTCGGCTCCATCCCACCTCGGCCAATGCACACAGGCGAGGATAGGCCTGGTATTCGGCAATACGGTCCGGATGGTCGAGCAACTCCGCCCACAGTGCGCCCTCTACTCCCCGGACGAGTTTGCTTTTTTCGGCGGAAGCGGTGACGGATACAGGATCCAATGCATAGATCCGCCGCGTGTCGACAAGCCATGCCCATGTGTGTCCGCGGTCGAATGCATTTTGCTTCATGTCTATGTAGCAGTAAGATGCGGGCATTACGATGACGGGCAGTCCCCTGTCTACCGTCTCGGTACAGGCTTTCAAATCGTGCCAGCCCGAAATTACCGTGCCGGCGGATAATCCGTTCGTTGCCGATGCTTCGTCCCAGAACATACACCGTTTACCCTCTTCATGAGCGATTTTTTCCAGGCGCAGGACGAAATAACTGAATATCTCTTGAGGGGATTTCATACCCTGTTTTTTCATCAACGCTTGGCAGTGCGGGCATTTTTTCCAGTAGCGTGTGCTGACTTCGTCACTGCCCAGGTGCAGGTAGTGCGACGGAAAGAGTTCGGCCACTTCGTGAATGATGTCGCGGATCATTTCGAAATTCTCTTCGCGGGCGGCGCAAAGCACATTGCCCGTTACTCCGTTCCCATTCGGATCCGGATCGTCCGTCGTCCGGCAGAAGGTCTCCGGGTAGGAGGCTGTCAGGGCGAGGGCGTGGCCCGGAAGGTTGATCTCCGGAATTACCTCGATGTTGCGGAATGCCGCGTAACGGACGATTTCACGGATATCGTCCTGCGAGTAGTAGCCTCCGTAGCGCCGTTGTCCCGAGCCGTATGAGGGAGGTAGCACCTCTCCCGGTCCGCGCCAAGCTCCTTTGGCAGTCAGTTCGGGATATTTCTTGATCTCGATACGCCAGCCGTTGTCGTCGGTCAGGTGCCAGTGGAATTTGTTGAGCTTGTGACGGCTCATCCAATCGAGGTATTGCATGACGGCCTGCTTGTCGAAAAAGGTGCGCGATACGTCGAGCATGGCTCCCCGGTAAGCGTACCGAGGACCGTCTTTGACCGATACGGCATCCAGTGTCAGTGGTTGCGGAGCCGAGGCGACCGATTGGCCGTACACTTCCGGAGGCATCAGTTGAAAAAGAGTTTGCAATCCGTAAAATACTCCGCCGCGGTCTCCGCCCCGGATGATGATATGTTCCGGTTCGATCGAGAGCGTGTAAGCCTCGTTTCCCAAATGCTCCTCCCGGCGCAGCGAGATGTAATTGGTTTCCGGCGTATGTGGTACGGTTCGGAGCCGGAAACCGCAAACTCTTTCGATGTGATCGTTCAGATACCCGGCCAGGTCGTCCGACTCGTGCGGGACGATCACCGTTTCCGGCGTAATGGTAAAACGCCCTTCCGCATAGGCCAGTTCCGAGGGCTGCGGGATCAATTGCTGCCCGTGTCCGGGGACAGCATGCAGGATCACAAACGTCAGGATGGCCAGAAAACGGAAAGAATTTATCATCGGATTACTCTTCATACAACAGGTAAGGTTTGCGCTGGACAAGGAAGCGTTCTACATCCCCTTTCCAGCGGCTTTTGATTTCGTCGGCTCCGGCTCCCGCGACGATCATTTCGCGGATGTAACTGACACCGGTCAGCTTGTCGAATATCGGCAGGAAGAAACTCTCGCCTCCTCCGATTTGTCGGTAACTTTCGATCAGGTACGCGAGATTGATGCCGTTTTTCCAAAGTATGCTGTCCGGTGGCTCCCGGCGCAGGTCTTTGCCGTGGCATAACACGCCCCGTAGCGGCGGATTTTTCGCACCCGGATTACTCTGCGGGGTGAACGAGTAGCTGCTTTGGAGTTTCGGATGTCCGTAAATCTGAAACGGGGCATCGGTACCCCGGCCTACGCTGAGAGGCGTGCCCTCGAAATAACACAGCGACCCGTAGAGGTAGATCGCCCGCATGTTGGGAAGATTCGGCGACGGTTTCACAGGCAGTGTGTATCGGGTTTGGTGCGTATAATTCAGACATGGAATTACCTCCAATGCACATTGTCCCCCGTTTCGGAGCCATTTTTCGCCGTTGATCATCCGGGCCAGTTCCCCGAGGGTCATGCCGTGTACGATCGGGATGGGATGCATGCCGACGAACGAACGGTTTTTCGGATCTAAAATCGGCCCGTCTACATAGAAACCGTTGGGATTGGGACGGTCGAGGACCAGGAAGTCGACACCGTTTTCAGCGCATGCCTCCATCATGTAGTGCATCGAGGAAAGGTAGGTGTAAAAACGTAAACCTACGTCCTGAATGTCGAATACGATCACGTCGATCCCGTTCAATTGTTCCGGTTTCGGCCGCTTGTTGGCACCGTAGAGCGAGACGACTTCGATTCCTGTCTTTTGGTCCCGGTAGCTCGTGACGCTCTCACCCGCATCCGCTTCGCCGCGGAAACCGTGTTCGGGAGCGAAAATCCGGCGGATCGCCACGCCGCGCGCGAGCAGCGTATCGACTAAATGTGTATGTCCTACTAGCCCGGTGTGGTTGGTCAGGAGCCCCACATTGCGTCCTGCGAGCAGGGGAAGGTAACGCTCCGTCTGCCCGGCGCCTACGATGACATCCGATGAACAGGGTGTGGCGGGGACATTGGATTTAAAACTAGTTGCCGGTTCTTCCCCGAACGTTACGGAAGAACGGCGGGTGCCGGGATATTCGCCCGTTTCGTGGTCCCGGGAAGGTTTGGGCGCGGCGAATGCATCCGCTGTGCAGGCCGCGAGCAGCAACCCGCACAGCAGGTATTTATATGGTGTATTGTGCAACATTCTGTTATTCGACGGTTACGGATTTGGCGAGGTTGCGTGGCCGGTCCACGTCGCGGTTTTTGTTCACGGCGATGTGATAGGCCAGCATTTGCAACGGTAGCGAGACGACCAAAGGAATCAGCCGTTCGTCGACCCGGGGAATTTCGATGACGTAGTCCACCATCTTGCGCACGTCTTCATTGCCTTCGGTAACGATGGCGATTACCTTGCCCCGGCGTGCTTTGATCTCCTGAATGTTGCTGATAGTCTTTTCGTACACGCTGTCGGCGGTGGCAATCGCTACTACGGGCATTTCGCTGTCGATCAGTGCGATCGGTCCGTGTTTCATCTCGGCGGCCGGATAACCTTCGGCATGGATGTAGGAAATCTCCTTGAGCTTCAGTGCGCCTTCCAACGCGACCGGGTAATTGTAACCGCGGCCCAGGTAGATGAAATTATGCGCATAGGTGAAAATTTTCGCCAGGTCGCAGATTTCGGTATCCAGTTTCAGAACCCGTTCCATCAACTGCGGTATTTGTTGCAGGTCGTGCAGCATGGTGGTATATAATTCCGGCGAAATGCTTTTTTTCAGTTTGGCGACACTCAGCGCGAGCATGATCAGGACGGTTACCTGGCCCGTAAAGGCTTTGGTCGAAGCCACGCCGATTTCGGGACCTACGTGGATGTAAGAGCCTGAATCCGTCGCCCGGGCGATCGATGAACCGATGACGTTGCAGATACCGTATATGAATGCGCCGCTGTTGCGGGCCAATTCGACAGCGGCCAGTGTGTCGGCGGTTTCGCCGGACTGCGACAGGGTAATTACGATGTCGTTGGGGCGTATGACCGGATTGCGGTAGCGGAACTCCGAGGCGTATTCCACTTCGACGGGAATGCGGCATAACTCTTCGATCAGGTGCTCCCCGATCAGGCCTGCGTGCCACGACGTGCCGCACGCGACGATGATGATGCGTCCGGCCTTGAGAAACTTGTCTTGGTGGTCGCGTACGCCGGAAAGGATAACGTCGGTGCCTTCGGGGTTGATCCGGCCGCGGATACAGTCGATGATCGTGCGGGGCTGTTCGTAAATCTCTTTGAGCATGAAGTGCGGGAAACCTCCTTTTTCGAGTTGGCTGATATTCATCTCCAGCATCTTGATGTGCAGGGGCTTCACCACGTTATCGAGCGATACGACCTGGAGCGGTTCGTTTCGCCGGATGACGGCCACCTCTTCGTCATTGAGATACACTACCTCTTTGGTATGTTCGATAATCGGCGTGGCGTCCGAAGCGAGAAAACGCTCGTTGCCCCGGATGCCGATCACCAGCGGGCTGCTTTTGCGCGCTGCCACGATCAGGTCTGGATTCTCTTTCTCTATAACTGCGATCGCATAGGCGCCGACCACTTCGTGCAAGGCCAGTTGCACCGCCGTGCAGAGATCGCAATGGTTAGTCTGCTTGATGTACTCGATCAGTTGTACCAGTACTTCTGTATCGGTGTCGCTCTGGAAGGTGTAGTCGTGGTTGCGCAACATTTCGCGCAGTACGTTGTAGTTCTCGATAATGCCGTTGTGGATAATAGCGAGGGTCTTCGATTGCGAATAGTGCGGGTGCGCATTTGCGTCGTTTGGTTCGCCATGCGTGGCCCAGCGGGTGTGAGCGATCCCGATGGTGCCCGAAACGTCTTGGCCTTGGATGGCGCGCTCCAGGTCGGCGACTTTGCCTTTGGATTTGAATACATCCAGCGTTCCGTTTTCGTGTACCAGCGCGACGCCCGCACTGTCATATCCCCGGTATTCCAATCGGCGCAGACCTTGGATCAGCATCGGATAGGCCGGCCGATCACCGAGGTAACCTACAATTCCGCACATGCTCTGAATTTTTTAGTTTTACTCCTGACAAAAATAACGTTTTTCATAGGAATATCGTACCTTTACAGGATCAATAAACCTGATGAGTTATGAACAAAGATAAGCGTTTGGAGGCATTCGGGCGCCTGCTTGACGTGATGGACGAGTTGCGGGTGAAGTGCCCGTGGGACCGGGTACAGACCTTTGAATCGCTGCGTAGCAGCACCATAGAAGAGACCTATGAATTGGTCGATGCGTTGCTCGATCACGATATGAAGAATGTCAAGAAAGAGCTGGGCGACCTATTGCTGCATGTGATATTTTATTCCAAAATAGCTTCTGAAGAGGGGGCGTTCGATATTGCGGATGTGGCTGATACGGAGTGTGACAAGCTGATTTTCCGTCATCCCCATGTTTTCGGTGCCGTGCATGCCGATACGCCCGACGAAGTAAAACAAAACTGGGAAGACCTCAAGCTGAAGGAGAAGGAAAAAGAACACGAGAAGAAACGCGTGCTTTCGGGGGTGCCCCGGACACTACCCTCGCTGGTAAAGGCCTATCGTATCAGCCAGAAAGCGGCTTCGGCAGGTTTCGAATGGGAGACCAAAGAGGATATCTGGAGCAAGGTGCAGGAGGAGATCTCCGAAGTGCAGGCAGCTATGCAGAGCGGCGACGAGGTTAATAAGGAAGAGGAGTTCGGCGACCTGCTTTTCGCATTGGTCAATGCCGCGCGGCTCTATGGCGTGAATGCGGAGACGGCGCTTGAAAAATGCAATAAAAAATTCATTTCAAGGTTTACTTATATTGAGGAACAGGCCGAAAAACAGGGATTGTCGCTGCGCGAACTTTCGCTTGCGGAGATGGAAAACTGGTGGTGTGAAGCCAAAAACAAGGCAAAAGAGAAAACGGAATAGTTATGGCAATCATTAAATCGGTCCGGGGATTCACCCCGGTAATTGGAGAGAATACCTTTCTGGCGGATAACGCCACGGTGATCGGCGATGCGACGATCGGGCGCGATTGCAGCATCTGGTTCAGCGCCGTGGTACGGGGCGACGTCAATAAAATTACTATCGGCGACCGGGTTAATATTCAGGACGGGGCGGTGATCCATACGCTTTACCAGCGTTCTGTGACCGAAATCGGCAACGATGTGTCGATCGGCCACAATGCGAATGTACATGGGGCGAAGATCGAGGACAAATGCCTGATTGGTATGGGAGCGACGGTACTCGACCATGCCGTGGTCGGTACAGGGTCGATCGTGGCGGCCAATTCGCTGGTATTGACCGGTACGGTGATCGAACCCGGCAGCGTTTATGCCGGTGTGCCGGCGCGCCGCGTGAAGGGCGTGACTCCCGAGCAGGTGCGCGATATCATCGAACGCACGGCGCGCGATTATATGATGTACGCTTCGTGGTATAAAGAATAGACATAATGCTCCAGGGCAATTGAGGCGGATATTTCATGCATTTATCGTGAAATATCCGCTTTTGATCGGTATGATAACGCCCTTTTGGGAAATTACGTCTATTTTGGCAACCGTAGCAAATGAACGGTCTATGAAGATGAAATTGATCAAATCCGCCTTTCCCATATTTTTATTGTTTTTGTCGGTTTCGGCTTTTGCGCAGCAGGCAGGCTCGGTGACAGGCACATTGCAGGATGCGCAGACCAAGGAGCCGATGGCCGGAGCGATGGTCGAAATTTTTCCGGTATCCGATTCTGCGGCACGCCGGTACGTGACGGCCAATGCCCAGGGGCGGTTTTCCGTGACCGGACTACCCTATCGCGAATATGCCTATAACGTCACCTTTCTGGGGTACGATACCCTTGTCGGCTCGGTCAAGGTGAACCGGGCAGCCGTTGCTCTCGGTGTACTGCAGATGGCGCAGAAGGCGCAGGATCTCGATGAAGTTCTTGTTTCAGCACGGGCGATGCGCACTTCGTCCAAAGGCGATACCGTCGTTTACAATTCCGGAGCCTTTAAGGTAACGCAAGACGCTGCGACCGAAGACCTGCTCAAAAAGATGCCGGGCATCAGTGTGCAGAACGGTACGGTAACCGCGCACGGCGAAACGGTGCAGAAAATCCTGGTGGACGGCAAGGAGTTCTTCGGCAGCGACGTGACCACTGCGATCAAGAACCTGCCTGCCGAGGCGATCGATAAAGTCGAGGTGTTCAACAAACTCAGCGACCAGGCAGAATTCAGCGGAGTGGATGACGGGGAAGGTTACAAAGCGATCAACCTGGTTACGCGGAAAAATATGAACCGCGGGACTTTCGGCAAGTTCTATGCGGGTTATGGGTTCAACGACAAGTACAATGCCGGGGCGAGCCTGAACCTGTTCAACGACAAGCGCCGGTTTTCGATTATCGGCATGGCTAATAACGTGAACCAGCAAAATTTCGCCATCGACGACATTCTCGGCGTAGTCGGCACTTCGAATAGCGGCGGAGGCGGCGCGCGTCACCGGAGCGGTCGGGAGATGTCGAATTTCATGGTGGGCAACCAGAGCGGCGTTTCGACCGTGTATTCGTTGGGAGTCAACTATTCCGAAGAGTGGAGCGAAAAAGTGAAGTTTGACGGCAGCTATTTCTTCAATTCGACCAAAACCCATGTGAATACCGTTACGAACCGCAACTACTATCTGGGCGACGACTCCACCCAGTATTACGATGCGTTGGGGATTCGCGATACGCGTAACTACAACCATCGTTTCAATGCGCGGCTCGATTACAAGATCAACGAGAACAATTCGCTGATGTTCCGTCCGAGCGTCAGTTTGCAGACGAACGATGCGTCGAGCAGCGATACATCGACCACGATGCTGAGTGCGAACGCGATGGAAAACGCATTGGTCAACCTGTTCCGCAGTACCACATCGTCGCATACGGAGGGGTATAACATTTCGGGGAACCTGATCTACCGGCATAAGTTCGGGGAAAAACTCGGGCGGACGCTGACGGTGATGTTTGGCGGCGGGGTGTCGAAAAACGACGGCAAGCAGGATCAATACTCGCTGACGCGCTATTTTAACCCCGATTCCGAATCGTTGCTGGATCAGTATATAGCCAATAATTCCCGTTCATACCGGCTCAGCGGCCATGTCATGTATTCCGAACCTCTGAGCGAAAAATCCCAGTTACTGTTCAGTTACAATGCGAATTACAGCTACTCCGACCGGGATAAGCGTTCGTACCAGCGCCCCGAGTACATAATGATCGACAGTTTGTCGAATACTTACAACAGCGGCTACCTGACCCAACAGGTCGGTCCGGGTTTCCGGTACAACAATAAAAAGGTGATGGTCATCGGAAACCTTTCCTACCAATATTCGACATTGGCTGGAGATCAGCAATTTCCGAAGGTAACCAAAACTTCTGCCGATTTCAATAATTTGGTTTACATGGCCTTGTTGGATGTGAAATTCAATCCGACCAATACGCTTCGTGCGATGCTCCGCTCGTCGACGAACAATCCGTCCGTCACTCAGCTGCAGGATGTACTCGATGTGTCGAATCCGCTGTTCGTTTCCCAGGGCAACCCCAATCTCCGTCCGGTGTATGCCAACCGGATGTTTGTGCGGTATGTCAATACGAATGTTACGAAAGGCCGTACGTTCATGGCGATGCTGGGCGGTTCCATGCAGTCGAATTACATCTCCAATGCTACGGTGATCGCGGGCAAAAACGGCTACGAGGTCAAAGATCCCGCGGGCAATACGGTGATCGTGCTGAACCAGGGTGCTCAGTATTCGCGTCCCGTCAATATGAACGGTTACTGGAATGTGAACGGGATGATGAGTTACGGACTGCCCGTTTCGTTTCTCAAAAGCAACCTGAATGTCAATCTGGGCATTAATTATGCGGCGACCCCGAACATTTTCAACGAGGTCAAAAGCACGACCAATACGACGACCTATACTGCCGGAGCCGTACTGGGCAGCAATATCAGCGAGAAACTCGATTTTACGCTGGGATATGATGTCGGTTATAACGTAGCGTCGAATAAGGTCCGCAAAGAGAGTAATAACCGTTATGTGAACCAGCAGGTGTCCGGAAATTTCAAGTGGATTACCTGGGCCGGAATTACTTTGCAGGCCAATGGCTCTTATCTGAAATACAGCGGTATTACGGATTCGTTCGTTGAAGATTATTTCTTGCTGAATGCTTCGATCGGGAAAAAAATATTCAAACACCAGCGCGGTGAGATCAACGTATCGGCTTACGACCTGCTGAACCAGAACAAAAGTTTCTCGCGCAATGTGACGGCGACCTATATAGAAAACGTGAAAACCAATGTCCTGGGCCGCTATTTCAGCATTAACCTGATCTATAACCTGAGGCGTTTCGGAGGCAAGAATGTAGACGCTTCGTCCACTCGTCGGGGGGAAACTCCGGATTCGCTTCACGACGGACGGCCACCGATGGGACGCCCCCCAATGGGGCCGCCGCCGGGCGGACACCGGGGACCGATGTAGTTGCAACTGTTTGTTTCCTCAGACCGGTTTCAGGGTGCGCCCGTTCTAAAAGTTCAGGCCTGCGGTCAGGTGGACCGTGTAGCGTGAGTCATACGTCTTATAACTTTCGGCCAGGTTGGCTTTCCAGTAGCGTCCGTTGAGACGGACAAAGAATGTGCTGTTGGACGAGAGATTCAGGTTGCGGGAGTAGGTCACTTCGGCGGCTCCGTCGAAATAATCGGCAGAACGGATGGCCAGGTCCAGGTACATGAAATCTTTTACGATCTCGGAATCGGGAGCCGTGCCGTGATAATCGTAGGTCCCATCGAGATTGATGTTGTATTGTGCGGTTAATCCGCACAGCAAACGCCCGTTGTAACGGCTTCCGAATCGGAAGTTCTTTTTGAAATAGGCACCGATTTTCGTGTTGGAGATCAATTCCGTCGTGGAGGGTGTAGGCACCAGATAAATGTCGTTTTGCCGGTTGTAGTCAGCTAAAACGCCTGTCCGGAAACTATATTCGGCTTCATAACCGCGCATCAGGTCGTAGTTGAAATCGATATGGTGCGTACGGTATTGGGAGCGGATGCCTTTCCAGATCGTTATCCAGTCCTGCGATTCGTAGTTGTTGTCATATTTCTGGACATATTCTATCCCGTCGATCGCACGGTCCTGATAGCTGAGTCGTACGGAGTGGGTATATCCGCCCCGGGTCGTGGTATTCGCCGCCAGGGAGACCTTGAGACGGTCATCGACTACAGAACCCTGCTTTTTCGGCTGTGTGGCGATCGGGACCGTTACATCTTCGACTTTGCGGGCCCAACTGCCGGTTACGATCAGGTTGACATCCCCTTTGAAATTGTATTGCAGCTCCCCTCCTACCGAGTTGCCGTTGTATTGCCGGCGTACATAGTTGCCTCCCAGATCGGAAGTGAAATAACCCAGTCCTTTCATGATGAAGAAATGCTGGGCCTGTTCCAAGTTGGAAAGCGTCATTTCGACATCTTCCCGTAGATTGTAGTATTCGAAGGTCAGACCGATGTTATGGTGTTCGCCGAGCGTGAAAATGACACTGGGCTGTATGTCGATCTTGTAATAATAGGTTTCGGGACGCGGGTCTACCTGTTTTGCCGCAATGGTATTTCTGTACCGGAGGTTCAGTCCGAAAATAGCAGTGCGCCCGATTCGGGGCGATGCGAGCCGGGCTTGCAGATCGTAATTCTGGTGTACCCAGTCGCTGGGATTCAAATCGGCCAGATAGTAAGGCATGCCCCGGAACGGATCGGCTACCGAACAGTTGTACAAGGCGTCTTTGATTTTCGACCGCGTATAATCGAAGGCTCCCCACATATAAAATTTGCCGACACTCCCGCCGCCTTCCGTATTGAACAGCAGGTCGGAACGGTAGCGACCGCCTTGTGGGCGGTTAAAATCCCCGTCGGAGATGGCGTACCCCAACCCTACTTCGGCGTAGCGCCTGGTTTGGTCGAGTACCGCTCCGGCTGCATTGACGGTCGTATTGCTCCAAAGGTCATTGCTTTTCATCCGTTCGAGTGCGGCGGGTGTCGTCTCGAGCCTGCGCAAGAGCGAATCAGGGATGGCGGTAGCGACTTTGGGGGCATTTTGTATTTGAATCTCCTGTGCATGCGTAATTTCCGGAAGTTGCATCAGGACAAGTGCTCCCGCGAATAAAGCCGTGCTGTATTTTAATTTCGTTGTCATCGTTTGCTGGCTTGAGGTTATTGGAAAGAATCGGACTGCCGGCTCCAGCCGGGAATGCTTTGTTTCGGGTCCAGATAGCGGCGCGGTACCGGGGGGGTCAGCTTTTCGAAGTCTACGGACGTGTTGTTCGTATCCTGCAATACGATGCGGCCTTTTTCCGCGGTCTTGGCTTGGTCGACTTTTCGTGCAACGCTGGTGCTCGTATAGATATCGTCCAGGTAGATGCTTCCGGCGTCCAGGAAGTTGGGGACGCGTTTGTATTGCTGCGTCGCTTCATTCTTGACGCATTCGACGACATCGATGCAGCGGTCCATTTTAATACGGTAGTATTTACGGGTTTTTCCGATCGGGATGGCCAGGTCGGACGGTAATACCTCTTCGTCCGATTTGAACAGCGCGTAGCAGCAACCGTACACGGTGGTGAACCAACCGTCGCCGATATTGCCCGAAGTCCCCATGTAGAGCTCCATGTTGATCGACTTCGGGTTGTCCGAAACCAGTCCCGACATCGATGGAATCCACCCTTCGAATTCGGCTGAAGTCAGATCGACGGTCGGGCCGCCATCGGCATTGATTTGCTGGTGATTCGCTGCGATGGACGCGATGATGACCGATTGGCCTGGCTGCAACGGGTATTGCTGTCCCGTCCCTTTGATTCGCCAGATGATCGTCGCATAGACGTATTCGTCGGCATCGGGTTCGTTCCAGGTCATGAATTCGGACGGATAGGAACTCAGATCGGGTTGCAGGGTGGTGATGCACAGATTGTCGAGATAATACACATGGTCGCTGTTGTTGTATATCTCGTAATACTGGTCTTTTTTATAGAAACTGGTCGACGAATTGTAAAAAATCTCTTTGAAGCAGAGGGCCCCTACTTCGGTAATTTTGATCGGTATCCGGAGCGGATTGTCCGTTCCTCGCGTTTCGAACAGTTCGATCCCGTTCAGCCCTCCTGCGAAAATCCCGTCGCTGGAGCGTCCGGATACGGTAACGTTATAAATACCCGGCATCACGTCGTTCAATACCGTGACTGCACCGTTCTTGATCGTTCCCTGTACCGTGTAATTCTCATCGGGATTGGTCATGGTGACGGCCAGTTCGGGAAGCTCCCGGCCGGAGTCGCCGATTTCAGCCAGCACTGCAATGCCCAGCATGTGCGCTTTATCGGCCTGTCCCGCTTCGTCGAATTGCTCGGCACATCCCACCATGCAGGTGCACGCCAAAATCAGGCTGTATATTCGGAAGTTCAAATGTTTCATCGGTTTACGGCTTTCGTGTTGGATTACTTAATGATTGCGACCAGTTCGAGCCCGAAGAAAAGGTTCGGATTGCGTCTATATTGTTCGCCCGGATTGACGCGCGATTTGTAGACCGGGTAACTCATGAACATGTTGTTGGCGAAAAATGAAACCCGGAGATTCTTTTTGAACTCTTTCGTCACGTTGATGTTCATGAGCAGCAGGGGCGGTCGCCGTTCGACCCGGTACCGGTAGTCGTAAGTCGTTTTGAGAATGGCTTCCATCGCTTTATATTCCTGTGTGCCTGGAGTCAGTTTTTCGAAGTCGCTCATCGAGAATGCTTTTCGGGCCCCGTGGTCGAATACGTCGAGGTATCCGATCGGAATCGAGTCGTTGCCGAACGAAGACCACTCTTTTTCCATCCAGGTCACCTGTGCTGTGAGCGTGATGACCAGTCCGATGCGGGGAATGTTGTGTGTGGCACGGAGTGTCGTCACCAGCCGTTCCCGGTGGAGTTTTTCCGATTCACCTTCATAGATGCCGACGTGGAATTGGTCCGTAAGTCCGCTGTCGCGGTTGTAAAAAGTGGGCCCGTTTTCATAGAACAGGTTGCTCATGTAAGCTCCGTTCAACGTGAAGGATGTACGAATCGAATTTATACGGCCGAAGTCCAGGCTCAGTTCAACGCCCTTGGAAATATCGGTGATGTTATTGGATGGGGCCAGGTAGCTGGCCAGGTAGCCGTATGAATTGGCCAGGGTCAGGGCCGGAAATCCGCTTGGAGAAGGGAGACCCGATGAACGGTAGATGTCGTACTGCATCCATTGCCAGGTGTCGTAGGAAGAACTGAGCATGTAACCGTTGTTCATCTTTTCGTAGTATCCCGTCACTGAGAAGAACATGCCTCCGAGCTGGCTGTCGATTCCGATCTCGCTTTTGTAATTCTTGGCGATTTCGAGCCGGTCCCGGTTTTCTGTATCGAAGGCTCGGGTGGTAACCATGGCCAGCCGTTTGTCTTCGGGGACGGTCTGGTCGGTCATCGAGTTGAAGTTGACGAAATCGAAATAAGCCCTATCGGGATACAGGTACCCTACGGTAGGAGCTTTGGACAGGATACCCCACCCTCCCCGCAGCGTGAGTGCCTGGTCTTTCAGAATGTTGACGGCCAGATTGATACGGGGACTGAAAGCGTGCTTGAAATCGAATATCTGGTCGAAGCGCACGCCTGCCTGCAAATACAGTTTCCGTCCCGGGGCAAAACTCCACGCGAGGTTTTCTTCGGCGAAAACACCGAGCTGCGATACGAACGGGATGTCTTTGTATTTGCGCGGGCGGTTCGATACGGCGACGATCGAATTGTGCGGCGGGGTCATCGGATCGAATACCTGTCCGTCGCCGAGGTTGCCGTCGGTTTTGAAATCGGCGCCGACGAGGATCTGGTGGCTGGTCTTCCCTATTTTGCCCGCGAACTGTGCGGATACTTTCGAAAATACATTGACTTCTTTGCCGTAGATGTCGTAGCGGCCGAAGTAGGAATCGGGAAGCATCGTTACGAATGTATCCTTGTTTCCGGTCCAGTTGGTAATGGGGCGCCCTTCCGTGTCGTAGATGTTGTTGCCCGGGCGGTTTGTAGCGATCAGGCCGTCCTGTTCCGCCAGGGAATAGACACCCATCGCATCGTTGTAAATCTGTTCGTAATAGCTGTGGCGGTCCATGTAGGAACCGGAGATTGCATATTTCAGCGACCGGAACCACCCTTTGTCGATGTAGAAGGTCCCATTGGTATTGAGGATGCCGCCGATGTCGCGGGCGCCTTCTCCCCGCCGGGTCATTTTATTATCGGGATTCGGTTCCATCGTATTGCGGCCGTAGATGAAGTCGAGAGAGGTGTTCGAGCGCCATTTCCCGTCGAGCCATACATTCGAATAAAGCAGTTTGCCTGTCGCCCGCTGATAATATTTGTATGCCTCGGTCGGTTTGGTGACGTTGTAGGCGTAGTCGGCTCCGATATTGAGATTGCCTGCTTTCTCGCCGAGTACCAGTCCCTTGTTGGCCGAGAACTGATAGACATTGGGGTTGGTTTTGAACCGGATGGAGAGCGGTTCTTTACCCGCTTTCGAGTTGACGATGACGGCCCCGGCGGTTAAGTCTCCGTATTCGGCGGACGGGATACCCCGAATCACTTCGACCGATTCGATATTATCGGTCGATATCTGGCGCAGGTCTACGCCGCTGTTGGGGGGGACACCCCCGCCGACCGCCACGTCCCCTTTGGACATCAGGCTTCCGTTGATTGCCGAATTGATCGACTGCATGTTCGCGTTGTTTGAAATCGGCGAACCGTCCATAATGATGGCGGTACCCAGGCTGTTCATGTTCAGAGCCCCGGATTCGGCATTGTCTCCGTAATAGTTTCCGAATGCCCGGATGTTCATCGTGCTGGCCGAAGAAAGGTTCGGGTTGGAGACGACCCCGCCCGGCAGCAGTTGCATCAGGTCGGCCAGGGATGAGGTTTGCATGTGGTCCATGGCCGTGCGGGAAATCGTTGAAGCGGTGGACTGTCCCGCTTTGCTGGCCTTGGCCGTTACGACTACCTCGTCGAGCCGGAAGTTATCCGCTTTCATGACGAAGTTGAGTGTTCGGTCGGCTGTGACGCTGATCGTCGTGTCGACCGGCACATAGCCCAATGAATGTACGGTGAGTCGCACTTTTCCCGACGGTACGTTTTGCAACAAGTATTCTCCCTGCAGGTTCGTGCTGCCGCCGATTGTGAATTCAGGAACGGAAACGACGGCCATATCGACCGGTTCTACGCCCTTGTCCGTTTTGTGGTAGATGATACCCCGAATGGTAAATCCTGAAGGTTCGGCAGCCGACAGCATATGACCCATAACCGCCGCCAGGATACAGGCGTACGTCGTACGGAAGGATTTCTTCATTGGGAATGGTAGTTTATTAAGTCAGGTGGGTGTAATAGCTTCGTAGAGCACAAATATAACAAAAATCTCCTATGGGGTACTGTTTAAAGGCACTCCAATAAGAGATTTCTGTATCCGATAGTCGTCAGTTAAGGTCGTTTGTGAAAATTTGAACATTTCGGCGGTATTTGTGTGTTTTTATTGATAGAGCGCAAGATAATTCTTGCCGAAGGTTTATACAGTAGATTATTTTATGTATACTTGCATAAGGCTTATATTACTCAAACATTCAGTTCGAATGCGTTTGAAGGTGTTTTTTATAGTAAGCGACTAAATCGATTTCCCCACTAACCTAATAAATTTATTGTTTTATGAAAAAACTGTTTTACCTTTTTGCGTGTGTTGCGGCCGGTGTGGCCGCTGTTGCGTTTACCGGATGTAACGACAACAAGGAAGAACCTGCATCCGAAATCATTGTCCAGAGCGATGTCAATGTGGCCGTAGATAAAACCGGCGGTCCGCAGATTATCAAATTTACCACTAATTACGATTGGACGATTAAAGTAACCACCGATCCCGCCGGAGGAACGTGGTATGATATGGGTACCACTGCCACCAGCGGTAAGGCCGGTTCCGTATCGTTGAACATTACCGTAAATCCCAACGATACCGAATTGGAACGCACGCTTATCGTTTCGATCGCGACGGTCAAAGAGCCCAGTCTGCCCAAACAAGTCAAGCTGGTTCAGGCGGCCAATACCGATCCGAAAGATGTAACGGTACAAATACCTAATGCGGCCAGTCTGATCATCCATGACCGCAACTTAGGAGCTACCAAGATTGGTGAGTTAGGCACATACTATACGTATGCCGAAGCGTTGACGGCATGTCCTTCCGGGTATCATTTGCTTACGATGGATGAATATTTGGATATGACTTATTATAACGATGTGTTCCCTACAAAAGATGCATTGAAAGATGGCGCTTTGAAATTCCCGGTTACGGGCGGCTATAAAGATGGAGACAAGATGGAAGAAGCGACGGTTGGGTATTATTGGCTTGATGGAGCCGAGTATGGCGTGGCTTCTACGGATGAGTACGGTTATGCGGCTGAAACCCGTGATGCAGGAGGATTCTTACTTGCTCCGTTTTATCCCGATTACAAAGTTGCCTGGAAAATGCAGGTACGTTGTGTGAAGGACGTGAAATAGTCTTACTGGATAATAACAAAAAAGGGAGAATTGTTCTCCCTTTTTTTGTGTCCTCGTGTGTCGTTTTATCCTTGCGTGATTAATTGCAGGAGTATTTTTATTGCCGGGTCTCCTGTTTTTTCAGCAAGTCGCGGATTTCGGTCAACAGTTGTACGTCGGCGGGTGGAGCCGGCGGAGTCGCGGGCGTTTCGGTCTCTTTTTTCCGGTTGAGTCTGTTGATCAGCTTGATGAACAGGAAGATTGCAAAAGCGATGATGATGAAGTCGAAAGTCGCCTGAAGAAAATTCCCGTAGTTAATCGTCACGGCCGGGATGACTTCGCCCGATGCGGCTGTCTGGGCCTGCTTGAGTGTGATGCCCAGATCGGTGAAATTGACTCCGCCGACCAACACGCCGATCGGAGGCATGATGACATCGGCTACCAGCGAAGAGACGATTTTGCCGAAGGCCGCACCGATTACGACACCGACGGCCAGATCGATCACATTGCCCCGCATGGCGAACTGCTTGAATTCGTCTATGAGTTTGCTTTTCATAATACAAGGTTTTGATATGGTACCAAATTTAGTGAAATAAACTTAAAATGAAACCGGTGGCGACATTTCCCCTTTCATTTTGCGGCATTTCCCGGTATTTTTTGTACTTTGCGTACCATTTTATGCGTTTTATCTCTAAAATAGCTGAACTATGAACTTAAAATCATTATGGATTCTGGTTCTGGCCTGCGTGGCAACTACGCTTTCGGCACAGAAGAAGCCGCTGAACCAGAGTGCATACGACGGATGGAAATCGATTGTTTCCCCTAAGGTTTCCGAAAACGGCGATTGGATTTGTTACGCGATCACACCGCAGCGCGGTGACGCCCTACTCGAGTTTTACAATGCGGGAACCAAACAAACGACGCGTATCGAACGCGGCGGCAGCCCTGCATGGTTTAACAACGATACGTGGGCTACCTTCAAGATCGCCGTACCGTTTGCCAAGGTACGCCAAGCCAAAATCGACAAGGTAAAGGCGGATAAGATGCCCAAAGACACCTTTGCCGTGATGAATCTTGCCGAGATGAAGGTGGTCAAACTGCCGGGCGCCAAAGAACTGAAAACGTCGGCGAAGGGGACGCTCTATGCCTATACCTATGAGGTGACTCCGGTTAAAGATACGACCGTTAAGGATAGTGCTGCCAAAGGAAATAAAACCCCGGGTAAATACGACCGGCTGGTTGTCGTCGATGTCCGCACGGGCGACAGTACGGTCGTGGACAGTGTGAAGAATTTCACGGTGGCCGAGAACGGGAGGTCGGTGCTTTATACCCGTGAGGCCGATTCGCTCAAGGCGGTCTATGTCTACACCGTCGATCCGAAGCGAGGCGTCCTTCAGCGTGAACTTTGGTCGAGCAAGCTTGGTGCAGTCTCGCCTTCGCTGGTGCTGGACCGTTCCGGGGAGCAAGGCGCTTTTCTGGTGACGGCCGACACGGTGAAACATGCGCTGTACGATCTCTACTATTTTTCCACAACCGACCTGAAACCCCGCCAAGTGGCCGATGCGCAGATTATCGGGTTGCCGGGCGGATATGCCGTGAGCCGGTTCGGGAACCTTTCGTTCAATCACGAAGGGAACCGCCTGCAATTCGGGATCGCTCCGAAACCGAAAGAGGTACCCAAGGATACGTTGCCTGCCGATGAGAAGTTTTCGCTGGACGTTTGGAGCTATCGCGATACCATGTTGATGCCGACGCAATTGGTAAACAAAAAGAAAATCGAAGAGGCTTCCTATCCCGCGGTCTATTTCCCGAAAGAGAACCGTGCCGTAGCATTGGGCGACAAGGATCTCCCGTCGGTGTCGTTTGCCGAGAACGGGGATGCACCCTATGCGATCGGTACGACCCGCTTGCCGTACAGCCTTTATACCGAACCTGAAATTCAGATGTTCGATCCGTCGGACTCTTATCTGATCGAACTGAAAACCGGCAAACGTACGCTGCTGCGCAAAAAAGGATACGGCGGGATGTATCTTTCCCCGTCGGCTAAATATGCGGCTTATTACAACCTGCCGGACTCTTCGTGGTATTCGATCGACACGAAGACGCTGAAACATACGCGCCTGACGGCCGATATCCCTTATCCGCTCTATAATGTCGATGACGATCACCCGGGAACCCCGCCCCTGTATGGCATGTACGGTTGGACGAAAGGGGACGAGATGATGCTGATTCCCGACCAGTTCGATCTTTGGTTGGTTGATCCCTCGGGTAAAAAAGCTTCCCGGAACCTGACTAAGATCGGCCGCGAGACCAACACTCAGTTCAAGTTTGTCAACCAGAGCCGCACCGAAGGTAAATCGGCGGTAGATATGACCCGGCCGATGATGTTCCTGTCGTTCAACCGCGGCAACAAGGAGAACGGTTATTATACGTTGCGTCCGGGCCAGGCGATCCAGAAGCTGGTGGAAGGCCCCTATATCTATGCGATTGCGGGTTTTGCCCGTAAAGGCGACCGGTTGATTTATACCCGTGAGAATTTCAACGAGTTTCGCGACCTGTGGACCAGCAACGAGCGGTTCGGCGATTCGTTGAAACTGACCAATGCTAACCCGCAGCAGGCCGATTACAAATGGGGATCGGTCGAACTGTTCAAATGGACCGATTTCAACGGTAACGAATGCGAGGGTTTGCTGCACTTCCCCGAAGATTACGATCCGTCGAAACCCTACCCGACCATCGTCTATTTCTACGAAGTGCAAACTTTCTTGAAATACCGTTACAATACTCCGTCACCGAGCCGTTCGATCATCAATCCGGTTTATTGCACCAGCAACGATTACATCGTCTTTATCCCGGATATCAAATATCGCGACGGATTTCCGGCCAAAAGTTGCTACGATGTGGTAGTGAGCGGAACGATGGCGCTGATCGACCGCGGAATCGCCGATAAGAACCGGATCGGTTTACAGGGGCAAAGCTGGGGCGGTTACCAGACCGCGCATCTGGTGACTCAGACCGACCTGTATGCGTGCAGCGCGCCCGGTGCCGCTGTCACGAACATGATTTCGGCATACGGCGGCATTCGTTATGAGTCGGGTTTTTCGCGCGCTTCGCAGTATGAAACGGGCCAGAGCCGTATCGGGGCTACTCCCTGGCAGCGCCGCGATCTCTATATCGAAAACTCGCCCGTGTTCTTCGCCGACCGCGTCAAAACTCCGCAGCTGTTGCGCCATGACGATAACGACGGTGCGGTGCCCTGGACGCAGAGTATCGAATATTACATCGCTTTGCGCCGTTTGGGCAAACCGGTATGGTTGCTCAACTACAACGGCGAGCCGCACAACCTTGCATCGCGTGCCGCCAGTATGGATTGGGACAAGCGGATGTATCAGTTCTTCGACCACTACCTCAAAGGTGCACCGATGCCCCGCTGGATGAAGGAGGGTATTTCGGTAACCGAAAAAGGGATCGACCAGAAATACGAACTGGTCACCGAGTAACCCTGAGTTTTTATTACGGGAAAATAGAAAACGGAGTGGATGTAGATCCACTCCGTTTTTGTTTGGCGGCTTTACTCGGAAATATTCAAGCCCTCCGGTTTTATGCAGTGCAGTCCGGTTGGTTGGACTATGCGTTATTTCCAGCGTGCGTATGGCCGGTGTATGGTAATTTGCATGTCAAGTGTAGTACAGAATTCCTGCGGTGGAGCGCGTGGTATGTCGGTCAGATTTTGACCGTACAGCCGCTTCTGTGGCTTTCGAATGCGGCTTCGAGCATCCGGATATCGGTAAGCATCTCTTCGTGTGACACCGGTGCGGGCCCGCCGTCACGCAAAGCGCCGTAAACGGCATCGTAGTAGCCCAGGTAGTTCCCCGGGACGGTCGGGTATTTGCGGCGTCCGGCATCGGTATTCAGGATGCCCCACTCCGCTTCGCTTTCGGCGGCCCACGCTTGGCGTGAAGGTGTGGCTTTGCCTGACCGTAGCAGATCTTCCTGCGGGTCGAGGCCGTATTTGACATAAGAGCCCTTTGTTCCGTGCACGGCGAACCGGGGTCCCTCTTCCCGGATAATCATTCCGGCACGCAGGGTGACTGTCAGGTTCGGGTAAAGCAGCTGCATCAGGCTGTAGTCGTCGACTCGGCTGCCGTCCCGTTGTGAAGCCAATGTAGCCCAAACACCGTCAGGCCTGCCGAAGAGCGCGAGTGCCTGGTCGCTCAGGTGTGAACAGAGGTCGTAAGTGATTCCGTTACCGGGTAACGGTTCTTCCCGCCAAGGGGCCCGTGCTGCGGCCATATCGGGCCGGTAGCGCTGGAATGCGGATTGGAATTCGACGATGCGGCCCAACTCTCCCGATTGCAGGATTTGTTTGACGGTCAGAAAATCCCCGTCGAAGCGTCGGTTTTGAAAAACCGTCAGCAGCAGGCCTTTTTCCTCGGCCAACCGGATCAATGCTTGTGCTTCGGCAGAGGTGGGTACGAACGGTTTTTCCACGACTACGTGTTTGCCCGCTTCGAGGGCCTGCCTGCAATAATCGGCATGAGTCTGTCCGGGGGTATTGACCACGACCAGTTCGATATCCGTTGCGAGCAGGTCGTCAAACGAGCGAACGACCTGTACGCCGGGATAGGCGCCCCGGGCCAGGTTGTTGCTTCGTTCGGCGATGACCGACAGTTCGAAACCTTCGTGCACGTCGAGAAACGGTGCATGGAACACTTGTCCCGACAGGCCGAAAGAGGCGATTCCGGTTTTGATCTTTTCCATGACATTTGGGTTTAGGATTCAAGTTGGGCGGTCAGTTGTTTCAACCGCTCCTCCCGTTCGGTTTTACGCAGTACTCGGCGCATGCCGAGGCAGGCCAGGAGGAAGTAAACTGCCGTCAGTATCCAGAGTGTCCAGAATTGGGTGCTGACTTCGGCAAGCGTTGCCCCCATCGTCTGGATGCGGATAAAGCCGTCCACACCGCTGCCGCTCGGAATGAATTTGGTCCCGTAATAGAGCCATTGCGGGATACACTCCTGGGGAACGGAGGCGCCGCTGAGCATCAGCACCGGGATGGAAGTGAACAGCAGCAGCAGCAGTGAGTTTTCACGGTGGCGGAACAAGGATGAGAGGGCCACGCCGAGGAATGTGCACGACAGCAGGTATGGGAGTAGAAACAGGACGATCGTGCCTGCGCTTCCGTTCATCGGGTAGCCGAATAGTTTGTAGTGGAAGCAGAGTAGGTACGAGAGCGTAATACAGTAAACCGAAATGAAAGCCGCCGATTTCCCCAGTACGATCGGTAATACAGACATGCGTCGTTCTCCACTGGGAATCAATGTTTTGTAAAGGCCTTTTTCACGCCAGGTACCCCCGACCATACCGATGCCGATCAGCAGCGTCTGCTGGATGATGACCATCAGTATTGCCGGCATGATGAAGGTGGCGTAACCCAGATAGGGGTTGTACATGTTCCGGACCGATATCGAGACGGGATTGCTCAGTGCTTCGGCCTGCTTGGATGAAACTCCTTTCGAGACGAACCGCAGCCATTCGACGTTGCTGTTCGAATGGCCTATGCTGCCCATGATGTCGAAAAAAACCTGCCGGTACATCAGGAAGTAACTTGCATCGGCATAGATGGCAAGGTTGACCTTTTCGGTCCGCATCAATTTCTTTTCATAGTCGCCCGGAATGACGATGATGCCGTTTACCTTCCGTTCGAGAAAGAGTTTTTTCGCTTCGTCGAGGCTGGCCGGTTTGTAAACGACGTTGACGTTGGGTGTGGCGTCGAACGAACGGATCAGTTGCCGGCTCGACGGCGTGCGGCTGTTATCGACTACCGCGACGGGTACGTCGCGCAGCACTTCGTTTTTATAGGCGAGCGAATAGGCCGTCGAGTAGATGAAAATGGCGCCCACGGCAATCAGCAGTACACCTGCATCGCAGAAGATGTTGCGATATTCGTTGCGCAGCACCGAGGCGAATTCGCGGAATTTCTTTTGAAAACGGGTTGTTATCATTTTACAGTTTCCCCCAGTATTTTTCTTCGGTGCATATTTTCTTCATTCGCGGCAGCATAATCAGCGGCAGCAACAGGAAGAGCATCATATAACCCAGATAGGCGAACGAATTGACGACCGGAGCGCCCCGCATCGCCTGATCGATGAAAATTTCGACGTAGTAGGTCATCGGGAAAATGTATCCGAAAATTTGCAACGGCAGGTCCATCGCCATGAATGGAAAGGTCAGCCCCGAAAAGGTAAACGACAGCACCGAGTAGCCGCCCCCGATCGAAAGCGCGAGGCGAAGGTTGCTCAGGGCCGCGATCATAAAGACCCCGATGGCTTGAGATACCATTACGTAAACCAGTCCCGAGACGAAAAGCAGCATTACGTTTCCCTGCAACGGGACGCTCAGGAACTTGAACAGGCAGGTGTTCATCAGCATACACAGTGCAAAGAAAATCACCGTGTAAGGCGCCAGTTTTCCCGCCAGGGCTACGAGCATGTTGCCGCCGCCGGTAGCGAGCCATTCGCGTGCGGTGCTGTTTTTCAGTTCGACGCCGATCGTGAAGATCGTTGTCAGCAGCGTAAATAGCATCAGCATCAGCGGCAGGAAACTCGGCAGCAGGTAGTATTCGTAGTTCGAGAAGGGGTTGAACAGGATGTGCTTTTCGAAATAAATCGGCATCATCAGGTCGTAGGCTTCTTTTTCAGAAATGCCCTGTTTCATCAGTGTCTGGATCTGAATGCCCGACGAAAATGTCATCACGACGGTTTGGATATCCCGGTTGAGCATGCCGTTTTTAACGAGGTTCAGGCCGTTGATGTACGCCACGACGTTCGACTGCTTGTTGCTGTAAATGTCTTTTTCCAAACTGCGCGGAATCGAAACGATCGCGTCGATCTTCCCCTCTTTCATCATCCGTTCCCCTTCGGCCAGATCGGTGATGTGGTAGGCTACGCGGGCCGACGGCGTCGCGTCGATCATCCGGCTTAGCTGCCGGGAAAGAGGCGTATTGCCCGGGTCGTATACGGCGATGGGAATGTCGTGGGGCACCCCGGTGCGGAACAGCAGGATGAAGACGACGAACGACAGGATGGGCAGTCCGATCGACAGCCGCGAGAAGGTCTTGTAGCTGTTGAACATCCCCAGTTCGCGCCGCAGTACGGCTATGAAATCCCGGATCAGTTTCATGTGCGGTTATTTTATTTCGTCCCAGTTGACCGTGACGGTCATTCCCGGACGCAATCCTGCGATTCGTTTTACCGGACGTGCCTTCACTTCGAATGTGCGGATGTCGAAATCGCCGCGCGTTTTGGTGGCCGACCAGGTCGCGTATTCGGCCTGTGCGGCCATGTAATCGATTTTCAGTTGAATGGTTTTGGCCAGTCCCGGCACATAAGCGGTGAGGATCGATCCGATTTTCACTTTGGGTAACAGGTCTTCCTTGACGTTGAACGTCACCCACAGGTCGTTCATGTCGAGCAGGGTGATGACCGGATAGCCGGAGCCGATCAGCTCGCCCGGTTCGGCGATCACCGTCGACACTTCTCCGTCGATCGGCGAATACTGGATGGCGTCGCTGGCGTACGATTCCACTTCGGAGACGGCTCCGGTAGCTTGTGCGACCAGTGCGGCCGCTGCGGTCTTGTCTTCGAGGCGCGCTCCTTCCACGGCCATGTTGTACTGAGATTGTGCGGCTTGCGCCGTCGTTTTCATCGCCTGCAGGTTCGCGGATGCCTCGTCGAATTTCTGGGCCGGCACCACTCCGGACTCGTACAGGTTTTTGATCCGGTCATAACTCTTCTGTGCCAATTCCCGGCCCGCTTCCGCTTTTTTCCACATGTTGTATGCGGCCTCGATTTCCTGTACCCGGGCGCCACGACGGGCTTTCTCGCTTTGTGCCCCGGCAGCCTGGCGGACGGCTTGTGCCTGTTGCAGTTTGGCTTGCACTTCCGGCGTGCTCAGCATAAACAGCTGTTGCCCTTTGGTAACTTGCTGCCCCTCCTTGACGTCCATCTGTTCGATGCGGCCGGGGACTTTAGACGAAATTTTGACACTCGTCGCCTCTACTTCGCCTTGGATGAAATTGGGAACGGGCTTGATCGCGAACCAGCAGATCAGCGAAACGGCGACGATGACTACGACGATGCCGATAGTCAGTCCGATTACATTGCTCTTTTTCATATAGGTGTTCTATTTTTATTGTCTTTGTTATGGGGTCATTGTCACGATCGACGGGTTATTCGTAACGGATCGGCATTGCGGCCGGCCGCCGGGCATACTCCGTCAGCATTTCACTTTCTCCGCACGCTTCGAGCAGCCGTGCCAGCATCAGGTCGTAGTAATAGGCGGCCTGCAGGCGTTCGGTTTTGATCTTGGCCAGATTGAGCTGGGCATCGACCACATCCGAAGAAGGCGCAGCCCCTTCCTTGAACGCTTCCTCCTTGATACGCAGGTATTCGGCGGCGAAGTTGTATGCCGCATCGATCGAGGGCAACTGCTCGTTGTAGGTCGTCATTTCGTTGTAAAGCTTGTCGATCAGCGTCAGGATATCATGCTGGGCCTTGACGTTCAGCGCTTCGACCTGGCGTACCTGCGACTTGGCGGCGCTGAACTTGTATTCCCGGTTCAATCCGTCGAAAATCTTGAACGAAACCCCAGCCCCGACAGCCCAGCGCGGCATGAGCGGAGTCACCTGATAATTATAGAACGAAGCGCCTCCCATCAGGGCTACTTGCGGAGCGAAGTCGGCCCGCTGGAGCCGGACTCCTTCTACGGCGAGGTCTTTTTTCAGTCCGACCTGCCGTAACTGCGGATTGTTGTTTAACGCGAGTTGTTTGAAATGGTCGACGTCTTCGATTTGGCTGAGGATGAACATGGACGAGATCGGCTGATAGGTCGTTTCAGCGTTCAGGGTATTGCAGAGTGCACTGTTCAGTGTTGCGGCCGTTTTTTGTGCGGCGAGGTATTCCCGTTCGGCTTCGGCCGTGTGAACTTCAGCATAGAGCCGTTCGCCTTTTGCGATGATACCGTTGGCCTCAAGCGCTTTCGCATCGGCAAGATGGTGCTGCATCCCTTCGAGCACTTGGCGGCGCACTTCGACTACCTGCAGCGCCAGTGAGAGCCCGTAATAGCGTTCGGTCAGCTCGGAGACGAGCGAGTTGCGGGTTTGATACCCTTTCTGCTCGGTTTCGCTGATTTTGATCTTTGCCGCATTGTTTGCAGCGTTGATTTTGCCGCCGGTGTAGACCGGGACGGTAATCGTGCCCCCGACCGTTCCGAGGCTGCGGTCCTGCAACGGAAGCGCCCAATTCTGTTTCATCAGTGCCTGTGCCTGCTGAAGTACCGCCGGGGGCAGTACTCCGCCCATGCCCCCGATCAGTCCGCCGACCGGTTCTTTCATTCCATTGAGGTCGATGTTGATGTCCTCCGAAAGATAAGCATAAGCGCCGGTTACCCCGATTTTCGGCAGGCGTAGGCCGTATGCTGCTTTACGTTCGCGCTCTGCGGCTTCTTGTTCATATGTTGACGCCTTGATGCTCGGGTTGTTGGTCAGCGTGAGGTTCAGCGCTTCGTCGAAAGAGAGCGTCTGCTTCGGTTGGGCTGCGAGACTCGAGGCAAGGCTCATGGCAAGTGCTGCAAAAACTATTTTTTTCATATGGTTGGTTCTATTTGATTGCACACATGGATATTCTTGTAATCTTCTCAATTTCGGCGGCGATATCCCAGTCGTTCGCTCCGAAGCCGAATTTGTACCGCGCAGCGAGGTATTGCATCGGGATACCGACCAAAGCTATGTAAAAATCTTCGATACTCACATTTTTCCGGACCGATCCGTTTTCATGTCCTTTGCGGATCAGTGTCTCCCCGATCTGGCGAATCTGTTCGCGGATCGCCGGATCGATCTCGGTCGAAAAGTCGTTCAGCAACATAATCTGGAACTTCAATCGATACGGATTCAGGCTGGCGCTCTCAAAGATGAAACCGATGATTCCGCTGACAATCCTGTCGATACGGTCGTTTTCGCCGATCAGCGCATCGATTCGCTCCGTGATCGAATTCAGTGCGTCATTGAGCAGGTCGTTCACCAACTTCACCTTACTCGGATAATGGCGGTACAGGTAACCTGCCGACACCCCGGCCCGCTGGGCGATAGCTGCGACCGAACTGCCGGTGATGCCGCACTCGCTGATAATCTCGACCGATGCCTGCCGGATACGTTCGATTTTGGATGTGTCGATCTTTTTGGCCATTGCATTAATGAATGAACGTTCATTCTTGCGGCAAAAATGGAAACAATTTTTCAAAACTCAAAAAATAAATGAATAATTATTCATTTATTTTTTGAAAAATTCGGACAAAAGTTGAATCGTATGCAGGTATTGTCGGTTATTTCGCGAGGTGTCGGTTGACATCCAGTGCTTTTTGTGCAAGGTCGCTGAGGATGGTAACCTCTATCCCGGCTTGCCGTAAAACTGCTTCCCCGAGGCAGGTGACGAAGGTCGGCGGTTCGTATGCGGCGAACACAACCCGTTTCATGCGGTGGAGGATGATCAGTTCGGAGCAGGAGGCTGGTTTGGACTTCCGTGTAGTACAGGGCTCCATGCTGGAATAGACAGTTGCTCCGGTGAGCCGGCTGCCGGCCTGAATGGCTTTGAGGATGGCCTCTTCCTCTGCATGGTTGGTCGGGGCGGTTTCCCGGCTGTACCCGGTGAATACCTGCCCGTCTTCGGTTACGATTACGGCCCCTACCGAATAAGCGCCTTTCGACGGCGGGCACTGAGCGGCCAGTGTAATGGCCTGTTCCATGCGGGCATAATCTTCAGCGGAAGCTTTCAGCGCATAAATGGCAACGGACATATCCTCTACCGCCTGGGTGCTGAGCAGGTGCATCCGCCGATCTTTGTTGTGAGGGAACCTTCCTGCATGTACGAAACGTGGGGCGTGTGAGTCGCCGACAAAAAAAGGAGCCGTAGCCATACGCAAATAATCGATCGCATCTGCGGTGAGAAATTGGGTCAGGATACGGGTACCCCCTTCGATAAACAGCGTACGGATACCCTCTTGCGAGAGAAGCTGCAGGATCGTTTCCGGGGTAATCGGGTCTGTTTTAGCGACGATTACCGTGGCGACGCGCCGTAATGCTGCCAAATGTTCCGGTGATGCTCCCGTTCCGGCGATTACGATCTTTCGGCCCGTCCCTTCTGTGAAAAACCGGGCTTGCGGATCGAGCCGTCCACTCGCGCTGACAGTCACTTTGACAGGGTCGGCAGGCTTGCCTTGCGCCGTACGTTTTTCGCGCAGTTTTTCACTGCGGGTGACCAATGCCGGATTGTCTTTGCGGATGGTCTCCGCACCCACCAGCACCGCGTCGCATTCGGCCCGCAAAGCGCGGACCTGTTCCCAATCTTTTGTACCAGAAAGCACAAGACGCCGGGAAGTGGTGTCGTCTATATATCCGTCGAGCGAGACGGCTGCCGAGGCCCATACGATCATAGCCGGAAAAGTAGATCTGTTATACAAAACAAAGATCATTTAAATTTTTCTAAATCACAAATTTGTGTACCTTTGTATAAGGGAAAGTGTACATGAGGATGAATGGTGCGAAAATGTATGGTTTTCTGAAACATTTTATCATGTTTCACGTTATAGAAGCAACGAAAGACGAATCAAATCCATCTATCTGGTAAGATAGATCGGTATTTATCCTGCGAGTACAGTGACCGAAAGACAGTTGATAAAACGTTGTTGTCAGCATGACCGCGTCGCCCAACAGAAGCTCTATGAAACATATGCCCCCAAGATGCTGGGCATATGCATGCGCTATGTGAAGGACTACCATGTGGCCTGCGACCTGATGCACGACGGTTTTATCACGGTGTACAGTAAAATCGGGGATTTCCGTTCGGAAGGCTCTTTTGAAGGATGGATGCGCCGTATTTTCGTCAATACCGCATTGGGATACCTGCGCAAGGCAAATGTGCTGAACGGTTCGGTACCCGTGGATGGCCTGGTTCAACTGGACAACCACGATGTCACGGTATTCGAACGGATGGAAGCCGCCGAACTGCGCCGGTGCATCGATCGGCTACCCGACGGATACCGGGTGGTGCTGAACCTTTTTGCCATAGAAGGTTATTCGCATAAGGAGATCGCCGAAATGTTGGGCATTAACGAAGGTACTTCCCGTTCGCAGTACGCCCGTGCAAAGATCTATCTGCAAAAGATGTTGCAAAAAGCAGAGATGATGTAAGATGAAACGAGACCGGTTTGATGACATATTGCACTCCAAACTGCAGGACCCGGAAGCGGGTTATGCGGTTCCGTCCTGGAATGAAATGGAGCGTCGGCTGGTCCTTTCTGAAAATGCGGCCGGGGTGGTTCGCAAGCGCTCACTCGGGCGTAGTGTAAAATACTCCATTGCTGCCGCTATAGCCCTTTTAATCGGATTCGGCGTCTATCAATTCGGCCGGCACAGCGGGGAGATGGTTGCTTCTCTGCAGGAGGGCACGGTATCGAAAGGCGGTTCGCTGCCGGCCTTGGAGCAGGCTATGAAAGCGGATATGATTGCCAACACGGAACCTTTGAACGATCCCGCTCTCGAAAAACTGTTCCGCTCGGTGCGGAGCGTTACCCCGGTTCAGCCGACTCAAAGTGCGCAGAATCCCCTTCACCGGGCAATGGTTTCGGCGGGGTTGAATGTCCCGCAGGAGCCGTCTGCATGGCCGGAACCGACCGTTTTGTCTCCCGATGAGATCGAAGGACCGGACCGGACGGATGAGCCATACCTGGCGCAAGGACCTCAAACATCGGATCAATCGCCGTTTACCCGGTCCCAGACCGACGGAGTGGATCGCAAGGCTTCGTACCGCAATGGTTTTGACTGGAATAGCGGACTTAAACCGCAGCGCCGTTCGTGGATGGTCTCGGCCTATACGAGCGCACATGCTTCCGGGGCATCCGATGTAAAGTTGCTGAGGAGCCAAACGGCTTTCAACGCAGCGTTGGTGGAGTCGAATTACACGAAAAATGCCGTTACGTTCATTGGGCGTAATCTCAAACACCGCTTCCCCATTTCGGTCGGGGTGAATGTGAAAAAACGGCTGACCGACCGTTGGGGTATCGAAACCGGGCTTGTATATTCCTATCTGGAATCCAGCGGCGATCTGGATGCTGAATATACTTATAGGTATAAACAGAAGATACATTATTTGGGCATTCCGCTCAATCTGAGCTATTCGCTTTACCAAAACAAACGGCTGGACATCTATCTGCAGGGCGGCGGTATGGCCGAAATGGCGCTTTCGGCGCACGGGTATACCCGTATCTTCAATCATGGGGTGTTTGCGTCCGACATCGATGATAAATTGCCGGCCAGCGGTGTGCTGTGGTCGGTTGGGCTCGGAGCCGGTATCAGTTACGATTTTGTGCAGAATTTCGGACTCTATCTCGAGCCGGGGGCCAATTATTATTTCCCCAACAGCAACCAACCCCGCTCCTACCGGACGGACAATCCGTGGAGTTTCAACGTCCGTGTCGGTTTCCGGTTTAAATTTTAATGCGCCATGCAACATTTTGGGTTGTGGTACCGTCTTTGTGTAAAAGACGTCTGAAATTCTAATCCTTAATGTACCTTTTAAGCTCTAAGTTATGAAACGAGTAGCAAAACTTTTCGCTTTACTGATAGCCGCGCTCTCGGTCGCTTTGGTCTCTTGCAATAAAGATGGTTCCAGTGACAATTTTTACGTGAGTTACGGCGTGATCGTGGGCACTCAGGATGCCTATACCATTAAAACGGACGGAGGCAATACCCTGACCGTTATCGAGAACCTGGTCCCTTCGTTTCCTGTGGTGGATGGCATGCGTGTGAGGGTCAACTATACCATTGAAAAGCAGACCGCCAACGGTTTCGAAGTCCGGCTTAACGCTATCGAGAAAATTCTGAGCAAGGATCCCGTTTATTCGACGAAACTGACTCCCGAAGAGTTGACGGCACTGGGCAACGACCCGATCGATGTCGAGGACGCCTGGTTCGGGGGAAACTATTTGAACGTGAATTTCTTCGTATTCCGTTTCGATCCTTCTCTGGCGCATTTTATCAATTTGCTGGTGGACGAACAGAATTCCACGGCGGATAATGTGGTGGTTATCCTTAAGCATAACGCTTATGGAGACCCGGCGACTTCGCTTGCTTTCGGCCGCGTGTCGTTTGACATCAGCGGGTTGGTCCCGGCCGGGCAAAAATCGGTTAAGATTACGCTCAAATGGACCAATTACAACAATGTAGAGCGCAGCGATTCGGGTATTTTTACCCTTGACGATCCTGCTGCATCGACGACGCTTACCGGCGCAAAAGACGAACAATCGACCGGTGCAGCCCTGGGGGCGATCAAATAATAACAGGGCGAAAGCCCGGTTAGTTCTGTGGGTTATTTAATTAAGGTTAGCAAGTGAAGCGGGGCGCCCAATGGCTCCCCGCTTCTTTTTGCTTTCAGAACCTTTTTCCCGAAACTTTTATTTGCGCTTCGGACCCGGTTTGGTTACTGTTTTGAGTGCTGTTTTATCGTTCTCCGGTTTGGCTGCCGCCGGTTCGCTTCCCTGTTTTTTGAGCGAATTCAGGTACTGCACTACTGCATATTTGGCAGCTGCGATCGTTTCCCGGTTTACCTTCTCGATTACGCTCCCCCGGGCCAGGTCGTCGCTGCTGATGTAGCCTTCGAGCATCAATAACTGTACGATCATATTGTTGATGTTCGTCTCTTCGCTGTAGCCTTCGGCGATGTAAAGTGTCGGTACTTTGGCCGCAAACTCCTCTGCGAAATCGGGATAGTTCGGAAAACTCATCAATTCCTCGAATGTTTCCCCGAAGCTCGTCAGTTCGATGTTCAGGTTGGGATTTACCAACAGCGGACTGAATTCGTGATTCGGGTCGGACGGATGGAAATTGACAAGGTTGGTGATGTCCACCTTTTTGGACTTGTTGTCCATCCGGCGCAAATCGGCTTTACGCATGTTGTCGAGCTGGTAGAGGTAGAAGTTGTAGCGCCACAACTCGGAACTGTTCATCTCTCCGTGGAAAAGATGTCGGTACTTTTCATTCAGCAACCGTTTTACCTTGATCTTGCCTTCGTTGATTTCGGGTTTGTTCACACGGACTTCCTGAATCAGTTGTTTGAGTGCGGCCGCCGCCTTCTGCGGGCCCGTGATTTCGCGGCCTTTCTTGCCGATTTCGGTTGACAGTACGCCGCACTGGATGTGGCGTGCCCCACCCTTGCCGTCTTTGCCGCCGCGCAGACAGGTGATAAGATTGTGAATACATTCTACCTGTCCCTCTTCCGAGATGAACGGCTGGCCGCCCGGCGTACTGGCCAGTGCATCGAATATCGCGCTGAACATTTTGCGGTCGATCTGTTTTTCATCGGTCAGCCTGTCATCGCCGAACCGGTACGAAACCGTTGCGATGAAGCGGTTCTGGATCATGTCGAATGCCACATTTTCGATCGTGTAGGCTACCCCATCCCGGGTAAACGACCTGCCTGCGAAGATCATTTTCACCACTTCGGTGATATCTATCTTGTCGAGCAGTTTGAATGACGACGCGAGGTAGTATTGTTGGTCGGCGGGAGAGAAATCCCAGTCGAGAATGTCGTCCAGGTAGTTGCCGTGACGTGAGATCACCTCGACGATATTCTTGTCGGCCGTGTAGCGTTTGAGCGTGCACTGGAAGTTCGGGCCGTCTCCGCTGGTCGCTTTCTCCTTGCGTTCACCGTGTGCATCGATATAGAGCAGAAAGTTTTCCGGATTGTCGATCCGTGTAATGCCGCCTTCGTTTTTCGAATAGTTGCTGGCCGACAGCATGATATCCACCTTGTAAGGCATCGTGATGTCGCACATGCCACTCACGGTGCTGCGGGCGTTGCGGTCGTCCACGTTGCTGTCCGCACTGCTTTCGAACAGATACTTGTAGTATTTGATATAGTCGGGGTCGAAATCGGTCGTACGCGAGAAATCGCCCACTTCGGTGCCGATGCCGTAAAGATTTCCGTCGGCGTCCTGGAATTCGTGGAACATGTCGCCGGCGACCATTTTCACCGAGCGGATGCCTTCGAGATTGTTGCGCAGCCATTTGAGGACAAAGGCGGCGATCATTTCGCTCTTGCCTACCCCGCTGTCGCCGTTGATCTCGATTACGAAGACGCTGCCGTCGTTCTCTTCGACCATAAACAGCGATCCGTGGCGCGGCGTGCCACCCATCTCTTTCACCTTTTCGTTGATGACCGTCAGGCGCGGTTTTTTTACGTCGCCGAAATAATCGGCTTCCGACTTGAGCGGCGTGACGATCGTCTTGATGTTGCCTGCGGGACCTTTGATGTCGAAATAACCGATCTGCGGGAATGAAATCAGTTTTTCCGGGGCTCCGAGCAGCGAAATGACGTCCGGCACGAAATTACGGATGTCCTGCAGGCTGATGTCTTCCGTATAATTGAGCCGGTAGTTGTCGGTCAGGTATTTCAGGTAACCTTTCTGGAAGATGACCAGTTCCTTGACGATACCGTGTTTAACCACCTTGCAGCGGTAGTCGTCCGAGTCCATGTTCGCGACGAAACGTGCGAGGCGGTGTACGAAGAACGACGGATCGGGCCGCAAGTCGATGTAGCGGATGTATTCGGCCGGATAATCGGAAGGAATCTCCCCATCAGGCTTTTTGCTTTCCACCCGGTCGATCTTGTGGAACGGATATTCACGTTTTTTTGCGTCGGTAACGATTCGCGTGTGTTCCTGTACGGGCTGTTCCGACGAGATTACGCCGCACTTGGTCATCAGTTCGTTAATCCAGTTGATACGGCCTCCGGCGAAGGTTTCGAGCGACTTGTTTTCCATTTCGAAACCTTTGTAAATCGAAATGCCGTGTTGTACCATTTCGTTTACGCTGGAATTTTGCTTCTTGAATGCCGTTTCGACGATCCGTACGATCGTATGCGCATAACGGTTGTAATAGTCCGTACCCCGGGTGCGCTTGATCAGGCTGATGTAGAATCGCACGACGCGGCGGCTGACCGCATAGATTTCGCTTTCTGCGATCTTGATGTCTTTCTTGCGCATGATGTAGTTACTCAGTTCCTGCAACTGCATCGGCATGATGCTCGAAACGAACTCTTCGGTGAGCATCCTCACTTCCGTGTCGTCGCAATCGCTGATGCGCTTGTCGAAATAGGCCAGTTTGTCGCAGACCATCTTGTAGAAAGACTTGTCGTTTTCGAGTAGGTACAGGTAGAGTATCTTGTCCGTGATTTCGGCTGCCCGGTCCACTCCTGTGCGCAGTACGTCTTCGATATAGCCGATGCTTTTTTGCGAGATGGCGAGGTTGCGGAACTCTTCTTTGTCACGCAGCGTGCGCATGAATTCGTCGATCCAGATATTCAGGTTCAACTGTAAAAGCTTGATACCGGTGATCTCTTCGAAGCATGCGCCGGCCATCTGGATAATTTCGCGGCGGCTAGGTTCGAGACTCTCCTTCTCGAACGGCAGGTTGAAGTGCAGCAAGATCTCCCGGATATACTTTTTGATGATCGAGTTCAATCCTTCGAGCTTTGCCTTGTCGAGTTCGGGACTGCCCGTTGCGTTGATAGCCAGGATTTTCATTTTGCTGTCCGAGAAGAGCAAGTTCTCCATCTCGATCAGGATCTCCATCATTACACTCTTCTCCTCGGGGTTGTCGAGTACGTGGTGGTTCGGCTGGAAAGTCCGTTTGTTGGTAATGTATTTCAGGATGACCGCTTTGCTGTATTTCGAACTGACCGTGTTGAAATCCAGGTCGGCCAGCGCCGGAACACGTTTGTAAACCTGTGCGAGCAGGTTTTCATAGATTTTGGTGAATGCCGAACTGCGGACGAATTCGAAAACGTCTTTGCAGGTGCCGACGATATCGCCGTGCAGCTCGATCACCGAGTTGGCCGACCTTCCGATTGTAGTGATCGTTACGCCGCTTTTTTCGGGAGAGGCGTGGTACAGCGAGCGTACGTCGCGGATTTGCAGCGACGGCGCTTTGTCTTTCTTGTATTTCGCTGAAAGCGGATAATCCGCAATGATGCTCTCGATGAAATCTTTGTCTTTCGGATAGCGGAACATCTCATTCAGCAGGGCGCTGCTTTCACGCTCTTTGTTCGCCGAATCGGCACGCATGGCGGCAAATTGGTTCCAATACCGGATGAAGATCGAAAAGGCATCTTCCAATTCGGCCCCGAGAACTTTCAACCCCTCTTTCGATGCCGAGGTATAGCCGCCCAAAGAGAAGCGTACGAGTCCTGTCGGATACGGTACGGTGGCTACGCCTTTGTTCCGGGCCAGCATCTGGCAGAACAGCAGCAGGTCGGGGTACGAATAGGGACCGGTGATCTTGAAGTTGAACAGGTAGGAACCGTCCGATTGGATGACTCGTAGTGCTGTCCCCGCCGGACTGTTGTCAAGCAGGCGCTGTCCGATCTCTTTGGCCATCTTCATACGCGTGAGCGATTCGTGGCGAAAGTTCTTGTTCACCCGGAAACGGTTCAGGTTTTCCACCAACTTGCTTTGGTAGTAGACGAAAAACGGTTCGTCGTGGTATTTGAAATCGTCCGGCAGTCCCAGTACGTCTAGCTTGTCCAGGGCTACCAGTTCGTCGAGCAGGAACAGGTAGAGCGGCGACCCCTCGAAGCCGGCCGTTTTGTGCAACTGGCGGTTGGTTTTGCTGATCTCGTTGTTTTGCTGGGTCTTTTCGAATTGGCTGACGATAAATTTGACGATCGCCTTTTTGATTTTCGAACGCGAAGCGTTTTTCGGCAGTTCGGCTTCGATCTGGTCTTTGATGCGCTTGGCTACCTGGGCGATCTCGAGCGTATTGTTGAGCATCAGCAACGAGTTGTTGTTGCCGTGTTCGGCGCTGTTGCAGGCCCGTGCGTATTTTGCGAAGTCCGTTGCCTGGGGAGTGACGGCTACGGCGCCGAGGCGTTCGCCCGTGGCGGCGAGGTTCTTCGTGGTCGAAAGCGACGAAATGGCCTTGATACGCGACTGCGCGTTAATGTTGTTCATGATGTAGCGAGAAAGCGTACGCCATTTTGGCAACTCGCGGTCTTCGATCTTGACGCTCTCTGCGTATGCTTCGTCGAGGAACAGCGTGATTTTGCAACTGTTCAGGAAACGCAGAAAGTTGTTGGCCGCCTCGCTGTTGAAATCGGTATAACCCGTGGGATTGTTCGGGTCGTTGACGATGATCGTCGTATTTTCGCAGAAAAGGTCCCACAGGCTGCCGCTGTCGTCGAATAATGCCAAGGTCGATTTGATCCGTTGCAACCGGTCGATCAGGCGGTCGTAGGCAAGCCTGCCTTCGTTGTCGTTCTCGATTTCGATGTCGAACGGATTGATGTCGAAACAGTCGTCCGGCAGCAGGTCTTTGTACTCCCAGGCCTGGATCGCATTGTAAATGATATAGGGCTTCGGCCGGCCGTTCGGGTTGAACAGCAGGTCGCGGATGATCATCTGTACGGCATCCGATACCGAGGTCTGGTCGAGGTTGCCTAACGCGGCGAGGAAATTTTTGACGATCTCCTTGTCCTCTTCTTTGAGCGCGAAGTATTTGTCGCGGATGCCCAGGTCGATCAGGAACTTCTCGAAGCGCCCCTTGTTGTCGGCATCTTTGCCCGTTTTGGTTAGGTATTCCTGGTATTTCTCAAGGAACAGGTTGATGCCGAAATTCTTATGGAAATGATTGTGCAGCGTCCGCTCGTAGCAGCTCGGAATGATGTCGAGGATCAGCTGGCATGCATAGCGGATTTTGCTGTTCAGGTTGTTGAACGTTTTACTGCGCAGGTAGTCCCCGAAAGTCTTGATTTGGTGACGGCCACCGCCTTCGAGGATCGTTATGACGTCGATGAGTTTGTTGCCCGCATAGAAATAATTTTTCATGCGGCTTTCGAACTCGTCGATCAGCTCCTGGGTCTGTACCTTCTTGGTTTCCTGTTTGTGGCAGTTCTCAAGGAAGAAGATAAAGTCGCGCAGCTTTTCGAGCGAGTATTTATCCTGTACGACCTGCCGCGAGAAAGAGTCGAGTTTGAAGAGTGTGATCCGTTTCTCGATATCGTTCGGATCGCCCGTCTGTTCGTTGAGCAGCGTTTCGAGTTCGGCGGCGTACTCTCCGATCTGGGCTTCTATCTTTTCTCGGAACTCCTTGAGATAGGTCGGGTTGACATTTTCCAGGATCAGGCGCAGGTTCAGCTGTGTATTCGACGGCGAGCCGAGTTTTTTGGTGTGTACTTTGTTGAGCGTATTGATAATGCCGTTGTGGAAACAGAAGATCAGCGAGGTATTCGAGCTGCGCGACTCTTTCGAGTCGTCCACGATCACCAATCGCGTCAGCAGCGGGAACCATTTTTCACCGGCATAATGGTTGATGCGGGCGTGCTTTACCTTGACGACGAATACCGAAGTGGTGTCGGCCGTCATCTTTTCGTAGAGCAGTTCCGGGGCGGGCGATTCCATCACCACGACGCAGTCCTTGCTGAATACGTCGCCGCGCAGCAGGGAGACGGCTTTGTCGGCGTTCCCGGACACGACCGTACGGATCATGCCGTTCATCCCTTTGAAATTCACGGCCCACTTGCTGCGGTGCAGGAAGTCGCAAATTTCGGCTTTTGTCGTGTAATGGGTGCTTTGGCTGATCATCTGTTCGAGCGTGTCCATCAGGTAGTTCCAGTGCGCTTCGTTGATGTCGCCCGTTACGCCGATCACGTCGCGGTATTTGCGCAGGTCGCGAACGTGCCCGCCTAACTGGATTTGCGACATGAAGTCGATGTGATAACTGTTGATCGGCGGCGTGCCGACCGAAAGGTCGTGGCTGTCGCGGATATTGATCAGGATATTTTTGATTTCGGTAGTCGTCCCGTCGGTATCGAGCACCGAATTGATCTTTTTGACGAATTCTCCGCGTTTGCTGCTCAGTTCGAATGCTTTCGAGTTGTTGTGAGGGATCAGCATCAGCGACACATCGGTATAACCGGGGATATCCTCGCGGAATTTGAGCAGGTAACGGTTGATCTCGGCCTGTTGGCGGGCCGGATCGTCGGGCTCTTCCATACAGAGGCTGACGAAGCTGGTCAGATTATCGAAGATGTGGCGCGGCAGGAAGATTTCGGCCCGCTCGCCCAACGATTCGTACAGGTTCAGCAGCTGGAGAGCCTCGTTGCTCAGGAATGCTTTCGGTTCGCCTACGATTTTCATGATTTTTCAGATAGTTTGCGTTTGTTCTTCTTGCGTTCGTTTATACACGATGACAGCACAAATATACGGGTGTAGATGTAAAAATGTGTCTTGATGTTAAAATTTTATTTTATTTGTTTTAAAATATACAAATAAAAATAGTTGAAAAGGCCCGGGTATAAATAATTGGCCGTGATCAAAAATAATAAAAAAGATTGATCCGCAGTTCAATCTTCCGAACAGGTTATGAACAATTGAGCAATGATGCGGGAAGTCTTTTTCCGTGGGACCGGAATGTAAAATAGAGGTATATTAATAAATATATTTATTAATATGTTATTGATAATCAAATATTTAATGGTGTGATTTTTGCTGCGATTTTCGTACCAACCATTAAACCCTCAAGCGTATGAAAAAATTATTGTTATTGGCAGTTTGTATAGCGATGGCTTACGGCTGTTCACAATCAGATCTTTTGACGGAACCTGGCCTGATTCAGTCTTCAACCAAATCGGTTCAGCGGGTGGCGGGTTTGTTGCAAATCAATGCCGGAGGAGGTACGGTGCAAGCCCATGTCAGTCTGAATCCTGCAATTCCTCTCTATCTCGATGTCTATATCACCGTCCATAACATCAATATTGATTTTGGCGGAGGTTCAGGTACGACGTATGGTTCTGCTACTCTTATAACTATGCTGGGATATAGTGGAAATGCCTATTCTGAAGTGTTGAACGGTAGCGCAACCTCTCACTCTTATGTAGACGTAAACAGTTTGAAAATAAGGCCGGACGTTCCAGATCTGTATCATATTGAGTGGACAGTAACCGGCTTACCTTATGAGGATCCTGATCCACCTTTTCCGATCAACCCGGGTGGTGGTGGCGGCGGAGACGGTTGTGATACGCTTTGTTTGGTCGTTACGTCTCCTTATTTCCATATTCCTGCAAACAACGGTAAAATTTGATTAAAAACAAAAGAAGGCCGGAATTCCGGCCTTCTTTTTGGAATAATAGGGAATCGCGAAGTTACAGCTCGTAGCGGTAGATCTGGGCTGTAGCGGTGCGGTAATCCTTCTCCAGTTGCAGCAGCGTCTCGCGGCTTTGATACAGCGTACTTACCTCTGTGAAGTATTCGATTACGGAAATTTGTCCTGCGTCCAGGGCCTTGTTCAGTAACTCGATGTTATTCTGGTTACGGAGCACTGCCTGTAGGGATTCCGCCGACTGGCGAAGGGTTTGCGCCTGTTCGTAAAGTTGCTTCAGAATCGTAACGCTGTTCAGTTTAGCGCTTTGCAGCTTCGTGTCGGAAAAGTAGCTTTGCGCCCGGGCGGCTTTCACCTTATTTTTATTTTCGAACATCGGGATCGACATGCCGACGAGTAAACCGTTGAAGCGTCCTTCGAGTCCGTAATTGTGCCGGTACCCTACTTCGAATTTGGGCAGTGCGAGCGCCTTGTTCAGCGTAATCGTTTTCAGGTTGACGCTGTGCTCGTCCGCCAAACGTTGCAATTCCGGGCTCTGTTCCATGTAGAGCGTTTCGAGCGTGGCATATTCGGGGAGTTCCGATTCCGCCGGATAGTCCGTGGCTGTGAAATTGACCGGCTCTCCACCTGCGAGGTTCGAGAGTTGTTGCAGCCGGGCTTTTAACGTTGTGGCATTCAGGTTCGCTGCAGTTTGTGCTGCGATCAATTCAATACTGATCTTGTTTGTTTCCAAAATATTGGCGGCTCCGGTCTCCAGTTTTTGTTTATATACAGACGAGAGGCGTTGTGCGTTGGACAGTTGTTCGCCGAGCAAAATCTGCTGTTGCCGCAGGTAGATGATTTCGATACAGAGCTCTTTGGCCTGCAACAGTAATTGCTGGCGGAACTCGGCACCTTCGCTGTCGTACAGAGAGGCTTTGAGTTTCGCGATTTTATTACGGGCTGCATAAGCTCCCGGAAAATCAAACGGCTGCGTGACGGTCAATTCGGAGTTGTTGCCCGGAACCGGCCGGCGCCAAAGGTTCTCGAACTCTACCGACGGATTCTCCAGCGAGTTACCGGTTTTGGCTTCGAGTTTTTGGGCTTCGGTCAGCTTGCGCTGGGCCTGCAACTCTTTTGATGCCTGTTCTACGAGCAGCAGTACTTCGTCGATGCTCTCCTGCGCCCGTAGGGGACCGAAGCTCGCGAGGCACGCGGCTATGATTAGGATCGTACGTTTCATGCCTGTTCTTGTTTACGGTTGATAATCAGATAGACGGTCGGAATGATAAACCCGTTGAGCAGTGTCGAACTGAGCAGGCCGCCGAGAATCACTTTGGCCAAAGGGCTCTGAATTTCGTTGCCGGCCAGGTTACCGCCCAGGGCCAGCGGAATGAGTGCGAGGGCCGAGCTCAGTGCGGTCATCAGGATTGGATTCAGCCGGTCGAGCGATCCCTGCACGATGCTTTCACGGAGTGACATTCCTTCACCCCGCAGGTGGTTGTAATGGGATACAAGCAGTATGCCGTTTCGCGTGGCGATACCCAGCAGCGAAATGAAACCGATAATGGCCGGAATACTGATCTCACCGGATGTGATCCACAGGCTGAAGATTCCGCCGATTAGCGCCAGCGGCAGGTTGAGCATGATGATGCCGGCCATCGATACCTTTTTGAACTCCTGGAACAGCAACAGGAATATTACCAGCAGCGAGATGAGCGACGTGAAGAGCAAAATGCGCGAAGCCGCCTGTTCGCTCTCGAACTGCCCGCCGTATTCGATGTGGTAACCTTCCGGTAGCGGCACGTCGTTTTTCACGATCTTCTGGATGTCGTTCACCACTCCGCGCAGGTCGCGTCCGGCCACGTTCGCGGAAATGACTATCTTGCGTTGGGCGTTTTCACGGTTGATGGTATTGGGGCCCGATGACGAAACCAGTTCAGCTATGTAATTCAGCGGGATTTTCAGGCCGTTTGCATCGATGGTGAGATTTCCGATCCGCTCCATTTCACTGCGGCTGTTGTCATTCATCTTGACCGTGACGTCGAACGAACGTCCCTGGTCGTACACTTGGGACACTACCCTGCCGGCCAGCGCCACTTCGATGAATTCCGAAAATTCCGGCAGTGTGATGCCGTAACGCGCCAGCATTTCACGCTTGGGTTTGATCTGCAACTGCGGGCGCTCTACCTGTTGCTCGACATTCAGGTCGGCGATGCCTTCCACCCCGGAAACGGCTCCTTTGATCCGGTTGCCGAGCGTGAAGAGTTCATTCAGGTCGGGGCCGAAAAGCTTGATCGCAATATTGGCCTTCGTACCCGAGAGCATTGCGTCGATACGGTGAGAAATAGGTTGTCCCAATTCGATATTTACGCCCTGCAGGACACTCAGTTTTCGGCGCACGTCGGCCGTAAATTCGTCTTTTGACCGCTTGTCCAGGATATATGGAGCTTCCAGCTCCGACACATTCACGCCGAGCGCGTGTTCGTCCAGTTCGGCGCGGCCTGTCTTGCGTACGACCGTCTGGATTTCAGGCACGGTCAACAATATCTCTTCCACGTTGCGCCCCACTTTATCGGACTCTTCGAGAGAAATGCCGGGCATCGTGGCGACATTGATCGTAAATGACCCCTCGTTGAACGGGGGCAGGAAGCTGCGTCCCAGGCTGAAGAAAATAATCAGCGAAACGACGAACAGCCCTACCGTGCTGCCGAGTACGGCCCGTTTGTGGCCGAGTACCCATTCCAGTGCCGGACGGTAAATCTTTTTCAGCCAGCGCGCCAGGAACGGCTCTTTTTCGCTTTTACGCAGCACCTTGTCTCCGGTAAGCAGGTAACTGCACATGACGGGGGTCAGTGTGACCGCTACGATCATCGATGCAAAAAGGGCTACGATGAACGAAATGCCCAACGGTCGAAGCATCCGTCCTTCCATCCCGCTGAGGAAAAAGAGCGGAATGAACGCGACGATGGTGATGATCGTGGCATGTACGATCGAGGTGCGTATTTCGGTTGATGCGTCGTATACGACGTTCAGCGATGGACGCCGTTCGGCTTTCGGGAGCCGGAAATTCTCCTTGAGCCGTTTGAAGACGTTCTCCACGTCGATGATCGCATCGTCCACCAGCGATCCGATGGCAATGGCCATACCACCGAGACTCATCGTGTTGATGGTAAAGCCCATCAGTTTGAGCGCGAGAATCGATACGAGCAACGAGAGCGGCAGTGCTACCAGCGAGATGACTGTCGTGCGTACGTTCATCAGGAAGAAGAACAATACCACCACGACAAAAAACGCCCCTTCGAACAGGGCTTTCCGGATGTTGTCGATCGATCCTTCGATAAAGCGGGCCTGACGGAAACTGTCGGTCGACAAGTGGATGTCCGCCGGAAGCTGTGTCTGGATCTCGGCGATCGCTTTGTCGAGTCGTTCGGTCAGTTCCAGTGAGTTCGTGCTGGGTTGCTTGGTGACGGTCATCAGGACGGCCGGTTTGCCACGCTCGGAAGCAACGCCCATTTTCGGGGTTTTGGCCCCGGTGCGTACGTCGGCTACATGCTCGAGCAGGATCGGGTTACCGCCTGCCGTTTTAACGACGGCTTTTCCCATGTCGTCGGCCGAAGTGGTCGAAAGCATGCCCCGGATGATGTATTCGTTGCCGTACTGGTTCAGCACACCTCCGTTCGAGTTGCGGCTCAGGTCGTTCACGACGTTCATCACCTCGTCGAGCGAGACGTTGAAGTTTTTCATGCGGATCGGGTCGAGCAGAATCTGGTATTCCCGGATTTCGCCGCCGATGACGGTGACTTGCGCCACGCCGCCGGTGGAGAGCAGCCGCGGACGGATGTTCCAGTCTGCGATGGTCCGCAGCTCTTGCAGTGAAGTGCTGTCCGAGGTAAGGCCGACGATCATCAGCTCACCCAGGATCGACGACTGCGGTCCGAGGGTCGGATTCCCAACGTTGTCGGGTAGCGTGGCGTTGACGGCGGCCAATTTTTCCGAGACGATCTGGCGCGCTTTGTAGATGTCCGTTCCCCAGTCGAATTCCACCCATACGACCGAAAATCCGGTCGTAGACGATGAACGCACCCTGCGTACGTCGGTAGCTCCGTTCACGGCGGTTTCAATCGGAAAAGTCACCGTGCGCTCGACCTCCTCGGAAGCCATACCCGGCGCCTCGGTCATCACGACCACAGTCGGGGCGTTAAGGTCGGGAAATACATCCACCTCCATCTGCCGGGCCGTATATGCGCCCACGAAGAGCAGCAATACGCCCATAATCATTACCAACAATCGGTTGTGTAATGAGAAGTCGATTATTTTATTCAGCATGGCGGTGTCGGTTTAGTGCTGGTGTCCGTGGGGAATGGCACCCGAGAACGAAGCCATCTTGACTCGGTAAGCTCCGCGGCTGACGACGTTGTCGCCCGGTTCGAGGCCCGCAAGAATTTGTATGTTTTTTCCGTCGCTGGCACCCAGTTTTACTTCCTGTTTGCGATATCCATCCTCGTCGATCTGGACGAAAACCGAGTAATTGCCCTGTTCTTCGATCAGCGCCGTGACCGGAACGGTCAGCGTGTTCGGTTTGGGTGATGAGATCAGGAATACCTCGACGAACGATCCCGAGACGATCCCGCCTTTGTTGTCGAATTCGAACGTGACAGGAATGTAGGCCGATGCGCCGTCCGAAGCTTTCCCGACCGACACGAGCCGTCCGCCCAGATCTTTGAGCGAATAGGTTTTGTCGTCGTATGAGGTTTTGAAGTTCGCACTCGAGATGGTCGGTAGTGCACCGTGATAGCGTTGCGAAACTTCGGCTTTGAGCTTCAGCCTGCGGTTTTGCGAAATAGTGGCCAGCAGCTGCCCGACTTCGACGAATTGCCCTTCGCTGACAGCTATGTTTTTGATAAAGCCACCGATAGGCGCCCCTACGCCCGTGCCTTTCGCTGTAGTCTTGTTCGCTACGGCCTCCTGCGCCGTTTTAGCGTTTTGGTAATTGAGTTTGGCCTGTTCGTATTCGGACTGCGAAATAATTTTGTCTTTGACGAGCTCCTCCGCCCTCTCGTAAGCTGCTTTTGCCTGTGCGAAGGCGGCCCGGGTGCGGGCCGTGTAGTCGCCTTCGGCGATATTCTTCGACGAAATATAGAAAAGATTTTCGCCTCGGCTTACCGAAGCGCCTTCGGACAGTTTTTTCGAAGAGAACGATACGACTCCGCTGACGGTGGCGACTACGGTCGCTTCGTCTCCCTGTGCGGCTAAGATTTGTCCGCTGGCCGGAATAACTTCATAGAATGTGGTCGGTTCGACTTTGTGAAGTGCGAAATCCGTTTCTGCAGCTTGTTCTTTGGTGAAGACGATTTCTCCGGCGGGATGTCCGGCCTTACCTTCGTGTTGATGATCGAGGTTCTCCCTTTCATGGTCGTGACCTTCGGCTTCGTGGTTATGTCCCTCTGCCGCATGGTCGTGACCGTCGTGAGATTGACACGCTTCGTGCGCCTCATGGTCGTGCGTGTCCTTTGGAGTTTGCTTTCCGGTGCAGCCCGTAACGAGCGCGACGGAGATTAATGCTATCAATATTTTGTTCATCGCTTGTTTCGATTGTAAATGGGACTTATACAATTACTCCGGTGAAGCTGTGCAAAATTGTACAACTTCCCGTCGGGCGCGTGTACAACACTCGGTTGTAACGGCGCTTAAGCGATGAATGCAGGAGGGGCGCGGAGGGCTGCGGGGCCTTGGGATTCGGCTCCGTGTAAAGCGGCAACGAACGGCCGGTAATCTACCGGGTTGCCGTGGCCACTGAGTAATAGTGAAAGATCAGGATATACGTAATAGAAAAGCGTGAAAACGAAAGCGTCGGCCGGTTGCAGGTCATGCGTATGGCCTAGGCTGAACTGGTGGTCGCTGTCGTTACGGCCCGACATGACGAACAGCTGGCGCAGGTCGCAGTCATTGTCCGTTTCGGGATGATGGTGCGAAGCGGTAACCGGCGCCTGCTGGCATTCGGTGCATTGCTCTACAACCGAAAACCGGATCGAACCGTCGCAGTGGTGGTGGTGAGGCAACACCGACAATACCAGCATGAGTATGCCGGTACAGAGCAGGATGATGCGGATGCCTGTTTGCCTCATTGTGTTGATACTCCTTTTTGAACGTTCAGTTTATCGGCAGGTCAATGTTATTTTATAAACGGTTATTCGCCGTAAAATATTTTAGGCTGCGATTTTAGGTGTTTCGGCATCGCCTTTTTTCAACATATTGCGGTAAATCTTGTCCATGATCACGGCGATGGCTCCCCCGCCCGTCACATTGCCGGCGGTGCCGAAGCTGTCCATCGTGATGTAGAGTGCAATCATCAGGGCCTGCAATTCGGCGTTGAAACCCAAAATCGATGCGAGCAGTCCGAGTGCCGCCATGATCGCTCCGCCCGGGACGCCGGGAGCGGCTACCATCGCGATGCCGAGCATGAAGATAAAGCCTGCATACAATTCGAATGTGATCGGGAATGTGTCGGGTGTCATCCACATGATCGCCAATGCACAGGCGACGATTTTCAGGATGCTGCCCGAGAGATGGATCGTTGCGCAAAGCGGTACCACGAAACCTGCCAGATCGGGATGTACACCCATTTTGATCGTTTGTTGGAACGATACGGGAATGGTAGCGGCGGACGATTGCGTACCGAGAGCCGTGGCATAGGCCGGCAGCATGATGCGCAGCAGCTTGAGCGGATTACGCTTGGCGATCGCTCCGGCAATGGCATACTGGATCAGCAGCAGTGCGATGTGCATGACGAAGATGATGATGATCACCTTCAGGAACAGCGACATTACCTGCACAGCCTGTCCTTCGGCGCCCATTTTCAGGAAAATTCCGAAGATGTAAAGCGGTAGCAGCGGTACGATCACTTTGCCGATCAGCAGGTTGATCACTTCCCCGAATTCATTGAGCGCATCCTTGAACGTACGTCCCGGTAGTGCGGCCAACCCCAAGCCTAAAATGAAAGAGAAGACCAATGCGGAAACGACGTCCATAAACGGCGGCATGTCGATCGTAAAAAACGGAGGGATCGTCGCACTGGTGATCGATGCCAGCGGGTTGGTCGCTTCCACGGCGGCGGTACCGGCGGCTGAAACCTCGTGTACCCCGCCGCCCGGCAGCAGGTACGGGAAGGTCGCCAGACAGGTGAAATAGGAGAAAAAACCCGCAAACAGTGTCGAGATATATGCGACGAGTGCCGTAATGCCCAACAGTTTACCCGCCCCGGATCCGAGGTCGGCAATACCCGGAGCCACCAGGCCGACAATAATCAGCGGAATGGAGAAGCTCAGGAAATTGCTGAAGATGGAGTTGATGGTGACGAAAATGCGAACGCCGGGCGTCGGAAGGAAGGTCGAAAAGGTTAAGCCGAGAACGATTGCGATGACGATTTTCAGCAACAGTCCGACTTTGAAGCGTCGTTTCATTAGGCGGTTTTTAAATTTGAGCGTAAATATAAATAAATTTTCCCAATGAAAAATGCTATCTTTGCCCTCTCTGTGGCATTTGCCGATAATTTAACGTTATGGCTTGGATTTATCTGATTTTAGGCGGCCTGTTCGAGATGGGTTGGGCGCTGGGATTGAAACTCTCGGAAACCATGCAGGTCAAGGTCTGGGGGATCCTGCTGGCTATCGTATCGATGGCGCTGAGCATGTTCCTGCTCTATATCGCACAAAGAAGCATCCCGATCGGCACCGCTTATGTGGTGTGGACCGGGATCGGTGCTGTGGGGACACTGCTGGTCGGAATTTTTCTGTTCGGTGATTCGGCCGGGTTCTGGCGTCTTTTCTCCGCCGGACTGATCGTTATCGGGGTGATCGGTCTGAAAATTGCGCACTAGCGCTGCGCAGTGTGATGAGCGTTAGTTCGGGATAGGTCCCGATGCGCATCGGATAGATCACATATCCCATCCCATCGTTGATGTAGAGGTGCTTGTCGCCTTCCGTGTACAGTCCGCTCCAGCGCGGGTACATCCATTGGGCGGGGGACCAGACCCACTTGCCGACATGGATTTTCATCTGCATCGCGTGGACATGGCCCGACAGCGTAAGGTCGGCTTTGCCTGTCGCGCGGACCGCATCCCAGTTCTGGGGCGTATGCGAGATCAGGATGTTGAATGCGCTGTCCGGTACGTTGCGGTAAGTGGCCTCCAGATCGCAGCCTCCCAGTCCGGTCTCGTGTCCGTTGTGAAAACCGTCCTGCGGATAGTTGACTCCCGAGACCGTGATGCTGTCCGCACCCCGTCGGATTGCTACCGATTGGTTGTTCAGCAGGTGCCATCCCATCCTGGCTTGTTTTTCTTCCAATAATTTAACGCTTTCGACTGGGCCGAAACCGGCGCGTTCCCGCATGTAGAATCCGAGATCGTGGTTGCCGAAAACCGAATAGATCCCGTCGCGGCTGCGGATCGATGCGAGGGCGGCCATGTCTTTGCCGCTCAGTTCACGGGCGTTCGTGTTTACGACGTCTCCACCGTTGACTACCAGGTCGACTTCCAGGGCGTTGATCTTTTCGGTCATACGCCTGATCAGCGTGTTGTGCGGTCCGTAGTTGCCCGTATGCAGGTCGGAAAACATCACGATTCGGTACCCGTCGAAAGCAGCAGGCAGTTTATCCGACGTGATCGTGATCTCTTTGACTTCGATATGATTGCGCCCGCGCGTGGCCCCGTAAATCATGACGCCGAGGCAGTACAGCCCGACGATCAGTCCGGCAGCGGAAAACCAATGCACGCGCCGTTTTTTCACCCGGCTGGCCGGGTAATCAAGCAAGGAAAAGAGCAGGTATATCAATTTCGGGACGATCGACATCATAAAGATGGCGATAACCCACAGGATGATCTGTACGTAGCGGGGCGAGGCTGCATCGGGCGCCATCCGGTAGCAGGTCAGGGCGATGACGATCAGTGTGTCGAGGAGAAGGAACGAAGCCAGATAAATCCGGTGTATCCAGGGCCGTTCCGGGAAAGCTTTTTTCAGACGGTGCCGGATCAGCAGATCTTGCAGGATGGAGATCAGAGCGAGCAGGAGAATAAAGATTTTAATCATGGGGCAACGTAAACTAGGTATTCGACAGCTCTGCAAAAATACGACAAATCCTTGAAGTACGTGGAAGTGCCGATGCTGCTGTACGCATAAAAACGTATTTTCTACCCGTTTAGTACCCCTTGTGTGGCTTCCTTGACAGGTTTTATTATTTTCGCGGGGTATTTCGTTTTGTCCATCGACGATATGAATCAGGTTGTTAATTCAAAGCTTAAACCAGGATATGAGTAAGTCGTTTTTCCGGCAGTTCCAGAACGAGGACTGGATTGCTACACTGATGGGATTGTTGCTTGTCGTGACAGTGATCGTCCTTCCGGGACTGATTCCCGTGTTTCCCAAGGAACTGAATACAGTGGAAGCATGGCTCTCCATCCTCGGACTGCTGGTGGTCGCCCTGTTGGTTGCCGCATTGGGGGTCCGGTTGCTCGGTGAACGATTGAAGGGTTTTCTTCCGGCTTTCGTTGCGATTTTTGTCCTGTCAGTCCTGTGTATGTTGCTTTCGGGTATCCCTGCGATCAAACGCACCGGATTCGAGTCGGTTTTCTTTTCAGTGGCCCTCGGATTGCTGATCCGCAATACCGTGGGATTGCCCGCGTGGCTTTCGCCCGCAGTCCGCAGTGAATACTACATCAAGATCGGGCTGGTGCTGCTGGGTACGTCGGTGCTGTTCGGTGAGATTTTGGAAGCCGGATTTTTCGGTATTCTGCAGGGCATCGTCGTCGTGTTCAGCGTGTGGTATTTTACCTTTTGGCTGGCCCGCAAAATGAAAGTGGACGAAGAGATGGGCGTTATGCTGTCGAGTGCGGTGTCGATCTGCGGCGTGTCGGCTGCCATCGCCACCTGCGGGGCGATCAAGGGAGACAGTAAAAAACTGTCGTTCGTCGTGTCGATCGTGCTGATCGTGGCTATTCCGATGATGTACCTGATGCCCTATCTGGCCAAGTTGATGGGTTTGTCGCAGGAGGTGGCGGGCGCGTGGCTCGGCGGGACTATCGATACGACCGGAGCCGTGGTTGCGGCCGGCAAGTTTTTGGGTGAAACGGCAGAAACTTACAGCGTCATTATCAAGTCGTCGCAGAATGTCCTGCTGGGCGTGGCTGCGTTTATTATTTCGATCTATTGGTCGGTGCGGGGCACTTCGAATACAGAACTGAAACCCACTCCCCGTGTTTTGTGGGATCGTTTCCCTAAATTCGTCGTAGGATTTATGCTGGCGTCACTAATTTTCAGTACCTGCTTCGATATGGGGCAGGCAAAAGCCCTCGGCTCTCTGGCCAAGGGCTTGCGTGAGGTGATGTTCTCCGTCGCTTTCGTCTGCATCGGGTTGGAAACCGATTTCCGTTATATTTTCAAGGCCGAAAACCGGCGCTATATCGCTACGTTCCTGATCGCCCAGTGCTTTAATATCGTTGTGACGCTCATTGTCGCGTGGTTGCTGTTCGGCTGGCTGGCGGTGTAGGAAACGTAATGTCGATCGCAATATCAATGGCTTCGGGGTGCTGATTCCGTTTCAGATCCTTGATTCCGTTCCGCTCGTCCGTTGAATTTCCGCTTGTTTTATCAATTCGTTGCGCTGTTTGCCGGAACGACTAGCACGGCATTTCCCACTTTACGCGGAATGCGGATAAAAGCCACTTTATCCGAAGGCCGGTTGATGATCCGATGCTTGCGTGACCAAAGTGCCGAAGATCCGCCTCCGTCCAGATTCAGTGCCGAACTCATGTCCAGCATGCGGCAACTCCATGCCAGTTCGGCCGGAGACATGCCGTCCGCTCCTTCCTGTCGTCCGTCCACGACCATCAATATAATGGTACCGTCAGGGCGAATGCCGATCACCGTGCGCGGATGGCGTTTGGTATCGCCGTAATTCAGCGGGATCAATTGAACGTTGTCGTACATCAGCATCGGGCCGGCCCCCATCACGTTCGGATAGGGCGTATGCCAGAGCGAATCGGCGGCAGCCACACCGGGCAGGTTTTTGATGAAATGCAGTCTTCCTGCACTATCCAGAGCGATTGCACCATTGCCCCACCCGCCTCCGGCGGTCAGGATAACGCCGTCGATTTTGGTGAAATCGTTGGCAATCGCCTGCTTGGTTTTCGTGATAAAATAACCGCCGTTGACCGCCACCTCCGCGTTAGCCTCCTTTTTACCGAGCCGTTTGACCGTCTCGCGCTTCTCCCCCTGTTTGAGCTGCAGGCGGTGCAACTGCGGGTTGAATTCCACGCAATAGATTTGCTGGTCGGAGTCGAACAGCCTCAGGTCTATGCTTTTGATCGTCAGGCCATTGTCTGTTTCAACCGTCTCCCATGCCGCACCGGTTAAGGCAATCGAATCTTCCGGAGTTTGTGCCTGTAAGGTTTCAATAACTGTTAAACTGCACAATAACAGTCCGATATGCCGGAACCGGGAAGCGCAAGCGTGAGTCGGTTTCATAACGTTGAGTTTTAGGTAAACGGGTTTTAGGCGGAAGAATAGAGTCTGTAAACAGTTCGGAGCCTACCGGTTGTAGAGCTTCTCCAGGTTTTCCTGCACCCGCTCGTCGAAGAGGTAGTCGTCGTATTCCATATATTTATCGATCATGCCATTCGGTGTGATTTCGATAATGCGGTTGGCTACCGTGTTGATGAATTCGTGGTCGTGCGAGGTCATCAGTACGATTCCTTTGAACGAAACGAGTGCATTGTTGAATGCCTGGATCGATTCGAGGTCGAGGTGGTTGGTCGGCGAGTCGAGCAGTAGTGTATTGGCCTGCTTGATCATCATCCGGGCGATCATGCAACGCATCTTCTCGCCGCCCGAAAGGACGTTTACTTTCTTGTAAATCTCGTCGCCGCTGAAAAGCATCTTACCCAGGTATCCCCGCAGGTAGAGTTCGCTGGTATCGTCTGAGAACTGGGCCAGCCAATCGACGATGGAGAGTTCGTTGTTGAAGAAATCGGAGTTGTTCAGCGGCAGGTAGGCGCTGTTGATCGTCACGCCCCACTCGACCATGCCGCTGTCGGGCTGGTCGTGTCCTGCGATGATCTCGAACAGGGTCGTGATCGCCCGCGGCTCGCGCGAAAGAAAAGCCACTTTATCCCCTTTTTCAATGGTAAACGACACCTTGTCGAACAGCTTTTCCCCGTTGACGGTTTTACTCAGGCCGTCCACCGCGAGGATTTTCGTACCCGTTTCCCGTTCGGGCTGGAAAATAATACCCGGATATTTGCGCATCGAGGGTTTGATCTCTTCGACGTTGAGCTTTTCGAGCATCTTCTTGCGGCTGGTGGTCTGCTTCGATTTGGCGACGTTCGCGCTGAAACGCTGGATAAATTCCATCAGCTCTTTTTTCTTCTCTTCGGCCTTCTTGTTTTGGTTGGCCTGCTGACGTGCGGCCAGCTGGCTCGATTCGTACCAGAAGCTGTAGTTGCCCGAGAAGAGGTTGATGTCGCTGTAATCGATGTCGATGATGTGCGTGCTGATCGCATCGAGGAAGTGACGGTCGTGCGATACGACGAGTACCGTGTTTTCGTAGTTCGACAGGTAATTTTCGAGCCACATGATCGTATTGACGTCCAGGTCGTTCGTCGGCTCGTCGAGCAGCAGGTTATCCGGTTTGCCGAACAGGGCCTGCGCTAGCAGCACGCGTACTTTCTCTTTGGCATTGAGGTGCCCCATCAACTCGTAATGCAGGTGTTCCTTGATTCCCAGTCCGCTGAGCAGGTTGGCTGCGTCACTTTCGGCATTCCAACCGTCCATTTCGGCGAATTTTTCCTCGAGTTCCCCGACCTTGATACCGTCTTCGTCCGAGAAGTCAGGTTTTGCATACAGGGCGTTCTTTTCGTTCATAATTGTCCACAGTGGCTGATGGCCCATCAGCACTGTATCCAAAACGGTATGTTCGTCAAATTCGAAGTGGTCCTGTTTGAGGACGGAAAGTCGTTCCGACGGACCGAAGCTGACCGAACCGCGCGAAGGGGTTACGTCGCCGCTGAGGACTTTGAGAAAGGTGGACTTGCCGGCGCCGTTCGCACCGATGACCCCGTAGCAGTTGCCGGGTGTGAATTTCAGGTTTACATCTTTGAACAGCACGCGTTTGCCGTATTGCACTTCGAGATTTGAAACAGTAATCATTGGCTTTATATTTGTTTTGCGAGGTGCAAAGATACGCAAAATCTCCGGGATCGGGGTGTTATTCGTTTCGTTGTTCGTCCGTCTGGGTCAATTCATTGAGCGTGTAGACCAAAGGAGTCGTAAACGGTTGCCGCCGGTAGGGGCAGTCTGCCACCCGGCAGTGTTCGCAATGCTTCTCTTTGCAGGAGTCCGAGTGTACAGAAAGCGTAATCCGGTCGGAAAATCCCTTTTCTATCGCCCGGCGGAGCGCTTCGCAGGCTTCGTGTCCCTGTTCGATGTTGTAATACCACGGCAGCGTCAGGTCACAATCGATGAAGAAACCGCTGCCGTATTTAATCATTTTGAGGTTGTGGATGTCGATCCAGTCGGGCCGCTGGTTTTCGGAGATCGTTTCCAGCATCTTTTCGAGGTACTGCTTGTCCGCTTCGTCCATCAGGTCGGCTACCGTGCGGCGCAGGATCGAAATACCGGTGAGGATGATGATCGCGCCGAAAATCAGCGCGAGCGCACTGTCGATCCAGCCGATACGGGTGATGTAGAGCAGGATCAGGCCGATCGCGAGCCCGATGGTCGAATAGGTGTCCGATTGCAGGTGTTTGCCCCCGGCTATCAGGGCTATCGAATTGTAGCGCCGCCCCATGCGGATGCTGTACCACCCCATCAGGTAATTCATTGCTCCGGCCGCTGCGACGACGATGATGCCGATATCGAGTTTTGCTATTTCCGCCGGTTCGAACAGGCGGCGGACACCTTCGAAGATGATGACGCCTCCGGCAATGATAATCAGCAATCCTTCGATCGAGGCGGAAATCAACTCGACCTTGCCATGTCCGAACGGATGCCCCGCATCCTTCGGCTTGGCGGCCAGATACAGGCTGTACAGGCTAATGAAGCCTGCCGTTACGTTCACAATACTCTCCACCGCATCGGTCAGGATACCGACCGAATTGGTCAGCCAGAAAGCGAGGAATTTGCCGGCCATGATGGCGACCGACCCGCAGACGATCCAACGCTGGATCCGTTGCTTGAGCGCATCTTCGTTTATCATACGGTACGAACGAATTGGGTGCCGAAAAAGTTTGCCATTTTAAAACACGTGCAGCGACAAAGAAAGAGGGTTCCCCGGTCACAATGAGAAACCTATGTTTGTCAAACCGATGTTCCGGGATGTTTGGGATTAGATCCAGAACAGGGCAGCCTTGCAAGCGGCCTGGTCGCTTCCTTCCGGCCGGATTTCGAATTTGTCGGCTTCTTCGCTGTTCTCCATCGCGATGACGACCTGTTGACCGTAACGGGTTTCATGCAGGAAGTTGATATCGAGGCGCCGCAGGCGTTGTGAAGTCAACTTTTCGAGCGGCAGCATGTCGACCATCCATTGCACGTATTTCATACTGTTCGTATGTTGGTTGAAATCGATGTCGCTGTAACGGATACGGTGTGTTTCGGTGGCCGTGCCGTTTACCTTGGCTATCTTCGCCGGACGGTCTATCGGCGGATCGGTTGCGATAACCGCCGCCATGTAATGTTCCAAAGTGCGCAGGTCGAGCGGCAGCCGTGTTTTGAAGTCGATCATCGACCAATGGGTACAGCCTTTGCCGATGGCGTTGCCCGCCCGGTCATGCAGGATGAAGTTACGGGTGGTCATCAGGCGGTTGATGTCGCTGACCCACGTTTCGATTTGGTAATGCTCGTACTCATCGGGATATCGGTCCATTTCGATCGCCATACGCGAGAGTACCCATGTGGTATTGTTGCTCTGCATCCAGCGGAGGCCGAAGCCTAGCCGGTCGGCATCCTCTCCCGCTGCATGCAGGATATGGTTCCCGAGGGTGATAATCGATGCTTTTTGGGTCAGGTCCACATCTCCGGGCTGTACCCGGTAATCGTATTTTCCACACTCCATAAGTCGGTCGGATTTTGATCGTTGGTTTGGTTGTTTTTTTGTTCCCGCACGAATCCTGCCATTTCCCGCATCATCCGGTGAGATGACGCTGCCCTGAACCGGGCGATTCGACCGGTCAGGGCAGCTGTTTCATACATGTCACCTGTTCGTATCCCGACAAGCGGCCGGGTACGATAGCGGGTAGGATTATTATTTATACTCGTCCCACGCTTTGATCGCGATATCGGTCATCTTCATGTTGCAGAAAGCATGGATGAACGAAGCCGCCAGGCGTGCGTTGGTAATCAGCGGAATGTTGTGGTCGATTGCCGCGCGGCGGATCTTGAAGCCGTTGGTAATCTCACGGGTGGTATGGTCGCGCGGGATATTCACCACCAGGTCGAATGTTTTGTCCGCGATCAGACTCAGTACGTTATCCGTCTTGTGTTCGTCGGGGCGACTGACAGCAATGGCGTTTACGCCGTTTTCTTTAAGGAACTCGGCGGTTCCGGCGGTAGCGTAGATCGTATAGCCTTTTTTGTCCAGTTCGCCGCAGGCTTCCAGCATATCGACTTTCGATTTGGCCGATCCCGAAGAGATCATCACGTTCTTTTTCGGGATGTTGTATCCCACTGCGATCATCGAGTTCAGCAGCGCTTCGTTGAAGTCGTCTCCGAGACATCCTACCTCGCCGGTCGAAGCCATGTCGACGCCGAGAATCGGATCCGCTTTCAGCAGGCGTGCGAACGAGAATTGCGCAGCCTTGACGCCGATGTAATCGACGTCGAATTTGTCCGGTTTTGCGTAAGGAGCGTCTAGCATGATTTTCGTTGCCGTTTCGATGAAGTTGCGCTTGAGGATCTTCGATACGAACGGGAAGCTGCGCGAAGCACGCAGGTTGCACTCGATCACTTTGATGTCGTTGTTCTTGGCCAGGAATTGAATGTTGAGCGGTCCGCTGATGTTCAGCTCTTTGGCGATCTGGCAACTGATCTTTTTGATGCGGCGTCCGGTTTCGAAGTAAATCTTCTGGGCCGGGAATACCAGTGTCGCGTCACCGGAGTGCACGCCGGCGAATTCGACGTGTTCCGAGATCGCGTAATCGATGATCTCACCGGCGTGCGCTACCGCGTCGAACTCGATCTCTTTTGCATTTTCGAGGAATTTGGAGATCACGACCGGATACTCTTTCGACACCTTCGCGGCGATGCCGAGGAAATGTTCCATCTCCTGTTTGGTGTGGCAGACGCGCATGGCGGCTCCCGAAAGCACGTAGGACGGACGGATCAGTACCGGGAAGCCTACGCGGTCGACGAATTCGTTCACGTCGTCCATCGACGAAAGCTCTTTCCACTGCGGCTGGTCGATGCCGAGGTTGTCGAGCATCGACGAGAATTTGTGCCGGTTCTCTGCACGGTCGATCGAAACGGCCGACGTCCCGAGGATGGGTACATTCTGGCGCTGGAGTTTCATGGCCAGGTTGTTCGGTATCTGGCCGCCGACCGAAACCATCACGCCGTTAGGCTGTTCGAGGTCGATTACGTCGAGTACGCGTTCTTCGGACAGTTCGTCGAAATAGAGCCGGTCGCACATGTCGTAGTCGGTCGAGACCGTCTCCGGGTTGTAGTTGATCATGATCGACGTGTAACCGAGCTTGCGTGCGGTTTGCACGGCGTTGACCGAGCACCAGTCGAACTCGACGGAGCTGCCGATGCGGTAAGCGCCCGAACCGAGTACCACGACCGATTTTTTATTGTGGTAGTAAGAGATATCGTGTTCGGAACCGTCGTAAGTCAAATAAAGGTAGTTGGTCAGTTCGGGATGCTCCGAAGCGACAGTGTTGATGCGCTTGACCGACGGCAGGACGCCGAGGCGTTTGCGGTGGTTGCGTACGGCGATCATCTCTTTTTCGAGGTTGCCATTGGGCGCTTCGACCAAACGTGCGATCTGGAAATCCGAGAATCCGAGTCGCTTTGCCTCGCGCATCACGTCGGCGGGAATTTCGGCGATCGTACCGTATTTTTTCAGCACGAGCGAGTATTGGTAGATGTTTTCGAGTTTGGAGAGGAACCACGGATCGATTTTGGTCAACTCGTGGAGTTTTTGTACGCTGTAACCTTTCTCAAAAGCAGCTGCAATGGCGAACATGCGCATATCGGTCGGATTGGCCAGTTCGTCGTCGAGGTTCTCGAAGGTGATGTCGCTGTTGCAGACGAAACCGTGCATCCCCTGCCCGACCATACGCAGACCTTTCTGGATGATCTCCTCGAAACTTTTGCCGATCGACATGATTTCGCCGACCGATTTCATGCTCGATCCGATCTGGCGCGATACGCCTGCGAACTTGCTTAGGTCCCAGCGCGGGATTTTGCAAATCATGTAATCGAGTTGCGGCGCTACATAGGCTGAGTTCGGGGTGTTCATCTCTCCGATTTCGTCGAGCGTGTAGCCCAAGGCCAGTTTTGCGGCCACGAAAGCCAGCGGGTAGCCGGTCGCTTTGGATGCCAGTGCCGAGGAACGGCTCAGGCGTGCATTTACCTCGATTACGCGGTAATCGTCGGTGTCCGAATTGAATGCGTACTGGATATTGCATTCACCGACGATGCCCAGATGGCGGATCGTCTTTTTCGAAAGTTCTTGCAGGAAACTCAATTCTTTCTCGTCGAGCGAGCAGGTCGGCGCCACGACAATACTCTCACCGGTATGGATGCCCAACGGATCGACGTTTTCCATGCTGGCCACCGTGAAGCAGTGGTCGTTTTTATCGCGGATTACTTCGAATTCGATCTCTTTCCATCCTTTGAGCGATTCCTCGACCAGAATCTGCGGGGCGTACGAGAAAGAATTTTCAGCCCGGGCTTTGAGTTCATCCATGTCGTAGCAGAAACCGCTGCCCATACCGCCCAGTACGTAGGCCGAACGTACCATGACCGGGAAGCCGATCTTCTCGGCGGCCTGGATCGCCTCGTCCATCGTGTTGACTGCGACGCTGCGCGGCGTTTTGATCTCGATTTCGTTCAGCTTCTTGACGAACAGGTCGCGGTCTTCGGTGTACATGATTGCTTCTACGGAAGTACCCAGTACCTCGACACCGTATTTTTTCAGGATACCGTTCTGATACAACTCGGTGCCGCAGTTCAATGCGGTTTGGCCTCCAAAAGCGAGCAAAATGCCGTCGGGACGCTCTTTTTTGATCACTTCCTCGATAAAATAAGCGTTCAGCGGCAGGAAGTAAACCCGGTCGGCGATACCTTCAGAGGTTTGGATGGTTGCCACATTGGGGTTGATCAGGACGGTGGAAATCCCCTCCTCTTTCATCGCTTTTAGAGCCTGAGAGCCGGAGTAGTCGAATTCGCCGGCCTGTCCGATTTTGAGTGCGCCCGAACCCAGCACGAGCACCTTAGAGAGTTGTTTCTTCACAAGTAGGAAATTTTATCTGTTAATGCGGTTGATTGTCTTCCGGAGGATCTACCTCTGAGGTAGGTATTTCATCGGGCAAAGGTACGAAATATATTTGAGAATCGGGGCGTGGTGCGATTGTTGTTTGTTGAAAAATAAAATTAATGTTAAGTTTGATTCCCAGGGACAATATAGATCGCCGTCCCCGCGTTTAAATTGCGAATATAAGATTGTCGTATCATCAAATTAATTAATATTATTATGAAAAAGAAAGCTCTGATCCTCATGTCGTTTTTCGCAATGGCCATGACCGTTGCCCTGGCTCAGAACCCCGATAAGGGAAATGGGACATGTCCGAAGGCCAAAACCGAATGTTGCGCCAAATCCTGCGCGGATAAAAAATGTGATCCTGCCTGCACGAAGGACGGCAAGAAAGCCTGTGTCAAAACCGGGGACTGCAAAGCAGCCTGCCAGAGTAAATGTACGAATGGGAATGCAAAAAAATAGCGGATTTCCACTAAATGAGATCGAGCGGTGTGCATTTGCACACCGCTCGTTGTTTTGGCTCGTTGTTTTGGATATGAAGCCTGACCAAGAATGGAGTCGTTTTAAGTTTTTAGACTGCATGATGAATGCGGTCTGCTGCGCAGCCTATTTCATTTCTGCTTAGCCCAGCGGCAGGATTTGCTCTTCACAAAGGGTCAATTTCTCAATTCCGTCAGCTGTGACGGCAAAGGTATTCTCAATTCCTACAGCTCCGGTCTCCGGGATGACGAACTTGGGTTCCAGCGCGAAGACCATTCCCTCGGCGAGAATGTCGCGTGAACGCGGTGCCAGCACGGGCGATTCGTTGATCTCGATACCGATTCCGTGGCCGATGAAACCCGCCTTCTGGCGGTGTCCCATGAAATAGTCGCCAAGGCCGGCTTCCTGCGCGATTTCGATGGCCATGTTGTACAAATCTTTGGCAGGTACTCCCGGCCGGGCTGCTTCGGCGATGCTGCGCTGAATCTCGATCGAGGTTTCGTGTGCCTTGTAGGCCAATTCCTGTAAATCCCCTATGGCGAAAGTGCGGGTCATGTCGGTCATGTAGCCGGTGAAGTTGCCGCCCAGGTCGACCATGACGCTCATCCTCTCTTCGAGCATGGTGCCGTTGCAGCCTACCGGCAACGAATCATCGAGTCCGGCCCCGCCCATCGCGAAGTCATACGGCGAAGGATTATCCGCATTGTCCCCGGCGATTACGCTACCCATGAAAATCTCCATGCTCTGGCCGAAAATGCGGAAGATGCCGAGCGATCCCAGCAGGCGGCTTTCCCGTTCGATCTCGACCGACAGGTCGAGGTCGGTCATCCCTTTTTTATATAACGAGGGAATTTTGGCGTAAACTTCCGCATGCAGGATACCTGAACGGCGAATCTGTCCGATCTCGTAAGGGGTTTTAATACTGCGCACGCTGCGGAGCACAGCAGTGCCGTTTTTGATCGTTGCCGGTTTGAAAATGGCTTCGTAGCGCAGGAATTCGTTGTGAGTGATCGAATCGTTTTCGAGCATCAGCGTTTGCGGAAATGGAAGCCCCTGCTCGCGCAGGTAGTCGCCGATCTCTTCCGGTTTGCGGATGTACACGATGTTGTCGCCGTCGAGTCCTACCGGCCGACGAACGAAAAAGAGCGGTTCCCTGTCCGCAGGCAGGTAACAATAACCGCTGAATACGCGACCGGATACATAATAAAGATTGACATTATCGGTAACTAGCATTGCATCTGCCCCTTGCTGGAGCATGGATTTACGGATCCGCTCCCAGCGCTGGGAGAATTCGTCGGCAAGAACGGAAGGATGGATCATGGATGTTGTTGCGTTGTGAAGGTTATTTATTGGTCTGTCTGTCGAAAAATGGATTTTTGGAGCTGATGCTTAGTGGAAGGGCAAATACGGAGCGGCATCCCGGCAATAGTCCCAGTTTACGGGCAGCGTAGCCTGCCGAAAACATGATGCGGTTATCGATATGCAGCTCGGCGGCGGTCGCGGCCATCGATCCGAGTGCAATACCTAAATCGACCGAATTCAGTGCACAGGGAGCATCGGCATTTCCCCCTTTGGCGATACAGGTCGCATAGCCGCAATACCCGCAATTGAGTCCCATCGGCGAGGTGCGCGATCCGACTAGGATTACCGCTTCGGCCAGCTCGATATTGTCGGCATCGCGCAGGAAAAATTTCAGTCCGGTCTCCTCGGCTGATACCCGCAGTGCACCGGCTACCTCGAGAATCGAGTTTTGGGTCAGCGTGACAATTTCGATATTGTCTATCCCCTTGCCTTTGGGGGCGGTGCGTCCGGCAGTCATGATCTGGCGGGCGGCATCCACGATGTAGTCGTGTCGGCTCTCTCTTTCGTCTATCACCATCGCTTTATAGGATTAGGATTAAAGTGTTTGTTGCGCCAATTGGTGTAGCTGCTCTTCTGTGAGCCTGAAAACGGTCCATTCATCCATCGGAACCGCCCCCAGCGATTTGTAAAATGCGATCGAGGGGGCATTCCAGTCGAGCACCGCCCATTCCATCCGGCGGCATTGCCTTTGGACGGCGATCCGGGTCAGGTGCAGCAGCAATGCTTTGCCGTAACCTTTCCCCCGGTGCTCCCGGTCGACGAAAAGGTCCTCAAGATATAGGCCACGTTGTCCGCGGAAGGTGGAAAAATTATGAAAAAACAGGGCGAATCCTACCGGAATCCCGTTTTCTTCTCCGATTACCACTTCAGCCTGCCGTTCGTCGAACAAAGCCCGGCGCAGGGCCTCTTCCGAAGTATCCACTTCGCTTTCCAGCTTTTCGTAACGTGCCATTTTCAGGATAAACCCGTAGATCAATCCGGTGTCCTGCGGAGTTGCATTGCGTATTGTGAATGTGCCCATATCAGGTATGTTTTACAAATAATTTTTTTACAAAAGGGATGGAACCTCCGTTCTCGGCCACATAAACGCCTCCGAGAATCATCATGGCGCCGGTCAGCGCCACGGGTGTGATCCGTTCGTGCAGCAACAGCGCTGAAGAGATCATTGTAACCAACGGAACGAGGTAAATGTAATTGCTGGTGGCCAGGGTGCCCAGGTGTTTGACTGCAGCGTTCCACACTGCAAAACAAAACAGCGATGCGATCAGGCCGAGAAAAAGCAAATTGCTGAATACCATCGGGCGGAGCAGTATCGCTGTATCCGTGGTCAGTGGACGAATCAGAAAGACCGGCAGCAGGGTCAGCACGCCATAGAAAAAAACTTTGCGGGTGATATATAGCGTATTGTATTTGCCGTCGAGTTTTTTCAGGAAAATGTTGTAAAACGCCCAGGTCAGCGCTGCGGTGAAACTGAGCAAATCGCCCAACGGGTGTACCTGCAGGATGACACTGCCGTTATAAACGACGCACGCCACGCCGAGCAGTGCGATGAACGATCCTGCGATCAGGCTGTTGCGCAAACGTCCGGATTTGAGCAACAAGCGTGTCAGGATGACGGTCAAAATCGGGGCAGTGGCGACCAGCAGCGCTACGTTTGAGGCCAGTGTCAACCCGAGCGCGCTGTTTTCGGTCAGGAAATAGAGCGATCCCCCGCTGATTCCGGCTCCTACGAACAACAGCTCGTCCCGCCAGTTTTTCGGCCATCGGATGCGCGGGGAGCAGATCCACATCACCCCGTACGCCAGCAGGAAACGGTAAAACATGATGTCGGCGGGAGTTAACCCCGCCTCTAACAATTTTTTTGTCGAAACGAAAGTCGTTCCCCACAGCACGACCGCTGCGAGCGCCATCAGGTGATATGCCCCGTTTTTATTCTGCACGACACAAAAGTATCAAAATTTAGCAAATAAAATTCGTTTCCGCCCACTCCTCTATCATAGTGTTTACAACTTTTTTCGCCGCATTTCAGCGGAGTTCGCCCGAATCCGAAATTCACCCGTGGAGTATTTGTGGTACGGTTTATGAAATTCCTTTTCATGAATTTTCCTGATATCGCCATCAATTATCTATTGCGATATATATCTAATCTTTTAAAACTTTACGTTATGAGCACAGCAGACAAAAAACGCGTGAACATTGAAACTCCGGTTTACGGTTCGACAGCAATGGCATCTCCGGCACCCACCGACACGATTCCGATGGAGCCTACCTCTCCGGAAATCGCCTACCAAATGGTCAAGGACGAAACCTATCCGCAGACCCAGCCCCGGCTGAACCTGGCTACTTTTGTAACCACATACATGGATCCGTACGCCACCAAACTGATGAACGAGGCGATCGATATGAACTATATCGATGAAACGGAATATCCCCGTGTAGCGGTGATGACCGGACGTTGTATCAACATTGTGGCGAATCTGTGGCACTCCCCGGAAAAAGCGCAGTGGAAGGCAGGTGCACTGGCGATCGGTTCTTCCGAGGCCTGTATGCTGGGCGGTGTGGCCGCGTGGCTGCGCTGGCGCGAAAAACGTAAAGCGCAGGGCAAACCCTACGACAAACCGAATTTCGTAATATCTTCCGGTTTCCAGGTGGTATGGGAAAAATTCGGCCAACTCTGGCAGATCGAGATGCGTACCGTGCCCCTGACGTTGGAGAAAAATACGCTCGATCCCGAAGCAGCCTTGGCTATGTGCGATGAGAATACGATCTGTATCGTTCCGATCCAGGGCGTGACGTGGACCGGACTGAACGACGATGTGGAAGCCCTCGACAAAGCGCTGGACGTTTACAATGCCAAGACGGGTTATGACATTCCGATCCATGTGGACGCGGCGACCGGCGGTTACATTCTGCCGTTCCTCAATCCGGACAAGAAATGGGATTTCCGCCTCAAGTGGGTGCTTTCGATCAGTACTTCCGGCCACAAGTTCGGTCTGGTATATCCGGGTCTGGGCTGGGTAGTATGGAAGGATAAGAAATACCTGCCGGGCAGCATGGCTTTCAGCGTGAATTACCTGGGGGCGAATATTACGCAGGTGGGTCTGAACTTTTCACGTCCCGCCGCGCAGATTCTGGGTCAGTATTACCAGTTTATCCGTTTGGGATTCCAGGGGTACAAGGAAGTTCAGCAGAACAGCATGGACATTGCCAAATACCTGCATGACCAACTCGACAAGATGGCCCCGTTCAAAGTGTACAGTAAAGATGTAGTCAATCCGCTCTTTATCTGGTATATGAAACCGGAATATGCCAAGAAGGCCAAATGGACCCTTTATGACCTGCAGTACAAGTTGCAGGAGAGCGGCTGGATGGTGCCTGCCTACACCCTGCCGGACAATCTGGAGAACTTTGTCGTGATGCGTATCGTGGTACGCCAGGGCATGAGCCGCGATATGGCTGACATGCTGCTGGGCGATATTGCCAATGCGATTGCCGAATTCGAAAAACTGGAATATCCCACCCAGGCCCGCATTGCGCTTGACAAGAACCAGAAAGTGGTCGGCAAGGTATTTACCCATACCCACACTCCCACCGCAAAAGCCAAGAAGTAGCGTGATGGACGATTGAGAACAAGGCTGTCTGGATATGTCAATATTCCGGATAGCCTTTTCTCTTACCTCTTTTCCCATTATGTGGTGAAAATCTATCCCTTGTTTTGAACAGGGAATGAGGTGTTTCGCAATCGTTGCACGCTTTTTGCGAACGACACCTACGTAATCGAATCCATTCAACTTAATTTTAAATACTAATAGTATGGCAACAACTAAAAGCACAGGGTTCAAATTGAGTGTCATGACACTTGCAATTATGAATATCACTGCCGTTGTGAGCCTGCGTGGACTGCCTGCAGAGGCGGTTTACGGACCCTCTTCGGCTTTTTACTATCTGTTCGCCGCGCTGGTTTTCCTGATTCCTACCGCATTGGTGGCTGCCGAGCTGGCCGCCATGTTCGCCGACAAACAGGGCGGTGTGTTCCGCTGGGTCGGTGAGGCTATGGGTGCCCGGACAGGCTTTCTGGCCATTTGGCTCCAGTGGATCGAGAGTACGATCTGGTATCCGACCGTACTGACCTTCGGCGCGGTATCGATCGCCTTTATCGGCATGCATCCGACGGCCGATATGGCTTTGGCTTCCAATAAAATGTATACGCTGATCGTCGTGCTGGTGATCTACTGGGCAGCTACATTCATCGCCCTTAAGGGTCTGGGCTGGGTCGGTAAAGTGGCCAAGATCGGCGGTCTGGTCGGTACGATCATTCCTGCGGGTTTGCTGATCGTGCTCGGTATTATCTATTTGTCGACCGGCGGCCATAACAATATGGATATGAGCCAGGGATTCTTTCCTGACCTGACGAAGTTCGACAACCTGGTACTGGCGTCCGGTATCTTCCTCTTTTACGCCGGTATGGAGATGATGGGTATTCACGTGATGGATGTGAAGAACCCGAGTAAGAACTATCCGAAAGCCATCTTTATCGGATCGGCGATTACCGTGCTGATTTTCGTACTGGGTACTTTTTCGCTGGGCTTCATTATTCCCGCAAAGGATATCAACCTGACGCAGAGCCTGCTGATAGGTTTCGACAACTATTTCCACTACCTGCGTATGAGCTGGGCCTCCCCGATCATCGCCATTGCCCTGATGTTCGGTGTGCTGGCCGGCGTGCTGACATGGGTGGCCGGTCCTTCGAAAGGTATCTTTACCGTGGGTAAGGCCGGTTATCTGCCTCCGTTTTTCCAGAAATCCAACAAAATCGGTGTACAGCGCAACATTCTTTTAATTCAGGGTGCCGTGGTGACTTTGCTGAGCTTACTGTTCGTGGTGATGCCTTCGGTACAGTCGTTCTACCAGATACTTTCACAGCTGACGGTGCTGTTGTACCTGATTATGTACCTGCTGATGTTCGCATCGGCCATCATATTGCGGTATAAAATGCCGAATATCGTACGTCCGTTTAAGGTCGGTAAGGTCGGTAACGGACTGATTTGGTTCGTGGCCGGTTTGGGTTTCTGCGGTTCGCTGCTGGCTTTCGTGCTGAGTTTTATTCCGCCCAGCCAGATATCAACCGGTAGTAACACCGTATGGTTCTCCGTACTGGTTATCGGCTGTATTGTCGTGGTAGCTGCGCCTTTTATCATCTATGCTTCGCGCAAGCCGTCCTGGCAGGCCCCGGGTGCAGGTTTCCAGCCTTTCCACTGGGAGCTTCCTAAAAATGCTTCCGCAGCCGCTGCTGCGACTGTAACCGCACCTGCGACCCCGTCTGCTGCGGCCACTCCTACTGCCGGCGCGGCCGGTGACGCGACCAACAATCAAAAAACAGAGTCATGAACAAGAACTTAACAAACGATCAGATAAAAGCCGTTGTACAAGAGGCGTACAACGTTGTGAAAAGCGATACGGGCGGCAAAAATGCCGATTACATTCCCTATTTGGCCAATGTGTCTTCGTCGCTGTTCGGTATCTCGGTTTGCCTGCCTGACGGTGAGGTGATCGAGGTCGGAGACACGGGCTACGTATTCGGTATAGAATCCGTCTCGAAGGTTCCTACCGCCATCCTCGTGATGAAACAGTACGGCGCGGATGTAATCTTGCAAAAGATCGGTGCGGACGCAACCGGATTGCCGTTCAACTCGATCATGGCGATCCTGCTCGAAAACGACCATCCCTCTTCGCCGTTGGTGAATGCGGGTGCCATTTCGGCTTGCAGTATGGTAAAACCGGTGGGTGATTCGGCCGGGAAATGGAAAGCTATTACGGATTTCCTCGGACAATTGTGCGGCAGTCCGTTGGTGCTGATCGACGAGCTGTATAAATCGGAATCCGATACCAATTTCAACAATCGTTCGATTGCCTGGTTGTTGAAGAATTACAACCGGATTTACGACGACCCCGACATGTCGCTCGATATCTATACGCGGCAGTGTTCGCTGGGCATTACACCCAAGCAGCTTTCGATCTGCGGCGGTACGATCGCCAACCGGGGCGTCAATCCCGTGACCAAGACCCAGGTATTCGATAAGGCCCTCGCACCGAAAATCACGTCGATGATCGCTACGGTCGGTTTTTACCAGCATACCGGAGACTGGATGTACACCTCGGGCGTGCCGGCCAAAACCGGTGTCGGCGGCGGTGTGCTCGGGGTCGTTCCCGGCGTGATGGGCATAGCGGCCTTCTCCCCCCCGCTCGACGATGCGGGAAATTCGGTCAAAGCACAAAAGGCCATTTTGTATATCGCGAATAAACTGGGACTGAATATTTTCGACTAATTACACTTTAATCAGTGAGCATCAGAGGGGCATCCGGCAATTGATTTGGGGATGCCCCTTATATTTTATGTAAACTTTTAATGAGGCGGTAAATCTCTTTTTACAGATGGATCGGCTTACGGGTGCTCGGCATTTTATTTGTTCGAATAGTCACGCATGCTTTCACCGGATAAACAAAAACTACGGAAGCTAAATCTGAATAGTCATTCCCAGCCCTAAAATCTTCCTGCAAAGATGACAACAGGCCAAACGACGATACCTGGTAAGCTTAAACCACACTTGGCATTGATCTTCGCGAATGTTCTTTTCGGGATGAACTTTTCGTTCTACGTCTCGATTATCCATCATTACATGGATTTCGAGGACCTGTTCTTCTTTCGCGTGGCTTTTGCTGCCGTCTGTTTTGTGCCGTGGACTTTTTTTTCGCAGCGCTACCGGATTCCGGCGAAAGACTTTGTGAAAATTCTGATACCGACGGTGCTGGTTATTTACGGGCATGAATTCATGATGCTCTGGGGGGCCGAATACACCAACCCGGTGGACGCTTCGACGATTGCCACGATGGCACCGATCGTCACGCTGGTTGTTTCGGCGCGGATGCTGCACGAGAGGCTGCACATGGCTAAGGTGATCGGCGTGATTCTGGCTTTTATCGGTGCGGCTGTACTGATCCTCGGCAACGGAATCCCCGTTTTGCGCAGCCGGGAATTCGGCAACCTGTTTATGTTTATCAGCGTATTGGCCGCTGCCACCAATACGATTTTCATCAAACCTTCGCTGATGCGATACGGTACGATCCTCGTCACGGGTTGGTACTACATCATCGGGCTGGTGATTTCCGCCCCGTTCTTTGCCAAAGGGTTGATGCACTATGATTTTGCGTCGTTGCCAGTGGCCGGGGGGCTTGAAATCGCATATATCCTGGTGCTGGGAACTGTGCTGCCCAACTACCTGCTGTATTACGGTACGGAGAAACTGACCTCGGTGCATACGGGCCTTTACTCCTATTTGCAGCCGATTTCGGCCACTATCCTGGCCCTGTTGCGCCGACAGGTCGAACTCGATTACAATAACCTGATTGCTGCCGGACTGATCCTGATCGGTATTGTCCTGGTGGTGATCACTTATGAAAAATATAAATTCCCGGTTCCCAAAATCTAAATGCAAATTGAGCTACCTTTGCACGGTTTTAGTCTTTTTCGCATTTATGGGGAGTTTTCGCGGTGTACTGTATGCTTTGATTTCATCGACCACCTTCGGGTTGGTTCCTTTTTTTCGATCGCGCTGCTCGGCAGCGGTATGTCGGCTGCAACGGTGCTGTTTTACAGGATGGGTGTTGCGGCATTGCTGATCGGGCTGGTCGCCGCGGCGCAGCGGAAAAGTTTTGTCATTACGGCCCGTGAATTCGTGATTATCGTCGGTCTGGGGTGGCTTTATGCCGGCACGTCGCTCGGCCTGATTCTCTCCTATAGTTTGATCCCCAGTGGTATTGCTACGACGATTCATTTTCTGTATCCCATTTTGGTCACGTTTCTGATGATCGTCTTTTTTCGTGAGAAACGGTCGGCCGGATTGGTGGTGGCTGCGGTCGTTTCGTTGCTGGGTGTCGGGTTGCTGAGTTGGAGCGGCGGTGCTGTCGTGAACGTAGAAGGCATCATGCTGGTGCTGATTACCGTGATAACTTATGCACTCTATATCGTAGGCGTTAATAAAACGGGTGTCGGACGAATCGATTCACTGCCGCTGACTTTCTATATCCTGTTGTCCGCGGCGGTATTGTTCGCTATGTTCGCGGGACTGACCACCGGCATCGGGCCGATCCGCAGTTGGTATCAGGCGGTGAATGTTTTGCTGATTGCGCTGGTTCCTACGGTTATCTCCAATTTGACGCTGATACTGGCGGTTAAGAATGTCGGGTCGACCGTGACGGCGATTCTCGGTTCGATGGAGCCGGTTACGGCTGTATTGGTGGGTATTTTTCACTTCGGTGAACCGTTCAATCTGCAATATGCCTCCGGTTTGATGCTGATCCTCGCTTCGGTTTGTCTGGTCGTATGGAGCAACAACCGTCGGCATCGGATTGATCGTTAAAACCGGCGGTTCGGTCGTATTTTTTTTGCAATCGGTACGAATCAGTTGTTTGCGGGAGAAATTCCTTTTACTTTTATTTCGTCAATTCTCCCTTTTTCAATTATGCAAACGACTCAACGATCGCGGACAAAAGTTATCCAGGTTATCGTCCATACGATCGCCTGGGCGATGATGTTCTGCTCTCCGCTCTTTTTCTCGCAGGGCGAAGGCAATTCGATTTCGTGGGCCCGCTACCTGGGTTTCTGCGCTTCGCCGCTCGCGTTCATGCTTGTCTTTTACCTCAATTATTTCGTGCTGATCGATCGTTTGTTGTTCCGCAAGCGGCTCGGGACCTTTGTCCTGATCAATCTCCTGTTAATTATATTGCTGGCAGTTGGACTACATGGCTGGCATGAATTCCACCGGACGTATGTGATGGGGATCCCCCCTTCTTCCCGCCCGCGTGCCCGTACGCAATTTTATCTCTTTTTCATGCTCCGGGACGCTGTGACGATGCTGCTGGTTACGGGGTTGAGTGTAGCCATCAAAATGACGGGACGCTGGTATCGTGTCGAGCGGGAAAAACAGGAGATCGAAAAGGAACGCACGCAGGCGGAATTGCAAAACCTGAAAAGCCAGCTCAACCCCCATTTCCTGTTCAATACGCTGAACAATATCTATGCGCTGGTGGCGCTCAATCCCCAGCAGGCGCAGTATGCGTTGCATTCGTTGAGCCAGTTGCTGCGGTATGTACTGTATGACAACAATCAGCAGATGATGCCGTTGTCTAAGGAGTTGGCGTTTATTCGCAGCTATGTGGAACTGATGAGCCTTCGTTTGTCGAAACAGGTACAGCTCGAAGTGAACCTGCCTGAGGACGACCGGGGATACCAGGTGGCTCCGCTGCTATTTATCGCATTGATCGAAAATGCCTTTAAACATGGTGTCAGTGCAACGGAACCCTCCTTCATTCACATTTCGTTCGCATTGACCGGAGGTGATACGCTGATTTGCACGGTCGAAAACAGTTGTTTCCCGAAAAATGAACTGGATCGCAGCGGATCGGGCATCGGCCTTGAAAATTTGCGCCGCCGCCTGAGCCTGCTCTATCCCGGACAGCATATTCTGCGGATGGAAAAGATCGGGGAGCAGTATGTGGCGCAGTTGATCCTGACATTGAAACTGCATGTGCAGGATAGCGAAATCGGGTCAAAATGATTATCTTGTCGAAACAAATTGTGAGAAGTGATGTCGTTATTGCGTTCCATAGTGGTCGATGACGAACCGTTGGCCCGCGAACTGGTCGAAGGATATGTAAACCAGACTCCTTTCCTGGAGTCGGCCGGTTCCTACTCCGATGCACTCAGTGCTATGGAGGCTATCCGTAATGGGATGCAGGCCGAACTGTTGTTTCTCGATATCCAGATGCCGAATCTCAGCGGACTGGAACTCTCGCGTTTGCTGCCGCCGGAGATGAAAGTCATTTTTATTACAGCGTTCGAACAATACGCTGTCGAGGGGTTCCGCGTCGAAGCACTCGATTACCTGCTCAAGCCGGTCAGCTATGCCGACTTCCTGTCGGCGGCCCAGAAAGCACAACGCCAGTTCGAACTGGAACGAGGCGCGGTCAAGGCGAATGTTTCCGTCGAGGAGCGGAGTATCTTCGTAAAAACCGACTATAAAATCGTCCAGATCCATCTGGATTCCGTGCTCTATCTGGAAGGGGTCAAAGATTATGTGCGCATTCATACGGATGATGGCCCGGTCATGACGCTGATGAGTATGAAGGCGATGGAAGACGCCCTGCCCGATACCCGCTTTATCCGGGTGCACCGTTCTTTCATAGTCAATCTGGGTCGTGTGACGACCATTGAGCGCAACCGGATCGTATTCGGCAAGGTTTATATTCCGATCACTGATTCCTATAAGGATCGGTTTATGGAAATCCTTTCCCGGCGTTTGTTGTAGCGTTCCGGGGACAGCGAGGCGTGTATCGTATTGTCGTCGATGTGGCGTACAGGCTCCGTGGGGGTACTTTATGCCGTTCTGCTTTTCCTTCTTGAAAGAATGTCCGGCATATGTTCGAGTGCCCACCCCACCAGGGCATCGATATGCGGAATCAGGCTTTGTCCGGTTACGGTCAGCTTATATTCTACCCGTGGGGGCACTTCCGGATAAACTTTTCTGGATACCAGTCCGTCTGTTTCGAGATTGCGCAGTGTGACGGTCAGCATCCGTTGTGAAATATCGGCGATGGATTTCTGGATGTCGCTGAAACGCATGGTTCCGTTGGCGTGCAGCGTCACCAGTACGAGCATCGGCCACTTTTCCCCGATTCGCGTGAGGATATCCCGGATCGGACAATCGTTGGTATGGTGAAAGTTTTGCATTCTTCTTGCAGGTTTATCTTTTTGAAAGCCAGCAAAGGTTACTTTGATGTAACTCTCTGACATTGATGTTGGTTCTTGGTTATTTGTACAATTGGTTTTATATTCGAATCACAAAAGTAATAAACTTACTAAAAATAACTATTGTGTCATTAAAAAATTGAATTATGGCAAAACGTGTTGCGGCGGTAGCCGTTAATCCGGTTAATGGATTCGGTTTGTTCCAGTATTTGGAGGCTTTTTTTGAAAATGGGATCGGATACGAGGTTTATGCGGTGGCTCCGGCAAAAGAGATTAAAACCAATTCGGGTATTACGTTGGTGGCCGATGATGTGATTGCCAACCTGAAAGGTAAAGAGGATCAGTTCGACGCGCTGGTTTTTGCCTGCGGCGATGCTGTGCCCGTTTTTCAACAGCATGCTTCGGAGCCTTATAACGTCGATTTGATGGAAGTGATTAAAACTTTCGGGGAAAAGGGAAAAATGATGATCGGCCATTGTGCCGGTGCCATGATGTTCGATTTTGTGGGTATCACTGCGGGTCGGAAACTGGCAGTGCATCCATTGGCCAAAGCGGCTATTCGTAACGGTGTCGTCACCGATGAGAAGTCGGAGATCGACGGTAACTTCTATACGGCACAGGATGAGAATTCAGTTTGGACGATGATGCCGCACCTGATCGAAGCGCTGAAAGCCTAATTTCCGTTTACACATTATTCCGACTATCCTGACGGCGGTTTGTTAAAGGATGGGTTTATTTGAAATCAAGGTGTTGGATGGCTGACCTAGATACCATAACGCTGGTTCAGATACTCCAACGCCTTGATTAATATTTTATCTTCCAGGTAGTTATTTCGATCGTTTTCGACCAAAATGTCCGGAATGCATCCGATGCCTTCCGGTGAGCTGCCGTCCGAAAGGGTTATTTTCACGATGGAATAGTTGTATACCCAGCCAGCCGGTGAATACGACTGCAGGCTTTGAGGATAAGTGGCCGACTAACTTGTCCCGGTCTGAAATCTCATAATGGGAAAGTCGGCGGACAACGGTGAATGCTCTTGTGGGGGACGATTGATTGAGACTTCGTAGGTTGTGTTTCTTTTGATGCGGATGAATACAAATTAAAAGCGGAACCGTTTACAGGATGTCCTTTAGAATGGTGCAACAAGTTGAATTTCGACTTGTTGCACTTTTTTTATTGGGGTGAGGTAACGAATTGGCAACGGTTCTATTTTCCGTGCATTGCGTGAAGAATCACAACCTCAAATAACTCAATACAAATATAATAAAACAGTTTTACAAACCACTTCAAATAAGCAAATTACCGGTAGTTCGTAATCGTCCCGCAGATACGGTAAGCGCCCATGTTGTCCTCCGGCTCTCCCGGAGCCTTGTCACACAGTAAGAAGATCGTTTCGATCTTGCCACTGTCCCGCTCCGTCATCAGCACCGCGTAACGAGCATTCCCGCACAACTCCGCAGAGAGGTGAACGAAATGGTGCGGCTCCTTCGGCTTATACTTGAGGGCGTCCAATGAAATATAGAAAGGAATAATCCGTATCGAAGCACACTGGGATTGATCCACGCATAGTATCGGCCTCTCCGCCTCGAACACACCCTCCCCGAAAATCAGCCACGCCACCGAAAAGCAAGGCAGTATCCGGTTAATCCTTTTGGCAAGATTAGGACTTATATCGTTGTTCCCTTTCTTAATCTGATACAGATTCTCGCCCCTTTTCAGACCGATAGCCTTGGCAAAAGCATTCACCGAAAGACCCGAATATCCGATCACTTCGGACAGGCGTACCCAGGCGGGATTAGGTGTAATATCGGATTTCATAAGTCGGGAGCATAAATGATTCGATAAACTCCGCGCCGGAATAAAAAAGGACGCAGGTACTATTTCCTATCGCCCGGCCTTGCAAACCCTAGAATCAGAAACAGCCCTTGCGCCCAAGTCAGTCCTAACCCTGAGGTTAGGACATAACTCGGACTAACAAGCTCCGTACCGATTCTAAAATCCCATATTGACTATGGTTGCAAGATTTGGCGATAGGTACAAAGGATGTTTATCCTTATATCATATGTTACGGCATCACGCCGTGTCGTTATAGTTCTTCAAAGATAGCATAATTAGCGGTTCATTTTGCCCATGAATTTGTTACAAATATAAATATTATTCCTAATAATGATGTATATATCATTACAAAATACATCATTGGGCTGGTTTCTTTATTTTATGAAGAAACAATGGCGGAACGATGCATTGATCACCAAGATAGCCCGAAGACTCAAAGACCTCCGGGTGGAGAAGAATTTGTCGCAGGAAATCGTATATTTCAATATCGGTATCCATATCGGGAAAATCGAGACTGAGAAGTACAATATCACGGTCAGTACCTTGTCTAAGCTTTGCGATTATTACGGCGTGACCTTGGAAGAATTTTTCCGGGGGATCAAGACAGAGTAATCCCTAATATCTGCATATCCGTAAGAAATCCCAGCCCTTCTATTCTCGGTTTGAGCAGTTTTCCCCATTCCTTCCCTTTCTATCCGTTAGCGACCAGCCATTGATTGTTCGGAGTGTAGGCAAGGCCGCCCGGTGAGGGCGCTTGTATAGCCTTGTCCGACACCCCGGACAATCGGTAATTTTGCGGGCGGGTGGAAAGGGAGAGTTTCGGGGCCGCACGGGAGAGGCAGAGAAAAACGAGCAAAAGAACCACACAACAAGAACAGAGAAGACCGGACAAAGAGACCAGGCGAGGGCCGCGACTAAAATCGCGGCCCTCGTTGTTTCTTCTTTCGTTTCTTGCGGTGCAGCAGCCTGAACTCCGGGTCGATGTATTCGTGAGGCTCGTATTCCGGTTCAAAGAGCGTCCCGAACACGTCCAGCCCTTCAAGCAGAGTTTCTCCGATCAGGGACGGTTCCCTCTCATGGCCCGGTTACATTATTCCTCCGGCTTCTGAACAATAACTTGATACTCCTTTTGCCACTCCCGAAACTCTTTTATTAGGGCTACCACCTGCTTTATCAACTGTTCCAGCTTCAGCGTTTCTGCTGTGAGTTTGTAGAGGAAAGCCAGCGTTTTCTTCTCCCCGTAGATGGAGTGAATCGCCTTCACGCATTGGTTGTAGTTGTTTCCTATCGCCCTGAATTGGGAGTAAAACTCGGTCAGCCGGACGTAGAAATCAAAGGTGTTCTTGTCCTTTGTGATGACCGTAAAATCTCAGCCGAATATCCTTGCACGGATAAAATCGGCGGCGCTGCAGGCTTGTGTCCTTCGGAACATGGCTAAGAATTTCTCGTTGTCAGCATCGTTCAACTTAAGGTAGTAACGATGCGTCCGGGGATCGGCAAGGACTTTCCGTCCCGCTGCATTGCGGATCTGCTTGTTGTCTTGCATAACGGCATTGGTTTAGAGGTTCGACTTGGCAGAACCGCCCCGCTCCCGAAATGGATTCGGAAGCGGCTTTCGGGCGGCTCAAAATATTTTGGGCCGCCGAAAGTACACCTCGCTATATGCTCGCGCATATTAAAACCGGCCGCAAACCCGCCAACTCCCGCCAAACCCTGACTTGACGCGCCACAGATTTCCGGGGTGGTACAATTTCAGCGCATTGTCGTTGCATTTCTCCCCGGCAAGTACCCGAATATATAGGCATTCATTTGCCCACTTCGCCAAGTCACGACTTGAACGATCACGCCTTTGTTTGTGCCACCACTTGCTGGCTGACCCACTCACGGATCAGCACACATAATCACAAACTTAATCCGCAGAGTAAATACTTATCAGATGATGTATGCGGGCGAATAAGGGCACGGGCCAGCACATGGAGAATGGCTCAAAAAAGGCAATACGTACGTAAGTATATACTTATCGCATTAAACTAATAATCAACATTTTAAATGCTTTTTTATGGAAAAACAACCGTTATTCATCTCGTTCGCCATCCAGAAAGGGGGCGTGGGAAAATCGAATGGCGAGTCTCATCAATTCATAGAAGTTATAAGGGTAAATTTTATTTCCTCTTTTTAAATTTTATATCTTTATGCAGAATATGTTTTATGGACGAGGTAGAATGTTTTTTTGAATAGTGGACGTAAGAGAAGAAAAAGAGATTAAAGTAATGGATATCCAAATCGAAGGGAATAAAATAAATTGCCCTCTTAAAGGCAAATGGCTGATCGCAACTCCGGAAGAGAGAGTGCGGCAAACTTATATTTGCCGCTTAGTCAATGAATATCGATATGAGTTGACGCAAATGGGACAGGAGATTACTGTGGCGAACGGTCATCGCGGACAAGGGAAAGCACGTGCAGACATAGTTATATGGCGTTCCTCTGAAGATCGGCTATCTCAGAAAAGTCCTTTAATAGTGGTTGAATGTAAGGCCGAAACCGTAACTATTCAGGAGGAGGACTACTATCAAGGGTATAATTATGCGGCATGGGCTGGAGCTGATTTTTTTGTAACTACGAATCAAAAAGAGACTCGTGTTTTTCGTGTTGTAAAAGGACATATCCCGAAACGATTAGATGAAATCGTAGATATCCCCAAAGCAACGGATAATGATAAGAAAATTAAAGAATTATTATCTCAAACAAAAGCTTTCACACGTGATGAATTTTCGAAGCTGCTTTTTACTTGTCACAATATCATTCGTAACAACGATAAATTATCGCCGGAGGCTGCTTTCGATGAAATTAGTAAAATTCTATTTATCAAGATACGTTATGAACGGAATAATACGGGGGCGCAAATTTTCTCTAAAGATGAGTTTACAAAATTGAAACAGGCATACGAAGCTGTTCAATCGCGTGATAGCCGTCCTTTTTATCAACAGCTATTTGAAAATACGAAAGAGGACTTTGCGAAAGATGATTTGTTTGAGCCGAATGATACCATAAAAATTAAGGAAGCAAGTTTCGAGGCGATCGTTGAAAAATTACAGATATATAATTTGTCGAATACAGCAGACGACGTAAAAGGTATTGCTTTCGAAAAGTTTTTAGGACGAACATTCCGAGGGGAATTGGGGCAATTTTTCACACCTCGAACAATTGTTAATTTCATTATCGATATTCTTGATCCGCAAGAAGGAGAAATCATTTGCGATCCTTGTTGCGGAAGTGGCGGGTTTTTAATCCGAGCTTTCGAATATGTTCGAGAGAAGATTGAAAAAGATATTCAACATACGAAAAATAGACTGAAAGAACGCTTCTACGGAAAAGATTTCGATACTTTAACAGAAAAGCAGAAAGAAAAAATTACAGAACAGATTTCTATATATATCAATAAGTTAAATACAGAGCTCGATACCCAAAAAGAAGGCAGTCGAGTATATTCGCTTTCGCATAATTGTATTTTTGGCACGGATGCGAATCCCCGCATGGCCCGAACAGCAAAAATGAACATGATCATGCACGGAGACGGACATGGTGGAGTACATCATCATGATGGTTTACTGAATGTGAACGGAGTTTTTGAAAATCGATTCGACGTGATTTTGACCAATCCTCCTTTTGGTGCACGTGTCGAGAAATCATTGTTAATCACAGATGCAGACCGGTTCACAAATCAAGAAAAGATAAACTATTATATCGGTCTTTACGGCGAAGATTATCTAAGTGCCATGAGGCAGATTACCGACCATATCGGGACTCCTGTTATCGATTTGTATATTTCTGGAAAATTAAGTGGATTAACGGAGGTGTTGTTTATCGAACGCTGTATTCGCCTGTTGAAACCAGGAGGGCGTTTAGGAATCGTTTTGCCAGAAGGCGTGTTGAACAATACCAATCTCCAAATCGTCCGTGAACTTTTTGAAAGTATGGCGAAAATAGTGCTGATTACCTCGATCCCTCAAGATGTATTTATGGCATCGGGAGCTACGGTAAAACCGAGTCTGCTTTTTTTCAAAAAGTTTACAGATGAAGAACGGAGGGAGTTCGATGAAATTAAGCAAGTTGCGACCGTAGAAATTAGAGGTAAATATCAAGAACAATTGGCTGAACTCGATGCCTATTTGGCTGAGCGAAGCAATCCTGTCGATGAGAAAAAAAAGAAACGTGCCGAGAAAAAAGTATTAGAAGAAAAAATAGCGACTGAAATATGGGCGATCGTGAAAACAAAATTCGATTACACAATTCCCATCGCTCAAGTTCAAAAGGCCGGGATTACCACCACAGGAGCGCAATGCGAAAATGAATTGATCGATTTGGCTAAAGAATATACCCCTTATCGTAAAAAAAACAAGCTATGGTCTGCGAAAGAAATGTCCTATAGCTATGATGTAGAGGACGGTAAAGTGATGCGTAGGGATCAGAATGGTAATACAAAAGAACTATGCTAATGGCTGTTGCAACTAATAAATATTTGCAATTTATAAGGTTTGCTGACCTTTGTAACTGGAGCGTACAATACCTCGGCGACACGAAAATTCGTTTCAACAAGAGGTATTCTATGGCACGTATCGGAGATTTCTTGACACGTAACAAGACGGCCATTGTAATTGAAGACGATGTTTACTATAAACGAGCAACCATTAAAATTCGTAATGGAGGAGTATTTTTACGGGACTCAGAAATAGGAAGTAAAATAGGTACGAAAAATCAGTTCGTAATTTCCAAAGGTCAGTTTCTTTTATCGAAAATAGATGCTCGGAATGGTGCATTTGGCGTAGTACCAGAAGTGTTGGATGGGGGCATTATAACTGGTAATTTCTGGACTTTCGATGTTGATTATTCTAAAGTCAATCCATATTATCTCACATTATTATCCACCACCAAAGAATTTGTTGCTTTCTGTGAACAGGCAAGTAATGGTACTACTAATCGCCATTATTTGCAAGAACCTTTATTTTTGGATATTAAGGTTCCCCTTCCTTCACTACCCGAGCAAAATAAATTAGTGGAGGAATATAATACACTTAAGAGATCCATCAATATGGAGGAAATAAGAATAGCTGAAGCTTATTCTTCCATGCAGCAGAATGTGTTAAAGGAACTTGGTATAGAACCGGCCCCTAAATCACGCTCTTTAGAAAGACTACAATTTTTGCAATTTAAGAATTTACACGCGTGGAGTGTTGAATTGATTTTACATGCTAATAATTCTCCCTTTGGACAAAGTCAATATAATTGCAAAGTATTATCACAATTAGCCTTTATAAATCCTAAAACTGATTTATCAAATTTAAAGGATAGGGATGAAATGTCATTTATTCCAATGGCAGACATATCGAATCTTTATGGAGAATGGGTTAATCATAAGGTTGGACATAAATCAGACTCTAAAGGCTACACTAAATTTCAAGATAGAGATATAATATGGGCAAGGATTACTCCTTGTATGCAAAATGGGAAATCTACCATTGTACATAATATGAAAAATGGGGTGGGATATGGATCGACAGAGTTTCATGTAATACGCATCAAGTCCGAAGAGGTATTGCCACAATACATTCATACTTTGTTAAGACATGATTCTGTATTATTCGATGCGGTTAAATACTTTACAGGTTCCGCAGGCCAACAACGAGTCCCCGCCTCCTATTTGGCAAATTTGATTATTCCCATCCCTCCTTTATCTATTCAGGCACAGATAGCTGACCATTACCATAGCGCAATTGAGAACTCTAAGCATACAAATGCTCGAATATTTAAATATAAGGATGACATTATAAAGGATTTTGAAGCCCAAATTTTTGAGTACTAAAACGGTCTTGTCAGACTGTATTTTAACGTTTCATATATCGAAATCAATGGATAATGTCTCTGAAAAAATATCGGTTAAACCGGAAGTTGTCGAAGATGGCAACAAAGAAAAAATGTCTCGCATAAATCCACATACCGGAGTCTATTTTAAATTACAAGAATTTAAAATTCTTACTCGATATAAAAATCTGGAAGGTCTGCATATCGACTTTCGGAATACCTCCTCGTATTGTACTTTCATCGGACTGAACGGATCAGGAAAGAGCAATGTCATCGAAGCGATTAGCGCCGTATTTTATAGCTTATATCGATTGTGTTCACTTAAAAATCCCAGAAAAAGCGACCAATGTGCGTTCGAATATGAGATTTCGTATGTGCTCAACGAAAAACTAATTGAAATTACAAACGGCAAAACGAAAGACGGTAAAAAAGTAACGACGGAAATGCTGCCGTCTAATATTATTGTAAATTATAGTGGTGAAGACGAGCGGTTGTGGAGACAATATTATGAACAGATATATGTGAAATTTTGTGGCAAATTGACGGATGAATCCCAGGGATTTGAAGCGCCGCAAATGTTGTATGTAGACAAATGGTGTTGGGAAATAGCATTACTAACCCTTTTGTATTCTGAAGACAAAGATGCTGTGTCGTTTGTCGATTCTTTGTTTCAAGGTCTCCAATATAAAATATCTTTCGAATATAATATGCCAGCATTCAAACACTGGGAACAGAACTTTGCAAGGATATTTGTAGAAGAACTCAGAAAAAAGGAAACATATACGATGTCCGAATTTAGGAATTTGGTACAAAAGATTGGATTCATCGATACACAAAGAACACTGTTCCTTTTATTATATCAAGCCATTGAAGGTGAAGATAATTGTTTAATCTCAAAGGTGAATATTGAATTTAGTAATGGCAGTAACATCGAAGGATTGAGTGAAGGTGAAAAAAAATTGATATTAGCCAATACTATATTACATATTTTAGCGACCGAAACAAGCCTAACAATGTTTGACGAACCAGATTCGCATATACATATTGCCCGTAAAATAGAACTGATTAATTTATTGGAGACTGAAAATCGTTATAGTATCGTTTCAACCCACTCACCGGTTTTCATAGAGAAAATGCGTTGCGAGAATATTCGTTTTTTAAGGAACGGATGTTTGGAGAATATTGAAAAGTTGAAGCAGATGAAAGAACTTAGCGGAGGCCAAATAAATTATTTGGATGGGGCTTTTATTCTGTCGTCTAAATATGTGTTGATCGTAGAAGGTAGCTCTGATATAAACTATCTGAGACGAGCCATTGAAATTTGTAGTTCACAAAATGATAAATATAGTTGTCTGAAACGATTATCATATTTGCCCATGGGAAGTGCAGACCATACCAAAAGTTTTTACACAGATGTTGTCGCCAATACCTTGGAGTCGGTAGATAAAATACTTTTTATCTATGACCATGACAGCAATGGGAAAAAGGGGTATCGTATCGTCGAGGAATATAGGGAGAGAGAACCAAAAATAAAGGCTATTTTTTATCAGAATGATTACACGGCTGCGCTGGAGGATCGTCAACTCTTCTTCATAGAAGATTTGTTTTCAGTATCGTCATATCAGTGTGTGGTGGATGACTTAAGGCGTATTTCTGATTATCGAGATTTTAAAGGACGTACGCAAAGTGTTTGTGACGTTATTAAAAAACATATTGGAACACATTATGCTGAGACTTCATTCAACCAATACTATGAAGGGTTTAAACCTTTATTGGATTATTTAGTGGATTATTTCTTTCCTGAAAACGCAAACGAAAAAGAACAGGAAGCGACAACATATAGCGAAGAAGAGCTATTAAAAGGGAAATCAGAAAGTATTGTTGCTGTTTACGGGGCTTATAAAAAGGCTATTTTGCAACTTGCTCCAGATATTACTTTTTATCCTCTAAAACATTATCTCGTTTTTAAAAATAAAGATGGACGCAATATCCTCTCTATCCAAATATATAACCAAAAGATTCGAATAGTTTTAGCAAAGAAAAAAGACACAATCAAGGATAGTAAAAGACTTACTCAGGATCTTTCAGGTAAAGGGCATTTAGGATACGGAGATTACGCTATAGAGAGAAATTCTGTCAATGATTTAAGTGAAATCATTGATTTTATTCGTAATATTTATGATTTCTAACGATTTGTGATCTATATGTCTTTAAGGTATGGGAATAGTCGCTTTCGCCACTTCCCGCCAAACCCTGACTTGACGCGCCACGGAGAACCGATTGTCGTACGGGTCGTTATCTTCGCCCGTGAACCAAAACACATTATATATGGGAATCATCTGTATCGACGAGAAGGTATGAAATACCCTGCTCGGAATGATCGAAACGCTGGACTTACAGGCCCGGCAATTGGAGAAACGCTACCAGCCGCCCGCCAAAGAGAAATGAATCGACAGCCAGGACGTATGTCAGGCGCTGGGCATCACCAAACGTACCCTGCAATCCTACCGGGAGAAAGGGATTGTCCCTTATTCCCGTATAGGAGGCAAATTCTTCTATCGGGAGAGCGACATAGCGGCCTATCTGGAATCGAGAACCAAACGAAGGGAGGCGTAATTATGGCAATGGACTATCTGACCAAAGAGAGCGAGGAAGTAAGGCAAGCCTTCTCCTCGCTCGACCGCACCGCTTTAGTCTTACGACAGGCAGCGGAGAACTATTCTCCCTCCATTCAAAGCAAACGCTATCTAACAGGCGAGGAGGTCTGTGAATACCTGCATATCTCTCCCCGGACGCTGCAAACGCTCCGGGACACGCGTCAGATCACTTACACCGCGGTTAGCGACCGGGTGTTCCTCTATCCCGAAACAGAGATACGAGAGGTATTGCAACGAAATAGTAGGGAGGCTGTCTTTGATTAAACAAAAGGCCGACGGGAATTACTTCTGTCGGCCTTTTGCTTATCTATTGAGCGATTTTGAACTTGTCCCCGATCTTAGCTTCCAATGCAGTCATATCCCGCCCGATCTTGTCGTTGGTGATCTTCGCATAAATCTGTGTCGTGGTGATATGTTTGTGTCCTAACATTTTGCTGACCGTTTCCAGCGGTACGCCTTGCGAAAGGGTTACGGTCGTGGCGAAGGTGTGCCGAGCGGTGTGGGTGGTGGGATTGAACGACAAACCGGCGTGCCGAGCCACATGGCGCAATGACATATTCATCGAGTTATCGTCTTTGACCGGAAATACCACATTGCCCGGTAACGTCAAACTACTGTATTTCTTGACAAGCTGCCGGGCTACGGGTAACAACTTTACCCGGAATTGCGTTCCGGTCTTGGTGCGGTTGTCGATAATCCACATTTCGCCCTTTTCATCGGTGTGAATATCGTCGAGGGTTAGTTTCTTCACGTCCGCATAGGCGATACCCGCAAACGAACAGAACACGAATATATCCCGGACGATAGCGGTTTTATAGTTAGGTAGTTTCGCGTCTATCACGGCCTGTAACTCTGCTTCCGATAGAAAGCGGCGGTCGCGGTATCGGGGCGCTACCCGGAACCCGGAGAACGGATCGGTCGAAATCCAACCGTTCTTCAAAGCCGTATAAGTCATTAACCGTAGTTTCTTGATTGCGCCAGGGAGCGTTCCCGGCATCAAACCCCGAACCGTAGAAAGGTAAACTACATATTTTTCTATGAACTCCCGCTTTAACTCTTTGAACGGAATATCTCTCAAGCCGTATTCATACTCTAAAAATGCGGCCAGACGTTTGCGCTGTCGGGCATACGTTACGAGCGAAGATGCTTTCCGGTCTTTGCCTACACGTTTTTCCTGAAAATCTTTCAGGTACTCGTCAAAAGTCTGCATCAGCAGTTTGCATTCGCCGCCCATACCGAGCCATGCGTTCCTGACTTTTTCGGCCGTAACATAGCTGTCCCGGTCGCAGATGCGCTGGTACTGCTTGCCGATGTTGGTCTTGATGTTCTCCAGCTTCTCGTTGATGCGCTGGGCTTCGACGCTTTTACCGGATGCCTTGTTCGCTTCGGTGTCCCATAACGCGGGACGAATGTTCAGCTTACAACTGAACTGAGAGATCGTGCCGTTGACGGTGATACGTCCCATAACAGGGACTTTGCCGTTTTTCTCGTTTTGCCTTTTCAGGTAGAAAAGGACTTTGAAGGTGCTTCGTGCCATAACTCCAATTCGTTTAAAATTAATACGTCGATTAGAGTTATTTGTTGCTGTGAATCAGGATGCAATTAGCTGAAAAACAGGAATTTTATAAAACAGGTCCGGAAAGAGTGCGGTAACGATTTGGTAACGCAACTCTTTCCGAACTATGCCTTTTCATGCGGTATTACCGCTTTCTTACCTCTGTGCAAATAATGCTAAATCACTATTGTAGTGATATTTGCACTATCTCGCCGCTTTCCCGATGATCTAAAGGGGATTCTTTACAGTTCCGCTTTTAGTAGAATAATGCAAGCCGAGATTAGTAAATCTGGCCGTACTTTTTGCACAGTTCGATGAACTTCTCGACGCGCTCGGGCTTTACGTCTGCCTGAATGATGTGGGCCGGAGCCACCATGTATCCGCCGCCTTTGCCAAGGATTTCGATGCGTTCCTTGATGTCGGCTTCGAGTTCTTCATCGGTGCCGTTCGGCATCAGGTACTGCTGGTCGATCGCACCCCAGAATGCGAACATATCGCCGTATTTATCCTTGACCTCCTGCGGAGAGTGCAACGGAACTCCGGGCTGAACCGGGTTGAACACGTCAAAGCCGCACTCTTTGATCATCGGCATCAGTGTGCCTACGGCGCCGTCGCTGTGCAGAATCATTACCAGATCCGGTTTTTTGGCCTTCAGCGTGTCAATCATCTTTTTGTAATACGGCAATAGCAGTTTGCGGAACATTTCCGGTGCGAAGAGCGTGCTGGTCTGCGATCCGAAGTCGTCACCCACCCAGATGGCATCCACACCGGCGTCGATCAGGCGCAGTGCGATCTGCGTCTGGAATTCCCCGCAGGCCGCGAAAAGCGGTTCGAGGTATTCGTCTTCCATGAACATGCTCATCAGGATCTTCTCGAACCCGGCAAGCTGGTGGGCCAGGGAGAAAAGAGTCACCTCGATGTCACCGATGATGAAATAGTCGTCCTTGTATTTTTTTACCAAGGCTTCCGCGTCACGGTAACGGCCCGGAGCGTCGGGGTCGGGAAACTGGTAGTTTTTGATATCGGCTGCAGTCTGGGCATTGGCAAGCGGGTATTCCACCACTTCGACGTAGAGCGACCCCTGCTGCATACGCATCTTGTATTCGTTGAGCCAGGTTCCGTCTTCGCGTTTCTCGATTTTGAAATCGTCCGAAACCGATGCGCCGACAATTACGGTATCGCTGCCCATCGCCGTGCGGATTTCGTTACCGCTGATTCGGTAGGTAACGTCTTCATAAAGGTTGTCCGTAACATGAACCGGGATGTTCAGCTTTTTGCCGAAATAGTCCAGGTGCTGGCGGCACAGGTCGAACTCCACGGGTACACGGTCGGGTAGCCCTTCGATGCGGCGGAACGCTTTTAAAACTCTTTCTCTGCTAGTCATCATTAGTATGTTTTCAGGTTTGATTTGATCGTTCCTTGCAGCAGGTACAGGCCATACCTGCTTTGTGGTTAACAAAGATAAAAATTTTTATTTGTACCGCAATCGGGACGTATGCTTTTTGGTACCTTTGGGACACTATTGTCCCCGAACGTTATGGATAAAATTATTGAATACACGCCCGAAGGGGTATGTTCGCGCCGGATCGAAGTGCATGTTGACGGCAGCAGGATCCGGAAGGTCTCTTTTGCCGGAGGATGTCACGGCAATACCCAGGGAATTGCCGCCTTACTGGAAGGAATGGAAATAGAAGAGGCGATCAGGCGTTTGGAAGGGATCGACTGCAAAGGGAAAGGAACCTCGTGTCCGGACCAATTGGCCCGGGCGTTGCGTCAACTGAGCGAGTAATGTTTTTTGTGCGGAACGTGCGTCCGGTTTCGCCGCTGCTTGCGTGAAAAGCTTTTGTCGCTGCATCCGGGGCACTCCGCCTCTTCGGCACACGCCTGGCAAGCCGTGTAAAGCGGGCAGCCGGAACATTTGCCGTCCGGAGTAGCTTTAAATCGCCTGTAGATCATGATGGCAGCCCAGATGACGCAGACTCCGACGATAATATATACGATAAGATCCTGCATGGCTATTTGATTTCCGGGTCAGAACAAACCTCCGACCTGATACACGATAAACGACATAAGCCATGCCAAACCCGTCGTGTAGAAAAGCGTAAAGGCGGCCCATGACCGTCCGGCCTCTTTGCGGATAGCCGTAATAGCTGCAATACAAGGGAAATAGAGCAGGATAAAGATCATCATCGAGTAGGCTACCAACGGGGTGTAGACCTTTTCCCCGGCACGGTCTCCCTGCGTGTATACCTGTTCCTGTAATTTTTCAGTCAATGTTATCTCATTATCGCCGGTATCGGTCAGTACGGCCATCGTGCTGACGACGATCTCCTTGGCGGCTAGTCCGCTGACCAGGCTGACGCCGATCTGCCAATCGAAACCCAACGGTCGTATTGCCGGTTCGATCGCTTTCCCGATCCGGCCGATATAAGATTGCTCCTGTTGTTGGGCCGGCGTGAGCGAACCGTCTCCGGTCGGGTAATGGCTCAGTGCCCATACAATCACCGAAGCGACCAGAATAATTGTTCCCATCTTGCGCAGGTATTGCACGCCCTTACTCCACATGTGGCGCACGACGCTGCGGGTCGTCGGAATCCGGTACGGCGGCAATTCCATGACGAAGGGTGCCTCGTCCCTGCGGAAAAAGACCCGCTTGAACAGGATGGAAGAGAGGATCGCGATCAGGATGCCGAACAGGTAGACCGACAACAGTACCAACCCTTGATTTTTAGGAAAAAATGCAGAAATCAGCAGGACGTATACCGGCAGCCGTGCGCTACAGGACATGAACGGGATAATCAGCATCGTCAGGATGCGGTCCTTGCGGCTTTCGAGCGTGCGGGTGGCCATGATTGCCGGGACGTTGCATCCGAAGCCCATCAGCAGCGGAATGAACGACTTGCCGTGCAGTCCGATCTTATGCATCAGCTTATCCATGATGAAGGCCGCGCGTGCCATATAGCCCGTATCTTCCATCAGCGAAATGAAGAAGAACAGGATCAGGATGTTGGGCAGAAAGACGATCACTCCCCCTACTCCGCTGATGATGCCGTCGACGATCAGGTTGCGCAGCGATCCTTCGGCCATTAAATTCGTAACCGTATCACTCAGCCAGCTCACGCCGCTCTCGATCCATCCGGCGGGGATGGCCCCGAGCGTGAAGGTGGCCTGGAACATTACCCACATCAATAGCAGGAAAACCGGCAGTCCCCAGATCTTATCCGTCATGATGCGGTCGATCCGTCCCGTCCGCGCATGTTTATCGTGTGTCTCGCCCTGGTAGGTTTCTTCTAACGCTCCGACGATGAAGCCGTACTTGGCGTCGGCGATCGCCGACTCGGGATTCTCGCCGAACCGTTTTTCGAGCTTCTGTTTCAGCAGCGCTTGCGTTTTGGCGATGTCGTTGAAGTTCGCACATTTTTCAAGCAATTTGAACGAACTTTGGTCGCCTTCGAGCAGTTTGATCGCGAGATAACGAGATGAATAGAGGGCAACGATGTCGCTGTTTTCCCAGATTTTATTTTGGAGGATGCCGATCGCTTCTTCGAGGTCCGTGCCGTAATTGATATGGATATGCCGTACGGTCGGCTCTTTGTCCTCGAATACTTTGGCTACGGTATCGAACAGCCGGCGGATGCCGGTTCCCTGCGAAGCGACCGTCGGAACGATCGGAATGCCCAGCATGCGGCCCAGGTGTTCGTAATCGAGCCGTGCGCCGGTTTGTTCCATCTCATCGTACATGTTCAGGGCGATGACCACCTTGATGTCCATGTCGATAAGCTGCGTGGTGAGGAACAGGTTGCGTTCCAGGTTGGTCGCATCGACGACGTTGATCACCACGTCCGGCATTTCGCGCAGGATGTGGGTGCGAACATACAACTCTTCGGGCGTATATTCGGTGATGGAATAGGTGCCGGGCAGGTCGACCAGGTTGAATGTGTAGTGTCCTTGGTGGAAGCGGGCCGTTTTGGCATCGACCGTAACCCCGCTGTAGTTCCCTACCCGTTCATGCGATCCGGAAGCGAGGTTGAACAGCGAGGTTTTGCCGCTGTTGGGGTTGCCGACCAGGGCTACGTTGATTACCTGGTTGCCGCTGCGGATTGCGCCCGGCCATTCGTGAGAGGTATGTGCTGCTCTCTTTGCATCGTGGCTGTGGTGGTGCGGCGGTTTGCGGCCGAACAGGTGCCGCCATACTTTGGAGTGACGTTTGCGATTATGCTGATGATGCGAACGGTGGTGCTTGAAGTCGTCCAGGCTATCCGTTTCGAGTTTCAGTTTCGGTAATTCGGAGATCGGCATCACTTCAATCAGTTCCGCTTCGCTGTGGCGCAGCGCAATGCGGTAACCCATGATCTCGTATTCGACCGGATCCTGCAACGGGGCATTCTTGATTACTTTGACGATTTTACCCCGGATGAAGCCCATTTCGGTAATCCGGTTACGGAACGAGCCGTGGCCGAACACTTTGGTGATCAGCCCTACTTCCGAAGTTTTCAACGCTGAGAGGCGCAGATGCCGGACCGGAACACTTTCTTCTGATGTGGGATGGTTTTGCATATACAACGAAACAACGTACAAAGATATAAATATCCTGTTAGGTTTCGGATCATTGTTCCGGCGAAAATGGAATGCATTGCCTCTATTTTAAAATAATTCGGAGAGGAGAGGATGCGGAATAGAGCCAAAATCACTTTATTACATTAATTTTGCTGCGAAATAAATCGGTTATGATGGGTTTGTGGAAATATTACTGGATGTTGTTGCTGGCGGTTCCGATAGCGGGCTATTCGCAGGCGGTACGTCCGGTTTCCTCGGGGATCGTCCGGGGCGAGGTGAAGGATAAGAACAGCGGACTGCCCCTGACGGGAGCGTTGGTGCTGGTTGTGAACGATACGTTGCGGCAGCAGACCGGCACGGACGGTCGTTATGAAATCAAAGGGGTTCCAACGGGATACAATACGCTGTACGTGGATGCCGAAGGCTATTCCGGAGTCCTGACAGAGTCGTTCCTGGTGACGACTTCCGCGCCGACATTGGTGAATGTGGAGCTGGAAAAGCGGATGGTGACCGTCGGCGAGGTGGTCGTCAGTGCGTCGCCGTTCCGGCCCACGACCGAGTCGCCCGTTTCTATGCGCCGTATCGGGACCGAGGAGATCGATCTGACTCCCGGTGCGAACCGCGATATCTCCAAAGTGGTGCAATCTGCCCCGGGCGTGCTGTCGGTGCCGACGGCCAACCGTAACGATGTTCTGGTACGCGGCGGTGGCGCCAATGAAAACCGTTATTACCTCGACGGGATCGAGATACCGGTCTTGAACCACTTTGCCGTGCAGGGCGGTTCGGGCGGCAATGCATCGCTGGTCAATCCAGAGTTGCTCAAATCCGTCAACTTTTATACGGGGGCTTTCCCGGCCCAGTTTTCGAACGGGCTCAGTTCGGTGATGGATATGCAGATGCGGTCGGGTAATCCCGACCGGTTTCACGGCAAACTGATCCTGGGTGCTTCGGATGTGGGACTGAATGTCGATACTCCCATATCGTCCAATGGTAAAACCACCCTGACCGGGTCGTTTCGGCGCAGCTATCTTCAAATGCTCTTCAAAGTGTTGAAACTGCCGTTTCTGCCGACTTACAACGATTATCAGTTTAAAATAAATTCGAAGCTGTCCGACCGGGATGAGTTGTATGTCATCGGATTGGGATCATTTGACAAAAACCGGTTGAACCTGTCGATGAAGGATCCCGAGGAGGACCGGAAATATATCCTGGGGTATCTGCCCGAAAATAACCAGATCAGTTATGTTTTCGGAGCGGGTTATCTGCATTCGTTTACGGGTGGGCGTCTGCAAGTTACGGCCAGCCGCGATTACCTCAAAAATCAACTTTGCAAGTATGAGAATAATGACGAAGCTTTGCCTAAAACGCTCGATATCGACAGCCGGGAAGGAAATTACCGGGTCCGGGCGACTGTGAGTCTGTGGGATTTGAACGGTTTCCGACTGCAAGCCGGGGTTGGAGGCGGTACGGGATCGTACCGGAATGAAACCTTTCGGCAGGTGTATACGGCAGAAGGTTCGCAGGAGGATCGTTCGTCAAGCCGTTTCACGGTCGGGCGGTATGAATTTTTTGCTACGCTAAGTCGTGATTTTTTCCGGGAACGGTTATCCGTCCTGGCGGGCCTGCGTGCGGACGGAATGACCTATTCCGATCTGACTTCGAACCCTTTCAGGCAGCTCTCCCCGCGTGTGAGCCTCTCTTATAAACTTTCCCGCAAATGGAGGCTGAGCGCTTCGGTGGCCCGTTATCATCAGGAACCGTCGTACACGACGATGGGATACAACGGCAATTTGATTCCCGGTTATAATCAGAAGGAAGGATTGCGTTACATGACGGTAAACCAGTATATCGCCGGGGTCAACTTCTCGCCTACCCCACAGTCCGATTTCAAGTTGGAGGGCTTTTACAAGCAGTATTCCCGGCTGCCGGTGTCACTGCTCGATTCACTGCCTGTCTCTACCGGCGATTTTGCCGACTATATCGTCGGGGATGTCCCGGCCAAATCGGTCGGCAAGGGACGCGCTTACGGCGGGGAATTTTCCTATCGCAACCTGAACCTGTATAATACGGTAGTGAATCTGGCTTATACGTTCTTTGTTTCACAGGTCAATAAGATGGACGGGGAGCTGCGTCCGACTTCGCATTATCTTTCGTCGAGCTGGAATGTGGGACATATTTTCAATGTGTCGGCGATCCATAAATTCGGTGCCAACTGGACGGTCGGCGCCAAGTGGTATCTTTCCGGCGGCGTGCCTTATACCCCTTACGACGAAACCCTTTCGTCGCTTACGTCGGCCTGGGATGCCCGCCGGCGTCCCTATCCTGACAATACGCGCTACAACGGCATGAAGATGCCCGTTTATCACCAGCTCGATCTTCGGATCGATAAAGTGTGGTATTTCAATAAATGGCGGCTCGGTTTCTATCTCGATATCCAGAATCTGTACAATTACAAAGCGGCCGGACAGGAGATTCTGATGCCTGAAATCGGCGCCGACGGCCAGTATGTGCCCGATCCCAATAAGCCGGGGCACTATAAAATGCAGCACATTGCGCACGATATTGGCGGAACGATCTTGCCGACGCTCGGCATTACCATAGAGATGTAGGCCCGATATGCATTCCGATTCCGGGAGTGTTTGCGGCGAGATCGTCTGTGCGAGTTTTTGAGTACAGCCATTGCAGGAGTTTCAGTATGGGCTGCGGGGATAAGTTCACTTGATTTTAGCCCCGTCTGCCGATGGCCGGTTTACGGTTGCACACGGACGGGAATAAATAAAAAATGAGAGGTACTGGGGCCTCTCATTAGTGTGTAATAATGTTGGTGTCTTATTAATAAATCTTGTTCACATACACCCGCCCGACATAAATAGTGCCTGAGTTGATGTATACGTCGATATATCCCCAGCAGTTATCGGGATTGTCGGCCATATTGGTCAATGTGATGGCCGATCCGGTTCCGGATGGCTGCACGTCGAAATTGAATGGTTGGGCATCGAGCGACCAATCGGTGTCGCGGCTTACTTCCCATCCGTTCTTTAAAATGTAAACCGTTTCGGAAGCACCGTATTCCGGCAAAATAACCAGATTTGAACTCATTTTGTACACGTCAGCCTTGGCTTGCTGTGCTTCTGTCGTTGATGCATTTGCAGGCGTTACGCAATAAGCTGCCACAGCCGCGCCGGTGAGGGCCATTAAAAGAAATAATTTCTTCATGATAAAATTAGGTTTAAGTAATGAAATAGGTTTGGAATAAATGGTATTACAATATAATAACAATAATTTATTGTATGAATAGTGAAAACGGCGTGAAGATGACAGGAAAAGGCTGAATTTGTATGCTCTTCCCGCTTTATCCGCGCAAACAGGCAGAGCAGCCGGAGTGTGGATGGAAACCGAGGGCTGGCTGCGGATTTTGATAATACCCGTTTTGATAGTACCCGATCCCGATAACCGGGCACTATAAAATGCAGCACATTGTGCACGATGTCGGCGGAATCATCCTGCCGACGCAGGGGATTACAATAGAGATGTGTCTACCATTGTGCAGTGACTAAGTCAAGCAGTTGGCGTTTTTTTACGGGTTTGGCTAAAAATGCGTTGCATCCGGCTTCGATAGCACATGTGCGGTCGGAGTCGAACGCATTGGCCGTAAGTGCAATAATCGGGATTTTGGTGTCGAAGTCCCTGATTTTCCGGGTGGCTTCCAAACCGCCCATAACAGGCATTTTCATATCCATGAGAACGAGGTGGAACTGTCCGTTGCGGATTTTTTCAATGGCTTCCACACCATTTTCTGCGCGGATGAGGTTGTAATCCTTAAGGATATGCTGTACCAGGGAATAGTTGCTGTCATTGTCTTCGGCAACCAGGATTTTCATCTCTTTCCCTTCGGTTCCTTTCAATACCGGTGATTGTGCCGGGTCGGAGTAATCGGCATAGCTCCCGATGTCTATTTTACAAGGTATGTATGCCCAGAACAACGATCCGACACCCGGTTCAGACGTGAATCCGATCTCGCCTCCGGCAGCTTCGGTAATAGCCTTTGAGATCGCCAGTCCGAGTCCTGTTCCCTGTGCAAAATCGTTGAGTTTCTGGAACCGGCCGAATACCTGGTTCTGCAATTCTTTCGGAATGCCGGTTCCCGTATCTTCGACATAAATGCGGATTCCTTCCCTTTCGACCGTGTATCCCATTTTTACATATCCCGATTGTGTACATTTCACTGCGTTGGTCAAAAAGTTCATCCAAACCTGTTTGAGCCGGTTGCTGTCCAGGAAAACCCAACAATCGGGGCGGGAGTTGTCCATAAAAAATTTTACCTCCGGATTCGTTACTTTCGGTTGCACCATCGTGTATACTTCGTTGCATATCCGCGCCAGATTGAATTTTTCCGGTTTTCGTTCGATGATACCCGATTCGATCTTCGACAGGTCGAGAATGTCGTTGATCAACCGAAGCAGCAGGTCGTTGTTGGTCTCGATAATCTTCCAGTATTCCGCTTTTTCCGCCGGGTCATCGCAATCTACCAGTAATTCGGAGAATCCGACAATCGAATTCAGCGGTGTGCGTATTTCGTGGCTCATGTTAGCCAGAAAAGCGGATTTAAGCCGGTCGGAAAGTTCGGCTCTGTCTTTCATCTCCTTTAACTCCTGGGCCATTTTATCCCATTTCGTATTGTTGAAAGCAATGCCCGTGTAGCGGATAATCCGTCCCTTTTTATCTCTCTCGGAAGGAATGCCGGTAATAATCAGGGTTTGCCACTCCTGATCCCATTTGGTCCTGGAACGATATTGCAAAGTAAACTCTTTGCATCTCCCCTGGAGCATGTCGTCGATATTCTCGCGGACGCGGTTCGTATCGTCGGGATGTGCGACATTCAGGTAGTCTTCCGGGGAAATAGGTTTGTCGGGATCGTAATCGTTGACCGGATCGTTAAACGAACGGTACTGGCCGGTTGCTACATCGAAATCCCAATAGGACATTCCGACCGTTTTGAATGTCAGTTCCATTTTATAGTTCCGCTCTTTGAGCTCTTCGTTCAACTGATGAAGGTTGGATATATTCTGCTTAAATCCGGTGAACCGTATCACTTCGCCGTTTTCGTTATATTCGAAAGGGACGCCCGTAACCGAGCAATATTGCCAGGTGTCGTCATACCTCGTTTGTATGCGGCAGGTGAAGTTGATATTGATTTTGTTTCCCGATAACATGGATTGGATGGCGTCGTTTACGGAAGACCGGTCTTCGGGATGGACGACTTCCAGGTATTCTGTTATCGATACCAGTTGGTCCGAGGTATAGTTGTTTACCGGATCGTTATAGGATTCGAATTTTTGAGTCCGTACGTCGAAATCCCAATGGACGATATCGCTGACTCGCATGGCCAGTTCCCGTTTAGCGATCAGGTCCTGCGTTTTTTTAGCCATTTGCATCTTTTCGGTCACATCCAGTTGGGTGCCTACGATTTGTACTTTTCCGCGATGCTCGGTGGAAAGCCGCATTCTGCTTTCGTAGTATCGATACTGATTTTCCTGTTCGTTGAAAACCCGTACGGTAATCTGTCCCTGCGTGATTTTTTTATTTTGCAGTTGGGAAAACAGGTCGGCTAGCAAAGCGCTATCCTGCGGATGCAGGATCTGTTGCAGTTGCGTCACAGTCATGCCGTCGCAGACTATGGGTTGCCCGTGCGACGTTTCAAATGCCTGTTTGTGTACATCGTACACCCAGGATGACATACTGGCGGCTTTCATGGCCATTTCCAAGTTCTTTTTGCTCTCCTCGGTACGGTACTCCGCTTCTTTGGTGGCGGTTACGTCGTTGGTAAGCAGTATATGGCCGACGATCGTGCCGTTTTTATTCAGGATAGGAACTACTTGTGCTTCATAAATAATTGTATTTTTGTTCGGGGTGGAATAATACTCCCTGTTTATTCTTTCGAAGTCGTACTCGAATTCCAGAATGATCTCTTCGCCGGACTGTATTTTAGCTTTCAGGTCTTTGTCGACATAGGGGCTGTTGAACAGGTTGATTTTGTTTATTACATCGCGTTTTTTGACTCCGTATGTTTGTTCTGCACGCGCATTCAGATCGCGCAAGATACCTTTCGTATCATAAATTTCGATGCCCATCGGCAGTCGGGCGAAAACGCTCTCCATGAACAGAATTTGATCCGACAGCAATTCGGACATCTCCTTTTCAAACCGGATGCAACTGTTTTGCGGAGACGTAATTTCTTGGCGTTTCATTTTAGTATCTAAATATTTAGTCGTTCACTTGAGGATATGGATCGTGCGCCGGTACTCCGACGGGGACATGCCCGTGTGTTTGCGGAAAAAGCGGCTGAACGAAGACTGTGAGGAGAATCCGCTGTGTCTGACAACGTCTTTTATCGTTATGTCTGCGTTTCTCAGGAGTGTTTTTATTCCGATAATGGTGTAATCCGCAATCATATCCCGGGCGGACCGACCGTTTACTTCCTGTATGATTTTGGTAAGATACAGGGGGGATATGCATAGTTGATCGGCGTAATATGCGACTTCCCGGTGAGTTTCGCGGTTTTCAAAAACCAACATGGCGAATTTCATCGCGATGCTCTCTTTGTTTGAATTCAGCAGGGGGGTATTTCTTTTACGCGTTTTCTTTTGGAAATGCACATAAAAATCCCAGTAATAGATCCGCAGTAAGTGCAGGATGGTCTCACGACGAAATGCAGGATCGTCGTTGTTTGTCCGGAAGTCTATTGCACGGCAAAAACCGAGGAATCTTTTGGCTTCATTAACCGATATTGGGACCTGGAAGTTCTTTCTCATGTGAAAGAAGAAATCGGGGGTTATGCGTCCCAGGCTGCTCATAATATCCATGAACATTACCTTATCGACTTTGAAAAAAATCATGGAAAAGTCATCGCTGACCTTATGGATGGAACCCAGCTGGAAGGGTAGAATGGTAACAAGGTCATTTTTTGATATTTGCCGCCGCATGGAAAACAAATCTATGACAGCGGTGCCTCCGGTACATAATCCGCCAAACCCTTCACCCAAATAGGTCGCGTGTTTAGTAAGCGGCAAGCAGGATATATCGGTGTATACAAAAAAATTATCACTCATTTCAAATGATCTCACTTTAACAGATATAAAGATACGGGATTCGTTTTTAATAAATAACTTGGATACGATATGGAATGTGATTGGCAAGTTTGAGCACCAGATTGAATATTTCCGGTCGTTGCAGGATTTGTATAAGAGCCGGTGTTTCCGATTTTCGTCAGGGTGAAAGCAAACATCCGGCGATTGTTCCGGCTGGCGGATTCTCGTCGATCGGACGGTGTCCCGATGAGGAATATGGTGTAGGTGGAAAGTTTCGCCGCCGCCCGTGACGGAATTTTTACGATTGAAGACCGGAGGGGTAAAATACGGACGTGAAAAAAGTCCCCGCTTAGCGGGGACTTTTACTAGGATCTGGGCGGTATGGACGGGACTCGAACCCGCGACCTCCTGCGTGACAGGCAGGCATTCTAACCAGCTGAACTACCACACCGTTTGTGTACCGTGCAACCGTGTTTCTCAATTGCAGTGCAAATGTAAGCTATTTTTTTTATTCTCCAAAATTTTGAGCAAAATCTCGTAAACTTTTTCTGTATGCGGCCTACGGTTCTTCCGGGCGCTCAAAAACCGAGAAGTTGACACTTCCGTAACAACGTTTCTCTTTAAATCCGGGTAATTTGCTTACATCCATATTTTTGGAGTGCTCGAAGATCAACCACCCGCCCGGTTTGAGCAGCCCTTTCTGCCAAACGAGTTCGGGGATCGTTTCACTTCCCTCGATGTCATAAGGAGGATCGGCGAAGATGATATCGAACTGTTTGGTACAGCTTTTCAGGTAGAGAAAGGCGTTCGCCTTTACCGCATAAATCTCGGAAAACCCGAAGGTTTTGGCCGTACTGCGGATGTAGTTATAATGTATCGCGTTAATTTCGACCGAAACGATGCTCCCTGCCCCGCGCGATGCGAATTCGTAACTGATGGACCCCGTTCCCGAGAAAAGGTCGAGGACATCTACCCCTTCGATCTCCCAATGGCTGGTAATTACGTTGAACAGGTTTTCCTTCGCGAAGTCCGTCGTGGGACGGGCGCGCAGATTCTTCGGCGGCTGGATGATCCGGCCCCTGTAACGTCCGCTAACGATCCGCATCGAAACAGTATATTAAATTGTTGTGGTTTATTTCCTCGTTGCGCAAAGCTTTGGGAAGGCTAGAACGCAGCTCTTTGTCGACGAGGGTTTTGCGGTAGTATCCCTTCAGTATTTTGCGGATTTGTTCGATTCCCTCGCCCGTAATCAGCAGGTCGTAATCCTGCAGGTCGTATTGCTTGTTCAATTGCTGCAGGTAAAAGAGCAATTCGGCTGCTTCGGTGCACGGGAGAACTTCGCAGTATTGCAGCCGTACGTCTTTAACGGTGATATTGGCCCAGTCTCCTGCAAAATTGATTTCGACGGTCGGGCCTTGGTGCGTTTTGCGCGCTGCGATCTGTAACGGATGGAGTACCTGCATCCGTTGGCCGTACAAGGCTTGGAGTTCCTGCCATACCGGTTGCGGCAGGACGATGTAGGCGGCGATTCCCTGTACCGGATCGGTGCGGATGATCTGGTCGTCCTGTCCGACGGGAATACCATGCGCCTGCATGTAGGCCTGTCCGCCTTCAGGCGTTGTCAATTCAGCGGGGACGAGGCAAACCTTTTCGGTAACAGGGATGAGGCATATTTTTTCATAGGGCAGTTGTAAGACCTCTTCATCCCGGATCAGTTGGCTGACTGTTGCCGGCAACGGCCGGTTCGGATCGAGCCTGTACCTGGCGGATCGGATCGGCCCCTTGTCTGTAAGGATGCAGAACTGCAAGTCTTGCCCGGAAATTTGCAGGGCGAGCGAACGGACCGTAGCCTGCTCGGGTGTAATATTTTGTGCTTCGAAGGACATTCGTCGTGATTTTTCGCCTTGATTTTGTAAGTTTGTGTCACAAATATCAAGGTTATTTTTGCCGGTAGAAACTATGCTTTCGGAACATATAGCGTCTCAAATTTATCGAAATTTTGCCTTCGAGCCAACTTCGGGCCAAAAAAATGTGGTCGAAGCTCTCTCGGGGTTCATGACCGATCCTGATTACAGTAAGATTTTTATCCTGAACGGATATGCCGGAACGGGTAAAACCACCCTGATTTCGGCATTGGTACGGACGCTTTCCGGTATGAAAATCAAGACGGTATTGCTCGCTCCTACCGGCCGGGCCGCCAAGGTGGTCAGCCGGTATGCAGGGCAAAAAGCCTTTACCATCCATAAGAAGATTTATCGCCAGAAATCGCTCGCATCGGCCGATGCCCAGTTTTCACTCGATTACAACCGCGAAAAAGATGCGGTGTTTGTCGTCGATGAGGCATCCATGCTGGCCAACTACTCGTTCGATCCGTCTGCATTCGGGTCGGGAAATTTGCTCGACGACCTGGTTCGTTACGTGCGTCAGGGAAGCCGTTGTCGGCTGATTGTCGTAGGGGACAGTGCCCAGTTGCCGCCGGTAGGCATGGAGTGCAGTCCTGCGCTCGATCCCGAAAAGATGCGCGGGTACGGCGACGTGACCTATGTGCAGCTCGAGGAGGTGATGCGCCAGCAGGATACTTCGGGCATCCTGTTCAACGCGACACTGGTGCGCTGCATGCTTTCGGCCGGGATTATCGATATCCCGATGTTCGATTTGTCGTTCGGGGATGTCGAACAGGTCGACGGCGGCGAGATACTGGAGCGCATTCAGGATGCCTATTGTAAATACGGTATGGAAGAGACGCTGATTATCACGCGTTCGAACAAACGGGCGAACCGGTTCAACGAGGGCGTCCGGCGCAATGTGCTCTTCGCTGAGGAGGAGATCGGATCGGGCGATATGCTGATGGTCGTCAAGAATAATTATCATTATACCGAGCGGGAGCAGGATTGCAGCGTCGATTTTATTGCCAACGGCGATACGGCATTGCTCTCCCGCATCCGCAGGTTCGAGGATTTTTACGGGTTCCGGTTTGCCGACGCGCAGCTCACGTTCCCCGATTACGATTCGTTGGAGTTGGATTGTAAAATCCTACTCGACACCCTCTCGAGCGATTCCCCGTCGCTGACGCGTGAACAGGGCAGCCAGTTGTTCCAGGGCGTGGCCGAGGACTATGCGGACATAACATCGAAAGCTAAACGCTACAAGGAGGTCCGTGAAAATCCCTATTTCAATGCGATGCAGGTCAAGTTCGCGTATGCCGTGACCTGCCATAAGGCACAGGGCGGCCAGTGGAAGTGTGTTTTCGTGGATAAAATGCTTTTCGGCGAGGAGGTGATGACGCGAGAGCTGATGCAATGGCTCTATACGGCGATTACGCGGGCGACCGAAAAGCTCTATTTTATCAATTTCGACGAGCGGTTTTTTGACGGAAAATAAGTACCTTTGACAAGCTTTCTTTCCGTAAAAATAATATGAAACAGACAGATACCTCCCCCGCTCCCGCTGCGAAACAAAAATACGTCGAAACCCCGCTGATGAAGCAATATTACAGCGTCAAGGCCGTGCACGGCGACGCGATCCTGCTTTTCCGCGTGGGCGATTTCTACGAAACTTTCGGCGAGGATGCGATTAAAACGGCAAAAATCTTGGGTATTACTCTTACCCGGCGGGCCAATGGGGCCGCTTCGTACGTCGAGTTGTCCGGATTTCCCTACCATGCGATAGATACCTACCTGCCGAAACTGGTGCGGGCCGGTGAGCGGGTGGCCGTGTGCGAGCAGCTCGAAGACCCCAAGACGACTAAAAAGATTGTCAAGCGCGGCGTGATCGAACTGGTCACGCCGGGGATTTCATACAGCGACAATATTTTGGCGAATAAGGAAAATACGTTCTTGGCGGCGGTGTATTTCGGGAAGAAAGCCACGGGCGTGGCATTCCTCGATGCGTCGACCGGCGAGTTCTATGCGGCCGAAGGGACTAACGGTTATGTGGATAAGCTGCTGTCGAACCTCTCACCCAAAGAGGTCATCTATTCCAAAGGTTACGAGCAAGAGTTCACCGAGGCATTCGGAAGTAAGTATTACACGTACCGGGTGGACGACTGGATGTTTTCAGAGGACGGAGCCCGCGAAAAATTGCAGAACCAGTTTCAGGTCTCATCGCTCAAGGGATACGGTATCGACACACTGCCCGGTGCAGTCGTTGCGGCCGGTGCGGTGCTCTATTACCTTGAATTTACCGAACACCGTCAGACCAAGCATATCGCATCGATCTCGCGTATCGATGAAGATAAATTTGTCTGGATCGACAAATTTTCGATCCGCAACCTCGAATTGTTCGCTTCGAACAGCGGACAGGAAGGCTGTTCGCTCTCCGAGGTGCTTGACAGGACGGCCTCCCCGATGGGCGGCCGCATGTTGCGGCGGTGGATTTCACTGCCGTTGAAGAGTATAGAAGAGATCAATGCGAGGCTCGATCTGGTCGGGTTGTTCGTGGAACGGCCGGAACTGCGCGAGGCTCTTTATGAGTCGGTGGCGCTGATCGGCGATTTGGAGCGGATCATCTCCCGTGTGGCTGTCGGACGCGTTTCACCGCGCGAGGTGGTGCAGTTGAAAAATGCACTCTATGTGGTTGAAAAATTGCAAAACACGATGTGCGAGGCGGGACATCCGGCATTGGGAGCACTGGGAGAACAATTGGATTTATGCCTGGAGGTGCGAGATAAAATCGAGCGTGAAATCTATCCTGATCCGGCGAACCAAATCCAGAAAGGCGGGGTAATTGCATCGGGCGTGAATCTCGAATTGGACGATCTGCGCAATATCTCGTCGAATGCGAAGGATATTCTTGCCAGTATCCAGCAGCGCGAGAGCGAAACGACCGGCATCCCGTCGCTAAAGGTGGCTTTTAATAATGTGTTCGGTTATTACATCGAGGTGCGCAATACGCATAAGGACAAAGTGCCTGCCGGTTGGATTCGCAAGCAGACGCTTACCGGTGCCGAACGGTATATTACCGCCGAACTGAAAGAGTATGAGGAGAAGATTCTCGGTGCGGAAAGCAAGATTCTTGCGATCGAACAGGAGATGTACGCTGCGTTGCTGGCCGAACTGACACGCTTTGTCTCCCCTATCCAGAAAGACGCGTCACTGGTGGCGCGGCTCGATTGCCTGCTCGCTTTTGCCATCCAGTCGGTAGAGCGTCGTTATTGCCGGCCCGAAGTGAACGATTCGCAGGTGATCGATATCAAGGACGGGCGTCACCCGGTCATCGAGACGCTGATGAGGGTCGGTGAGGAGTATATTCCCAACGACGTCTATCTGGACGATTCTTCACAGCAGGTCATGATTATCACCGGGCCCAATATGTCAGGTAAGTCGGCCATCCTGCGCCAGACGGCGCTGATCGTGCTGATGGCCCAGATGGGTTGTTTCGTGCCGGCTAAAGAGGCTAAAATCGGCGTAGTGGATAAGATTTTTACGCGCGTGGGAGCCTCGGATAATATTTCGCAGGGAGAATCGACCTTTATGGTCGAGATGCTCGAATCGGCCAGTATCCTGAACAATATTTCGAACCGCAGCCTGGTGCTGCTCGATGAAATCGGCCGGGGAACCAGCACATACGACGGTATTTCAATCGCATGGGCAATGGTGGAATACATCCACCAACATCCGTCGGCCCGGGCGAAAACGCTTTTTGCCACTCATTACCATGAATTGAATGAGATGGAAGAACTTTACGAGCGCGTGAAAAACTTTAATGTATCGGTCAAGGAGATTAATCGTAAAGTTATCTTTCTGCGCAAGTTAGTTCGTGGCGGAACGGAGCACTCGTTTGGTATCCATGTAGCGAAGATGGCCGGTATGCCGGGCCAAATCACCGACCGTGCCGAACGCATTCTGGCGGATATGGAGTCGGCACACCGCGGCAGTATGCGCGATACTACCCGCAAAGTACCTACCGTGGCGCAGTATGGCGGCGGCGGAATGCAACTCAGCATGTTTCAGTTGGACGATCCTGTGCTCAAGCAAATCCGTGATGAAATCAAGGGGTTGGACATCAATGCTCTTACGCCGCTCGAGGCGTTGAATAAGCTCAATGAGATAAAAAAGATAACGGGACTGTAAAGGTCCCGTTATCGTAATTATACTTGCGCCGGTCGATTTTTGTCCGGATCTGATTGATAGACTCAATTATTCCGTGTCAGCGATTTGATATTTTCGATCAGCATCTGTACCGCTACCGAATTGAAGCCTCCTTCGGGGATGATTACGTCTGCATGGCGTTTGGACGGTTCGACGAACTCGTCGTGCATCGGTTTGACCGTTTCGAGGTATTGACGGATCACCGATTCCATACTTCGGCCACGATTTTGTACATCTCGTAAAATCCTTCTTGCTAAGCGGATATCTGCGTCTGTGTCAACGAAAACTTTAATATCCATCAGTTTCCGTAACTCTTCGCATTCGAAGATCAGAATGCCTTCGACGATCAGTACTTTGGATGGAATGACCCTGACCGTTTCCGGCAGGCGATTGTGCTCGACGAAGGAATAAACCGGACGTTCGACCGGTAATCCCTCCCGCAACATTCTGATCTGCTCGATCATCAGGTCCGTCTCGAAAGAACGCGGATGATCGTAGTTGAGCTTCGTGCGTTCTTCATAAGTGAGATCCGGGTAGGCGCGGTAATAGTAATCGTGCGACAGGGTGGTCACCGCATCGGAAAAAGCCTCTTGCAACTTGCGTACGAGTGTGCTTTTACCCGAGCCGGTACCGCCGGCTACGCCGATGACGATCGTTCGCTCCCCCATCGTCGGATTAAATGTCGATATTCGCGTACTTCGCGTGGCGTTCGATGAATTCGCGGCGGGGCGGTACGTCGTCGCCCATCAGCATCGAGAAGATGCGGTCGGCTTCGGCGGCGCTCTCGATCGTTACCTGGCGCAGGATGCGGGTTTCGGGGGACATGGTCGTTTCCCACAATTGGTGTGCGTTCATCTCACCAAGACCTTTATAGCGCTGAACGTGCGCGCCTTTCGATCCGTATTCGGCCAACGTGGCTTCGCGTTCTTCTTCGGTCCAGCAGTAGCGGCTGTTCTTACCTTTTTTGACGAGGTAAAGCGGCGGCGTGGCGATGTAGACGTGGCCGTTCTGAATCAGGCTGTTCATGTGGCGGAAGAAGAAAGTCAGCATCAGCGTGGCGATGTGGCTGCCGTCGACGTCGGCATCGGTCATGATAATCACCTTGCCGTAGCGCAGTTTTTCCAGGCTTACTTCCTGTTCGTCGTCGGCATTGTTGTCTCCGCCGGGAACGATCCCGAGCGCTTTGAACATGTTGCTGATCTCTTCGTTCTCCCAAACCCGGTGTTTCATCGCTTTCTCGACATTCAGGATTTTACCGCGCAACGGCATGATCGCCTGGAATGTCCGGTCGCGTCCCTGCTTGGCGGTTCCGCCTGCCGAGTCGCCCTCGACGAAAAAGATTTCGGTTTTGTCGCGGTCGCGTGACGAACAGTCGGCCAGTTTGCCCGGTAAACCCGAACCCGAGAGGACGGTTTTGCGCTGCACCATTTCGCGCGCTTTGCGGGCGGCATGCCGGGCCGTAGCGGCCAAAATCACTTTATTGACTACTGAGCGGGCATCTTTGGGGTTTTCTTCGAGGTAATGGGTCAGTGCCGTGGTGATGGCCTGATCGACGGCTCCGGACACCTCGCTGTTGCCCAGTTTGGTCTTGGTCTGGCCTTCGAACTGCGGTTCCTGTACCTTGACCGAAATTACAGCGGTAAGTCCTTCGCGGAAGTCGTCACCGTTGATCTCGAATTTTACTTTGGAGAGCATACCCGAATCTTCCGCGTACTTTTTCAGCGTACGTGTCAGTGCACGTCGGAAACCGGTCAGGTGCGTCCCACCCTCGATCGTGTTGATGTTGTTGACGTACGAGTGGACATTCTCCGAGAAGCTCGTATTGTACTGCATCGCCACCTCTACTGGAACGCCGTCGCGCTCCGTGTCGATATAGATCGTGTTGTCGATCAGTGATTCGCGGTTTTCGTCGAGAAATTTGACGAACTCTTTCAGCCCGTCTGTCGAGTAGAATTCGTCGCGGCGGTAATTGCCGTTCTCGTCTTTTTCGCGCTTGTCGGTGATGTTCAGCCGGACTCCTTTATTCAGGTAGGCCAGCTCGCGCAGGCGGGACGACAAGATTTCGTAGTTGTATTCGGTTGCGATAAAGATGCTGTCATCGGGCTTGAAGGTGATGATCGTGCCGTGAGAATCGGTCTCGCCGGTAATCTCCATCGGGCCCAGCGGTGCGCCCTTACTGAACTTCTGGACGTGCACTTTACCCTGACGGTGCACTTCGGCGACCAACAGGTTCGAAAGCGCATTCACACAGGAGACACCTACTCCGTGCAGCCCTCCCGAAACCTTATAGCTGTCCTTGTCGAATTTACCGCCGGCGTGCAACACAGTAAGTACGACCTCGAGTGCTGATTTGCCCTCTTTTTCATGGAAATCCGTCGGAATACCCCGACCGTCGTCCTCAACCGTAATCGAGTTATCTTCGTTGATATAGACTTCGATATTCGAACAATATCCGGCCAATGCCTCGTCTATCGAGTTGTCCACCACCTCGTAGACCAGGTGGTGCAACCCTTTTACGCCGATGTCCCCGATGTACATGGCCGGGCGCTTGCGGACCGCTTCGAGCCCTTCGAGTACCTGGATACTGGACGCCGAATATTCTTCTTCAATCATTTTTTCGTGTTCTGTGCTCATCTTCTCTGTCTCTGATGTCTTTAGGATGTATGCCTGCCCTTAGGCGGCAAGGTGTTTCAAACGTTCAAAGATACGGAAAATTACGCAATTTTCCAACTCTCTGCGCGGTTTGGAAGCCACTCGAACGGCCATTAATAACCAAGAATGGAGACAATGTCGATCTCCTCGATTTGTCCTTGATTAAAACGGATGGTGCGCGAAGGATATTGCTGGATGTTGCCGATGTTGTGCGTGGCCATGATGACTGCGCAGCCGTTGCCGGCAATTGCGCGGAAGAGCTGCATAATGCCGTCGGACGCGGCTGGGTCGAGGTTGCCGGTAGGTTCGTCGGCGAGAATCACCTGAGGGTTGTTCAGCAACGCACGTGCGATGGATAGGCGCTGCTGTTCGCCGCCCGAAAGCTGGAACGGCATTTTATACTCCTTGTTGACCAACCCGACTTCGTTGAGCACTTCGGCGATTTTGTTTTTGATCTCCATGTCGTTCTTCCATCCGGTGGCTTTCAGTACGAACTGCAGATTCTGGAATACATTGCGATCGGTCAGCAGCTGGTAGTCCTGGAAAACGATGCCCATGCGCCGGCGAAGGTACGGGATGTCCTTGCGTCGGATTTTGGTCAAGTCGAAGCCTGCGACCCACCCTTCGCCTTCGACCAGCGGCAGTTCGGCGTACAGGGTTTTCATCAGCGAACTTTTGCCCGACCCTACGCGGCCGATCAGGTAGACCAGTTCGCCGGGCCGGACGGTAAGGTTCACGTCCGAAAGCACCAAGTCGCAATTGTCCCGCTTTTTACGGAAGCTGGCCTCCTTGAAAGAGTCCCGGGTGTGGTAAATCGAAACGTTCCTGAGTTCGACGACGGCATTTGGTTCCATAATACAGCAAATTTGACTTTACAAAGATACCGAATAGTTCAGCTCTGCCCTGCATTTGTTGATGAAGTGTTGATAATTTTAGCAGACAATATTGAGGATTCATTGTGGCTGTTGACCTTTGGGAGAGAAAACAGTATCTGTATGATTGATTTCGAAAAAGTGATATTGCCTATTTTTACGTCTTTATTTTGTATTTTCGCTTTTCCATCCGATTTAATGATGAAAAACAGGAATCACTATGGCTGCATTTCCAAATACAAAGCCACACTATGAAATACTCGACGGACTGCGCGGAGTGGCGGCAATCATGGTCGTCTGGTTTCACATATTCGAAGCCTATGCGACCAGTCATCTGGATCAACGCATCAATCACGGTTATTTGGCGGTCGATTTTTTCTTCATACTGTCCGGGTTCGTTATAGGTTATGCTTATGACGACCGTTGGGGAAAGATGAAGATTACGGACTTTATCAAACGGAGAGTGATACGCTTGCACCCGATGGTTGTGGTGGGAGCGCTTATCGGGGGCGTTATGTTCTATTGGCAGGGGTGTTCGGTGTGGGATGTGTCGAAAGTGACTATTCTGGCCCTATTTATCGCCACATTTATGAACGCGTTGCTGATTCCGGCGACTCCCGGAACCGAAGTCCGGGGCTTGGGCGAGATGTATCCGTTGAACGGGCCCAGTTGGTCTCTTTTCTTTGAATATATAGGAAATATTCTCTATGCCTTGGTCATTCGTAAATTTTCGACCAAGGCGCTGGCCGTACTTGTTTTTGCCGCAGGGTGCGGCTTGGCAGCATTTGCTATCGGGGGGCCGTACGGTGATATATGCGCCGGATTTTCACTGACCGGGATAGAATTTACCGGAGGATTGCTGCGGCTGTTGTTCTCTTTTTCTGCCGGACTGCTCCTGTTCCGTATTTTCAAGCCGATTCACGTAAAGGGCGCCTTCTGGATCTGCAGTTTGTCTATCGTCGTGCTTTTGGCTGTGCCCCGTCTGGGGGGTGCCGAATATTTATGGGTGAACGGAGTGTATGATACGGTATGCTTCGCAGTGTGTTTTCCGCTTCTGGTTTATCTCGGGGCTTCGGGGAAAAGTACCGATAAGTATACGATAAGAATATGTAAATTCTTAGGTGAAATTTCTTATCCTTTGTATATGGTCCACTATCCGTTTATTTATCTCTATTATGCTTGGGTAAAGAATGGCAACCTTACCTTCCGGGAGTCATTGCCCGGCGCATTGGGTGTCGTCATAGGAAGCATTGTCCTAGCTTATATTTGTTTGAAATTTTATGATATTCCGGTTCGGAGATATTTGACGAACCGGTTCCTGAATTCTCAAAAAGTCAAATAAACCGAAACCGTACTGGGATGTATGTTTGGCGATTTTTGAATGTTTCGGTTTCGTAAAATAAAAATAGCACTGATTATCAGTGCTATTTTTATTGTTTGTCAAGTGGAGCTGGAGGGATTCGAACCCTCGTCCAAACAAGGAACCCAAGAGCTTTCTACATGCTTATCCTTCGGTTAATCCTTCTGCCGTGACCTGGTCGAAGGCGACCCAGCCATGACCCCAGCCTGTAAATTTCGCGATTCGTTCCAGGCGCCTGAACCGCTATCCCAGTTCTGATGATACCCCGTATGCCTCTTAACTACCGGGCGGAGTCTTCGGCGGGGTACTCGTCCCTCAGCCTCCTTGGACCGCGGGATTAAGCCATTTTACTTGGTAAAATTAAGCAGCGAGTGCGTAGCTATTATTGCCATTTGTAGTTTGAGCGTTCACTTTAACGAGCCTCCACACAACGCTCGGCATGCTTACAATCAGACTCTACCTGCTGTCAAAACCGGTCAGCCCCTTTATTGCATCTTGACAAAGATAATGTTCTTTGTCAGGATAACGAAATAAATAGAGGAAAATTATTTAGATGTGACAGGAATATCGAAATATTGGTTACATTGAAATTGGGGCTGGGATAGCCGAGGAGACGGTTATTTCTTAAGCGAAGTTTTTTCACCGAGCACTCCGGAGGAATCGGATAATTTGATTCCGTTCGATGGAAAACCAGGACAATACAGATATGAATTGAAACAATTGACAGGCATCAGGCCTAAATAACCATCCTTCTAATAATTGTTGATTATGCGAAAGTTGTTATTAATCTGTGTATGCACGATGATGGTAATCGTTTCGTCGGCTCAGGAGCGTAAATTGGGGTTCGGTGTGAAAGCCGGGGTTGCCGCGACTTCCCTGACGATCCCCAAAGGTGAAAAAAGCCAGAGTTCGTATCGTGCCGGATTTACAGGAGGTTTCTTTGCGGATTATCGTTTTAATTCCCGCTGGGCGCTTTCAGCAGACTTGCTTTATGCACGTCAGGGTGCTGATATTAAGCTTAATGGTGATGGCGAAAACCGAATGAAACTGGACTATTTGCAAATTCCTGTTTTGGTTAATTTTTATCTGACCAGGTCATTGGCTGTAAAAGCCGGTATACAACCCGCCTTTTTTTTAGATGGAAGTGAAGTTTATAACAGCTCTATACGCTCCAGTTCTGCATCTACGGATTGGGCGATTCCTGTCGGACTTTCTTATGAATTGAATTGCGGGGTAATTTTCGAGGCCCGTTATAATGCGGGTGTAAAATATAGTGTGGATGAATTTGGTTTCCCCATGCATACCGTCGCATTTGCATTTACCGTCGGATATCGGTTTAGATAACGGACTATTTGGAACGAAAGAAATGAAGAGGCCCCCGGGACCGGGGGCCTCTTCGTATTGAATATACAGATGTATTATTCCGTCCTGACGATCTCCAGCAGTTGTTCCGGTCGGTCGATGACAAACATCGCTCCGTTCTCTTCGAGTTCTTTGCGCGGGCGGAATCCCCACGTTACGGCTACTGACCGGAGCCCGCTATTGGCTGCCGTGCGCATATCGACGCTGCTGTCTCCGACATACAGGGTATCTACCGACGTGGAACCGGTTTCCGTAAGGATGTTCCGGACGATCGTCGGATCGGGTTTGGGAGGGATCTCTTCACGTTGGCCGTGCACGGCGGCGAAGGTGCCTGCAGGAAAATAGCGGTCGATCAATTTTCCCGTGGCCGCCTGATACTTGTTCGAGGCGACAGCCATGCGGAGCCCCTGCTTTTGCAAGTCGTTGATCAACTCGGGAATGCCCGGATAAGGTTTGGTATAGTCCATATTGTGCATGGAATAATAGTCGACGAAATCCTGCCGTACCCGGAGGACTGTCTTTTCATTGCGCTGGTCCTCGGGTAGCGCCCGTTCCATGAGTTTGGTAATGCCGTTGCCGACGAAAAAACGGTAGGCTTCGGTGTCGTGTTGCGGGAATCCGTTTTGTGCCAATGCGTGATTTGTGCTGATGGCCAGGTCTTCAAGCGTGTCGAGCAGGGTGCCGTCAAGATCGAAAATAACCAGTTTTGTCATTTGTCGCAATTTGAATTCGTGCAAAAATAGCCAATCTTAAGTGAAATTGCCAGTCCAGGACGGTAATCCTCCATTTGTTGGAGGCAATGTGGTTATGTCCGGTCAGAACGGATAGCCGATAGCCAGGTGGAAACCGAGGCCGTCTTTGAAGCTGGGGATGTTGTAGTATCCGTGTTTCCCGGTATCGTATGGGGCGTGGATGCCGATACCCAGGTCGGCCCGGATCACCAGGTAACTGATGTCGTAACGCAGGCCGAAACCGGTGCCCAACGCAATTTCGCGCCCCAATCCTCGCCAGGTCAGTTCGGCTCCCGGGCGGTCTTTGTCTTTTTTCAACAGCCAGATATTGCCCGCATCTACGAATAGTGCGCCGTTGAGCTTGCCGATCATTTTGAACCGAAATTCGACGTTGGCTTCCAACTTGAAAGTTCCGGTTTGGTCGAGATAACCGTTTTTATTGTCTGCGGGCGGATGGTAACTACCCGGGCCGAGCGAGCGGATTGTAAACGCGCGGATGCTGTTGGCTCCTCCGATATAGAACTGTTCGCTGTAAGGAATGACTTGAGAATTCGCATACGGATGCGCAGCACCGATCATAAAGCGGTAAGCCAGCCAGCTGGCCGATTCGCCGATCCGCTGATAGAACCGGACTTCGCTCGTCGCTTTGATAAATTGGGCGAATTGGTTGTTGAAAATCTTTTTAGGGCCTTTTTGTCCGCATAATTCCATAATGCCGTACAGCAGGTTGCCGGCCGAAGTGAAACTGCTCTGCCAGTACAACCGGTTGCGCGGATAGCTTTTGTCGAACGTATAGGTGTACGACATGGCCGGGATGAACTGGTTGCGGAAACTCAGCGCGATGGCCGGGTTTTCGTTCAGGGTGGAGTCGAATTCTGCTGATGTGTGCAGCAGCCGGTTGTACGTGAGTTTCAGGATCGACACCGAGTGATAGCTGTTCGGAGAACTCTGCCAGTCGTAACTGAGCGAGGTGCTGAACGAAATCAGTTTGAAGAACTTGGGACGGTTCAGCAGGTCTGCGCCGAGTTGGATGCGGGAACGTGACGGGTAAGCGGTGACTCGCGAAAAGAAACCGGGGAAGATCAGTTTAGGGAACTCCAGCGATGCGTTGAGCCCGAATTCGTAGGAGTTGAGCAGCGAGGCTTTCGTCCCTCCCGAATTCCGGTTCCCGGTCTGCCATTCGTACGAACCGTTCAGTCGGAGCGAGAGCACTTCCCCGCCCCGGAACAGATTGTTGTTGTTTATGCGCAGGGAGAGTCCCGGCCCGAGGAGGCTGTTCGATTTCGAGGTGACGTTCATTTCCAGTTCCGCCTCCAGCGGATAGTCGAAAGCGGCGGCTATTTCCACATCGAGCGTATCGCGTCCGTGCAGCGAATCGGGAGGCGTGACGCTGAGGTTTACCGAGCGGAATACGCCCAGTTTGTTCAGGTTGGTCAGGGTTTTGTTCTGGTCGGCTACCGTGAACAGCTTGCCGCTGTCGAGCGTGATGGCTTTGGAGAGTACTTTCGGGCGGATTCTCAGTTTTTTCTGGTAGATCAGTCGGTAATCCTGCAACCGAAGCGTATCCTGAATCCCGGGACGGATATTTTGCAGTTGTACGGTGAGGCTGCCGGTCGTGTACGGTCGTAATGCCACTTCCGGAACGGTCGGCTTGACCTGCATGCGCAGCTGTACCCGTTCGGGGCGCTGTGTCGTGTCGGCCTGGTAGTCGATGTAGTCCGGACGGAAAAAATAGTAACCGGCGTTGCGCAGGATATTGCTGATGCGCTGCCGTTCGGCGGAGAGCGTGTCCATGTTGTATTGCGCGCCGGAACGGATCAGCGACGAAGCCTGCAACGTATCGAACGCCGCGCCGAGCGGTCCTGTGAGGCGGGGATAGGCGATACTGTCGTAGAACCACGGTTTGCCGACATGAATGTCATAACTGAGTTTTGCCTTTTTCGGGTTTTTGCGCGGCAGCAAAGTATATTGTGCTTCGGAGCCGAAATAGCCGTAATTGCCTAAAATGTCGGCTACCAGTTTTGTGCGCAGTTCGGGCTGCACTTTGGAAATCAGTACCGGGTTTTTGGCCAGGCGGTTGTATAGCCAGTGGCGAAACCCTTTTGTTTTGGGCGTGTACAGGTGGTTGTAGGCCCACAACCCGATGGGAAACGGAGTGCGGACATAGGGGCTGTACAGCGGGTTGTTCGGTTTTACCGACAGCGGATCTTTGACGGCCGATTCAATGCCCGGGGCAATCCGGCCGCTCGAATCGGTATTGATCGTGATTTTTTTGACGCCGGTATAGAGCACTTCGTCCGATGCCAGTCGTTTTGTGGTGGAGCAGCCTGCCAACCACAGCACGGCTCCGCAACCCAGCAGGATGCGTGCCCAGGTACCGGTATGTCGTTGTCTGCTATTCATTAGCTGCGGTTTTGGCCGGCGGTGCGGCCTGTGTTTGGACTTTGTTCTTCATAAACCGGAACAGGTCGGTGATCTTGAGCATCTTTTTGCGGATCACGAAACCGACTCCCGTTTCGATTACTTCACCTTCGAGGATGCTTTCGTAATCGGTATGCCGGAACAGCTTGACGAACATATTGTCGCGTTTGGTGACCATGTATTCCAGTGAAATGTCGTCGATTAAGTTTTCTTTAAGGTTCTCGGTCGGGTCCGCATCGGTGCTGAACTTGCCTCCGATCACCGCGCGGACACGGTTGTTGAAGAGGTTTTTCGAGACTTTGTACGAGTAGTCCGTGCGCTGCGTTCCTCCGTTGGCGGTCTGGTCGTATGTATCCACGCCGAAGCTCAGGTCTACGCCTTTGAGGTTGTTCTGCGCCCACTGGTTCAGCTCTTTGGCGATGAAAGTGTTCAGCGGGTTCGACGAATTGACCTTCGCGGTGGTGCCGGGTCCCGTGTAAGTGTTGTAGATTAGCAGGCTCATCGCCTGGCTGGCCCGTTGTTCGGCGGTCAGCGACGAGAGCTGGTTCTGCATGGTCAGGTCTTCGGGAGCCGAAAGGTCGAACGTGACAGCCAGATCGCTCAGCGTATTACGAAGGTTGATGCTGATGTCGAACGTAACGGGACGCCCACTGTCGCTGCCGTCGCTGGTGACGTTCGTCCGCACTTTGTCGACGGCGGTCAGGTTGAAGGCCGGGTCGAGCATCTCCCCGCTCCATTCGACGTAACTGCCCGCGACGATGTCGAACGATTTTTCAGAAATTACGGGCGGTTTATAGCGCACGAACCCGCCGGAGACTTCGTATTTACCTGAAAAACGGCTGTCTCCCAATTGGTTCATCGTATAGGTGAGGTTACCCCCTCCCTGCAACTGGACCCTGTTTTCTGCATCTTCCGACAGATCGACGCCCAGTTTGACAGAGTTGTTTACGTTGACATTTACCTGGATATCCAGCCCGTTGATCTTCATCGGGCGGATCGAATCGAACTGTTCGAACTCGGTGGTATCGTTGAACGAGACGAATGTAACGATATTCTGGTTCTGTTGTTTCACCTCCAACGGGGAGTCCTGCATGACGTAGTTCACCTCCGTGCCGCCCAGCAGCGAGACGTCTCCCCGGACGAACAGATTGTCGAGCCTGCCTTTGACTTTCGTATTCAAATCCATATAAGCTTGTCCGTACACCATCGACTTGCGGCTTTTAGCCACGTTGACCACCTGGAAATCGGATGCGGTGAGGAGCAGGTCGGCCGTGATGGCGCGAAAGTCCCGCAGGTTTATTTGTCCGTCGATCGTCAGCGGCTTCTTGTTCGGTGCGATAATCTGGAAGTTGCCGAACCGGACGAGACTGTTGTCGATCGAGATCGGGCTGGGCGACAATGTGAACGTAGTCCCGATCATACCCACTTCCACGGCTGTTTCCGCAAAGGCAAGGCTGCCGTCGACCGATAAATTCTGGAAGGAGCCTGTTGCGGCGATCTTCCCTTTCAGGGCGCCCGACAGCTGTGCCATGCCCGGTGTTAACAGTGCATTGACGGGGGTGAGCGGCAGTCCCGGCAATTCAACCTTCAATTCGAGCGGCCGCTCCGGCAGCGTGTCGGTATAGCTGCCTCGGGCGGATAACACCTCCGTGCTGTCCAGCGAGAGTTTTGCGTCGAACTGCTGACCGCTCCCCTTCTCCATCCGGTAATCGAAGCCGAGTCCGATGGTCCCGACACGCCGTTTGTCATATTGCAGGTCGGTGACGTTGACGTTGCCTCCGGCCTCCAGCGAAGTACCCGTCGTATCCTGCTGCTGCAAAACGATGTGCGTATCGAAGCGACCGCCTATGGGGGGAGGGGTCGGAAATAATGCCAGGGTCTTACCGATATCGATCCCGGCGATGTCCAGCGCCAGCGGGCCGTGCTCGGTGTGGTCAGTCGTGCGCAGTGAAACGCGTTGATTGTCGTGTGTGAGCAGGAAATCCGCATGGATGTCCTTGCCGATGTGATACACGATGTGGTTGTCCGGATTGACGCTCCATTGCCGAGAGCCGAATGTCGGATTTTCGGGGAACATGCTTACCGTAACCGTGCTGTCCGAGAGTACGCCTTGTAGTCCGAACCGGAAGCCTTCTTCGCCGGAACGGCTTTTTTGCAGGCAGTTCAGGATGGCCCGGTCGCCCGCAATATTGCCGTAGAGGGCGATCATACCCACATTATCCAGGTTACCCGGATGGTTTGCCAGCCGGAGCAGGTAGTTGAGTTGCTTGCGCTGTTGGTGCAGGCTGAAAGTCAACGTGTCGAGCCTGATACTGCCCGAGGTCAACTGGTAGACGACCATCCGGGCGGAAAACGGTGTCGAATCTTTGAGCAGCGCGTCAAACGAAAATGTTTTAAAGCTGATTCCCTGTAATTTTAGGTAGTTGTTTAGGATGTTTTTCCTCCCTGCCGTTGCCTGCAACCGGAATGGCGGTAGCTGGCTACTGATGGTATCCATGTTGAAATCTTCATTGCGCAGTTGTTCGGAGAACAGCTTTACGCCGCGGGCGAAACGGGCTCCAAGGGAATCGGCTCCGACGTGTGCTTCGAAGTCCAGCTGCAGGTCTCCCGAGCGGATTCCGGCTTCTACCCGTTCGGGAGCTGACAGCAATGTGAGCGACGTCGGCCGGATCGTATTGGTTTCCCATTTGTTCCAAAGAACGATTTTGTCGAGGGCCAGTGTCGCGGTGTAACTCTTATCCGCAGTTGCCGAAGCGGTCAGGTCGATTGTGAGGGTACCCCCGATCCGCTCCCGGGTCAGGTGCATGCGGTCCAGGTGGCAGCTGTCTACGACTCCCCGGATTTCGGCCTTTTGTATGGTTTCTGTCAGGTGGCCTTGTAATCCGAGATCGAGTTGCAGCGCTTCGTTTTGGCTGGTCAGCCGCCCGGACAGGTTTTGTTCCTTTAATACCGCTTCCAGTGCGATCCCGTTGTACGGGAAACCGAGGTAATCGAACCGGTCGATTTGCAGCTTCAGCTCGCTTTGTGTCTTTGCTACAAGCGGATCGAATCCTTTTCCCCGGGTTTCCAACTGCAACGTAATGCGCCCCAACGAATCGGCCGGCAGGAAATCCTTTGCCGGGAAACTATCGCAAGCGAGCGTCAGGTCGTATTGCTGGCTTTTGGGCGTTAGGTGTCCTTTCAGTGTAAGCGTGCCGGAATCTACAGCCAATGCGAGTACCGGTGCGAACGCTCCGTTGTGCATTTCGATGCGTCCGTGGAGTCCGATGTGGCCGGGAATGCGGAGCCGGTTGCGTAAGGTCGAATCGGGCAATAATTCCCTCAAGAAGTCCGTTCGGCTGAATACGCCTTTGATCCGGGCCTGGCCGTTGAGTTTTGCGGGGTCGGTTGCCGAAGCGAGAAGACCGTTCACGGAAAGATTGAGATGATGCGGAATCGCTAGGGCGATTTCGGAGGAGAACCTGCCGACGGTACCTGAAAAATTGCTGTTGAGCGTAACCGTTTTTCCACTCAGGGCTTTTCGTATGGCCGGGTCGTCCCTGAAGGGCGTCAGCGGCATGATCTCTTTCAGGTCGATGTCTGCCGCCAGATTCATTTGCAACGGACTGGCCGGATCGAGTTTAAGTGCCGAGGCGGCGGCTTGCAAGTCGATCCGGATCGAAGAGAACGGAGTCTGCACATTGAAATCCGACAAAAAAATCCGGCTGCTATCCATTCCGAAACTTCCGCTGAGCCGGTCGACCGCCAATCCGCTACGTTCTCTCAAAGAGAGGGAGGCAATTCGGCCGCGAATCTCACTGCCCCGGTTGTAGAGCGAGTCCGCTACGAAATTCAGGCCGGAAACCGCGATGTGCGATGGATCGAATCCCGGGGCGGGTATTCCGTCAATGCGGCCGAGTACGGCCGCATTGTTTTGGAGTTCAATGCGGTTTACGGCAATCGTCCACGGTTGTGAAGCAACATTTGAGGACGCATCCTGTACGGTTTCCGTGTCCGTTCTCTTTTGAGATGTGGTGTCCGTCAGGTAGGAGTAGTTGCCCTGTTTCAGCAGAATCCGATTGACACGGACCTCTTGCTTGCCCAGATCGATTTCTGCATCTGCGATGTCACCCGCTGCCAGGCGTACAGCCAATCGCGTCACTTGCGGCCGGGTTTTCATCCTGAAATTGATCTGATTGAGCCGCAGTCGTTTGGCTTGAATGGTCCAGGGGATTGTTGCCGTATCTTTGGCGGTGGTGTCGGCCGGGCTCTCCCCGGTCGAAAGGCTTACGTCGCCTTGCGACAGTTCGACAGAGGTGATTCCGGCCACACGACGCTTCAGGTCGATGTCGTCGGCTTTGAGGATCAGCTTACCGATCCGGGCCCGCAGCCCGAACTGGGCCGCCGTGTCGAGGTAGTTCGCTGTGGTTTGGCTCAGCGTGAATTTCCGCACGGTGACTTGTTTGCGCAGTAACGGCCACAACGCCACATCAGCCTGCAGCCTACCGCAGTAGAGCAATGTATCGTTGCCCGGTTGGCTGACCAGTGCCTGTTCAATCACGAGGTTTAACGGGAATGCCAGCCGGATGCGTCGCACGGACAGGTTGAATTCTGTCTGTGCGGAGACGTAATCTTCTGCTTTGGTGCGGATGAAGTTTTGGATGGCCGGGATATACAGCAATGCAGGCAGTACAATCAATACAGCCAGCGTGCAGAGCAGCCCCCGCAACAGGTATTTGACAATCTTTTTAGCCATCGATCTCGGACACGTCGATTAGTGCGGTGATCACCAGCCAATTTCGCGCCAAAGTTATAACCTCCGCCAGTTTTAAACAAAAAAAAACAGGCCCTTTTGTAAGGGCCTGTCCTGTGACGCTGGAAGCGGGATTTTAGAATCTCCAACCTGCCGTTACGGCGAACACGCTGTTGCGTATTTTGCTGTCGTCGCTGTATTCAGCCTTGGCCACCTTGGTTACTCCAATGTTGTAGCGGGCATCGAGGATCAGGCCGCAGTTGAAGTCGTATGACACACCTACCGGAACTGCGAGGTCGAATGTTTTGAAGGCATCTTTCATGCCGTCGTTGGCGCCCAGCAGGAACCCGGGCTGTACGCCGGCTTTCACGGCCAGGCCTTTAACCAGGTAGAAGTTCGCGAGGATAGGAATGTTCAGGTTGTCCGTTTTAATTTTCGCATCATCGCCTTTTGCACCCTGACGCGAGTAGAGTACGTCTGCCGAAAGGGCGAACAGGTTGCTGAAACGGTAATCGGCGAAAATACCTCCGGTGAATCCGACTTTGTAATTGCCGTCGCTGTTGGTCAGATTGGCGATATTGATACCGGCTTTAACACCATAACCGAATCCGGTGTCTTGGGCCGAAGCTGTGAATGCGAAAGCGGCCACGGCGAGGATAGAGAACAAAATCTTTTTCATAGTTCTTTTAATGTTTTTTAGTTTGTAAAGCGCAATCAATTTTGTCTTTGAACCAGTTCGATCATATAACGCCGGGTCGGATATTTTGTTACAGTTTTTTTTGCGTGCAAATATGTCTTATGTGGTTATGTGTTTTGTAATAAGTGTTTTGTGGTGTTGTGAATTACCGTTTTAGAACAGGAGAACTGTCACGGTAAAATAAAAACAGGCGCTTTTAGCGCCTGTTTTTATCAGATAAGCAGGTACCGACACTTAAAATCTCCATCCGGCCATAATCGAAAACACCCCGTTACGGTATTTATCCTGTTCCTTGAATACGTTGGAAAGCCCGATTTGATAACGTACGTCGAAAAGCAAACCGCATGAAAACGTATAGGACAGGCCGACAGGAACGGCGAAAGTGACCGTGTTACATCCGTCGGTTACCGGAGTATCGTCGATTTTGGCTCCCATTACGAATCCGGGCTGCAGGCCGGTTTTGAAAGCCAGTCCCTTCGCGAGGTATAAGTTTGCCAGAATCGGGATGTTCAAATTGTCTGTTTTAAGTTTTTCACGGGTATCGTCTCCTCCCTGTCCGGAATAAAGTATATCCGCAGACAGTGCAAAAACTTTGCTGAACCGGTAATCCACGAAGATACCTCCAGTAAAACCGACTTTTGAGTCGACACCCATGTTGGTCACTTTGGCGATGTTTACACCGGCTTTAATTCCGTAGCCAAATCCTCTTTCCTGTGCATATGCACTCGTTACGAAAAGTGTACAAACCACCACTAATAACAGATTCTTTTTCATAAATCAATTTTTGAGGTTTAGTATTGTCAGGTTAATAGTGTTCGGAAGATTAATATAGATGATCGTCGCTTTCGATTTCCTGGCGAGTGATCGGTTTGCGGTTCATCGCACGCCACGAATACCAGATATAAGCCACGACGAACGGAATGAAGATCGATACGATACTCATCGCTTCAAGCGTGAAGAGGCTCGAGGAGCTGTTGTAGATGGTCAGTGAGCTCTGCATGTCAGAGAGGGAAGGATAGTAAGCCGTATTGTTGAATCCGGCCAGCAGTAGGAGCGAAAGCACGGTCAGCACGGCCCCGCCGCCGCTGAACCAGATGCTTTTGCGCGAGCCTTTGAAGATGCCGGTGCCGATTCCCCATAATACAGCCAGGACACCGACTAACAACATTGCCGCTATCACAGGGATTGCCAGCAGATTGTGCAGGTACTTGAACGGTTCGACGGAGATAACCCCTGTCGTGGGATCGACGGCCCAACCGTTGGCGAAGAGCAGGCTGATGAGGAACGTCAGGAAGCAGGCCAGGAAAGGAATGGTATTGTATACCAGGTGTTTCCTTGAACGCGAAGCGATCGTGGTGTCATCGATGTCGTTCATGAAATATTGCAGGCCCAGGATTCGTGACAGGAAGAGCACCGAGAACCCCAATGCCCAGTTTCGGTAGTCTGCCAACGCATCCAGCCCGCGCCATGAGTTGGTCCATTGCGAAATAGTGTTCACTCCGTCGTAATTGCCCAGATTCATGCGGTCGACCGTAAAATTGGCGCCGGTAAAAAGTGTCCCTACGGCAGCGCCGAGCAGGAATGCGCCTGCTACTCCGTTGATGATCAGGAATGCGTTGTAGCTCTTTTCCCCGAGGAAATTATCCGGTTTCCGCCGAAATTCGTATGCGACCGCCTGAATAACGAATACGAACAGGATCAGCATCCATACGTAGAATGCACCGCCGAAACTGGTGCTGTAAAAAAGCGGGAACGAGGCGAAAAAAGCACCACCGAACGTGACCAGCGTGGTGAACGTGAGTTCCCATTTCCGGCCGAGCGAGTTGACGATCATGTTACGTTCCTCTTCGGTCTTGCCGATCGTGTAGAGCAGCCCCTGCCCTCCCTGGACGAAGAGCAGGAAAACCAGCAGTGCGCCCAGCAGGCTGATCAGGAACCACCAATAGTGCTGTAACAGAATATATGTATCCATAGCCGTGCAGTCTTATTTATTCGGTTTGTCGGCCGGGGCCGTTTCGTCTTTCGGGCCGATCTTGATCTGTTTGGTGACGATCATCAGTTCGGCGATGAGCAGTGTCGTAAAGAGCGCAACGAAGATGAAGAAGGTAACCATCACCGACGAAGCATTGATGCGCGATACGGATGCGACCGTGGGGAGCAGGTCCTGGATTGTCCAGGGTTGGCGGCCCACTTCGGCTACGATCCAACCCGAAACGGATGCGATATACGCCAGCGGGATCGACCATACCAGTGCGAGCAGCAGCCAGCGGCGCTTGTCGATTGTATCCCGGTAAACCAGCGCCAATACCACTGCGAACAGGAGGATGAAGTAGCATCCCAGGGCAACCATGATCCGGAAGGTGTAGAATACCAGCGGGACGTTCGGGATCGTGTCGGTCGGGGCATTCAGGTAACCGTAGCCGAAATATTTGAAGTTTTCGGCCAGGAAGGCCTTGCCCTGCGGCGTGTCCGGGTTGAACAACGCCGTTACGCGCGCGATTTCGGCAGAATCTTTTTCTTTGAGCGCCTTGTGGTAGATTGCGAGTTGTTCGATGGCTACCCTGCCCCGTTCGATTTTCTCTTGCGTCGAAAGGATGCCTTCGGCCTCGTTGCCGTCGATCAGGTCGTTGATTCCGGCTACATAGGCTTTGCTGTCTTTGAAACTGAGGATCGAAAGCAATTTGGGAATGTCTATTTTGAAATAGTAGGCATTCTCGTTGTCGGTTCGTTCGTTTTCGGGCTTGAGTATGCCGATGACTGTCAGTCCCGCACCGCGGCTGCCGTCGTATAAGGCTTCCATCGCAGCCAGTTTCATCGGTTGGGTTTTGGCCACCTGCTCACCCGAGCCATCGCCGGAATAGAGCAAGGCCAGCGAACTGACCAGCCCGAAGATGCCGGCCACCTTGATACTGTCTTTGGCCATCTGCCCTTCCCGTTTGCGCAGCAGGAACCATGCGCTGATTCCCACGACTACCACAGCGGCCAGTACGTAGCCGGAAGTTACCGTGTGGAAGAATTTGTTCAATGCGACGGGTGACAGGAGTACGTCCCAGAACGAGGTCATTTCGTTACGGGCTGTAGCGATGTTGAAGGTCATCCCTACCGGATACTGCATCCATGCGTTGGCCACCAGTATCCACAGGGCCGAAAGGTTCGCGCCGATGGCTGTCAGCCACGTCGCCGTGAGGTGGAATCCTTTGGAAACTTTGTTCCAGCCGAAGAACATTACGGCGATGAAGGTGCTTTCCAGAAAGAAAGCCATAATGCCCTCGATGGCCAGCGGGGCCCCGAAAATATCGCCTACGAAGTGCGAATAGTTCGACCAGTTGGTGCCGAATTCGAATTCGAGAATGATTCCCGTTGCTACGCCGATCGCGAAATTGATCCCGAAAATCCGCATCCAGAACTTCGTCGTCCGTTTCCAAAACTCGTTGCCGGTACGGTAATAGATGCTCTCCATGATCGCGCAGATGATGCCGAGACCGAGGGTCAGCGGCACGAACAGCCAATGGTAAATGGCTGTCATCGCAAATTGCGCGCGCGACCAGTCGACCACTTGCATCCAGTCGGTAGTAGATAGTATCATAAGCAGTCCGTTTTTAAATTGGTCATAATCAGGTTAAGTGTGTGAAATGAGCAAGGATTCCGACGACCGATCCAAGGATCAGTGCATTGGTCGCGATAATGGGTACAGGCTTGCGGTCGTCATGCCCGACCTGAATTAACATCGGAACGGTCAGGGCCAGTGCGACAATGCCCCCTTGAAGCCACCACGGTACTTGGGGCAGGTCGAGATGGATAATGACGATCGTAATGAAAAAATAGTGTATGAAAGCCGATACGGTAGAATATTTAGGTAGTTTTTGCACCATCATCGGGATGATGTCAATCAGGCCGATGAGTAGTCCCAATAATATGGAAAATAATAATTTATCCATTTTACGTTGAAGTTATGGTTTTACTTCGATAAAGCGTTCCCGGACATACTCCCCCTTCTGAATGTCGTTTTGGAACCGGCCGAGGATGTCGGGAAAAAAGAAAAGCCGCAGGATGGCGAACATGATGAACAGCTTGATCAGGATCACGGCCCAGAGCGTGCGCCCCAGCGTCATGCTGCGAAATCCGTCCGCATAGAAGCGGTAAACCCGGTATGCCCAGTTCGTATGTGCCATTAAAGTAAAACTTCTCTTAATCAAAGATAGAAAATCCGGGGGGAATCCCAAACAAAACCCTCTTCAAATTGGCGGATTGTTGTATATTTGTCCGGTAATCCCCTCCCCGCAATTATGACACCAATCCGGAATATAGTATTCGATTTGGGCGGAGTGCTGATCGATTATGATCTTCAGCGCTCCATCGACGCGTTTCGTGCATTAGGTTTTATGCAAATCGATCAGTACATTAACCCCTACCGCCAATCCGGCGTTTTCCTGCAACTCGAAGAGGGCAAGGTCGAACCTCGGGCCGTTTACGATCTGGTCGATCGCGAGGTCGGCCATCATGTCGATGAGCGGAAGATCGATGCCGCCTGGTGCAGTTTTCTGATCGACATTCCCGACTACAAACTCGATATGCTGCTTGATTTGCGCAGGAAAGGATACCGGGTTTTCATGCTGAGCAATACGAACACGATCATGTTCGAATGGATGAAAAAAAATGTTTTCACCAAACAGGGCTTGACGGTGGATGCCTATTTCGACCGCTTATTCCTCTCCTATGAGATGAAATTGGCCAAACCCGGGGAGGCCATCTTCCGGACCATGCTCGCCGATGGAGATATGCGACCCGGCGAAACCCTGTTGATCGATGACGGCGAAGCCAATGTGGAAGCGGCGTCCCGGTTGGGGCTACAGGCCTATTTGGCACGTCCGCGGGAGGATTTTCGTCCGATTTTTGCCGAATATCCCTTAGATCCACACTTTAAAAATATCGAGCTATGAGAATTACAACGAACCTGTTTGCAGCAGTTGGAGCCGTGCTGACGATGGCTTCCTGCGGGCAGAACCGGCCGGCGTCCGTTCCCCAAGTGGAGATTTTGACAAACGATAGCATAGCCTATTGCGAAAGCGTGTTGGCTGACGGAGACCGCTTATTGGTATGCAACTTCGGTACCGACGAACTCAATCCACTCAATACCGAAGGCAAAGGCTATGTGCTCGAATGGAAGGACGGTACTTTCCGTACGCTGATTCCTGCCGACGGTAATCTTTCAGGTCCCAAAGGGACGCTGATTAAAGATGCCCATCTGTTTATCGCCGATGTGGGTAAAATGGTGGTCTATAACCTGGACACCCTCTCTCAGGCACCCCAGGTCGTTCCGTTCCCGGAGGGCGAACTTTTCGTCAACGACATGGCGTTGGCCGGCGATACGCTTTATGTGACGGTGACCAATACGGGTAACATTTATTCTCTGGATGTATCCGCCCCTTCGAAGCTGGATCCGCAGGCGCTTACGCTGTATACGAATGTGCCGGGGGCGAACGGGATTGTCTTGCGTGACGATGTGATGTATGTAGCTTCTTACCCGCCCGACGGCGTGACGACCGATAAGAACGTAATTTATGAGATCGGGGATATTCGCATGCCTCACCCCGCTCCGCTGACCGACCGGGCCGGGCAGTACGACGGTCTGGCACTGAGCGGCGACGGCCAGCGGCTCTATTTTACCAGTTGGGTCAATGGCGAGGTCGGTTATTGGGATTTCCAGAACCGAAGCGTACAATTGCTTGATTTGGCCGATGTTGAATTGTCCGGTCCTGCGCGGATCGCGTTGCGTGACGGCGTACTCTATATTCCGGATCTTCCCGCCAGCCGAATCGTTATCGTGCGCTAAACTCGTTTTTTTGTTTGTAAATACAAAAAAATAGTTTACATTTGCGTCGTCTTTGGGGAACCGATAGACAGACGGGGTGTAGCGCAGTCCGGTTAGCGCACCTGCTTTGGGAGCAGGGGGTCCCAGGTTCGAATCCTGGTACCCCGACCAAAGACTTCAACCGGCATCCAAATCTATACGGGGTGTAGCGCAGTCCGGTTAGCGCGCCAGCTTCGGGAGTTGGAGGTCCCGGGTTCGAATCCCGGTACCCCGACAGATTTACAATCAGATTTTAAGGCCCTTGCCTCCCGAGCAAGGGCCTTTTTATGCCTAAACAATAAATCCTGATCTGTTTTATCTGCAGAAATAAATGGATTTATTGGCAATAATCGGATTTTTATTAAAGAGGAGTTCACTTTTATTGAGGCTCGTACCTTTAATCAATGGATGCTGAAAGCCCCGTCCACCAGCAGTGCATGACCGTCAACGAAACTTGCCTGGGGGCCGCACAGCCAAAGTACCGCATTGGCAATTTCCTCAGGCTTGCCGAGGCGTCCGGCAGGAATGTCGCGCACCAGTTCTGCTTCCAGTTAGGGATTGCGGCTCATCAGTTCCTCGGCCATCGGGGTGCGGATAACGCCCGGACATACGGCATTAATACGGATATGCTTTGCTGCATAGTCGATGGCAGCGGTGCGTGTCAGCCCGATGACGGCATGCTTGCAGGCGATGTAAGCAGCCTGCCCCGGAAAGCCCGTCACGCCACCTTGTGAGGAGGTGTTGACGATGGCTCCGCCACCCTGGCGCAGCATCTGGAGGATTTCGTAACGCATACAGTTCCATACGCCTTTCAAGTCGACCGCTACCGTGCGGTCAAATTCGTCGTCGGTGATTTCCGCCATCGGACGTTGGGGCGTTTGGATGCCGGCATTGTTCAATGCGGCATCCAAATGTCCGTAAGTCGCTGCAATCCATTCTATCATTTCTTTCACGGTCCGCGTATTCGACACGTCGCAACCGTAAAACACGGCCTTGTATCCTTGGGCCACCAAACTTTCAATCTGGCTCCGCGGCTCTTTAATGTCCGCCAAGACTGTGATGTACCCGGCCTTTGCAAAGGCTTCGGCGCAGGCGAGGCCGATACCCATTGCGGAACCGGTCACTAATGCTACTTTTTCTGTACTTGTTGTCATGCTGATTTGGTTTAAACGATAACATAAAATCGTTTACAAAAGTAGCTGATTGGCTACAGCGGGGAGATACCTGAATTACGGAGATTTGTATCACATTTACGGATTTGCTGTTGACAATCGTTTATGAACGAACAGATACCGAGGTATTCGGAGGGTGCTTCGCTGTTCCGGGCAAAATACCGGATCGCATCAATGCGGTCTCACTTGGTGCGGTTGCCTTCTAATACATTTGCAAGCGAATTTCAGGGTGCGTTTCGAGTAAAAGAATTGAATTGTTATGGTCAACCACCCTTGATTCTTTAGACAGAAGTTTTTATTTTTATAGCACAAAAGGTAATACAGTATAGCACTTGAAGTACCTGGTGGTAAGCTATGCCTGTATATTTACCTGTATATTCAAGGGGGGTGTGGGGCGTCAGGCACGTTTGAAAAACCACCGACCTGATTTTAGTGATGCCTGTGTAATTATTGGGTTGCTTCAGGTGTCCGATTTATAAAGTGTAACGCATGAAAATAAAACTGACTGCTTTTTTCTTTTTTTTGATGTTCGGGAGTAGCCTTTCGTCACAGGCCCAGAACGGGTCTGTGACCCTTTCGGGCCGAATTACCAACTCAGACGGGGTTGCTGTCGATTATGCGACTGTATTGTTGAAGTCGGCTTCCGATACGTTGAAGGTCTATGGTGGAATCTCCGACGAACAGGGACGTTTTATCTTGAAAGTTCCTGCAGGCGACTATTTATTTCAGACATCATTTCTGGGTTACAGTCCTTTGTCCAAGCAGATTACCTTGGTGTCTTCCCAAGATATGGGGAATCTTGTTATGACTCCTGTTTCGACGGAGCTGGATGCGGTGGTGGTACGTGCCCGAATGGTGAAACGTGAGGCGGACCGGTTTGTGGTCAACGTAGGTAATTCGCCTGTCGCGGCCGGGCAAACGGCAAAGGAGATGCTCGATCTTTCGCCCACGGTTTGGATCGATGAGGAAAGAGGAATTTCGCTCAATGGCAAAGAGAATGTCCAGGTCTATGTGAATGAACGGATCGTTCGGGAATCGGGCGAAGAACTGATCAAGTATCTTTATTCGATCCGTGCCGAAGATATCGTGCGTATCGAGGTAATCCCCGTCGGAGGCGTCGAACACGAAGCCAGCGCCCAAGGCGGAATTATCAAGCTCACCCTGCGTAAACAGCGTGATGACGGTCTCGAAGGTTCGCTAAGGATGCGTTACGGCACCCGGTTGAACGACAATCCCCAACAATACATCCAGCCTTCGCTCAGCATTAACTACCGTCTTGCCAAATTCAGCCTGTATACCGATATAACCGAAAATCGGAACAAATACTACGGGTACGGTATCGCCCGGCGGATTAACAAAAATGGATACAGTTTCGAATCTAACTGGCGGCAGTCCAGCCTGAAAGACAGCCCTACCCTGCGTGTGGGAACTATTTATGATATCAGTCCGCGGCACAGCGTAGGGGTGGAGGCTAATTTAGCGGGGTATTTTCCCGAGAAGGAACGCAGCAGTGTTGTCGACACGGTGTTCTATAACGGGGCGTTGCAGGGAACCATCGAAAGTGACTATAACTACCTAAACAAGCATAAGAACTGGAATTTGTCGGCCAACTACATCGCCCGGTTCGACACGGTAGGCTCCACTTTCAAGTTGCTGTTTGACTATGTCCGCACCCATCCGCATACTGGAGGATATGTCGAGGTGGATCATATCATTCCGGGGGATGCATATACGTACCGTAGCAACAACGAATCGCAGAACGACCTCTACTCGGTGACAGGAGATTTCGATATACGGGCCGGCGACAATGCTCGGGTGAAAACCGGATTCAAATACATATTCAGTCAGGTAGACAGTTGGATGAAGTACGAGGACCTTGTCGGGGATATTTGGGTGGTGCGTCCCGACCAGACTTACGACATGGTCTATGACGAGCATATCTCGGCGGCTTATGGCAGGTACACTTATACGTTCGGCAGCAAGATCAGTGTGGGTGTCGGACTACGGGTCGAACACACATATGCCATGCCTGCTGCTACAGGTGTCAACAATATCGAGCGGCAGAACTATTTTAGCTTTTTCCCGCAAGCGGATCTGATTCTGCCGTTGGGAGACTCCCACCAGTTGATTTTCAACTATGCCCGTAAGATACGTCGTCCGAGTTTCTGGTTGTTGATCCCCTTGCGCCGACCGATTAGCGAGACGGAGGTTGCGGTGGGAAATCCCAAACTCAAGCCGAGTTTTTCGCATGAATTCTCGCTCAATTGGGTGATCCGGCAAAAATATACGGTTACGGCTGGGGCTTATTTGATGAACGATGTATGGGTGTCAACTCCGCGTGTGGACCCCGATGACCCGATGAGTCTGATCCGTACGCCGGAAAACCAGAACAGCAGTAGCATGTGGTACGTGTCAGCGGCAGTTCCGGTACAGGTGACACCTTGGTGGAGTTTCAACACTAATCTGGTCGGAACACTCGCTTGGTATCACATTGACCAGTACCGCAAGAGTAATCACCGACTTACAGGAAACCTTATTAATACGTTTACCCTTCGGGAAGGAACTTCGCTGATGCTGAGTGCTTACGGTCATACCCGCAATCGGTACGAATACACGCAGTATGCCGGTGCCTATTACATCAATGCGGGTATAACCCAGCAGTTACTGAAAGGGGCGATGACTCTTAGCGCGCAGGTGAACAATATTTTTGATACGCGCAACTCTTGGCGGAGCGTTTATAACCCTTATTTTTTCGAAGAGTCTTTCTTTTGGGGACAACGCCCCATGTTTGTGGCCTCGGTGCAGTATAAGTTCAAAAATGGAAAAGAGTTTCGTGCTCGGCGGGTAGAATCCGATACCGATACTTCGCGCATTTCCGGGAGAGAGAACTAATTAAACGCGGTAAAGGGTGTCATTGCCTGTCGGGTGATTCGGCATGGGCAGAACTATTTTTTGCCGTCCGTTTCCTGTCGAGGTATTCCCTTTTGAACATGTTGACACACAGAATGAAGATCGCCAGCATCAGCGGCCCGAAAATCACGCCCATAAAACCGAACAGGGACAGGCCGATCACCACGCCGAAAATCGTAATCAGCGGATGAGTGTCGGCCATCTTCTTTTGCAGGACGAAGCGGATCAGGTTGTCGGACTGTGAAACGACGATCGAAGCGTAAATCGCTAACCCGATCGCATTCCCCCAACTGCCGCTGAGTGCGAGGTAAATCACGATCGGCACCCAGATAAGCATCGTGCCGACGATCGGGATAATCGTAGCGAAGCAGGTCAGCAGGCCGAACAGCACTGCACTGGGCACGCCGAAAATCCAATACCCCACCAGCGCGACGAAACCCTGTATCAGGGCCAATAGCGGGATGCCGATGGCGTTCGATTGGACGATCATTTTGATCTCATGCAGCACTTCCTGGGTATGTGCTTTGTTGAACGGCAGGATGTCGTCGAGATATGCCTCCATTTTTCGGCCGCCGACCAGCATGAAGTAGAGTACGAAAATCAACACGAAAATATTGACCGCAAAACCGCTGATCCATTCCATCAACAGTTGTCCTATCTTCGGAATCCATGCGGCCAGTTTGACGAGGTTATCGGTTACCAGCAGGTCGTAGCCGGTTTTCTCTTCGACCAACTGGGCGATGTGCTTGGCCGGTTCGATGATCGATCCGGGATCCAGGTTGATGCCTTGCAGCTTGTTGACCACGAGCCATACGACCAGCGACATCGGGATCAGGAAACAGAGGATCGATTCGCACAATACGATGGCTGCGGCCAGACCGCGCCGTATGTGGCGTTTTTCAGTCAGTGAGAACATCTGTTTGCGGACCAGGATATAAATGGTCAGTGCGCCGAGCAGACCGCCCAGAAAAGGCAGCAGCTTGACGAAAATGATCGTCCCCAGTCCGAGTATGATCACGACCAGCGAATAGCGCCAATACTGTTCTTTAACGCTCATGGTTATGTAGTTTGTCGCCCGGTTGCCGGATGTTATCCTCGCAGCGGACGGTTGCTTCTACCCGGTTTGTTAACCGGAAGTTTCCGTTTCATCGTCGGTTGCCTCTTTGCGGCGGGCTGACGCTTCCTTGTACTTGCCGATTACGGACCGGACCATATTGTAAGCGGTCATCGCCCATTCGACGGCCGAATAAAACTTTCCGGCCCCGGTCGTTACGCGTTCGACGACGTAACCGACGCTGAACATGCCTGTAATCCGGCGGTAGTCGTCGTTCAGGCGCTCTTCGACCCCGTCCAGTTCCCCGGCGATTCGCAGCCTTTCAGCACGCACATCGGCCAGTGTTTTGATCTGCCGGTAATTGACTCTACTTTTCATAGTCCGAATGTTTTTGGCTCATGTCATGCACCATACCGCTGAGCATCCTGACCGTCTGGTTGATGATGAGTTTTCGGCGCAGTGCGTAGACGATGATCGCGAATACGACGAACAGGCAGCCCATCAGCACGATCGCCAGCAGCATCGACCCCAGGGCAATGCCCAGCACCCAAGTGAGCGCGATGGCGAAGAATGTGGTCGCGATACCCAGCAGGACGATCAGGATGAAGACGCCGAACAACGAATTGAAGAAGGAGGACAGGTTGTCGATCAGGCTGAGGCGGAAGCTATCCACGCGTAGGGCAGCGTACTCCTTCAAGTCCTGTGCAGTCTGTCCGATCCTTCCTGGAGAAGTGTGGTTGTCCATACTTTTCGCAATTACTCCTGAGGTTCCTCTATGGCATTGATGGCTGCCAGTTTGGCATTCTGTATTTTCTGCTCCACGAGGTTTTTCGCGTCTTTTATCTTTTTCTCACCGTGTTTGATCTTGTCTCCGATTTTGTGACGCGTGTTTTTACCCGAATCGGGAGCCAGCAGCAACGCTGCAATCGCACCGACGGTCAGGCCGCCGAGGAAGGAAAATAAATTCTGATTTTTCATGATATTAATTTTTTAAGGTTGAAGAATGTTTGTTTTTATACCTTCTTGAATTTCATCTCGCTGGTGCTTATGCAAAAAACAAACCATGATCGGCGAAGTGCCCTATAAATTTTCCGTTTATTGTCCGGGAGGGCGTCGGGGCTTTGGGGGTGCTTCTGAAAAATGTTATATTTGTAGTGTTTTGAACCTAACCGATTAAATGAATGAAAAAAATCTGGTATCTCTGTACGTTGCTCAGCTTGTCGGCTCCATTGGCCCAGGCACAGCTCAATGCCCACCCCGAAGCCTACAAGATCGACAAGAAGGACATCAAACGCGCCCATGAATTGATCTCGACTCCGGTCAAACAACCTTTGGTGCTTCCCAATCCGAATCCCGACGCTCAATGGTTTCCCGATGCAAGTCTCGGGCTGTTCATGCACTGGGGCATTCACAGCGTAGTCGGCGCACAGCCTTCATGGGACATGATTGCCAATTACGAATGGGGCGGCAGGGTCTCTCCGCCCGATAAATATTACGCGTTGGCCGAACGCTTCAACCCTCGGGATTACGATCCGAACAAATATCTGAAGGCCGCCAAAGATGCGGGATTTACCTATGCCGTCCTGACTACGAAACACCACGACGGCTATGCGTTGTGGCCGTCGAAATACGGCATCGGCACGAAACAGTATATGAACGGCCGCGATTTGCTGAAGGAGTATGTAGATGCCTGCCGTGCGAACGGACTCAAAGTTGGCTTTTACTTCTCTCCGCGCGACTGGCACTATCCGGGGCTGATGCATCCCAACGAATTCGATGCGACAACGTGGCGGGACCTGCCGCCCATCACCGACTCCGCAGCGAATCAGCAGGCATACGAGCAATTCCTGGCTTTCGTCATGGCACAAATGGAAGAGCTGCTGACCCGTTACGGGAAAATCGACATGCTGTGGTTAGACGGGATGAACTGGCGCGGCGTTGCGGATATGCACACCGAGCAGGTTTATGCGTGGATCCGTTCCCTGCAACCCGGCATCCTGGTCAACGACCGTTGGGCGAATATCGTCAATCCTGATAATCCGCAGGGGAACGGTGTCAGCTTCGGTGATTTTACCACGCAGTTCGAATGTACGTTGCCTACTTACATCCCGTCGCGGTGGTGGGATCATTGCGACATCTGGACTTCCACCCCGGGTCCCGGTTGGGGCTATGATCCCAACGGCGCATTCCGCCCCCTTTCGTGGTTCTTCCGCCATTTGGCCGCCAGCCGCTCGCTGGGAGGCAATTTCTTGATCAATGCAGGCCCCAGCGGAGACGGCGATATGCATCCGAATTTTTACAAGCAAACCGACTCGATTGCCCGTTGGATGCAGCATAGCAAGGAATCGGTGATCGGTGCGGGTCCCACGCCCGGCGTTCAGCTCAGTAATGTGATGATTACTACGCGCGGTAACGACTGGTACCTGCACCTGCTTCCGGATTTCAAGAAGAAAGTTTCGGCCCGTACCGGCAAGCAACCCTCGGAACTGATCCTGCTGCGTACGGGCGAGCGGATTCCGTTCGATTACAACGACGGTTTCGTAACGTTCGTGCTCGATCCCTCCAAGCGTACCACTACGGACGACGTCGTCAAAGTGGTGATGTAATCACTGACAGGCCTAATTCAAGAAACCAAACCTAAAAAAGCCCGCAATCGCGGGCTTTTTTGATGCTGCTGTCGGACAATCCGTTGGTCAGATAATACATATTACTATGAAATAGGGTTTGTCAACGGTGCGGTGACCCTACCCTTTATTTATCAGTTAGTGCTAGTATTTATCAGTGTTATTATCCGATACGGAATTGATATCGGGTTTATTTGACAGCGACCGTTTCGATCTCGACCTTCACGTCCATCGGAAGTTTGGCAACCTGGTAACAAACCCGGGCTGGCATTTGTTCGGTATAAAAACGGGCATAAACGGCATTCATAGCGGCAAAGTCGTTCATGTCGGTCAGCAGGACGGTCGATTTGACCACGTCTTTATAGGTATACCCTGCCTCCGTGAGAATTGCCCCGATGTTTTTGAGGGATTGTTCGGTTTGTGCTTCGATACTCTCGGGTACCGATCCGTCGGTCGGATTAACGGGCAGTTGCCCCGATACGTAGAGCGTACCGTTTGCTTCGATAGCCTGGCTGTAAGGGCCGACCGCTTTTGGCGCATTATTTGTTGAAATGATTTTCCGCATGGCAATCCGTTTTATATTGTTGATGCAAAATTAATAATGTTCGCGAAATATTGCTTATACTTGTAACCCGAAAAGGATAAAACATCATTTTATGAAAACTTGGAAAGTTATACTCTTGGTGGCGCTCGCCGTAGGTTTGGCCTCGTGCTGCGCCTGCCGCAAAGGCAAGAAAGTGGTCGACAAGCCGCTGATGGCAACCAAATGGACGTTGGTGGAACTCAACGGTCAGCAGGTTCAGACCGATGACAACTATTACATTATACTGAATGAACAGGAAGACCGCTTCAACGGACGCGGTGACTGCAATTCGCTGATGGGGTCGTATAAACTGGGCGAGAACGGTAAGATGCAGCTGACCGGAATTGCTTCCACCCGCGCTTTTTGTCCCGATCAGGCCGGCGAAGACAAATTTTTTAAAACACTCGGTGACGTGGCCGGCTACGACGTAGACGGAGATCTGCTGATGCTCTTCAACGGCAACAGCGAACTGATCGCCGTGATGGCCGCAAAATAGTCTGCGCCGGTAAAGATTTATTTCCGGCCGATTCGAAATTAACGTCGGTAAACAGTATAAAAAGCTCCGCGGAAAGCGGAGCTTTTTATTTGGATAATTGTAAGTTTACGGTAAATAACAGCAGATGCCTCCGGAACGAATTTTTTCCCAGTCCCATGAAGAATAAGAAAGAGTAGCCCGTCCTACTCCAGAGGACGGCGGTTATGCAGCGCGTGGGCGATCGTCAGTTCGTCGGCGTAATCCAACTCGTCGCCGAACCCGATGCCGCGCGCGATCGATGTGAGCCGGATTCCGGTGCATTCGCTCAGGCGGCGCGACAGATAGAACGATGTGGTCTCGCCTTCGACCGAGGTGCTAAGGGCAAGAATCACCTCTTTGATCCCGCCCTGCGCGATATTGTCGAGCAACAGGTCGATCTTCAGGTCCGACGGGCCGATTCCCTGCATCGGGGAAATGATGCCGCCCAGGACATGGTACAATCCCCGGTATTGGCGGGTATTCTCGATAGAGATAACGTCTTTGACCTGCTCGACGACGCAGACGATCGTCCGGTCGCGCGTTTCATCCGCGCAAATGTCACAAATGTCTCTGTCTGAAAGGTTGTTGCAATGCGAACAGTAGTGGATTTCTCTGCGGAAACGGGAGATCGCCCCGGCCATCAATTCGACATCCTGCATCTCCATGCGCAGCATATGCATGGCAAGCCTCAAGGCCGTCCTGCGCCCCACGCCCGGCAGGCGCGACAGCTCGCCCACTACATCATCCAATAATCTTGACATCCGCGCCTCCTTCTAATCGATCATTTCTATGGCCGAGGCTTCGATCCAACCTTTGTTGCCGTCCGAGATGATAATTTCGCGGAAATCACCCAGGGAGTCCTTGACCGTTACTTTCGTCCCTTCATGCAGGACGAAAATATCTTTGCTCGATCGGTCCGGGGAACTTTTGACCGGGGCTGCATTGCTCATGATGATCGCACCGTTCGGCCGCATCAGGATTTTGCGTTGTGCACCTGCAAAAATAGCCGTCATTATAAACAGTGCTATCATACCCAAGACTCCGTAAAACCCCGCTTTGCGCCACTTGACGCCTCCGCTCAGCAGGTAGATCAGCAACGCTGCGAGCATGGCGGAAAAACAGATCAGGCTCAGTCCCGCCCACGCGTTACTGGTCAGGCCCGAACGCAGTTCTGCCATCCAGCGGTGGACAAAGAAAGTCGGAACGACGTCGATTTTATCCTGCACATAGGTGTTCGCAATTCCCAGATTGTAAAGGACATCTTCATCCGAAGGAGAGAGTCTCAGTGCGCGGTTGTAATTGACGATGGCTTTGCCGGTCATCCCGCGTTTGAAATAGGCGTTTCCGAGGTTCAGGTAAAGTTGGTCGCTTTCGTAACCCTGTGCGCGAATCGACTCGTAATCTTTTACCGCCTCCTGGTAGTTTTCGTTGATGTATGCCGTGTTGGCCGACTCCCACAGTTGTTCCGGCGTCTGTGCCGTTGCATGCAAGCCTGTGGCGAGTAAAATGGCCGTAACAAATAAATACCTTTTCATCGACCTTACTTTTTAATCAGCGATTCGAATTTCGACAGCATCTTCACCGCACCGTTGTAGATTTCGGTCATCTGTCCAGACGACGAGGGCGAATATTGCGCGTACTCGCAGTCGGAAATGATCTCGATGAAGCGGTTGATATATTCGGCATCAACCGAACGCTTGAGCAACTCTTCCCGGATATTGTCTTTGGTGAGGTTGGCCACGGGAATGTTCAGCTTGTCGCTCATGTAGCCCCACAGTGCCTTGAGCATCTCTTCGTAGAAAGGCTTCTCTTCGTCGGCCGTCATGTATCCCAGTGCGGCTTTGAGGCGTTGGAGCGCTACTTTATTGGCCCTCTTATGGCGGACCAGAGAGGTGTTTTGCAACTCTTTCAAGTGCTTGCGCAGGTAGAAGTACAGGGCGGCTGTGATTGTTGTCAGCACGGCCAGTGCCAGCCAATAGGCCCAGCTGCCGAAGTAAAGGTGCCCCCGGCGGTGGAACTGAGGTTCGCCGATGCGGATAAAACGGATGTCCTTGTCCAGTATCTTCAGGTCTTCTTTGCTGACGCCGCTGATAACCCCGGTTCCGGCCGATGTTCCGCCGGTCGAATCCGGCTTGATTTCGACGTTTTGCTGCGGAGCCGATAACGTCACGTATTTCGCCTGTTCCGGATCGAAATAGGAGAACTCGACGGGACCTACGCTGTAAGAGCCTTCGGCCCGGGGAATGAACGGATAGTCGAACTGCCGGTAACCGGTGATTCCGTTGCCGTTATGGGTCAGGCTCTCAGTGGTTTTCATGTTGTACTGCTCGAAGGACGAAGGCATCGTCACTTTCGGGGCCTGGATCAGCGGCAGGTTGCCGTTGCCCGAAATCTTGAGCTGGTAGACACCCGACGAGTTGGCGGCCAGCACATCGTGGTCGAGGTCGCCTTGCATCTGGAACCTGCCTACCGCACCGTTGAACGACGCGGGGGCCCCGGTCGGGAAATCCTTCACCGTTATTTGGATCGGGGCCGCGGTGAGGGTTTTACGCACCTCTTCGACACTCTGTCCGTTGCCGAAGAAGTTGTCGAACAGCGAACCGCCTTGCGGATTTTGTGTGACGATCTGCGCGATGACGGTCAGGCTGAATTGTTCGATGTAAAGTTTTCCGAGCTGTTGGGGATAGAGCAGTGTCTCCTTGATGACTCGCGCGTCGTATACCTTGCCTTTGTAGGTTTCACGCTGCCATTTGTAGCCGTCCACATTGAGCTCCTGGGCCCAGAAGCCGTTGAATGCGGGATAAGTGGCTTTTTCAATGCCGCTCATCGGCACGCGCGTATAGAGTTTAAAAGTCGCTTTGACCGGCTGGCCTTTGTACACCTCGTTGCGGTTCACACTGACACGCACCAACATGTCGTCGGCGGCGACTCCTGCTGCCGGACGCCGTGATGCGGCTCCCTCCCCTTTCGATACGGTTCCCCCGCCCTGCTGCGGCATTGCATCGGCCGCTACCACTTCGATGGTCTGGGGCTGTGACGAATACGCCTGGCCATCGACCCGGACTATGGCCGGGGAAATTGTATACTTTCCGGGCTTATGGGCTTGCAGGACATAAGTGTAAGTCACTGAAACGGATTGTGTCACTTTGCCGTTGACGATGGAAACGGATTGTCCCTGGGCTGTGCTCGGACCCGCCAGTACCTCAAACTCGCCGAACGAAGCGGGAGGAGTGAAATGGTCGGGTTTTGCGTTCAGCACGAATTCGATACGGAACGGTTCGTCCACCGAGACGATCGCGGGAGTAGCGGCCTCGAATGAAACTTTCTGCGCAAGGGCCGGAACCCACAGGCAGAACGAGAGAACAAGAACAAGTAGGTATTTCAGGCGGTGGGACATGATGCTTTTTTCTTGTTTTAACCGCAAATTTAACTGTTTTTCCACAATCTGGCACAACCGGCCGCGAATTTGTCGGACCGGTTTAATAAGCAACGCAAAGTTCTTTGTTTTTAGTATTGCCGGAAGTCGAAACGGTTCATTTTTTGTTATCTTTATCAGATCAATTAACAGAATAGAGATGAAGACATTAAATATACCCCAAACCGAACAAAAGCGGGTCGTAGTCGTCGGCGGCGGTTTTGCCGGACTGACCTTGGTACAGAAACTACGCAAGAGTAATTATCAGGTCGTACTGGTCGATCAGAATAATTTCCACCTGTTCAAGCCTCTACTCTATCAAGTGGCGAGCGCCGGGCTCGACGAAAGCGACATCGCTTTCCCGTTCCGCCGGGTATTCCAGACGCGGCGCAACGTCAATTTCCGCTTGGGGCGCATGCTTCGCGTGAAACCCGAAGAGAACCTGCTCGAAACTTCGACCGGTTCAGTTACTTATGATTACCTGGTGATCGCAACGGGATGCGTGCCGAACTTTTTCGGCATGGATCACATCGAACAGCGTTCGTGGCCGATGTCCGATATCGGCGACGCATTGCGTATCCGCAATTCCGTACTGCGCAACCTGGAAAAGGCCGTGATCGCTACCTCGGAAGAGGAGCGGAATGCCCTGCTGAACATTGTAATCGTAGGCGGCGGAGCTTCCGGCGTCGAGATTGCCGGGGCATTGGCCGAAATGCGCAGCTATATCGTGCCGAGAGACTATCCGGGTGTCAATATATCGTCGATGCATATCTATCTGGTCGAAGGCCGGGATAAATTGTTGGCGACGATGTCGCCCGAAACGTCGAGCGACTGCCTTAAAGTGCTTGAAAAGAAAGGCGTCAACGTCATGTTGAATACCGCGGTCAAAGATTATCAGGACAACCGGGTGATTTTTGGCGACGGAACATCCATTCTGTCCGGCAACCTGATTTGGACCAGCGGTGTAAAAAGCGAGGCGGTCGAGGGGATCGGCAACAGCGAAAAGGAGCGTCGCGGCCGGATTCTGACAGACCGCTATAACCGGGTGCAGGGCTTCGATAATATTTTTGCCATCGGCGATATCGCCATTACCGACGATCCGCAATATCCCGCAGGTTATCCCCAATTGGCCCGCGTAGCCATTTCACAGGGCGAACGGATCGCAGCTAACCTGATAGCCGTATCCAAAGGCAAGCCGATGGAACCGTACGAATACCGTTCGATCGGTGTGCTGGCTACGGTCGGTCGCAACCGGGCTTTCGCCGAATGGGGGAAATTCCGGATCAAAGGCTTCATGGCGTGGTTGGCCTGGTGTTTCGTGCACATTCTTTTCCTACTCGGCGTGCAGAATAAAATCAAGGTGTTCAGCGGTTGGGTGTGGAACTATTTCGGCAAAGATTTGCCCGTCCGGCTGATTATCGGGTGCGGCGTTCCCTGCAAAGATGCCAAATAACCCGGGACTATCTTCAGAGCCAGGACGGTTGAAGGAACGTATTTTCCGTTTTCAATCGCATGGACCGTCTGGCGGCTTACGCCGATCATGTCGGCCTATTCGTCTTCCGTTTTTTCTTTTGAAAAGGCCACGGACAGCAATCCTGCCATTGACAGTACCATCCGTAGCCTATCTGTTGTCACCGCAAAAGGCAAGTGTCACATTCCATTTTCTCTTGCCATGTGTTTATACTGATTTGTTGCGATTTGGTCTGCCTCGATTGTTTGAATTGAATACCTCATTGGCGGTTGCAAGAACGAAGCGGGCCGGGTATTTATCCGGCCCGCTTCGTTCTTGCAATGTCGTTTATATGCCGATTTTTCCTTTACTCGGCGTCATCCGTTTCCGATTCTTTCATGTTGTGAAAAACGTTGGTGACATCATCGTCTTCTTCGAATTTCTCGATCAGTTTCTCGATCGATGCGCGTTGTTCGTCGGTCACCTCTTTCGTGTCGAGCGGAATGCGTTCGAATTCACCGCTGATCAGTTCGTAGTTGTGATCCTCGATGTATTTCTGGATTTTGCCGTATGCTTCGAAGCTGCCATAGATGACGATTTCGTTCTCGTCTGCGAATACTTCGTCCACGCCGCAGTCGATCAGCTCCAGTTCCAGTTCGTCGAGGTCGATGCCTTCGACTTTCGTAATTTTGAAGACGCACTTGTGATCGAACATGAAATCCACGGAACCGGTGGTGCCCAGCGATCCGCCCGCCTTATTGAAATAGCTGCGGACATTGGCTACGGTGCGGGTCGAATTGTCGGTAGCGGTTTCGATGATCATGGCGATGCCGAACGGAGCGTAGCCTTCGTAGACCATCTCCTTGTAGTCGGCAGTGTCTTTCGATACGGCGCGTTTGATGGCCCGCTCGACGTTCTCTTTGGGCATGTTCGCCGCCTTGGCATTCTGGATCAGCACACGCAGACGGGTGTTTCCCCCCGGGTCGGGTCCGGCCGCCTTGACGGCGATCTCAATCTCCTTGCCCAGCTTGGTGAAGGTGCGGGCCATGTTCCCCCAGCGTTTCAGCTTGCGTGCTTTGCGGTATTCGAATGCTCTTCCCATATGGTTGTTTGGTTTAATTTTTGATTTTTAGGATTACAAAGCTATATCCTTTTAGCGAAAAAGGCAAAAAAATGTCTATTTTTGTCAGGTTTAACACGATGGCCATGACTTTGGACGAACAGATCAATCAAGCGCTGGAAGTGCTTCGCCGCGGAGGAATCATCCTCTATCCCACCGATACGGTTTGGGGTATCGGATGCGATGCGACGAATCCGGAAGCGGTCGGGAAAATATATGCACTGAAAAAGAGCGAAAACAAAAAGAGCATGCTGGTGCTGCTCGACCAGATCGAAAAGGTGTCGCTTTATATCCAGAAGGTACCGGACGTAGCGTGGCAGTTGTACGAAGTGGCGGACAAGCCGCTGACGCTGATTCTGCCCGAGGCGCGCGGCGTAGCGGCTAACCTGATTCCCGAAGAAGGAACGCTCGGGATCCGCATTGCCAACCATGAGTTCTGCAAACGTTTGATCCGCAAATTGCGCAAACCGTTGGTTTCGACCTCGGCCAATATTACCGGCCAACCCACTCCGGCCACTTTCAGCGAAATTTCGAAAGAGATCGTCGACGGCGTCGATTTGGTCATTGATCCGCAGTTCGACGAGCATCCGACGCATAAAGCGTCGTCGATCCTGATGGTCGGCATAGATGGTGAAATCAAAATTATCCGGGCCTGACGATGACAACGACTCCGATCCAGATGCGTTTTGCCGATGTCGATATGCTGGGACATGTCAACAACGTCAACCAGCAGCACTATTTCGACGTGGGTAAAAGCGATTTCTTCGCGCAGGTGCTCGATCCTGCGCCCAATTGGAAACAAGAGGGACTGATTACCGTTTCGACCTATAACGACTATCTGGCCCAGATCCGTTACGGAGAGCCGATTGCCGTGCTGACCCGCATCGAGAAGGTCGGGAACAAAAGTTTTACGCTTTTCCAGCAGATTGTCAATACCGCGACACAAGAGGTGAAAACCCAGAGCCGTTCCGTGCTGGTCGCTTTTGATTTCGTGGCCCAAGTATCCATTCCGTTGTTAGAGCCGTGGCGGAAAAGTTTCGGAAAACAACTTTAAAACTTGTACCGTTAACCACGGGTGAATAATCTTCCTGTCAAAATAACAACCGGAGACTTACTTCTTTGCAGCAAAGTCTCCGGTTGTTATTTGTCTTTTTGTCAGGTAAACAGATTTTTACCACGCGAACAGCGGGTAGTTTTTCATCAGGGCATTGACCTCTTTGCGTACCTGGGCGATATTGTCCGGATTTTCGGGTTCGTTCAGGACACGGTCGATGAAATCGACGATCTGATCCATCTGTGTCTCTTTCAGTCCGCGGGTCGTGATGGCCGGGGCACCCATACGGATACCGGAGGTCTGGAACGGGGAGCGCGAGTCGAAGGGCACCATATTTTTGTTGGTCGTAATATCGGCCTGTACCAGCACCTTTTCGGCTGCCTTGCCGGTCAATTCCGGGAATTTCGTGCGCAGGTCGATCAGCAGCAGGTGGTTGTCCGTGCCGCCCGAAACGATCTTATATCCCCGCTTGGCAAATGCTTCGGCCATGGCTGCGGCATTTTTCTTGACTTGAGTCTGGTATTCCTTGTAGGACGGTTCGAGTGCTTCGCCGAATGCGACGGCCTTGGCTGCAATCACATGTTCCAGCGGACCGCCCTGGATGCCGGGGAATACGGCAGAGTTGAGCATCGCCGACATTTTCTTGATTTCGCCCTTCGGGGTCTTAACGCCCCACGGATTGTCGAAGTCTTTCCCCATCAGGATAACGCCGCCGCGCGGCCCGCGCAGGGTTTTGTGCGTTGTCGAGGTGACGATGTGCGCATATTTGACCGGGTTGTCGAGCAGTCCGGCGGCGATCAGACCTGCCGTATGCGCCATGTCGATCATCAGCAAAGCCCCGACCTTGTCGGCGATTTCACGCATCCGCTTATAATCCCATTCGCGGCTGTAAGCCGATGCCCCGCCGATAATCATTTTGGGTTTGTGCTCCAGAGCGAGCCGTTCCATGGCATCGTAGTCGACCGTCCCGGTCTCTTCGGAGAGTTTGTAACCGATGGCTTTGTAGAGAAGGCCCGAGGTGTTGACGGGCGAACCGTGCGAAAGGTGGCCGCCGTGTGCGAGGTCGAGTCCCATGAAGGTGTCTCCCGGTTGGAGTACGGTGAAAAAGACGGCCATATTGGCTTGAGCTCCCGAGTGCGGCTGTACGTTGGCATACTCGGCGCCGAACAGTTTGCAGAGCCGATCTATAGCCAGTTGTTCCACCTGGTCTACGACCTGGCAGCCGCCGTAATAACGTGCGCCGGGATAGCCCTCGGCGTATTTGTTGGTCAGTACCGAGCCCATAGCCTGCATCACCTGGTCGCTCACGAAGTTCTCCGAAGCGATCAGCTCGATACCTTGCATCTGGCGCTGTTTTTCCTGTTCGATCAGATCGAAAAGTTTGGTGTCTTTAGTCATTGCCGGTGAGGATTATGAATTTTGCTGTTGAATGCACCAAAGGTAAGAAAAAAGAGGAGAACAAACGCTCCTCTTTTTCCATTTTCGTCTATTTGTCCGCAGGAAGTGTCCCCATGCCGGAAAAATGCCGTTGCTGTCAATTGGCGGCCAGGGGCGTCTTTTTGGTAAAAACCAGCGTCGGATCGAGCGGATAGCGCCCGAAATCCACGCCGTAGAGTGCCATTCCCCCGGTAATGCCGTCCGGTACCGCAAGGCGGAGTACGATCGGTTCACCTTCTTTCAAGGCATCCAGCGGTAGAGCGGCTTCGATCAGGTAGCCGTAAGAGCCTGCTTCGCGTAGGTAGTTGTCGTGCGGTTGCGCATGCCACGAGAGGATGCCGCGGTGGTCGGCCGGATCGTCCTCGAGCCAGTAACTGCCCGCTTTCTGGCCGTTCACGCTGACCGTCACCCACGATTCCCAGCGCAGTTGGTCGGTCATCGCGTATGAATTCGTACTTTTGCAGGGGTCGTGCGTGCCGCCGCCGCGCATAAAATCCAGATCCACGAGCGAATCTATGCCTTCCAGATCTTTGCCGAAGAGCTGTTTGGCAGAGGCTTCAAACACCAGCGAAGCGGCCGCGATATCCTCTTTTTTCAATCCGGCAGGCCACGGAATCGTGTATTCGAAATAGCCGCTGCCGGTGCCGTTGACTTTCAGTCCGTCCAGAACGTTCCACTGCTTGACCGACCAATCCCGGGCCGAGAACGATGCGGGAGCGAACGAAACGCATTGCAATCCGGTATCCTGAACCGGATCGCCGTCTTTGACCACGAAGGTGACGAAGTTGCGGTGCAGGACTTTTCCGGCCTGATCTGTCAGTTGCATCTGCAACAGGTAGAGTCCATTGCCCTTGGGCATGTCAACCGAAACTTCCCCTACTGCCCCGTTCAGGTAAGGCGTGAAGGGAATGTCCAATGCTTGCTGCCCGTACTCTGCTTTGCGTCCCAGTTGATCCCATCCGACCAACTTCGTGTGGAGGATGAGCGCGCCCGGATTCTTGTCGGTCATAAACGAAGCGACCAGCGGAACCGCTACTGTGGAGCCGCCTTTGACATCGCTGCAAAGGTCGATTTTCGGAACTATATAGTAAAGGCTGTGGAAGTCGGCCATCGTCATACCCGGTACCAGATCGCTGAGGCCGTCGATCTTCGGTGAACGGTCGTATTTCACATAACCGTTCCATTCGTTGATCACGTCGTGGTGTTCGGTATAGAGCCAGCCGCACACTTTCGGGTGTGAACGAAAACCGTTCATCATGATGTGATAGTCCCAGGTGAAATCCACATCGCCGGTACTTCCTTTGTAACCCCACACGTTGCCGCACTCGCTGTTGAACATCGGTTCGCCCCCTTGGCGGTTGCCTCCGATGTAGTTGTGGGTCGAACCGGGATACGTGTTGTCGTCGAATTGCGCGATCGTCTCCTCCCACTGATAACCCGGATGATAGCCGTGCCATGTGTTCAGGTCGGTCTGGACATGATCTTCGTTGCAGGGCGAATTGTCCTCGACCAACCGCGAAGGATCGAGCTTCTTCGTCTCGTGGTACATGCTGCGTACCCACTCCTGCGTTTCCGGCAGGAAAGCCCGTTTGGGTTTGCCTTTTTCGTCGGTTTCTCCTGTATTGGTGAACAGCCCCCACGTTTCGTTGAAATTAACCCACGAGAAAATCGACGGGTGGTTGTAGTCTCGCTTGACCTGTGCACGCATGCAGTGTTCCCAATCCTTCTTTGCGGAATCGGTCGGTTCGCCCCAGAAATTCGGCGTGTCGGCCATGATCAGCAGGCCCAGTTTGTCGGCCCAGTAAAGTTTGCGGGGCACTTCGACTTTAATGTGGATACGGTTGCCGTTTAGTCCGAGGCGTTTCGACAGAAGAATCTCGTCGCGCATGAACTCGTCGCTCGGGAAAGTATAGTAACCCTCGGGATGATAGCTCTGGTCCAGGCACAGTTGCAGGTAGACCGGCTTGTTGTTCAGCGCTACATAAGGATAATCCGAGCCGGGCAGCATCGTGGTGCTGATTTTTCGTTGGCCGAAATAGCTGTCTACCTGGTCCTGCGGTTGTCCGTTTGCATACAGGCTGACCGTAGTTTCGTACAGATACGGGTCGTCCAGTTCCCAGAGACGCTGGTCGGACAACGGGATTTCGAACTCTTGTACGGTCGATTTTTTTGCCTTTCCTTTCGGTTGGTAGATGAAATCCGCTTGTTCCCCGTTTTTGAATTTGATCCGGATGGTCGCATCTTTGGCGGGAACGTCATTCAACCCTACTTGTACTTTTACCGCTGAGCGGTCGATGTCGGGTGTGAAATGCACGTAATCGATGTAGTCGTTCCCACGCGCTTCGAGGTAAACCGTCTGCCAGATGCCGCGCGCGTTGCCGTAGCCCTGTTTGCCTGCGAGCCGGTCGTTGCCGCCTTTATCTTCCACGCCGATAACGAGGTTTTGCGGCATGCCGAATTGCAGGTTGGGCGTCAGTTCGAATTCGAACGGTGTATAGCCTCCTTCATGCGCTCCGAGGTAGCGACCGTTGAGCCACACTTTGGTTCCCCAGTCCGCTGCGCCGATTACCAGGAAAACACGTTTGCCCCGCCACGATTCGGGGATGGAGACCTGCCGCGCGTACCAGGCGGAATCCCCGAGATTGGCCACGCCCGAAAGCGGGGAACCCCATGGGAACGGGACGTTGATCGTATGGTCGAAAGTGCCGGTTTGTCCTGTCTGAAGTGCTTTCTGGGCCAGTGCTTCGTTAAATGTGAAAGCCCACGGGCCGTTGAGATTGATCCATTCGGACCGTTCGAAATCCGGACGCGGATGTTCAGGCAGCGGAATTTTTGCGACGGTGCGGCCTAGGGAGACCGTAGCCGCCAATGCCAACAGGCAACATAGGAATAGATTTCTTTTCATTGAGATAGCTTTAGGTGGAGAGTTGATCCTTCAGTTTGTTCAAGGAAGCCAAAATTAAGCAAAAGAAGAGCAACGACAAAATTTTAAAATTGATAAATAAATCCTTACCTTTGGTCATCAGCAACAGGCTGAAAACGTTATAAATTTACTCACCTATTTAAGAGAAACGGATGAAACTACTTGAAGGAAAAGTTGCCGTGGTTACCGGTGCTGCACGCGGTATCGGCAAGGCGATTGCGATGAAGTTCGCTCAGGAAGGGGCTTCGGTAGCCTTTACCGACCTGAAGGCGGATGAGAATTTCCAGAACACAGAAAAAGAGCTGCAGGCGCTCGGCGTCAAAGCTAAGGGATATACCTCCAATGCCGCCGATTTCGAGGACACCGCCAAGGTGGTCTCCGAGATCGTCAAGGACTTCGGCCGGATCGACGTACTGGTCAACAATGCCGGCATTACCCGCGATGGCCTGATGATGCGCATGAGCGAGCAGCAGTGGGATATGGTGATCAATGTGAACCTGAAGTCCGCGTTTAACTTCATCCATGCGGTCACTCCCATCATGATGAAGCAGAAGAACGGCAGCATCATCAACATGGCTTCGGTTGTCGGTGTGTCGGGCAATGCCGGACAGGCTAACTATTCGGCATCGAAAGCGGGTCTGATCGGTCTGGCCAAATCTATTGCGAAAGAGCTCGGTTCACGCGGTATCCGTGCTAACGCGATTGCTCCTGGTTTCATCATCACCGACATGACTGCACAGCTTTCGCAGGAAGTGCGCGACGAATGGGCCCAGAAGATTCCGCTGCGCCGCGGCGGTACGCCTGAGGATGTGGCTAACGCCGCTCTGTTCCTCGCTTCCGACCTGTCGGGTTATGTCAGTGGACAGACCATTCACGTATGCGGTGGTATGAATACCTGATTTTGAGGACAAAGGATTTTTATCGCGATAACGCCGCTCCTTAAAGGAGCGGCGTTACTCGTTTGATTGCAAGCGGATTGTAGCTAAAGGTTGTACGGCCGGCCGAAAAAAACGGTTAAAAACCTAAAATAAAATGAGATTCCTATTGCTTTCCCGAACTTTTTGCTTTTCTTTGTGCTGAAACATTCTTTTAATTTTATTTTTTATGAAAGGTACAGTAAAATGGTTTGATTCGGCCAAAGGTTATGGCTTCATCAAAACCGAAGAAGGTAGCGACATTTTCGTTCACTACACAGGTATTAACAAAGATGGCTTCCGCGGTTTGGAAGAAGGCCAGAATGTCGAGTTCGAAGTGGGCGAAGGCAAGAAGGGCGAGCAGGCTGTTAACGTTAACGTAATAGAATAATTCGGTATTTTCAAGATACTTAATTTAGACTATTAGAAGTAAAAAAGAGAGGGTTCCGTGGAACCCTCTCTTTTTGTTTGCCTGCGGAAAGGCTATTTCTTGGCTGCCGGAGCGGGTGTGCCCTGAAGTTCCTGGGCGCATTGCTGCAGCATGACGATGATAATGTCGGTCGTCCCCGGATCGACACACATGTCCTGTGCGAAGGTTGCCGGCTGCGGATAGGCTTCTTTCACCTTGCCGGTGAAGCATGTGTAAAACGCGCTGATTTGATCCGGCATCAGATCTGCCGGCAGAATGCCGATCGACTGCAGCTGCGGGTAAGGGAATACCAGCGGGAGATTCTCGTAGTTGGCACCGAGCATCTCCGTCGTACAATTGATCATCACTGAGGTCAGCGTATCCGTTTTCCCCGTTAGCTTGTCGTACTTGTTGTAATCGGGATAGGTGCCTTCGACGGTGGTTACGACGCAATTTTCGATATTAGCAAAATTGTTGTCTTCCATGTGCTTGAGCATGGTTTTCTCTTTGTGGGCACGTACGACTTCTTTCACTTCGGTACGTTCCTTGTCGGTCCATTGTTTGGTTTGCGCGCAGGAAACCAGTACCAGAATAGCGGATAACGCCAGTACAATTTTTTTCATCTTGATTGGAATTAGATTAAACGTTTCAGTCGATTCGTTGTAAGTTATCGTTATAAATGCGATACTGCGTTTTTAAACAAATTTAGTACCAAAATACAACGGCGGGCAGGGACGCACTGAAGGCTTTGCGGTTTTTTCCCGTTAAGGTGCAATTCGGATGGGTTTTCTTCCGTTTTTCAATTACATTTGTTCTGTCGCCGGACAGGTAAGCCGCCGGTTGCTTCTCATGTACGGCTGATGCCTGTTTGAAAGAGAAACGATACTTATTCAAAGCTCTGTTTATGGACATCCTGGAATTACGTGAATATTGCCTGGCATTGCCGTTGGCTGAAGAGACCACACCGTTCGATGAAATGACGCTGGTTTACAAGGTCGCAGGCAAGATGTTCCTGTTGACGGATATGGCCGATTTTCGCTGGATCAACGTCAAATGCGATCCGGACCGTGCGGTCGAGTTGCGGGACCGTTATGCGGAGGTGAAAGAAGGGTATCACATGAACAAACGCCACTGGAATACAGTGGATATGGCCGGAGACTTACCCGAACCGCTGATTCGGGAGTGGATCCTCGATTCTTATCGGTTGGTGGTGAATTCCCTGCCGCGTGCCAAGCGGGAAACGCTGTTGCGGCTGTTGGAGGAGGACAAAACATAAATCCGGGGCTTCGTACAATTCAAAATCGACAATCGTAAAACTAAATAGGTATATACTTAACATGAACCTGACAGAGACGATATTGCCAATGCCGGACGATTACGAGGGGAAAGTGATCGCTACGCTCCTGCGAGCCGACAGCACCGCACCTTCTGACCGGGCGGTGCTCTACCTGCATGGTTATATCGATTATTTTTTTCAAACACACATGGCGGAACGGTTTGCCGGCGAAGAGTGGAACTTCTATGCCCTCGACCTGCGCAAATACGGCCGCTCCCTCCTGCCCCATCAACATGCCTATTATTGTCGGGACCTGCACGAATATTTTCCGGAAATCGATGCCGCATTAGAGCGGATTGCATCGGATGGCAATACGGATATCACGTTGTTGGGACATTCTACCGGGGGGCTGATCGCCGCTTTGTATGCCGCTCAGGGAAGAGAACGGATGAAGGTCAACCGATTGGTGCTTAACAGTCCGTTTTTCGCTTTCAATGTAGGTTGGTTTAAGCGGGCTGTGGCTGTTCCTGCGGCAGCGTGGCTGAGTCGGCTGATGCCTTACGCAGCAAAGCGCAATGAGCTTTCCCCGCTGTATTATGTCAGCGTTCACCGCTCGATGAAAGGCGAATGGGATTTTGATCCGCGTCTGAAACCCCGGCAGGGAGTTCCGCTCTATTTTGCATGGCTCGGCGCAATCCGCCGCGGGCAGCATCAGCTGCGCCGGGGATTGCACCTGGAGATACCGGTGTTGGTCATGCATTCTGCTCGTTCGTCGAGGCCCCGCATCTGGAATGACGGTTGCATGCGTACCGATATAGTGCTCAATGTAGCGGACATTCGCCGTTACGGTTGGAAACTGGGGGACGATGTGACGGATGTCGCTGTCGAAGGCGGGCTGCATGACCTGGTGCTCTCGCGTGCGGAGGTGCGTGAGCGGGTGTTTAAGGTAATGACCGAATGGATGAATGAACATACGAACCAAATAAACCATTAACAGATAGATGGAATCGATCAAACAGATATTCCGGATTGGCAACGGGCCGTCGAGCAGCCACACGATGGGGCCGAAACGGGCGGCTGAAATGTTTCTGGCACGTAACCGCGAGGTAGACAGCTTTCGGGTAACGCTTTACGGCAGTTTGGCCGCGACGGGTCGCGGCCACATGACCGATGTGGCGATTAAATCGGTATTGGAACCGGTAGCTCCGTTGGAGATCGCCTGGAAACCCGAAGTGTTCCTGGATTTTCATCCCAATGGCATGCTGTTCGAATCGCTGAAGGCCGACGGCTCGGTAATTCAGGCCTGGACGGTCTACAGTGTCGGCGGAGGGGCTTTGGCCAGTGATGACCTGAGCGACCCGCAACCGGAGCACGTATACGGCATGTCAACGGTTTCGGAGATACAGCAATGGTGCGACAAACAGGGCGGTAGCTACTGGGAGTATGTACAACAGTGCGAAGGCGATGAAATCTGGGATTATCTCGAAGAAGTTTGGCGGGTGATGGTGGATGCTGTTCACCACGGACTCGAGACCGAAGGAATCATTCCCGGAGGACTGGGTATCCGGCGCAAGGCTGGCAGCTACCTGATCCGGGCCAACAGCTATTCCGGGACGATGAAGAGCCGAGGACAGGTATATGCGTATGCATTGGCCGTATCGGAAGAGAATGCTACAGGAGGCAAAATCGTTACGGCTCCGACCTGCGGTTCGTGCGGTGTATTGCCTGCAGTACTTTATCAAATCAAGGAAACGCGTAATTTCATCGACAAACGGATTCTCCGGGCTTTGGCGACGGCCGGCCTGTTCGGCAATGTCGTGCGGACGAATGCATCGATCTCAGGAGCCGAGGTGGGGTGTCAGGGAGAGATAGGCGTTGCTTGTGCAATGGCCGCTGCAGCGGCCTGTCAGTTGTTCGGCGGCTCTCCGGCCCAAATCGAATATGCGGCCGAAATGGGGTTGGAGCACCACCTTGGGCTCACCTGCGATCCCGTTTGCGGTTTGGTGCAGATTCCGTGTATCGAGCGCAACGCCTTTGCGGCGGCCCGGGCCATGGATGCCAACAGCTACTCGACTTTTTCCGACGGCAAACACCGCGTAAGCTTTGACAAAGTGGTCGAGGTGATGAAGCAAACCGGGCATGATTTGCCGAGTCTCTATAAGGAGACCGCTACGGGCGGTTTGGCCAAATACATGCAGGAGCAGGACGGTTCGTTTAAAACGTTCTAGGGGGATTCCTGATTATCATTTTTTGATGCACGCTTCTCCTGCGGTATAGTCGGGAATCGGAGGGTACGTGTAACCATTGCCGACCGGGATACATGATTCGGATAAACGATTGGAGGGGAGAGGCATCGCGCCTCTCCCCTCCTCTGTCTTCTATTGCGGCCCCCTCGCTTTAGTCCAGTTTCAGGTAGCGGGTGAGGGTCGATTTCAGCGATTCAACGCCTTGCGTCAGTTTCATTTTGACAAGTTGCTGGTAAAAGAGCTTCAGGTGCAGGCTCTCGTCGGCAATCAGTTTGTCGAGCATTTGCAGGATGGTTTTTGCACTTTTCGACTGAGAGGCGATCTTCTCTTGGACCGATTCGTAGAATTGGATGGTCAAAATTTCGTTTTTAATACTGATAACCAATGCTTCGCCGGCATTTTTACCCAGTTCGAGCTTTTTAGTATTCAGAGGCTGCGGGATTGTACCTTTCAGTTTGATTACTACGTCGCGCACGTTGGCGAAATGCTTCATTTCAACCAATCCTACGCCCAGTACGAGATCCCCGATCTCTTCGTCGTATAACCCGGCCATCTGGGTGTATTGCAGGATCGCCATTAGTTCCGATTCGCCTTCGCTCTGGAGGGCCGGATAAAACCATTCGGGCTTAATCGCTTCGTCATATTGCAGGTCGTCTATATCGGGCCATTCAACACTGGAATCGGAGTATTTAAGTACATCCACTAAGGCATCCGCCATCGCATCTACGTAGTTTTTCATCATGCATGAGTTGTAAGTTGGACAAAAGGTTGATTGGTGTATAATGAATCAAAAAATATACCATATCCGGTATTTACAATCATTTAACCTCTGCTTGTGGGATCAAGCTCCCATTGATTCCGCTTCGCCGTCCGGAAACGACAAGCCCCGCATTGGAAAATGCGGGGCTTGCGGCAAGGTTTTTTGTGATGGGAAACCGAAAGGAAGCTATTTACGTTTAGCTTTTGCGGCGGCCTGCTGCTGTTGCAGCTTTACCATCTCTTCGTAACGCTGCTGCCATTTGGATTTTTTCTGTGGTTTCTTGGCATTCTCCTTCATCCGCTGGTGCAACTTGTCCTCGTTCACGATGTAGCGGAAACCGTAGGTCTGCCCGATCGTAATGATATTGCTGAGCAGGTAGTAATAGCTCAGTCCGCTCGAGTAATTGTTGAACCAAAGCAACAGCATGATCGGCATCAGGTAAAGCATCATGAACTTCATCCCGGCCATTTGCGGGGCCGAACCTGCTGTCTGTGCGTAGTTGATCCGCGATGAGACGTACACGGATACGGCCATCAGCAGCGCGAACAGGCTGACGTGGCTGCCGTAGAACGGGATGTTGAACGGCAGCTGCAGGATGCTGTCGTATGACGAGAGGTCGTCTGCCCACAGGAAATGCTCACCGCGCAACTCGATCGACGCCGGGAAGAAGCGGAACATCGCGATCAGGATCGGGAACTGGATCAGCAACGGGATACATCCCCCCATCGGGTTGACGCCGGCGCTCTTGTACAACGCCATCATCGCCTGCTGTTTCTTCATGGCATCCGCCTGGTTGGGATACTTCTCGTTGAGTTTGTCCACTTCCGGCTTCAACAGCCGCATTTTGGCCGTCGAGAGATACGATTTATAGGTCAGCGGCGAAATCAGGATTTTGAGGATGATCGTCAGCAACAGAATGATGATTCCGTAGTTGGCGATGTGCTTGCCCAACGTATCGAAGGTCGGGATCACGAGCCAGCGGTTGATCCAGCCGACGATCCAGCCGCCCAGCGGGATCAGCCTTTCGAAATGCAGGTCGCCGTATTTTTTCAGTACCGAGAATTTGTTCGGGCCGAAATAGAAATTGAAGTTGTACTCCGTAAGTTGCGGGGAGAAAGGAACCGACAATTTGGCTTTGAAGGTCTTGATTTTACCCTCGCCCGGCTGGAACGTGGTATATTCGACCGTCCCGTTCTGGAAGTCGTTCTGTGAAACGAGGATCGATGAGAAGAACTGCTGTTTGAAAGCCACCCACTTCAACTTGCTGTTGATCGTTTCGCTCTTGGCCTCTTTGGACATGCCCAGTTGTTCGATCGATTCGTCGCCGGGGTATTTGTAGGCGATGGTCGTATAGTTGTTCTCGTTGTCGAACCCCTTTTCGTTTTGCATGCCGACATTCTGCCAGATGATTTCGAGGTCGCTCTGGTTCTGGGCGAGCAAACGCTCCATGCCCACGAACCGCACGTCGAAATCGATCATGTAGTTGTCTTTGTAAATTTTGTAGACAAAATCGACATGGGCTGCGGAATCGACATCGAGCCGCATCGTGAAGCTCTTCTCCGTTTCGTTCGCCCCGAAAGCGAGATCGGCGGTCGAATCGGCCACGAAATAGTAGTCGCCGGTATTGATCTGGATGTTATTGAACTGTTGTTTGACGAAGAACGACAGGTCGAAGACCGCAGCCGAATCGGGAAAGAGTACCAGCGGACTTCCGTTGTAGGTTTTGTAGTCTTTCAGCACGACCGAGGCCACCCGGCCCCCCTTATTGGAAAAGGTGACCTTCATCAGGTCGTTCTCGATTTCGTAATGCTTTTCGGTGCCTTCGGTCGCCTTGAACAGGCTCACGCCGATGTGTTGTTCGAGTTGTGCCGCGGCACTGCCCGAAGCGCTGTCCACCACGGTGGCGGAAGCATCTGCGGCCGGCACTTCGACCGCTTCGGAAGCGGCTTGTTGGGTAGTCGTTTGTTGTTCTTGCGCAAGTTTTTCCTGAATCGAGGAGTTGTACCAGGTGAATCCGAAGAGGATCGCACCGATGACGATCAGTCCGATTAGTGTTCTTTTATCCATTGATCGGGACGATTATTTACTGTTATGGGTTTGACAATAATCCGTGGCCGCCTTGACAAAGGAGACGAACAGCGGATGCGGGTTCTGTACGGTACTCTTGTACTCGGGATGGTATTGTACGCCGATGAACCACGGGTGGTTTTCCAGTTCGACGACTTCGACCAGGTTCGTGTCGGGATTGATGCCGACCGGTTTGAGCCCGGCTTTGGTGAATTCGTCGAGATAGTCGTTGTTGAATTCATAACGGTGGCGGTGACGCTCGATAATTTGCGTCTTTCCGTAAGCCTTCGCGGCTTTGGATCCTTTCGTCAGCGTGCAGGGATAGCCGCCCAGGCGCATCGTGCCGCCCTTTTCGGTCACACCTTTCTGCTCTTCCATCAGGTCGATTACCGGGTGCGTCGTATTCTCCATTTCCGTCGAATTGGCATCCGCATAACCGAGGGTATGGCGGGCGAACTCCACGACGGCGCACTGCATGCCGAGGCAGATGCCGAAGAACGGGATTCCGTTTTCCCGGGCGTATTTCACCGCCGTAATCTTGCCTTCGATGCCGCGGTGCCCGAATCCGGGCGCTACCAAAATACCGCACATGCCCTTGAGCTGTGCCGCGATATTTTCTGGCGTGATTTTTTCGGAGTTGACGTAGTGCAATTTGACTTTGGTGTGGTTTGCCGCACCCGCATGCACGAACGATTCGACAATCGACTTGTAAGCGTCGGGCAGTTCCGTGTATTTGCCTACCAGGGCGATGTGCACGAGGTTGTTCGGATGCTTGACCTTGTCGACGAATTCGATCCATTGCGCCAGATCGGGCTCGCCTTCGTGCGGCAGCTGCAACTTGTCGAGCGCCACGATGTCCAGTTTCTGGTTCAGCATCATCAATGGCACTTCGTAAATGGTCGGCACGTCGATCGATTCGACTACCGCACTCACGTCCACGTTACAGAACAGTGCAACTTTGCGGCGCACTTCGTTGGTCAGGTGCTTTTCGGTACGCAGGACCAGAATGTCCGGTTGCAATCCGTTTTCGAGCAATTGTTTCACCGAATGTTGGGTCGGCTTGGTTTTCAGTTCGCCGGAAGCCGCCATGTAAGGAATCAGCGTCAGGTGGACGATCAGCGTGTTGCCGTAGCCCAGCTCATAACGGAGCTGACGCACCGATTCGATGTAAGGCAGCGATTCGATATCGCCGACCGTACCGCCGATTTCGGTGATAATCACGTCATACATCTTCTTGGCGCCGAGCAGTTTGATACGGCGTTTGATCTCGTCGGTAATATGCGGGATCACCTGTACGGTTTTGCCGAGAAACTCTCCGCGGCGTTCCTTGTTGATAACGCTTTGGTAGATGCGCCCGGTGGTGACGTTGTTGGCTTTGGAAGTCGGAATATTCGTAAAGCGTTCGTAGTGGCCGAGGTCGAGGTCGGTTTCGGCGCCGTCTTCGGTTACGTAGCACTCGCCGTGTTCGTAAGGATTCAGCGTGCCGGGATCGACATTGATGTAAGGGTCGAGTTTTTGGATCGCTACCCGGTATCCGCGCGCCTGCAACAGGCGCGCCAGAGATGCTGAAATAATTCCCTTGCCCAGGGACGATGCCACACCTCCCGTAACGAAGATGTATTTGGTTTTTGTCGTGTTGCTTGCAGCCATGATAAATCTAATCTACTTCTATTCTGCCTGGTTATTCTGTTTGTCTATCAAATCGATCTTTTCGATCAGGGAAGCCATCTCCTCTTTGGCCTTCGTGATTTTGTTGTTCACTTCCCGGATCATCCCCTCCGCATTTTTGCTCTTCGAAAAGAAACCGATGTTGTTCTCGAGCAACGCGATGTCGGCTTCGAGCTGCTTCATTTTGTTGTAGAGACGCTCCCGTTCATAACGCAGCCGGCGGTCTCCCCCTTCGGCCAACGAAGAGATTTTACCTTTGAAGCGCTCCATGCGGTGTTCTTTTTCGTTGCCGCGCAACTTGGCGAAAATAGCGTCGACCGCTTTGCGGTACTCCTTCTGTATCGCCTCTTTCTGTTTGATGGGTACGAAACCGATTTCCGCCCAACGGCGCTGGAGCTCCTTGAGGGTTTCGAAACCGATCTCTTTACCTTCGGCAGCGAACGACTTCAACTCGTCGAGCAATTGCCGTTTTTTCGACAGGTTCTCTTCATACTGGCTGTCCAGCGAGGAGAAAAATGCGGTTTTGCGTTCGAAGAATTTGTCGCATGCGCTGCGGAAACGTTTCCACACGGCGTCTGAGTAGCGGCGCGATACGGGGCCGATCTCCTTCCAACGCTTCTGTAGGGCGATCAGTTCGTCGGTCACCTTTTTCCACTCGCTGCTCTCTTGCAGGGCTTCGGCGGCCGCACAAATGTCGTTCTTGAGGTGAAGGTTGTTCTCCATCTCGGCTTTGATCTGCAGGTAGAAATTGCGCTTGTTTTCGAAAAATTTATCGCAGGCGTTGCGGAAACGTTCGTATACTTTCGTATTGTCCTTCTTCGGGGCGAAACCGATCGTCTTCCATACCTTCTGGATTTCGATCAGTTGGTCCGAAGCCTTGTTCCACTCCTTACGCGTCGAGAGCGGTGCGGCGACCAGTTCTTCGGTCTTTACGCACAACTCGGTTTTCAACTCCAGGTTCCGTTTCTGTTCCTCTTTGATGGAGTTGAAGTACTCTTGATGGCGTTTGTTGACCTTTGCGCTCGCTTCGCGGAAACGCTCCCAGAGCTGCTCCTTGTATTCGTTGGCTACGGGGCCGGTTTCGCGCCACTGGTCGTGCAGTTTTTGCAGTTTGTGGAACGCATTGATAACCGAAGGTTCCAAAACGAGGGCCTCGGCCTCTTCACAAAGTTGCAATTTGGCTTCGTAGTTCTTCTTCAGGTCTAAATCACGAAGTTCTTTATTGATCTTGATGAAGTTGTAGAAGTTTTCGACATGCAGGTTGTATGTCTCCCACAGATCTTTGACATAAGTCAGCGGCACGGGGCCGGTCTCTTTCCAACGCTGTTGCAGCTCCCGGAAAGTATTGAAGGTGTGGTTGAGCGTTTCGTTGCTGTCGATCAGCTCTTTGAGCTCATCGATGATTTTCAGTTTGACCTTATAGTTGTTTTCCTTCTCTTCTTCGAGTTTGGCGATGAAGTCGTTGCGCTTTGAGCGGTATTCGGCGAACAGTTCTTTCAGTCGTTGTTCCGCATCGTCGGGCGTAGGTACGAACTCCTCGATTTTGCCCCCGGTTTCGGCGAAGGCGCGCCGGGCCCGTTCGACTTCGGCCCGGTAAGCTTTGTAGAAGGCGATTTTGATCGCTTCGACGTCGCGGCGGATAGTTTGTACGGGCTTGTTTGCCAACAGATCGGACAAAAGTGCCAGCAGTTCGGATTTGGATTTGCCGCTGTAATCGGTTGCAGCGGAACCCTCCTCTTTGGACGATTCGTCGGTATTGCCGCTCTCGTCCTCTTCGCCCAGGTCAAACTCGGGTGCATCGGCGGCCAGTTCGGCCTCTTCGTCGGTGAAATCGACAGCGGCCGGAGCCTCTTCTCCGTCGGTCTCTTGGGTTGCCGGTTCATCCGCCTGAGCGGCGACCGGGGTGGTTTCTTGCGTATCCGCGGTGCTCTCGGGAGCTCCGGATTGTTCCTCGGGAACAAGGATTTTGTCGGTTTCAGTAGTCATCGTGCACGGTGTTTTGTTAGCCCGCTACAGCAGGATTTAAAGAACAAATGTACAGGTTTTTTCTTTAAAATCACAGCGGTATCCCAAAAAGTTCCCCTGAGGTTTTCCGCAGGGTAAATATTTTTGCTAATTAACAATTAGTTAATATTATTTAACGTATTTTGCAGTCAAACTTAAACCTGTTTTAATATTATGGAGCAACGGATTTTGCTGGTCGACGACGAAGCGGACATTTTGGAATTCATCAGTTACAACCTGATCCGGGAGGGCTATCAGGTTTATACGGCCACGAACGGGAAAGAGGCTGTGGCCAAAGCCCGGGAAGTAGTTCCCCATCTGATCCTGCTCGATGTGATGATGCCGGAGATGGACGGGATCGAAACCTGTCAGGAGATCCGCAAACAGGACGAGTTGAAAAATACGCTGATTGCCTTCCTGACGGCACGGGGCGAGGATTATTCGCAGATTGCCGGTTTCGAGGCGGGCGCGGACGACTATATTGCCAAGCCGATTCGTGTCAAAGTGCTCGTCAGCCGCATCAAGGCATTGCTGAAACGGTTCGAAACCGTCCCGAACGAGGCTCCGGCGGCCGACCGGCCGATCGTGATCGACCGCGAACGTTACCTTGTACTCAAGGAGGGCAAGGAGATCGTACTTCCGCGCAAGGAGTTCGAATTGCTCGCGTTGCTCTACTCCAAACCCCAGAAGGTCTTTTCACGTGAAGAGATATTCTCGAATGTTTGGGGCAACGATGTAATCGTCGGCGACAGGACGATCGACGTACACGTCCGCAAGCTGCGGGAGAAGCTCGGAGACCATCATATCGTCACGATCAAAGGGGTCGGTTATAAGTACGAGGATTGAAAATTTAAATCGGATTTCCCTTTTTCAAATAATTTGCATTCCCTATCTTTGTAAGATATTAAGCACAACGAAGGGATGAAGGATATTTTAATGGTCGGAATCGGCGGTTTTGCCGGCAGCGCACTGCGCTACGCGATTTCCCGGGCCATGCTGCCGCTTGCGGCCATGTCTCATTTTCCGTGGCACAGCCTGCTGGTCAACGTCGTCGGCTCGCTGTTGATCGGGGCATTGGTGGCCTGCCGTCTGACGGGACACTGGTATTACCTGGCTGTGATCGGATTTTGCGGCGGATTCGCCACTTTCTCGATGTTTTCGCTTGAAATGTTTAAGATGATCCGCTTGGGGTATACCTCGGGGGCGATCCTTTATCTGGTGGTCAGCATTGCGCTGTCCCTGCTGGCCGTGGCCGGCGGTTTTTTCCTGATTACGAAATACAACTGAATATAATACAGAGTCATGGAATTTGTTGAAAGAATCAAGGCGAAAGCCGCAGAAGAGATCAAAACCATCGTCTTGCCCGAAGCTGCCGAAGAGCGGAACATCAAGGCGGCCAACCAAATCATCAAAGAGGGCTTCGCCAAGCTGGTATTGATCGGCAACCCGGACCAGATCCACCATCTGGCCTCTGAATATTACCTCGACGAGATCGGTAAGGCTACGATCGTCGATCCCGAGAACAATCCTAAAAAAGAGGAGTACGTCGAATTGATGCTGAAGCTGCGTGCCAGCAAAGGACTGACCCGCGAACAGGCTGAAAAACTGATCGTCGATCCGCTCTACCTGGCTGCGCTGATGGTCAAAAACGGCGATGTGGACGGCGAGGTGGCCGGTGCGAACAACGCCACGGGCGACGTATTGCGCCCTGCATTCCAGTATGTGAAGACGCTTCCGGGCATCAGCGTTGTATCGGGAGCCTTCATTATGCTGATTCCCGACACGATGTTCGGCGAGCATGGCATGATGGTCTTTGCCGATTGTGCCGTGCATCCCAATCCGACTGCCGAGGAGTTGGCGCAGATCGCGGTTATGACCGGGCGGACGGCCCGCGTGATCGCTGGCATCGAACCGCGCATCGCGATGCTGAGCTTCTCGACGAAAGGCTCGGCCAAAAATGAAATGGTCGACAAGGTGGTTTCCGCGACGCTGCTGGCCCAGCAGATGGACCCTACGCTGATGATCGACGGCGAATTGCAGGCCGATGCGGCGATCGTGCCGGGTATCGGTGCAAAGAAGGCTCCGGGAAGCAAAATCGCCGGCAAGGCCAATGTGCTGGTCTTCCCCACCCTCGAAGTGGGCAACATTGCCTACAAACTGGTACAGCGCATGGCGCACGCCGAAGCTATCGGCCCTATCCTGCAGGGGATGGCCGCACCGATCAACGACCTTTCGCGCGGCTGTTCGGTCGAAGATATCGTCAATCTGGTCGCAATCACTGCCTGCCAGGCCGGCGGCATGAAATAAATACGAATCCTAAATTTCATCATTTACACTCGTAATAATGACTATTCTCGTTTTAAACTGCGGCAGTTCGTCGATCAAATACCAGGTAATCAAAATGTCCTGCGCGAATGAATATTCGCTGCTGGTGAAAGGACAGATCGAACGGATCGGCCTGTCGGACGGGCTGCTGGTACATAAACCGGTAGACAAACCTAAGTTCGAACTGACCAAAAGCATCCCCGACCATACTTCAGGCATCAACCTGATCCTCGAAGCACTGGTGGATCCCGATCACGGCGTACTGAACAGCATTACCGAACTGTCGGCCGTCGGACACCGCGTGGCGCATGGCGGCGAATATTTCAAGGACAGCGCGGTCGTCAACAAAACCGTCAAACAGCAGATCGAGGCTTGCTTCGAACTGGCCCCCCTGCACAATCCGGCCAATCTGAAAGGTATCCTTTCGATGGAGAATATCCTGCCGAACACGCCTCAGGTCGCCGTGTTCGACACCTCGTTCCACCAGACCATTCCGGCCAAAAACTTCATGTATGCCCTTCCCTATAAATATTACGAAGAGTATCGCGTGCGCCGTTACGGTTTCCATGGGACGAGCCATAAGTATGTTGCACAGGTGGGTTGCAAGATGACCGGTATCGATTTCGACCATTCGAAAATCATCACCTGCCATATTGGCAACGGTGCATCGATTACCGCTATTCTGGACGGTAAGTCGTACGACACGTCGATGGGCTTCACTCCGGTGGACGGCCTGATTATGGGTACCCGCTGCGGCAGCACCGATCCCGGCGCGCTGATCTACATTGCTGAGAAAGAGGGGCTTAACCTCGATCGTCTCTCCGGTATGATCAACAAGGAGTCTGGCCTTTACGGCATTACCGGTGTTTCGTCGGATATGCGCGACATCCATGCCGCTGCAAACCGCGGGGATGAACGGGCTAAACTGGCGTTGGCGATGTTCGTCGCCCGGATCAAGAAATTTATCGGACAGTACGCCGCACTGATGGGCGGAGCCGACCTGATCGTCTTTACGGGCGGTGTCGGCGAGAACGACTACCTCGTCCGCGAGTGGGTGTGCGAAGGAATGGAATACATGGGCATCCTGTTCGACAAAGAGGCCAATGACGGCGTCCGTGCGAGGGACATCATTATCTCCACCCCCGACTCGAAAGTCAAGGTGGCAGCCGTTACGACCAACGAAGAGTTGGTGATCGCGTCGGATACGTTCCGTTTGCTAAAAAAACGTTCGGAATAATTCGCCGAAAAGCTGGTATAAAAAGTGCGGAAAGTTCTCCTGCGTTGGTAGGGGAACTTTTTTATTCGTACTTTTAACACCCGAAAACTGAAATCTAAGCTATGATTACGAAACTGGAAGAGCTGATCACCGCCGTAAAGGGGCGGCCTAAGAAAAGAATAGTTGTTGCCTATGCGCAGGATGCTCATACGATCGAGGCGGTCAATGCAGCTGTCGACATGGGGATCGTCGATGCGACACTGGTAGGTGATCCCGAGGAGATTCAGCGCGTGTGTATGGCGCTGGAGATAAATCCGGCCAAATTCACCCTCGTCGCAGGTGGAAGCGATGTGGCCTGCGTGAGCCTGGCGGTGAAAATGGTCAATGACGGTGAAGCCGACGTACTGATGAAGGGATTGGTTTCGACCGATAAATATATGCGGGGCATTCTGAATAAGGAGTACGGACTGCTGCCGCCCAAAGGGGTGCTGAGCCATGTAACGGTGTTCGAACTGCCGATGTATCACAAATTGCTGGTCGTGTCGGATGTGGCGGTTATTCCCTACCCCGACCTGAGTCAGAAGACGGCTATCGTCCGTTACCTGACGGCGACGGCTAAAGTATTGGGTGTCGAGTGCCCCAAGATTGCCGCGATTGCCCCGAGCGAGCAGTTGCTTGCCAGCGTGCAGTCGTCTGTCGAAGCGGCCGTGCTGGCCAAAATGGCCGACCGGGGACAGTTGGGCGACGTGGTTTTGGATGGTCCCCTGGCGTTGGATGTGGCGTTGTTCGAAGAGGTGGCCCGTACGAAACACCTCTCCAGCCCGGTGGCCGGAGATGCCGATTGCCTGCTGATGCCTAACCTCGATGCTGCGAACGTTTTCTTCAAATCGGCCAACCACCTTTGCAATGCTTCGCTGGCGGCGATGGTGGCCGGAACCAAGGCGCCTTGCGTACTTACTTCGCGCGGGGATTCGGCCGAGTCGAAACTCTATTCGATCGCACTGGCCGCGCTGAGTGCAAAATAGTTTTGAGGCCTCACGGGCCGGAAATCAACAATAATCATGGAGAAAATTTACAGGATACTGGTCATCAATCCCGGTTCGACCTCGACCAAAATCGCCGTATTCGACAACGAAAAGGAAGTTTTTTCACGGACGCTGCGCCATTCGACCGAGGAGCTGCAACCGTATAAACAGGTGGCGGACCAGTTCGGATTCCGGAAGCAGTTGATCGTCGATGCACTTTTGGAGGCGAATATCGATATTCAGTCGCTTTCGGCAGTGATTGGCCGGGGTGGCTTGGTCAAACCGATTCCATCGGGCGTTTACGAGGTAAACGAAACGTTGAAGCACGACCTGATCCATGCCCCGCAAGGCGAGCATGCGTCCAATTTGGGCGGATTGCTGGCGGCCGATATTGCTGCGATGGTTCCCGGGGCAAAGGCTTATATCGCCGATCCGGTGGTGGTTGACGAACTGCAGGATATCGCGCGGATCGCCGGGCATGAATTGTTCAAGCGGGTTTCGATTTTCCACGCCCTGAACCAAAAAGCCGTCGCACGCGCTTATGCCCGCAGTGTCGGCAAACAGTACGACGACCTGAATCTGATCGTGGCCCATCTGGGCGGTGGTATTTCGGTCGGGGCACACCGGCACGGCCGTGTGATCGATGTCAGCAACGCATTGGACGGTGAAGGTCCCTTTTCACCCGAGCGTTCCGGGGCGCTGCCGGCCAAACAACTGGTTGACCTCTGTTTCAGCGGTCGCTATACCGAACGGGAGGTCGACCGGATGATCAGCGGCCGGGGCGGTTTGGTGTCGCTGACAGGGTCGAACAATGTGAAAGAGCTGGTAGAACGCGGTCTGAACGGCGACCAGAAGACACTGCGCATTATCGAAGCGATGGCCTATAATGTCGGCAAAGAGGTGGGCTGTATGGCGGCTGTCCTGCACGGTAATGTCAATGCGATCCTGATCACCGGCGGTATAGCTTACAGCGCTTTCATCTGCGACTACATCAAAGCGATGGTGGAGTTCGTTGCCCCGGTCGTGGTAATCCCTGGGGAGGATGAAATGCAGGCCCTGGCTGACAACGCCCTTGAGGTTTTGCGCGGCGAGCGGCAGCCCGAAGTATATAAATAATCGAACTTGTATTAAATAGGTGCCTTCCGGGAATGTGGATACGGCCTTGCAGAAGTTGTGGTAAGGCTTGCCTGTACAGGTGAAGATAACAGCCGAATGTAAAAGATAAGGGGTGAACATGGCGTTCACCCCTTATCTTTTTGTAGTGTCTTGCTTCTTTTTCGTTTGGATGCAGAAGGTTACGGCAGGCTACTTTGCATTGGTCAGTGCCTTGTGTTCCAGGTTCAGTACATTGCCGATCTCCATGAACGAGGCGCCTTTGGCTGCGCCGAAACTGCCGCCCAGTACGACGATCAGGTCCTCTTTCGAGAGCCATTTCTTCTCCTCGAGGTAGTAGAGGATGCTGAGCAGGAAGCCTTCGTGGTTGATGGACGGCTCGCTGTAAATCGCATGGATGCCGTAAGAGATAGCCAAGTGGCGCATGACGCTTTTGCGGTAGCAAACGGCGAAGACGGGTTTTTGGCTGCGGAAAGCGGCCAGGTAGCGCCCGGTGCGCCCCGACAGCGTGTCGATCACGATCGCTTTGACGGGCAGGTTCAGCGTGGCACGCACGGCCGACCGGCACAATTGCGCCGTAATTTCGTTGTTGATGCGCACGAGGTTCATCTCGATGTTCGGGTTGCTGTGGTCCTTTTCCACTTCGGCGGCAACGCGCGCCATCGTTTCGACCGCTTCGACCGGATAGTCGCCGTTGGCCGTCTCGCCGCTGAGCATAACTGCGTCGACTCGCTGGTAAATCGCGTTGGCCACGTCGCTGATCTCGGCCCGGGTGGGGCGCGGATTGCTGATCATCGTGTGGAGCATCTGTGTGGCGATGATGACAGGGATTTTGCTTTCGATACATTTGTTGACCAGAAAGCGCTGTGTGCCGGGAATCCTTTCGGCCGGGATTTCCACCCCCAGGTCACCGCGGGCCACCATGATGCCGTAGGTTTCGTCCAGGATTTCGTCGATGTTGTTCACGCCTTCCTGGTTCTCGATCTTCGAAATGATTTTGATCGTACTGTTGCGTTCCTCGATGATCTTTTTTACCGCAAGCACATCCTCTTTTTTGCGGACGAACGAATGGGCGATAAAGTCGATATCCATGTCGATGGCCCAGTTGATGAATTCGAAGTCACGCTCGGTCACCGACGGCAGGTTGATGGGGACATTGGGTATGTTCACGCTTTTACGCGGCTTGATGACCCCGTTGTTCTTGACGCGGCAAATCAGCTCATCGTCTTTTTTTTCAGTCACTTCCATTTCCAGTTCGCCATCGTCGATCAGGATGGCGGCCCCTACCGGAACATCTTTGTAAATCGAAGAGTCGTTGACGTACACCACTTCGTTGTTGGAAGGTTCGTTCGTTTCGGAGCCTTTGATCCGGATCATGTCCCCGCGCGACACCTTAATGCCGGTTTCGAAGCCGGGCGCCATACCGGTTACACGGATTTCGGGGCCTTTGGTGTCTATGATAATGGCAATGCGGTCCGATACTTTGCGGACGTTCTCCACCACCTTGGCGGCGCTTTCGGTCGTTACATGCGCCGAATTGATACGTGCGGCGTTCATGCCCGCTTCATACAGCGACCGGATAAACTCGACGTCGCATCGTTGGTCCGAGATCGTCGCGATAATTTTAGTCCTCTTCTTCATCTTGTGTTTCTGTTAACCGGAAGCCAGGCAGCTTCCGTTTTTATCTTAATCTTCAATCGTGTGTTGTTTCGAATATTCTCGCTGACCGTGCCAATATACCTCGCCCGAGAGGTAAATACGTTCAGGAATGTTAAAGAAAACTCAGGATGGCCAGCCGGTACGAATCGAGTCCGAATCCCATCACCGATCCTTTGCATTTGGGCGCGATCAGCGAGATGTGGCGGAACTCCTCCCGGGCCAGTATGCACGAGATGTGCACCTCCACAACCGGCACCAGTTCCTGCACGCCGCCGATCGCATCAGCCAGCGCGACGGAAGTGTGTGTATAGCCACCGGCATTCAGGATAACGCCGTTGTATACGCCGCGCGCCTCGTGAATGCGATTGATCAGTTCGCCTTCGACATTGGATTGGAAGTAGTCCAATTCTACCTCGGGAAACATGCCTTTGAGCTCCTGCAGGTAGGAGTCGAAAGAGCGCTCCCCGTAAATGTCTTTTTCGCGCTGGCCCAGCAAGTTCAGGTTGGGCCCGTTCATAATCAATAATTTCATCGCATTCGTCAATTTGCCTGATTATCCAAATTCGCCACAAAAATACAGCACCGAATCGAATATTTCGCATATTTTTGCAGTTAAATTGCAGGAATAGTTTGTTTCCGAAAGGTTTTTATACATATTGCAATGGATTTAAGTGGTTTAGGTGAATTCGGACTGATCGGGCTGATCCGGGAACGGTTCGCGTCAATTCCCTCGCATGGATGTGAAGGAATCGGTGACGACTGTGCGGTTCTGCCGCTCAATACGACGGAATCGATGGTCGTAACGACCGATCTGCTCGTGGAGGATATTCATTTCCTGCGCGATCGGATCACTCCTGAACAGTTGGGACGCAAATCCCTTGCCGTAAACCTGAGCGATGTCGCGGCTATGGGGGCTGCCCCGGTCGCATCGTTTCTCTCTTTGTCATTGCCGCCGGGTGTGACCGGAGTGTGGATCGACGCGTTTTTAGCCGGTTATCACGCCCTCTCGACCCAGTTCGGCGTGCCGCTGTTGGGGGGCGATACCACATCGGCCAGGGACCGGCTCACCGTCAGCGTAACGGCTATCGGCCGCGCAGAAAACACACATCTCAAACGGCGCGGAGACGCCAAACCGGGAGACAGGATATTCGTAACCGGATACCTGGGCGATTCCGCCCAAGGACTGCAGGATATGCTCTCCGGCCGGGATACGCCCTTCATTGCTTTACATAATAAGCCAGAACCATTTGTAAATGAAGGTATCTGGCTGGGAGGGCGGAATGAGGTGCATGCGATGATGGATATATCGGACGGTATTGCATCGGATCTGCTGCACATTTTACAAATGTCGGGGGTCGGTGCAGAAGTCTCGCTCGATATGATTCCGACGAACACCCCTATCGAACTGGCTGTTGCGGGCGGGGAAGACTATAAGCTTTTGCTGACGGCGGATGTGGGTGCAGCGGCACGGCTGGCCGAAGATTATAAGGCAAAATTCGGTGAACCGCTTTATGAAATCGGCCGGATTGTAGCAGGAGAAGAGATTCGCTGGTTGGATCGTGGTAATCCTGTTTTGCTTGAATATGAGGGTTTTGCCCATTTTTAACAGAAGCACTGCTTTTTAAAGAGATGTCCATGAAACACTATAAAAAAGTTCTGACGATCGCAGGTTCCGACAGCGGAGGAGGTGCCGGCATACAGGCCGACATTAAAACTATGTCTGCCTGCGGCTGTTATGCGATGAGTGCGATTACGGCTATTACCGCCCAGAATACGGTCGGGGTGAGCAGGATTCACAATATTCCGGCCGATATGGTGGCGGCGCAAATTGCCGCGGTATTGGAGGATATCGGGGTCGACGCGGTGAAGTTGGGAATGTTGCCGACTGAGGCGTCTGTCGTTGCGATTGCCGGGTTGTTAAAGAAATACGAAGTAACCAATGTGGTGCTCGACCCGGTGATGGTTTCCACTTCGGGTAGCCGATTGATCGATGAACCGGCTGCTGAGGCGATCCGGACCCACCTGTTTCCGTTGGCAACGGTTGTAACACCGAATATTCCCGAAACAGAATACCTGACTGGGTTGAAAATTGGGTCGGAAGCGGATTTCGCTGGTGCTGCCGTTGCCATGTCGCAGCAGCGGGTGCGGGCGGTTTTGTTCAAGGCGGGGCATTTGGATGGAGAGACGTTGACCGATTATCTATTTGATAACGAGAAACTTATTTGTCATTACCGTTACGGTCGCATTAATACGCTGAATACACATGGAACGGGATGTTCGTTATCCTCGGCCATCGCTTCATATCTGGCATTGGAATATCCTCTGGCGGAGGCTGTCCAGCTGGCGGAAAATTATCTGCACAAGGCGATTCTCAACGGCTGCGAGTACCGGCTCGGCCACGGTCACGGCCCGGTGCATCATTTTTATAAATGGTGGGCGGAATAAGCCCGGTAGATATTAATTGCTATCTTTACGAAAAATCGGGACAGTGAATTTCTCCGTAAACAAATTCCTGAAAGACCGCAGGCTGTGGATGATCTCGATCATTATCTTTATCCTGTTGATAACGGTTTTCGACAAAAATAACCTGATCGAGGTATGGAAGCTCAACCAGCAACTAAATGAACTGGAGAGCCAGCGCGACTATTACCAGCAAAAGATCACGCAGGACAGTACGATTCTTGAAAATCTCAAAGACGATGCCTTCCTGGAGCGTTATGCCCGCGAACATTACCTGATGAAACGTCAGGGAGAGACAATTTATATTATCAAAGAGTAGAGGTGAGGCTACGGAATTCTCATATACTTATGTGTTTGCACTGAGATATTCCATTGCGGATTGCCTTTCGCATACTCCACGATCGCTTCGATCATCCCGTCGTAGCGGCTCCATTCGGGTTGCAGGTAAAGGCGGCACCGCTCCCCTACTTTAGCAGCGTTCTCTTCCGCCCAAACGAAATCGCCGGGTGTTTCGATAATCACTTTCAGTTCATCGGCTTTCGGAAAAACCGAAGGAACGGGCGGTTGCTGTTTTTTCGGAGAGAGGCAAATCCAGTCGAAGTGCCCGCTCAATTCATGAGCACCGGAGGTTTCGAGAAAAATCTGCAATCCTTTTTTGGCTAAAGCGTCGGTCAGATAGTCCAGCGGATAGAGCGACGGTTCTCCCCCGGTGATGACGATGGCTTGTGCGGGGTAGGAACAGGCCCGTTCCACGATTGTGTCTACCTCGGTCGGCGGGAAAAGTTTGGGATTCCACGTCATTTTGGCGTCACACCAACGGCATCCTACGTCACAACCGCCCAAGCGGATGAAATAAGCGGGTTTACCGGTGTGGAATCCTTCGCCTTGTATCGTGTAAAAATCCTCGACCAGCGGCAGGCGGCGGCCGCCGTCGAGCAGATCCTCGTTATTCTGCTGCAAGTTCATAAATGTCTTTCAGGTTGCGACCCAGCTGATCGTAGTCCAATCCGTAGCCTACGATGAATTTATCGGGGATCGCCATCGCGTAGTAATCGATCTTGTGCTCTTTTTTGTAAGCTTCGGGTTTGAACAGTAATGTGGATACCGATATGCTGGCGGGGTTGTGCCCGATGAGCGAACGGATCAGGTGTTCTATGCTGCCGCCCGTGTCGACGATGTCCTCGACGATAATGATATGGCGTCCCCGGAGGTTGTTGGTCAACCCGATCAGCTCCTGCACCGCCCCCGTGGACGAGGTGCCGTTGTAAGAGGCCAGCTTGACGAAAGAGACCTCACAGGTGAAATCGATATGCTGGAGCAGCTCGGCCATATACATAAACGAACCGTTGAGCACTCCCAGAAACAAGGGGCACTCCCGCCGGGCATAATCGCGGTTGATCCTTTGGGCGACTTCCCCGATCGCTCCGACCAGTCGGTCGTGCGGAATGGAGAGCCGGAATGTTTTGTCGTGCAGGCGGATGGTCTGGGTTGCAGCCATATTCGTGAAATTTTATCGCGGACGGCCTGTGTGAAATCGGCCGTTTGTGCTTATCTTTGCGCAAAATTAGCAATTAATCGCCAATAATAAAACCGCACCGCACATGACACCCAAAGTGAGCATTATCATGGGCAGTACCTCGGACCTGAAGATCATGGAGGAGGCCGCCAAATTTTTCGATGAAATGGAAATTCCGTACGAAATCAACGCGCTTTCGGCACACCGTGTGCCCGAATTGGTGATGGATTTCGCGAAAAACGCCCACAAAAGGGGCATTAAGGTGGTTATTGCCGGTGCCGGCGGCGCGGCTCACCTGCCCGGTGTCATCGCTGCGCTCACCCCGCTGCCTGTAATCGGCATTCCGATCAAATCGTCGAACTCGATCGACGGGTGGGACAGCATCCTGTCAATTTTGCAGATGCCTGCGGGTATCCCCGTGGCCACGATGGCGCTCGACGGTGCCCGCAACGGAGCGATTCTTGCCGCACAAATCATGGCCACCGGCGATGAAGCGCTGATGGGCAAGGTGCTGGAATTCAAGGCGACGCTCGCCAAGAAAATCGAAAAAGCCAATGCGGAACTGGCGCAGGTCAAAATGAAATTTAAGACTAACTAATCCTCCTTATGGACGATCAAACGCCCGTAAAACCCAATAAGACAACAGTAAGGATGATGATTATACTCATCATCCTGCTGTTGATCGGGATTGCGACCCGATGGAAGTATATCGAAAAGGAGATTGTCGACGTCACCCGGGGGATGTTCAATAAGGAGGCTCCTGCCGCGGACTCATTGCAAAGAAAGTAATTCGCAGTAACCGTCATCTCGTGCGATCTTACGCATGCCATTGTACATATCCGAGAGACGACAGCGGTTACAATTTGTGGAGGTGTAAGATTAAAGGACTTTCATGGTTACAAATAATCGATCGGCGCGGCTTTGACGGGGATATACCGGATCGGATTATTGCGATCGCGGTTCGACAGGTCGAAGTAATGAGAATCCATGAATCCGTTTTTATTCAGGGCTACGCCCAAACGGATGCTGATCGTATTGAAAATCAAGTGTTCGTTCTTGATCCGAATCCCCAGCCCTACCGTCGCATAAAAATTATTCTTGAAAATATTGCCGTTGTCGCCGATTAGGCCGAAATCGGCGAAACCGAACATCGCCATTTTGAACTGGGCGATATGCCACGGCGTGAACACGACAGTTTCCGTATTCAGGACCATGCGGTTGGTGCCGTATACCTCTTCTTTCATGCCCCGTAAATCGGCCACGGAGTTGAACTCCAGTGTTTCACGGAATCCGTCCAGGCGATTCCAGCCCCTTGTCGCATTCAGGGTCAGGAATTGGCGGACCGGATATCGTCCGCTTCCCATCAGGTTGGTAAAATAGGTAATCCGGGCCGAAAGCGTCGTGCGGTAGAACTGGCCGCCGGATTGGTTCAGGTAACTGCCCAAACCTGCCCCGATCCCAAAATAACCGATCCGCGTAAAATATCCGGCACTGAACTCCCCGCCGAAATACCACCGGTTTCCGAATTCTCCCCAGGAGTATCCCGTCAGGAAAGCCGTGCGGTAGCCGTAAGCTATATCCTCCGGTACGCCGTAGCCATAGATCAGGCTGGCCAGCTGAAAGCGCTCCTTGTAAAAACCGATACTGCCGATCACCATCGAATTGCTGTGAAAATATGGGTTTAGCGTGCTCGATACTTCGGGGCGGTCGGTGTAATGGAGGTTGAAAAAGCGAGCAGTGAAATAGAGGCTGTTCCGCAAGGCCGGTATCGCAAAAGCCCGTCCCCCCCAAAGGTCGAGTATCGTCCAACGGGCATGAATGGACGTGTCGGGCGGGAAAATATCGATCAGGTCGCGCTTGTACATGAACGAAGCCCCGGCACCGTAGTCCGTGGGGCGGATAAACTCCTTCTTGAGTTCGATCCCGTATGCCGAATTGTCGAAGCCCTGCCCCGCTACCACCCTGCCGTCCCAGAAAGTCCCGCCGATATTGGGCATGGAATACTCCACGAGGTTGCCGCCGTACCGGAAGGCGTGCTTCCAATCCAGATAAGTCCGGATGCTGAACCGGTCGCCGAGGCCGAGGAAGTTATCGTCGTAGATTTCGACCGACGAAGGGCCGTCGCTGTCGATATCGAGGTCCGCGCTGATCGTCCATTTGTCTTTCGTCAGGACGTACATATCTACGATCGTGGTATCATCCGGACGCGGAACGGCGAGGATATTGACATCGGTAATGTAATCGCGCGACCGCAGCAGGCGGCGGTTGTTGCGTATTTCCACCGGATCGAGCGTATCGCCCGTATGGAACAGCAGGTCGTTGCGAATCTGCTTCTCCCGGGTCGGATAGTGCATGGAATTGAGAGTCCGGTCTACCCACCGGTTGCTTCCCTCGAAAACATTGTTGCGGTAGACGTGTATCTCTCCGATCGTGCGTCCGGCAAAACGGGACATGTAGTCGTTCTCGCGCCGGAGCGCACGTTGTTCTTCCTCCGGGTTGCGCGGACGGGCCTTGATCGAGTTGTAAATAAAAGAGGTGAAACGTCCCGGGCCTTCCTTGTCTTTCTTTTGCTGTCTGTCCGGCAGCTCCTTGAGTTCGCGTTCCTTCCCTTTACGGTCGAGCGAATCTTTCTTCCGGTCGGAATCCATAGAAAACCCATTGGGGATGCAAAGCATCGCCAAAATAACGGGCAGGACTATGTGAAGGCGTAAGGACACTTTATCGGATCGGTTGTCGGATCGGACGGCACGACACACAAAGATAAATATAGAATTATTTTTGGATTTAACGTAAAATCGATGAAAAACGATACAAAACGGGGCGACTTTTTGCCGCCCCTCCTGTGATTTCCATGTTATGGATAGTTACGGATTCTTTTTTGCTTCTTCTTGTCAGCGCACCAATCCGGAAAATCCCATAAAGGCCATCGCCAGAATGCCGGCTGTAATCAATGCGATGGGGACACCCTGCAATGCTTTTGGAACATTCTCCAGTTCCAACCGTTCCCGCAGGCCGGCAAAGAGGACCAGCGCCAACGTGAATCCGACCGCTACGGCTACGGCATATACCACCGCTTCGCCCAAGTTGTACTCTTTTTGCACCAAGAGGATGGCCACCCCTAGGACGGCGCAGTTCGTAGTAATCAGCGGCAGGAAAATACCGAGCGCCTGATAAAGCGCAGGACTTACTTTCTTGAGCATGATCTCGACCATCTGCACGAGTGCCGCGATCACCAGGATGAATACGATCGTTTGCATATACTCGATATGCAGCGGCACGAGGATATGATATTGGATCAGGTAAGCGGCGATCGAGGCGATGGCAAGCACGAACGTCACGGCGGCCCCCATCCCCAGCGATGTCGAGACTTTACCCGATACGCCCAGAAACGGGCAGATGCCCAGAAACTGTGACAGGACGATATTGTTGACAAAGATCGAGCTGATGATAATAACGAAATACTCCATCCCTATTTGAGTTTAGCCGTTAATTTATTGAACAGCACCAGCAGGTAGCCCAGTACGATGAATGCTCCCGGAGCCAGGATAAACAACAGCATTCCGTCGCCATGGATGAATTTCATGCCGAATATCGCTCCGCTGCCGAGCATCTCCCGTACTGCGCCGATCACCGTCAGAGAAAGCGTGAACCCCAATCCGATGCCCAGTCCGTCCATAGCCGAGTCGAGCACGTTGTTCTTTGAGGCGAATGCCTCGGCCCGGCCGAGTATGATACAGTTCACGACGATCAGCGGAATGTAGACGCCCAGCGTGTTGTACAGGTCCGGTGTGTAGGCCTCCATACAGAGCTGTACGACAGTAACGAAAGCGGCGATCACTACGATGAACGACGGGATGCGGACCTGTGCCGGGATCAGGTTTTTGACCAGCGAAATCACCACGTTCGACAGTGTCAGCACGAAGAGCGTGGCTAACCCCATACCCATGCCGTTGACGGCAGAGGTGGTGGTACCGAGCGTGGGGCACATGCCCAACAGCAAAACGAACGTCGGATTCTCGCGAATGATGCCTTTGGTCAGCAGTTGCAGTTTACTCATGATTCGCCTCCTTTCCTGTTTTATCGGTCGTGCCGGTTATCTGCCCGAATACCTTATAGGCCCTTGCCACGGCATCGGTGTAGGCGCGCGACGAGATGGTGGCGGCGGTAATCGCATCCACATCGCCTCCATCTTTTTTGACCGACAGCCGGAAGGTCCCGGGGTTTTTATTGTCGAACTGCAAAGCGAAGTCCGATTTCGTCTTCTCCATTTTGTCGCCGAGTCCGGGTGTCTCGCTTTGCGACAATGTTTCGACCCGGTAGATCGTGCCGTCGGGAAGAAAACCTGCCATCAGACGGATTATTCCCCCGAAACCGTTGTTCGAGAACGTTTCGATGGCGTAGCCGACCGTTTGTCCCTGTCGGGTACCCTGATAGATCTTTATTTCCCCGCCGTCAATCGCCAAGGCCTGTACTGAATCTCCGGGCCGGTTGTCGAACGGAGGGAGCACTTTTGCGATTGCCTGTGTAATTTTGGCCGCTTTGGCTTCGGCGATCGGCCCGGCCGTAACGCGGTAAACCACCCCGACGGCCAGCGATGCGACCAGGGTAATTGTCAACAGCGTCAGGATCATATTTTTCAGCGAACTTTCCATATCCGTCATTTTATCGCCCGGGCCACTGCGCCGAATCGTTTGGGTTTGATATATTTGTTAATCAACGGAACCACGGCATTCATAATCAGGATCGCGAACGACATACCTTCCGGATAGGCGCCCCATACGCGGATCAGGATGGTGATAACCCCGATGCCGATCCCATAAACGGCCATTCCGCGCGGTGTCATCGGGGAGGTTACATAGTCCGTCGCCATAAAAATAGCGCCCAGCAATGCGCCGCCGGTCAGGACTTGGAACAGCGGATTCATGTAGTGCAACGGGTCTATTCCCCATAAAATGCCGCTGAACACGGCCATCGAACCGATTACGGAAACGGGAATATGCCAGGTAATGACTTTGCGGTATAGCAGGTAGATAAATCCCAACAGCAACGCCAGTGCCGCGATTTCCCCGAGCGAACCGGCCTTGAAGCCGAGCAGCATGTCCCCGTAGGAGATTTTATGCGCGATGTCGGCCGTGGTTTGGCCGCTGCTCAGAGCTGTTTTGACATACCCCAACAGCGTCGGGCCTGATATCGCATCCACGGCCGGACCTACTTCAGTGAGCATTTCATCTGCCATGGCCGATGCTCCCGAAAGGGAATCGACTCCTTCCGGCGTGGCGAATACGGTCATTTGTACGGGGAAAGAGATCAGCAGGAAGACTCGGCCGACCAGTGCAGGATTAAACGGGTTGCAGCCCAGGCCGCCGAATGTCATTTTCCCTACCCCGATAGCCACCAGCGCACCCAGTATAATCATCCACACCGGCAACGACGGAGGCAGGTTGAAACCGAGCAGGACGCCCGTCACAACAGCCGAGCAATCCCCCACCGTCGGCCGTCCGTTCAACAGGTAACGCTGGATCAGGTATTCGAACAGTACACAAGAGAGGACTGCGACACCCGTTACCAGCAACGCTGAACCGCCGTAAACGATCACCGAAACGACCAGCGCGGGAAAAAGCGCGATGAGCACGTCGATCATCAGCCTCGTCGTCGAGACGGGGGTATGTATATGGGGTGAAGGCGATACGACTAATTTCTTCTCCATTGGGCTCAATCGGAATATGCGGGTAGTGTTCTTCTTTGTCGTTTATTCAGGATTTACGGGCTCGTATCCTTTTGATCGTTTCGCTTTTACCGAGCCTGATATAATCCAATAGCGGAAGTGCTGCCGGACAGGTATAGGCGCAGGAACCGCATTCGATGCAATCGGTGATTTTCAGCGGTTCGAGTTCATCGTACCGGCCGCGCTGGGACAGTTTGCTCATCAGGTACGGTTCCAGTGCCATCGGGCAGACGCTGACGCACTTGGCGCATTTGATGCAACTGCCGGATGCGGGTCTGAGGGCTTCGCAGTTACGCATAATCACTACGCCCGACGTCCCTTTCGTGACCGGAGCGTCGATATTGGACACCGCCCGTCCCATCATCGGACCGCCGTTGATTACTTTCAGCGAATCTTGAGGCATGCCGCCGCAAAGCTCTATCAATGAGCGGATCGGAGTTCCGATTCGCACCAGCAGGTTAGCCGGATGGGCCAACGTTTTACCGGTAACGGTTACGACCCGTTCGACCAAGGGCTTGTTCTTTTGCACAGCCTCGTACACGGCAAACGCGGTTCCTATATTCTGCACGACAGCGCCGACGTCGATAGGCAGCCCGCCCGAAGGCACTTCACGCCCCAGAAGAGCCTGGATCAACTGCTTCTCGCCTCCTTGCGGGTATTTCGTGCGCAACGGCACGATTTCGATTTGCGGGTAGCCGATGGCGAGCGCAGTCAGGTGTGAAACGGCGTCCGGTTTATTATTTTCGATACCGATGAACGCTTTCGTTACCCCGAGCGCTCTGCATAAAATATCTATGCCGACCAACACTTCGGCTCCCCGTTCCAGCATTGTACGGTAATCGGCCGTCAGGTAAGGTTCGCACTCGGCTCCGTTTACGATCAGGTATTCGGCCCGTTTGCCGGGCGGCACGCTCAGTTTGACCTGCGTGGGGAAAGTAGCTCCCCCCATGCCGACGATACCCGCCGCCGTTATCCTGGCAATAATCTCTTCATCGGTTAGATAGCACTCTTTGATGAGTGTGTCGCCGCAGTCGATCCCATCGGCCCATTCGTCTCCTTCCCGCCTGATGGTGACCGCTATTCTACGAATGCCTCCTGCGTCCGGCACGGAATCGACGGCTGTCACCTGGCCCGAAACAGGGCTGTGCACATTGGCCGACACGAATCCCGCAGCCTGTCCGATCAGTTGCCCGGCTTTCACATAATCGCCTTTGCCTACGCAGGGTTCGGCCGGGGCCCCGATATGCTGGGAAAGCGGTACGGTCACCGAATCCGGCAACGGAACCGTCGTAATGGGTGCATCCTTGCTGATCTTGTTACCGGGAGGATGAATACCTCCTATCCTGAAACTTTTCAACATTTCGTCCGGCTAAAATAGTGTGGGTTCGCTTGGGTTTTGCGGTTTGGTATTCGGATGCGGCGTAACCGCAGGAGTATCGGAACCGCTGTTATTCGGCACTGTAACAGTAGTTGAAGCCGGAATACGATCGGCCGGCGGTGTAGCTGCCGTAACCGGCTCTTTTTTGCGGGGCGGGAAGTTCACTTCGAGTATCGCGCCCGTAGGGCATTCCACGACGCATTTACGGCAAAGTTTACACAATTCGGCATCGATATAAGCCAAATGGTTGTCGAGCGAAATCGCTCCGAACGGACAGGTTTTGGCACATTTCCCGCAGCCGATGCAGGCCGCGGAGCAAGCTTTGCGGGCCAGCGCTCCCTTTTCCTTACTTGAGCAGGCCACGTAGATGCGACGCCCTTTGACACCTTTTTTGCGTAATTCGATAATGGATTTGGGGCAAGCCTTGACGCATGCGCCACAGGCCGTGCATTTGTCCTCGTCCACCTCCGGCAGTCCGGAAATGGGATTCATGCTCAGGGCTCCGAACGAACAGACCGTTACGCAATCGCCTTGCCCCAGGCATCCGAATGTGCAGGAAGTTTCACCGGCATACAGGGCTGCTTCCACGGCACAGGACGAGGCTCCGTTGAAAATATTGGTCCGGGGACGTTTGTCGCAATTTCCGGCGCAGCGGATTACCGCTACTTCGGGACCTTTATCGGCAACGGCTTTCCCCAGGTAAGACGCTATTCCCTGCATGGTGCCGGCGCCGCCTACCGGACAGTAAAGCGCGGAGAGGTCATCGTTTTTCACCAAGGCATCCGCCATGCCCTTGCAGCCCGGAAATCCGCAGCCGCCGCAGTTGGCACCGGGAAGCATGCCTTCGACGACTCCGATACGGGGGTCTTCCACTACCTTGAACTTCTGCGCGACGAAATAGAGGATCACAGCAGATAGTACACCCAAAATGCAAAGCACTAAAACGGTAAACAGCAATGTTTCGTTCATTCGATTCTTCCGACCTCTTTATTCCTCTATTCCGTTATCTTGTTCTATTTTACTGATGCTGAACTGAATCTCTTTGGCGATACGGTTCCGGAACAGATACAGCACCACATAATAGGCGGCCAGGACACCGAGTCCCGAAAGGCCAGCGACGAGTTCGCTGATGCCGCTTTGCAGCAGGGCGATCAACAGGACGAAGACCAGCAGGAACGGATAAGCATAGGCTATTAACGCCGCTTTAATCCCCATTCCTTCCGAAATAGAGACGTTCACCTCTTCTCCTTCCCGGTATGTGTGCGCATTGATCGTGATGACGTTGAGTATCCTCTCCTCACCCTCTTCCATCCCGCATACTTTACGGGCATGGCAGGCTCCGCAGGCGCTCTCGGGCCGCATCAGTACGTCTACCGTACCCCTGCCGCTCTGAACGACGGTACCTTTGTGTGTGATTGTGTCTTTCACCGCAGTAGTTTCCTTAGATTAACAACCGTAGCGGCTGGTGAGCGGCATGATCCGGTTCTTGCCCAGCACGCAGCTCGACAGGCGCAGTACCGGGCAGAACTGGTAGCGTTTGTGCTCGTTGCGGATGACCATGCCGTAAACGTGGTACACATCCTCTTCATCGAAACCGGCGTTGATAATCTCTTCGCGGCTCTGTCCCTCTTCCAGCATGCGGTACAGGATCGCATCGAGAATGTCATACGGCAGGAGGGTATCGGAATCCTTTTGGTTGGGCCTCAGTTCTGCCGAAGGTGCTTTCAGGATCGTATTGGACGGTATAATTTCACCGTTGCGGTTGATATAGCGGGCCAGGTCGTAAACTTCCGACTTGTAGAGATCCCCGATAATGCTGATCGCCCCGACACTGTCGCCGTACAGCGTTCCGTAACCGACCGCGCTTTCGCTCTTGTTGGAGGTGTTCAGCAGGATATGCCCGAATTTATTGGAGAGGGCCATCAGCATCATGCCCCGCAAACGGGCCTGCATATTCTCTTCAGTCACGTCGAACGGCAGTTCACCAAAAATAGGGCCGAGGGTCTGGGTCAGCGTTGCAAATGTTTGTGTGATCGGGACGATCTGGTACCGCGCTCCGAGGTTTTCCGCCAAAATACGGGCGTCATCGACCGAATGGTCGGAAGAGAACTGCGAAGGCATCAGCAGGACGTGTACATTCTCCGGCCCCAATACTTCGGCAGCCAGGGCGGCCACAACCGCGGAGTCGATCCCGCCCGACAGTCCGATGCAGGCCGAGAGAAAGCCGTTTTTTCGGAAAAAGTCCCCGAGCCCCAGCTTGATGGCGCGGTATACGTTGATGGTTTTATTTTGTTCGGGAATTTTGCAGGGGGGGACGTCCGCATTCAGATCGATTACCTGGAAATCCTCCTCGAAACTTTTCAGCAACGCGAGCGCTTCGCCCCGGCTGTTAAAGACAGCGGACGAACCGTCGTAAATCACATCGGTCTGCCCGCCCACGTTGTTGACGTACACGACGGTCTTACCCGTCATGAATGCGAGTCTGCGGTAAAAATCGTACCGGTTTTCGATGCAGCCCCGCATATAATGACTGTTGCACAGATTGACGATAATGTCGGCATAGTCGCCGTACTCCTGTTCGGTCTTGATGTCGCTGCCTACGACCACGGCGACTTTCGTGCCGCGTATTTTGATATACTCGCAACCTTTCGACGGGGAGAGATGAAAGAGTTCGTCGCGCGAATCGATCGTTTTTTTACCGACATACCGTTTGATCTTCCGGTCCTCGATCAGGGCGGCTACGCTGATTGTTTTGTTGTTCGTGCTTTGGGCGGGCATGCCGACCAGCACGGAAATATTGTCGCAATAGGAGGCGATCTCTACAAGCGAATCTTCGCACAGGTCCAAAAACGAGACTTTGTTGAGCAGGTCGTAGGCAGGAGCGCCGCTGACGGCTTGCTCGCTGAATACCAGCAGGTCCACGCCCTGGGCTTTAGCCTGGTTGACACAACCGATAATCTTCATCTTATTCGCCTCGAAGTCACCGATCGTGTAGTTCATCTGTGCTAACGCTATTTTCATTGCCGCCGACGTTATAGATTAGTAATCCCTGCAAAGATACAATTTTTGTTTATACGTGCCACCTTTTTCCGTGTTCATCCTATAATAAATGGATCGAAGTTACGTTACTCCGAAAAGCCCGCAGCCACTAATCTTTATAAAAATCACACGGGCTATTGTTTAATTAAAATTTATCCCTATCTTTGCACCGTCAAACAAAAAACATGGTGCCATAGCTCAGTTGGTAGAGCAACGGACTGAAAATCCGTGTGTCCCTAGTTCGATTCTTGGTGGCACCACTAATGAAACCGCAAATTCCCTGGACTTGATCTAAGTTCGGGGAATCTTGCTTTTATTCCCGTTGCATGGATGCAGCGGCAAAACCGATAAAGGTTTCTCGCAAATCGTTTATCGGAAATTCCTGTACTGCTTTCAATTTTAGTATGGCCATGGCTAACACATTTGCGGATAGGATCGTTGAATTCAACCGGAATTTACATTATACCGGCGAGCTGCCCGAGGGTTTTCAGGTCATGAATCCTTATCTGGATAATCCGGAGACGCTACAAGTGATGGAGCAATTCTACCGGAAATATTACAACGATTCGGAACCGCGCAGGTTTATCGTCGGAATCAACCCCAGCAGGCATGGTGCGGGAGTGACCGGCGTGCCGTTTACCGATACGAAGCGTTTGGAAGAGGTTTGCGGTATTCGGATGACTTCGGCGCATACGCATGAGGTTTCTTCCGTTTTCATGTACGAAATGATCCGCGAGTATGGCGGGGCCGGAAAGTTTTACCGGCAGTTTTACATCAACTCACCGTTCCCGCTGGCCATCGTCCGTCAGACAAAAGAGGGCAAATGGTTAAATGCCAACTATTATGACGACCCCGCCCTATTTCGGATGACGGAAAATTTCATGATCGACTCGCTAAAGAAACACATCGGCCTCGGATTGGATACTTCCGAAGTTTTTATCCTGGGAAAGAAAAATGCCGATTATATCGAAAAACTCAACAGGAAAGCCAAACTGTTCGGCCGGTTGACCGTACTCGAACATCCGAGATACATCCAGCAATACAAATCCAAAGATCAGCGTTCGTATATCGACAAATATATTTTGACGTTGGAACGCTCCTGACACATGTCTACCGTGCAGTCGGTCATTGCAAACAGAACCTATGAACTACCTTGCCCATATTTTTCTATCCGGACCGGACCGGCAAATCCGACTCGGCAATTTCATCGGCGACGCGGTAAAAGGCAACTCTTACAACGATTATCCGTCGGCGATCCGGAAAGGCATCCTGCTCCATCGTGCAATAGACGACTATACGGACCACCATCCTGCGTTCATCGAATGTGTGCGGCGGCTCAAGCCCTGTTTCGGACGATATTCGTCCATTCTGGCCGACATTTACTTCGACTATCTGCTGGCGTCGCGGTTCCAGGAATTCTCCGAGGTGCCGTTAAAAAGATTCACCAGAAACTTTTACTGGACGATGATCCTTTATCGTCATCGTTTGCCGGCACGGATCAAACGGTTCATGTGGCATTTTATCGGCACCGGCCGCCTGGACAAATATGCTTCGGTAGGCGGTATCCGCAATTCACTGGAGATTATGGTCCGCGTCGGCCGGATCGAACTTCCGGTAGAGAGGGCCGTGGATTACCTGGCGACGCACGAGGAGGAACTTTGGGTGGATTTCAAGCCATTTTTCGGTTCACTGCAACTCTATTGTGCCGATTGGATAGCGACACACCAATCCGCTAAAGGCAAATAAGGCAGCATATCCGAAAGAAAGCCGCACGTTCTTTGGCATCCGCGGCTTTCGTATGCGAAGAGAGATGCAATTACTGGACGTGACAAAGAAGATAGCAAGGTTTCTACATACCCCAAGGAGTATCGAATATTCCCGATATGTATCTAAATAATTGCTATTTCGAAACGGTAGCGGGTTGTGGTGCCGTGAAAGCGGCCTTGCGGATGTTGTGGCGGTATGCGAGGCAGGCCAATGGGAAATAGACGGCGCTCTGTATCCACAGGGTTATGTATTCGGGGCGGATATCGGACACGGAAGCACCCATGGAGTTGGCTTTTACGAATGCTAGCGTGCCTGGGGCGGCCGGGAATATGTAATGCGCGGCGCGCCAGTACCACGGCATCAGCTCCAGCGGATAAGAGACGCCCGACAGGAAGATGAGGCCTACCGAGAAGAAAGCGATCATCAGCAACGGAGCGTCCGAATCGGTAAAAAAGACAGAAGCGGCCAGCCCGAAAAAAGATGTGGCCAACAGGTACGGAATCATCAGCATGACGATTTCATAACGCAGTCCGATGTCGGGGAGACTGAATATGACCGGCATCAGGCCCAGCAGGAAAAGGGCGAATACCGCATACAGCATGCAATAGACGAAGGTCTTGCCGATCACGATGCGGGCCATGTGCCCCATGGACAACCCTTGCGGGGCAAACCAACGGATCGTTCCCTGATGGCGTTCGCCGCCGCTGATCATGGCGATGACCATCAGCAGGGTTTGGAAAATAATCACCATAAGAACCGCCGGAATCAGGTAACTGCCGTATCCTTCGGTGTGATTGTACAGGGCGGTGCCCACGACGGATATGGCTTTGGCCTGCGTAATCTGCTGGACGTCCTGCTGCGGCAGAAAAACCAGCATCTCGGGACGATACCGGCCGTTGAGCTCCATCATGGCCCCGGCCGATGCTTCCTGCATTGCCAGATAATAGAGGAATGCATCGGTAGTCCCGTACATGATGAAGACCGCCTCCCCGCCCCGGTTGACACGCCTCTCGAAGTCGTCGGGGATGTAGATGATTCCGATTACTTCGCCCTTTTTCAACAACTCTTTGGCGCCGGGAAAATCCGGTTCGGTCGTGTAGACGCTCACCTGCGGCGCAGCATCGATCAGTCGGGTGTATTGGCGGCTCAGCGCGCTGTGCGACCGATCGACCACCGCGACGGGTGCATTGCGGATCAGGTTCGGTTCGTACATGTAATTGTAGAGGAAGCCGTAGATGAAGATTCCTCCGATCAGCACCAGCAGGATGGCGTAGCTCGTGGAGATGATCCGGAATTCCCGGGCCACGATCGCCGCGATATCCGACAATCCGTTTTTTATTTTAATCGATGTTTTCATAGCGATGGCTCAAAACGGCCCGTTTAAGGCGCGGTAACAGCAGCAGTGCCGCCGGAATGAACAGGAACAGCGCGGCCACGTTTTGCCAGGTATACGCAAAGCCGTAATCCCCGTACAGCAGGTTCTGGTTGATTTCGACGAAATGGCGCACCGGAAAGAGGAACGAGGCATAATAAACGGCCGGGAACATGAACGGGGCCGGGAAGGTCACTCCGGAAAGCGTGGCTCCGAGCGATCCCACCATCGAAGCGATACTGATGATGATGCTGATCGCCGGGAAAATCGAGAAGATGAAGACACCCAGCGCTTGCGTGGCTATCACGAACAGTACGGCGGTTAGGTTCAACGGCCAGAAACCGCATGAAAAAGGGATGTGCAGCACGCCGAACATGACGTAATTGGCAAAAATCGCCATCACGATAAAAATCACGGTATACGGGAGCAGTTTGGCAACCACGGCCGTAAAGATATTGCCGTCGGCGCTTTCCAGCCATGCATCTCCGGTGCGAAACTTGATCTCGCTGCCCAGGGCATAAACCGTCACCAGCAATATGAGTACCTGGAACAGAATGAAGAAAAAAGGATGACTCAGGTAAACCGAATAGTCAAGATCGGGATTGTACAGCGGATGGCTCTGCACGTTCACCGGCACCAGAAAATTCGTTACTGTACTTTCACTCACGCCCAGCGCAGTAGCCTCGCTGACGATCGGTCCCATCGAAAGCGGCTGCAACACCGTTTCGAACGCCCCCCGCACCTCGCTGCCCACACTCAGCAGTGCATAGTGGTAATAATAGGACAACGTGGCCTGCCGGCCGGCAAGCACGTCCGATTCAAAATTGGGAGGAATGACCAGATACCCGTAGATTTTTTTCTGCTGCGTGGCTTTGCGGGCCGATTCCTGATCGGAGAAATGTGTGGTCACCGCAAAAGTCGGCACAGTTTCCACCGTACGCGAGATGTCGCGCGAGGTGGCGCTCCAGTCCAGATCGACGATTCCTATCGGAATGCGCTCCATCTGTCCTGAGCCGAATATCGTCGCCATAAAAAAGATGCAGAACAGCGGCAATACGACACACGCTCCGAAGTAGAGCCTTCGGGATGTCATCCTGCCCCACTCCCTGCGGAGCACGGAAACAAACGGACTGTTTTGCTGCGGCATTCGCATCGGGTACGGATTATTGTTCGTCCATATTCACCAGTACCGACATGCCGGGACGCAATCCCTCCAGCTGTGGTTCGGGTAATGCGTGCAACTCGAAAGTACGCAGGTCGTAACTTCCTGTCTGTTTCGTCGACCTCCAGGTAGCATAGCTTCCCAACGGACTGATGTAGTTGATCCGGAAGACGACTCCTTTTTGGGAGAGCGCAGGAACATCGGCCCGGAAGGTTTCGCCCATTTTGAAATGCGGCAGCAGATCTTCGCGGATATTCAATACGGCATGGGCGTCTTCGAGTACCACGAGGCTCATAATGGGAGTGCCGGCGCCGACCAACTCACCGCGTTTGGGATAAATCGCGGCGATCTGGCCCGTTTCCGGGGCTACCAGCCGTGCATCCTGCAACAGGGCGCTCACCTCTCCCACTACACCGCGGGCCGCATTGACCAGCGACCGGGCGCTTTCACGATCCTGTTTCTGCGCTCCGTCGAGCGCCATCTGGTACTGTTCGTAGGCGGCCCGTTCTCCGGCTTGTGCCGCTTTATAAAGCGCCTCCACTTCATCTTTGCGCTGCGACGTGACGACGCTGTCCCGGTAAAGGGCCGAAATCCTGTCGTAGGTCACTTTGGCCAGGCTTAGGTCAGATTTGGATTTATTCCAGAGCTGGCGGGCCGATTCGACGATCTGTTTGCGCGTGCCGTCGTCGATCTTCTGGTTTTGGTAAACGGCGATGTTTTCCATGGCGTTCACCTGTTCGTATTTGGCCAGCGCCTCGGGACTGTTGATCACCACCAGCGTATCGCCCTTCCGCACGTTTTGCCCCTCTTCGACCAAAAAAGTATCGATCCGGCCGGGAAGCTTGCCTGAAATGCGGATTTCTGTCGCTTCGATTTGCCCCTGCAGGATGACGGGCTTGCGGCCGAGCATCCAGATGCCCAACGCGGAGACAATCACGACGACGACGAGAATGACTACAAATGCGATGCTCAGGTATTTTTTAGAGTTATCCATGGTTAATCTGTTAAAAATCACATTATCAATTTTGTGTCCGGGCCGGGGATTGCTTGTTCATTACATAGGTTATCAAACAGCCTCCGGATTATTTTCTGGTCTCGGCATGGTGTTAAGGTGCGAAAACGAAGTGTTCACTCCGGCCTGTTTCACTGTAATTCCGGAAAGTGTCGGGAATCCCGCAGGCTGAAAGCAGGTTGATCAACGCTACGTCGTATTGGTAAAAAGCCAGCAGCGAGGCGATTTCCACTTTGGAGAGCATTACTTCGGCATCGACAACTTCGGTCGACGTGGCCATTCCTTCGGTGAAAGCCTTTTTGCGCATCCGGACTAATTCCCGGCTCAGTTCGATGGTCGTATTGAGCGCGTTTACACTGCTGAGCGCATTTTGCATCTGACTGTAAAACTTGTCGATACCTACGCTTATATCATCTATGGCTTTATCCCGGGTGATCCCAACGGTTTGCTTCGTAATTTTCGCCTGCCGGATCTTCTGCTCGCGGTCGAGGCCGTCGAACAGGTTCCAGGTAAATCCCACCCCGACGAATGTGCGCGGTATCAGGTTTTTCTGGATGCCGTTCGAATAGAGCGTCTGCTTGCCCATCAGCGCAATCGTGGGCACATACCCGGCCCGGCCGATCCGAAGCTGGTTATCGGCGATATCGTCCTGCAGTTTAAGCTGATTGACCACATAGTTGTTGTCGCCGACCTCTCCTTTGAAGTAGGCCACCGGCGGCAACGTATCGTTGATGAAAAGCGGCGAGACAGGATGTATTTCGGCGGAATCGACCCGGATAATCGCCTTGAGCGCGCTTTGTGCCACACCCAGATCGCTGCGGGCCGATTCCAGTTCACGCCTGGCCTCGTCCATATTCACCTGCACGAACAGGCGTTCAGCTTTGTCGATCATGCCGTTGGCTTCCAGCTTCAGTGCATTTTGGTAATGCTTCTCGAGCGACCGGAGCGTCTGTTCCCGTACATCGACCACCCGCTGTCCCAACCGGACTGCGAAATAACTCTCCACCAGCATGGCTTGCACGGTGGCATCGACCTGCCCCCGGTTCTCTTCGGCGATCGAGACCATCGACCGGGTGATTCGTCCGGCATAGATACGCTTGCCGCCCGCGAAAATGGGCCACGTCAGATTGGCGTCGATGGTCGAAACATTCTGCGGTGCGAGCGGGAAACGTAGCGAATAACTGCCTATTTTATCGAGGATCGATGAGATCAGTTGGTCGTCGGGCAAAACCGAATGGATAAAATCCTTGGCCGGATCGGTGAATTGGTTCAGCGGCTGCTTCACCTCGATCGGATTGGACATGTGGACATAAGCTCCGGTTACGTTAAGCATCGGATACCAAAAGGAACTCGTCCGACGATGTTCGCTTTCGGCCATCTCGACCTCTTTACCGGCAATTTGCAGGCTCCGGTTGCCTTCATGCAGCATCTTCAGCGATTGCTCCAGGCTCAATTCCAGCGGCCTCTCCTGCGCGACTGCAGGCAGGCAGGAGAGCCCCAGTCCCAGCAGGCCGAAACCGGCTACGCGCCGAATGATCGGGTAAGTTTTATACAACATGGTCATCGTTTGGTTGTTCGCCCTGACCCAATCGCAAGAATTGCGCCATTTCCCCTGCGCACAGAAAAGCCCCGGCTCACAAAAGGAGCCGGGGCTTCGGGGAACTGTCCGCCGGTGTCGTCACGGCGGCTTTATACTCTCAGACGTTCAGCATATTGGTGCCTTTGCCGCAGAAAGATTCGAAATCCCGGATAAATACATCCACCGCATGCGTTACGGCATCAATGGCAACAAGGCCTTCGATCACATCGGGCGAAATCGTGGCGGCTCCTACCCCGTGTTTGGCCAGTTCGAGCGCCTGCTGCGAGTTTTTGAAACTGGCGGCCAGCACCTCCGTCGCCATATTGTTGTTGCGGAAAATATCGTGTATCTCTTTTGCTTCGCGAATCCCGTCGACACCCAGGTTGTCGATACGGTTCACATACGGGGCTGCGTAATCGGCCCCGGCTTTCCCAGCCAGAAAAGCCTGCATGTGCGTATAAATGGCCGTGGCCGTGACGGGAAATCCGTTCTTTTTGAGAACCTTGATCGCTTTCAGCCCCTCGCGCGTAACCGGAACCTTGATAAACGTATTATTACCCAGCCTTTTGCGGATCATATGAGCCTCTTCGTAAATCAGGTCGGCATTTTTTCCGACGACCTGTACGTGCAACTCTGCATCGGGACCGATAAATTCGCGGATGGCCATCAGCACCTCGTACGGATTTTTGCCCTCTTTGGCTAAAATGGTCGGGTTGGTCGTCACTCCGTCTACCGGAAAATATTCGTACAGCCCTTTGATCGTGTCCAGGTTTGCATCGTCAATAATCAGTTTCATAACTCTTTACCTGTTTAAACCTCCAATATCATCTTTTAATTCGGCTGCAAAGCTACAAAATTAATGCTTACCTTAGCTACCGGAACAATCAATTCGACATGGCCCGAAACAGGATCGCATACGAAAAAAAGGTGGTCGCACAGATGATCCGCCTGTATTGCCGCCGCAAAGAGGGTAACCGGGCTGTGTGCGATAGCTGCCGTCAGCTGCAGGAGTACGCTTTTGCCCGGTTGGACTGTTGCCGGTTCGGTGAACGAAAACCGGCCTGCCGCAACTGTAAAGTACATTGCTACAAGCCGGAAATGCGGGAACGGATGCGTCGGGTCATGCGTTATGCCGGGCCCCGTATGCTGTGGCATTATCCCTGGGATGCCATCCGTCACCTTTTCGGGTGATTTTTACGCCTCTTTCTTCGGGGCCGGAGACGGAATCAGGTGCACATCCATCTGCGGGAACGGTATGTTGATGCCCTTCTGGGTGAATACTTTGTACACCTTCTCGTTCAGGTCGAAATAGACGCTCCAGTAATCGGCGGTGGAGACCCAGGCCCGTACCACGATATTGACCGAACTGTCGCCGAGACTCTGCAAAGCGATGAAATAGGCCGGATCTTTCATCACGCGGCTATCCGCATCGAGCAACTCCGCGAGCGTCGCCTTCGCAAAATCGTAATCGTCCCCGTAACCGATGCCGAATGTCCAGTCGACCCGGCGGCGCGCTTCCCGCGAATAGTTGTTGATAATGCCGGTCGACAGGCTCCCGTTCGGAACGAGAATGGTCTTGTTGTCGGCCGTATTGAGCACGGTGTTGAACAGCTGTATCTCCTTGACGGTGCCCGACTGGCCCTGTGCCTCGATGAAATCACCAACCCGGTACGGTTTGAAGAGCAGTACCATCACCCCACCGGCGAAATTCTGCAACGTGCCGCTGAGGGCCATACCGATAGCCAGACCTGCCGATGCGAATAACGCGACGAACGAGGTGGTATCGATTCCCAGGATGCCGATGATAACCGTGATCAGGAAAAATGTCAGCGCGATCTTAACCAGATTTTGCAGGAACGTGCGCAGGGACGGATCGACCTGACGCCGTTCCATCATTCGTCCCATGATGCGGCGGATGTAACGGATCAGCCACCGGCCGATGAAATAGACCGCTACGGCGATGCAAATCTTGATCGCGATGGAGATCACGCCACCGGTGACATGCTCGACCATCTGCCGCAGGGACATATCCGAAAAGGATTCGAGCTTCTGTGCGAAATCGATCTTGTGTGTGGTGTCGGCGGCATTCTTTGCGGCCGAAAGCAAAAGCGGCAACAACATTGACGTATATCAGGTTAAATTAAACATTCGTGCGGTTTCAAAACATTCCGGCCGGTCCAGGTTTGGCGATTCGCGGCAGGCGGGGCGGCGGCTTATTCTCCGATAGGCACTTCCGTCCATACGCCGCGCTCCAGCTGCCAAACGGCACCGATACCGGATGCCTTCAATAGCCGGAGCGCCTCGGGGCGTCCGCTGTTGATCAATTCGGGCAGATGAGCGTCGGAATTGACCACCACCGGGATGCCCAGTGTCCGGATCAGTCCGAAGTGTTCTTTGTTCGGATAGAGGAAGCCGTTCCGGTGTAGCGTTTTCGTATTCACCTCAATCATCGCGCCCTTTTCGGCGATAAAGGTAAAGTATTCCGAAATTTTGTCTTTGTACCACTGCTGGCCGAGAATGTCGGGCTCACAACAGGAAACGTTGTACGAGATTTTATCCGCATGGCCGATGAAATCGAATCCGCCCCGCCCGATCATCCGCATCAACTTGTCGAAATAGGCCAGCACGACCCGCTTTAGGTCGCCGCCCAAATGCAGGCGTACATGCTCGCGGAAAACTTCCGGCCTGGTGTCTATATCGACAATCTCGCCTTGCGTCGAGTGCAGCAGGTGCACCGATCCGATCCGGTAGTCCAGCGGTAAACTTTGAAAATAATCGTTTGCAGGTTGCTGATCCTCATCCATGTAGTCGATCTCCAGACCTACGTACAACTCTATCCGGTCGCCGTAGAGCCGTTTGAGCCGGGCGAACTCCTGCAGGTATAACCCGGTCTGTTCCCGGTCGTCGATCGTCCAGCGCGTGCGAAACGGCAGCGGCGCATGGGACGAAACGCCGTAGCTGGTAAAACCTTGCCGGACAGCCTCGGCGATGAATGCTTCCATCGGGGCTTTGCCGTCGCAGAACGAAGTATGGCTATGGTAGTTGGTCAGGTTGTTCATGGCTGACAAAGATAATAATATTTCCGCCGCGAGGCAATGGAGCCTGCACCGGAGAGGCACATGGTCCCAGCATAAAAAAAGAAACATAACCGGAACATATCGGCTTTATGCCCGCCCGTTGTGGCATAACTATTGGAGTAACTGATATACAACTTAAAACCTCCAATTATGTATTTTCTTTGGTATATGCTCATCGGGCTCGTGGCCGGGTATGTCGCCAGCCTGATCGTCAAAGGCAACGGATCGGGATTCTGGCTGAACCTGATCGTCGGTATTATCGGCGGCGTTCTGGGCGGTTGGCTTTTCAGTCTGTTCGGACTCATTGCCGTCGGCACGCTCGGCAGCTTGATTACCTCGGTCGCCGGTGCGATCGTACTGTTGCTGATCGCTTCGGGCCTGACCCGTCGGAAACGGGAACATTATTGATTGACGTATAAACGCATCCTAATCGGTATTTACGAAACACCGATAATAAGTTATAGGATATACGGACGAGCTGCCGGGTAATTAATTTATCCGGCGGCTCGTGTTTTTGTGATTCGGCATCGACCGTCCGTGTCCATGGAGAATCAGACCGCACGAAACAGCCTTGCCCTTCCGGAGTACGGTTTTCCGACAATTCCCGCCACTTCCAATTAAGGAATCGATCTTGACACAGCATAAACCGTAATCCGGGTAATATTCCCTGTAATTCGTTTACAAATACAAAGAGGGTGCGCTCCTACCTTTGCAATACAACCAATAACCCTATCCGATGAAACGACTTTTTTTGTTAACAGCGATGGCGGCAAGCCTTTCTGCAGCGGCCCAGGTTTGGGACAAAACTTTCCCGCAGAGCGATCAGGTAAGCGTGGAAAGGGTATCGTTCAAAAACCGGTACGACATTACAGTCGTAGCAGATATGTACCTGCCCAAAAATTTGAACCGGTCGCAGGAACATGCTGCTATTGTTATCGGGCATCCTTTCGGCGGAGTCAAGGAGCAGTCGAGCGGACTCTATGCCCAGCAACTGGCCGAACGCGGATTCGTCACCCTCGCTTTCGATCTTTCGTATGGCGGAGAGAGCGGCGGTACACCGCGTCATCTGGCATCGCCCGAAACTTATGTGGATGATTTCAGCGCCGCCGTAGATTTTGCAGGAAAGCAACCGTTCGTCGACCGGAACCGGATCGGAGCCATCGGTATTTGCGGAAGCGGCGGATTCGGTGTCGCTGCCGCAGCCATCGATCCGCGGATCAGGGCGGTTGCGACGGTCAGCATGTACGATATGGGGCGGGAGCGCCGCCAGGGGTATCTGGATGTGATGGGTGTCGCCGAACGCAAAAAATACCTCGAGGAAATTGCGGCACAACGGTGGAGTGAAGTCGACGGTGCTCCCGTACGGATGCTGATGGGTACACCCGATTCCATCGACGAACACTTCCCGGAGGTAGCCAAAGAGTTTTTCGATTATTACCGCACACCTCGCGGACAGCATCCGCGCTGTACGACCGGCATTACCTACACGAGCAGCGCACCGATGATGAACTTTTTCCCATTCGCGAATATCGAACTGATTTCTCCGCGGCCTGTACTGTTCATCGCCGGCGAGCGGGCCCATTCCCGTTATTTCAGTGAAGACGCCTACCAATTGGCTTCGGAGCCGAAAGAACTCTATATCGTCCCGGGAGCGGGCCATGTGGATCTTTACGACCGGGTAGCGCTGATTCCGTTCGACAAACTGAATGAATTTTTCACCCGAAACCTGCAATAACAATACTATGAAACGTATATTACTGGCAGCTTGCCTCTTGATGACAGTTGCCTGCAACAGTAAAACCTCTACCGCGATGCAAACGACAACAGAACCTGTATTCGGACTGGGTGTACCCGTATCCGACAATTTTACCGGCGCAGCATGGCTTCGTACGCTGTCGGCCGAACCCGGATACGACTGCCAAATCTACAATGTCACTTTCGCCCCTTCGACCCGCAACTATTGGCATCGGCATGCCGTGGGACAAATCTTGCTCTGCACCGAAGGAATCGGATTTTATCAGGAACAAGGCGCTCCGGCACGCCGTTTAATCTCCGGAGACGTGGTAAATATCCCGGCAGGGACGATTCATTGGCACGGTGCGGCGCCAGACAGCCGTTTCACACATATCGGGATTACTCCGGAAGCGAGTCGAAACCAAGTCGAATGGCTCGGTGAAGTAACCGATGAAGAATACAACCGGGCAACCGAATAAAGATTAAACGACATGAAAAAGACACTCATCCTCTCCTCATCTCCCCGCCGCGGCGGCAACTCAGATACGCTTTGCAACGAATTCCTGCGCGGAGCCCGGGAGGCGGGGTTCCCGGCGGAAAAGATTTTCCTCGGCGACAAGGCCATTCGTTATTGTACGGGTTGCAGCGTTTGCAGCCTGTATGGCAAACCCTGTCCGCAAAAAGACGACATGTCCGAAATTCTCGATAAAATGCTAACCGCCGACGTGATCGTGATGGCGACACCCGTATACTTTTATACGATGAGCGCACAGATGAAGACGTTGATCGATCGTTGCTGCGGCCTCTATACACAAATGCAGAACAAGGAATTTTACTTTATCGTTACGGCGGCCGAAGACGACCAAAAGAAAATAGAGCGAACGATCGATACGTTCCAAGGATTTCTCGATTGTCTCGACGGAGCAACGATCAAAGGTGTAGTGTACGGCTTGGGGGTATGGCATGCCGGGGAGATCAAAGGCAATCTGGCGATGCAGGAGGCTTATGACCTGGGACATAAAGTCGGAGAAGCATAGGTTGTAAAAACCGTTATGTCCGCCATATCCGCCTATGCCATACTGTTGTCCGCCTGTTTGTGCGGCTGCAACGATGGGCGAACTGAACGACAATGAAAAATATCATTATCTCCCCTGCGCTTTGCCGGCAACACCTTCCGATATAGGGACGATCCATAGCGGCGATATCATGCTCTACGGCTCCAACAGCCTGGTGCTGTTTTACAAAACGTTCCCATTCCCGTACCGATACACACCGATCGGGAGCATCGATAATCCTTCTGCCCTGGAAATGTTTCTCTGCAGTGGCCAGATTTTCCTAAAATTTGAACTGATAAATAATCAATTATGGAACTATATGATTTTTTGAAGCACCTGAACAGCGGTGCCCCCGTTTACAGCGATTCCGAAGCATTCGAATATATGCACGAACTGAGTAATGAAGCGATACGCATCACGTTCCGCCTGAACGGCTCCTACCATACTCCGGAAGAGATACGGGCCCTGTTTTCACAATTGACCGGAAAACCGGTCGATGAATCGTTCCGTATGTTTCCGCCCTTCTACACCGACTGTGGCAAAAATACGACGATCGGGAAAAATGTTTTCATCAATTCCTGCTGTCATTTTCAGGATCAAGGCGGCATCGTTATCGGGGACGGTTCGCTAATCGGCCACAACGTGACGCTCGCAACGCTCAATCACGGCATGGCGCCGCAACAGCGGCAGTCCCTCTATCCGGCACCGATCGTAATCGGCCGTAATGTCTGGATCGGTGCGGGGGTAACGGTCGTTCCGGGAATCACTATCGGAAATAATGCCGTTGTCGGTGCCGGTTCGGTCGTTACAAAAAACGTCCCCGCCAATACGGTCGTAGCGGGAATTCCGGCAAAACGGATTAAAACCATCGAACCGAATCTGTAAACCTCGGACCGCTCCGCATGCACAAAAAAAGAGCCTGTCTCAGGGCTCTTTTTGTAATTACAGAATCTATCCGGAGCGGAAAACGGGATTCGAACCCGCGACCCTCAGCTTGGGAAGCTGATGCTCTACCGACTGAGCTATTTCCGCAAATATGTAGATCACTCCCTACATAGTGGTGCAAATATCCGTTTTTTCCCTGAAAAATGCAAGGATGCAGCGTTTTATTTGTAAATGGAATTCAAGATATCAGCCAAACGCAGACCGGCCCGGAGCAACTGCTGTTCAACGACAGGATAATTGTCGAACATGTATTGGTAGGACAATTCGCTGTCTTCCGGCGTATCCTCGTATATCTTTTCGCAGACCGCATGCGTTTCGGTCAGCCAGTCCGCCGGCGTGCCTGTTGCAAGCTGCTGTTTCCGCTTTCTATCCAAGATGTCGATATTGTCCACCCATTCGGTATAGCTCCATTTTTTCGCCGATTCGACCAGCATGTCATCCCATACCGCATGCAGGTTGGTCGGTTTTCCAAACCAGGTGACCGATATTTTATTGGCACCCAGATCGCTTAAATGCCCGGTGTGCATCGGACAGTGGATGTCGCCGACCAGATGGATCAAGAACTTGACATACAGGGTCTGCATGCTGTCAGGCAATGTGCCCGAGCGCAATTTAGATATGATTTCATTCAAAGCCGTCAGGACATCGCCGGTCGGATTTTTCGGCATCGACTCATACGTTTCATCCGCGTCGATATTTGCATAATGCCACGTTGCCGTGTATTGGTAAGGTTCGTCCTTCCGGATAAAATCCATCCACGACGAGTAATACATCAGGGTATGTCCGTCCAGAATCCGATTCAATTTTTTCGCTACTCCGGGTTTCAGATTATTGGCGGCGATGGCGGCGACAATATCATGGCCTTTCATTCCCCAGCCGAATGCAGTACTGCAACACGAAGACAGGCAAATAGATACCAGCAAGCACCTGAATAGATTTTTCATACGACAGATTTACTCCATTTTTAAGACCGCCAGGAATGCTTCCTGCGGAACCTCCACATTGCCTACCTGACGCATGCGTTTCTTGCCTTTCTTCTGTTTTTCGAGCAGCTTGCGTTTACGGCTGATATCGCCTCCGTAACATTTGGCCGTCACATCCTTACGTACTGCTTTGACCGTTTCACGGGCAATGATCTTAGCTCCGATAGCTGCCTGAATCGCGATATCGAACTGCTGTCGCGGGATCAATTCCTTGAGTTTTTCGCACATCTTGCGACCAAAATCGTAAGCATGTTCGTGATAGATCAGCGACGAAAGAGCATCGACAGGCTCACCGTTGAGCAGGATATCGAGTTTTGCCAGTTTGCTCGGTTTGTAGCCCGTCTGGTGGTAATCGAACGACGCGTAACCCCGGGAGATACTTTTGAGTTTGTCGTAAAAGTCGAACACGATTTCGGCCAGCGGCATCTCGAAATTGACTTCTACACGATCCTGTGTAATGAAGACCTGATTTTTCAGCGTACCCCGTTTGTCAATACACAGCTTCATGACGGTGCCCAGGTAATCGGACTGTGTAATGATCTGAGCCATAATGTAAGGCTCCTCAATGACGTCGATCATCGTAGGTTCGGGGAGCCCCGACGGGTTATGCACGTCAATGACTTCGCCTTTGCTCGTATGGACTTTATAAGAGACGTTCGGCACCGTCGTGATGACATCCATATCGAACTCGCGGTAAAGGCGCTCCTGGATAATCTCCATATGCAACAGCCCGAGGAAACCGCACCGGAAGCCGAACCCGAGTGCCAGCGACGATTCGGGTTCATAGGTCAGCGACGCGTCGTTGAGCTGCAGTTTCTCGAGCGATGCCCGCAAATCCTCGTACTGATCGCTCTCGACAGGATAGAGTCCGGCGAAAACCATCGGCTTCACATCCTCGAAACCTGCGATCGCCTCTTTGCAGGGATTGTCCACATGGGTGATCGTATCGCCGACTTTCACGTCGAAAGACGTTTTAATGCCCGAAATGATATAGCCCACATCTCCTGTTTTCAGTTCATTGCGGGGGCTCATCTTCAGTTTCAATACACCTATTTCGTCTGCGTCGTATTCACTGCCGGTATTGAAGAATTTCACTTTATCTCCCTTGCGGATAGAGCCGTTGAAAATGCGGAAATAGGCGATAATGCCCCGGAACGAATTGAAAACGGAGTCGAAAATCAGCGCCTGCAGAGGCTCGTCTTCTTTGCCGGTCGGAGCCGGGATACGTTCGACGATGGCCTGCAAAATCTCTTCGACACCCACACCCGTTTTCCCGGATGCCGCAAGTATCTCTTCTGGTTTACAGCCGAGCAGATCGACTATCTGATCCTTTACTTCATCGACCATGGCTGCTTCCATATCAATCTTGTTGATCACGGGAATAATCTCCAGGTCATGACCCAAAGCCAGGTAAAGGTTCGAGATGGTCTGCGCCTGAATACCCTGCGTCGCATCGACGATCAGCAACGCCCCTTCGCATGAAGCAATGGCGCGCGACACTTCATACGAAAAATCGACGTGCCCCGGGGTGTCGATCAGGTTCAGCACATATTTTTCGCCCTGGTAGAGGTACTCCATCTGAATCGCGTGACTCTTGATAGTGATCCCTTTTTCGCGTTCGAGGTCCATATTGTCGAGTACCTGTGCCTGCAGCTCCCGCTGCGAAAGGGTATTCGTAGCTTCGAGCAACCGGTCGGCAAGCGTGCTTTTACCGTGGTCGATATGGGCGATGATGCAGAAATTGCGGATATTCTTCATAGATATTTTTTCGATGCGGCAAAGTTAAGTAAATTTGCGTGTTTTAAAAACAGCCTTTCCGATGAAAACAGTCGCCCGGTACGCCTCCTTGGTCAAATTCAGCCACACGGTTTTCGCGATGCCTTTCGCACTGATCGCTTACTTTTACGCGCTGTGGAGCACGGACACCCCGTTCGAATGGCTGCTGCTGGTAAAAGTACTGTTAGCCATGGTCTTTGCCCGCAATACGGCAATGGGTTTCAACCGCTATGCCGATCGGAGCATCGATGCGATGAATCCGCGTACCGCCCAGCGGGACATTCCTGCCGGGCGCATTTCAGCACGGAACGCCTTGTGGTTTATTATTGTCAATGCCCTGCTGTTCGCCGCCACGGCCGCATGGATCAATTTCCTGGCATTCTGCCTCTCCCCCCTTGCACTGACCGTGCTGTTGGGATACAGCCTGACCAAACGCTTCACCGCCTGGTGCCACATCGTACTCGGTATTGCGCTGGGGATCGCTCCGGTGGGGGCATACCTTGCGGTTACGGGACAATTCGCCGTGTTGCCGATCCTGCTGACCGGACTCGTCATCACATGGGTCAGCGGTTTCGACGTGATTTATGCGTTGCAGGATGCGGAATTCGACCGGCAGCATGCGCTGCACTCGATCCCGACCCGCTTCGGCATTCGGGGTGCCATCGGTATCAGCATTTTACTGCATCTCATTACGGTTTATGCGATCGCCCTGATCGGATCGTACTACGGTGCGGGGACTTTCTATTGGATCGGGGCGGCGATCTTCGTCGCTCTGCTCATTTTCCAGCACACAATCGTCACTCCACGCCATCTCGACCGTATCGGTCCGACTTTCGGCCTGCTGAACGGGATCACCAGCGTTTGCTTCGCGACCTGCGTGATTATCGATCTCTACCTGCGTTATTGAGCCATCGCTTAAAGCCCGGCTGTACGTTTGGCTTCCATCAGGATCGTAAAGGCTCGGTGGATATCGTCGTCGCTGATGACGACGGTAAATTCGTTGGTCGTGCTGATCACTTCGGCGATATTGATATTATCCCAAGCCAACTCTTTAAAGATGTAATAGTAAACCCCGGGGCAAATCGCATTCTCGGCCGGAAGTTTTACCGTGATCGACGAGAGGTGTTGCGTTTGTGAAATCTTATGTTCGTCCCTGAAAATTTCATCGACCAGCGGCACGATACTGCTGCTGACAACGAGCGTCGTCTCGTAGATTCCTTGCGAGAAGGTGCAGAACACGTCTTTCATGTTGCGCACGCGGTCGAGTAGGATCGCCTGCTTTTCGTACAGCGTCGCAGAGTTCGTAAAGGCAAAATCGGCCAGGTTAGAACGCACGATGATGTCGCCGATATTCTCGACCACCTTCTTGAATTTCATCGCGGACATCAGCTCGAGACGGGGCACCAACCGGTTCAGCGCCATGATCACGGCGCTGTCATTGACCGCCTTACCCACCTGTTTTTCGATCTCGGGTTTAAGTTGGCGGGCGAGCGCCGAAAGGTTGATCAGTCCTTCGACCAAAGCGCCTTCGAGAAACGGCTTTTTCTTGATTACCTCTTCTACTGCGTTGGGAATTGTCAGCATAACGGTTCGGTTTTAACGGATTGCATTATGTTTGCACCCGCTGCGCACAACATTGTTAAACATCGCCGGGAAGTGTATAAAATTGCACCCGGTTTGAAATTGTTGCAAAAAAAATAAAAACCAGCCAGAAAAACAAACATTTTAATATACTTTTGCCCAAAATTCAAATTTAATGTTTGATTTTAAATAGTCTGATGAAATTTGCAGCCTGTATTTGCGGGCTCCATCAGGGAGGCAAATCCGGTCGGCATTCATCGCACTCAAATGTGTATTCAAGCGAAACAATAAGTATGATCAAAGTTCTTAAATTCGGGGGAACATCCGTAGGCTCGGCCCAGAACATGAAGCGGGTAGCCGAAATCGTACGCCGCGAACAGGCGACCGTCACCGTACTTTCTGCCATGTCGGGCACAACGGACGCATTGGTACAGATCTCCAAACTGGCAGCCGACGGTGACCTGGCCGCCATCGGAAAAGTACTCGATATGCTGCGGGACAAATACTCGACCTGCATCGACGGCCTGCTGACCGCCACCCGGCAAAAAGCGTTCGACCGCATGGAAGCAGCATGGACGACAATCCTGGCTGCAGCAACCGATTTCCAGCCTTACACTTCGGAACGTACCATTATCGCACAGGGGGAATTGCTGACTTCGGCGATCTTCACGCAATATCTGGTTGAAAGCGGCAGCGATGCCGTCTGCCTGAACGCTCCGGATTTCATGATTACGGATGCGGACACGAAAGTGAACGCCAAGCTATTGCACGAACGACTGTCCGCATTGACGGCCGACAAGAAAAAATTTTACGTCACACAGGGATTTATCTGCACGAATTATCGCGGCGAGATCGACAACCTCGGACGCGGCGGCAGCGATTACAGTGCCGCCCTGATGGGCGCTGCCATCGACGCAGGACAGGTGCAGATTTGGACCGACATCGACGGCATGCATAATAACGACCCGCGTTTTGTCGACCACACCTACCCCATTCGCACGATGAGTTTCTGCGAGGCAGCCGAACTGGCCTATTTCGGGGCGAAAATTCTGCACCCGTCCACGATCCAACCCTGTCAGGACCACGGGATTCCCGTCCTGTTGAAAAACACGATGGACCCCGATGCTCCGGGCACCACGATTTCGGATGCCGACGAGAGCACGCAGTCGTTCCACGCCGTGGCCGCCAAAGACGGCATTACGGTAATACGCATCTACTCCGCCCGCATGTTGATGGCTTACGGTTTCCTGCGCAAGGTGTTCGAGGTGTTCGAACAGTACCGCACTCCGATCGACATGATCACCACCTCGGAAGTCGCCGTTTCGCTGACCATCGACAACGACGCGCACATCGACCGCATTGTCGAGGAGCTCGCCCCGTTGGGCAAGATCGAAATCGAACGCGACAATTCGATCGTCTGCGTAGTGGGCCGCATCGAACATACCGATACCGGACTCGCCGCACGGGTGTTCGACGGGTTAAAGCAGGTCCCGATCAAAATGATCTCCTACGGAGCGAGCCACCACAGCATCACGATGCTGATCAACACGCAGGACAAGAAGCAAACGCTGCAATACCTGAACGACTACCTTTTCAACCAGCAATAATTCATTTAGGACTATTCTTCCGCCGCAAAACAGAGTATAGTATATGAGTGCAAGACAATATACCGACCAATTGCAAAAACTGGACACACCGTTCTATTTCTACGACATGCAACTGCTTGCCGACACGCTGGCGAAGGCAGTCGCCGAAGCCGGAAAATACGGTTACAAAGTGCATTATGCGCTGAAGGCGAATTTCGACCCGCGTATCGTTGCCGCGATCCGCAAAGCCGGATTGGGAGTCGACTGTGTGAGTGGAAACGAAGTACGGCTGGCCATCGAGAGCGGCTGCCCCGCTTCGGAAATCGTTTTTGCCGGTGTGGCCAAAAGCGACAAAGAGATCAGGTATGCGCTCGGGCAGGATATTTTTTCCTTCAATTGTGAATCGCTCCAGGAGTTGGAAGTCATTAACGCGCTGGCAGCCGAAACCGGACGCACCGCCCGGATAGCGCTGCGGATCAACCCGGATGTCGACCCCCGCACGCATAAACACATCTCTACCGGACAGGCCGACAGCAAATTCGGAATTTCGTACACCGAAATCAACGAAGCTATCCGTTCGTTGAACCGTCTGCCGAATATCCGCATCGTCGGCATTCACTTCCACATCGGGTCACAGATAACGGATATGGAAGTATTCGGCAATTTCTGCGTGAAAGTCAACAAAATCCAACAATGGTTCGTGGAACAGGGCATCGAATTGAAGCACCTGAATCTCGGCGGGGGACTGGGAGTCGGCTATAACGATCCGGACGGCAAACCCATACCGGATTTCGCGGGCTATTTCGGCATTGTGAACCGGACGCTGGAAACGAAACCGGGGCAGACGGTGCATTTTGAACTCGGGCGTTCGCTCGTCGCGCAGAGCGGCGAGTTGGTAACCCGGGTACTCTACACCAAACAGAACGCCGCCGGGCGGCAGATCGCACTGGTCGATGCGGGCATGACCGACCTGATTCGCCCGGCTCTCTACCAAGCGCACCACAAGATCGAAAGTTTGACCGGCCAGGGGCCCCTGCAGCCCTATATGGTGGCAGGTCCCGTGTGCGAATCGTCCGACGTGTTCGCCAAAGAAGCCCTGCTGCCTGAGGTCAAACGCGGAGACCTGCTTACGATCCGCACGGCAGGCGCTTACGGTTCCGCGATGGCTTCGCGCTACAACCTGCGCGACCTGCCTCGGAGTGTATACAGCGACGAGCTCTAAAGGCATCCATAAAAAAGATTCCTGCCGATCGGTTCCTCTGTACAAACACGGTTCGATGCAGATAAACCGGATTTACGGACCACCGGAATCCGGTTCTTACGACACATTTTACAAAGGCCGCACGTCCCAATGCGGTCTTTGGTTATTTTCCGGATGTGCGGTTTTTGTTGATAAAGAGCCCCCGTCGCGTTGGCCGGGTGGCAACTTTTTCGTACCTTTCGCACGTCAAAATCGAAATTTGCCATGAAAATATCGCTGAACTGGCTGAAAAGTTATATCGAAACCTCTTTACCGGCGGAAGAGATCGCCAAAATCCTGACGGATATAGGCCTCGAAGTGGAAGGACTGGAACAGATCGAGACCGTGCGCGGCGGCCTGTCAGGGCTGGTCGTGGGTGAAGTCCTCACCTGCGAGAAGCATCCCGACGCCGACAAGCTGCACGTAACGACCGTCGATCTGGGCGACGGTGCCCCGACCCAGATCGTCTGCGGTGCGCCGAATGTAGCCGCCGGACTGAAAGTAGTCGTTGCAACGATCAATACGATGCTGTATCCGACCGGCGAGGCGGAAGGCTTCAAAATAAAAAAGAGCAAAATCCGCGGCGTGGAGTCGTTGGGAATGCTCTGTGCCGAGGATGAAATCGGCATCGGGACCAGCCACGACGGGATTATCGTGTTGCCGAACGATGTGCCGGCAGGCACTCCGGCCCGGGACTACTACCAGATCGAAGACGACTACCTGCTCGAAATCGGATTGACGCCCAACCGCGCCGATGCGATGTCGCATTATGGCGTGGCACGCGACCTGGCCGTATACCTGCAGGCGAACGGCATTCCCCACCGACTCGTACTTCCCGATGTCTCGGCATTCCGCGAAGGGATTTCCGACAAAGAAGTTGCGGTAGAGGTGCTCAACACGGAAGCCGCTCCCCGATATATGGGTATCACCGTTACCGGCGTCAAAGTGACCGAATCGCCCGAATGGCTCCAGAACCGGCTCCGTTCAATCGGGCTGAATCCGCACAACAACATCGTCGACATTACAAATTTCATCCTGCACGAGGTTGGCCAGCCGTTGCACGCATTCGATGCCGGCAAGATCAAAGGCGGCAAAGTGATCGTCCGCACGTGCCCCGAGGGTACTCCGTTCGTCACTTTGGACGGTGTGGAGCGTAAACTCTCGGACAAAGACCTGATGATCTGCGATACGGAGAAACCTATGTGTATCGCCGGCGTATTCGGGGGGCTCGATTCGGGCGTGACCGAAACCACGACAGACGTATTCATCGAGAGCGCTTATTTCAATCCGGTTTGGATTCGCAAAAGCGCCAAACGCCACGGGTTGAGCACCGATGCCTCGTTCCGTTTCGAACGCGGGATCGATCCGGAGATAGCGCCTTATGCGTTGAAACGGGCAGCCCTGCTGATGGTGGAATTGGCGGGAGGAAAGGTCAGCTCTCCGGTAACGGACCTTTATCCCGTTCCGGTGCGACCTTTCCGGTTCGACATTTCGCTCAGCCGCGTCAAACGACTGATGGGCAAAGATGTGCCGGATGAAACGATCCGGAGGATTATCCTGGCGTTGGACATAAAAATCGAAAAAGAGGACGGCGACACATTGGGCGTAGCCGTTCCTCCTTACCGTGTCGATGTGCAGCGTGAAGCCGACCTGGTCGAGGACATCCTGCGCATCTACGGCTACAACAATATCGAGATTCCGCAGCAGGTTCACTCGACCCTCTCTTATGCACCCAACCCTGACCGCGACAAGGTCACCAATGTTGTCGCGGACCTGCTGACCGCCAACGGTTTCAACGAGATCATGAGCAATTCGCTCACCAAAGCGGCTTATTACGAAGGATTGGAGGCCTATAAAGCCGAAAACAGCGTCGCTATTCTCAATCCGTTGAGCAATGACCTGAACGTGATGCGCCAGACGCTGCTGTTCAATGCCTTGGAGGCGGTTGAACTGAACACGAACCGCAAAAACGGCGACCTGAAACTCTATGAGTTCGGCAATTGCTACTCCTACGACCGGGACAAAGCGTCCGAAGGAGGCTTGGCTCCGTACAGCGAACAGAACCGGCTGTCGATCCTCATAACCGGCGCCGATCACGTTCCTTCGTGGAACGTATCGAGCCAGCCGACCAGCTTCTACACGCTGAAAACCGTGGCCGAAAAGATTTTCGCCAGAATCGGTATCGACCTGAACGGAGCTGTGATGGAAACACTCTCAAGCGATCTGTACCGCGAGGCGGTTACCTATAAAATTAACGGCAAACGGATGGTCGAAATGGGAATCGTGTCGAAGAAAATCCGCTCGATGTTCGACATCAAGGCCGAAGTCTATTACTTGGAGATGAATTTCGATGCATTCCTCAAACTGACCAGGAATCACAAAGTGACGGTACAGGAACTTTCGAAATTCCCCGAAGTGCGCCGCGACCTGGCCCTGCTGGTCGATTCGCAGACGACCTTCTCCCAGTTGCGTGAAATCGCTTTCGCCACTGAAAAGAAACTGCTCAAGAATGTTACGCTGTTCGACGTTTACGAAGGGGATAAACTGCCTGCAGGAAAGAAATCCTACGCGTTGAATTTCGTGCTCGAAGATACGACCAAAACACTGGTGGATCAGGTCATCGACAAAACGATGGCCAATTTGGTCCGCGAGTTCGAGCGTCGTGCCGGAGCACAGGTACGTTCGTAATTAACCCGGGCGGCAATCCGTAATATACGGAACAGCCGTTTTTGCCAAACTGCCAATAACATAACCCCACAAATATGCAGGAGAAAATATTGATTCTCGACTTCGGCTCCCAGTACACGCAGCTCATTGCGCGGCGCGTACGCGAGCTGAACGTATATTGCGAGATCCACCCCTACAACCACTACCCGGCCCCGGACAGCTCGGTCAAGGGCGTGATCCTCTCGGGCAGCCCTTCGTCGGTGCGCGATGCGAATGCCCCCCAGGTAGACCTTTCCTCGATCAAAGGCGCTTTTCCCCTATTGGGCGTCTGCTATGGTGCACAGTACCTCGCGCAAAATTACGGAGGAGAGGTGAAACCGTCCGCTACGCGGGAATACGGCCGGGCCATGCTTTCCAAGGTGGAAGCAGCAAATCCGCTGATCTGCGGCCTTTCACAGACTACCCAGGTGTGGATGTCGCACGGCGATACAATCGCGCGCATTCCGGACAATTATAGAATTATCGCCAGCACCGAAGATGTCCCGGTAGCGGCTTTCCAAATCGACGGGGAAAAGACGTGGGGTATCCAGTTCCACCCCGAGGTATACCACTCGACCGAAGGTTCCCAGTTGCTGAAACACTTTGTCGTGGATATTTGCGGATGCAAACAGGACTGGACGCCGGATTCGTTTATCGAATCGACCGTCAGGGAATTGCAGGACAAACTTGGCAACGACAAAGTGGTATTGGGCCTCTCCGGCGGTGTCGATTCGTCCGTAGCCGCCATGCTGCTGCACAAGGCGATCGGGAAGAACCTGGTCTGCATCTTTGTGGATATGGGCCTGTTGCGCAAAAACGAATTCGAAGACGTCCTTCGCTCGTATGAATCGATGGGACTCAACGTCATCGGTGTCCGGGCCGGCAATAAATTCCTCTCCGACCTGAAAGGCGTAACCGAACCGGAGAATAAACGCAAGATCATCGGCCGCGACTTTATCGAAGTATTCGACGCAGAGGCGCAAAAGCTGACCGACGTGAAGTGGCTGGCGCAGGGCACGATCTATCCCGACGTAATCGAATCGGTGTCGGTCAACGGTCCGTCGGCCACGATCAAGTCGCACCACAACGTAGGCGGCCTGCCGGAGAAGATGCACCTGAAGATCGTCGAACCGCTGCGCCTGCTGTTCAAGGACGAAGTACGCCGCGTAGGGCGCCAGTTGAACATTCCGATGGAGATTCTGGGCCGCCACCCGTTCCCGGGTCCGGGTCTGGGTATCCGTATCCTGGGCGAAGTGACCGCAGAGAAGGTGCGCGTACTGCAGGAAGCCGACAAAATTTTCATCGATAACCTTAAAGAAACCGGTTTGTACGACAAAGTTTGGCAGGCCGGCGTCATGCTGCTGCCCGTACAATCTGTCGGTGTGATGGGTGACGAGCGCACTTATGAGAACTGTGTAGCCCTGCGTGCGGTTACCTCTACGGACGGTATGACCGCCGACTGGGTACACCTTCCCTATGAATTCCTCGCGAAAGTTTCCAATGAGATCATTAACCGCGTCAAGGGAATCAACCGCGTCGTGTACGACATCAGCTCCAAACCGCCCGCAACGATCGAGTGGGAATAAGGAGATAAAGAACCGATGTGATGTTAAAGAATAACTAAGGGGGAAGCAGACTTCCCCCTTAGTTATTCCAACTATTTGTTACTCCCGATTTTATTCCCGGCACATTCGAACTGAGTCAAATCCGGGCTATTCGCCGCCTTTTTTTAGCGTGATTTCCATAATGCCGCCGGCACCCCGCATGCCATACATCGCATCGGCTTTTTTGATAACCAGGCTTTTCAGTTCCGAAGGACGGACTACATCGTTCACCGTTCCAAAATTCTGCCGGGGGCTCCCGTCGACAACGATCAGCATGGGCGGAGAAGATTGTTGTTCTCCGGTTGCAAGGGTTCCGCTCGAAGGCCTTCCCGCTGACGAGGAGAGCAAATAGGCCTCTCCGTCCTTGATCCTGACGGCCGGGTAACGAACCGTGACAAACGACTTCAAATCGGGATAGGCATGCAGGTTCGGCATCGTGGTGAGGTCGTACTGGTTGAAAGGCGGTAATGTCAGTACGGTGTAGGCCGTCGAAGTGGGCTTCCCGTTTTCGGCTTTAAACATTTGGCCTTTGGCTACGGCCACCGCCACCTCGGAAGAGGCATCTACTGGAATACTGCCGATATAACGGTCAAGCGTAACAAAAATCGTATCGTTAGGCAGGGCTTGCACGGTCAGGGAGCCGTCTTTACCGGGAGTCCGGTAATGCGGCGCGCTTTTCAGGGAAATCAGCGCTTTGTTCAGGGGTTTTCCTTTGGTGTTGGTCACGGTTATTTTGACCGGCTGCGTTTGTGCAGCAGCGACCAAAAATCCAACCGACAGAAGCACGAAACAGAGGAGAGCTTGCTTTTTCATGACTTGAAGGTTTTAAGTTAGTATGAGTAGAACTTGGTGTGGCTTCTTAAAGGTAGCAAATTTCAAATAAAACGGTTCATTTTTTTAATTTTTTATTTGCGTTTAGTAAAAAGATGAGCGGATTTTGCCGTATCTTTGCAACCCTTTCCCCTTCCCTTTTCAGATTTAACCTCTTATTTTATCTATGATTCAAAAACAGGAGACAGCCACCGCCAAACTGGAACGAGACAAGATCGGCAGCCTGCTGCTGCACTATTCCGTACCCGCGATCGTCGGGATGGTAGTCGCGTCACTGTACAACATCGTAGACCGCGTGTTTATCGGGCAGGGAGTGGGCCCCTTAGCCATCTCCGGGCTGGCGCTGACCTTCCCGCTGATGACGCTGATCGCCGCGATCGGCACGCTAGTCGGCGTAGGAGCATCCGCCCGGCTGTCGATCGTACTGGGGATGAAAGATATCAAATGGGCCCGTAACATTCTGGGCAACGCTTTCATTCTGACATTTGTCCTCTCGGCCGTATTCATCACCATCGCGATGATCTACCTGCCCGAAATCCTGGTCGCTTTCGGAGGCAGCGAACAGACCATCCCCTATGCGATCGACTACCTGAAAATCGTCATTCCGGGCAGTGTACTGACCAACGTAAGCTACAGTTTCAGCGGCATGATGCGCGCTTCGGGATACCCGCAAAAATCGATGTATACGATCCTGATCGGTGTCGTACTGAACGTGATCCTCGATCCGATTTTCATTTTCGGATTCGGTTTGGGCATCCAGGGAGCGGCTATCGCGACCGTGATCTCGATGTTCGTAAGCGCCGTATTCGTGATGAGCCATTTCTTCAATCCGAAGCATGTCGTGCATTTCGAAAAAGGCTGTATGCACCTGCGGGGATACATCATCCGCAACATCACCTCGATCGGGATGGCTCCATTCCTGATGAATGTCGCGGCGTGCGGTGTCAACATCATCATGAACCATCAGTTGGTGCGCCAGGGCGGTGACCTGGCGATCGGAGCCTACGGTATCCTGAACAGCTATGCAATCCTGATCGTGATGAGCGTTATGGGGTTATGCCAGGGCATGCAGCCGATCGTCGGCTACAACTACGGCGCTCAGAAGTACAAACGCATGAAAGACACGCTTCTGCTGACACTGCGGGTCGGCACTCTGATTATGGTAATCGGGTTTGTGGTCTGCGAATTGTTCCCCGGGCTGCTGGTGAGCGCATTTACGTCCGATCCGGGCCTCAAATCAATGGCTGTGAAAGGCATTCGGCTGGCATTCATCATGCTGCCGGTGGTCGGTTTCCAGATCATCATTTCCAATTTTTTCCAGTCGATCAGCAAAGCTCCCAAGGCCATTTTTATGAGTTTGTCGCGCCAGGTAATTTTTCTAATTCCTTCGTTGTATCTCTTCTCCAAGTGGTTCGGGCTGACAGGGGTGTGGTTGTCCATTCCGTTTTCCGATCTGCTGGCCGCCTTAGTGGCTTTGATATTGATTTTAAGGGAAAAACGTTTTTTTTATCCTTCGCAGCAACAGCGGGCATAGTTTTTGACCCTCGGTTTCATAGCGATAGTCCTTAAAACCAACAAGCTTATGAAACCTCAAGTCGAACCGGGAACTACGGTCGCTCCCGAAAAATACCGCATCGTCATCGCAGACGGCGGTCCTTATCTGGTTTATGGCCAGCCGCCGCTGGTACAACAATTTATCATGCCCAACGGCGAAGGCGAAATCTGGTATTTCAAGGAGGGAGCGCACTACTCCACCAAAGACGAACCCACAGCACTGTGTCGCTGCGGATATTCCAAAAACAAGCCTTATTGCGACGGTTCGCACGAACACGCCGACTGGGACCCGGCCCTCACGGCCTCTACCCGTCCGCTTCTCGAGGATGCGGAACAGATCGACGGACCCGAAATCACGCTGACCGATAATGAGAAATATTGTGCGTTCGCCCGCTTCTGCGACGCAAAGGGCCGCGTCTGGAATCTGGCCGAAGAGGAGGGACAGGAGGCTGCCGAACTGACTATCCGGGAAGCCAACCACTGTCCGGCAGGACGCCTTTCCGCATGGAAAGACGACAAAGCCCCTGTCGAGCCGCATTTCGATCCGGGCCTCGGTTTGCTCGAAGATCCTCTGCTGCGCATAAGCAGTGCATTGTGGGTAAGAGGAGGTATCCCGGTACAGCGTCCGGACGGTTTCACGTATGAAATCCGCAACCGCGTTACCTTATGCCGTTGCGGACACTCCTCGAATAAACCTTTCTGCGACGGGACGCATGCATCGTTTAAATTCCGCGACGGGCTCCCCAACCGTCCCGATCCGAATGGCGAAGAGTATTGACCTTCCTTTTGCCGGCCCGTGGACCGGACATTTTCGAAAACCGCACAGGGTGGCAGAAAATTCACTACCTTTAAGGCTGTCTAACGGATATAGCTTATTCAAATTTTCATACGATGAATCTGGAAACCCAAATCAACGATGGCATCAAACAGGCCATGTTGTCCAAAGAAAAAGTGCGGCTCGCAGCATTGCGGGCTATCAAAGCCGAGATCCTTTTGGCTAAAACCGCTGACGGTTCGGATGAAATCAGCGATGCCGCTGTATTGAAAATCATTCAGAAATTGGTTAAACAACGCAAAGAGTCCGCAACTGTCTATGCCGAAAACAACCGGCCTGAATTAGCCGAGAACGAACTGGCCGAAGCCACTTGCCTGGAAGTTTTCCTTCCCAAGCAGATCGAAGGCGCGGAGTTGGAGACTGTTCTGCAGGAGATCATCACCCAGGCAGGGGCGAAGTCTGCGGCCGACCTGGGCAAAGTAATGGGTTTGGCCACGAAAAAACTGGCCGGACAAGCCGACGGACGACAGATCGCAGAGACTGTAAAGAGACTGCTACGATAAAGCCGACGATTTAGAGGCGTCCATACCTTTGCCGATTAGTTGTGCATGCCTATATTCTTTGCGTTCCATCTTTATTCAATGTCTCAACTTCAAAAATCAAACATCGCACTAAACCTCGAAGCCATGAAAATAAAATCAGTCGTAGCGATCGTATGTATATGGATGTGCGGAACCCTGAGCCTATCGGCCGCTAAACCTTCCGCAGCCGAGCGACAGCAAGCTGCGGCAACCATGAAAGCATTGGCCGAGAGCCGGGATTACACCGTGCGGATAGCCCAGGCTTTCCCGCTGAAAGGGGCTAGCGTGGCTACTCCTTTGGCTATCCTCAGGATCAACGGGAATGAGGCCTATTCAACACTACCCTATTGGGGCGGAGGTTACAACACTTTCGGCAACAGCGACGGGATGCGTTTCACCGGCACCGTTTCGGATTACACCGTAACGGTCGATAAAAAGAATAAAGTACAAGTTGCATTTAAAGCAACTGCGAACACCGGCCGGATCTACCAATTCAAGATGGAGATTTTCTATAACGGTTCTACTTTCATCAGTGCCCTTTGCTCCAGTATGGACCCCATGCGTTATGACGGCAAAATCAGCCCAAGCGATAAAACCGAATAGGAAAGAGCTGTCTTTGTCCGTGTCATTCCAGGTAGCCTTCTCAGTTGGGAAGGCTTTTTATTAATTTTATTCTGCAATTTGGTTGTAATTCGTTAAAAAATCCTTAGCTTTATTGTAGCCCTCCCAGAGTCCAAAAGCATTTTCAAGTACTAACCTTAATTTATTGAGTCATGAAAAGAAAATTGATTCTGGCGGCTGTTGCTTTGCTTATGGCCGGGAGTGCGGGTCTGTTTGCCGCAAAACCCTCTGTCGAACAACAACAACAACTTGCCGCTGCAATGAAAACCTTGGTCGAAAACCGCAATTATTCCGTCCGGGTACAACAAGCATCGGGAGTGAAAGGCGGCGGAATAGCCACCAACTCGTTACTGAAAGTCAATGGAGAAACGGCCTATTCGTCCATGCCGTATTGGGGCGGCGGATACAACAATTTCGGCAATAACGACGGGATGCGCTTTAATGGCACCATCTCGGACTATACCGTAACGGTCGACAAAAAAAATAAAGTACGGGTAGCGTTCAAAGTAACCACCGACACGAAACGCGTGTATCAAATTCGGATGGAAATTTTCTACAACCGTAAAACGTTGATCAGTGCAAGTTGTCCGAGCTTGGATCCCATGCGTTATGACGGTGTGATCGGTATAAGCGACGGGGTAGACAACGAGGCCCATTAATCGGGTTCGACAGCACATTTTGCATGAAAAATTCCGTTTCCCCAGCGCCTTTACACCGTATTTTTGGTCGTTTTGACAAATGTCTGCTATTTTTATAACAAAAGACTCTCCCAACAAACCAAAATAAACACGAACCTAAAACTTTTATGTTATGAAAAGCAAATTGATTTTAGCGGCAATTTGTCTGTTGCTGGGTGGAAATGTACATGCATTTGCGGCAAAGCCACCGGCATTAAGCCAGGTAAAAGCGGCCGTAGCAATGAAAGCTTTGGCGGAAAGCCAAAATTACACGGTAAATGTATCGCAAGCCTATCCCATGGCAGGCTCAGGAGTAGCCGTCCCCAGTATGGTCAAGATTGAAGGAAACCAGATATATTCTACCTTGCCTTATATAGGCGGCGGATACAACACCTTCGGGAACAACGATGGGATGCGTTTTACCGGGACCATCTCCGACTACAAAGTGGAAGCGGGCAAAAAGAACAAGGTGTACGTAAGTTTTACGGCCACTGCGACCACAGGCAGGGTATACCGCTTCAAAATAACCATATTTTATAACGGAGTCTCATACATCAGTACCTCCTGTAACAACCTGCAGGCAATGAGATATGACGGGACGATCGGCTTCAATGAGGCTGTCGACACAGAAGGAGCCCGTTAGACCTCTTTCGGCCTGTTAAACAGAAAAAGCCGCCGCTTTCGCGGCGGCTTTTTTTGCATATACTTTGTGTATTCTTTCTACATATATCAAGCGCGACACACGATAAGTTTAATCTATTTCGATATAAATATTATCAATTTGACTTATATTGATTTTTAATGTACATTTGTATCAAAGAAAAGATCAAACAAAGTTTAACCAATAAAACACAGAGATTATGAAAACCTTAGATTATCTCCAACTGAATGCATCCGCAACGGATAACGTAGTAAAATCGCTGCAACAACTTCTGGCTGACTTCCAGGTATATTATACGAACCTGCGCGGTTTCCACTGGAACATTCAAGGACCGGACTTCTTCGTACTGCACAGCAAATTCGAAGACTTATACAACGATGCGGCGGACAAGATCGACGAAATAGCGGAACGCATTCTTACCCTCGGCGGTGTGCCTGCCAACAAGTTCAGCGATTATTTGAAAATCTCCAAGATCAAAGAGGTCGGTGAGGTCAATTGCGGCAGCGAGGCACTGAAGAACATCCTGGACAGCTACAAATACCTGATCGGCGAAGAGCGGACGATCCTGTCTCTGGCATCTGAAGCAGGCGATGAAGTGACCGTGGCGCTGTTAAGCGATTACCTCAAGGAACAAGAAAAACTGGTCTGGATGCTTTGCGCTTATTCGACCAAATAGGAATCCACCTTCAATGAAAAAGAGGCCGCAATTGCAGCCTCTTTTTCATTGAATATCGGTTATTACAACCATTTGACGATTTTTGCCGCATCCCTTGCATTTCGGGACGAAAGCAGTGTAACATCGATTATTCCCCGTTAACCGGAGCCGTACTCAATGTCGAAAGTTGCTGCGTGATGGCTTTTACTAACGCGACATTCTCTTCAACTGCGAGTTTAATGGCATTTTTTGTCGAGGCAATCGCTTTGGTAATTGCTATCGCTTTCAAGCCCAAGGGACACGTCATCAAAAGTGTCTTTTTAATCACTTTTTGTATCATATTAATCTTATTGACAGTAAATTACATATTAAAAGGCAGGATCGCGGCTTGGGGATATTCGAAAACGGCCACGAACGATCGGACGTTTCGGCATGCACCCAAACTCCGTTTTATTTCCTATCTTTAATGCTTAAATAAAAATTGGAATTATGCGTTGGAGAGTAAGCAGGCGGACCTTATTGCTGATTGCAGGCCTAGTATGGATCATCGCCGGAGCTAATATCCTGCGTATCGGCATTATTACATGGGTGGATGACCAACGGGAATGGTTGTTCAAAACAGGTGAAGCCATTGTCGTCTTCCTGCTTTTCTTCAGTTTGATTTTCAGGAGGCTATACAACAAGCACACCGCAAGGATCGGACAGAAGGCAGACCGCAACTGCCCATTTTCATTCTTCGACGTAAAGGGCTGGCTCATCATGGGTTTCATGATTACACTGGGGATTCTGGTACGCAAATTGCACCTTTTACCCACGTCATTCATTGCGGTCTTCTACACCGGGTTATCGTCCGCGCTGATCCTGACAGGTATCCTGTTTCTGGTTCAGTGGCAGAAAACCAAATAATTCCCGGCGATCCGACAGCTGCACATGAGGACTCTCCCATCGCGGTATCTTTACCAAGGGGGGATATTCTAACCTTAAAATTTTCAAATTATGGAAAATTCATTTGCTGCTTTGATCGAAAACTCGAAACAAGCCGTTAAATACTGGTGGCTGCTGTTGCTGACCGGCATTGCACTACTGGTAATCGGCATCGTCGTATTTGCTTTTCCTGCCCAAAGTTATATCGGCATGTCACTGATGTTCGGATGGTTGATCCTACTCTCGGGCATCTTCCAGGTCATCCTTTCTACTGCCAACAAACACTACATTACAGGACGCGGCTGGATGTTGGCCGGCGGCATTATTGAAATCGTGCTCGGGGCGATCCTCGTTTGGAATGTAGCGCTTTCTGCTGCCACCCTGCCGATCTTCCTCGGCTTCTGGCTGATGTTCCGTGGATTCAGCGCCATCGGTCTGGGAGGAGACATGAGTTCGATGAACGTTCCCGGATCGGCATGGACCATCATCAGCGGCATCCTGCTATTGCTCTGTTCGCTGTGGGTTTTAATCCAACCGCTGGTATTCGGCACTACGATGGTCGTTGTGTGGGTTGGTATCTCCCTGCTCTTCGCAGGCATTGCCGCCATTTCGTTGGCCATGCAGTTGAAATCTGCACACAAACATCTGCAAAAACTAGCATAATCCGGTGAAGATCAAAGGACATATTCCTTGAAACCGGAAACTTAAATTACTATACAAAAAGAGAGGCGATTGCCTCTCTTTTCCGTTTATATATCTATATATCCTGATTTACTCGATATTCGCCGAGCCGACGCGTGCAGGGCAACTACTCCCGGTCGTACACATTGATTTGCAGTTTGGCATAGGAACGACCGGTCTTTTCGCGTGCTTCGGAAATATCTTTGCCCCGGGCAAGCAGTACGGCCATGCGGCGATGTCCTTTGACCTCCGGCTTACCGAAAATGCGCATCTGCGTATCGGGTTCGGAGAGCACATTTTCGAGGTTGGCAAATTCGACACGGTCCGTATCCCCTTCCACTACAATGGCCCGTGAAGCCGACGGGCCGTGAAAAGCGACGTTGGGAATAGGCAATCCGAGAATTGCCCGGACATGCAGGGCAAATTGCGACAGGTCCTGGGAAATCATCGTCACCATACCCGTATCGTGCGGCCGTGGCGACACCTCGCTGAAAATCACCTGATCTCCCCGGATAAATAACTCCACGCCGAAAATTCCCCAACCGCCCAAAGCATCGGTTACCTTCCCGGCTATGAACTGTGCCTGTTCTTTCAATGCCGGAGTCATCGGCTGCGGCTGCCACGATTCGCGGTAGTCCCCGTCTTCCTGATAATGGCCGATCGGCTCCAGAAACGATGTTCCACCGGCATGCCGGACGGTCAGTTGGGTTATTTCATAATCGAACGGGACAAAACCTTCCACGATCACACGGCCGCTGCCGGTACGTCCTTCATGCTGAGAAACATACCATGCCCGCTCGACATCTTCCTCCGTGCGGATCACGCTTTGTCCGTGTCCCGAAGAGCTCATCACCGGTTTCACTACGCACGGAATGCCCACTTCGCGCACGGCTTCCGTAAATTCCGCACGGGTCGAGGCGAAACGATACGGCGAGGTCGGCAATCCCAACTCTTCCGCAGCCAGACGGCGGATACCTTCGCGGTTCATGGTCAATTTGGTTGCTTTGGCGGTAGGTACGACATGATAACCTTCAGCTTCCAGCTCTAACAGCGTATCGGTTGCAATAGCCTCGATCTCGGGAATAATGTAATCCGGTTTTTCCGCCTCGATAATCTCACGCAGCCGTTTACCGTCCAGCATCGACACTTCGTATGAGCGGTGTGCGACTTGCATGGCCGGAGCATCGCGATAGCGGTCCAATGCGACCACCTCGACCCCGTAACGTTGCAACTCAATGGCAATCTCCTTGCCCAGCTCTCCGGAACCGCACAGCAAAGCCTTCTTGCCGATCGGAGAAAATACAGTTCCTATTTTGACCATAATTCTGTTTGTTGGAAAACTTGATAAGGAGACAAAGATAGCCGAATCCGGCCGATTTTCTCTGCCGGGCCCTTAAAATTTTGATTCTGGTTTTGTAGCAGGATTGCCTATTGATCCATATATTGTATATTTGCAGAATAATCAGCACTTCTAAACCGGCTCCGATGAAAAATCTAGCGAAACTCCTGTTGCTTCTGGCATTGCTCGTGTGCGGCGCCCGGCAGACCCAGGCCCAAACCTATGCCAAGTTGAACGGCCTTTATGCACTGGTCGGAGTCATCAATCCGGCGTTCGAATTCACGCTCTCGCCCAAATCCACCTTCCAGACCGAACTGGTCATCTCACCGTGGAAAGAGATCGGAAGCAACGGCAAACACATGTTGTTCGGGATTTTTATGAACGAATACCGCCGCTATTTCAGACAGCATAACGACGGTTGGTATCTGGCCGGGAACGTCGGCATGATGGCGTTCGATATGTCGAAACCCGAATTCCGGAGTGGCAAACTGAGGCTCGAAGACCGCTATTGCAAAGGCTACGGCATGATGTTCGGCCTGGCATTCGGCTATGAATACAAATTCAAAGAGCGCTGGTTGCTGGACGCCTACCTCGGTTGGGCCTATATGGCAAGCTGGTATAACGGATACAGCTTGGACGGACAAATCGACATGAATCCGCACAGGCCGGTACCGCCCGAGCATCCCGATCCCTGGAACGGTTCAGCCGAGTGGCTGCCCAACAAGATCGGGCTGTCGATCGGATTGCTGATCTGCGATCCGCACCGTAAAAAGAAATAATAATTGCTATATTTAATGTAATTAATGCCTCTAACATATGTCTGAAACACCTGTCAAGCCTGAAACCGAAGAGATCGACCTGCTGGAACTGGCAAAAAAAATCTGGGCGAAACGCCGTTTTATAATCAAATATGCGTTGATCGGCGCCGTTGCCGGCCTGGTGATCGGCTTCAGCCTCCCAAAAGAATACACTTCATCGGTGAAAATGGCACCCGAAGAGGGAAAATCCAATAAGACCAGCAATATGGCCGGCCTTGCCGCATTGGCCGGATTCGACCTCAGTGGTGCGGGAGGAGTAGATGGAATCAATCTGATGCTGTACCCTGACGTTGTTCAAAGTACGCCTTTCATCGTCGAATTGAGTCAGATTCCGGTTCAACCGAAAAAGAGCGGAAAACTGTCGCTTTACGATTACATCGACACCGAGTTGTCGTCTCCCTGGTGGAGTTATATCCTGCGTGCTCCGATAAAAGCACTTGGCTATATTGTTTCGCTATGGTCAGAAAAAGAAGAACCGGGAGCCGTGATCAACCCCAAAGCGCTGACCCGCGAACAGGCCCAGGTGCTGGAAGGTTTATCGAAACGCATCAACATTAGCGTGGACAAAAAGACAGGTGTGATTACCGCCTCGTCCACGATGCAGGATCCCGTGGTTGCAGCCGCTGTCACGGATTCGATGGTTCGTAAACTGGAAGAGTATATGGGTGATTACCGGACTGAAAAAGCAAAACGCGACCTGGCTTTCACCCAGGAGTCCTACCAGTCGGCCCGCGAGAGTTACCACGAAACCCAACGCCGCTATGCATCCTATATGGATGCTACCCAGAATGTAGCCCGCCAATCGGTAAGGGCCGAGCAGGAGCGGCTTCGCAACGAGCAGACCCTTGCTTACGGCGTATACAGCCAACTGGCCCAACAGCTCGAAATGGCCAAACTCAAAGTGCAGGAACAAACCCCGTGCGTCACGATCATCGAACCGGCCGGAGTGCCGACCCGCAAATCGAACACCAGCAAAGCCGTTATTTTAATCGCGTTTACATTTTTGGGAGCTTTTGCCGCTTCCGGCATTGTGGTCGTAAAAGACCTGTTTTTCAAAAAGGAAAATCCGGATGAGGGAACAGGAATCGGCGATAATCCAAGCTTGTCTTAGTAGGTAATCTCGAAACAACTACTGTAAATTTCACCATCGACAAAAAGGTTGTTGTTAATAAAAAAGGGCTGGCATACTATGTATGCCAGCCCTTTTTCTGCCTTATAACATTACCGGATAAACAGCAATTCCCTGTATTTGGGCAGCGGCCACTGTTCGTTGTCCACCACCTGCTCGAGTTTGTCGACATGGTAGCGAATTTCATCGAGGAGTCCGGCGACCGTATCGTGATAAGCCACGGCTTTGGTTCGTTCGCAGTCGATTTTATTAGCCACCTTGCGTGCACCGACCATCCGGATCGTCAGGTTCTGGATCTCGGCGATATGGCCCGAAATATTCTCTACCAAAGCGATGTCCCGCGCCGATAGTTTTTTCCACTGATCGTCGGTAAAGAGAGATTGCAGTTTAAAAATTTTATCCAGCAACACGCTTTCGTAACCCGAAGCCACCGGCAGGATATGGTTCATCGCCATATCGCCCAGCACCCTCGCTTCGATCTGTATCTTCTTGGTGTAGGTCTCCCACATGACTTCCACACGCGCCTCCAGCTCTTTTTTGCTCAGCACATGTGTCCGCTCGAACATCTCCACGCTTTCCGAAGCCAGGTAACGGTCGAACATCTCCGGTGCGGATACCGTGCAATCCAGTCCGCGCCGAGCCGCCTCCGCCTTCCACTCCTCGGTGTACCCGTTTCCATCGAAATGAATCGCTTTGCATTCACGCACATACCCTTTGAGTACGGTATAAATGGCTTTCATCGAATCTTCGCCATTCCGGATACGCGCATCGACAGCTGTTTTGAACTCGGTCAACTGATCGGCCACTGCCGCATTCAGCACGGTCATCGCTCCTGCACAGTTGGCCGACGACCCGACGGCGCGAAATTCAAAGCGGTTGCCGGTAAAGGCAAACGGAGAGGTACGGTTGCGGTCGGTATTGTCCAGCAACAATTCAGGAATATGTGGAATCCCTTCCATCTTGAAGCCGCTTTTGCCGTTAAACACAATCTCATCCTGACCCGTACAACTGGACATTTTGTCGAGCGCCTCCGAGAGCTGGCGCCCCAGGAAAACCGAAATAATGGCAGGCGGTGCCTCGTTGGCCCCAAGGCGGTGCGCATTGGTCGCATTGATGATGCTCGCTTTCAGCAATCCGTTGTATTTATAAACCGCCATCATCACATTCACCAAAAATGTAATGAACTGCAAATTGTCTTTCGGGGTCTTGCCGGGCGAGAGCAGGTTCACTCCGGTATCCGTCCCCAACGACCAGTTGCAGTGCTTGCCGGAGCCATTGATTCCCTTGAAGGGTTTCTCATGCAGCAGCGCCCGGAAACAGTGTTTGCGGCAGATGCGTTTGATTGTCGACATCAACAGCAGGTTGTGGTCGTTGGCAAGGTTCGCTTCTTCATATACCGGCGCCAATTCGAACTGGTTAGGCGCCACTTCGTTATGACGTGTCTTAACCGGAATCCCCAGCTTCCAGCATTCATATTCGAGCTCTTTCATGAAAGCCATCACCCGGGTCGGAATCGCCCCGAAATAATGATCTTCCAACTGCTGGTTTTTCGCACTCTCATGCCCGATCAGCGTGCGGCCGGTCAGCATCAGGTCGGGCCGGGCCGCCCACAGTCCTTCGTCCACCAGGAAATACTCCTGCTCCCAGCCTAAGTACGAATGCACCTTCCCTACGGTCGCATCGAAATATTGGCAGACCGCAACAGAGGCTTTGTCGACTGCCTCGAGGGAACGGAGCAACGGAACCTTGAAATCGAGCGCTTCGCCTGTATAGGCGATAAAAATCGTCGGAACGCAAAGTGTCGTCCCCACGATAAATGCCGGAGAGGTGGCGTCCCAAGCCGAATATCCGCGCGCTTCAAACGTATTGCGAATCCCTCCGTTCGGGAAACTCGACGCATCAGGCTCTTGCTGGATTAGCAATTTACCCGAAAATTCTTCGATTACCCCACCCTGTCCATCGGGTTCGATGAACGCATCGTGTTTCTCGGCCGTACCTCCGGTCAACGGCTGAAACCAATGAGTATAATGGGTCGCACCCATATCCATCGCCCATTGCCTCATTCCCGAAGCGACGCTGTCGGCCAGATCACGGGCCAGCGCCTTACCGTGCTTCATCGTCTCCAGCAAAGCCTCGTAGGTTTTCTGGGGCAGGTATTTGCGCATTTTCTCCTCATTGAATACGTACATGCCGTAATACTCTGAAGGACGTTTTTCCGGTGCCGGAACATCCAGCGCCTTGCGTTTGATTGCATCTTCCACCACTTTGAATCTCAGTGTTGCCATATTCGGACAGGTTTAAGAATTATTTGGTATACTGGAATCGGATCCTAATCCGCCACAAATATCAAAATATTTTTCATTTCATGCAATTTTTTAGGGGGTTATATTCAAAAATACGTATTTTATCAACATGGCACCCCTAAAATAAGTACATATAAAACCGAAAATAATACTTTCTCCCCGAGCAACCCCCATTGTTTATCCGGCACAAGAAAGAAAAAAATAGAGGGACTGTTCCATCCCTCTATTCCATAATTTTCAGTCATCGTCCACTCCTGTACATCCTAAAACAATTTGCGTATCATGCGAAATCCCTTATAAGGGGGATATTTCATCGTAAAATCCGACTTGCGCGGAGCTGTCAGCACGGAACGGGGACGGGAAAAGGTCTCAAAACTATATCGACCGTGATACTGCCCCATCCCGCTCCCTCCTGCTCCGCCGAACGGCAGTGCAGGATTGGCCAGATGTAATACCACGTCGTTGACGCAGCCGCCGCCGGAATCGACCCGGCCGAAAAGAGCTTCACCGGTACGCCGCTCTCCGAAATAATAAAGTGCCAACGGCTTTTCCCGTTCTGAAATAAAAGGAACCACCTCTGCCTCTAAATCATCGAATTCGAGGACGGGCAACAGAGGACCGAAAATTTCCTGTTGCATCAACGGACTGTCCGGCGCCACGTCCCGCAGCAGTGTCGGGGCGACATAGCGGGCTGCCGCATCGGTTTCGCCCCCGAAAACCACCTCTCCCGACTCCATCAATCGCCGCATCCGCTCAACTTCTTCATTTCCGACCAGACGTCCGTAATAAGGACTTTGCCGAGGGTCTGCGCCGAACATCCGACTGACCGACAACTTTATTTCGGCAGTCAATTCCGGCACGATCTCCCGATGCACCAACAGATAATCCGGCGCCACACACGTCTGTCCCGCATTGAGAAATTTTCCCCAGGCGATACGGCGTGCGGCAATTTTAACATCGGCCGTCCGGTCCACTACGCACGGACTTTTCCCTCCGAGCTCCAATGTCAACGGGATTAACCGAGCGGCCGCGGCAGTCATCACTTCGCGTCCCAGGGCCGGACTACCGGTAAAAAAGATATAATCCAACCGTTGCTGCAGTAACGCACGGGCCGTCTCGGCACCTCCTTCCAAAAACGACACGTATTCCGGGGCAAAAACTTCCGAAATCAGCTTGCGCATCACTTCGTTTACCGCAGGCGTACGGGGCGAGGGTTTCAGTACCACGCAATTTCCGGCAGCCAATGCGCCGGCAAGCGGTGCAAACAACAATTGAAACGGATAATTCCACGGGGAAAGGATCGCGACCACTCCGTATGGTTCCTGCCGGATACGGCTGCACGAACCGAACATAAACAGCGGCGTTGCCGCACGCCTGGTCGCACTCCAATGTTTCAGGTGCCGGATCAATCCTTTCGTTTCCGCCTTTACAAGAGCGATTTCGGTCAGGAACGCTTCCTCCCAGGACTTATGCAAATCCCGCCACAACGCTTCGCACAATTCAGCTTCATAACGCCCGATCGCTTTCAACAACAGCCGTAATTGCGTCCGGCGAAACTGCCAGATACGGGTTTGCCCGCTTTGGTAATATTCCCGGTGTGCCTGTACAATCCGCGCTGTCCTATCTTGTTGTGACTCCATTGCCATTCCAATTATATTTAGATTTACATGCAATCAAATATAGATAGAATCCCGCAAAAACCGGGCAATCCGTTATCTTTGCACGTTTTTTGTACCTATCGTTTAAATACTAATCCTAACCACTCTTTAGGTCGATGCTTATCACCCTGATCATTCTGGTTCTTGCCGCTATTTTCTTCATGAACGGAAAAATCCGTTCAGACCTGGTCGCGCTTTGTGCGCTGATCCTGCTGCTCGTATTCCAAATTCTTACACCCGAAGAGGCCCTGTCCGGATTTTCGAATCCGATCGTAATTATGATGATCGGGTTGTTTGTGGTCGGCGGTGCAATCTTCCAGACCGGGCTGGCCAAAATGATCAGCAACAAAATGCTTAAATTGGCGGGGAAAAGCGAATTGCGGCTCTTCATCCTGCTTATGGCCGTCACCTCGGCTATCGGGGCATTCGTCAGCAACACCGGCACCGTCGCACTGCTGCTGCCCATCGCAGTCAGCCTTGCCGCAAGTTTCCACATGAATCCGAGCCGCCTGCTGATGCCGATCGCTTTCGCCAGCAGCATGGGCGGCATGATGACATTAATCGGCACACCCCCCAACCTCGTTATACAAAATATGCTGACCGAAGCCGGATTTCAACCGCTCGAATTCTTCTCCTTTCTTCCGGTAGGTTTAATTTGTGTCGGGGTCGGAACCCTCGTACTGATTCCTCTGAGCAAATATTTTCTTTCGAAAACAGGGACAAAAGAGAAACAACGCGGTTACAAAAACAAATCGCTGAACGATCTGGCTGCGGAATATCAGTTGGGCGACCATCTTTTCCGGATGCACGTAGCACCCCATTCCCCGCTGATTGGCAAAACAGCCGCAGAAGCCGACATCCGCAACCGCTACGACCTGAACATCCTCGAAATAAGAAGGATTACCGTTCCCCAGAGCCGTTTTTTCAAAACGATCAGCCAGCGAACAGCCCCGAATACTGTTTTACTGCCGGATGACCTCCTTTATGTGATGGGGGATTTCGACAAAGTGCAACATTTCGCTGAAACCTACCGTTTGGAACTGCTGGACACACACATGCCCGAAGAGAGGTCCGCAATAAACCGCAATTCACTGGACTTTTACGACATCGGTATCGCAGAGATCGTCCTGATGCCTACTTCGGGCCTGATCAACCGTACCATAGGGGAATCGGGGTTCCGAGACAAATACCACGTCAACATCCTCGGCATTCGGCGTAAACGCGAATACATCCTCAATAACCTGAAAGACGAGAAGATGCACAGCGGAGATGTGCTGCTGGTCCAGGGCAGCTGGAATGCCATCGGCCATTTGAGCCAGGAAAACTCGGACTGGGTCGTATTGGGACAACCGCTAAATGAAGCGGCCAAAGTCACCCTCGACTACAAAGCTCCATTAGCAGGTGTCATCATGCTCCTGATGATTATGGCGATGGTGTTCGACTTCATCCCGATCGCCCCGGTTACGGCGATTATGATCGCTGCGGTATTGATGGTACTGACGGGTTGTTTCCGCAACGTGGAAGCTGCATACAAAACCATCAACTGGGAGAGTATCGTACTGATTGCGGCCATGCTGCCGATGTCGATGGCCCTGGAAAAGACCGGCGTATCCGAATACATATCCAACAGTTTGGTCAGCGGCCTGGGCGTTTACGGCCCGATAGCCCTGTTGGCCGGCATCTATTTCACCACATCTTTACTGACCATGTTTATCAGCAATACCGCCACGGCCGTACTTCTGGCTCCCATAGCCCTGCAATCGGCAATACAAATCGGAACCAGCCCATATCCGTTCCTTTTTGCGGTAACCGTCGGAGCCAGCATGTGTTTTGCCTCACCGTTCTCCACGCCGCCCAATGCACTGGTCATGCCGGCCGGACAATACACTTTCATGGATTACATCAAAGTCGGATTGCCATTGCAAATTCTGATCGGCATAGTGATGATACTGACACTTCCCCTGCTCTTTCCCTTTTAACCGGCACGGGCCGGTCATCCCTTGTCCGCTCCGAACAACCGGCTTCGCTGCAAAGGATCGCTTTTATTACATACTGAAGCTTTCCACAAGAAACACAGCAAACGAAATACCCGGCAGTATTTCTGCCGGGTATTTCGTTGAGGTTCACTTCGCCCACAAGAACTATGCACGTTTGGCGTTAAATTCGTCCAGCGCCTCGTAGAAAGCATCGATATTAGCCGCCGGAACTTCGGGGGGGGTATCGCATCCCGATGAAAGGATGAAGTTTTTGTAATCTTTTGTCCGTTCGAGCAGATCGGACACAGCCGTTTTCATCTCCTGTGCCGTGGCTACTTTGAACATGGCTACGGGATCGATATTCCCCATCGCCAACACGCCTTCCGGCGTATCCTCGAGAGCCTTGACCATATCGATCTTGTTACCGAAATGGAGTGCCCAGGCACCGGCAGCCGCCATCGACTGTGTACAGTGACCGGTATTACCGCAATTGTGCAGGACGACGATGAAATTTTCATCCTGAACCGCATCCACGATCTCTTTCAGGTACGGAGTCGCAAACTTCAGGCAGTCGTCATTCGACAACAGTCCTGCCGCCGGCTCGGCGAGCACTACACCGTTCGCTCCGACTTTCTTCAGCTCGAGGCAGTAGTTCTTGATGAATGCGGTACATTTCTTCAGCAACAACTCGATCGTATCCGGCTCTACGTAGCAGGCCATCATAATCTCGGTCATGTCGAACAGGCGGCCCGCCAGCGAAAAAGGACCGATGCATCCGGCCAGAGTCGGCTTATCCGTGATGTTTTCGGCAGCCAGTTTATTGGCCAGGAGATATTGCTGTACACGTCCTTTGGTCAGATCGGGCACCTGCAACTTCTCCACGGAAGCGTAATCCGACACGAGACGGCCGATCACACTGGGCACTTCGTTTTTCGGGAACGAAATTTCGCTGCCGAAAGCTTCGGCTTCGACCGTCAGGTCCATGATTACCGTCGCCGCAGCACTCTGCGGATAGGCTTCATTTACCGCCTTGATAGCCTCGTAATGCACCCGGCCATCGGTCACCGCATCGTATACCTCACGGCCGATCATCTCGATACCGGGATGGGTCATAATAGGCAAAACGCCCCGTTTTTTGCTATCCATCAGGCCTTTGGCCCAATCCTGCATATTTCTCATAAAGGTTATCTGTTAAAGTAAGTTAGTTCGTTGTGATTCACCTGCCGAGGTGTGCCGTTTGAAACAGTTGACCATCGGGCACACATCACAGTTGTTCGCGATCTGCCGGACCCGCTCCCCGATACCGATAATTCCGCTTAGGGACTTGACCGGATACATCAGGAAACTATCCGAAAGCGTCACACCGCAGGGATTCTCCCCCATCAAGTGAAACAACTTCTGCTGATCGGCCACAGGCCAATTGCAATGTCCGGGACTCAAATGGTGTGAAAACCTGACATGTCCCAACTTCCTTTCAAGTTGGGCCTCGACGTACTCACCCATCCTGACCGCAATCGCCGAACCGATGGCATCCAGCGCATATTCGCTGAGTATGTCTCCCTCGTCCTTCAATGCATCACGGCGCTGTTCATAATCTTTTCCGGCAGTTGCAACGAAAACCGCAAAACGCTCGGCACCCCGCATTACTGCGGCTACCGTCGTTCCCGTATCGAACGTTTGTCCTCCCACTTCGATTGTTCTCTTGTCCGTTTTGCCATCGAACATACGAAAACAATACAAATGTTCAGCGCTTTCGAAGCTGGGAATCAGCCGCGCGATCAACCGTTCCGTTTCCGCATCGGGCCGATTTTGCCCGTACCCCATCGCCTCGAATACATCGGCAGGAGTAATCCCCAATGCGGCAAAAGGAACCGAACAACTTTCCATTCCTTCCCGGAATAAAAATCGTTAAGCGGAAACCAGTTTACGAGCCACGGCAACTGCTTCACTCGCATCCTCGCTGTAACCATCGGCGCCGACCTGCTGTGCAAAAGCATTGGTCACAGGAGCCCCGCCGACCATCACTTTCACTTCGTCACGCATACCTGCGGCCTGCAAAGCGTCGATCACCTCTTTCATATAGTTCATCGTGGTGGTCAGCAGCGCCGAGAGACAGAGGATATCGGCCTTGTTTTCCTTGACGGCTTCGATAAATTTCTCGCTCCCCACATCGACACCCAAATTAATCACCTCGAACCCGCAGCCTTCGAGCATCGAAGCGACCAGATTTTTGCCGATATCATGCAGGTCGCCCTTTACGGTACCGATCACAACCTTACCCAAAGAGGTAGACGCATCGCCCTTCATGAGCGGTTTTAGAATATCCAGCGACCCTTTCATCGCACGGGCTGCCATCAGCAGGTTCGGCACGAAAGCCTCGCCGCGCTGGAAGCGCTGCCCGACCTCTTCCATGGCCTTAATCATATATCCGTTAATAATCGCCTGCGGTTCAACGCCCTCGGCAATCGCCTGATTGGTTACCTCTACGGACTGTTCCAGTTTACCGCCCAGGATCGCCTCATAAAGCAAATTCAAATCAACCATAATAAATAAAAGTTCAAGTTTGGTGGTTATAAAAAGTCAATGGGATAAAGGTAGTAATTATTTTGAATATTCAGAGGGAAAAACCGCCCATTTCCTTGTCTGGAGTACAATTTCAACCGTTTTTATCATTTTCGCCAGACCTGCACGCCAGACCTAAAACGGCAAAGGGTCGAAGTCGGAAGTTTTACAGAAACGGTATGTTTTTTGACTGCTTGCAAAACCAAACACTTGACTCTATGAAAACACTTCGACTCCACATGCTGTTGATTACAGCCCTCGGCGGAACTTTGTTTTACGGATGCCGTTCATCACAAAAACCGGCTGCAGGTCCCGTCAGGCTTCCGGTCGCAGAAGTGGCCGTGCAGGATGTTCCGGTACGCAAGAGTTTCGTCGGTCAGATCAACGGTTACCGTGACATCACAATCCAACCCCGCGCGGACGGGTACCTGAGAAGCATTCATTTCCGGGAAGGAAGTTTCGTAAAGAAAGGCACGCTCCTGTATACGATCGAAACAGCGCCTTATGCGGCGCAAACGGCACAAAGCGAGGCATCGGTCAGCCGTGCCGAAGCCCAGTTGGCCGATGCTCGCCAGACCTATGAACGCACCAAGGCTATGGCTGCGATCAATGCGGCCAGCCGGAGCGACCTGGACAACGCCACCGCCCAATTGCTGGCGGCACAGGCTTCCTTGCGGGCTGCAAAAGCTGCCCTCACTTCAGCCCGGATCGAACAGGGTTATACGCGCATCACTTCGCCCGTGGACGGCATCATCGGCCGGACGCTGGCCCAGGTGGGCGATTTTGTCGGGTTAAATTCCAAATACAACTCCCTGAATACCGTTTCGCAGGTGGACAGCGTCAAGGTGCTCTTTTTTATTCCGGAACAAACCTATGCCGTATTGATGCAGCAGGGCGGCCAACTGTATGACCTGACGCTGTCACTTTCAGACAATTCGGTTTACCCCGAACGGGGCCGTTTCGATTTCATCGGCCGGGCCGTCGAACAATCGACCGGATCGCTCGATGCCCAGGCGACGTTCGCCAATCCGGACACGTTGTTGCGCCCGGGCCAGTTCGCACAGGTCAGCGCCGTTACCGACACGCTCCGCAACGCATTGTTAATCCCTCAGGTCGCCGTCAATCAGACACAAGGCGTTTACAGTGTTTATGTCCTCGGACCCGATAACAGAGCCGAGCAGCGGATCGTTACGCTAGGCCAGACTGTCGGGCCGATGTGGGTGGTCAATTCCGGCCTCCAACCCGGTGAGCAGGTTATTACCGACGGCTTCCACAAACTGCGCGCCGGCGTGAGTGTCGAACCGCAAACCAACGAACCGAGCGCAAAAAAGTAAAACGTTATGGGAAATATCTTCATTAGGCGCCCGATCTTCGCCATGGTGATCGCCATCATGATCGTAGTATTGGGACTCATCGGCATACAGAACACTCCGATCGAACAATATCCCGACATCACTCCGCCCATGGTACAGGTCTCGGCCGATTACCAGGGCGCGGATGCGCTGACGGTCGAGCAGAGCATCGCCACACCGATCGAGGAGAGTGTCAACGGTGTGAGTGACATGCTCTATATGCAGTCGACAAATTCGAACGACGGCAGTATGAGCCTGCAGGTAACCTTCGGCGTAGGTTCAAACCCCGACATGAACACCATATATACACAAAACCGTGTAGCGTCGGCTACCCCCCAGCTTCCTGCGGCAGTCATCACACAGGGGGTAACGACGCAGAAGACCACGACCAGTTACATCATGGTACTGTCGCTTTTTTCCGCCGACGGCCGCTACGATGAAACGTTCCTGTCTAACTACGCGATGCTCAACATCAAAGACCGTATCGCCCGGATTAACGGCGTGGGTCAGGTACAGGTACTCGGCAGCGGCGCGTACGCGATGCGGGTATGGATCAAACCCGACAAGATGGATTATCTGGGCCTGACGGTCGCCGATATCGCCGGGGCGATTACCTCGCAGAGCGAAGTCGTTCCCGGCGGCCAGCTCGGCGCCGAACCGACCGCAGAAAAACCGGATTTCACCTATACGGTCCGGATGCCTTCGCCCTACAATACGGCCGAACAATTCGGCAACGTAATTGTACGTGCCAATCCGGACGGCTCGCTGGTGCGGCTTCACGACGTGGCGACCATCGAATTAGGAACGCAGAGTTATTCGGTCAGCTCGACCTACCAAGGGCACGATGCGGTCCTGATGATTATCAACCAATCCCCGGGAAGCAACGCGGTACAGGTGGGCAAAGAGGTAAAAGCGCTGCTCAGCGAAATGTCGCAATCGTTTCCGGAAGGAATCACCTACGACACGCTGGTCGACTCGACCAAAACCATCACCTCGGGGATTCAAGATATCGTCACGACCCTGCTGATCGCACTGCTGCTGGTCATTGCAGTCATCTACCTCTTCCTGCAGGATTTCCGGGCGACTTTCGTTCCATTGATCGTGATTCCTGTGGCATTGATCGGCGCTTTCATGCTTTTCCCGCTGTTCGGATTTTCTGTCAATGTGTTCTCCCTGCTGGGTCTTGTGTTGGCCATCGGACTGGTCGTCGACGATGCCATCGTCGTTGTGGAAGCGGTACAGGTCAACCTGGAACAAGGCATGAAAGCCAAAGAGGCGACACAGGCGGCGATGAAAAGCGTATCGTCGTCGATCGTCGCGATGACTACCGTCCTGATGGCCGTCTTCCTACCCGTCGGGCTGATGCCGGGAGCCGCCGGAAAACTGTACCAGCAATTCGCGATCACGATTGCCATTACGGTTTGCATCTCCGGGATCAACGCACTGTCGTTGACACCGGCCCTCTGTTCCCTGTTGCTCCGTCCGAAACGGCAAGCCGAGCGAAAAGGCTTTCTCGGCTGGTTCAACCGGACTTTTAAAAAGAGTGTCGACGATTACCTGAAAACCAGCAACGTCATTATCCGGCACAGCGCCCGTACGCTGGTCTTGATCGGCATCGTCGTCGCGGTCGTCCTGCTGTTCGTCAAAACAGTGCCGACAGGATTTCTCCCCGATGAAGACCAGGGTTACCTGATGGCCGATATCCAACTGCCGAACGCCGCTTCGCTGGGACGCACGCAGGAAGTGATCGACCAGCTTCAGGAGGTGCTCAGCAAAAACGACAACATCCAGTCGGTGACGGCGGCGGCCGGTTTCAGCCTCCTGTCCGGAACCGAAGCACCCAACAGCGGATTGGTTTTCATCAGGCTCAAAGATTACAAACAGCGTAAAATGACGGCTGACGAAATTTCGGACATGCTGAACGGGGAACTGTACGAAGCGATCAATTCTGCGGAAGTGTTCACCTTCGGACCTCCTTCGATTCCCGGATTGGGTCCAGGTTCCGGCTTTACGATCATGATCCAGGATAAAGGCGGCAACACGCCCCAATACCTGGCGCAATACACCGATAAATTTATCGGAGAAGCCCGGAAACGCCCGGAAATCGCATCCATCAGCACGCTTTACCAGGCCGATATTCCGCAAAAGGCTATCCGGATCAACAACGAAAAGGTGCTCAAAGCCGGCGTATCGCTACAAGACCTGCACGAGAAGATATCGGCCTACCTGGGCGGAAGCTATGTCAACAACTTCAACCGCTTCGGACGCATGTACCAAACCTATATACAGGCTGCCAGCGAGTACCGGCTCACGCAGTCCGACCTGGATCTGTTCTACATCACGAACAACCGGGGAGAGAGCTTGCCCATCGCCTCGTTCATTACCGTCAAAGACACTACCGGCCCCCAATACACCAACCGCTTCAACCTGTACCGGGCCGCTTCGGTGACCGGGCAGCCCGCCAAAGGCTATTCGACCGGCGAGACGATGCAGGCCCTCGAAGAGGTAGCCGCCCGGGTACTTCCCTCCGACATGGGGTACGCATGGAGCAACATGTCCTACCAGGACGCGCACACCACCGGCGAAGCCACGGTTTTCCTCTACGCCATAATTTTCATCTTCCTGATTCTGGCCGCGCTTTACGAAAGCTGGTCGCTGCCGCTGAGCATTATTCTCGGCATTCCGTTCGCGGTTTTCGGCGCCATGTTGTTCATCTTCCTCGGCCATTTGCTGAATCCGAAGTACATCAACGACATCTTCCTGCAGGTATCGCTGATCATGCTGATCGGGTTGGCCGCCAAGAATGCGATCCTGATCGTCGAATATGCCAAAGCAAAATTCGACGAGGGTCTTTCGCTCAGGGATGCGGCGATCGAAGGTGCCCGTTTGCGGGTGCGCCCCGTCATTATGACGGCATTCGCCTTCCTGATGGGCGTAATTCCGCTGATCTTCGCTACGGGCAGCAATGCCGTCGCACGCAACGTCATGGGTCTCGGACTCTTCGGCGGTATGCTGATCGCCACGCTGATCGGCATATTCGCTTACCCGGCCCTGTTCGTATGGATCGGCAAGATCGGCAAATACGAACAGAAGCGAACGGCCAAACAACAAGAAATAACAAACAGCGAACACCATGAATAACAAACATATCCTTACATGGGCCGCAACCATCCTGTTCTTTGGAGGTTGCGCGGTCGGACCGAAATTTAAGACTCCGGTCGTCGAAACACCCCCGGAATATCTCGGGTCGGTCAACGATTCGACCGAAGAGCTGCTCTGGTGGAAAATCTTTAACGACACCACGCTTTCGCGGCTCATCGACCGGGCCGTGCAGAACAACCGCAACGTCGGCATGGCCCTTTCGCGCGTAGAGCAGGCCCGGCTGAACCTGAAGGCCACCCAGAGCCAATATTGGCCATCGTTGCAGTATTCGCTGCAAGCACAGTACGGCAACGAAACTTACATCGGAACAAAGAGCGACAAGCTGGAGCAATCTTATATTTTCCGTCCGACGCTCACCTGGGAATTGGGCCTATTCGGCAAAGTCCGCCGGATGGCCGAAGCCGACCGCAACCAGCTTCTGGCCACGACGGAAGCCGCCCGCGGGGTCAAACTCGCCCTGATCGCCGAAGTAGCCACCACCTATTTCACGTACCTGCAATACGAATACGCGTTGCAAATTGCAGAATCGACCTATGCTTCGCGCAAAAGTTCCTATGAACTGACCCGCCAGAGTTATGGGATCGGCACGGTTTCCGACCTGGATATGAAACAGGCCGAAAGTGCGCTGGCAGCCGCAGAAGCAGCCGTTCCGCAATACCGCCGGGGTAAACAGGAGGCCATGTATGCGCTCAGTTTGCTGATGGGTGAAAACCCCTCGAATCTATCCGGCACGCATGCTTCATTGATGCAGCAACACCTGCCGGGGGATATTCCTGCGGGATTGCCGTCCGACCTGCTGACCCGGCGGCCTGATATTATGGAGGCCTACTATCAGGTGGCCGCTTCGAATGCACAGATCGGCGTCGCGCAGGCGATGCGTTTTCCATCCATTGCCATCACGGGAGCCGGCGGCCTGCTGAGCGAAGAGTTCAAAAAATTATTCGACAGCAAAGCCTGGATGTGGTCGGCAGCAGGTTCCCTCACCGGTCCGATTTTCAGTTTCGGAGCCAACAAGAGGCGGGTACAGGTGGCCCGTGAGAAGAACAAAGAGACGATCCTCAATTATGAGCAGAGTTATCTGCAGGCCATGAACGACGTGGAAACCGCGTTGAGCGACGTGCAGAACTACCGTCAGCAAACCGTTGCGCTGAAGGCGACGATCGGCGCGGTGCAGCACAGCTACGATCTCTCGCAACAGCTTTACCGCCTGGGACAGGTAAGCTACCTGAACGTGCTGGACGCCGAGCGTACGCTGTTCGACGCACAAATGAACTATGCCGCGACGCTGGGCGCCTATCTGGGCAGTTATGCGACACTATACAAAGCGCTCGGGGGCGGCTGGACTACCCCCGAAGAGTTGTTACAGGCCGAGCAGGCCCGGAATTCCGAGTAATCGAACCCGGCTAAATCGTATAAGAATGTATTTGGATCAGATCATCCCGCATTACTGGACAAGTCCTACTGCCTGAGCCCAAGCGGTTTGCAGATGAGCAACGTTATAGCCCGGGAAATTCGTACGTGGAATATAGGTGGAGAGCCCGCAAAAACGGGTACACGGGAAGGCGTGAGTGCCGTTATACAAGCCAAATGCGCTGTAAATCCTGTCCGTATGATCCGTATAGACCACCGTTTGGGCCAATTGCCGCTGGAACGCTTCAAACTGTGAAGTGCCGGATGCAAACTGCGAAAGGTAATCCTCGAGATCGTAAAAAACGTGATTCGGCAGCAATTCCAGATATTGCACGCTACCGGCGTCGACCACAGGGGCCGGATCCAGCGCGAACACATCCCTGGCCACGGAAGCCAGCGCATCCATTTCTGAGGTTTTAATCAGCGCTATCGATGCCGATCCGCCATTTTCCGGCGTCGTCAGGTTTCGGTAGTGATCGACAAAGGCGGAGCAGATCGCCTGCGGGTCGAGAGTTTCCCTGAAAAAGAGCGGGGCCACAGTACCGTAAGGGAATCCGTCCCCCATAATTTCGGTGGGCGATGCAATGATGTACTGGGCTGCATGTCTCAAATCATAGGCGACTTCGACGCAGGACATGAAACATGCATCAAATATCAGGAAATCCAGTTTACGATCCTTGGGCAGTATAGCCGCCATATCGGGAATTTCCATTTCAGACGAGCCGTCGGCTCCGAATGTTTTGGTCACCAAGGCATTTTCCATCGGCCGCCACAACTCCTTTTCCGAGCCGCTCACGGCCGTCCCGGACACATCCCCGCTTTCCGGCCGGCTGCGCATTCCTTGTATATTCAGGTCCGAGGGCACCCACCCTTTGCCGTGCGACCACAGCACCAATCCGTACGATTTCGCCGGATACTTTTGCATGGAAGTATTCAACACGCGCTGCAACACTTCGGTAGAAGCGGAGTTTTCCACTCCGTACTTTTCGACAACGGTTTTCGTCTTTCCGTCTCCTTCGATCTTGTAGAGGGTAGCACCTTCGCTCGGAAGGTCGATATAGACAAGCATATTGCCCTTCAAACCGTCCATCGCACGTACGATCTGGCCCAGGTTTTTATTTCCGAAGTCTCCCCTCCAAGAGAGTGAATTGTCCGCAGCCATATAGACCAACACCGTACGGTCGGCTGTTTGGGGGGGATCGGGCGTAGGATCGTTTTTACACGAGGCGAATCCCCCCAGCGACACGACGACCAAACACCAGTATATTAATCTCTGCTTCATCTCTGTTCATTTTCAATTCGATGATTCCGGAGGCATTCCCAATCATTTCTCCGCCACAGAATCCATCGCAAAATTCTTACCAGGAACGGCCGCCGCCGCCCCCGCCGGACATTCCTCCGCCAAAGCCGCCGAAACCACCACCTCCACTGAAACCGCCTCCACCGCGGCCGCCGATAATCACGGGCGGTATCCACATGCCCCGACGGCCGCCGCTATTGCCGGTGCCGTCGCCACCTTTACCCCGGCCGCCGCGCGAAAGCAGGGCAAATACGATAAAGACGATGAACAGAATCAACCCACCGGTCAGGCCGGCCGGATCTCCCTGTTTGCCGTAGGCATCGGCCGTGAATTCGCCTTCGGTCAGTTTTATCAGCACGGTTGCGGCCCGGTCGATACCCGCATAATAATCCCCCTTGCGGAATTCAGGCAGCATCTCCGTGTCGATAATCCGTCCGGCGGTAATGTCGGGAACCACACCCTCCAGACCGTATCCGACCGAAATGAACACCTGGCCGTTCGAAGCGGCCGTCTTAGGCTTGACCAAAATTAAGATTCCGTTATCCTTACCCTTCCGGCCGATCCCCCATTTGTCATAAAGGCGCTGCGCATAGTCCCCCGGTGCATATCCGTCGAGGTCGTCCACCGCAACCACAGCAATCTGCGTGGATGTCTTGCGGTCGAATGCCTCCAACTTTTGTTCCAATGCATTTTGTTGCTCCGGAGTCAAAAGCCCGACAAAATCATTGACCAGCCGGGGCGGGGACATCGGTTCGGGCAGGTTTTGCCCGGCCGCCCCGACCACACCCAGCAGGCTCGCACATAGCAGTATGAAAAGCCGTTTCAGCATAACGGTCCGCTGTCGTGTCATGTTATTCGTTCGTCCGATCACCGTTCTCCCTGCCTTACTCAAAACTTACCGCCGGAGCATTCTGTGCGCCTTCCTGGGCTTCGAAATAACCCATCGGAGCGAAACCGAACATTCCGGAAAGCAGGTTACGCGGGAACATTTTAATATAAGTATTGAAATCACGGGCCGATTCGTTGTACTTGCGGCGCTCGACCGCGATCCGGTTCTCCGTCCCTTCGAGCTGCGTCTGCAAGTCGAGGAAATTCTGGTTCGCTTTCAGGTCGGGATAATTCTCGCTGATCGCCATCAGGCGGCTCAGTGCGGAAGAGAGTTCCCCCTGGGCCTGCACATACTTGGCCATAGCCGCGGCATCGTCGATATTGAGCTGTGTCTGTGTCGCCTTGGCACGTGCCTCCACCACCTGCGTAAAGGTCGACTCCTCATGCTGGGCATACCCTTTTACCGTATTGACCAAATTGGGGATCAGGTCGGCGCGGCGCTGATACTGGTTCTCGATATTGCCCAACTGAGCCTGTACCGCCTCGCTGCGGGTTACCATATCGTTGTAGGTGCCTTTGAACCATGAAAACAGCATCAGTACGACGACGACCACAACGGCCAGTATAATCCATCCTTTCTTTTTCATTTCGCTTTCTATCGTTTAATTTTTATGATTATCGATTCTCATTATGTATGCAAGTATTCCATCAATGTACAGGGGTGATCCGTTTTTTAATCGGAATCCCGTTGAATTCCCATCCGGTCGGCTTTTTCTGCGGCATTTTTTCGGGCCGGCGCCAGTACATCCGTTCAAAATTGAAGTAATAGCCCTTCACGCCGCCCGGCTGCCGGACCAGCAACGGGACATACTCGGTCGTTCGGCTGACTACGCGCCGCGTACCGTAATCCTGTCCCAGGTAAGCCATCATGTCGGTGGCATGCGCGAAGGTCAGTACATGCCACGGCGAGGTCTCTTTGAGGCCAGTACCCGACGACATAATCGTCTTGGCGATCATCTGCAAGCGGTGGTAATTGATCTGTTCCTGCACCTTGTTGCCGATCGCGCCGTACCCGTAAATCAGGAAATTGAGGTTGCCAGGACTGAACGGATCGAAGCGCATCACCTCGTTGGCATAATCGACGATCTGTTCGGCATTCTCGAGCGTCAGGCTGTCTTTGGTCTGGGCGACCAACAACAACAGTTTATCCTTTACCTCCGGTTTATCGAAAGGTTCGTATTCGGGCTGCCAGGCATAGCCGTAATAGAGATGCCGGTATTCGTCGAGCGTCAGCGTGGTATCGCCGGCCATGTAGCGCATAAACAACGACGGATAGTAATTCGACGACTGGCCGTTCATGATATCTTTCAGGATAGCATCGTTATCGGGCGCCTGAGGTTCCGTCTCCTGGGCGGAAAGGGTTGCGGCGGAGCCTATCAGCAAAGAGGCCGCAAACAGGGCAAAAAGGTGGATTCTTCTGATCATATGCAATATTTGTCCATACCGCTGTTATAACGGTAAAAGTATAAATTTATTTGCAAACTCCTGCAAAAACCGGGCAATCCGTCTCCCCGGGACGCAACACGGGCGGAGAAAACCGTTCCTCCGCCCGCCTGCCGCCGGATGGCAGCCAAATTCTGTGTAATTATCTAATGCAAAAATTCACAATCCGAACTAATTCCTAATCTGCCACTGAGAACTGGTAGATACACCGGCTCTGGTAAGGTTGTCCGGGATTGAGCAGCACGGACGGCCATGAGGGATGGTTCGGTGAATCGGGCGCATGCTGAGATTCGAGGCAGATCGCTCCGCGGTAGGGATAGGTAATGCCTTTCTTCCCGACGTGAGTCCCATCCTGGTAATTACCCGAATAGACCTGCAGGCCGGGCTCCGTCGTGAATACCTCCAACACGATCCCCGTAGCGGGAGATATCAATCGGGCGGCAGGCTTAGTGATGTCACCTCCCGTGTTCAGCACCCAGTTGTGGTCGTAACCGATGCCGTTCCGGATTTGTACGCAATCGGTACTGTCGAGCGCCTGCCCTACCGGTTTGGGCGACGTGAAATCGAACGGCGAGCCTTTCACCGCTATCGGATCGCCGATCGGAATAGCGAGCGAATCGATCGGAGTGATCGAATCGGCTGCGATCCACAAGGTATGGTCGGTAATCTTCGTCGACGGATCACCCGAAAGATTGAAATAGGAATGGTTCGTCAGGTTGATAATGGTCTTCTGGTCCGTTGTAGCGGTATAACTGATATCCAGTGCATTGTCATCGGTTAATTTATACGTCACCTGGGCTTGGACAGTCCCCGGGAAGCAGGATTCCCCGTCCGGAGAGACATAGGTCAGCACGAGGGTCGAAGAATCCGGCTGGACCGCATCGAATACCCGGTCGGCCCATCCACGCAGGCCTCCGTGCAGCGTGTTGCCGTGATCGTTGAGTTCGAGTTGAATCGTATCGTTATCGATTGCAAAGCGACCTTTCGCGATCCGGTTGGCATAACGCCCGATCGTCGCTCCATAATTGCTCGGGTGCTTCAGGTAATCGGCAATGCTGTCGAAACCGAGTACGACATCGTACATCGCACCGCCTTTGCCGGGTGCCAGTACCGAAACCACACGCCCTCCGTAATTGGTCACGCAGACCTCCATACCGGAAGCGTTCGCCAACCGGTACAGATCGGTTTTCTTTCCGTCCACCTCGGCTTGGAAATCGCTTCGTTTCAGTCCGGATGCCGTTATCTCATCCTTCGGTTGCGGCGTGCAGGCCAACAAGCCGGCCACAGCCGCAAACAACATGATTCGCTTCATAATATAGGTTTAAAGGTTAGGTGCAGATCACTCCGGCTATAAAACGTTATTTCAAATCATACCGCCCGATCAGTTCTTTAAGCCTTTCGTTCAGCACAGCACTCGACCGCACCAGCGGCAAACGCAGGTTATTGCGAATCAGGCCGTAATAAGCCAAAGCGGCTTTGACACCGACGGGATTGCCTTCGGCAAACAGGGCGTCGGTCGCCTCCATCATCTCCAGGTGCAAACCCGCAGCGGCAGCCGTGTCGCCCTGCTGCAACAGGTGTACCATGCGGCAGAATTTTCCGGGATAGGCATTCACGGCGACCGAAATCACGCCGTCCCCACCCATAGCCATCAGAGGCAGCGTTAAGTTGTCATCCCCCGAGATCACCAGAAAACCTTCGGGCCGGTCACGCAGAATATACGCCATTTGCGAAAGGTTACCCGATGCCTCTTTTACGGCAATGATATTTTTGCATTCGCGGGCCAGGCGCAACGTCGTCTCGGCAGTCATGTTCACGCCGGTGCGGCCCGGAATATTGTACATGACCACCGGACGTGGCGACACCCCGGCAATCGCCTTGTAATGCTGGTAAATTCCCTCCTGCGAAGGCTTGTTGTAGTATGGTGCAACGGATAAAACGGCATCGATACCGGTAAAATCGAAATGGCGGATATGGTCGACCACTTCGGCCGTACAGTTACCGCCGATCCCGATCACAACCGGCATCCGGCCTCCGTTTTTGCTTACGATGAATTTCGTTACAGCCTCTTTTTCTGCCGCGGAAAGCGTCGGAGTTTCGGCTGTCGTACCGAGCACGACCAAATAATCCGCACCTCCTGCCGCCACCCGGTCCAGCAAGCGCTCCAGCGCTTCGAAATCCACGTCGCCGTTATCGTTGAACGGGGTGATCAATGCAACCCCTACCCCTTTAATGTTCGTTTTCATCGCAAATTGTTAATTTTTATGCAAATTTAACGTTTTTTTTAGAACAATGTTCCCTGCACCGAAACATTTCCGGTTTCCGTAGTCGGATTTTCATCCAACATACGCATAAAATCATCTTCACCGATCTGTTTTATACCCAATTTGCTCGCTTTTGCCAGCTTGGCCGGCCCGATATTTTGCCCGGCCAGCAGATAATCTACATTAGCCGATACTCCGCTGAGATTTTTACCCCCGTGACGCTCGATCAATTCTTTCAGCTGGTCACGGGAATGTTTTGCAAAAGTTCCGGAAATGACGAAATTCAATCCGGCCAACCGATCGGTCTCCCCTTCCTGTGCCTGAGCCCTGAACTGCAGGCCATTCGCCCGGAGCCGGTCTATAATGCGCATATTTTCGTCATCGGCAAAATACTCCTGAATACTTTGCGCGATTTTCTCCCCGACCTCCTCGGCATCGATCAACGCTTCGGGTGCTGCATCGATCAAGGTATCTATGTCTTTAAACTGCCGGGCCAGGTTTTTAGCCGTTGTTTCACCGACAAACCGGATTCCGACTGCGAACAGCACCCGGTGAAACGGCACCTGTTTCGAAAGCTCGATATTGCGCAGAATGTTGTCCGCCGACTTTTCCCCCAACCGCGGCAGGCCGACCAAATCTTCCTTGCGAAGTTCATACAGGTCCGCGACATTATGCACCAAGCCGTTATCATAGAGCAACTGAACCGTTTCATCACCAAGTCCTTCGATATCCATCGCCTTGCGCGAAATGAAATGGACGATCCGTCCGACGATTTGCGGTGGGCAATGGCTCTGATTCGGACAGTAATGGCGTGCCTCTCCTTCGTATTTGACCAACTCGGTACCGCATTCGGGACAGCGCGAAATGAATTCGAACGGACGGCTGCCGGCCGGGCGCTCGCTCAGTTCCACCCCCGTAATTTTCGGAATGATCTCGCCTCCTTTCTCCACATAAACCATGTCCTGCAGGCGGATATCGAGCAGGGCGATTTGCTCGGCATTGTGCAGCGAAGCCCGTTTGACAACCGTTCCGGCCAACTGCACGGGATCGAGATTGGCCACCGGCGTGATCGCTCCGGTGCGGCCTACCTGAAAATCGACCGACTGCAAACGGGTCAGCGCCTGCTCGGCTTTAAATTTATAAGCCACCGCCCAACGGGGAGCCTTGGCCGTCGCCCCGAGCCGATTTTGCAGTGCATACTCGTTCACCTTGATGACCACTCCGTCGGTATCATAAGGCAGCGCTTCGCGTGTTTTGTCCCAACGATGGATGAATGCCATCACCTCCTCCAAGTTGCGGCAGAGGGTCATCTGTTCCGACACCTTGAACCCCCACTCCCGGGCTGCCGTCAAGCTCGCGTAATGGGTAGCGAAAGGGAGGTCATCCCCTACCAGCGTATAGAGGAACGCATCCAAATCGCGACTCGCAGTCACAGCCGAACTTTGCTGTTTGAGCGAGCCGGCCGCAGCATTGCGCGGATTGGCGAAAGGCGTTTCGCCGATATCCTCGCGTTCGCGGTTCAACCGTTCGAACGAGCTGTGCGGCATCAGTATCTCACCCCGTATCTCGAACAGGCCGGGATATCCGTTGCCACGGAGTTGCAGGGGAATACTGCGGATCGTACGGGCGTTTTCCGTCACATCGTCCCCCATGAGACCGTCGCCGCGCGTGGCGGCGCGTACCAGTCGTCCATGCTCATAAAGCAGGCTGATCGCCGTACCGTCGTATTTCAATTCGCACACGTATTCCGCCTCACCCACCTCTTTGCGCACGCGCGCATCGAAATCGACCACCTCTTCTTCGGAATAGGTATTGGCAAGCGACAGCATCGGGAAACGGTGCGTTACGCTCTCGAACAGGTTGGCCCGGTCGCTCCCGACCCGGTGGGTCGGTGAATTGGGATCGTCGTATTGGGGGTGAGCTGTTTCCAGTTCCTGTAATTCGCGCATCAACTTATCGTACTCGAAATCGCTCATCAGCGGATCATTGAGTACATAATAGCGGTAATTCAGTTCATTGAGCTGCTGCCGAAGCTGCTCGATCGTCTCTTTCGGTTGCATGGTATTGTGATAGGAGATGTAAAAATAATAAAATTGTCCGTATCCTGATCCTTAAAATAACAGAACCTTGTACCGCCATTCCAACTCAAAAGTAATGCCTCTGTAACTGCCTGAACAGCCGTCCGGGATTGGTTTAAACTATTTTCAAAAAAAAATATAGCGAACTTTTTGTATTACCAAATTTTGCTTATACTTGCAGAAAATTTTCGCAACCCTATGACACAAGATAAGAAACAAAAGAAAAGAGTCGTCGTCAGTTACAAGAATCTTTCTCCCGAATTGCAGGAAGAGATCAAAAAGCAATATCCCAACGGGTATACGGACCGTATGCTGCGCATCGACAAGGGACCGGGAGATTTTTTCTATGCGATTATGCTTGAGACCGAAGATATCAGTTATCTGGTCAAAGTAGACGTCAAAGTGGACGAGCAGGTCGAGGAAGAGGAAGAGAAGGATTACTACAACGACGAGATCAAAGATTCTGACGAACAGCTGATTGAAGATACAGCTGACGACGAAGACGAGTAAACGGCTGGCGTTATGCCGGACACTGTCTTTAGTCGGCAAACGCACAACACAACATCCATTCAATAACACAGCAGAAAAACAAAAGGGCAGCTTTCGGGCTGCCCTTCTTGTGATCGGTTGCGACTGTTACCAGTTCAGGATTTTCTTGAAATCGTATTCCGCCGGATCGGCCACATATTTCTTGGCTGCCTCGTAATCGGCCGGAGTGATGTAATTCAGGATATTTTCAACCACCTGCGTGAATTTATCCGATTTGATATCCACCAGACGGGGCGGAATCTTTCCGGTGGTGGGGTCTTGCAAATCCTTGAGGTAAAGCGGGGAAATCTGTCCTGCCGGGTCGACATACACCATGCAGCCGGTTTTGCCCTCGCTGAAGAGCTTATAGGTCCCCATGCCCAGCATCGAGCAGTAAACCAAGTCGAAAGCCACCGGAGTCTGGCAGCGTACCTCGTAACCGATCTCTACCGGACGAGACTTCACCTTCAGGCCGATCTCCTTGAGCTTCTTCTCAAGCATTTCATTGAAAATATGAGCCTTGGAAACCTTGCCCAATTCGGGATGGCCGTGATCGTCATACGAGAAGTGGATACCCGATTTCTGGATCTCTTCGTCGCTGAGCGAGTGGAAAACGCCCTCTGAAATCATCGCCACTCCGTAATCGATGCCCATGATCTTGCGTTTGACGATTGACGAAACCACCAGGTTCACGATCTTGTCGACGGTGATCGTAGTCTTGTTGAACATCTCCGGGATCACGATCATCGGATAGTGGCACGCAGTACCGATACCGAACGCCAGGTGCCCGGCCGAACGGCCCATAGCCGCCACGACGAACCAGTTTCCGCTGGTCTTGGCATCCGTGGCAACGGTGCGGCCGATAATCGAGCCCATGTCCTTCGCAGACTGGTAGCCGAAGGTCGGCGAACCGGCCGGCAGCGGCAGGTCGTTGTCGATCGTTTTCGGAACATGAATGTTCGCGATCGGGTATTTCTTCTCTTCGAGGAATTTCGCGATCCGGTTGGCCGTAGAGGCGGTATCGTCGCCACCCACGGTCACGAGCAGTTTCACGTTATTTTTGACAAAGAAATCGAGGTTAAAATCCTCTTCGAAATTCTTGTCGGTCGGTTTGAAACGACTCATCGTCAGGTACGAGCCGCCGCGGTTGAAAATATCGTCGGCCAGCAGGAAATCGATGTTAGTCGTTTTAGGGTTCTTGTTGAACAGGCCCGAATAACCGCCGTGCAGGCCGATCACGCGAAAGCCTTTCTGCAGAAAAGTTTTGGCAACACTGCCCACTACGGTGTTCATTCCGGGAGCGGGACCGCCGCCGGTCAAAATTGCAATTGATTCCATTTCTTCGTAAATTATTATAAGTTTCGGTTAAATGCTTCGTTTTCGGTATTCCGACTTCTCTGTCCGCGGGATTGCCCCCGGTCGTCCCCCGTCTTTTCAAAGCAACGATGAACAACGAACCCGATCGGTTCATTGCTCATCGCAGTGCTGTTTCAGTTTACAATACATCGATAGCGTTCAGGTTATCGAATGCGACCTTCAGCCGCTCGATGATCGACAATTCACCCTTGCGCAACCAGGCACGCGGATCGTAGTATTTCTTGTTCGGTTTGTCCTCACCCTGCGGATTGCCGAGCTGGCCCTGCAGGTAAGCCTCGTTGGCCTTGTAATAATTCTTCACTCCGTCCCAGAAAGCCCATTGGATATCGGTGTCGAGATTCATCTTCACGACACCGTAGCGAATCGCCTCCTGAATCTTCTCGGGCTCCGACCCCGAACCGCCGTGGAAGACAAAATTCACAGGCCGTTCGCCGGTACCCAGCTTTTTCTGGATATATTTTTGCGAAGCGTCGAGAATCTCGGGACTCAGCACCACATTACCCGGTTTGTAAACGCCGTGGACGTTGCCGAACGATGCAGCGATCGTAAAATTCGGGCTGATCTTGCTCAGTTCCTCGTAGGCATAGCAAACATCCTCGGGTTCGGTATATAGTTTCGACGTGTGCACGTGCGTATTGTCCACCCCGTCCTCCTCTCCGCCGGTGATGCCGAGTTCGATTTCGAGCGTCATATCGATCTTGCTCATCCGCTTGAGGTATTTCTTGCAGATTTCGATATTCTCCTTAAGCGGTTCGACCGACAGGTCGATCATGTGCGAACTGAACAACGGTTTGCCGTGTTCCTTATAATATTTTTCTCCGGCATCGAGCAGGCCGTCGATCCACGGCAGCAGTTTTTTGGCTGCATGGTCTGTATGCATAACGACCGGAACCCCATACATCCCGGCCAGCAAATGAACATGCTGCGCAGCCGAAACGGCGCCTAAGACGGCCGCTTTCTCATTTTCGTTGGAAAGGCCTTTGCCGGCAAAAAAGATCGCTCCGCCGTTAGAGACCTGGATCATCACCGGCGCGTTGAAATCGCGCGCCGCCTCCATCACGGCATTCGTGTTATCGGTACAGGTAACGTTGATCGCAGGAATGGCAAATCCTTTTTGTTTGGCATACGCCAGCAACTTTTGCAACTGGTCGCCGGAGAGTACTCCGGCAGGAAATTTTGCACTCATAATTTTGACAATTAAATCCGTCGTTCGACCGGATTCTCCTGCAGCGGTCTCAAAAATACGATTTATTTTTAATATTTTTAAGAAAAACCGCTTTATTTTCCGCTGCGAAGTTCCGTGAACCGACTTCAGTGCTGCAATTTGCCTGCCATTCCAGCCGCAAGCGCATCGCATGCGGCATACTTGTCGCATGCCGGACGCCCCATGATTTCAGCGGGCTCGGCCACCTGCTCCCAACCGATCTCATCGGCAAAGAGTTTCAGGTTTTTCACGCCGCCGCCGTTCCAGCTATAAGATCCGAACAGTCCCAGATAACGGTTCTTAACGCCTATGTGTACCAACTCGCGGGTCAGCGACTCCATCAACGGGAACATTTGCGTATTGTAGGCGCAACTGCCCAGGACGACCCCCTTGAAGCGCCATATATCATTGATCAGGTAAGAGATATGCGTTTTCGACACATCGTGGACCCGGATTTGTTTCACTCCGGCATCCGCGATTTTATGGGCGATATAGTCGGCCATCTTCGCAGTATTGCCGTACATCGAGGCATACACCACCACGACACCGTCCTCGGCTTCATAGCAGCTCCACCGCTGGTAGAGTTCGATAGCCTTGCCCGGATTGCTGCGCCACACCAAACCGTGCAGCGGGCAGATCGTCCGGATATTTTCACCGGAGAGTTTCGCGAGCGCTTTCTGCACCATATTGCTGTACTTGCCGACGATATTCGAGTAATAGCGGCGCATCTCCGCCTCAAGATGCTCCGAGAAAACCACCTGATCGTCGAATACGCCGCCGTCAAGCGCGCCGAAACTGCCGAAAGCATCGCCGGTAAACAGGATTCCATCGGTCTGGTCGTAGGTCATCATCGTTTCGGGCCAGTGCACCCACGGAGTGAAAATAAACTTCAGCCGATGATGCCCCAAGTCGAGCGTATCGCCATCCTTCACCTCGACCAGGTTAGGCAACTGGCCGAGATACCCACACAACACCTTGAAAGTTTTGATATTACCGACAATCTTCACATCGGGATAGCGCTGCAGCAGGTTCTCTATTTCGCCGCTGTGATCGAGCTCCATGTGGTGAATAATCAGGTAATCGAGAGGCCTGTCTCCCAACACCGATCCGATCCAGTCGAGATAACCGCGGTCACTGCCCGCCTCCACCGTATCCATCAGCGCGCACTTTTGGTCACGAATCAAAAAAGAGTTATAAGAGACTCCGCCGGGTAACGGCCAGAGGTTTTCGAAAAGTTGTTTGCGGCGATCATTGACCCCCGTCCAAAAAAGCGTGTCGGTAATCTGTTGATTGCAATACATATCTTTATCGTCTTTATTCTATATTATCCTATTTATGTACATTTACCGGAGCTGCGTAACAAATCGTCGGCCAGAATCGTTTTAATTCCATATGAGAAGTAGCGACATACACCCTTTGTCACTACCTTTGCAAAGGTAGGAATTATTTGGAAAATTCAGCATGAAGCCACTTTGGGTCATTCTCTTTGCCTTGTCGTTGTCCGCCCCGGCATTACATGCCCAGGAGCGGGGTATTTATACGCGCATCACGCAAGAGGTCATCCACGGGGACACCGTCACGGTGGCCGAGCTGATGCCTGTTTTCGTCTTCCCGCGCAAGATCGATACCCGCCGATTCGCCAAGTTGGTCGAAAACCTCAAGAAAGTCTACCCCATTGCCAAAGAGGCCAATCGGTTGCTGCAGGAGATGGAGAAACACATGGGCACGCTCAAGACCAAACGTGAGCAACAACTCTTCACCAAAGCGATGGAGCGCAAACTCAAGGAGCAATACGCACCGGTACTGCGCCGCATGACCTTCTCACAGGGCAAACTGCTGATCAAACTGATCGACCGTGAGACCGGGCAAACCTCCTATGCGCTGGTCAAGGAGCTCCGCAACGGATTCAGCGCATTCCTCTGGCAGGGAGTGGGCCGGTTGTTCGGCATGAACCTCAAGGACACCTACGACCCCACCGGAGACGATGAATTTATCGAAATCCTGATCCGGCTCTACGAAGCGGGATATCTTTAGACGCGGGTTATTTTTCGGACTACTCTTAAGGGACGCCCGCATCGGTTCACATGACTACTCCCATCCGACCGCATTAAACCGCTCCACTATCCCTGTGAATTTCGGGGCTTCAGATTTCAGGATATCCGGCATTCGCGGCGGCACTCAAATTGCAAAATCGGCGGAATACGATCTGTAAAATCAGTGGAAAAGGTTATACAATCCGGAATGCAGATAAGTACATCCGGGTCTTTCCCATTACCTTTGTCCCTGTAACCGGCAACAGACAAACCAGCTGCATAGGAACCATGAACAAGAACCGACGACGTATGGCTCTATATATTATTACAGGAATTATCATAATAGCGGGTACAGCCGTGATGCTGTTCCTGCGCCAACCGGGTTTCGGCCGGCTGCCCAGCGGAGAACGCCTGGAGCGAATCAAACAGTCGCCCCACTACCACGACGGAGCATTCCGGAATTTGCAACCTACGGAACTGATGACCTCGGAGAAGGGACGTTTGCGGGTCATGTGGGATTTTCTGTTCAACAAACCGGAAGGCATATATCCGGACAATCCGGTTCCCGCGATAAAAACGGATTTGCGGGAATTGCCCGCCAATTCGGACTGGATGGTCTGGTTCGGACATTCGTCCTACCTGCTCCAACTCTCCGGAAAACGTATTCTCGTTGATCCGGTATTTTGCACTGCGGCCCCGGTCTCTTTCATCAACAAGCCGTTCAAGGGAACCGACCTCTACAAGCCGGAAGACATGCCCGGCATCGACCTACTCATCATCACGCACGACCATTGGGACCATCTGGATTATCAAACTGTAAAACGACTGAAAGGACGTATCGGCAAAGTAATTTGCCCTTTGGGAGTCGGAGAGCATTTTGAATCGTGGGGGTTCGGGAAAGAGGATATTACCGAACTGGACTGGCAGGAAAATACCATAACAAGCGAAGGTCTTACCGTCCATTGCCTGCCCGCCCGCCATTTTTCCGGACGGGGAGTGACGTCCAATCAAACGTTGTGGGCCTCCTTCCTGCTGGAAACGCTTTCCGGGAATATTTATCTCGGAGGGGACGGCGGTTACGACAAACATTTCCTGAAAATCGGGGAAGACTATCCCCGGATAGACTTGGCAATACTGGAAAACGGACAATACAGCGAAAACTGGAAACATATCCACACGATGCCCCAGGAACTGGGAAGCGTCGCCAAGGACTTGAAAGCCAAACGGGTCATTACCGTCCACCACTCCAAATACGCGCTTTCCAAACACCCCTGGGACGAGCCGCTGAAAAACGAATCCGAAGCCGCCGCCAGGGATTCTCTGAACCTGATCGTTCCGGTTATCGGACAGGTGATCGAACTGGATTTCTAAACGTACATACGAGACGGAATCATAAAAGGAGGGCTAAAAGCCCTCCTTTTATGATTCAACGACCTTCTTTTCCCGACCTGCAAGCCATGCCTCGAAATCAAATTGAACCGCCCTTTTATTTACCGCTGAAAAACTTCGGGATACTTATTGATAAAATAGACCGGCGTACAACTCCATGCGTGACAGTAGCTGTTGATCGGGAAAAAACCGTAAGGCGATTTGAAATCGTCTTCCGGATCGTAAACCTCCCAAAACGTATCGGCCCCTTTGTGGACCATACCGCCCCAATAGTCGATCAGCGCGGTACGGGCCTGCTCTTCGAGGCCGCACTGAATCAACGCCTCGATAAAATAGTGATAGGCATACGGAGAGCCGATCCGGCAGGCATCGGGGCTCTCCATGATCGCACTCAGCGCCCGGGCGCCCTCTTTAGCCGACAGCGTTCCGGAGAGTACCATCCAAACCTGCGAGAGATAAGACGCCTGTTTGTCCGGTCCGGAAAGCACCAGCCCCGATTTACGGTCGTAATAAGCATTACGGGCGGCCGATTTCATTCGTGCCGTCAGTTTGGGCCAGTCGCTCACCTCTTTCTCCGTTCCGAGCATCCGGGCCAGTTCATAACTCCGGTCGACGGCAAAGGTCATCAGGCCCTGAATCGAAGCGTCACGGTTCAGGTCGCTTTTCCAATCGAAAACCAGCCAACTCGGTTTCAATGCATTGTCGTAAATGCCAGCAGGATCGAGGGCTTCGCGGGCCACTTCCACCTGCCGTTTGACGACAGGCCACAGATCGCGCCCGGTCGCGGTATCCCCGCTGTACTTTACATAGTCTGCCAGCGCCACACCGTAAAGCAGGCTGTAATCCATACAATGGGTTCCCTTACCCTGAATTTTCCATTCGGGCCTCTCGTACACCGTCGCGCTGACCCATCCGGTCGAATCGGCGAGCGACGCCAGCAGGTAGAGGCAACGTTTGGTCAGGTCGTGATTCTTGAACGAATAGGAATTGGCAAGCGCTTCGAGATAGAGGTCGCCGATCCAAAGGCGCAAATCCCGCTTCGGCCCGTCTTCATAAACGGTCTGCATGCATTCGCCCAGCGTGGCAAGCCCGACAGCATTGATGCGACGAATCATTTCGGGCGTACCGGCGGCGAGCTCCATCGGAGTTCCGGACGCAGACGAAACAGCACGTACACGCATTCCGGTGAAATCGAATTGAAAGCTGCCCGACACACCCAGCAATTCGATTTTGACATAGCGGAAAGCCATGCGCCGGTCGATCGGCACGGTAATGTGTTCCGGACAAGTCATCACCGTCACGATCTCGTCCTGCAGCCACCCCCGGCTCAATCCTCCGGGATACGGATCGAACGGAGTGGTGAGTTCGGCAGGCACCTCGCCGAAAGTGAACCGGAAACGGGTTGGGGCGTCCGACCAACCGTCGGTATGCAGCGAAAAAGAGAAATACCCCGTGACATGCCGGCCGAAATCGACGATTACCGACGGAGTACCCCGTTTGTAGGTCATGTCATAAAACTGCTGCATATCTCCGGCCGGTTCCATCCGCCACCCCTGAAAAGCCGACGAATCGCGCACCGGACGGACGAGCCCCACGGGTTCAACGACCGTCTGCTGCAACACGGGTTGAACCTCTTGCGCGATACGGAACCACCGGGCACGCTCCGGACCGAATGCGATAGACGTATCTTGTGCCGAAACGGCATACGCCAGCAAAGAGAATAAACAAAAACAGGCGAAAGCACGATAAAGTCGCGTCATAACAGTATGGTGTGTTTCGGATTATGCACTAACGAGTATAGCTCCTCGTCCGGACACCGGCAGGAAAACGCGCAAAACTCCTGCACGACGATTAATAACCGATAGAACGGATGAACTCCAGCGCCTCGGAACTGAGCGGATCGTTACGGTCGAACCAGACATTCTCTTTGACCAGCTGCTCCCGCGCCAGGTTGATTTTTTGCGTGATCGGAAATTCGGGCCGGGGCAATTTGTCGTACTCATTCCGCTCCGAAGGCCGGAAAGTGCGGTTGAAAACCTGCTCTTTCGACGGGCGGCGCTTACCCTCCCACACAAAACCGGGTAACGTCAACGGCTGGCTATCCGGAATTTTGTCCATCGGATAGATCGAGTAGACCGGCTTGCCCCGCCAAACGATTTCGTCGACAGCCTGATCTTTGAAATAAAACGATATGTCGGCGCACTCCACGGTCATGAAACCGGAAATGTAGTTCCCCGTACTATCCTCCTCCACCATAAAATAGTAGGTCTGTCCATTCCCGTTTACATCCGTGCGGTAAATGGCCCCATCGCGGAAGAATGACTCGATTACCTTGCCTTTGATCTGGTTATAATGCGACGTATCGACCTCCTGGCTCATAATCGGCTCACCGGTAAAAACGGCACGGTCAATCTTCTGGTGGAGCGTATAAATATCGACCACTTTCGAGGTTACCTGATTGTTATCGTTCCATAACACCGGATCGACATACATATGCAGTGTGGAATCGAGCGAAAAACCGGTCATTGAATCGCATACCGCCTGAAAATCGTCCCGGAAAATCCGGACGTTGTGATAAGCGAACATCTTACGCACGAGCGAATCCTGTTCGCCCCCCACGCTATCAGCCGGAGCGGGCAACAGTGTATCCGCCTCTTGTTGCGCCAGCTTCGCAAGCGAATCCCGCTGTGCCTGCAGCAATTGAGCATGCGCAAGCGAGTCGGCGCGTGCGGCGGAATCGGCCTCAGCCCCAACCCGAGCTCCCTTACGCCGGGACTCTCGCAACAACAGTCTCTCCTGCCGGGCTTTTTCTTTGGCCCGGCGCTGCTCATCCTTGGCTTTTCGCTCCAGTTCTTTGGCTTCACGCCTCTTTTCAGCGGCAAGCCGTTTCTGCTCTTTTTCCGACAAAACGGGTCCGGCCACCTTTTCCTCCGTCACCGCCTTTTCGGCCGCTTCAACATCCTCCGGTGACATCGGCGTCTCTGCAGGGGCAACCGGTTGCGGTTCACCTTCCGGAGACTGCGAAGCTGTGCCCGCCGTCGTTCCCCCTCCGTCGGCAGGTGTAAACTCATCGGATGCTGCCGATTCGAGAGCAGCCAAAGAGTCGCGCCGCAGGGAGTCCCTCAGCAATGAATCCCGGTTATAGGTAAAGACAAACATCGAATCGGCCCGCATATACAGCGTATCCCGTTTGCTGCTGTCGCTTTCCTGGAACGAGGCCACGACCGGATCGCGGGTCAGCAGCGCTTTGCGTTCCTTGCCCCAATACTGGATCAGGTCACCGAAAGCCACCGCCTGCTGTTCGTCGTCGGCCACCTGCACGTTATTCACCAGCAGAGCGTCCTGCACGTTTTGTTTGTAAAGGATCGTATCTGCCCAAACCTCGCGGGTTTTGGTCAGGATATAGGACTGGTCGGTAAACGTATAGAGATCCGCCTTGCGGTCATAGGAACCCTTCAGCGCGGTCAGGAATTCGTCATCCTTGTTCCAGATGTAGGAGCGGGTGTAGAATCGTGCGATCTCACTGTCTAAATTGTAACTGACCGAATCCGATTTAAGCTGGTAATCGGGATTTTTCATCTCCACGTCGTGCACCCCGATCAATTCACGGTTATCGGCATAATAATACCCGTCTCGCGATTCCAGCCGGTTCTCCTTTTGCAACATGGTCCCGCCGCCGGTATAATGGCCGATATTGTCGAGCGTATTGAACGAAAAGTTATAAGTGTACAGCGTCGCATCCTTGTCCACGATCTTGACCAAGGGGGAAAAGACACGGGCCGTATTGAAATTCCCGTTATACTCGGCCCTGTCGCCGTAGATGAAGGTACTGTCCTTGTTGATAATGACATTGTTGTAACAATCCATCATCCGGTCGTTGAAACGAATCGCGCTGTCGCAGGTAATCACCGCTCCGTTGTGATAGAATACGACATGTCCCACCAGGCTGAGCGCCGACGAGTCGGCTATTTTCACCGGCCGCATGACATCGGCCGAAAAGTCGACCACTTTGGGAGCCGGTTCGGCTGCCAAAGCGACACCTGCGACGCCGGTTCCGCAGCACAACGTCCAACAAAGGAGATTCAGGAAACGCTTCACGATCGGAACAGGTTAAAACTATTTGAGCAGATAAGGCCTTTCGAACTGACAGCCACGAAATTCGGAATCTACCCGGATAAACATGCCGGCCACTTTGTTTTTGAGCCACGTTTCAAAATCGGCATCCTGCTTCTTCTTCAACGCAATCTCCTCGATTTTCAGGAAATCCTCCGAGAGGCTCGCCGTATGCGTGGGAATAATCTCGTCGAGACGTACGATTTTACCGAGGATATTACCCCGCATATCCTGCGACGCGAATGCATCCGAAATATCGCCAGGTTTCATATCTTTGAGCGCGTTATACACCTCCGGCGTCTGGCTCAGTTCCTCTTTCAGGAATTTGGTCGTAGCCGCGCGCGCATCGCCCTGATTCATCGCTTCGAGCAGTTCGATATTGGTCGCTACGCCGCCGTTGCGGTTGGAATACTTGTCTTCGGAATATTTCGCCACCGCATCGGCAAACGTCAATTTACCGGCCAAAATCTCTTGTTTGAGGCTGTCGAGCGTCGTAAAAGCCGCTTTGATTTCTGAATCGGTGAACTGCGGCTTAAGCAGGATATGACGGCAGTGATAGAGGTTTCCCACCTGGTCGAGCAGCAGGATCAGGTGGTATCCGAATTCGGTTTCCACCACCTCTGAAATTTGACCCGGTTTGAGCTTGGCCAATGCGTCGGCAAACGGTTGCACGAAACTCTCCTTAGGCATCGGATCCATCTCTCCTCCGCGAATGGCCGAGCCCGGATCTTCGGAATACATGCGGGCAAGCACCTCGAACTTCGTTCCGTTCATGATGCGCTCGCGCAGCTCCAGCATACGCTCGCGGGTGCGGAACTTGGCGTCCTCGGTGGACGGCGGATAGCGCACGATTTGGGAATAAACGTACTGCTCGGGAATAATCGGCAGCGAATCTTTCGGCAGGTGCTTGAAGAAACGCTCTACCTCCCCCGAGGTAACTGAAGATTTGCTGCGGATCTCCTGCCGCATGCGACCGGCATAGCGCATCTCTTCATAACGCTCCTGAAGGTCGCTGCGGATATCGAAAATCGGTTTGTGGTAATACAATTCGACGGCCGCCTGGGACCCTTTCTCCGCAATCTCCTGCGAAAGCGTGTTTTCGACCATAATAGCGATATCGCCCGTATCGATATTGAGCGAATCTATCTGCGCCTGGTTATAGAGAATTTTCTGCTCGATCAGCGTCTCGAGCGCTTCGCACAACGGGTCGCGGTCCGACGTATACCCCTGTTGGCGGCGCTGCTCGATCAGGCTTTTGCTCGTCTGCACCAGATCCGAATAGAGGATCATCGAATTGCCGACTACAGCGGCGACTTTGTCGGCCATCACCTGAGACTGTGCGGCAGCGCTGCCGCTGCCTGCAACCAGGCACAACAGGGCCGGAAGGGCGGAAAGCAAAAGTCCGGGTTTCATAGTAAAGCGTTTAATTGACATTGACAACGATTTTTTTCTCGGTAACGGCCTGCCGGTAAAGGCTGTCTTCATGGGCCTTGATAATATCCTGCTTGCGCTGGTTGAAAATCACACGCCGGATCACATCCGATACGCTTTCGACAGGGGCATAATCCCCCACCCCGCGATGGTCTGTAACCCGGACGTAATAAGTATAACCTTGATCCTTGAATTCAAATATTTTCCCTTCGTTGAGCAAGTACCCGTAATCGGTGTTTTTCTTGGTCGGCAACAGCGACAAGAGCACGGGAAATTCCGTCCAGTTATTGACCTCGATCAGTTCGAAGCCGTTTTTCGTACAAATATCGACAAAATCCTGATAGGCGTCGTTCCCTGACGAAAGCATCACCTCCTTGAGTTTCGCGATTTGCCGGTAGCTGTCCGGCACCTTTACGACACGCGCTTTGAGTAGGTTCTTGTCCAGAATGAAATCGGGTTTATGCTCGAGATAATAGTCGGCAATCTGTTTATCGGTAAAGAGCGTATCCATCCGCTTGTCGACATAATACTGATCTACTTTATGGGTCATCAGCGAATTACGGTACTCTTCCACCATGCGGTCGATATCCTCCTGGCTGCTGCGGAACATCTCCTCGGCCTCCTGTATTTTCAACTGCTTCTTCACCCACTGATCGACATAGGATTTTTGGATTTTGATACTGTCCTCAGCCGTCATGTCCGGTGTGAAAATCGGGGCGATATCGTGCAGGTAGAGTTTCTCCCCGCCTACTTCGGCCAGTACTTTCTGATTGGCAAACGGATTGGGAAAGCGTTTACACGAGACGAAGCCCGCGACAACGGCCAGCGAAAATATCAAAAAGAGTCGATTCATAGGCAACATGCGATTCGCTTTTCGTACTCAACGGCTAATCGGGCTGATTAGTATGGGCTTCGTCCGAAATTTTATCTCCCGAAGCGGTTTCTCCGTCCGGTTGCGACGTTGCAGCTTCCAACCGGGCCCGCTTCTCTTCCCGGCTGATCCGCAAGCCGATCGACACGAAACCGGCGATGAACAGTACGCAAGCCACCCCGTACACAATATAATAAAGCGTTTCATTTCCCAACTGTTCGCGTGTGGAAAGAATTTTTCCGCCGCCCAGCATCCATGAGAAATAAGAGATGGCATTATTGATACAATGGATCAGAATCACCGGAAGCAACGATCCGGTACGGTAGTAGATATACCCCAACACCAATCCCACCATAAATGCGTTGATCACCTGCTGCGGGATGAGGTGTACGATACCGAACACAGCCGCAGCGATCACCACGCCGCGTAGTGCACCGTACTTCCGTGTCAGGGCGTCCTGTACGATTCCGCGGAATAGCATCTCTTCCATCACCGGGGCTATCACGATAGCCGTCAGCATCATCCATCCTCCGGTGCCCATCAGGGCATTGAGCCGGTCCATATACATATCCGGCAGTAACCCCAGCAAAGGCTCGATGACGATCCCGGTAGCCAACACCATGATAACCCCCCAGAGGATGATGGTGAAATCTAGTTTCTTGAAACCGAATTTCAACAGGGTCGTTCCTTTCGGTGAACGGATTTTACGTTGGTACAGCCCGAAACCGATCGTCAGCGAGAATTGGATCAAATACCCGAGAAAAGTGCCGAATCCCGGCGACACGCTGCCGATCTTCTGCAGGATACCTACGATAATCGATCCCAGTACAGTAGCCACGATAAACACCCCCAACAGGGTCAGCAGATCGCCCCACGACGGATACCCCTGCTTGAGCAGCGCCCTACGTAACTCCTTTTCTGTCTGCATTTTTGTATCGGTTTAGGCTTTTTGCAAGCATTAATACAAATCGTCGCCGAGCGTAGCGACCATAACGGCCTTGATCGTATGCATACGGTTCTCGGCCTCGTCGAATACAATCGACGCCTCGGACTGGAATACCTCATCGGTCACCTCCATCTCAGAGATCGCGAATCTCTCGTAAATATCATTGCCCACCACCGTTTCCAGATCATGGAATGCCGGCAGGCAATGCATGAACTTGCAGTCGGGATTCCCGGTAGCCTTCATCACCGCACGGTTGACCTGATAGGGTTGCAGCAATTTGATCCGTTCACCCCACACCTCGTCAGGTTCTCCCATCGACACCCAGACGTCGGTATAAACGAAATCGCAGCCGGCAACGCCTTCCGCAACATCTTCGGTCACCAGAATCTTCGCTCCGCTCTGCATCGACAACTGGCGGCACTGGTTGACCAGCGCTGCATCCGGAGCGCAAGCCCGGGGCGAAATCGCACGGTAATCCATGCCCATCTTCGCAGCCATCACCATCAACGAGTTCGCCACATTGTTATGTGCGTCACCCAGGAAACAAAACTTGACTTCGGATAACGGTTTGGGGCAGTGTTCACGCATGGTCAGCATATCAGCCAACGCCTGCGTCGGATGAAATTCCGTGGTGAGGCCGTTCCAGACCGGAACGCCCGAAAACTCGGCCAACAGCCGTACAATCCGTTGCCCGTAACCTCGATACTCGATTCCGTCATACATTCGTCCCAGCACACGGGCGGTATCCTTGACGGACTCTTTTTTGCCCATCTGCGAACCGGTCGGACCTAAGTAGGTCACCTGTGCGCCCTGATCATGGGCCGCCACCTCGAAAGCGCAACGGGTACGGGTCGAATCCTTCTCGAACAGCAGCACGATATTCTTACCTGTCAGCAGTTTCTTTTCCTTACCGAGATACTTGTCGGCCTTGAGCCGCGCGGCCAAATCCAGCATGTAGGTAATTTCATCGGCAGAGAAGTCGAGCAGCGTCAACAGGTTTCTTTTTCTCAAATCAATCATGGGGTCGTTGCAATCTGATTAAACTGCACCAAAGATATGGATTTTAATCGAGAAACCAACACGCTCCCGCGGCTTCGGACACACGGTTGCGGCCGGTTTGGTACGAGCATAACTGTTATCTCGAGAATTTTGATTAATATTGCATGATTATTCAACCGAAAAAGTATGGGCAAGATAGTGGCGCTGGCCAACCAAAAAGGCGGTGTGGGCAAAACCACCACCGCGATCAATCTAGCTGCCAGCCTGGCGGTTATCGGCAAGAAAATCCTGCTGGTCGACGCCGATCCGCAGGCGAATGCGACCTCGGGGCTGGGACTGGATATCAATCAGGTCAACATATACGACTGCATCACCGGGAACGCCTCGGCGGCAGACATCATACAGCAGTGTCCCGAGATCAAAAAACTCGACGTGCTGCCTTCCAGCATCAACCTGGTGGGCGCCGAAACCGAGTTGCTCGAAATCGAGGACGGACAGAAACGGATGAAAGCCATTCTCGAACCGCTCAAACCCAGCTACGATTTTATCCTGATCGATTGTTCGCCGTCGCTGGGCCTCGTGACGCTCAATGCCCTGGTCGCCGCCGACAGCGTACTGATTCCGGTCCAATGCGAATATTTCGCACTGGAAGGACTCGGCAAGCTGCTCAATACGATTAAAATGACCAAGTCGAAACTCAATCCTGAACTGGAAATAGAAGGATTCCTGCTGACCATGTACGATTCCCGGCTTCGGCTGGCCAACCAGGTGGCCACGGAAGTACGCGAGCATTTCGGCGCGCTGGCGTTCGACACGATCATTCAGCGCAACACCCGCCTGAGCGAGGCACCCAGCTACGGCAAGCCGGCACTGTTGTACGACGCCGCCTCGACAGGCAGCGTAAATTACCTGAACCTGGCTAAAGAGTTCATCAAGAAAAACAAAAAAACGGCATAAGCGATATGAACCCGAAAAACAAAGGCTTGGGGCGTGGGTTGGGCGCCATATTCGAAATCGAAGGGAAAGACCTTCCGGCAAAAAAAAGCAACCATGCGTTCGAAGAGGTCGAGATCGCTTCGGTCGTCCCGAATCCGAAACAACCCCGCACGCATTTCGACGAACAGGCCCTCGGCGAGCTGGCCGAGTCGATCCGTACGCTGGGCGTGATCCAACCGCTGACGGTTAAGAAAGAGGACGACGGCAAATACACCATCATCAGCGGCGAACGCCGCTGGAGAGCTTCCCAATTGGCAGGTCTGGAGACCGTGCCGGTCTATATCCGCGAAGCGGACGACCAGCACGTGCTCGAAATGTCGATCGTGGAAAACATCCAACGCCAGGACCTCAATGCGATCGAGGTGGCGCTAAGCCTGCAGAGACTGGTTGACGAATGCAGCCTGACACAAGATTCGCTCGGTGAAAGGATAGGCAAAAAGCGCTCGACGGTAGCCAATTACATGCGCCTGCTTAAACTTCCGGTCGAGATTCAGCTTGCAATCCGTGAAGAGCTGATTTCCATGGGTCATGCCCGGGCATTGATCACGGTCGAATCACCCGAATTGCAGGTGGCCCTGCTTAAAAAGATAATAAAAAAAGGGCTCTCCGTCCGTCAGGTCGAAGAGATGGTCAAAATGCTGAACACTCCAAAACCGACCAAGGAAGAGATCGAAGAGGAGTACCCGGAAGAGTACGTAAAACTGGTCGAGCAGCTCGAGAAGGTTTTCACGCAGGAGATCAGCATCAAAAAAAACAATAAGGGCGGCGGCAAAATCGTTATCGGTTTTGAATCCGACGAAGACATCCGCGAATTTATCCGCAAATTCGACCGAGCTATCCGATAATGCCAGCTTTGCGCCCATACCTCCGCACGCTGACTGTTGCCCTCGCCTCGGCGCTGGCAGCAGTCGCCGTTTCTGCGCAAACGCCTCAGGCCACTACTGCGGAACACCCCCAAACCCAATCCTCCGCGTCACGATCGGCTCAATCGATGGTCGTACCCGCAGATACGGTGCAAAAGAAAAAGAGCAAGACATCTAAAGAGAGCCGCAGTAACGACAAGAAAAAAAACGACACCACCGCCCAATCCCCGGCAGGAGGGGCACAGGAACCGGGATTGACCCCGCAGAAACGCTTTAAAGTAGAAGGCGGGGTGCTCAAAGAAATCGTGCCTACGGCAGTTGAAAAAATCCTGACGGACGACAGTTCAAAATTGCATCAAACAGCCGTTTCCCCTGCTGACACCTCCCTCAAGCCGTTGAAAGGCGAATTGGCGGAAACGGTCGCGGCGGATTCCACGAAAGCAGGTAAACACAAACGCAGGGACGACACCTCTACCGTTCGTTACAGTGCGCTGTTCCGCGACACGATCCCGCTCTCGCGGATGACCGCCATCTCGCTGATTGCACCGGGGTTCTCACAACTTTACAACAAACAGGCGTGGAAAATCCCGATCCTTTACGGGGTAACCGGAGGTTTGGCCTATCTGGGTTTTCAGCAAAGCAGCAAATACAAGGAGATCAAAAAAGAGTACAACTCACTGGTCAGCCAAAACGCCGCACAGGAGCAGCTTGACCCTGTCCAGTGCGAAATGATCCGGTACAACACCCGGCGAACGGTATTTTTCGTCGGGGCGATCGCCTCTTACCTCTACTTCCTCTGTGACGGTGTGCTGAATTACAACGGTCCCGAAAATTCCGTCAAAAAGGCCACCACCCTATCGACGCTCTGCCCCGGAGCCGGACAACTTTACAACAGGAGTTACTGGAAAGTACCGATCGTCGTGGGTGCATTCGCTACGATGGGTTATGTGATCGACTGGAACGCCCGCGGCTACAACCGGTACCGCAAAGCATACAACCAGGTTGTGAACGGCGAACCCGACGAATTCGAAGGACGTTATTCGGCGGATTACCTCAAAAACATGAAGGATAACTTCCGCCGCAACCGCGACCTCTGCATTATCCTTACCGGAGCTCTCTACCTGCTCAATATCGTGGACGCGCATGTCGACGCACACCTGAAAGATTACGACATCAGCGACGATTTGTCAGTACGGCTCGAACCGACCGTTTTTCAAAACTACACGATGACCCGTAGCACCTACGGTGTCGGCATGTCCCTGAAAGTCGCATTTTAACCGCATAAATCTCCCGGAGATGAAAGGACTGTTATACTCCATGCTCTCTCTGACCGGCTTGCTGATGCTGCCGAGCCCTCTCTCAGCGGGAGCCCCGTCGGACTCAATTCCCGCCGACGAGCGATTGAACATCCGGCACGATTGCACCATTTACGATTCGATCATCGCTTCGTGGCGCGAAACCAACATGAACGATGCTTTCGAAAATTTCACGCAAGATTATATCAATCTCGACACGGCCAACTACATCGAAGCCGTCACTCCGTTTACAGACGCAGAATACCAAGCCCGGCTGCGGGGTATCGTATCCCCCATCCGCCTGCCGTACAACCAGATCGTCCGCAAACATCTGGTCGCTTACGTCACCACGCACCGCGCACTGACACGCCGGATGCTGGGACAATCCCAGTATTACTTTCCGCTGGTCGAGCGTGAGCTCGAGAAAGCCGGGCTGCCGCTCGAGCTCAAATTCCTTCCCGTTATCGAATCGGCATTGCAACCCACCGCAACCTCGCCTTCCGGAGCGGTCGGCCTTTGGCAGTTCATGCTCAATACAGGCCGCCAGTACGGTTTGGAAATTTCATCGATGATAGATCAACGGCGCGATCCGGTTGCCTCCACCCGGGCCGCCTGCGCCTACCTGAAAGACCTGTACAAAATATACGGGGATTGGACCCTGGCCATCGCCTCTTACAATTATGGTCCGGGAAATGTGAACAAAGCGCTTAAACGGGCCGGCAGCAATGCCACTACCTATTGGGACATCTACCCTTACCTGCCGACCGCCACGCGGGATTACATTCCGGCTTTCGTCGGCCTGACCTATGCCTACCATTATTACAAAGACCATCATATCCAACCCTACACCCCGTCGTTGCCACTGGCGACCGATACCGTTACCATCAAGCACAACCTGCATCTCGAGCAGGTAGCTGCAACGCTCGGCATCCCGATGGAGTTGTTGCAAGCCCTGAACCCGCAATACAAGCAGGATATCATCCCGGCCGCAGTACGCACCTATCCGCTGGTTTTACCCCAGCGGGAGATTTCACGCTTTCTGGAACAGGAGCAGGCGATTTACGACAAAGACTCGATTTACCTGGCCGACCACCTGAGCACAGCGGGCGAATCCAAACAACCCGTGCCTGCGGTAGCGCAAACCACTTCGTACAAAGTCCGCAAGGGCGATACACTTGGGGCAATTGCTGCGAAACACGGCGTCACGGCGGCCCAGTTGATGAAATGGAACGGGCTGAAAAGTGCAAACCGCCTTCAAATCGGCCAAACATTAAAAATTACCCGACCATGACCGGAAAGCGGGATACTATCGTCGCCGTCGCCTCCGGCACCGGAGGCGCGATTGCGCTGATCCGCCTGAGCGGTCCGACAGCCATCGCCATCGGCGACCGGATTTTCACCGGCGTGTCCGGCTCTCCTCTCAGCAGATCTAAAGGTTTTACCGTCCACTTCGGCCATATCCGCAACGAAGCGGATGAGATCATCGACGACGTTCTGGTGTCGCTCTTTCGCGCCCCCCGCTCCTATACCGGTGAGGACATGCTCGAAATCTCCTGCCACGGTTCGACCTTCATCCAACGAGAGATTTTACGTCTTTGCATCCGGGAAGGAGCCCGCATGGCGCAGGGAGGGGAATTCACACTCAAAGCCTTTTTAGCCGGGAAGATGGATTTATCCCAGGCAGAGGCGGTGGCCGATATCATCGCATCAGACAGTCGGGCCGCATTGACGCTGGCCACCCGCCAGATCCGCGGCGGTTATTCGAAAGAGTTTACAGACCTTCGCCAACAATTACTCGAATTGACCTCCCTGCTGGAGCTCGAGTTGGATTTCAGCGAAGAAGACGTGGAGTTCGCCGACCGGACTCGTTTATCGGCGATGCTCACAGAAATAGAACACCGGATCAGCTCACTGAGCGACTCTTTCCGGTTGGGCAACATCCTGAAAAACGGCGTTCCCGTCGCCATTGTCGGTAGCCCGAACGTCGGCAAATCCACGCTGCTCAACGCCCTGCTCAATGAAGAACGGGCACTCGTATCGGATATCGCAGGCACTACACGAGACCTGATCGAAGAGACGATCAACATCCAGGGTGTCACTTTCCGGTTTATCGATACGGCGGGCATCCGGGATACGGCCGACCCGTTGGAGCATATGGGCATCGAACGGACATTGCAGCGCGTACGACAGGCTGCAATTATCCTGCTGATGGTCGACGCCAACGATCCATCCGAGCAAATTGAAGCGCAACTACAATCTATACCGGTCGGGGAGGGGCAGCAAATCGCACTCATTCTGAATAAATCCGACAAAGCAACTGAGGAACAGATCGCGTTATCAAAGAAAACCTTACAGCAAAAAAACGCCATTCCTGTTTTGTCTATTTCAGCCAAGCAAAAAGGCAACTTACAAGCACTAACGTCATTGCTGTACGATTCCGTTCATGCCGATGAGTCGCTCCGTTCCGGACAACTGATTGTTTCGAACGCCCGGCACCACGAAGCATTAGAAGCCGCACGCGGAGCCACGCACCGGGCTCAGAATGGACTTGCAGGAGGCATTTCCGGAGACCTGCTCGCTCAGGACATCCGCGAAGTTCTGCACCATTTGGGCACCATTACCGGTGAAATCACGTCGCAGGACATACTGAATTCCATCTTTTCCAAATTCTGTATCGGCAAATAGGAGCCGGTAAACAACGATCAACAACACTCAGTAACGATTACTTAGGCGCTCATTCAGAGCGCCTAACAGCGTTTGCACTTTATCGCCGCTGCGATTGCATATGCAATCTTGCGCACTTTCCCCCCCCGTTTCTCCCCCGAGTCCCAACGTCGGGGAGATCGTTCGCTCCCGTCTCCGAGGTTCTGGAAAATTGAAACAAAGTGCAACGAGATGAAACGTACTGCAACGAAGAGATACGAACAAGAAGACAGGACGAAAGGAGGTGCGCGATGAGCAGCAATCTCCAAATCCGCAAGACCTGCCTTTTCTGCGGGTGCGGGTTCATCGCCAAAACGACCGTCACACAATACTGCTCCCATCACTGTGCGCAGCGGGCTTACAAACAGCGCAAGCGAGAACTTAAAATCGAAAAAGTTATTCCCGAAGCCACCGTTGTTTCGGGACGCCCCACTATTCTCTCACACAGGGATTACCTGAGCTGCGAAGAAGTGGCCGATCTGATGGGCATCAGCCGCACGACGGTCTACCGGTATTGTGTCACGGGAAAAATGAAATGCATAAGAATGAACCGAAAAATATTTATCAGACGGAGCGACGTCAACCAGCTCTTCGACAATGCCGGCCCCTACGAGGTAATACCTGTCGACCAAAAACCGATTACCGAATTCTATTCGATGAAAGAGATCACGGAAAAATATGGAGTTTCCGAATCAACGGTATATAATACGGTAAACGCAAAGCGGATTCCCAAAGTACTGAGCCGCGGCAAAACCATTTACAGCAGAAAGCACATAGACAAACATTTTTTGTTGAAGGCTCCCGATCCGCAGATTTTCGTATGGTACTCTGTGGAAGAGATCCGGCAAAAGTATGACATGAGCACATCGGCTGTCCACTCCTTTACCTCGGAATATGCGATTCCCCGCAAAAAAGGCAGCGGACGTACCTACTACTCCGCCAAGCATGTCGACGCCCTGCTCGAACAGCGCAAACCCGATCCGTCGATCCGCGAGTGGTACAGCATGGCCGATATCGTGGAACGCTACAAACTCGAACCGGGTTATGTGTCGAATCTAATCTATAAAAATCCGATCCCAAAAATCCGGCGCGGCAACAAAGGCTATTACTCCAAGGAACATTTCGACCGGCTTGTTCGCGAAAAGCAGCTCGTGCCGGAGTACTACACCGTCGAGGAAGCCATGGCAAAATACAACCTGACGCGGGACACACTTTATCACCATATCCGGTATCATAAGGTGCGGAAGATCAAAGAGGGCCGGTACATCAAAATATCGAGAACAGGTCGATGGATATGATGTGGTTTTTAGAACGTGCCTATGAACGAGCGCTTAACTCCGGAATGGGCAAGCATCATCCAACTAAAAATTACGACCCGTTGGAGACATTTGACTTTTACGTAATGGCTATTCAGCATGACGGCCTCCAAACTGCTTACAAACGGGATGTGGAAGCCCAAGAGCAACGCACCTTAGAAGAGAAAAAGCTAAAAAGGCAAGAACAGGAGGAAGCCGAAGAATCAGCGCGACAAAAACAATTCAAGCTGTTATAGCGCAAATTACGGCAAGCCTCGATAATCTTGTGCTTTTCGAATAAAATCCACTTAGTTTACTTATTCTCTTCCGGATCTTCCACGTCCACCGTCGGCTGAATGGTTATTACATCCCTGTCGGTCGGAACCGGATGATCGCCGTGCCCTTCGGTATCCTTGTCGGGTGCGTCCGCGTGATTGGTGAACGGCGGAATAACGACGTAACGCTCTACCCAATCCCGATACTTCCATGCGGATGTTTCCCTGAACCACACTTCATAGTCTATCCAATATGCCTGAAGCATATTCGTTGTGGAGGGCATATCAAAGTAAAGGAGCTGGCAACGCTCGCTGAGCGACGGCTCATAATTCTTGGCGTCCTGAATAGCCTTGTTGACCTTTTGGAAAACGTGGAATGGGATAATCTCGGCTTCCGGGTCTTGATTGTTCTGCGTATTGAGAATGAAACGCACCCGCATAACGGCCCGTCCCTGTCCGATGCGCTGTTGCTACACGAGGTAGCGGACATTGGTGTAGTGTACGAAAATCGCAGGGAAAACAATCTCTGTTTCAGTGTTCTCACTGAGGATAATACGGTTAAACTGTCCGTTGTCAAGAGAAACGGTTTTGAAAAAAGGCGAGCTGTTCGGGTCGCTCTCGGCTTCCCGTATGGTAAGCACGGCCCGTTTAACCGCCAGATACATCTCGGCAAGGGCGTTTTCTTCAACGCTTTCGGGGACGGAAACAGGTCCGGATTCTTTTGCCACCGGCTGCGGCTGGGGTATCGTTTTTTTATCTTTTATCATAGCGAGGGAGAGTTGCCGATTCCCGGAAGTCCGTTGAAAATCGTGTTATAGTATCTTGCAATCTCGGCGTCCAGTTTTTTATTAAAACCCATGAACTGCCGGCGTACCGGACGGCTTTTATGGTACTGGTTTGTCCAGAAACCGAAAGATGCGGGAACGTTGTGTACGGCGGCATAAGTGGTTGGCCCGACTTTGCGCACACCCCGGCGTCCGGGCCATTTCACACTTTCGGGATTGGCGACAATCGTATAGGTGGACGAGCGGCGGAAAGCCACCTTGCGTCCGGGCGCAGGTTTGTGGGTAACATTATCGGTCGTCTGGTCACCGTCGATTACCGACTGCAACAGTCCGCTGTGTTTCATCACCGGATGAGTAAAACGGCGTCCCCAGCGCGAAGTCCTCGCAGGCCATTTTTGCCCCGTACCGTAAAAGCCGCCCTCGTCGAAAGAGCGACGGAAACGGTCTTTAGAAAACCGGCCGGCTGTGGCGGTAAAGTCCAATACCTGTCTTTCGAAATGGCTTACGGTAGCCTGTGCCGGGCCGAGCCGGAGCCACTGTTTATAAAACTGATCAGGAGTTATGTTCATGGTAGGTAGAATTTTTGTTTGATGTTCCGAACGATTTTCTGTATTTGCGGCGGTAACGGGCGCTGGAAGTACGGGTGTTCACCGGAGAAGATGCGCCCGCCTGTGCAAAGGCTTTCCCTGAAAACCGGATGTACCGCAAAAGACGGCTTGCTTTCAGGCAACGCACCGACGACCGAGCCAAAACCGTCAGCCACCAGATAGCACCGGCAGGCGTACTCGATGGGCGGAATCAACTCCGACGGAAATTCGCGCTTGGGATAACTCACTCCTTCCAGAGCCTCATGCCACGGACGCACACGCTCGGCGGCCGCGAAATCAACAAGGTTGTCAATAGCTGCCAGAAGGATATCCCGTTGTTTTCGCTGAGTATCTGTCGTGAAATCGTTATGGTTGCGCAGCAGGGCCAGCGCCTCTTCAAAATCCAATGACAAGCCCGTTATCGCACGCTCAACAAGAAAAGCCGACCGATGAATGATTATGTCGGTGAGAATTTCCATGCTCTCGGCGCTGTTGTCCCAGCGGTCGAGCAGACGCACGAAAGCATCACGGATAATTTCGTACTCCTGCTGGGATTTCTCACGGTCTTTATCCAGATGCAATGCGGCCACATCCGAAAGCGGCCCTTTGATCGACGGGAGGAAAGCTGGCCGGTTATTCCACTCCCTTCAGAAAATTTGCGACGTTGCTGCTCCGGGAGTATCCGTAACGCTTGTAATACTGGTCAAAAGATGAACCGTCCATCGCAAGGAATCGCTACGGACGCATCCCATTCCACAAAAAACGGATTGACCCGATACAGAGGTATTGACCTGCTCACAGGCATCGAGGTCTTTCATGAAGATTTAGGGAACCAGACCGTAAACGTGGGTGAATTCTTGGGGGTAGTTGCTGCTGCGAAATACATCATCGAACACAACTACACACCAAGGATCATCTATACCGACAGCCTCACGGCTATCGTCTGGTTTACTCAGAAACGCACAGCATCCAAAAAAATTGCCGGCCATATTCAAGACCGAGGTGTTCCTGCAAACAATGTCCGTGGAGATCGACAGCATTGAGATCATCCATTGGGACAATGACAAGTGGGGAGAAACCCCCGCTGATTATGGCTTAAAACCATGATTTTGTATTAGATGATGATGTACCTCCCCTTCCGTGACGGCCTGGGAGGTACTTTTTTTCATACAGACTTCAAAGTAGGAGAATATGGCAAAAATTTTGAATTAGCAGTCAAATGTTTGCATTACGATACATTTTACACTATATTTGCAAAAAATAAACATCATGGGAAAGCCTAAAACACTCCTTTTCCCCATGCAGGAAAAGATTATCAAACAACTCGGCGAGAATATAAAGCTGGCTCGTCTAAGGCGCGATTATTCAATGGCGCAGGTGTCGGAACGCGCTGGCATATCCCGTTCAACGCTTTCTAAACTCGAATCAGGCAACCCAGGTGTAACACTCGATACGCTGGTAAAGGTAATGTTCATACTCGGTTTACAGGATGAAGTTGCCAGCATTGCTGCCTTAGATACTATGGGGAGGAATATTCAGGACGCCAGATTGCTGAATAATGCTCTAAAAACCACGAAGAGCCATGAAAAGAACAAATGACATATATGTTTTCGCCGACTGGCGTGAACTTGGCACGCAAACTTTCGTCGGGGTGCTTCATAGCGAAATGGTACGAGGCAATGAAGTATTTTCCTTTTTTTATGATGAGAGTTGGCTGAGCGGCAAATCATCCTTGATGCTCGATCCGGATATTTTACCGTTTGTAGGGCATCAATTTTTGCCGGGGAACAAAATAAATTTCGGCGTATTTCTTGACTCTGCACCCGACCGATGGGGCAGGATATTGATGAAGCGAAGGGAAGCCATTATCGCCCGAGAGGAAGATCGGAAACCGGAACCATTAACAGAAGCAGATTATCTGTTAGGAGTATTCGACGGAACCCGAATGGGCGGTTTGCGATTCAAACAGGAACCTGACGGAGATTTTTTGGATAGCAACAAGGAATTGGCTACCCCACCGTGGACAAACATCCGCGATTTGGAATACGCCAGTCTACAATTCGAAAAGGATGACAGCATCGATGATCCGGAATACCGCAAATGGCTGAGGATGCTGCTCGAACCCGGCTCATCACTTGGCGGGGCCAGACCCAAAGCCAACATCATGGATAAGGATCAGCATCTTTGGATTGCCAAATTCCCCAGTGGTCGCGACTCGCGGGATATGGGAGCTTGGGAAAAAGTTGTAAATGACATGGCTGGCATGTGCGGGATAAACGTACCGGAATCCCAAGCTAATATATACTCATTTACCCAGCATACATTTATTTCCAAACGATTCGACCGGGATGATGAAGGCCGTCGCATTCATTTTTCAAGTGCGATGACAATGCTTGGTCAAACCGATGGTGCCGATTACAACAGTGGTATCAGCTATCTGGATTTGGTCGCATTCATATCAAAGGTAGGGGTAAATGTAGATGCTAACCTCGAAGAGTTATTCCGGCGTGTCGTATTCAATATCGCTATTTCGAATTGCGACGACCATTTGCGTAATCACGGATTTTTATTAACGGACAAAGGGTGGGAATTATCACCGGCATACGACCTCAATCCGGATAACAAAGGAGGCGGATTAAAATTAAATATTTCGGAAGACGACAACAGCCTCGACTTCGATCTCGCACGTTCGGTTGCGGGAATGTATCGGTTATCTGATCAAAAGGCTTCTGAGATAATCGGGCAGGTAAGAGATGTTGTATCGGGTTGGGAAAGTCATGCTCAAAACATAGGGATTTCCCGCTCCGAAAGAGAGGAAATGGCAACCGCTTTTCGCTATTAAAACCTCTACCGATATACAGTAAACAATAGAGAATATACACCGCTATCATGGCGTTGATCCAATATTACTGCGTCAATGAATTTTGCATCATTTTTATCAATATAGCAAGAAGTAATTGATACAAAATCAGAGTAGTTTGGATAAAAATGTATATATTGCACCGGAAATAGTATCACTTTCGATGCAGGAAAGTGAACTTTCGCTAACACATTAAATATCAAAAAGTTGCAATATATCGCAATTCTTATTTTAACTAATTGATAATCAGGTTCTTTCCTTGACTGCATCAGCAAGTAGCACAACTAATTGACAATCAACTAGTTGCACTATATGCAAATGTAGAATACTGATAAAATGTCACTTAAATAGAGAAAAATAAGCTATTTCAAGAGTCATATTTTCTCTTGTTTGCTTATTTTTTCAGCATTTTTGTCCCCCGTTTGTTCCCTAAACGGATACAAGGGACAAAATTCTGTCCCTCATACAATTTAACGGTGATAAATAGGCAAATTTTATCAGTACCACTAAAACTTATCCAAATTATAGATAAGATTCTAATAGGACTAAAATTGTTTTTCAGCCATAATTACCTCTAATAATCAAAAAGTTAACATATTTGAATATAACAGCAGAAATCATCACCAATAAAATTTCATACAATACATTTGATAAATATTCCACACCATTATTGCGAAGTATTCGAATCATAGCATATTGAACATCCTCTTAAGTCTCACAGCGATTGTTATAGGGTGATTTGAAGAATTCGCTGAAAAATATTTGGAGTATTGCGAAATTATTCTGTACATTTGCGCCACTTTTGAAAATTTACAATGCTGCAAAATAGAATAGACATATTATCCCAAACGACAATTCGAGGCAACAAATGCTTCGGAGTTCGGTCGTATGTTCTTCATGTTTGGAGCATTGAAACGTCTGCAAATTTCATAAATACTTTCCAGCGAACACATATAAGAGATAAGATGCGATAGATGCTCGTATCTTGATCTTAGAATAAACAGCAGAATAGTTGGAGAGTCCTTACCGAACTTTCCAACTATTTTGTTTTATGCCCATTGGTGACTGTTTGCTCCGTGCAATTCCTCTCCCGTCATTTCCGTCCAATGAGCGCAAGAACAACCAATTTTAATTAACCGCACAGCGATGTACACAAAAGAGAGCAAAATGAATTACAAATTTGACGGAAGCAAGGTGTATTTTACATCGGACACGCACTTTTATCATTTGAATATCATTGGCTTTTGCAAGAGGCCATTCAAGAATGTAGAAGATATGAATGAAACACTGATCGAAAATTGGAACCGGGTAGTTAGTCAAGATGATATCGTGTTTCATCTGGGGGATTTTTGCCTGGGAGGATCCCATGAATGGACCAAGATTCTTAACAGACTGAATGGAAAAATCTATCTCATTCTCGGTAATCATGATCTAAAAAATATCAGGCAAGGGTACACCTGTAGGTTTGAATTGACAACCATGCAAATGCACATAGAGGTTGACAAGCAGAAAATCTACTTGAATCACTGTCCGTTCCTCTGCTATGGAGGTGCTTACGGGAACACGTGGCAATTGTTCGGACACGTGCATACGAGCAAAAATAACACAGGAAAAGACGCTTCACGACTGGGATATGCTCTTTCCGACGCAATATGATGTAGGAGTGGATAATAATGACTTTACTCCGGTCTCATTCGCGCAGGTAAAAAGGATAATCCAAAAGCAGATTGAACAATCGAATAAAAAACAGTAATATGAAAATACAATACATGAGCGATCTGCATTTTGAGTTTCGGGAGAACAGCAGATACATAAAACATAACGAATTCCCGGTAACGGGCGATATACTCGTATTGGCCGGAGACATTTTCTATCTGAAAGACAGAGTGGCTCCTTTGGGGAATTTCTGGAAATGGGCTTCTAAAAACTATAGGCAGGTTCTTATTGTTCCCGGGAACCATGAGTATTACAATTATTGTGATGTAATGGAACAGGGATTACAATGACGATGGATGTTCAAAGAGAATGTCGGTTATTATCAAAATCAAGTATTGAGAATAGACGATACCGATTTCATAATGAGCACACTCTGGTCGCATATCGAACCTGCAGACGAATATTTTGTTTGGAAGGGACTTAACGATTTCCGTCAGACCTTGTATAAAGGGAAACTGCTCCAAACGGAAACGTATAATCAGATGCATGACTTCTGTTTAGGTTATATCAAAAAGAGTTTTGCTGAAAGTACGGCAAAACACATAGTGGTCGTGACTCATCACCTGCCGACCTTGCAGGTTGTTGCTTCTCAGCATAAAGGTTCCGTATTGAACAGTGCATTTGCTACTGAATATGAAGAACTGATATCCGGCAGCAGGATCGATGCATGGATTTACGGTCATTCACATACCAATATCGACACAGAAATCGGGAATACAAAAGTGATTAGCAACCAGATGGGATATGTATTTGAAAACGAGCATGTAATCAACGGGTTTGATCCAGGGAAATTTTTAACCATTTGAAAAGAAAGAACATATGAAACAAAATAAGAAGACAAACTTTACCAGGCATTTTTTCATAGACTTGGCAAAGGAATGCGGTTTGAATACTACGATATTCGAACGGCTTGGAAGCGGGCGCAATACAGAAATCGTGGTTGATAACGATACATTGGAGATGTTAGTTAAACTTCAAGAGCAATTTGCCCGACTAGAAGAGATGGGTGACGATGAATACAGAGGATTTTATATCGAATTGCCCCGCCCTACTCCGGAAGAATGGGGAGATTGCGAAGCGTCGATTGCAGACGGAGAATATGAGAGCAAGGAAGAATACCTCCGGGATTGGGAATTGTCAAATCCCAGGGAAATGGTATGGTATCATGTTAGCTCCGCCAGATACAAAGAAAAGCGTACCATACAATTCACGGACAGGAAACACTCGTATTTTACTATTGCGAATTATTCTCGATATATAAACAGAGTCGGCAACTATTTTCCCAATGAATGGCAAAGGGATTTCCTTGTAAAGTTAGCCTTATATTTTCATAAGCTAATCGATGCTATCATACAAAACCCTGAGGGGTTCAATGATTATGTGGCGAATCATCTTCCTTACCAGCAGCGAGACGGAAGAATTGCGAGAAAGGAGTTCAACAGAATCGAATCGAGATTTAAAATTGAGGTCGAAGACGAGACGACGGCAATAAAAGCACTGGAGGATTCCGTCTGCAAGAATTTCGGGCAGCCGTTAGATACAATGACGATACGTTCGTATTGCAAATACTATCGGATCGCTCATGAAGCCTATGACCGGTATTTTGAAAGGTTTGATACTACACGAAAGAAGCGTACCCTTCCGAATGGAGTACCATTGGAATTACAGGATGTCGCATATTACAACATGGTTAAGTTCTGTGATTTGCAGAATAAATACAATCTAGACAGTGAAGCGGATTTCAATAAATTCGCCTCGGACCATTATGGGGAACTGGGATTGTCGCGGCTGAACGTACTCGCATCGGATTTTGACAGCCCCGGATGGAGAATCATTGTTTCCAATAGCTACTCAGCGTATGCGGATGTTGCGATGGAAGTCGCCACTGCACTTTACAAGTCTGGCGCTCCTTTGGAAATACACGACGCTGACAAACTTTTGCGAATACTCAAGGAGGAGGATCATGTGAAATTGATTCCGTACACATTTCACGATTACATGGGCCATCATGAAGAAGGAACCGTTTATCAACTTCCATGGGAGTACGAATGTATAGATAGCGAGGAGAATGTTTTATCATTGGAACAATACCATGAAATCATTTCTCTGGCAGAATGGGATGAAATAGAAAAAGTAACAATCAACAAAAAATAGAATAAATAATTATTTTAGAATTTTGATGTTAGAATTGCAAAATATCGGCACTATTCTGGATTAGTGCCGATATTTTGTTTTATTTATCCTCGAAAACAGCTATGATACGAATAACGAAACAGTAACATCCATACTAGATTATGCTGATACCCATCATAATTTCAGTATAGAGGACTTGTTTGCCCATCTGCACAAAAAATTGGCATAAACAGGCCTTCCTTGTCATGATATCTGTTCAAGCTAGTGAATGAAAATAGGCTGGTTAGAACCGGACGTGGAATGTACGCCGAAGTAATGAAACAGACCTTTGCCCCCAAACCAGTAAAGGAAGTGAAGGAGATTTATGAACTATTACAAGCCAATTTCCCATTTGCGAAATTCTGCGTCTACCAAGGAGAGATTATCGCACCTTTGCAACATCATCTTTCATCTAACCGCATCATCTATGCGGAAACGAACAGAGACTCGACAGAAACTGTTTTTAATTTTCTGAAAGGCAAGCAGCGTAATGCTTATCTGCGTCCTGATAAGAAAATGATATACCGATATGTGGATTTGGATAGCCGTGTCTTTTTGCAAAAAAAATCTTATCTCCGAAGCTCCTTTGCAAAAGGTATCAGGAGTTCCCATGCCCACGCTGGAAAAACTATTGGTGGATATATTAAGGGATGTTGACTTTTTTTATCTGCAAGGGAGTGAAAGCCACCGTATCATAGAAAATGCCTTTACCTCATACACGGTCAATCAAAGTCGGCTTTTCAGATATGCTGGCAGGCGTAAAGTAAAAGAGGAATTATCGTCAATTTTGGTAAATTGGAATGTACAATAACAAAAGGGAAACGAGCTACACAGGTTCAGTATGGTTCGATATGAGGTTTACCGATGGAATATACCGAAAACGGGATGTATAAAAGGCCGGGCAGATAAAGCAATATTGTCCATAATACATTGCTATCCGAAAATTTTGTGCCTGTTTATGGCGACAGACTTACATCGCTTTCTGTTAGGCAGAGCCCGCAGGGGAAGCCTGTTATTATTTGCTCTTTTTTCTTTTGGCCAGCAAAATTCCGTCCCTAGAATGTCCCCGACACACTTCGCATCATATACAATTCACTGACCACCAACAATATGAGTCATTTTAATATTTTCTGCATCGGTAAGTAAATCTTCTGCATTGGATAAATAGAACGTACGGCCCCAAGACCGACTCTCTCAATTGTGATCTACTCTTCCTCTTTAGCAGCTGCGTGTGACTTCCCGCGCAAAGCGAATCGCACCATAAAGTAATTGACAGGGAAAGCGACCACAAAGACACACAGCGGGGCATAGAGTTTCGGCACCCCGACCCAAAGCCATATCTCGAGCAGCACCAACTCGTTGAAAAGATTGATCAAATGAGCCGTCAGGAACTTGACCGCCCGGGCCCGGGTCGGTTTGACCCCGAATGTAAAATAACTCGACAGGACAAAATTACAGGAGATGCTGACGCAAAAGGCCAGCACATACGCAATCGCCGGATAAAGATTGTCAAAATTACGGATCAGGATCACATAGGTCCCGTAATTGACGACCGTTGCCACTCCCCCCACTGCGGCAAAACGCACGAATGAATGCCCATATAGCTTTCGGACAAGGGCGCACAGTCTATTCATCATCAATTCCCAGATATTCGCGGGTGGTAACAAAACGACACCCCCGGTTTTTGAGCCAGATCAACAATTGCTCAAGTTTACCCTGGAGACGTCTTCCTGAACATTGTGTAAGATACCGGGGAATGCCGAAGGCTGAGTCCCCCAACCGGTCGGAGAATTCCCACGGATGAAAATAGAGGTTCAAATGACCGTCATGCCGTAAAGCGCTCCGGCAAAGCATCTTGTAAACCGACAACGGCATCACATGCAGTGAGAGCCAAAAGAGCGGTATCCGGAACGGATAAGAAACCGATGTGGGATAAATCATCAGTCCCGCCTCTTTCGTGACGGTGCGGGAAACGCGAAGATTGTTATATCGCCCCGGAATCCAGGTGGGGTTGATCGACGAATTATACCGATACCCGACCGCAGCAAGCACCGCGGACGAAGCTGCGGCAAGGCGTGGGGCGCGATACCCCACGATCCGGGTTCCGGTCAATGCTTCCAGATAACGCTTACTCCCGCCGGGATCGGATTGTGCAGACTGGGCGTGATAATAGTCGTGCGAAGCTATTTCATGACCCGCTGCGACCATGCGCCGGATCGTTTCGGGGCAATGCGCGGCGAAATTCGCCGTAGTATAGAAAGTTACCCGCAGATCGAGTCTGTCAAGCATCTGCAACAAGGCTTCCAACCCTGCGGAAGAAACCGCCAGTTGGGTTTGCAGATCGATACTACGGCCCCTTTCAAGCGGAAAATCGAACTCTTCGACATCGAAACCGAGTGTTACTGTCATACGCTAAAAGCTATACGAAAAAAGTTTTTCAGCTCCCGAACCAATACCTCCCCAGACATCTTCGACATGACAACACCCTCTCGCAACGTCGTTTCGACCTCCTCGATCCGCAACCCTTTGCTGCGTTCGGCGAGCATGATAAATTCTGTATCGAACAAGAAATCAGGGATGCGCGTGCGCAGCATCACATTCCGGGCTGCTGGGGAAAGCCCTTTCAGGCCTCCCTGGGTATCGGTATAGCGGGTATTCAGGAAAAACCGGTTCAGCATCCTGGAGCCATGAGACATCAACTTGCGCATGGGCGGCAATTTGGAATGATAGCTCGCATTACGTACGGCAATTACCACGTCGCAACCGTCAAAGACCCGGTCGATCACCTGCCGCATCGATTCTTTGGCGTAAGGCATATCGATGTCGGTATAAATCGCGAAAGGCGCCTGTGAACGGGCTAACCCAGCCCGGATGGCCGCCCCTTTACCGCCGTGAGGAATGTCTACGATTTCCGCATCGGGAATCGTCCGCAACAGTTGGTCATGCTCCTCTTTGCCGAAATTGCGGGACGACCCGTCATTGGCGACGATCAAGTGCAGCCGTTTGTCAGGGTAAAAACCACGCAATTCCGTCAACGAACAGGCCAGATGAGAAATAAAATCAGCATTCGGATTGTAACAAGGACAGACGATATCGAGCGTATCGCCGGGTTGAGCCGGACGCGACGAATCAGCAGTTTCGGCCCCGGCTGCGGAGCTATCCGGAAACTCAGCGACGGGACAAAAAAACGTGAGCCACACCATGCGCAACCAGGTAAAACAGAAGAACCACACATGGAGCCACAGTGTCTGGGTGATGCACCTCATCACGGGGACGGGACAAATCAGGTCGATCGGTACAAGACCCAACAATACGAAGTTACCCCAAAACAGCGCTTTATCCGTACGGGTACGAACCGGACGGCTCCAATACCACAGCATGAAGCCCGCCAATGCAATGATGTAAGTGTGTTTTTCGGACGAATCACTGAACAGTACCACCCATCCCATCAGGATGCCGAGAGCCTGGGCCCGGAAAGCCGCAGTGTCCCATTTACGCCGTGAAACCAGAAACAGCAGCGCCAGTACAGCAAGCGAACCGATCTGCAAAACTCGGAAATTGGGGAGCAGCCATTCGGCCAACGGTTGCGCATAGAACAACGACTCATAGGTCTGATCGGATTGATGGACTGCCAGGGCATTCAACCACTCTCCGTAATAAGGTATCAAGCCGGACAGCGGCAACTTCAACGCCGGGAGTAAAAACAACACGCCGCCGGTCAAAACGACATAACCCGCATTCCGCCAGAACCGCGGGTAGCAGACCAACAGGGCCAATGAAAAAATACCATAAATCTTTGTCAATCCTGAAACCATGATCAGCAACACGGCCCAGAACCCTTTATTCCGTTCGAGCAGGGAATAAGAGAAAAGGAAAATGTAGGCTACCGGAATGTTATACTGGAACGACAGCAGGCTCTGGGCAAGAATCGGCAACGTATAGAGAAAAATACGGCACTTTTGGTCGTGGGTAAACCGTGCGGGCAGAGTGAATACCGCCGCGAAAAACATCGTATAATTAAGCAGGTTCCAGACAAACGGCCCGAGCCATGCGGGCAATACGGCGAATGGCGTGAAAAGCACCGAAAAGACCGGGGTATAGAGGAAGAAGCGCATATGGCTGGAAACGAACTCCGGCGTGTAAGGACTCACCCCACGCCAAAAATCGATCGTCGAATCGGCAAAGGCAAGAAAATTGAGGTGACGACCGCGGGAAACCTCCATAAAAGTAACCACGAAAGCGAGCAGAAAGCCTAGAATATACAGGTTGCGCTTATTGTAAAAGAACGACAGGTCGAATTTCGCCATAGCTCGATAAAAAAATAAACTGTTAAAACGCAAATGTAATGAAAATCGACCAAAAGCTGACTTACACCGGCCTAAATCAAGTTCTCTCCGACCAATATTCCCAAAACTCCATACAAATAGCGTATCTTTTTATGTGAACAGACGATGCACGCGCATTCTCCGAATTATACCTATCTTTGCATCCCGTCACCCAATGCCTATGGAACAATATATCGAACGGATCGCAGTCCACAGCGTCGGCAACAAGGCCAACGGCGATGCGATATTGCTATCCTCGTCGGAACTGATGCCGGACGAAAGTATCCGCAACCTGCTGGCAACCTACTTTCTCTCGCCGTTTAAATCCGAAGAGTACTACAACCTCTACCACGAATCGTCACTGGAATTGAACGAAGCATACAATTTCGTCTCCCGCATTTTCGACGATCCGCAGGCCCTGCATGAACAATCAGTCCAGCTCGCCAAGCACCTCTACGAACAGAGCAACCACCCCAAAATCAAAGGGGGAGAATTCTACGTGGTCTATTTCACCGATTGCCCGTTGCACGGCGAAACGGTCGACGCCGTCGGATTGTTCAAATCCGAAAACAAAGATACTTTTCTGAAGATTTCCGCATCGGCGGCCGGATTCGAAATCGAAAGCCAGCAGGGCATCAACATCAACCGACTGGACAAGGGATGCCTGATTTACGACACCGACCGGGAGAACGGTTACGTCGTGGCCGTCGTGGACAATACGAATAAAGGGACAGAGGCCCGTTACTGGCTCGACGATTTCCTGCACGTCCGCCAACGGCAGGACAATTACCACCACACGGAAAACGCGATCTCAATGTGCAAAAGTTTCGTCACACAGCAACTGCCGCAACAATTCGATGTAACGAAAGCCGATCAGGCGGATCTGCTGAACCGCTCTGCCAAGTTTTTCAAAGAGAAAGAGACTTTCGACATGCAGGAATTCGCCAACGAAGTGATGGCACAGCCTGAAGTGATCGACAGTTTCAACTCCTTTTGTTCGGACTACCAGCAGGAACGCGATATCCGCATCGAGGATAATTTCGAAATTTCAAATACGGCCGTAAAAAAACAATCCCGTTTCATGAAGAGCGTCATCAAACTGGACCGCAACTTCCACATTTACGTGCACGGCAACAACCAGTACATCCGCAAAGGTTACGACGAAGAGACCGGCATGAACTATTATCAGCTGTTCTTCAACGAAGAGCAATAACTATCCGGGGAAGAAAACCGAATACAAAACCGATCGTTACCGGTCACGCCAAACCGGATGCTCCCGCATCCGGTTTTGTTTTATATTCCCGGTCGGGCTTGCGGTCCGAAGCTAACAGCAGGCGCCCCAACCATACAATCATTCCGGGTTTAATCAGCCCAGCCAATTCCGATATCAGCAAATTCATACTTGAATTTCATAAAAAAAGTACCATATGGCGCTCCCCGGCATCACTCTTGCGGGATATTTTTTTATCTTGACGAAAGATATTCAAACCAGTACATCAAGTTTCGCATATGGAAAAATCAGACATCGGAATCATCGGACTGGCAGTCATGGGCGAAAACCTGGCCCGCAACATGGAACGCCACGGCTTCAGGGTCTCGGTATACAACCGCACGGCACCCGGCGAAGAGCATGTGGTAGAGCGGTTCATCGAACATTACGGCACCTGGCGCCGCTTTACTCCTACCCGCTCGATCGCCGAACTGGCCGAATCGGTCGCACGGCCGCGTAAAATCATGATGATGGTCAAAGCCGGATCGGCCGTCGACGAACTGATCGGACAACTGCTCCCCCACCTCGACCGGGGCGATGTCATCATCGACGGAGGAAATTCATCGTTCATCGACACGGACCGTCGCGTAAAAGAGCTGGCTGATAAAGGGATATATTTTGTCGGCACCGGCATTTCCGGCGGCGAAGAGGGAGCACTCAACGGCCCGTCGATCATGCCCGGCGGCGCACCGCAAGCATGGCCGCTGGTCAAAGATATCCTACAATCCATTGCGGCCAAACTGCCCGACGGTACACCGTGCTGCGCATGGATCGGACCGGGCGGAGCGGGACATTTCGTCAAAACCGTACACAACGGCATCGAGTATGGCGACATGCAGCTTATCTCGGAAGCCTATTCATTGCTCAAACGGCAGGAAAGGCTCAGCAGCGAGGCCATACACCGGACGTTCAACGACTGGAACCGTGGCGAACTGAACAGTTTCCTGATCGAAATTACGGCCCGGATCGTCAATTTCAAGGAGAAAGACGGCGGCTACCTGCTCGACCGCATCCTCGACGTAGCCGGGCAGAAAGGAACCGGAAAATGGAGCGCCATCGCCGCAATGGACGAAAACGACCCGCTGACGCTGATTACAGAAGCCGTTTACGCCCGGATGCTCTCGGCGCTCAAATCACAGCGCGAACAGGCTTCATCCCTGTTTCCGCCGTCTCCCGTAGGTATCCACAAAACGGGCAACGAAGCGATTCGCGACGCACTTTATGCAGCCAAGCTGGTCTCGTACGCACAGGGGTTTTCGCTGCTGCGCCAAGCATCGCTGCGATACGGCTGGCAACTCGATTACGGCACTATCGCCCAAATCTGGCGGGAAGGATGCATCATCCGCTCGGCATTCCTCAGTAAAATCACCGAAGCTTACCGACAGAATCCCGAATTGGAAAATTTGTTGTTCGATGATTTTTTCAGGAATAAGATCACAGAATCGGCAACCGCATGGCGCAGCGTAGTGGCAAACGGCATGCTCAGCGGCATCCCGCTGCCCTGCATGAGCGCTGCACTGAGCTATTTCGACGGACTACGGACCGGCGATTCGGCAGCAAACCTGATCCAGGCGCAACGCGACTATTTCGGGGCGCACACGTTCGAACGTACGGACGCCCCCCGGGGACAGTTCTTCCACAACGATTGGACAGGCAAAGGCGGCGACACCACCTCGGGCAGCTATAACGTTTAAAAACGGCATGATGAAAAAAGCAGATAATCAACTACTGGTCATATTCGGGGCTTCGGGGGACCTGACCAAACGCAAGTTGCTCCCCTCGCTTTTCGAACTCTATGTCCGCAACCTGCTCCCGGAGAAGTTCCGGGTATTGGGAGCCTCGCGGACGGCTTTCACGGACGAAGAGTTCCGCGAAGAACAGCGCAAAGCGATCCTCGACAGCCCGGAAGCAAAGCCTTACGATCCGGAACAGGTCGGACGCTTCCTGCAGCTGGTCCATTACCTGAGTTTCGACTCCACGAACGAAGCGGAGTACGGCAAGCTCAAGGAGCGGATCGAACAACTGCAACAGCAAAACGGGCTCGACGACCGGATCATCTACTACCTGGCCACTCCGCCGGTGATGTATGAGAGCGTTCCCGTCAGCCTGCAAAAACAGGGCTTGAACAAACCCCGTACCCGCGAGGGATGGCGCAGGATCATCGTCGAAAAACCGTTCGGGACCAATCTCGAATCGGCCGAACGGCTCGGCGAGAAACTGCGCAAAATATTCCCGGAAGAGAACATCTACCGGATCGACCATTATTTGGGCAAGGAGACTGTACAGAATATCCTGGTTCTGCGTTTCGCCAACGGCATCTTCGAGCCGCTCTGGAACCGCAATTACATCGATTCGGTAGAGATCTGCGCGACCGAAACGCTCGGGGTGGAAAACCGGGGCAAATACTACGAGGGCGCCGGAGCGCTGCGCGATATGATCCAAAACCACCTGATGCAACTGATGGCCTTCGTGGCGATGGAAAATCCCGCAGTGTTCGACCCGGAGCCGATCCGCGACGAAATCGTCAAAGTGTTCCGCGCCATCCACCGTTACTCGCCCACGGAAATCTGGAACGACGTGATCCGGGCGCAATACACTGGCCGCACGGTCGGCGGTACGGCACTACCGGGTTACCGGGAAGAGAAAGGTGTTGCCGCCGACTCGACGACCGAGACCTATGTGGCGATGAAACTCTTTATCGACAATTGGCGTTGGGGCGGCGTACCTTTCTATTTTTACACAGGGAAACGGATGGCCGAAAAGAAGTCGGAGATCGTGATCAACTTCAAATCGACCCCGACGCAAATGTTTGCAGGACAATGCTCCGGCAGTTCCTGCAACAAACTGACGATCCGGATTCAGCCGGACGAAGGCATTACGCTTAAATTCGGGCTGAAGATGCCCGGCGCAGGTTTTACGGTCAGGCAGGTCGGCATGGATTTCCGCTACTCGTCGCTATCGTCGAACTACCTGCCGGACGCCTATGAGCGGCTGCTGATGGATGCGATGCTCGGAGATTCGACGCTCTATGCCCGGCAGGATGCCCTCGAAGCGAGTTGGGGATTTATCGATCCTATCCTACAGGCCTGGGCGAAAAAACCGGATAAAAACCTTTACACCTATCCTGTTCTGACCGAAGGGCCCGAAGAGCGTTACGATTTGCTGTACCACGGAGCTGGAGCCTCCGGGCCGGAAATACCTACGGGCCCTTGCAAGTGCGGGAAATAACCAACTGACGACGACCATGACCAATATCTTTTCATCCCGCGACTCCCGCGAAGCGCTGGAATTGCTCTCCGAGCAACTCGCCATGCAAGTTCGCCGCAAAAAAGAAGAACCATTCTTCCTGGCCCTCTCCGGCGGAGAGACCGCCCAGCAGATGTTCCGGTTGTGGACGGAGCGATTTTCCGGACGGATCGACTGGGACACCATCCGGTTTTACTGGGTGGACGAACGATGCGTACCGCCCCAGGACTCCGAAAGCAATTACGGGCACGCCCACGAACTGTTGTTCGGGCCGCTGAATATCCTGCCTGCGCACATTCACCGCATCCAGGGCGAAGAGGAGCCGGCTGCCGAAGCCGTTCGTTATGCGCAAGAGGTGCGGGAAGAGCTGCCTCACCGGCATGGAATTCCCCGTTTCGATGCCATTATCCTCGGAGCGGGGAGCGACGGACATACGGCATCGATCTTCCCGGATTCCATATCTCTGATGGCGGATCAGAATCTCTTCGCCGTTTCGGCGCATCCCGGCAGCGGACAAAAACGGATCACGATGACCGGTCCGCTGATTTTAAACGCCGCCATGCTGCTGCTGCCGATTCTCGGTAAAAGCAAAGCGCACATCACCCCGTTGCTGCTGGGAAACGCTCCCGAACGCGAGCTACTGCCCGCCGGCTACGTGATCTCGCATGCACGGCACATTTCGATATATACCGATCCCGGCAGCCATCCCCTCCAGCCGCCTCTGCCGGACAAATAGCCTTTCACCAAATAAATCGGGTCGTATTTCCATTTATCCAGCAAATATTTGGGAACTCGCTTTCTTTGTGCGATATTCACAACATGATTCGATATAAAACCTCAGTCGTTTTAACAAGGCAAAATCAATCTGTTCAATCTGAAGCGCCCGGCAGGATGGCCTTTTATTATGCTCTAAATAATTCGGTAATGAAAAAAATATTTGTTCCGATCGCGTTCATGGTTGCTTTGAACGGCTGCATTATTCCGGTCTATGATCCACCACGAGGTTCTATCGAACTCCACAATTACTCGGATCGTCCAATCTATGTATACAGCAATGATGAGGATACACTGCCGCTAACTCCGGCTTTAGAATTATTTAATACTTATGACAGTAAACGTTATGATGCTTGGGGTAATGAAATGCCGAAGCCCACGTTGAGTGTTCCAGAGGAGAGAATCGATGCATATAGTTACGGTAAGGTGCGGACCGGGGGGTCAAAAAGACATCCCAGTATAGGCCATCCGAAGAATCCGGATAATAAACTGTATCTTTTCTTTATTACAGAGGAGACCATGCGGAACCATACATGGGAAGAAATCTGGAAAGATCAGTTGTATGTGAAAAAGGATTCTGTTACCGAAGGAGAAATGGAGAAAACATTGTGGAGATATACCTATTTTCCGCCAAAGGAATGATAAAATACACCATATCGAAACCATTTTATGCAAGCTGAAACTTCCTCTTTTGACCTTAGCCCAACAGAAATCAGGCCTCTTCAATCTACTTCATTAAGAAACAAGATATTATACTCTTTATTTTTTATATGATCGCTGTTATCTTTACGGCGATCATACTCAATTTCGGCATTATGGAGATCCAACGACCCGGCTACCTGCTGCGAGAATGGCGTGCAACGGACTGCACCTCGTTAGCCCGCTACGCGAACAACATAAACATCTGGCGCAACGTCCGCGACCGTTTCCCCCATTCCTATACCGAAGAGGACGGACGTTTCTTTATCGGCAATATCGTTCCGCAGTCGCCCGGCTATGAATTTGCCATCGTCATCGACGGCGAAGCGGCCGGCGGGATCGGACTGGTGCGCCAAAGCGACGTGGAACGGCTCAGCGCTGAAATCGGCTACTGGATCGGCGAACCTCACTGGAACCGGGGTATAGCCGGGGATGCCGTGGGCTCGATCTGCGAGTATGCGTTCCGTGAAACCGAACTGATCCGCCTGTTCGCATCGGTCTTCGAATACAACGCACCGTCGATGCGGGTGCTCGAAAAAAACGGCTTTCGCAAAGTAGGCGTCCAGCGCCGCGCAGCGATCAAAGAAGGACGGATTATTGACCTGCACCTGTACGAACGGGTGAAATAACGTACAAAGCGGGATATCGCCGTTGCCTGCAAAAAGAACCGCAAAAATAACTGTCCGAATAGAGCCAAACCGATAATATTTACGATCTTTGTCTTTATTCTTTCCAACCAACACACACAACTACTATTCAATGCCTACCGATTTCACCTCACTCCGGCCCGACATCGCCGCGTGCGGACTATACTGCGGCGCCTGCCGGAAATTCCGTCAGGGGAAGTGCCCCGGTTGCCGGGACAATGCCAAAGCGAACTGGTGCAAAATCCGGCAATGCTGTACGGCTCACCATTATAGCAGTTGTGCGGATTGCACGCTGATTCCGCTGGAAGCCTGTAAAAAATTCAACAATCCGATCGCCAAAATATTCGCTCTGGTCTTCCGTTCCGATCGCCCGGCCTGTATCCGGCGTATCCGTGAAATCGGATACGATCGCTATGCCTCTGAAATGAATCTGTCCGGGCGCCAAACCATCCGTAAATAGCGGCCCGTTCCGACACCCGTTTCACAGACAGGAAGGAAAATCCAATTTTTAATAGCAAAGAACCGCAAACCGACTTCGCAATGATAAACCCATCCACGCTCGAATTCCTTTCCGAATTGCGGGAGAACAACTACCGCGAATGGTTTCACAGTCAAAAACCGCGTTACGAAGCGGCCAAAACCAATGTACTGGATACGGCCGGACAAATGCTCGACGGTATCCGTCAGTTCGACCCTTCGCTGGGTTTCCCCGACCTGCGCAAATGCATCTACCGCATTGCACGGGACACGCGTTTTTCAGTGAACAAAGAGCCTTATAAAACCAATATGGGGGTTGTCTTCAGCCCCAGCGGCACCACGCACGGCGACCTGTCATGCTATTACATGCACGTAGAACCGGGCGGGTCGTTCATTTCGTGCGGGGTATACATGCCGTCTGCCGACGTACTCAAAGCGGTCCGCAAGGCGATCGACGACGATTGGGAAGAATTCGAAGCGATCCTGAACGACAAATCATTCAAAAAGGCTTTCGGCGATCTGTCACGTGAAGAAAAGGTGCTAAAACGGGTGCCGGCCGGTTTTGCCAAAGACTCCCCATCCGCCGACTATCTGAAACTCTACCACTTTTACGTACAACAGCCGGTCAGCGACGCACAATTGTGCAGCGAACGGTACGTGGCCGAGGCCGTACAGGCATTCAAAACCACCAAACCGTTGAACGATTTCCTAAACCGGGCCATCCGTAACCGTTAACCGATGAGCCCACAGGAATTTTACCAAACCTTCCGGGAGCAGCAACAAGCCTTGCTCCGGGTAACGAGCCGGACCCGCAACTGGATTACCGTCCTTAAACTACTCTGTTTCGCAGCTCTCGTATTCTGCCTTTACCGGCTTATCGCCACTTACGGTGCAACTGCGTGGATCTGGTGCGGCGCCGGCACGGTGGCAGCCTTTATCCTGCTAACAGTATGGGATAACCGGGTAGCAGCGCGGATCATCGAACTCAAAACGTTAATCCGCTGCTGCGACACCGAATCCGATTACCTGAACGGGAAAACAGCCGAACTCGATACCGGCGTGAAATTCCTCGATCCGGGACACCCTTACTCTCTCGACCTGGACTTATTCGGTGAAGAGTCGCTGTTTCAGGCGCTCAACCGCACCGTTACCCCGCAAGGAACCCAACGCTTAGTCCGTTGGCTGCTCGCCCCTTGCCAGGACCCGCAGCGAATCACACACCGGCAGCAGGCCGGAGCCGAACTGGCCTCGCAGGCGGAGTGGATGCTCCGTTTCCGCACGACAGGAATGGTGCACGAGATTACCGGAAACGACGATACCGCCGTACGCCGCTGGCTCGACGAACCCCGCTTTTTCAAATACCGCCATGCCCGGAAGACCCTCTACCTGGCAAACGCCGTCAGCATATCGCTCTGGATCGCAGCGTTCTTTTCGCTGATCCCATACGGGATTCCGGGAATCGCACTATTCATACAATTGGGCGTACTGGGCTTATTCCTCAAGCGAATCAACCGGCTGAGCAGGCAGACGGACCGGTTCCTGCACGCCGTAGGCACCTACAACCATCTGGTTGCACGCATTACCGCAACTTCTTTTTCCTGTCAAGAGTTGCAGGTCTTGCAGCACACCCTGACCGAAGGACGCCCGGCCGAAAAGGCGCTTCGAACACTGAACCGCATCCTCAGCAGCTTCGATCAACGCAACAACGTGCTGGTCGCCGTTATCCTGAACGGCATCTACCTGAAAGACCTGCACCACATCCTGCAGCTCGACCGCTGGCGGGAAAACTATCGCGAGAACGTGTCCACCTGGCTCGATACGATACAGCGTTTCGACGCACTAGTGAGTATGGGAACCTATCGCTTCAACCATCCGGATTATTGCACCCCGGTTCTTAGCGACGACATATTACTGCAAGCCGAAGAGATGGGCCATCCGCTGCTCAATACTAAAGGCAAAGTCAGCAACGATTTCGAGGTGCGGAAACTGCACGACCTGTATATCGTTACGGGAGCCAACATGGCTGGCAAAAGCACCTTCCTGCGCACCGTCGGGGTCAATCTCGTACTGGCCCTGTCGGGTAACGTCGTATGCAGCCGGACGTTCGCCTGCCGGACGATGTCGCTTTTTACCAGCATGCGCACGACCGACAACCTGGCTAAAGGCACCTCCTATTTCCACGCCGAGCTGCTGCGGTTGCAGCAACTTGTGGCTACGGCCGAACACGCCGACAGGCTCTTCATCATCCTCGACGAAATGCTCAAAGGCACCAATTCACAGGACAAGCTCAACGGATCGCTGAAATTCCTCACCCGTCTTCGGTCGCTGCCGGTAGCCGGACTGATCGCTACGCACGACCTGGCATTGGGTGAACTGGCCAAACAGGACCCGCAGCATTTTCACAACGTTTGCTTCGAAATCGAACATGCCGGTGAAAAGATCATCTACGATTACAAACTCCGCCCCGGGGTCAGCCGCAACATGAATGCATCGATCCTGCTGCAACAGATGGGACTGATTTAACCGCCCGTAGATTCGGCCAGAAGCCAACGAACGTATCCGCCAACAGCACAATCGAGTTTTTAACCGCGTCGGAATTCATCCGAACCTGTACAAAAAATCGGTGCCGGGGAAATTCCCCGGCACCGAACCGTGCATTAACTTAACCTAAATAAACCTTACCTCTATTATTGTCGGTCCCCAACGCGTTTATTTAAAATAACGGTTGTACAGGCCTTCGAAACCTTTGCCGTGGCGAGCCTCGTCCTTGCACATCTCGTGTACCGTATCGTGGATAGCATCGAGGTTCAGTTTCTTGGCCAGCGTAGCGATACGCTTCTTATCCTCGCAGGCGCCGCATTCCGCCTCCATACGCGCTTTCACATTGGTTTTGGTATCCCAAACCACTTCGCCCAGCAGTTCTGCGAACTTAGAGGCATGCTCGGCCTCTTCCCAGGCATAGCGCTTGAACGCCTCTGCGATCTCGGGATAACCTTCGCGGTCAGCCTGGCGGCTCATCGCCAGATACATGCCCACCTCGGTGCATTCGCCCATAAAATGATCCTTCAGGCCCTGAAGCACCTCTGCATCCACACCTTTTGCCACTCCGATCACATGTTCGTCGGCCCAGGTCAGCCCCTCGCCTTCGACCACCTCTTTGAATTTCGAACCCGGGACTTTGCACTGCGGGCAAAATTCGGGTGCTGCATCTCCTTCGTGAACGTAACCGCAAACGGTACAAATGAATTTCTTTTTCATAACGATCTTTTTCTTTAAGTTTAAAGGTATCTTTTCAAATAACAGTTCCTAATCCACTCCCCGGCTGCATTTGCGGCACAGCCCCTTATAATAGACCTGCACCTCGGTCACCTGCAACCCGTCGGGGACGGCCTGCATCAACCGGTCTCCCTCCACCATCGACAAGTCGTGAATTGCCCCGCAGGATTTACAGTAAAAATGGGCATGCGGCGTGATATCCCCATCGAAATGGGTGTTTTTCGGGTCGATGTCGAGGGACAGAACGGCCCCCTGTTCGGCAAAGAGTTTCAACGTGTTGTACACGGTTGTTTTCGACAGGGTCGGCATCGACGGGGAAAGCGCATTGAAAATTTCATCGGCAGTCGGATGCGTCCAGTGCGTCATCAGGTATTCCATAATGGCAAGACGCTGCAAGGAAGGTTTCACCCCGAAACCGGACAGATATTGATGCAGTTTCTTATCCATTATTATAAATACTACAAATTTGTATTCATTACAGATTTAAATTCAATGCAAATTTACTCCTATTTTCTGAAATTGCAATAGTCCGGGATTTTTTTGTTATTTCTTGAAGATAAAATAGACCGCTAGCACCAACAGTATAAAAGCCACGGCATGATTCCAGCGCAGTGCCTCTGTTTTGAAAAAGACCAGCGTAAAAACGGTAAAGACCAGCAGGGAAATAACTTCCTGAATCACCTTAAGCTGCATCAATGAAAAGGGGCCGTCGTTGCCATGAAATCCGATCCGGTTCGCGGGTACCAGGAAAAAATACTCCAGCAGCGCGATACTCCAGCACATGATGACAATTCCGGCCAGCGGCAGTTCGTCGAACCATTTCTGTCCCTTAAGCCGCAACTGGCCATACCAGGCAAAAGTCATAAATACATTGGACACGATCAATAACCCTATTGTCCACAATCCTTTCATACAAGCATTTATCCTTACGTTTTTCCGTCCCGGATACAAAGCCGGCACCACTTTTGCGAACTAAAAACCGAACGGAACACAATTATGTCCGTTTTCAGCGGCGATCCCTTCGGGATTCAGGCTGCAAAATTAGAGGATTTTTATAAATTTACAGAACAAGACCAAACGAAATTGACACTAACCGGTAAAATTACCATTATGAAGAGATACAATACCGCAGCAGGCCCGCTGGACATCGAAATTCTCGGCCATTCATCGGTCATTATGCATTGGAACGGCCAGGTGATCCATATCGATCCGTATAGCGAAGAGGCCGATTACAGCGAACAACCCAAAGCCGACCTGATTCTGGTCACGCACCACCACAGCGACCATTTCGATCCCGATGCAATTGCAGAAATACGCAAAAAAGATACAGTAGTCATTTCAACGGAAAAGGTAGCCCACGCCCTGGAAGGTGTAACCGTCCTTCACAACGGGGAGCGGACAACATGGAACGGAATTACGATCCGGGCCACCCCGGCCTACAACATCGTCAACATGCGTGCCCCCGGCGAGCCGTTCCACATTCCGGGCGAAGGAAACGGATATGTAATGGAGATCGACCCGCTCCGCATTTACATTGCCGGAGATACCGAACTGATTCCTGAAATGTCCGGGCTGGAGGCTATCGACATCGCCTTTTTGCCGAAAGATGTACCCTATACGATGAACGATTCGATGTTCATCGAGGCAGCCCGGGTTATCCGGCCCAAAATACTGCTTCCTTACCACTGCCCCAAACCGCGTATCGACAGGACAATGCTCCGAAACGCACTGCCCGGCATGACGATCCCGGAAAAGTAAAAGCGGGGAAAAACGGCACATGCAATAAACGCGCGTTTACAGCAAATCAACCTTTGCTTTAAGCGCGCGTTTGCCCGTTACCGTTGATCAGATACTTATAGCTCGTCAATTCCCGTAGCGCCATCGGACCGCGTGCATGAAGTTTCTGCGTACTGATACCGATTTCGGCACCGAGTCCGAACTGGGCGCCATCGGTAAAGGCGGTAGACACATTCGCATAGACACACGCCGCATCGACACTCTGTTGGAAAAGGCGGACAGCGGCAGGATTCTCGCTGACGATCGCCTCGCTGTGCTTCGACGAATAACGGGTAATGTGCGCGATCGCCTCGTCGAGTGAAGAGACCGTCCGGATGGACATTTTATAGGACAGGAACTCGGTACCGAAACTCTTCGCCGTAGCACGCTCCAGCAAACGGGCCGGATAACGGCCGTCGAGCACGGCATACGCGTCCGAATCGGCATAAATCACCACCTCTTTCGCCGCCAGCCGTCCGCAAACGGCAGGCAGGTCGCCGAGCCGGTCCCGGTGCACGATCAGGCAGTCGAGCGCATTGCACACACTAACACGCCGGGTCTTGGCATTGAACACGATATCGGCACATTTAGCCCGGTCACCTGCGGCATCGAAATAGGTATGGCAAATACCGGCACCCGTTTCAATCACCGGAATACGGGCGTTATCCCGCACATAGTCGATCAGACCTTTGCTGCCGCGCGGGATCAACAGATCAATATAGCCGACGGCACCGAGCAGTGCAGCGGTGGCCGCACGGTCTGCAGGCAGCAAAGTTACCGTATGCTCATCCATTCCGTGTGCCTGCAACACTTCCCGGATCACCTTCACGATCGCTTCATTCGAATAGCCGGCGTCGTGGCCGCCTTTCAGCACACAGGCATTTCCGGATTTCAGACACAGGGACACGACATCAAAACTGACGTTCGGACGGGCTTCATAGATCACGCCGATCACTCCGAATGGAACCGATATTTTTGTGATCTTCATTCCATTGGGGCGAACCACTTCATCCAATACATGCCCCAGTGGAGACGGTAGCGAAGCCACGTTACGAATATCGGCGGCAATGCCCCGGATACGCTCCGGCGTAAGCATCAACCGATCGTACATCGGGTTTTGCTCATCCATCAGGGCCAGATCGCGCCGGTTGGCCTCCAGGATAAACTCCATTTTCGCTTCGGCCGCATCAGCCAGTGCCAGCAGCACGGCATCAATCCGGGAAACATCGGTCAGGTTCAATGCCCGGGATGCCTCCACCGCTTTATTAAAAGTTTCGTTCAGTTCCATATCTGCCTTTACGCTTCAGATAAATCCCATTTACATCTGTCAATCAAATCAATCCAGATACAAATAATCATAATGAATAAACGGCCTGATTCCTTTTTTTCCGGCCGCCTGCCGGGCGCGGTTACTATCGCAAGCGATACGTCCCACACCGATCTGACGCCCGTCGGGAGCAATGATTTTCACGATATCGTCTTTCTCGAACTCGCCTTTCACCTCACGCACCCCGATCGGCAGCAGGCTAACCGCCTCGGGACGCGACAGCGCTTCGTACGCTCCCTCGTTCACATGCAATTCCCCCTTGGCGAATCCTTCCGAATGGGCGATCCATTTCTTAACGGGAGAGATGGTCCGGTCCGACGGAATAAAACGGGTGCAAACGACATCCCGGCTTTCACACAGAACGTCTGTCAAAATACTATCCCTCTTCCCATTGGCCACGATCACCTCAATCCCTTCATCCGCCACTTTCGTCGCAATCCGGCACTTGGTCAGCATCCCGCCGCGGCCGAACTGGGATTTGCCCGTCTGGATGTAACACGACAAATCCTGCTGCGGTAAAATCTCACGGATAACCTCCGTACCGGATTCGGACGGATTGCCGTTATAAATACCGTCGATATTGCTCAGAATAATCAGCGCCTCGGCATCCATCATCGCCGCGACCATACCGGAGAGTTCGTCGTTATCGGTAAACATCAGTTCCGTCACGGAAATCGTATCGTTCTCATTGAGAATAGGGATAACCCCGTTCTCAAGCATCACCGTCATGCAGTGCTGCTGATTGAGGTAATGGCGGCGCGTCGAAAGGCTTTCCTTGGTGGTCAGCACCTGTCCGCAGACGATTCCATGATCGCGGAACAACTCGTAATAGCGGTTGATCAGTTTGGCCTGTCCCACGGCAGAAAAAAGCTGCCGGGCGGAAACCTGTCCTAATTTTTTCCTGTGGTTATGCAACTGCATCTCGCTGCGGCCGGATGCCACCGCCCCCGACGAAACCAGAATCACCTCTACTCCCCCCCGGTGCAGTTCGGCTACCTGGTCGGCCAATGCCGACATCCGCGTAACATCGAGCGAACCGTCCGGACGCGCGAGGACGTTGCTCCCGACTTTGACGACGACCCGTTTGAATCTGTATGCCATGATTTATTTGCTGTTGAAAAGTCCCGCCTTGACGGCTTCGGTAAAACCACTCTCTTCCATCGCGGCCAATCCCCTGAGCGTCATTCCGCCAGGAGTGGTCACCTTGTCGATCTCGGTCTGCGGCATCGTGCCGTTCAGATTCATCATCTCCAACGCCCCGCGCATCGTCTGCATCACGACAGCCCGGGCCTCTTCGGGAGCAAAACCGAGTTCCACTCCGCCCTGAATGGATGCATCGAGGTATTTTAGCGCAAAAGCGATTCCGCAGGAAGCGAGCGAGGTTCCGGGCCCCATCATCGGCTCCTTCACGACGACCGTCTGGCCCAATTCGCTGAAAATGGAGACAAGTTCATCGAGTCGTTCTTTCGGGGCACCCTGTTCCGCTATGAAGGTTACACTTTCGCCGAGCGAAATGGCCGTATTGGGAATAATACGATACATGACCGGCATGACGCCCGAACCATTATCCAACAGTTTGCCCAGTTCTTCAAAACTCGAACGGCCGATAACGGACGCAACAGCCTGCTTCCTGTAATCCAGCCCGCCACGAATCTCCTTAACCACCTCTTCGAGCAGCCACGGTTTTACGGCAAGCACGACCAGGTCAGCCCCCTGCACCGCTTCCCGGTTGTCGAGCGTCGTGCGGATAGCCGGATCATATCCTTTGATCTTATCGAGTGTCTGCTGCGTATGTGCCGTAACAGTGAGGTCCGAAGCCGGCACGAGGCTTCCGGCCGCGATGCCTTTGGCAATTGCGCCGCCCATATTTCCGCCTCCGATAATTGCGATTTTCATGCTGTGGTCAAGTTTAAGTTCCAAAGGTAGAAAAAATATCGCATCGTTGGCAACAGCGCGCAAGCCTCCCGCGTCGACTTCACTTAAAGCCAATGGAAGAGCTCCCGAAAGGGTCTGCTTGGGGCTCGTAAATTTCACAAAAAGTTATTTTAATCCCTCACCGCATTCGGGTATTTTTGAATAACATAAAACAACAGCCATGAACCCGAATATAGGAAACAAGATCAAACAACTGCGCGAAGAACACCAGCTATCGCTAGCCGAACTGGCCGCAAACGCCTCCATCTACCCGATGCAACTCGAAAAGATCGAAAGCGGTGAAATCCAGCCTACCATGGCGATTATGGTCCGTATCTCCCGTGCGCTCGGCACCCGCCTGGGCACGATCCTCGACGGCGAGGAGCACTATGAACCGGTCGTACAGCTCAGCACCGACCGAACCCCGTCGATCAATCTGGTGGAGAGCGAAAACCTGGGCAGTCACCTGCGCTTCTCCGCGCTGGCCCAGAACAAAACCGACCGCAATATGGAACCGTTCTTCATCAACGTCAGTTACTGCCCCACCGGCGACCTTCCGTCGCACCACGAGGGAGAGGAGTTTCTCTATGTGCTGGAGGGGTCGGTACAGCTGCTTTACGGACAGGAAACCTATACGCTGGAGAAAGGCGACAGCATCTATTACGATTCGATCGTGCCGCATAACCTCACGACGCTGGCCGAAGGGGAAACGGCCAAAGTGCTGGCCGTGACCTACACCCCGTTCTAACCCGTTGGATTTCGTAAAAAGATGGAATTGATTAACGACACACTCGGCGGCCTGCTCGAAAAATGGGCACAGGAGCAGCCGGATCACGATTTTCTGGTCTATCCGGACCGGAATCTGCGTTTCAGTTACCGGCAGTTCAACGAGCGCGTGGACACGCTTGCAAAGGCTCTGCTCGAAATCGGCGTCACCAAAGGAAGCAAAGTCGGCGTCTGGGCCAAGAACGTCCCCGACTGGCTCACATTTATGTTCGCCTCGGCCCGTATCGGCGCGGTGCTGGTGACAGTCAACACCAACTACAAAGCCGCCGAGTTGAAATACATCATGCAGGATGCCGACATCCATACGATGTGCCTCGTGAACGGCTACCGCGACAGCGACTACGTACAGATCATGTACGAAGTGGTACCCGAACTGCGCTCGTCGGAGCGCGGCCGGCTCCATTCGGATGAATTCCCCGAACTGCGCAACGTCGTCTACATCGGACAGGAGAAGCAACGCGGCATGTACACGACCGCCGAACTGCTCACGATGGGTTCCTACGCATCGGACGAGGCGTTGCTCGCGGCAAAAGCACAGGTTAATCCGTTCGAAGAGGTCAACATGCAATATACTTCGGGTACGACGGGATTCCCCAAAGGGGTGATGCTGACGCACCACAATATCCTGAACAACGGGCTCACGATCGGCGACTGCATGCACTACACGAACCGGGACAAAGTACTGACCTGTGTGCCGCTTTTCCACTGCTTCGGCTGCGTGCTGGCCCTCTGCGCCGTGATTACGCATGGCTCCACAATGGTGATGATCGAGGACTTCGACCCGCTCAAAGTGTTGGCATCCGTGCACAAAGAGCGCTGCACGGCCCTCTACGGCGTCCCGACAATGTTCATCGCCGAGCTGAACCATCCGATGTTCGACATGTTCGATCTCAGCTCACTACGTACCGGCATCATGGCCGGAGCCCCCTGCCCGATCGAAACGATGAAGCAGGTAATGGAAAAGATGTACTGCAAGGACATCATCAGCGTATACGGACTGACGGAGAGTTCTCCCGGCATGACCGCTACGCGGGTGACCGACTCTCCGGAAATCCGGGCTACCACGGTAGGACGTTCGCTGCCGTTCGTCGAAGTGAAAGTGCTCGACCCGGAGACGAACAAAGAGTGTCCGGTCGGCGTACAGGGCGAGATGTGCTGCAAGGGTTACAACATCATGAAAGGTTATTACAAAAACCCCGAAGCGACCGCCGCGATCATCGACGAAAACGGCTTCCTGCACTCGGGCGACCTGGGCGTAATGGACGAAAACGGTTATTTCCGCATCACGGGACGGCTCAAAGATATGATTATCCGCGGCGGGGAGAACATCTATCCGCGTGAAATCGAGAACTTCCTGTTCCGCATGCCGCAAATCGAAAGCGTCGAAGTCGGGGGCATCCCGAGTCCGAAATACGGCGAAGAGGTGGGGGCATTCATCAAGGTCAAAGAGGGACAGACGCTGACCGAAGAGGAGATCAAGCTTTTCTGCCGCGGCCAGATCGCGCGCTACAAAATACCGAAATACATCTTTTTCGTCGACAGCTACCCGATGACCGCGAGCGGCAAAATCCAAAAATACAAGCTCAAAGACTGGGGCCTGGAGATGCTTCGGGACCGGGGCGTCGAAGTGATTTAACCGGCATCGCACCACTTATCCCGGAACAAACGGCCAAAGGCCGTTCCGTATATTGTAAACGCCTCCGAGACCGACCAGGGTGAAAATCCTGAAATGTCCCAGAGGCGTGTTCCGTTACCGTAGCGAGACTATCCTGCGATCCGTTAGTGCAATAAAAACCGGATATCCTCCACGATCTGTGCGTCAGTCAACCTGTTTTTTTTCCAACAGTTCCCCTATCGCATAACGGTCGGCAAACTCCTTGCGGACTCCGTAATTCAGCACGCGCATATCCGAATCCCCGTAATAGCGGGCGATCTTCTCGCCGAAACCTCCGTCCAGCACCCCGTCTTCGAGGGTAACGACTATCCGGTGATCGGCTTTGAGTGCATCCAGCATCTGTTCATCCACTCCGGTTATGTAGCGGGGATTGATCAGCGTCGCATCAATCCCGGCATCGGCCCGCAATTTATCGGTGACGGCCTCCCCCAGCGCATAAAAAGAGCCCAGTGCAACAACGGCTACCGTATCGCCGCGACGCGTCAGCCGGTACCGGTTCAATTCGCTGTAATCGGTATCGAAGTTCCGGCCGCTCTCCACGACGGTCGCCCCCGGCACCCGGACGGCGACAGGATATTCGCGCTGACGAATCGCCCACCCGAGCATTGCAAAATACTCTTCTTTACAGGTAGGAGCCAGATAGACCATGTTCGGGATGTTACTGATGAGCGGAATATCGAAAAATCCGAGGTGCGTCACATCGTTCATGCCCGCTATCGTCCCCATAAAAACCGGTATCACGGCAGGATTCCCGTTGATGCACAAATCCTGGGACAACTGATCGTAACAGCGCTGGATAAACGTACTGTAAACCCCGTAAACGGGACGTCCTCCGTTGGCCGCGATCCCGGATGCCAGTGCAACGGCATGCTCTTCGGCAATGCCTACGTCGACAAACTGACGTCCGGCCTGTTTTCTCCGTTCGGGCGTAAATCCCATAACGGCGGGGGTTCCCGACGTAATGGCAACGAGCGTCGGATCCTTCGCCATCCGTTCCAACAGGAAACGCCCCGTCAAATCGCCATAATCCTCCGCCGCACCGGCTTCGGACTTCGGGGCGCCCGTAGCCAGATCGAACGGCATGCCCCAGTGGAAACGTTCCCGGTCCGCTTCGGCAAGCGCGTATCCCCTGCCTTTCAAAGTATGGATATGCACTACCGTCGGACGGGGTGTGTTTTTCACCCGGTTGAATACCTCGATCAGCGCCGCGACATCGTTACCGTCCCGGACATAGAGATAGTCCAGTCCCAATGCCCGGAAAAAATTACATTCGGCCTTCCCGTCGCTGTCGCGCAGAGCTTTCAGGTTCTGATAAAGACCGCCGTGATTCTCGGCAATGGACATCTCGTTGTCATTGACCACGACAATCAGGTTCGTTCCCATTTCACCGGCATTGCTCAAACCTTCATATGCCTCTCCGCCGCTCAACGAGCCGTCGCCGATCACGGCGATGATGTTTTCGGCATCCCCTTTCAAATCCCTGGCCTTGGCAAGACCGCAGGCCAGGCTAACGGAAGTGGACGTATGTCCGACCGTAAAGAAATCGTGTTCGCTCTCCAGCGGGTTGGTATAACCCGAAACCTCATCGTATCGGGCTGGATCGAGGAACGCAGCGTTACGCCCGGTCAGCATCTTGTGTACATAACTCTGGTGCGAAACGTCGTACACCATCTTATCTTTAGGCGAATCGAACACATAATGCAGAGCAATCGCCGCCTCGACCATGCCGAGGTTCGGGCCGATATGGCCGCCGTGCGCACTCAGTTTGGCCAGCAGGGCCTGGCGGATTTCGCCGGCCAGCCCGTTCAGTTGGCCGACGGAGAGTCGTTTTACATCTTTCGGGGAATCAATTTTCTCTATATACATCGTTACATGCGTTTAATGTTACTGAACCTATTTCACAATGCAATATTACAGCTTAAAACACCACCGGACGGTATCCCGATTACAGGGAAAATTACCCGGATTACTGTTTCAACGTATTGCAGGCACAACATACGAGAACGCAAAAGACAAAAAAGGGAGAAGATGCTTCGTAAGCTCTCCTCCCCTATTCATTCCGTCTCAGTCCGCGCATTGTATCGCATGAAACGGGTGCACTGCGCAAGGCCTTCGATCGAAACACGAACGGCCACACACGACCAGGCCGACAGGAAACCGCGTTTTTACCGGATATTGGCGATGCTGATGATATCGGCGAACACTCCCGCCGCCGTCACACCGGCACCGGCACCGTACCCTTTGATCTGCATCGGATACTCCTTGTAACGCTCTGTCGTCAACAAGATTACGTTGTTGCTGCCCGCCAGGTGATAGAACGGACTGTCCGGGCCGACTTCGCGCAGCGACACCTCGGTCGCCCCGTGATCCATACAGGCCACGAAACGCCACCGCTTTCCTTCGGCCGCAAGCCGTTTACGCCGGGCCTCGAACTCGGCATCCAATTCGGGCACACGCCTCCAGAAATCCTCGACGCTGCCCTCGAAATATTTTTGCGGAATGAAAAGATTCTTTTTCACATCGTCCTGTTCGACCCGGTAACCGGCTTCACGCGAAAGGATAACCAGCTTACGCACGACATCCATGCCGCTCAGGTCGATGCGAGGATCGGGCTCGGCATACCCCGCTTCTTTGGCCAGTTCAATAGCCCGGCTCATCGGTACGGTTTCGTTCATTTCGTTGAAAATGAAGTTCAACGTACCCGAAACCACCGCCTCGATCTTCAGGATGCGGTCGCCGCTGTTGATCAGGTCGCTGATCGTATTGATAATCGGCAGGCCTGCTCCCACGTTGGTCTCGAACAGGAATTTAACCCCGCGCGACCGGGCGATATTCTTGAGTTTCAGATAATGGTCATATTCGGATGACGCAGCGATCTTGTTGGCCGCCACAACCGACACGTTATGCGAAAGCAGCTCTTCATAAATGCTCGCTACGGACGGGCTGGCCGTGCAGTCAACGAAGACCGGATTGAAGATATTCATCGCCAGGATTTCATCGCGAAAAATTTCTGGGGTCGAAACGCGGTCCGACGCAGCCAGCTGCTCCTTGTAACTGTTCAAGTCGATCCCGTCACGCGAAGCGATGAAATGGCGCGAATTGGTAATCCCGACGATCCGGATCTTCAATGCATTCTCTTGCATCAGTTTCTCCTGCTGCAGGCGTATCTGCTCCAACAGGTTACTGCCCACCAATCCGACACCGGCTATAAAAATGTTGAGTACCTGGTACTCCGACAGGAAGAACGAATCGTGGATCACGTTGAGCGACTTGCGCAGGTTCTCCCGTGTCACGACGAACGAAATGTTCGTCTCCGAAGCGCCCTGTGCACAGGCGATCACATTGATACCGTTGCGGCCGAGCGTATCGAAAAGTTTTCCGGCAACTCCCGGACGGTGTTTCATATTCTCGCCGACGATCGCTACCGTAGCCAGGTCGTGATCGGTTTTGATTTTATTGATCTCGCCCATCGCAATTTCCTGTGCGAACTCGGCCGAAAGCACTTCCACGGCCAATGCGGCATCGCCGTTGCGCACACCGATCGAGGTTGTGTTTTCCGAAGCGGCCTGCGAAACGAAGAACACGCTGATACCCGATTTCGACAGAGCTTTGAAGATGCGGTAATTGACGCCGATCACACCGACCATACCCAAACCCCTGATGGTAATCAGGCAGGTATCGTTAATCGACGAAATACCCTTGATCATACGGCTGTCTCCGGCCTTTTCCTTCGAGACGTAGGTTCCCGGCGCATCCGGGTTGAACGTATTGCGGATGCAGATCGGAATATTGTTGTGGTAAGCCGGAAAGATAGTCGGCGGATAAATCACCTTCGCGCCGAAGTTGCACAGCTCCATCGCTTCGACAAACGTCAGGTGCTCGATCACATAGGCATTGCTGATCACCTTCGGGTCGGCGGTCATAAAACCGTCCACATCGGTCCAAATTTCGAGCGCATCGGCTTTGAGCGTCGCGGCCAGCACCGACGCGGTATAATCGGAACCGCCGCGACCGAGGTTCGTCACGTCGTCCGACTGATAATCGGCGGCAATGAAACCCGGCACCACGACCACCTTCGGCATCGCCGCGAACCGTTCGCGGATCAGCTTTTCGGTCGGTGCGAATTCGACGATATGTTTCCCGAAATAGGGCCGGGTCTTGATAAATTCACGGGCGTCGTACAGTTCGGCGCATCCGAGTACCCCCCGCACGATCACCGACGAAAGACGCTCCCCGTAACTCACGATCGCATCGCTCGTCTTGGGGGAGAGATCCTTGATCAGATAGACTCCCTTGAAGATATTGGAAAGTTCGTCCAGCAACGTGTTCACCGTTGCAAGTACCTCCGCACGGCACGCCGGATCGACCACTTCGTCTACCGTCCGGCGGTGACGCATGACGATCTGTTCGAGTTGGCTTTTGTACTGCATATCGCCTGCGGCCGCCATTCGGGAAGTCAGCAACAGCTGATCCGTAATACCTCCCAACGCCGACACGACGACAATCACCTCCTCACGGCAGGATTCCACCACGTGCTTCACCTGCCTCAGACCTTCCGCAGAACCTACGGACGTCCCTCCAAACTTCAGTACTTTCATATATTTATGATAGGGTTACAGATTTGCAATTTTAGAAAAATTCCCAGAAATCTCCTAATTTTTCAAGGGTTCCGGCGGTGAAAAGTCCGGCAAAATGAATATATTTGTCCTCCGCCTCGCGGAAACGTGCGAATTATCAATCCAAACATAACGAAAACCATGAATTTAAAAGAGGTTCTGGCCATATCGGGCCAAAGCGGACTGTTCAAGTTCGTAGCCCAGAGCAAAAACGGCGTGATCGTCGAATCGCTCACCGACGGTAAGCGCAGTAATGCATCCGGTTCCGCCAAAGTGAGCGCATTGGGCGAGATCGCGATTTACACCGAAACGGACGACCTGCCGTTGGCGCAGGTATTCGAAAACATCTACAAACACACCGCAGGCAAAGAGGCCATCAGCCCGAAAGCATCGCCCGAAGAGTTGAAAAAGTTCTTTGCAGCCGTATTGCCCGAGTACGACCGCGAAAGGGTACACGTATCGGACATCAAAAAAGTAGTGGCCTGGTACAACCTGCTGATCGGCATCGGCATGACCGATTTCAAGATCGAAGAAGAAAACAAAGAAAACGAAAAAGAAGCATAATCCATCCATGAAAAAACAGATCATCCTCCTGCCGGCTACTCTCCTGCTCGCATTGGGGGCCGTTCAGGGACAGGACGTCAAAGAGAGGCTCAAAGCCCACGTCTACACGCTTGCAAGCGATGAATTCGCAGGACGCAAACCCAATACGCACGGCGATACACTGGCCGCCAACTACATCCGTGAACAGCTCAAGGCGATGCCCGGCTTTAAACTGCTGGCCAAAGACGGCCTGCAGGAGTTCTCTTACCAGGCATACCGCAACCTGGCCGCCGAAGGCAATACGCTCAAAGCGGGCAAATGTGCTTTGACGCTGGGCCGCGACTTCCTGCCGTCGGTCACCTCCGCCAACGGATCGTTCAGCGGGGAAGTGGTCGACATGGGCGAAGGCAAACCGCGCGATTATGCGGGCAAAGACGTCAAAGGAAAATTCGTCGTGGTGCACCTGACGCCGCGCAGTTATGCCGACGGCAGCGAGCAACGTTCCCGTGAAACGGCAGCGCTGCAAAACGGGGCAAAAGGCATATTGCTCGTCGGGCAGCCATTGAGCAACCTCCCCGCCCGCTGGCCGACCAAAGACGGTTTCTACGTGGCGAAAGTGACCGACAAGGCCGCCAAGGAACTGCTGACAAAAAAACAGATGGAAGCCAATGTAGCCATCGACCTTTCGACGGAGCACACCTTCAATGTGGTTGCCAAGATTGAAGCGCCGAAGGCCAACAATCCGGAAGGCGACGTACTAATTCTCGGTGCGCATTACGACCATATGGGAATCGAAGAGTATGAAGGCGAACCCGCCATTTTCCACGGTGCGGACGATAACGCTTCGGGCACCGCAGGCATCCTGGAACTGGCCCGTTACATCAGCGATCGCCGCGACTTCCTGAAAAAAGACGTGATCGTCATCCTGTTCGGCGCCGAAGAGCGCGGGCTGAAAGGCTCGCGTTATTATGCAGCCAATCCGGTCGAGCCGCTCGACAACGTGAAAGCCATGGTAAACATCGACATGATGGGCCGCATGCCGGCTGAAAAGACCTTAGGCATCCGCGGGCTGGGCTCCGCTTACGAAGCACCTGCCCTGTTCGCCTCGCTCCCCAACAACGACAACCTCGAACTGGTATGGGAGTTCCGTGAAAAAGGTCCGACCGACTACTCCTCGTTCTATGACAAGGGCATCCCCGCCTTTTCGTTCGGCACGCCCCACCACGTCGATTATCATAAACCTACCGACACCAAAGAGCGCGTAAACTACGACGGCATGGTGATGGTCTATGACTACGCCACCAACCTGATCAACCGCCTGGCATTCGAGCCGCTACGACTGACTTACCGGCCCCAGCAGAAGTAGAACCGGATGCCTCCGATCGTCGCCGCAATCCGACCGGTATGCGCACGGATCGGTGGAACAAAAACGGGGACCGGAGCGATCCGGAAGTTATCCACACAAAAATCCCCGGCTCAGTCGAGCCGGGGATTTTTTCATGAAGGCTTTTAAAGTTCCGTAAAACGTCAACCGGACTATTATTTGGCCGGGGTTGCTATATCGGAAGGATCGCGCATCACCATATTCTTATCTACACGAATCGCTACGTTGCTGTCAACTTCGACCAGCACATATCCTTCTTTCACCTCTTTCACAGTGCCGTAAATACCGCCGGCAGTCACGATCTTCTGCCCCTTTTCGAGAGCATTGCGGAACTTCACCAACTCTTTCTGTTTCTTCTGCTGGGGGCGAATCATCAGGAAATACATCACACCGAAGATCAGCACCATCATAATCAGGAACTGCGCGCTTCCGCCGCCGGCTGCCTGCAGCATAATTGTCATCACATTCATAATAAAAGATATTTAATTGTTTTGCAAATATAAGACATTCCGCGATATCCGCAACACTCCTGCCAGAAACTTCAACCGAAGCGGCACAAATGAACAAACGTCCCTGCCGGGTTATTGCGCCGGGATCACTTCCCCTGCGGCAACCAACGTAAAAGGCTGGGCTACAGCCGAAGTAGAGATGGTAATGTGCTTGAGTTGATAACCGTTAAAGCCTTTACTGTCGAACTCAAAAGAGAACGGCACCTCTTTGCCCGGCATAACCGGCTCTTTGGCGAAATCGACGGTCGTGCAGCCGCAGCTGGTTCTGACCGACAGGATGACAAACGGCTTGGAACCCGCATTGCGGATCAGCAGGTCGCGCCTCACGATCTCACCGGCACGGATACGCCCCATATCGATCGTATCGGTGGTTTGTCCAGCATGCAACAATGAATCGGAAAGTGCAATAGTCATCGAAGGCGCGAACGACGCTTCGGCCCCAGTGGTATCGGGCGCCTTGGACGAACGACCGCAGGCTGCCACAGCCGCCACTACGGCTGATAAAATGACGATTCGCTTGAAGTCCATCTTCATTCAGACCTATTTGCAAGAAATTCTATTTATCCAACAGACCGCGGCCGCTTTTTGCAATCTTCCCCTCTTCGCGAAGCGCTTCGACGACCTTGTCGAGAATGCCATTGATGAACGTACTGCTGCCCGGCGTGCTGTAATACTTGGCGATTTCGATGAACTCATCGAGTGTCACCTTGACCGGAATCGACGGGAAATTTATCAATTCAGACATCGTAGCCGCCATGATCAGGTTATCCATAAATGCGATGCGCTCGACATCCCAGTTCTTCGTAAAACGGCCGATATAATCGAAATACTCCTTGTAATGGACTAACGTATGCCGGAACAGCTCTTTGACGAATGCTTTGTCGTCTTCATTCTTGTACTCGGGCAGCAACGGGACTTCGTCCTGCGAAACTTTCATATTGGCCAGGGTACGCAACACCATGATATTGGCGAAATCGACATCGTCGGCCCAAAAGATCGACTGCTCTTCGACAACGTTCTCCAACTCCTCGCAGTTGTCGACCGTATAAGTATAAAAATCTTCGATCAATTTCTGATCCTCTTTGAACGAACGCGACGGGGAAGCCATATACTCGCGGTAATAATCACTCGCCGTCATCGCCTTATAGAGATGTTTGACCAGTTCGGGATACCGCACCCACCCCAGTTTGTGCGACGTGAGGTAGTCGGTCAGCCGCTCGCTGTTACGCAATGCGGCTATCACGCGGTTATCGATGAATTTTGTGTTCGGATTACGCTCCTGTTCGGTCGGCAGGTGTTTCTTGCGGCCCAGTTCGATCTTATTCTCGGCCACCGTGGCGACATCGACGATCAGCCAAAGCAGTTGATGGTACAACTCGTAAGTCTTGTCGATGCTAAACATCAGGTTTTTCTCGGACGAAATCAACGAATCGGAATCCGATTTGAAGTGTGCGTAAAGCGCCTTCACGGCCTTAATGCGGAGTAATCTTCTGCTTAACATCTGGTCAGGACTATCTGTTATTTATTCACGCCACTGTGAATAAAACGGTTGAAAGGAGCGCAAATGTATATATTTTTCGCCGAAACGGAAAGGAAAAGCGCCCGATTTTTTACCTTTGTCTGAAAATTTCCGGAATGAGACATTTCGCAACGGTAGTCATCGGCGGCGGCGCAGCCGGCATCATGGCCGCAGGGGTAGCAGCCTCGCGCGGAGGAAACGTACTGCTGTGCGAGCGGATGGAAAAGCCCCAGCGCAAAGTGCGCATTACCGGAAAAGGACGCTGCAACCTCACAAACTTATGCAGCGAAGAGGAGTTTCTGGCTAAAGTGCGATGCGGCGCCGATTTTTTCGCATCGGCCCTCCATAGGTTCGACAGCGAAGCGACTATGCGTTTTTTCGAGCGTATCGGGGTCCCGTTGACGGTCGAACGCGGACGGAGGGTCTTCCCCTCCAGCGGAAAGGCATGGGATATAGCCGATGCACATGTGGGCTGGTGTCGCACACAAGGCGTCACGATCGAAACCCATGCCCGGGTAACGGAGATTACCGCCCGGACCGGGCAGGTAACAGGCATCATCCTCGAAACCGCTCCGGGGCAATCCGAAACCATTACCTGCGAAAATGTCATTCTGGCCACAGGAGGAGCTTCCTACCCCGCTACTGGTTCGACCGGCGACGGCTACCGCCTGGCGCACCGTCTCGGGCACACGATCGTACCGATTCGCCCATCGCTGACTCCGCTGATCACCGGGCGCCCTACCCCCAGGCCGATGGCGGGCCTCACGCTACGCAACATTTCGGTGCTGCTGCTTATCAACGGACGATCCGTAGCCGAAGAGTTCGGCGAAATGGAATTTACCCCTAAAGGAGTGAGCGGTCCCGTTGTCCTGCGCCTGAGCCGCCGGGCCGTCGACGCCCTGATCGACGGGGAACGGGTGGAGTTTTCGCTCGACCTGAAGCCTGCACTCAGCCCAGAACAGCTGACCGGCCGCCTTGTCCGCGAAACGGCCGCTCTTCCCCCCAAAGCCGCAGCCCGTTCGCTGGCGGCAAAACTGGTGCCGTCGGTTTTGATCGGCGAATGGCTCAAACGGGCTGGCATCCACACCGAAGAGTATGCGGCCGCACTCACTCCAATCCAGCAAAAAGCCCTGATCGGAGCACTGAAAAAGTGGACGATCGGCATCGCGGACTATGCTCCGTTCACCGAAGCGATCGTCACGGCGGGTGGCGTCTCCGTCGACGAGATCGATCCGTCCACGATGCAATCAAAATTGGTAAAAGGACTTTACTTCGCCGGCGAAGTACTCGATATCGATGCAGACACCGGCGGTTATAACCTTCAAATCGCCTATTCGACCGGACATCTGGCCGGAGAGTTGAAACCTTAACCCGCATGAAAATCATTTCGCGCATCAAACATCAATTGTTCCGGGGGTATTTCCGCATCGGGGCGGTGATTCATGTGCGTCACTGGCGGGGACACGGTATCCATTCGCCGTTCATGTACGGGATCGTGCGCAACGTATTTATGAAAAGCAGGATTACCGGACGCGACCGGACACTGTATAACGCACTAATCCGGCACCGGATCGGACGAAAAAACGGGATCCTGCTGCAAAACCTCTACACACATTGCAAGATGGAGCGGTTTGTGCTGGTCGGAGCCATGGATGTACCGCTGCCGCCCGGACCCGTTTTTTGCATCCTGCTGCCGAACACACCGACCGAAACATTGGGTTTTATGGCCCGCAAAATTTTGGCGCAGTCGGGCTGTCTGGTAGTGCTCGCACCGCACCGCTCGTCGCGCAGATGGAAAGTCGCACAGCAGATCCGGCAACATTACCGCTGCGTCAGCGTGGACCGGAGGGTCATGATGCTGTATTTTGCCGATCCGAAACTGCAACCGCAACACTACCGGATATAAAGCTGCCGCTCGCCTGGGCAAACAGCATGACGACACATAAAAACTTTCGGATATGAAAATCTATACCAGAACCGGAGACAAAGGGACCACCTCGCTGGTAGGAGGCACCCGCGTAGCGAAAGACCATCCCCGGCTCGAAGCTTACGGCACCGTCGACGAATTGATGGCCCATACGGCCTATTTGCGGGACAACATGGAAAACCATCCGCAGCTTACCCGCTACCGAGACGAATTACTGCAGGTGCTGGATCACCTGATGCGCCTCTCATCGTACCTGGCCACCGAAGAGGAAGCCAAGAAATACCTTCCCGCATTCGACGGCACACAGGTGGCACTGCTCGAACAGTGGATCGACGGCATTCAGAGCACGCTGCCCACAATAGACAAATTCACGCTCCCCGGCGGCCATCCGATCGCCGCCCTCTGCCATATCGCCCGTACCGTATGCCGCCGCAGCGAACGCAGGGCCATTTCCCTGAGCGAACAATATCCTGTCAATGAATTTGTTTTACGCTATTTAAACCGCCTGTCGGACTACTTTTACGTACTGGCCCGTAAAATATCCATGGAATTTAACATAAAAGAAATCCTATGGGTATACGATAAATGATTTTTTTCCTATTTTTGCAGGCTAACGAGGCATAGCTTTGCCAAAGTTGATGTATAGATCATAAAAACAACTAAAATATAACTGCTATGTACTGGACTTTAGAGTTGGCTTCCAAACTGGAAGATGCGCCGTGGCCCGCTACCAAAGAGGAGTTGATCGATTATGCCACGCGGTCGGGCGCACCGCTGGAAGTAATCGAGAACCTTGAAGAAATCGAGGACGAAGGCGACATATACGAAAGCATCGAGGATATCTGGCCCGATTACCCCAGTAAAGACGATTTCTTTTTCAACGAAGAAGAGTATTGATGTGCAAATAGGTCTTAAAATGACTTAGAATGACACTCTTATAGTTAGAAAGCGCGATTTCAAGATCGCGCTTTTTTTCGCTTTATATCACACTATCTGAAAATAAACCTCACAAAAACCCCACAAATTATTCACATTCACCCATTTGATATTTAAACAATTACAGGTAGAATTAAGCCGAGATTTCCTATTGGAAACTTCACAATCAGGACAACACCTAATAAGGAAGGTAAAAAGGTAAAGTGTTTATAATATGTAGTGCATAATGTTGATTCAATTACGATTGCTAAAACTACAGTCTGCACGGTTACGTCATAAAGCAGTACGATTCGTGGTATGAGCGTTACGCGCCGGATCGTGCCAGCCTTCGCAAAGCACTACACGGACGTATCGATAAAATCATTGAAATGCAAACCGCGTTTGATTATTACTTTATAATAATTATCTTCACGTAAAACAATAAACCAGCTATGAGAACGCTTAAAAATCCCTTCATAACCAGCAGCTACGAGTCCGCGGAATACTTTTGCGACCGCGAACAGGAAAGCCGGAACCTGATCCGGGAAGTGACCAACGGAAACAACCTGGCCCTGATCTCCACCCGTCGTATGGGAAAGACCGGCCTGATCCAGCACTGTTTCCACAATCCGGAAATAAAGGGTAACTACTATACCTTTTTTGTAGATATCTATGCGACCAAATCGCTGCGTGATTTCGTGTTTTCCCTGAGCCGGGTGATCGTCGACGGTCTGAAACCTTTCGGAAGAAAGGCGATCGAGGGATTCTGGAACAGCGTCAAATCCCTGCAGGGCGGCATCACTTTCGATCCGGTAGGCAATCCCAGCTTCAACCTCCAGTTGGGCGATATCCATTCCACAGAAGCCACGCTCGACGAAATATTCCGATACCTGGAACGTGCCGCCAAACCGGTCATCGTCGCCATCGACGAGTTCCAGCAAGTCGCGTCCTATACCGAAAAGAACGTGGAAGCATTGCTACGTACCCATGTCCAGCATTGCCGCAATGCCCGTTTCATCTTTGCCGGCAGCCAGCGCCATGTTATGGGGAGCATGTTCACCAGCGCATCGCGCCCATTCTACCAAAGCGTATCGATGATGTATCTGGAAAGCATCGACCTTGCCGAATACGCAGCCTTTGCCCGGGCCCATTTCGAAAAAGGCGGCCGCCAAATCGAACCGGGGACGGTAGAAAGTATCTACGAGCGATTCGACGGCATTACGTGGTATGTGCAGAAAATGCTCAACACGCTTTATAGTATAACACCCGAAAAGGGACAGTGTACGGTAAAGATGATTCCCGAAGCCTTGCAGAATATTCTCGACTCTAATAATTACACCTTTCAGGAAATCCTGTTCCGCCTGCCGGAAAGGCAGAAACAACTGCTCATCGCCATCAATAAAGAAGGCGAAGCCCGCGCGGTTACCTCCGGGGGATTTGTCAAAAAAAACAGTCTCCCGTCGCCGAGCTCGGTACAGGCCGCCCTCAAAGGATTGCTCGAGAAGGACTTTATTACGCACGAACAGGGCGTCTACCGCATTTACGACCGATTCTTCGGAATCTGGCTCGAGGAGAACTATTAACCGGCAGTCCGAATAATCGGAAAGGGAGCGCAGCAGCAAGGTCGAACCCTGCTTGGCCCCTCACCGGAACAAGCGAATACCGCTGCACATGCCCCTTCGTTAACGTGAAAAAACACAGTTATGTGTAAAACCGGATAACTGAATCAGGATTACAAGTTTATCCGTCGGCAGAATAACTAAAAAAGCGCGGGCATTGTCGCTCACACTTTGTATCGGCTCAGGTAAGCCTTGAATTATATAAGCACATGAGGCCCACGCTCGTAAATACGTGGTTTGAGAGAACACCCCGCAATCCGAGCATGGACTCCGGTGCATGAGAGCTTTTCTTGTGCTCGGCTTACAGCCCCACCTAAAACGAAAACAGGAAACTGCAACATAAAAAAGCCGGAGAATTATCATTCTCCGGCACGGGTATCATGCAACCAATGGCTTCTACCTCCTAAATATTCCGTACATATCTATCTCCCTGCTTCTATTTTGCGGGTTTGAGGTACCATTCCTTGTTCTTCTCACCCTTACTGGTCACCCATCCGGCGAAATCAGGGTAAAAATCGTCGATCTTGACGCTTTCGTCCGGGATATGGTAATCGGGAACCGGCAGGTCGATGGCGAACGGATGAAGATCGGCCGTCACATAGTAATACGGGCCCGTCGGATTTCCCTGTTTATCCACGGAACTCTTGTCGTCGTTCCGCCCGAAAGGATACGGGTCGGCCAGCAAGGTCGGGGCATAATTGGTCAGGTGGACTTCTTTGCGGAGTACCCCGGGTGCGAACCCTTCGCTGCTCACGCAAACAAAGGGATTATACAAGGATTTTCTCGTCGTTTTATCCATCGAAACACTTCCGTCCAATTCAGTCACTACAGTGATCGGGCCCTGTGCCACGGCCTGATGGATATCGTCGAACAGCATGATGACGGCTTTACTTTGGTTCGATTCCAGTCCGCCGACCGTCTGCGCCGAGGAAGAGAAATGGTCGATCGTCACGTTTTTAACCGCCGTTGTCGGCATGTCGAGCTGGTAGCCGAAAGCACTTTTGAGCGAGCCTCCGCTGTGTAGCGGAGTAAAAACATCTTTCATGGCGATCAGCTTGTTGTCTTTATCCGTCGTAAAGGTCGTGCTGTAAGCCACCACCACGTCGTTCATGTCATAGTCGCCCTGGCTGGGCCACAAATCCTCGAAAGCCAGCGTGCCCTCGATTGGGTCGCCCGTAATATCGGGATATTTCTCATCGTCGGGGTCGGTCGTCGGACGGTCGCGGCAGTCACGGCATGGCTTAACGCTTCACCATCCGGGAGAGCATCGCCACGAA